>VFQO010000074.1_pt1 | contig 129694 bp, 123 predicted proteins | sample 3512331 | NCBI WGS metagenome assembly VFQO01 (sample SAMN10412371, study PRJNA504923) | tailings metagenome | isolation source: Replicate 3 from Balatoc abandoned mine | place: Philippines: Itogon, Benguet | collected 2017-08-28 | reverse complement strand
AAAGGGGGTCCCTCTTCGACGCCGATCGGGGGTCCCTTTTGAACGCCGTTTGACACGGATGACACACCAATCCTTGATCGATATGGTCAACGAGTTGTTTGCGCGCGATGAGGTCAGACACGCCTTGCTCGATCGCTGAGCGCGAGAATTCCAGATCAGGCCCGCGCAAAAGGCCGAACAGGCTCTTCCGGCCAGTGCGGCGAACGACCCGACCGCGCTCGTTGTTATGTGCTACCTGCTTGAGAATCCAATCCCGCAACGGGGCAGTGTCGATGTCCTGAGGTGTTTCCTCGGAGGTCGTTAAGGATGCCAACCCGGCCGCCATCTGCCGGAACAGTCGTCCCTTGCCGGTTTCGCACCATGTGGGCTGACCAGGCGGCACGTTGCTTTTGACAATCCCTACTTCGACAAGGCCGTCACCTTTCGGCAGCATGCAGAAGACCAGACGCGGCCGATCGACGTGGACGCTCGAGCCGCGGATCGCGCTGCGGACATTCCCGGTGCGGCCGGCACCCTTGCTCTTGGTGAGGTGGTGCACCGCGATGATCGCGCAGTTCTTGCGGCGTGCGAAGGCGCTGAGGGCATTGTAGAACGGTCCGACCTTGCCTGCCTCGTTCTCGTCATCGACGAACTGCGTGACGGGATCCACGATCACAAGATCGAGCGACGGGAGCGCGTCGAGGAGCGCCAGGCATTCCTCTATCGCTCGTCCGCACCCATCGATCAGGAAGGCGTTGAGCGCCGAGCCAGCGGCCTGATACTGCTCGATACGCAGCTTCATGACGCCCTGACGGTCTTCCGCAGAGATATATGCGCAAAGCCCATTAGAGTGCTCGATCTTCGTGCCTAGGAATTCGGTGCCGTACAGGGGGCTATCGCTGACTTTGGCGACGAGTTCGGCCAAGGCAGTCGTCTTGCCGACGCCGCCGGGGCCGACCAAGCTGGTCACTTCGCCGCGTTGGATCAGGCCGGGAATGAGCCAGTCGATAATGTCTCCGTCTCGTGCGCCAACTGCGAGCGGGTGCATTGAGAACAGGTTGACGTCTCGGCAGCTCGCTTCCCAGGCTTCTAAAGTCTGGTTGAGCCAATCGGATGACACGCACACTCGGGCGGTCCAATCATCCATGCTCTCGTCAACTCTGGGAAGGCGATCCGAGGCGAACGGCGTTGGCTGGCCGAAGAAGTCCGACTCGTCGCGTGCACGGCAAGCGGCGCCGAACAAATCCTCAATGGTCTGGGCGCACGCTGAATTCGACCATGTTGGATCGCTCTCTAATGCCAAATTGCGAAAGCGGCCGATCGGCGGAAATGTCGCCCAAATGTGCGCTAACTTCGACGCAAGTTCTACGTCGCCGGCCGCGACGATCATGCCTATGTCCGGACTTTTGTCATCGCCGACATAATCGCGGGGCTTAGGCGCTATGACCGATCCGATTGACGCAAAATGCCGAGCGATGCGGTCGGCACATTCGCGGATCGCGTCTAATGCGTCGGCAATGAATTGATCATCATACGGCGCCGCATCGCTCTCTTCGGAATCAACCTCGCAGCCCTCGCGCCATTTGTGCGCGGGGCTGAGACTCGAGATGTCGTGGAAGCCGCCCGGATCGGTCACACCATTCTCGATGTGCAGCGCGATCGGGACGAGCGCATATTTGGCGTCGACTGCCGTTTTCACAGGTCAGGTTCCGACCGCTGTCTTGAGTTCGGAGAGGCTGGCGACCCATGCAGCCTGGTCGTCGCGGGTGATGAGGGTGCGCCGGGCGACCTTCACGGCGCGGAGCTTACCAGCCTTGATCTCGCGATACAGGGTCGATCTGCTGACGCCCAAGCGGTGGGCAGCGCCAATCAGGGTGTCAACGATGGGTTCGCCGTTCTCAGCGGCCATAAGATGTCTCCGAAGGTCTGCTTGATTGCAGTTGACCCCGGAGTAATCATCGATTTTTACTATAATAGTGCGATATTGGGCGCATAGTTTTTAGTAAAATCAGGAGTTTGCTGGATTCGTGATATCCAAATCCATGTTTCCAGCGGGGTACAGATAGAATGTGCGCGCGAAAAGCGCACGCCTGCTCCCGTTTCCTGTAAGCGTCAGCGCCTGATCATGATTGCACGTCACTAACTGGCACCCTAATCAGTGAGCATGGATTGGATCATGTTCATCGGATTTGCGGTCGTGACGACCCTACTTCTGCTGTTGAGCTTAATCGATCAGCATTACAGCGGGATCGTCGCGCGTATGAATCGCGAGATCCAATCATTGCACGATCAGCTGGCTCGGCTGCGTACCATCACCGATGAGATACAAGACGAAGATTGGGTGCTCTATATGCCCGACACTATTGAAGACGGGCCGGGCCCGTACACCATCCGCTATCCGCTCGACGATCGGCCGTGGCCAAAGAAGGATGGTATGGACCAATGATCGAGCTCGCGATAGCCTTAGCGATGGCGCAGGCTGACTTGGAAGCAGTTAAAGTGACGCTGATCGAATGGCAGAAATGCACGTTGCGCATTGCTGATCCGTTGGTAGTCAATTCGATTGAAGCGCCTGAAACCATTGCTCAGGCCGCCATTACGATGTGCTGGCGTGACGAGGCAATGGTGCGCGCTGCTTTCGCCAGTCATCTGCAAAATGAATATGACCAGAAGCAAATTTTGGCGATGGTCGAAGCCGCGAAGGACGCATGGCGCGCCACGCTGACTGCGACGATCAGTAAGATGCGGTCACGGCCAAAGCCGTAGCGACGTAGCCAGCGCGATCGGCGTCGTGCGCCCGGCTATGGTGGCATCCGGCGACAGTCTGGCCGTAATCACTGCCTAGAGCGCCAGTGCTTCCAGCGCCTTTACCGCAGCGCCGCGGGCAAGGTGGCCATAATGCTGCTCGATCATCTCGGCGCTGGTGCCAGATATCTGCGCAATGGTGAGCAGGGGGAGCCCGGCCGTCACCAAGTCGGTGATCGTGCTGTGGCGCAGGGTGTAGGCGGTTGCTTTGACAGGAAGCCCAGCCGCAGCGACCGCAGTGGTGATGGGCATTTTCCAGCTGTCCTTGTCCCATGCTTTTCCGTTCGCGCGCATGAACAGCGGAGCGGTGGGCAGTTTGTCCTTAGATTGTTCGACGAGGAGCTGCGCGGCGGCCGCTGGAATGACAATACGCCGATCCTCGCCCGCCTTGTCCTTGCCGATTGTCAATTCCGATGTGCGTTTATCGAAATCGCCAGCCGTGAGTGAGGCCATTGCGCCGGGGCGCAAGGGCAAAAGGCACAGCGACCGGACGAACGGGGCTGCTTCGTCGTCCATGTGCTGCAGAAGCGTGCGGCGCTGGTCCTTGTCGAGATAGAGTGTGCGCCGCTTGCTGGCATTGGCGAAGGGGGCAAGGGCTTCCTGCCATCCCGCCTCGGAGTTTGGTGCACCTGGTGAAAGAACCTTGGCCAGCGCTGCCCGCAATACCGCCATGTCTCGGTTGACCGTGGCAGGCGAACGTTCGCGGGTCCGCTTTTCGCCTTCCTTGTTCCGGCTCACCAGCGAAGGCGTTGCCTCCAGTCGCGAACGCCACTCTTTGACGTGACGACGGCGCAGTTTGTCCAGCTTCACCTTGGCGATGGGATCGTCATAGACGTATCGCTTGAAGCGGCTCTCGGCTTCCGGCCGGGTCTTTCCAAATTCCGAGCAAGCGTCAGCGACGGTTTCAATCTTGCGGCGGACCTCTCCGCCCGCCTCCACCATTTCGGCAAGCTTCTCAGCCTCCTTCTTGGCGGCGGCAAACATCTCGTTCTTTGGAAGAGTGCCGAAGTCGCCGAGCGACTTGACCCGATACTTATCGGCGTCGGTGTCGAAGATGCGCGCGATCCAGGTTCCGGCTCCGCCGCGCTTGGAGGGCCGGAAGCCAAGAAAACACCCGGCGCGCAGGCGCTGCCAATGCGGCTCGCGCGTCGCCTTCAGATCGTCCCGCTTGCCAACCCGGCTTAAGTCCAATGCCATATCGCGTCCTTAGTATGGAACGCGTATGGAATACATTGGGAGACGCCGGGCGACAAGGGGAGATTGAAAATGCGAGTTTATAAGGCTTTTTGCGTGTCACGTTGTCCGTGGATGTGTCGTTTCCCTGCAATCGCACTGCAGAGGTCAGGGGTTCGATTCCCCTCGGCTCCACCAGCGACCCTTTTCTCCCCCATCCCAAGCCTTTGGCCGGCGCGCCTAGCCGGCATAGTCGCGAATCATGTTCTTCGCGATGACTAGCTGCTGGATCTGGGTGGTTCCTTCATAAATGCGGTAAATGCGGCAGTCGCGATAGAAGCGCTCGGCGAGATATTCCTTGAGGTAGCCGGCGCCGCCGTGGATCTGCACGACGCGGTCGGCGACGCGGCCGCACATCTCGCTCGCAAACATCTTGGTCGCGGCGGCCTCGACGATGATCTTTTCGCCGCGGTCGGCGCGCGCGCAAGCGTTGGTCAGCATGCATTCGGCGGCGTAGATTTCGGCCTTGCTGTCGGCGAGCATCGCCTGAATGAGCTGGAAGTTGGCGATCGGTTCGCCGAACGCCTTGCGCTCCATCGCATATTGCAGGCCGGCATCGAGCATGCGCTTGGCATAGCCGACGCTCGCGGCAGCAACCGAGAGGCGGCCGTTGTCGAGGCTCTGCATCGCGGCGCGGAAACCGATGCCCTCCTCGCCGCCGAGCAGCGCGTCGCCATCGACATGGACATCCTCGAGGATGACGTCGGCGATCTGTGAGCCCGCCTGGCCCATCTTGCCGTCGGGCTTGCCGATCGACACGCCCGGCGCGTTACGGGGGACGAGGAAGGCGCTGACATGGGCGTTCTTGGGCAAAGCCTCGGCATTGGTGCGCGCCATCACCAGGATGACGTCGGCGAAGGGCGCGTTGGTGATATAGCGCTTGGTGCCGTTGAGCACATAGCCATTGCCGTCGCGTACCGCGCGCGTCTTCATCGCGGCGCTGTCCGATCCGCTGTCGGGTTCGGTCAGGCCGAAGGCGGCGATGGTGCCGGTCGCGAGTTTCGGCAGCCACTCCTGCTTCTGCGCCTCGGTCCCGAAGCCGGTGATCGATTTGCACACCATGCCGATGTTGATCGACAGGATCGACCGGTAAGCAGGTGAGGCGTAAGCGATTTCCTTGATGAAATTGACATATTGGCTGACGTTCATCCCGGCGCCGCCATATTCGGGAGCCATGGTGATCCCGAACAGCCCCATATCTTTCATTTCGGCGAGAATGTCGTCGGGAACGCGGCCGAGTTCCTCAAGCTGATCCTCGGCGGGGATCAGGCGTTCGCGCACATAGCGCTGGAGCTGCTCGATGAAGGCTTCGTAGATATCGGCGTCCATTCCCGGATTGGTCATCGTCTTTCCTCTTTCCCTATTGTTCCGAATAGCTGTCGATCGCGGAGAATATCCGCGTCAATTGGTCGCGCTCTTCGGCGTCGATGTCGGGGCGCCAGATTTCGAAGAGCATCACGCTGCGGTCGCTGGAACCGCGATTCCACGCCTCATGTTCGAAACTGTCGTCGAAGATCATCAGCTCGCCCTCGCGCCATTTGCGCGTCTCGGCGCCGACGCGCAGGCCGCAGCCGTCGGGGACGACGAGCGGCAGGTGGCAGATCAGGCGAGTGTTGAGCATGCCGTGGTGCGGCTGAATATGCGTGCCGGGCTTGAGCCGCGAAAAGAGCGCGAGCGGCGCGCGGCCCGGGATCACCGGTTGCGGCGCCTGCGCGAGCGCGGCGAGGGCCTCTGGACAGAGCATGTCCATGCCCTCGGCGATTTCGCCGTCCTTCCAAAGCCAGGCCGCACCCCAATCCTCTTTATCGAGCAGCGGATTATTGGGCGGTGGCCGGTCGGCGCTGGCGGTGACATAAGGGCTGAAGCGGTCCGCGGCGCTGGCGATCAGCGCTGCGAGTTCGGCGCGGATCGCGGCGGTCGCGGCCTCGACCGCGGGCACCCAGTCGAAGTCAGCCCGGTCGAAGAAGGCGCGCTGGGCGAGGCCGGGAAAATAGAACATGCTCGGTTGCTGGAGGTAGAGCGGCTGTTCTCCCGCGAGCATGCGCAGCGCCTCGGCGACGCGCGGGGTGGTGCCGGCGGCGTCGATGCCCGCGCCGCGCAACTGGCCGAGCAGATGGTCGGCGAAAGCCCTTTCGGTGGCGGCGAGGAAGGCCTCGGCGCGCTGGAGGCCGGGGTGAAGTGCGGGCGGGACGCTGCGCGCCTGCGCCGCGACGCCGAGCGCGAGGCGATAGAAGCTGCCCGCCGCACGGTCGTCGGCGTGGCGGCGCTTGAGTTCGGCCATCGCAAGGATCGCGGCGATGTTGCTGCGGTCGGCGCGGATCGCGCCGTCGAGCGCCGCGCCCTCGGCGGCGTCATCGCCGCGGCGATGGGCGTCGCGTGCCTGGTCCAGCCATGTTGCCTGCCCCGTCATGGCGTTCGCCATAATGCGGGACGGCAGCTTTGCAAGCGACGCCCATGCGCCTCGGTCAGCCGGTGGGCTTGTCGGACACCGGCTTGGCGCCAAGGCGGCGACGGAGCGCGACGACGGCATTGCTGCGCCAGACGAGGACGAGCAGGCCGAGGACGAGCGCCCAGGGGAGCACCGCGGCGCCCAAGGTCAGTACGAAGGAGAGGGCGGTGCCGCCGCTGACCATCAATGTTTCGCCGGCGTCGGCGAAGGGATTTTTATGGCCGATGCCCGGCAGGCCGCCCGAGCCGACATAGTTGAAGACCACGGTCGTGGTGGCGATGCGCGCCTCGCCGGTCTTGCGCGTGGCGCGTTCGTCGCCGAGCTGGCCCTTGAGCGCCGAAATCTGTGCGAGAATTTCGGCGCGCTCGTTCTTGTCGAGCCCGCCGGCCTTGAGCCGCGCCTCGAGCCTTTCGACCTCGGCGGCGGCGCCCGCGCTGCGGACCTGCGAGGCATCGATCTGGCTGCCGACATCCTCGCCCGCGACGCTGGCGTCGGCGAGCACGCCCTCGGCCTTTTCGACGCTGGCGATGGCGTCGGCGCCGAAGCGGCGCGCGATGCCGGGATCGAGCTTGAACTGCGTCTGCGCCTCGACGCGCTTTTCGTCATTGAGCTGGTAGCGGACATCGACGATCCGGCAGCGCGCGGTACCGAGCATTTCGCACGCCTCGGCATGCTCCTGCTGGACCCTTGAAATCAGTCCGTCGTCGAGGCTGAAGGAATAGCTGTAGTCGAAGGCAACGCCGGGAGCGGAGGAAATGGAGACGCCGGGTACCTCTTCGTCGGTCGAGCGGGCGGCCGCCGCGTCGCTCGCCGCGGCTTCGGCCGCTGTGTCGGCGGTGGGGGAGGAAGTGGAAGCGGATTCTTCGGCTGATTTTTCCGAACAGCCGATCAGCGCGAGCGCCATCACGCCCGCTAAGAGCATATTTTTCATGCAGATTCTCCCAAAGAGCGACTCGCTGGTCGCGCGTGATGGAGTATCATAACTAATATAGTTGACAATAGGGTTTGTGTTCGGTGCCGCAGCGGCGGGAAGCGGTCGGTTGCGGTCATTCATCCTCCCTGTGGCGAAGCCATGGGGAGGTGGCGATTGGGCGACCGCGCGCTGACACGTTCGGCCGCGTGTCATCGTGCGCGCAGGTTGCCGCTCTGCGACATGGGCGAAGTGGTCGCCCAGCGCCGACCAGTCGGCGCGCCACAGGCTCCGGCCGCCGCCGAACCTCTATCTCATCGACGAATGCAACTTGGCATGGCTGTGATGAGCCACGTCCTGAAATTACCTCCCGCCAACTTGTCGGAATGTCTCGACATTGGGCCTGCCCTTTCTTCAGATGATTTGTGTTGCCGCTTAACCGGGGGTGTGATCATATCGGCTCTATCCAGACTGCATTGCCCGGAGAACCGGCGTGAAACACACTTATCTGCTGGGTCTTCTTCTCATGGCTGCGCCAACCCTGGCGCAGGATCGGGCGCCCCCCCAAACCGAGACCGAGATCCTGGTCGTCGGCGAGCGCGAAAAGCAGGAGAACCAGGCCGAGCAAATCAAGGAATTCGTTCGCGCGCTCTCCACCGAGGGTTGGGACAGTCCGATGATGCGATTCGAAAATATCTGCCCGGCGGTTATCGGTCTTTCCCCGGCCCGGAATCTGGAAATCGTTGCGCGTATTCGCGCAGTCGCAACGGCCGCCGGCATCAAGGTCGCTGAGGAGGGATGTCGATCGAATGTCCGCGTGGTCGTAATCCCCGACAAGGAGGAGATGCTTAAGCTTCTGAGGAGCGAACATCCTGTCCTCTTCCGCGACTATGATCATCGGCCGGTGAAACTCGTCAAGGAAGACGGTCCCGTTACCGCATGGCACGTCAGACAAAAGCTCGATCGGGACGGCAACACCTTGGAACCGGACGCCGCCGGCGTCACGTCTATATCCTTCGATGGCGCATCGCCGCGCGTCCTCGCCTTATATCGCCCGGTGGCGATGGGCGCGATGATCCTGATAGAACAAAAAGGATTGGTCGGCCTTACCACTACGCAGATCGCCGACTACGCCGCGATGCGCGCACTCACCACGATCTATCCTCATCGACTGTCGCGCGGCAATGCACCGACAATCCTGCGAGTGATGAGCAGTGAAATCGGTGAAGAGACGCCCCTCTCGCTGACGCAATGGGACCTTGCCTTTCTCAAAAGCGCGTACTCCGTTCCGCCTTACAGCTACGCCAATTCTCAACGCGACCGCATTCGTCGATCGATCAAAAAAGAATTGAGCGCGACGCCCAGCCAATAGCCCTGGCTGTCCGGTAGGCTGCAGAGGTCGCCACCGCGCGATGTCGGGACCGCTGCGTCTCGATCAGCGATAAAATCGCTGGTTGAGGATGCTCTGTGACAGTCAACCCGGCGGACGTTGCGCCGGGTCCCGGCCGCCAGCTTGCTCCGAGTGCCCGCTTTTCGCTCCAAACCGCGCCCTCAACCCACCTTCACAAAGCTGTCGAGCACCCGCTTGCTGCCCGCCTGCTCGAATTCGACCTCCAGCTTGTTGCCGTCGATGTCGGCGATTTCGCCGTAACCGAATTTCTCGTGGAACACGCGCATCCCGATCGCGAGGTCGGCGCGCGGTTTGGCGCCGACCGAGGCGGCGGGGCCGCGTTCGCTGGGGGCAGGCGCGCGCGTGATCGTGCTCGATTGAGCGACCGCGCGCTGCCAGGCGGGACCGCGCGTCATCGTTCGGGCTGGTTGGCGTTCGGCGACATGCGCGAACGGATCGCCCTGCGCCGACCAGTTGGCGCGCCAAAGGCTCTGTCCGCCGCCGAAGCTGTTTTCGCTGTCGACATGTTCGGGCGGGATTTCGGCGATGAAGCGGCTGGGGATGCTGCTCGTCCACTGGCCGTAGATGCGGCGATTGGCGGCATGATAGATGCTGGCGCGCACGCGGGCGCGGGTGATCGCGACATAGGCAAGGCGGCGCTCCTCTTCGAGGCTGGCGACTCCGCCTTCGTCCATCGAGCGCTGCGACGGGAAGACGCCGTCCTCCCAGCCGGCGAGGAAGACATGGTCGAATTCGAGCCCCTTGGCGGCGTGGATCGTCATGATCGTCACCGTCTCGGTCGTGTCGTCATTGTCGCGGTCCATGACGAGGCTGACATGTTCGAGGAACGCCTCGAGCGAGTCATATTCCTCCATTGCGCGGACGAGTTCGGAGAGGTTTTCGAGGCGTCCCGCGGCTTCGACGCTGCGGTCGGCCTGGAGCATCGCGGTATAGCCCGATTCGTCGAGGATCAGCTGGGTGAGCTCGGGGTGCGACAGCTCGTTCGCCTTGGCGCGCCAGCCGCGCATCTGCACGACGAAGCCGGCGAGTTGGCGCCGCGCCTGCGGCGTGAGTTCGTCGGTCTCGGTGATCTGCGACGCCGCCTGGAGCAGCGGGCTGCGCCCGGCGCGCGCGAACTGGTGGATGCGCTGGATCGCCTTGTCGCCGAGCCCGCGTTTCGGGACATTGACGATGCGTTCGAAGGCGAGGTCGTCGGCGGGCGACTGGACGAGGCGCAGATAGGCGAGCGCGTCGCGGATCTCGGCGCGTTCGTAGAAACGGAAGCCCCCGACGATGCGGTACGGCATGCCGATCGCGATGAAGCGGTCCTCGAACTCGCGGGTCTGGAACTGCGCGCGGACGAGGATCGCGGCGCGGTCGAGCGACACACGGCGATGCTGGAGCGTTTCGAGTTCCTCGCCGACGCGGCGGGCTTCCTCGGGGCCGTCCCAGACGCCGACGACGCGGACCTTGTCGCCGGGTTCGAGCTCGGTCCACAGCGTCTTGCCGAGGCGGCCGCTGTTCTGCGCGATCAGCGCCGAGGCGGCGGCAAGGATCTGCGGCGTCGAGCGGTAATTCTGCTCGAGGCGGATCACCGTCGCGCCGGGGAAATCCTTTTCGAAGCGCAGGATGTTTGCGACCTCGGCGCCGCGCCAGCTGTACACCGACTGGTCGTCGTCGCCGACGACGCAGATATTCTTGCGCGCCTGCGACAGCAGGCGGAGCCAGAGATATTGGCTGGCGTTGGTGTCCTGATATTCGTCGACGAGGATATATTTGAAGCGGTCCTGATATTGTTCGAGCACGTCGCGGTGCGTTTTCAGGATCACCAGCATGTGGAGCAGCAGGTCGCCGAAGTCGCAGGCGTTGAGCGTCTTCAGCCGCGCCTGGTAGAGCGCGTAATAATGCTGGCCCTTGCCGTCGGCCCAGGCCTCCTTGTCGGCGGCGTCGAGATCGGCGGGGACGAGGCCGCGATTCTTCCACTTGTCGATCAGCCCGGCGAGCTGGCGCGCGGGCCAGCGTTTCTCGTCGAGTCCCTCGGCCTGGATCAGCTGTTTGAGCACGCGCAGCTGATCGTCGGTGTCGAGGATCGTGAAATTGCTCTGGAGACCGACGCGTTCGGCGTGACGGCGGAGCATCTTGGCGGCGATGCTGTGAAAGGTGCCGAGCCAGGGCATGCCCTCGACCGCGTCGCCGATCATCCGTCCGATCCGCTCGCGCATCTCGCGCGCCGCTTTGTTGGTGAAGGTGACCGCGAGAATTTCGGAGGGCCAGGCGCGGCGCGTCGCGATGATATGCGCGAGGCGCGCGGTCAGCGCCGCGGTCTTGCCGGTGCCGGCGCCGGCGAGCATCAGCACCGGGCCTTCGGTGGTGAGCACCGCCTGTCGCTGCGGCCCGTTGAGGCCGTGCAGATAGGGCGGGTCCGAGGGATCGGGGCGGGTCAGGTCGGGCAGGGAGGCTGGGGTATCGTTCACGCGCGAACGATTAGGGAACAGCGTGCGCGCTGTCCAGTGCGCGGCGACGGTCGGAAGCGGCCTTCAGTCGAGGCGGAGGCGGAACTCGCTGACGGTGTCGAGGTGGCGGAGCCGCGCGGCGACTTCGGTCCATAAGGCAACGTCGGGCTGATTTTCGTTTTGCCGGGACGCATCGATCCGTCCTGCAACATAAGCCTGAGCCTGATTGCCGTGAGTGCGTTCGACGTCGAGAGCGCGCGACCAGATATCGTTATCGGCGTCCACGAGGGACTGCTCCTGCGGCCGTCCGAGTCGAACAGCCTCTGAGACGAGCATAGGCCTTTCTGACAGCTCTGTCCGATTTATTATCGTGAGGCTCGGATCCGCGCTTTGACCTTGCGTTTCGCGGCGCGACGCGGTCAAGGGCGGCAACGGAAAACAAGGGGGAGGGCGTGTCCATGGATCTGGCACCCTATCGCAAACATCGGCGCATCCTGACCGCGAGCCTCGTCGGCACCGCGGTCGAATTCTATGATTTCTATATCTATGGCACCGCCGCCGCGCTGGTGTTCGGGCCGCTCTTCTTCCCCTCGGAATCGCCGTCGGCGCAGCTGATGCTGAGCTTCATGAGCTTTGGTCTCGCCTTTTTCGCGCGTCCGGTCGGGGCGGTGGTGTTCGGCCATTATGGCGACCGCATCGGGCGCAAGTCGACCTTGGTCGCTTCGCTGATGCTGATGGGCGTGTCGACGTTGCTGATCGCTTTCCTGCCGACCTATGCGATGGTCGGTTGGGTCGCACCGCTGCTGCTGTGCATCCTGCGCTTCGGGCAGGGGTTCGGGCTGGGCGGCGAATGGGGCGGGGCGGCACTGCTGGCGGTCGAGAATGCGCCGCCGGGCTGGCGCGCGCGTTTCGGCATGGTGCCGCAATTGGGGGCGCCGGTGGGATTCATCGCGGCGAACGGGCTGTTCCTGATCCTCGGGCTGTGGCTTTCAGACGATGATTTCGCGGCGTGGGGCTGGCGCATTCCCTTCCTGCTCTCGGCGGTGCTTGTCGGGCTGGGGCTGTGGGTGCGGCTCAAGATCGGCGAGACGCCCGATTTCGCCGAGGCGCTCGAGCAGGACCGTCCGGTCGGGGTGCCGATCGGCGAATTGCTGCGTCGCCACCTGCTGCCGACGCTGGCGGGGACCTTTGCGGTCGTCGCCTGTTTCGCGATCTTCTATCTCTCGACCAGCTTCGCGCTCGCGCACGGGACGACGACGCTCGGCTATCCGAAGGAGCAGTTTTTGCTGATCCAGCTCGGTGCGATATTGTTCATGGCGGCGGGCATTGTCGTCGCGGGCTATTGGAGCGATGCGGTCAGCGCGCAGAGCGTCCTGACCTGGGGCTGCGGCGCGACGATCCTGATCGGTTTCCTGTTCGGGCCGGCGCTCGCTTCGCAAAGCTGGGGGCTGGTCTTTGCCGGGCTCGCGTCGGCGCTGTTCGTGATGGGGCTGGTCTATGGCCCGCTCGGCGCGTGGCTGACCGGGCTGTTCCCGGTCGAGGTGCGCTATACCGGCGCTTCGATGACCTTCAACGCGGGCGGCATCCTCGGCGGTGCCGCCGCGCCGATCGTCGCGCAGGCGCTGGGCGACTGGCGCGGGACGGCGGCGGTGGGGCTGTATCTCGCGCTCGCCGGGATGGTGAGCTGGTTCGGGCTGCTGATGGTGCGCGGGCGCGCCTAGGCGGCCCGCAACAACGTCAATTTGGCCTTGCCGACCTTGCGTTCGGCGTCAATCTCGAAGCCCGCGACCTCGACGACTTCCTTCTCGCCGGTTTCGACCGACACCCAGGTTTCGGGCGCGATCCAGCCGAGGCGGTTCAGCTTGTCGAGCGCGACGCTGCCCGCTCCGGTCGCGTAGGGCGCGTCGAGCAGCAGCAGGTCGTAGCTGCGCCGTGCCGGGCCGAGCGTGAGCACAGATCCGGCGCGGACGTCTGCGCGCGCGGTCGCGCCGAGGGTGGCGAGGTTCTTTTTAAGTGCGTCGATCGCGTCGCGGTCCTGCTCGGCGAAGAGGCATTGTTCGGCGCCGCGCGACAAAGCCTCGATGCCGAGCGCGCCCGAGCCCGCGAAGAGGTCGGCGACATACAGTCCCTCGAAGCTGCCGAGGCGGCTCGCGAGCATCGAGAAGAGCGTCTCGCGGGTGCGGTCGGCGGTCGGCCGCGTCGCGTCATTCTTTGGCGCGAGCAGCTTGCGGCCACGCCATTCGCCGGAGATGACCCTCATTTCAGGTGCCGGCGGAATTTGAACAAATCGTCGCGCGGGACGGTGTCGACGTCGCCCATGCCGAGCCCTTCGAGCGTGAATTCGCCGTAGCGGGTGCGGATCAGGCGGCTGACCTGAAGCCCGAAATGTTCGAGCACCTTACGCACTTCGCGGTTCTTGCCCTCGGTCAGCGTCAACTCGATCCACTGGTTGCGCCCGGTGCGGCGTTCGAGATTGGCGTCGATCTTGCCATAGCGGACGCCGTCGATCTCGATTCCCATCGCCAGTTCCTCGAGCTGTTCCTGGCTGATCTCGCCGAAGGCGCGTGCGCGATAGGTGCGTTCGACCCCGCTTGCGGGCAGTTCGAGCTGGCGCTTGAATTCGCCGTCGTTGGTGAGGAGCAGCAGCCCTTCGGTATTATAGTCGAGGCGGCCGACGGGCATCACGCGCGGCAGGCCCTTGGGCAGCAAGTCGTAGATCGTCTTGCGGCGCTTGGGATCGCGCGCCGCGGTGAGGCAGCCGGCGGGCTTGTGGAAACGGTAGAGGCGCGTCGAGACGGGCTTGGCGACCGGGTTTCCGTCGACGGTGAGGCCGTCGAGCGAGGCGAGCAGGGGGGCGGGCTGGACGATGATTTCGCCGTTCAACGCGATGCGGCCTTCTTCGATCATGCGTTCGACGTCGCGGCGCGAGCCGATCCCGGCGCGCGCGAGCAGCTTGGCGATGCGCTGCGGCCCGTCCTCGCGCTCGGCCTCCTCGGCGGGCTTGCGCGGGGGTACGGCACCGCGCGCGGCGCGGCGGCCGCGCGGGGCCTCGCGCTTGTCGTCGGCAGGGCGCGCGCTGCGTGCGCCGGAGCGGGGAGGACGGGGGGGCTTCATGGGAACGGATTTGACTTTCTTGTCGTTATGCGGGGCAAGAGTGTTGCTCTGTGATCACGCTCATAGACGGAAATGCATCACTTCGTCGATGGCAAGCAAAAGGCCGCTTGCACGATGGAGGGGTGAAGCTCATGTCGCCGCTGAAGGGAGTTGTCATGCTGTTCGCGTCCCGCCCGTCGTGCATCAAGCGGCTGTTGGTCATCGAGGATGACCCGCTGGTCGCGTTCGACAATGAGCGGACGCTGAAACACAGCGGCTATGACGTCGTCGCATCGGTCGATTCGGGCGAAGCGGCGGTCGGCCTGATGGCGGTCGAACAGCTCGATGCGCTCGTCCTCGACCTTGCGCTTGCGGGCGACATGACCGGGCGCGAAGTGGCGCGGCTGGCGCGCGATCGCGGTATCGCGGTGCTGCTGGTCACCGGTCAATGCCCCGAGGATGCGGCCGACATCGCGCTCGCCTGCCTCAACAAGCCGCATAGCGCGTCCGCGCTGGTGGCGGCGCTGAAGGCGCTCGAGGCGATGAGCTGCAAGAATGAGGCTCCGCGTAAGGTGAGCGGCCTGACGACCTATTGGCGGCCCGAGGCGGCGTAAGCCGCACGGTTCGGCGCGCTGTCGCCAAATAGGCGCTTCCAATTTGACGCCGGGGCTTTAGGCCCGTTCCCAGGGAAGAAGAGCCGCTGTCCAGCGGCCCCGGGGAGCACCGCATGTCCGTCGATTTAATCCGTTTCCTCATTTTCGCCGGCATCCTCGTCGGGCTCGTTTTCGTCGCGCTCGCGATCCCTGCGTTCCGCCCCTATCTGCGCAAGAATCCGGCGGTCGCGTTCCTCCTCGGTATTTCAAGCGGTTTCCCGTTCACGCTGGTGGCCGCAACCATGACCTTCTGGCTGGCCAAGGTCGGCTTCACGCCGACGACCATCGGTTTCGCGGTGATGGTCGGCATTCCCTATACGATCAAATTCCTGTGGGCCCCGCTGGTCGACAAGATTCCCCTGCCTTTCCTGACGAAGGCGCTGGGCCAACGGCGCAGCTGGCTGTTTTTCGTCCAGTTCTTCCTCGTCCTTTCGATCTGGCAAATGGGCGCGAGCAACCCGCAGCCCGACGATTATGGCTGGTTCCTGTTCTGGGCGGTCGTCACGGCCTTTTTCTCGGCGACGCAGGATATCGTCATCGACGCCTATCGCATCGAAATCCTCGAAGAGGACGAGTTCGCGCACGGCACCGCGACGAACCAGTTCGGCTATCGCACCGGCAATCTGATCGCGGGCGCCGGGACGATCTATTTCGCCTCGCAGGAAGGGCTGGGGCTTGGCTGGGCGGTCGCCTATGCGCTCACCACGCTTTGCGTGGTTCCCGCAATCCTCGGCGCCTTCTGGGCGGGCGAGGGCAAATTCGTCGACCGGTTCGGCAGCGCATCGGGCATGAAGCCGGGGCAATGGCTCGTCGAAACGGTGGTCAATCCGTTCCGCGAGTTCCTGAGCCGCGACGGCGCGCTGATGATCCTGCTGTTCATCCTGGTCTACAAGGTCGGCGATGCAATGGGGCAGGCGATGCTCAGCCCGATGATCGTCGATCTGGGTTTCGCCGACCTCGACTATATCTCGGCGAGCAAGATCTGGGGCTTTGCCGCGCTCATCATCGGATCTGCTCTGGGCGGGCCGTTCGTGCTGTGGCTCGGAATGGGCCGGGCGCTCCTTGTTTCGGTGCTGCTGATGATGTTCTCGAACGTGATGTTCATGGCGCTTTCGATCGCTGGCAATAATTACTGGATGCTGGTTGCGGCGATCGTGACCGAAAATGTCACCAGCGGCATCGGCTTGACCGTCGTGGCCGTCTATCTCTCAGGGCTGTCGAACATCGCCTATACGGCAACGCAGTTCGCGCTGCTGTCGTCGGTGGCGGTGATCGGACGGACTTTCATGGCCGGCCCCGCCGGCTATGCCGCCGAGAAACTGGGATGGACGGCTTTCTGGGGGCTGACGGTGGTGGCCGCGATCCCCGGGATGATCCTGCTGTGGATGATGTGGCGCAAAGGCTATGTCGTGCAATCGATCCGCCAGAGCGGCGCGGTCGACGAGCGCAAGCTGCGCGAACCGGTCGGCGCGGCGCGTATTGCCGGCTTCGCCTTGATCGTCGCAGGCGTGGTCGGGGTGCTGATGGCGAACCAGCTCGAGCTCGAAGCCTATGTGATGTACGGTTCGCTCGCCGCCCTTGCGGTCGGAATCCTGCTCGCGTGGAAAGGGCCCGCGCTAAAGGCGGCGTGACGGCCGGGCAGGCAGTATGAGGTGAAGCCGACGCGCCGGGCGTCAGGACACGTTATAGAAGGCGTTGTCCTGGCCTTGCGCGCCGAAGGCGCCGCCGGCGGTGCGTCGGGTCGGGATCACGGCACGAAGCACCGGCTTGTTCCAGCTCTTGCGCTGCGACGAGATGCTGTGCGGCGTGTCAGACATGTCGATACTCCCTTGGTCCGGGAAGTCGATCTGGAGTTTGCCGGGGCGGGTGTCAAGAAAGTCCGCGAGCGGCGATGCTAAACGGGTTGCTGCGCGTTGGCGCGCAGCACCTCCCCCGCCAGATAGAGCGAGCCGCAGATCAGGATATCGCCGCGCGCGCGGTGCTGCGCGATATGGCCGAGCGCGGCGGCGACGTCGGGGCAGGAATGCGTATCGTCGATGCCGAGGTCGCGCCGGACCATGTCGCAGAGGTCGGCGGGGTCGTGATGCTCGTGGCCGGGGATGGGGACGGCCTGGAAGGAGGCGATGCGGTGCGCGAAGGGGCGCAGGAAGCCCATGGCGTCCTTGTTGCTCAGTAGTCCGCAGACAATGTGGAGCGGCGCATGCGCATCGAGCGCGCCCGCGAGTGCGGCGCCCGCGTCGGGATTATGACCGCCGTCGAGCCAGGCGGTGGTCCCTGCGGGCAGAAGCCGGGTGAGCGGGCCGCTTTCGAGCTGCTGCATGCGGCCCGGCCAGAAGGCGGCGGCGACGCCCGCAGCCACCTCGGCCTCGTTCGGGCGCGGGTGCGGGGCGATGGCGAGCATCGCGATCGCGAGGCCGGCATTATGGTGCTGGTGCTCGCCCGCCATTTGCGGGATCAGCGCGGTTTCGATCGAACCGAATTTCGAGCTCCAGCGGAAACCATCGCCCGCGCGTGCGACGCTCCAGTCGCGACCTTCCGCGAAAATCGTGCCGCCGACCGCTTCGGCGCGGTCGGCAATGATCTGCATCAGCGGTTCGGGATAGGCGAGGGTCGCGAGCGCAGCGCCGGGTTTGAAAATACCCGCCTTTTCCCATGCGATGCGAACCGCCGGTTCCGCGGGGGTGCCCGCTTCGGGGGCGAGCAGGAAGGCCTCATGGTCGATGCCGAGCGAGGCGATGCCACACGCCGCCGGCGCGGCGATGATGTTGGTTGCGTCGAGCCGGCCGCCGAGCCCGACCTCGATGATGCAGTCGTCGGCAGGGGTGCGTGCAAAGGCGAGGAAGGCGGCGGCGGTGGTGATTTCGAAAAAGCTCGCCTGCAAATCATGCGCAACGTCGAGCACCTCGGCGAGCAGCGAAGCGAGCTGCGCGTCGTCGATCAGCGAACCCGCGATGCGGATGCGTTCGTTGAAGCGGACGAGGTGCGGGCTGGTGTAACTGTGGACCTTACGCCCGCTGGCTTCGAGGATTGCGCGGAGGAAGGCGCAGGTCGATCCCTTGCCGTTGGTCCCGGCGACATGAAAGGTGCGCGGGAGCTGGTTTTGCGGATTGCCGAGGCGCGCGCAGATTTCAGCGATGCGTTCGAGGCCGAGGATGTCGCGTCCCGGCGAGAGCGCGGCGAGTCGGTCGAGCTGGGCCTGAACGGCGGGATCGCTGCTGTGCGCGTGGTCGGGCATGAGAATAGTTCAACTACTCAAACACCGTTTGCCCTGAGCTTGTCGAAGGGCCGTTCTTTCTTTGCGATGTAAAGAAAGAAAGGACGGTGCTTCGACAAGCTCAGCACAAACGGTAATGAAGGGAGCGCTTGCCCCTAAGCCGCCTTCTCGGGCGCGAGATAGCCGATCAGGCGGCCGAGCGTCGCGGGCAGTTCCTTCCGGTGCACCACCATGTCGATCATCCCGTGGTCGAGCAAATATTCGGCGCGCTGGAAGCCCTCGGGCAATTTCTCGCGGATCGTATTTTCGATCACGCGCTGGCCCGCGAAGCCGATGAGCGCCTTGGGCTCGCTGATCTGCACGTCGCCGAGCATCGCATAGCTGGCGGTAACGCCGCCCGTCGTCGGGTCGGTGAGCAGCACGATATAGGGCAGGCCGGCGCGGCGCAGGCGCGCGAGCGCGACGGTGGCGCGCGGCATCTGCATCAGCGACAGCGTGCCTTCCTGCATGCGCGCGCCGCCTGCGGCGGTGATCGCGATATAGGGACAGCCGCGCCTGATCGCTTCCTCGACCCCGGCGACAAAGGCTTCGCCGACGGCGACACCCATCGAGCCGCCCATGAAGGCGAAGTCCTGCACGCCGATCACCGACGGATGGCCGCCGATGCGGCCGAAGGCGTTCTGATAGGCGTCGCGGTCGCCGGTCGAAGCGCGCGCGGCCTTGATGCGGTCGGTATATTTCTTGGTGTCGCGGAACTTCAGCGGATCCTCGGGCGCGGCGGGCGAGGCGAGGATTTCGTGCAGGCCGCCGTCGAACAGCTGGAGGAAGCGCTCGCTCGCGCCGATGCGGTCGTGATGGTCGCAGCGCGGACAGACGTTCAGATTGTCCTGCCATTCCTTCACGAACACCATCTGCTGGCATTCGCGGCATTTGTGCCAGAGGTTGTCGGCGGTATCGCGCTTTGCCGCGAAGGGCAGGGCGTTGCGGACGCGTTCGAGCCAGCTCATGCGGCGATCTCCTTTGCGCCGTGGATAGCATCGGCGAGTGAACGGGTGAAGGCCTCGACATGCGGCGCGGCGGCGTCGCCATGTTCGGCAATGATGTCGATGAAGGCCGAGCCGACGACGACGCCGTCGGCGACCCTGGCGATTTGCGCCGCCTGATCGGGGGCGCGGACGCCGAAGCCGACCGCGACGGGCAGGTCGGTTGCGGCCTTGAGGCGCGCGACCGCTTCCTCGATGCTCGCCTGCGCCGCCTGTTGCAGCCCGGTGATGCCGGCGACGCTCACATAATAGAGGAAGCCGCCCGCACCGGCGAGCACTGCGGGCAGGCGCGCGGGGTCGGTGGTCGGGGTGGCGAGGCGGATCAGGTCGACGCCGGCGGCGCGCAGCGCGGGGCCGAGTTCGGCGTCCTCTTCGGACGGGATGTCGACGCAGATGATCCCGTCGACCCCGGCCTTCGCGCATTCGGCGGCGAACCATTCGGGGCCGCGCACCGTCATCGGATTGGCATAGCCCATCAGGACGAGCGGGGTGTCGGGATGGCGGCTGCGGAAGGCGGCGGCGATCGCGAAAATGTCGGCGGTGGTCGTGCCTTTTGCGAGGCTGCGCAGGTTCGCGGCCTGGATCGCGGGGCCGTCGGCCATCGGATCGGTGAAGGGCATGCCGAGCTCGACCACATCGGCGCCCCCCGCGACCAGCGCGTCAAGGTTCGCAGCGGTGTCGCCGTCGCCCGCGGTGATGAAGGCGATCAGCGCGGTTTGCGGCTTGGCGAAGGTAGCGGCGAAGCGGGTCATTCACTCCATCCCTTCTTGGGCTCGGGCCATTGGCGCTCGAAGAAGGGGCGTGCCACATACCATGCTGCCAAGAGGCCGGCAGGGGCTGCCACGATCCGCCCCCATGATAGCCACAAGCCTTCCGTGAGAACGAAATAAACGCCCAAGGCAACGCCGGCGGCGACGCTCAATTCGAAAGCAGTCTTTTTGAACTTGTAGGTCACAACGCCACCCCCAGCGCGTCGGCGACGGTGAAGATGTCCTTGTCGCCGCGGCCCGAGCAATTGACGATGATGATCTTGTCCTTGCCGAGCGTCGGCGCGATGCGTTCGGCGGCGGCGATGGCGTGCGCGCTTTCGAGCGCGGGGATGATGCCCTCGAGCTTGGTGAGCTTCTGGAAGCTCGCCAGCGCCTCGGCGTCGGTGACGGGTTCGTAGCGGACGCGGCCGATGTCGTGTAGCCAGCTATGCTCGGGCCCGATTCCCGGATAATCGAGCCCCGCCGAGATGCTGTGCGCCTCGGTGATCTGGCCGTCGTCGTCCTGCAGCAGATAGGTCTTGTTGCCGTGGAGGATGCCCGGGCGTCCGCCCGCGAGGCTCGCGGCGTGCTTGCCATCGAGGCCTTCGCCCGCGGCCTCGACCCCGACGATCTCGACACTGGCGTCGTCGAGGAAGGGGTGAAAGAGCCCGATCGCATTCGATCCGCCGCCGACGGGAGCGATCAGCATGTCGGGCAGGCGGCCCTCGGCCTCGAGGATCTGCGCCTTCGCCTCGTCGCCGATCACCGACTGGAAGTCGCGGACGAGTTCGGGATAGGGATGCGGCCCCGCGACCGTGCCGATGATGTAGAAAGTGTCGTGGACATTCGCGACCCAGTGGCGCAGCGCCTCGTTCATCGCGTCCTTGAGCGTCTTGGCGCCGCTTTCGACCGCGACGACTTCGGCACCGAGCAGCTTCATGCGGAACACATTGGGCTGCTGCCGCGCGACATCGACCGCGCCCATGAAGATCGTGCAGGGCAGGCCGAACAAAGCCGCGACGGTCGCGGTGGCGACGCCATGCTGGCCCGCGCCGGTCTCGGCGATGATCTTCGTCTTGCCCATGCGCTTCGCGAGCAGGATCTGGCCGATGCAATTGTTGATCTTGTGCGCGCCGGTGTGGTTGAGGTCCTCGCGCTTGAGGTAAATTTTCGCGCCGCCGAGATGATCGGTGAGGCGCTGGGCACACCACAGCGGGCTGGGGCGGCCGACATAATTCTTGAGCAGGTCATCGAACTCGGCCTTGAACGCGGGGTCGGCCTGCGCCGTGCGATATTCGCGTTCGAGGTCGAGGATCAGCGGCATCAGCGTCTCGGCGACATAGCGTCCGCCGAACTGGCCGAAATGGCCGCGATCATCAGGGCCGGTGCGAAGGCTGTTGGGTAAGTCGGTCATCGACCGGCGGCTTTAAGGAAAGCGGCGATCTTGTCCACATCCTTGACGCCCGGCGCGCTTTCGATGCCCGACGAGACGTCGACGAGCGGCGCGTGCGTCGCGGCGATCGCTTCGGCGACATTGGCGGGGGTGAGGCCGCCGGCAATCCCCCAGTCGATGCTGTGCCGATGGTTCACGAGCAGCGTCCAGTCGAAGCGCGTGCCGGTTCCGCCGGGCATCGCCTGCGCGGGCGCGTCGAAGAGCAGGCGGTCGACGACGCCGTCATATTTCGCCGAGCGCGCCAGCGTGCCCGCGTCGCGGAGGCCGACGGCCTTCCACGCCTCGCTCTTCGTGTTCGTCTTGACCGCGCTGATCCATTCGGGGGTTTCGTCGCCGTGGAACTGGATGATGTCGGGCTTGACCGCATTCCACGCCGCGCCGGTGACCTGCGGCCCGGCGTTGACGAGGAGCAGCGCGACCTTGACCCGATCGCCGGCATATTGGCGGAGTTCGGCGGCGGTCTTGAGATCGACGTAGCGCGGGCTCGGCTCATAATGATTGAGGCCGATATGCGTCGCACCATGGCGGATCGCGGCGTCGATTTCGGCCTTGGTTTTGAGGCCGCAGATTTTGACGAGAGGGGGCATATTCAGACTATCCAACATCCGTTCGTGTCGAGCGAAGTCGAGAGACGCTGCGTTCGTGCGGGCCTTCGCGTGTCTCGACTGCGCTCGACACGAACGGAAAGAGAGGTGGGCGCCCTAAAGCGTCGCCTCGATCTCGCGCGCCGCGAGGTCGGGGTCCTGTGACTGGCTGATCGGGCGGCCGACGACGAGGATCGAAGCGCCGTCGCTCATTGCCTGCGCAGGGGTGACGATGCGTTTCTGGTCGCCGGCCTTGCCATTGGCGGGGCGCACGCCCGGAACGACGAAAAAGCCGCTTGGCCAGGCGCTGCGCGCCGACTTCACTTCCTGTCCCGAGCAGACGATGCCGTCGAGGCCCGATTCGCGCGCCAGCGTGGTGAGGCGGACGACCTGATCGTGCGGGGTGCCACCGACGCCGATGTCTTCGAGGTCGGGGGCGTCGAGGCTGGTGAGCACGGTCACCGCGACGACCTTGGTGTTCAGGCCCGCGGCGGCCTTGGCCTCCTCGAGCATCGCGCGGCCGCCCGCGGCGTGGACGGTCAGGATCGCGGGTTCGAGCGGGCGGAGCGCCTGGATCGCCTTCGCGACGGTGTTCGGGATGTCGTGGAGCTTGAGGTCGAGGAAGATCGGGAGCCCGATCTTCGCCATTTCATGCACACCATGATGGCCATTGGCGCAAAAGAATTCGAGTCCGAGCTTGAGCCCGCCGACATGGTGGCGGACCTTTTGGGCGAGCGTCTGCGCGACGTCGAGGTGCGTGGTGTCGATGGCGAGATAGAGCGGCGAGGTCATGGCTTGTCCGTCGGGAAGAGGTCGGTGGGGGTGGCCGAGGGCGTGGCGGCGGGCGCGGGTTCGACCGGCACGACCGGCGCCGCGACCGGCTCGGCGGGGCGATTGGCCATCGCGCGCAGGTCGGTAAGCTGGCGCTCGCTATGGTCGAGGCGGCGCTTCAAGGACCAGCGCGCGGCGCGCAGCGCGATCCACAGCGGGACGCTGCCGATCAGGAACGAAACGAGGATCAGCACCGGCAGCTTCGTGTCGAGCACCTGGCCGGGCCAGATGGTGACAGTGACGGGAATCCAGTTCGCCATCGAGAAGATCACCAGCACGGCGGTGAGCAACACCCAGATGATCGTCCGGACAATTCCCATGCGGCTGCTCCTGTTTATTTTGGCGACGTGTCGGAAGCCTAGGCGAGTTTGGCGCGGGTTTCCAGAGGGGGGCTTTGCATAGCCGCCCTTCCACTATTCTTCGTCATTGCGAGGAGCCGAAGGCGACGCGGCAATCCAGATCTTACCGTAACCGCTCTGGATTGCTTCGCTTCGCTCGCAATGACGAGGTTGAAACGATCGTTATTCCCCGAACACCCGCGCGAAGATCGTGTCGACATGCTTGAGGTGATAGCCGAGATCGAACAGCGCGGTGAGTTCGTCGGCCGAGAGTTTCGCGCTGACGTCGGCGTCGGCCTTGAGCAGTTCGAGCAGCGACAGCGCGCCGTCGCTTTCCCAGACCTTCATCGCGTTGCGCTGGACGAGGACATAGCTTTCCTCGCGGCTCGCGCCCGCCTGCGTCAGCGCAAGCAGGACGCGCTGCGAATGGACGAGGCCGCCCATGCGGTCGAGGTTCTTCTGCATGCGTTCGGGATAGACGAGCAATTTGTCGATCACGCCGGTCAGGCGGCCGAGCGCGAAGTCGAGGGTAATCGTCGCGTCGGGGCCGATGAAGCGTTCGACCGACGAGTGGCTGATGTCGCGTTCGTGCCAGAGCGCGACATTTTCGAGCGCCGGGACGACCGCACTGCGCACCATGCGCGCAAGGCCGGTGAGGTTCTCGGTGAGGATCGGGTTGCGCTTGTGCGGCATCGCCGACGAACCCTTTTGCCCCGGCGAGAAATATTCCTCAGCCTCGAGCACTTCGGTGCGCTGGAGGTGGCGGATCTCGACCGCGAGGCGTTCGATCGACCCGGCGATGACGCCGAGCGTGGCGAAGAACATCGCGTGGCGATCGCGCGGGATGACCTGCGTCGAGACGGGTTCGACCGCCAGGCCGAGCTTGGCCGCGACATGCTCCTCGACGCGCGGGTCGATGTTGGCGAAGGTGCCGACGGCGCCCGAGATGGCGCAGGTCGCGATATCGGCACGCGCCGCGATCAGCCGCGTCTTGCAGCGGTCGAACTCGGCATAGGCCTGCGCGAGCTTGAGCCCGAAGGTGACGGGTTCGGCGTGGATGCCGTGGCTGCGCCCGATCGTCGGGGTCAGCTTGTGCTCATGGGCGCGCTTCCTGATCGCGGCGAGCAGCGCGTCGAGGTCGGCGAGCAGGATGTCGGCGGACTGCGCGAGCTGGACCGCAAGGCAGGTGTCGAGCACGTCCGAGCTGGTCATGCCCTGATGCATGAAGCGCGCCTGGTCGCCGACATTTTCGGCGACCCAGGTCAGGAAGGCGATGACGTCGTGCTTGGTCACCGCCTCGATCGCGTCGATCGCGGGGACATCGATAGCGGGGTTGGTCGCCCACCAGTCCCACAGCGCCTTCGCCGCATCCTTCGGCACGACACCCAATTCGGCGAGCGCGTCGGTGGCGTGCGCCTCGATCTCGAACCAGATGCGGAACCGGTTTTCGGCCGACCATATGGCGGTCATTTCGGGCCGGGCGTAACGCGGAACCATGGTTTTTCCCTTCTTTAGGATCGATTGGACGCGGATTCTCGGCGGAATCGCGATGGGCCGCGCCCTAGCAGGGACGAGCGGCGGCGCCAATCGTCACCGAAGTGCAACCATCACATTTCGGCCATGGTTGATCTCATGCCCCTTCAGGACAGCGGCGCGCAAGGCGAAGCGTCGCTATAAACAGGAGAACTACCATGTTGAAAACCATGCTTTTGATCGGCGCTGCTGCCGTGAGTTTCCCGGCGCTGGCGCAGACTCAGCCCGTCGACCCCGCCGCGCCCACGGCGAGCCAGCCTGCGGAACCGGCGGCCGAGAATGTTCAGCCGGCCCCGGCCCCCGAAGCCGCGCAGTCGGCTCCGGCGCCCGACGCGGCGCAGCCAACCCCGGCGCCCGCACCGAGTCCCGATGCCTCCACGACGCAGCCGGTGACCGAGCCCGCTCCCCCGGCTGGCGAGGCCACGACCACGGCGCAGTCGGCACCGAGCGGCACCGCCGCCACCCCGGCGCAGGTCGCGCAGATCGTCGACAAGGAATTCCCCACCTATGACGCCGATTCGAGCGCCGAACTGAGCGAAGTCGAATTCGCCGGCTGGATGAAGAAGCTTCGCGGCGCCAGCGAGCCGAGCCTCGACGTCGAATCGGCCGAGGTGAAGACCTGGATCGGTCAGGCCTGGGGTGCTGCCGATACTGACAAGAACGGTACCGTCAGCAAGGAAGAGCTGACCGCTTTCCTGTCGCGCGGCGCGTAAGCGTCCCTGACCGGGAGATGAAGCCGTCGGAGCGATCCGGCGGCTTCATCGCGTCCGGGCTTTAGCCGCCCGGCTGTTTGACATCGATGATCGTCAGCCGATGCTCCTCGCCGTTGCGATCGGGCCACAGGATCGACTGGCCGGTGCGCAGCCCGATAAGGCCGGCGCCGACGGGGGTGAGGATCGACACTCGCCCCGCGGCGATATCGGCATAGGCGGGATAAACCAGTTCAACAGTGCGCTGCGTTCCGGTCTTTTCATCGGCGAAAGTTACCACAGACCCCATGGTTACGACGTTGGTCGGCATCGCGTCACGGCTGCAGATTGCGGCGCGATCGATTTCGCCGAGCAGCAATTCGTAGATGCGGTTGAGTTCATGCTGCTTGTGCAGCGCGAGTTCGGTGAGGCGGTCGGCTTCGGTGTCGATCATGTGGATCGCCGGGCGCGCGGCCCGGCTCTTGGTCTTGGTCATGGTGCGGACTTTCCGGACAGGGATGAGCGCACGCGGTCGTCCCGCGCACGCGATCAAAAAAAATCGGAAATTTGCCCCGGGTTCGGGGCGAACGCGCCTGAACCCGGGGCTAGATGCCCGCGAGAAGTTGACCCCCGAAGAAGCGGAAGCGGAGAAGGCCGCGTCGAATCTGCATGGCGCGACGATGTCGTGCCGGGGGCTGGAAGTCAAATTTGGGGATGGGGCTAGAGCAGGCCCATGGCGCGCAGGCTGCGGTAATCCTTGCCGCCGATGATGATATGGTCGTGCAGCGTTATGCCGAGCTTCGCCGCAGCGGCGGCAATGTCGCGGGTGATCGCTATGTCCTGGCGGCTCGGTTCGGGACTGCCGCTCGGGTGATTATGGACGAGGATGATTGCCGCAGCGCCGAGGTCGAGCGCGCGCTTGACGACTTCGCGGGTGTAGATCGCCGACTGGTCGATCGATCCCTCGCTCGCGAGTTCGTCGCGAATCAGCATGTTGCGCGTGTTGAGATAGAGGACGCGCACCCTTTCGATGTCGAGCGGCCCCATGTCGGCGCGCAGATAATCGAGCAGGGCATCCCAACTGGACAGCAGGGGGCGGTCGGCGATTTCGGCCTTGAGCATGCGCAGGCTGGTGGCCTGGACGATCTTCAACGCGGCGATCGCGCCGTCGCCGAGGCCGTCGACGCGGCGCAGCGATTGCGGGTCGGCGGCGATCAATTGCGCCAGCGATCCGAATTCGCGGAGCAGCGCCTTTGCCAGCGGCTTGGTATCGCGGCGCGGGATGGCGAGCGCGAGCAGATATTCGACCAGCTCATAATCGGCGAGCGCATCGCCGCCCGCGTCGAGCAGGCGGGCGCGAAGCCGTGCGCGGTGGCCGCTATGATCCGGTTCATCCCCCATGGACCAAGGAATAGCAGCTTGTGACCGTCACTCAACGGCCATAAGGTTCGGCGCATATGGCAACGTCTTGTTACTTGCAGCCAATTGCGCCGTTTCGGCGTTATCTGACGGCAAGGGGCGGACCCGCCGGGGCGCATGAGGATTTTACGAAGGCGCCATGACCGACACCGTCGAAACCGCCCGAATCGTCAGGCACCGCCGCCGCATCAAGAAACGCTGGCTGACCGGCGCGGCGCTTGCGGTGCTTGTCGGCGGGCTGTGGCTGGCGCGCGAGCCGATCGCCGACCGTTTCGTGCGCGAACAGCTTGACTCGCTCGGCGTGCCGGCGACCTATGACATCGAGGAAATCGGCTTTCGCACCGAACGCATTTCCAATGTCGTCATCGGCGATCCGAAACGACCCGACCTGATCGCCAAGACGGTCGAGGTGTCGCTCGGCTATGGGTGGAACGGCCCCTATGTCTCGACGATCACCGCCGACGGCGTGCGGCTCTATGGGCGGTTCGTCGACGGGCGATTGTCGCTCGGCGCGCTCGACAAGTTCCGCGATCCGACGAGCACCGATCCCTTTGCCTTGCCCGACGTGTCGGTGGTGCTGAGCGATGCGCGGGCGCGGGTCGAGACGCCGTGGGGCAATGTCGGCGCTGCGCTTGCCGGGCGCGGGCATTTGCAGCGCAATTTTTCGGGAACGCTGGCACTGGTCGCGCCGGTCGTGAGCGCGGCGGGATGCACGGGCGAGGCCATCAGCTTTTATGGCCCGCTAACGGTACGCAACCTCGAGCCGCGTCTGAAGGGCGCGCTGCGCGGTCGCGAGTTGCGCTGCGCCGACGGAAGCGTGGCGGCAAGATCGCCGCAGGTCGCGCTCGACGTCGCGCTGGGCAAGGACCTCAAAAGCTGGGACGGCAAGGCCGATGCGGCGCTCGCGTCGCTGATCGCGGGGCCGGTGCGCGCCGAACGGGTGGCGCTGGTCGCGGGGATCAAGGGCAATGCCGACAAGACTGCGCTCAACCTGGACGGCGAGGCGGTGCGGCTGCGCGGTCCCGATTTCGCCGCGAACCGGATCGATATCGACGCGACCGGCGAGGTCGGCAAGGCGGCGCCGAAGCTGGCGGGCAGCGTGAGTTTCGGGCGCGCGGCGGCGAGCGCTGGGCTACGGCAGCGGATCGCGGCGAGCGCCAAGGGGCTGGATGGCAGCCCGGTGGGGCCGCTTGCGGCGAAGGCGACCGACGCGCTGGCGCGGGTACTCGGCGATCTTTCGGGCAAGACCGACTTCGCGCTGGCGGGCGAGGGCGATGCGGCGCGGATCGAGCTGATCGCTCCCGACCTGGTCAGTGAAAGCGGCGCGCGGGTGACGGCGAGCGACGACAGCCGGATCGCCTGGCTTTTTGCTGCGGCGCGGCCCGCCTTCCTCATTCAGGGCCAGTGGGCGTTCGGCGGCGGTGGACTGCCCGAAGGCACGCTCGACCTCGATCGCCGCGCCGATGGCAGCATCAGCGGGCTCGCGCGGCTCGAACCCTATGTCGCCGACGGCTCGCGACTGGCGCTCACGCCGGTCCGCTTTTCGAGCGCTCCCGGCGCGCTGTCGCGTTTCACGACCGTTGCCGAGCTGACCGGGCCGCTCGCGGGCGGGCGCGTCGAGCGGCTGCGTGTGCCGATCAATGGCGTGCTGGCGCCGACGGGGGCGCTGGCACTGAACGGCGGGTGCAGCCGCGTCGCCGCCGACCGGATCGACGTCAGCGGCTTCCGGCTCGCGGCGCCGGCGATCGACCTGTGCAGCCGCGCGGGCCAGCCCCTGCTTGCAGTGGGGCCGGACGGGCTCAAGGGCCAGATCCGGGTTCCGCGCATCGCCTTGCGCGGGACGAGCGGATCGTCGCCCTTTGCCTTCAATTCGGGGGCGGGCGATATCGACCTTGCGACGATGCGCTGGGCGCTGGGGGGTGCCGATGTGCGGTTGGGCGAGGGCGAGAGCGTGACGCGCTTCAGCGCGCAGCGGATCACCGGGGCGTCGACCCCGCAAGGACTGGCGGGCCAGCTCAGCGGTGCGGCGGGCAAGATCGGCGCGGTCCCGCTCGAGATGAGCGAGATCGACGGGCGCTGGCGCTTTGCGAATGGTGCGCTCGGGCTCGAAGGCGCGATCGTTGTTTCGGACGCCCTGGCCGAAGCCGAAGCGCGCTTCTTTCCGCTGATCAGCAACAATGCCAGCCTGCGCTTCGCGAACGGGACGATCGATGCGACCGCTGCCTTCAACGAGCGCAAGACCGGCACGCATGTCCTCGACACGGTGATCAGCCATAGGCTGGCGAGCGGTACCGGCTATGCCGACCTCAAGGTATCCGAACTGCGTTTCAGCGACGCTTTCCAGCCCGACCAGCTCACCCGCCTCGCGCTCGGCGTCGTCGCCAATGTGCAGGGATCGGTGGTCGGCGACGGGCGGATCGACTGGTCGCCCGCCGGGGTGACGAGCCGCGGCACCTTTGCGACGGCCAACACCAACCTCGCCGCCGCCTTCGGCCCGGTGACCGGGGCCACGACGACGCTGACCTTCGACGACCTGATCGGGCTGCGTTCGGCGCCCAACCAGAAGATCCGTCTCGCCGAGCTCAATCCCGGTATCCCGGTGAAAGACGGCGAGATCGAATATCAGCTGCTCGGCGACAATCGCGTCCGCATCCAGGGCGGGAGCTGGCCCTTTGCCGGCGGCACGCTCGAGCTGCATCCGACGACGCTCAACTTCAACGCCGACCAGCCGCGGCGTCTGACCTTCGACCTCGTTGGCGTCGATGCCGCGATCTTCCTGCAGAATTTCGGGTTCGAGAATATCAACGCCACCGGCAAGTTCGACGGCACGCTGCCGGTCGAGTTCGGCGGGCTGGGCGGACGGATCGTCGGCGGGCGCATCGATTCGCGTGGCGGCGGCACGCTCGCCTATGTCGGCGAACTCACGAACCACGACCTTGGTGCGATGGCCAATTTCGCCTTTGGTGCGCTGCGCAGCCTGAAATATGACGATCTGACGATCATCCTCAACGGCGATCTCGACGGCGAGATGGTGACCGACATCCGCTTCGGCGGCATCGGGCAGGGCGAGGGGGCGACGCAGAATTTCATCACGCGCCAGGTCGCGAAACTCCCCTTCGTCTTCAACATCAAGATCAACGCGCCGTTCCGGCAGTTGATCACTTCGGCCAAGGGCTTTTATGATCCGACCGTCTATATCGAGCAGAATTTGCCCGCGCTGATGCAGGCGCAGGAAGACGCCCGCGCCGCCGCCGCGGCCAAAGATTCGACCGTTCAGCCTCCAGCAAGCGAGCCCGTGCAATGAAGAGACAGGAAAGAGAAGCGAGGAGGCAGGCCTTGATCGGTCGCGGTCTTGCGGTGACGATCGGCGCGGCGGCCCTTGGCGGCTGCGTACAGATCGAAACGCCGGACAAACCGATCGAGATCAACCTGAACATCAACATCAAGCAGGAAATCGTGTATCGGCTTGATGGAGACGCCAAGAAGCTGATCGAACAGAATAGCTCGATATTCTGATATGTCGGGCAACTGGGGAATGAGATGATGATGACCAAGATGTGGAAACCGACCGGGATTGCGATGGCCGCCGTGGCTGCGACCGCCGCCGTGGCGCTGCTGGTGCCGTCGGCGATGGCACAGCGCGACCCCGCTTATGAAGCCGCGCGCGCGGCAGGGCAGGTGGGCGAGCAGCCCGACGGCTATCTCGGCTATGCCTCGCCCCCGACCGCAGCGGTGCGTGCGATCGTCGACGACATCAATATCAAGCGCAAGGCGGCCTATACCAGCGGCGCGCCGGCGGGGAGCACGGTCGAGCAGTTCGCGTTCGTGACCGGATGCAACCTGATCGCCAAGACCAAACCGGGCGAGAAATACAAGGCGCCCGACGGCAGCTGGAAGACGCGCGACGGTGGCGCGCCGGTACGCGACAGCCGCTGCCCCTGATTTTCGGTACGACAAGGGCGCCTGCGGGCGCCACATGCCGCCGCGCCCCTAAACGCGGCGGCATTTTTGTGCGCGGCACCACAAGCATTGACTTAATGGGACGTCATTCCTAAACGGACCGCGCCTTAGGGGTCCCCCGATTTTTCGGGCCTTTTTTTGCAGGCGGAACCGGAGCTTTCCGGCGCTGTTTCAGGAGGATGGCAGGAAATGACGGGGAACGGCAGCGATCCGGAACCAGCTTCGGAGGATTCGCGCCTGGTCTCGCTCGAAAAGCGATTGGACCGGGCCGAAGCCGCAGAAGCCGAACGGGCCGCGGTCAATGCCGGGCCGGAAACCGATGCGAATTACAAGCTCGGCAACCGCGTCCTGGCCGAACTGATCGGCGGTATCGGTGGCGGCGCGTTGGTCGGTTGGACGATCGATCATTTTGCCGGCACCGCACCCTGGGGCCTGTTGGTGGTGCTGTTCCTCGGAGTGGCGGTCGCCTTCAGGAACATATTTCGGATTGCGAATATCCGGCCTTCCAAGCCGGATTGATGGAAATTTAGGCGAGGTATCGCGTGGCGGATCAAGGTAAAGTGGACCCGATGCACCAGTTCGAGGTGCAGAAGATGTTCGACATGTTCCATGTCGGCGGTCATGAGGTCGCCTTCACCACCAGCGCGATGTGGATGATCGTCGCCGGCCTGCTGCTATGGGTGTTCATGATCGGCGGGATGAAGCGCGAGCTCGTCCCCGGTCGCTGGCAGGTCGCCGTCGAAGGCTTCACCGGCTTTATTTCGGGCATGATGAACGCGAATATCGGTCCCGAAGGCCGCAAATATACGCCGTACGTCTTTTCGCTCTTCATGTTCATCCTGATGCTCAACGTCATCGGCCTCGCGCCGCTTGGCCTGTTCGGTCTCCACCCTTTCACCGTGACGAGCCACTTCACGATCACCGGTTTCCTCGCGATCCTGAGCTTCTCGATCGTGCTGATCGTCGGTTTCTGGCGCCACGGCCTGCATTTCTTCTCGCTCTTCGTTCCGCACGGCACCCCCTGGTGGCTGCTGTGGCTGATCCCGGTGATCGAACTGGTGTCGTTCATGGTTCGCCCGTTCAGCCTCGCGCTCCGACTGTTCGTCGCGATGACGGCCGGTCACGTGCTGATGAAGGTGTTCGCCTCTTTCATCATCGACGGCCTCGCCGCGAGCCCGGTAATCGGGCTTGGCGTCGGCATCCCGAGCATGGCGCTGATGGTCGGCATCAGCGGCCTCGAGCTGCTGGTCGCGGGCATCCAGGCCTATGTGTTCGCGCTGCTCACGTCGCTCTACCTGAATGACGCGATCAACCTGCACTGATTTTTCAACCGCTTAACCTACGTTTTTCCCAAGGAGTTTATACAATGGACGTTCAAGCAGCTTCGCTCATCGGCGCCGGTCTGGCCGCCATCGGTGCCGGTATGGCCGCCATCGGCGTGGGCAATGTGTTCGGCAGCTTCCTCGAAAGCGCGCTTCGCAACCCGGCAGCCGCCGACGGCCAGCAGGGCCGCCTGTTCATCGGCTTCGCGGCCGCCGAACTTCTGGGTCTGCTGTCGTTCCTGATCGCGATCCTGCTGTACCTCAAGGCAGCCTGATTTCGTCGGCGGGGCGGGCGTTCCGGCGCCCGCCCCGCGACCGCTTTCCTCTTTGTTCGTTGAGATAATCCATGCCTCAAATCAGCCAATTCGCTGAAAACTGGTATGCCGCATCGCAGATTTTCTGGGTGCTGCTGACCTTCGGCTTCGTCTTCTTCGTTATCGGCCGCGGCATGCTGCCGAAGATCGAGGCGACGGTGGATGCGCGCGACCGCAAGGTTGCCGACGATCTCGCGGCGGCCAAGGCGGCGCATGCGGCCGCCGACAGCCTCGAGGAAAGCTATCGCCAGCAGGGCGACGCAAGCCGCGCCGCCGCGCAAAAGGCGGTGACGGATGCCAAGGACAAGGCCGCGAAGGACGCCGAAAAGCGTCTTGCCAAGGTCGATGCCGAACTGGCGGACAAGCTGGCTGCGGCCGAAGCCGATGTGTCGGCGGCGCGCAGCTCGGCGATGGCCGAGATTGAATCGGTTGCAGCCGAAGCGGCGAGCGACCTGGTTGCGAAGCTGTCGGGCGTGAAGGTCGCAGCGGCAGATGCGAAATCGGCGGTGAAGGCGGTGCTCCATGGCTGATATGCTCATGATCTTTTCGGAAGCCGCGGGCGCGGCCCCTGCTGAACCCGCGTCGTTCGGTTTCATCACGGCGACCGTGTGGGTGTCGATCGCGATGGCGATCTTCATCGCCATCCTGCTGTGGAAGAAGGTGCCGGCGCTGGTCGCCGGCATGCTCGACAACAAGATTGCCGAGATTTCGAAGCAGCTGAAGGAAGCCGAAGCGCTGCGTCTCGACGCCGAATCGCTGAAGGCCGAATATGAAGCGAAGCTGGCCGACGCCGCCAAAGACGCCGAAGAGATGCGCGCGCGTGCCGAGGCCGAAGCCGAAACGTTGGTGACCAAGGCCAAGGCCGACGCCACCGCGCTGATCGCGCGTCGCAAGCAGATGGCCGAAGACCGCATCGCGGCGGCCGAAGCCGGCGCGCTCGCCGAGGTCCGCACCGCGGCCGCCAAGGCTGCGACCGAAGCGGCGGCCAAGCTGATCGCCGACAAGCATGACGCCGGGGCCGACAAGGCGCTGGTCGACCAGGCGATCGCGGCGGTCGCCAAGGGCTGAATCCAAGCGACAGTGCCGAAACAAGGCGCCCGCGGACTTCCGCGGGCGTTTTGCTTTGGGTGGGGCTTGCGGGCGATGCGCAACTGACCGGAAACTAATTTCTGTTGCGGTCAAATACGAGCCATGACAGACGATGTTCGTGCTCGCGTTTGTGATACCCCTTATGTTGGTCGGCCAATCGACGAAGGCCCCCGGAGATTTCGGTCCCAGCCAAACGGCGACTGTTTTTTCTTCAGTCGATCGGTCGGAGTGGTGTCCCGCTGGCAATGTTCAAATCGACTTGGCTACGGGGGAATTCGCTCTCATTTCTGGGGCGTCGCGCGATGTTTGTAATGAGGCAAACTTGAAGCGGCCGATTAAAAGGGATCGTCTTGGCAAGAAGAGCCTAGCCAAACTGCGCAGTGCGTATCGACGGGTGCAAGGCGAAGGGCTCGACGTCTGCCAAGACGGTGTTCGCCCTGACGGGATGATCATAGCCAGCAATGGAGGTCCAGCAATTTTGGTCCTGACTGATGGTGCAAGAACAACCGCAGCACCCGATGATCTTAGCTGTTGGAGCGACGCCGCGTTTGAGTTGAGTGATACGTTGGAAGATGTTTTTGGGTCCTACGGTGGCCGCTGAAAATGATAATCAGAGGTATGCAATCAGCAAGCGCTTGACGCCGCAGCAGCCTCGGCCACCCAAGCCTTTGTGGCGGGGCAAGCATCCATTGCGCGGGCATAGCTTTCACGCGCCGTCGTGCGCGCGACATAGGCGCTTTCGCTATCGCCGATGGCATAGCCGATCGTCCGCTGCGCGAATTGGAGGGCATAGGTGACCGAGATGTCGGCGGCGGTGAAGCGGTCGCCGGCGATATAAGGTGTCTTGGCCAACTGGCGGCTGACGAGGCCGAGGCGGCTTTCGAAGATGTCGCGCGCCCATCTGGTCGTCCAGTTCGCCTGTTCGGCCTCGGGGGCGAGGATGATCGTGGCGACGATCGCGTTGACCGGGCCGGCCAGCCCCGCCTCGCCCATGTGCAGGAACTGCAGATAAGTGGCGAAATCGGCATCGCCGGGCGCGGGCGCGAGCGGGCTAGGGCCGTGGCGCGCGAGCAGATATTCGAGGATCGCGATCGATTCGACCATCACCGTGTCGCCGTCGACGATGGCTGGAATGAAGCCGGCGGGGTTGACCGCAAGGAACTCATGGTCGTTATCGACGCCATCGAGCAGATCGACCGGGCGCATGCGATAGGGCAGTCCCATTTCCTCGAGCAGCCAGGCGACGCGGAAGCCGCGGCCTTCGCCATAGAGGGTGATCATATCGGTCGATCCTTTTGGCGGTCTCAGAATGTGATCATGATCCGCCGGGCGAGTGCTGGCGAGATGCTGTGCACGACCTGGAGCATCTTCACCATGCCGACGTTGATTTCGGTCTTTCCGGTACGGATGCCGCGGACGATTTCAGCCGCGCAATCATGCGCGCTCAGCTTCTTGCCCGCGCGCGACTTCGTCATGTTGGTCTCGACCACCGGCGGCAGCGCCTCGATCACGCGCACATGGCTGCCCTTCAACATATAGCGCATCGCCTGCGTATAGGCGCGCAGCCCCGCCTTGCTGGCGCAATAGACCGCGCCGCTGCCACAGGGGGCGATTGCGAGGCCCGAGGTGACGTTGACGATCGCGGCCTCGGGCTGCGCCTTCAGGCCCGGCAGCAGATGCGCGCAGAGCGCGATCGGCGCGTCGAGGTTGGTGCGGATGCAGTCGGCGGCGGTGTCGAGGTTGGCCGGGTCGTCGACGACATAGTCCATCGCACCGACCCCGGCATTGTTGACGAGGATCGCGAGCGGCTTGCCCGCGACGCCCGACACCACCGCATCGATGCCCGCCTGTTGCGACAGGTCGCCGGCGATCGTCCCGAAGCCGAGTGCGGCCATCGCCTGCAGCTTTTCGGGCGACCGCCCGGTGACGATCACGTCGGCGCAGAGCGCCTGGAGTTGCAGCGCAATCTCGCGCCCGATGCCGTCGCTGCCGCCCGTGACCAGCGTGAGCTTTCCCCTGACGTCCATGACGACCCCTTCAATGCTGTTTTACCCGCCGCACTATGGCGGGTCGCATCGTCCTCGCCTACATGCAAAATCATGGCCCGCCCGAACGCTCCCGACCGATTCAACGAAGAGAAGGCGACCTATGTCGTGCGCGGCGAAGGCGAGGGGGCCGACAAGCCCGACCTCGAACGCGGCGCCGAGGCGATCCGCAACGTCGTCAGGAAGCTGCCGGTACGCCCCGGCGTCTATCGCATGCTCGATGCGCGCGGCGATGTGCTTTACGTCGGCAAGGCGCGCGCGCTGAAGAACCGGGTGACCAACTATACGCAGGTCGCGCGGCTGCCGCAGCGGTTGCAGCGCATGGTCGCACAGACGCGCGCAATGGAGATCGTCACGACGACGAGCGAGGCCGAGGCGTTGTTGCTCGAGGCGCAGCTGATCAAGCGCTATCGCCCGCCGTACAATGTGCTGCTGCGCGACGACAAAAGCTTTCCCTTCATCCTGCTGCGGATGGACCATGATTTCCCGCGGGTGCAGAAGCATCGCGGCGCGCGGCGGGCCAAGGGGCGTTATTACGGGCCGTTCGCGAGTGCGGGGTCGGTGAACCAGACGCTCAACGCGCTGCAGAAGACCTTCCTGCTGCGCAGTTGCACCGACAGCTTCTTTTCGAACCGGTCGCGCCCGTGCCTGCTGTACCAGATCAAGCGGTGCAGCGCGCCGTGCGTCGATCGCATCTCGAAAGAGGATTATGCGCAGCTTGTCGGCGATGCGCAGGACTTCCTCGAAGGCCGCTCGATCGCGGTCCAGAAGCGACTTGGCGATGCGATGACGCAGGCCGCCGAGGCGATGGATTTCGAGACGGCGGCGATCATCCGCGACCGACTGAAGGCGCTGACCTTCATCCAGGGCAGCCAGTCGGTGCATGCCGACGGGCTGGGCGATGCCGATGTCTTTGCACTGGCGGCGAAGGGCGGGCAGCTCTGCATTGCGGGCTTCTTCATCCGCGGCGGGCAGAATTGGGGGCATCGCAGCTTCTTTCCCGCGCATGTCGCCGGCGTGCCCGAGGACGAGGTGCTCGAAAGCTTCCTGATGCAATTCTACGAAGGGGTGCCGCCGCCGAAGACGATCCTCGTCGACCGCGAGCCCGCCGAATGCGCGCTGCTCGCCGAAGCGCTGGGCGAGCTTGCCGAGCGCAAGGTCGAGATCAGCGTGCCGCAGCGCGGCAACCGGCGACGCCTGCTCGAACAGGCGGTGCGCAACGCGGGCGAGGAACTCGACCGCCGGCTCGCCGAGAGCAGTTCGCAGGCGAAGCTTGGGCGTGAACTCGCCGATCTGTTCGACCTCGACCACCCGCCGCAGCGGATCGAAATCTACGATAACAGCCATATCCAGGGCACCAATGCGCTCGGCGCGATGGTCGTCGCGGGACCCGAGGGCTGGATCAAGGGCGCGTATCGCAAATTCAATATCAAGCGGCCCGAGACGCAGCCGGGCGACGATTTCGCGATGATGGCCGAGGTGTTCCAGCGCCGCTTCGCGCGCGCGATCGAGGAGGATCCCGAGCGCAGCAAGGGTGAATGGCCCGACCTCGTGCTAATCGACGGCGGCAAGGGGCAGGTGTCGGCGGCGGGCGCGGTGCTCGCCGAACTGGGGATCGACGATCTGCCGTACATCGGTGTCGCCAAGGGGCCCGACCGCAATGCGGGGCGCGAGACTTTTTACCACCCCGACGGGCGCGAATTCACGCTGCCGCCGAACAATGCGGTGCTTTTCTACATTCAGCGGCTGCGCGACGAGGCGCACCGCTTTGCGATCGGCGCGCACCGCGCGAAGCGCGCGAAGGCGATGGGGTCGTCGCCGCTCGACGAGGTGCCGGGCATCGGCCCTTCGCGCAAGAAGGCACTGCTGATGCATTTCGGCACCGCGCGCGCGGTACGCGGCGCGAGCCTCGAGGACCTGCAGAAGGCGCCCGGAGTGAGCGCGGCGGTCGCGCAGGCGGTGCATGATTTCTACCATGCGGGGAGTTAGGTTGAAAGATGCGCGCGATATTGGAGCAATATCTCAAGAGAACGTCCGGCGGACTTATCTTAAGAAATTACATCAGGCATTTTACGCCAGATCTTTTTACTTGGGAGAATGACCATAATCCGCTCATTGCGAGCCATTGTTCCCAATGCGAAGGAAAAGGTTTCTATCGGACCGGCCTAGGCCGCTCTCGACACGACAAGACCTGCGAGCAATGTCAAGGAGTGGGCGGGTTTGAGCAAGCAGAACCGTTTTTCGGGAAGTCTCGAATTCGCCGCTTATCGCCGAATAAGGCCGGGTTTGCCATCTGTCCCGCCTGCGCACAATCCTTTCCGGTTCAATCGAACCAGTTTTGGACGGGGTTAAGACATCGATGCGGGCAAAAAATTGAACTTTTTGGCAGTTTTTCGGATTTGTGCTGGCGCCAAGCATATGATGAAGAACGTGGGATCACTAGGAAAACGAGCCGTGGGTTAACGGTAACGATCCGTCGTATGTTTGGACTCTGACGGCTGATTTCGGAAGGGGGTGTTATGGATTTTGGCGCGATGATGCCGCTGGCGGGTACCTTGGGGGTGACGATCCATGAAGGGACCAAGGAGCGCGTTGCGGGCAAGCTGCCCGTGCGCGCCGAGATCTGCACTGCGGGCAACATCGTCCATGGCGGCGCGATCATGGCCTTTGCCGACTGCCTCGGTGCGGTGGGCGCCTTTCTGACGCTGCCCGAGGGTGCGAGCGGCACGACGACGATCGAGAGCAAGACCAATTTTCTCGGCGGCGGGCCGGTCGGATCGGTGCTGGTCGGCGAGGCGACGCCGGTGAAGATCGGTAAGCGCGTCTCGGTATGGCAGACGCGCATCGGCACCGAGGAAGGCGCCGATGTCGCGCTGGTGACGCAGACGCAGCTGGTGCTTTGGCCAGCCTGAGCGCCGAGGCGATCGTCTGCGCGGTGCGCGCGCATGGCGAGCATGGCGCGATATTGCGGGCGCTGACGCGCGAGGCGGGGCTGGTCGCGGGCTATGTGCGCGGCGGGCGGTCGCGGCGGCTGCGGCCGATATTGATGCCGGGCAATCTGGTGGCGCTCGAACTGCGCGCGCGGACCGAAGAGCAATTGGCCGGAGCGACAGCGGAACTGCTCGCGAGCCGCGCGCCGCTGCTGGCCGGACCGCTTGCGGCGGCGGCGATCGACTGGGTGACGAGCGCGACGGCGGCGATCCTGCCCGAGAGCCAGCCCTATCCCGCGCTCTATGCGGCGCTGTCGGGGCTGCTCGATGCGATCGGGGTCGCACCGTCGGCGCGGCAATGGGCGGCGGCGCTGGCGCGCTACGAGCTACTGCTGCTCGCCGAACTGGGGTTCGGGCTCGACCTCGACGAATGTGTGGCGACGGGCGCGCGCGATCATCTGGCGTTCGTCAGCCCGAAGTCGGGCGGGGCGGTGAGCCTCGCGGCGGCGGCTGGCTATGAGGCGCGTCTGCTGCGCCTGCCGGCCTTCCTGCGCGGCGCCGGAGCGGCCGAGACGATGGGCGATGTGCTCGACGGGCTGGCGATCACCGGCCACTTCCTCGACCGCGACCTGCTCGAAGGCCGCAACCGCGAATTGATCGAGGTGCGCGCGCGATTGATCGACCGGCTCGGCAGGGCGGTTGCGTAGGCGGTATTCGCTGTCTAAGCGGCTCGCGAGACACGAAAGGGCGACGCATTGAACATCCTGCTGCTGGCTGGCGACGGTATCGGTCCGGAAATCATGGCGGAGGCGGAGAAGATACTCGCCGCGCTCGCGTTGCCGGTGACGCTCGACCGCGCGCTCGTCGGCGGCGCGGCCTATGAGGCGACGGGTCATCCGCTTCCGCCAGAGACGCTCGCCAAGGCGAAGGCCGCCGATGCGATCCTGTTCGGGGCGGTTGGCGATCCGCGGTTCGATAATGTCGAACGCCACCTGCGGCCTGAACAGGCGATCCTCGGCCTGCGTTCTGAACTCGGCCTGTTCGCCAATCTGCGGCCCGCCAAGCTGTTCGCCGGGCTCGAGGACAGTTCGGCGCTGCGGCCCGAGGTCGCGTCGGCGATCGACCTGCTGATCGTGCGCGAACTCAACGGCGACGTCTATTTCGGCGAGAAGGGCACGCGCACGACCGAAAAGGGCGAGCGCGAGGGCTATGACATCATGTCGTACAGCGAGAGCGAGGTGCGCCGCATCGCGCATGTCGCCTTCCGCGCCGCACAGGGGCGGCAGAAGCGGCTCTGCTCGGTCGACAAGGCCAATGTGCTCGAAACCTCGCAGCTGTGGCGCGATGTCGTGATCGAGGTGTCGACACACTATCCCGACGTCACGCTCAGCCATATGTATGTCGATAATGCCGCGATGCAGCTCGTGCGCAATCCGGGGCAGTTCGACGTCGTCGTCACCGGGAACCTGTTCGGCGACATCCTGTCCGACCAGGCGTCGATGTGCGTCGGTTCGATCGGACTGCTCGCCTCGGCGTCGCTGAGCGAGGGCAAGCAGGGATTGTACGAACCGATCCATGGCAGCGCGCCCGATATCGCGGGCAAGGGCGTCGCCAACCCGCTGGCGATGATATTGTCGCTCGCGATGCTGCTGCGCCATTCGGGCGGCGACGAGGCGAACGCGGCGCGGATCGAGGCGGCGGTGGCGAAGGTACTGGCCGACGGGTGCCGCGGTGCCGACCTCGGCGGGAACATGGGCACGGCCGCGCTCGGCGATGCGGTCGTTGCAGCCTTGAAGAACTAGAGTACGGACGGACGAGATGAAAAAGACCACGGGTTTCGATCGCAACAAGACGAGGGGCTGGCATCCCGCAACGCAGGCGGTGCGCGGCGGTACCTGGCGCAGCGAGCATGGCGAGACGTCGGAGGCGCTCTTCCTGACGTCGGGCTATACCTATGACGATGCCGAGACGGTCGCGGCGCGCTTTGCCGGCGAAGAACAGGGCATGACCTATTCGCGGCTGCAGAACCCGACCGTGGCGATGCTCGAGGAGCGGATCGCGCTGATGGAAGGCGCCGAGGCGTGCCGGACGCAGGCGACGGGCATGGCCGCGATGACGACGGCGCTACTCTGCCAGTTGTCGGTCGGCGACCATATCGTCGCGGCGAAGGCGGCGTTCGGGTCGTGCCGCTGGCTGGTCGACCAGCTCTGCCCGCGCTTCGGAATCGAGACGACGGTGATCGACGGGCGCGATAATGACGCGTGGGAGAAGGCGATCAAGCCGAACACCAAGGTGTTCTTCTTCGAAACCCCCGCCAACCCGACGATGGACATCGTCGATATGAAGCATGTCTGCGGCCTGGCGAAGGCGCATGGCATCACGACGGTGATCGACAATGCCTTTGCGACCAGCGTGTTGCAGCGTCCGATGGATTTCGGCGCCGATGTCGTCGCCTATTCGGCAACCAAGCTGATGGAAGGCCAGGGCCGCGTGCTCGCCGGCGCGGTGTGCGGGACCGAGAAGTTCATCAACGACGTGCTGTTGCCGTTCCAGCGCAACACCGGTCCGAACCTGTCGCCGTTCAACGCCTGGGTGGTGCTGAAGGGACTGGAAACGCTCGACCTGCGCGCCAAGCGCCAGTCCGAAAATGCGCTCGCGGTCGGCAAGTTCGTCGAGAAGCGGGTGCCGAAGATCCTGCATCCGGGCCTGCCGAGCCACCCGCAGCATAATCTCGCGATGAGCCAGATGGACGCATGCGGGCCGATCTTCTCGTTCATCCTCGAGGACCAGAAGCAGGCGATGGCGCTGCTCAACGCGCTCGAACTGGTCGATATTTCGAACAATATCGGCGATTCGCGCAGCCTGTGCTGCCACCCCGCTTCGACGACGCACTACAGCGTCAGCGCCGAGGCGCGCGCCGACATGGGCGTGGTCGAAGGCATGCTGCGGATCAACATCGGGCTGGAGGATCCGCGCGACCTGATCGCCGATCTGGACCAGGCATTGACCAAGGTCGGGCTTTAGGCGATTTTGACCGGGTGACGATGATCGACTCCTTCTTCCCCTATGCCGAGACCACCGGGTCGATGACGGTGCGCGTCGCGGTCAGCTACCTGCCCGAACAGTCGCATCCGTCGCTCGGCCGCTGGTTCTGGGCCTATCATGTCCGCATCGAGAATCACGGGGAGACGGCGGTGCAACTGATCAACCGCCATTGGCGGATCGTCGACGGCCATGGCTCGGTCAGCGAGGTCGAGGGCGAAGGCGTGGTCGGCGAACAACCGATCATCCGCCCCGGCGGCGCGTTCGACTATGTGTCGGGATGCCCGCTGTCGACCCCTGAGGGATCGATGATCGGCAGCTACGACATGGAGCGTGAAGATGGCGAACATATGTTGATCGCGATCCCGCAATTTTCCCTGATGATGCCCGCGACCGCCCCATGAAACGCACCCATTTGCCGCTCAACGCGCTGCGCGTGTTCGATGCAGCGGCCCGCCACCTGAGCTTCACCCGCGCCGCAGACGAGCTGGCGGTGACGCCTGCCGCCGTCGGCCAGCAGATCCGCGCGCTCGAGGACATGCTCGGCGTCGTGCTGTTCCGCCGCACGCCGAAGGGGCTGGAACTGACCGGCGAGGCCGATGCCGGGCTCGACGCGCTGCGCCAGGGCTTTTTGCAGTTCGAGGAATCGGTGCGCGCGATGCAGGCGGGGCAGTCGTCGCAGTCGCTGACGATCGCGGCGCCGCGCGACCTGACGGCCAAATGGCTCGCACCGCGGCTCGCGCGCTACAGCCAGCAGGCGCCCGACGTGCGCTTCACCCTGGTGTCGGCCGACAGCGGCATCGATTTTACCGAGGCGAACCTCGACCTCGCGATCTTCTGGTCCGATGGTGCCGGCGAGCATGAGGGCGTCGCGCTCGCCGAGCCCGCGATGGTGACCGTTGCGGGGCCGGGAAGCGAAAGCGACACGCGTATCGCCTGGCCGGGCTGCCCGGTCGAGGACGGCGAACCCGCGCTACGGCTTGGCGACGCGGGTCTCGCGATCGACGCCGCCGCCAATGGCCTGGGGCAGGCCAATGTGCCAGCGATGCTGGCGGAGGCCGATATCGCCTCGGGCCGCGTGCGGCTGGTGCGCGAGGCCTTTGCGGTGAAGCGCGGCTATTGGCTCGTCGCGCCGACGCCGCAGTGGCGGCAGGCCAAGGTCAAGGCGCTGGTCGCGGCGCTGACTGCCTGACGCCTATTTCGCCGCGAGCGCGAGCAGCCGCGTGACCAGCCCGACCATGATATCGGTCGATACCGCGGCCTCCGCGTTGTTCCAGCTCATCGTCACGACATACCATTTACCGTCGGCCGCGCGCTGGCCGAGCAGGCTCATCGACAGCACGCCGAGTTCGGACCCGCCCTTGTAGCCGAGGTAGGACCAGCCCTTCGCCGCGCCGGGGCCGACGCCATTGTTGATCGCCATCACCGACATTGTGGTGTCCGACGCGCGTGCGCGCAGATCGATGAAGGCGCGCGCGATGTCGTTGGGGCTGGCGAACCATTCGAGGCTGTCGATGAAGCGCGGCCCGCCACTGAAGCTGACGCCGTCGACGTTGGAAAGGATCAGCCGATCCTTGTTGCTTTCGATGAGTCTGCGCTGCGCCTTATCGTCGGCGGCGACGAAGGCGGCGCGTTCGGCGGCGAAATTGTCGCCCTTGAGCGCGAAGGCCTCGACCGTCGTGAGGAAGGGGATGTTGCGCGCCGGATCGCTGTGGCCGGTGCCCTTCATCCGCGCCTCGATCTTCTCGCGGCCGAGCAGATGGATCAGCGTATCGGTCGCGCCGTTGTCGCTGACCGAGATCATCCAGTTGGCCAGCGTCTGGAGCGTGACCGGCGTGTCCTTGGGCCAGTTCGCGGTGGCGGTCGAGGAGAAGCTGGCGTGACTCAACGGCACGACGTCGGACCATTTGCGCGTCCCCGCGGCAACCTGTGCCGCCAGTTCGTCGAGGACATAGAGCTTGAAGGTCGAACCGATCGCGAACTGGGTGTCGGCGCGGGCCGCAGCGACCGGCTTGATCGCGCTGCCGTCGATTTCGGCGACGAGGAAGCCGGTGGCGCCGGGGAGTGTCGCGATCTCGCCGGCGACGCGGTCGAAGCTGTCGCCCGCCATGGTGAAGCCGGTGATACGCAGCCCGGTGACGCGGGCATCCGCGCCGGGGCCGACTTCGAGTGCGATCGTGCCGATGCCCTTTTCGAAGCGCAGCATCACCGTCCCGGCGCGGCCATTGACCGATGTCGCGCTGTCGACCGCGACCGGCGGGCCATATTGGGCGATCAGGCTGGCGGTGATCGCATGGAACTGCGCCTCGGGTACCGCGGTCTGGAAGCTCGGGTCGAAATAGTCGGCGAAGGCGACCTTGCCCGCGAGCAGGTCGACGAGCTGCGCGGCGCGGCTGTCGAAGGCGGTGGCCGCCTGTGCCGGTGCCGCGGGCGCCTGCTGCGCGAGCGCGGCGGGAGCGGGCAGGGCGAGCGTCGCGGCGAGGAGCGCGGTCAGCACGGGTTTCATTCACTCTCTCCTGTCGAGGGCGCTGCGCGGTCGATCCGGTCGATCTGGGCGCGGAGCATGGCGGCGGCGCGGCGGTTGAGCAACCAGATGCTGCCGAAGAGCAGCAGCGGGACCGCGAGAAGGAGCGTCAGGCCGAGCGGGTCGGTCCGGTCAAGGAGGATGGCCTGCCCGGTCATGAAGGTGAGCAGCCCCGGAAGGAGCGGGCCAAGGTACCAAAGGCCGACGCGCGCGAGCATATGTTCCTCGCGGGCGAGCCGGGCGCGGTAGAAGCCGCGCACGTCGGCGGCTTCGACATCGGGGTCGGGGCGCGAGGTGCGGCGCGCGAGTTGCCAGACGACGACGAGAACGCCGGCGATGACGAGCAGGCTGCCGAGCTTGAGCAGCAGCCCCGGCAGGACGATTGCATAGAGGGTGAAGGCGGCGAGCACGATCGCGGCGGCACCATATTCTGTGCGGTTGCGGCGCTGCACGATGCTGCCCAGCCGCGCCGCGCGGCGCTTGACCTCGTCGAGCGGAAGCGGGTCAAGCGCGGCATCGTCCTGCCGCCAGAGGCCGTACAGGCGGCGGTCGTCGAAATCGTCGGTCACAGGGCGTCTCCCATGGCGAAGCGGCGCGTGAGCATGGCCTTGAAACGATGGATCTTGGTGGCGACGGCGTCGGGCGAGACACCCGTAACCTCGCTGATTTCGGCGCCTGTGACCCCTTCGAGATAAAGCAACAATATCTGCCGGTCGGGCGGGTCGAGCCGGTCGATGATCGAGAGGATCTGTGCCATCGCCCGGTTGCTGTCGGCGGCGTCGAAGGGCGAGGGCGCGTCGGCGGCGAGATCGACATCCTCGATGCTTGCCCAGCCGCGCGCGTTGCGCCGGCGATGCGCGAGCATATGCGACGTCGCGCGATTATGCGCGACGCGCCATACCCAGGTGCTCAGCGAACAGCGGCCGTCGAAGCCGGCGAGGCTCTGCCACAGCGCGACCTGGATATCCTGTTCGAGATCGCGGCGGAGGTCGGCGTCGGCTTCGTAGCCGCGCGCCATGCGGGCAAGCGCGGGGCCGAAGCGGGCAATGGCTTCGGTAAACTGCCTGTCCTGTTCGGATGATTGCACCCCGGTGTCTCCAGTCCGCGTCATGGTCTGGTGGTTTAGTCAGCGCCGCACCGGCTTTCTGACACGGGGGACGAAAAAAATCGTCAGGCGTCGATCGCGGCTTCGTCGAGCGTCGCGGCATTGGCCTGGATGAACTGGAAACGATGCTCGGGATGCTTGCCCATCAGCCGGTCGACGAGGTCCTTTACCAGGTGACGTTCCTCATATTCCTGCGGCAACGTGACGCGCAGCATCGAGCGCGTCGCCGGATCCATCGTCGTTTCTTTCAATTGGTTGGGGTTCATTTCTCCCAAGCCCTTGAAGCGGCCGACCTCGACCTTCTTGCCCTTGAACAGCGTCGCTTCGAGCTCGGCACGATGCGCGTCGTCGCGCGCATAAGCCGAGGTGCTGCCCGCGGTGAGGCGGTAGAGCGGCGGCTGGGCGAGATAGACATGCCCGTTGCGGACGATGTCGGGCATTTCCTGAAAGAAGAAGGTCATCAGCAGCGTCGCGATATGCGCGCCGTCGACGTCGGCGTCGGTCATGATCACGATTTTTTCGTAACGCAGCCGGTCGGCGTCGCAATCCTTGCGCATGCCACAGCCCAATGCGAGCGCGAGGTCGGCGATTTCGGTGTTGGCGCGGATCTTGTCGGCACTGGCGCTCGCGACGTTCAATATCTTGCCGCGGATCGGCAGGATTGCCTGCGTCTTGCGGTCGCGCGCCTGCTTGGCGCTGCCGCCGGCGCTGTCGCCCTCGACTATAAACAATTCGGTGCCTTCGGGACCGTCATTGGCACAGTCGGTGAGCTTGCCGGGCAGGCGCAGCTTGCGCCCGCTGGTTGCGGTCTTGCGCTTGACCTCGCGCTCGGCCTTGCGCTTCAGGCGCTCGTCCATGCGTTCGAGGATCAGCCCGAGCAAGGCACGGCCGCGGTCCATATTGTCCGACAGGAAATGATCGAAATGGTCGCGCACCGCATTTTCGGTGAGGCGCGCCGCCTCGGGGCTCGAGAGGCGGTCCTTGGTCTGGCTCTGGAACTGCGGGTCGCGGATGAAGACCGACAGCATCATCTCGCCGCCGTTGAACACGTCCTCGGCGGTGATCTGCGCCGCCTTCTTCTGCCCGATCAGTTCGCCGAAGGCGCGCAATCCCTTGGTCAGCGCCGAGCGCAGCCCCGCTTCGTGCGTGCCGCCGGCGGGCGTCGGGATGGTGTTGCAATACCAGCTGTACGAGCCGTCGGACCACAGCGGCCAAGCGATCGCCCATTCGGCGCGGCCCTGATCGTTCGGGAAGTCCTGCCGCCCGATGAAGGGCTCGGCGGTCGCGCATTCGCGGGTGCCGATCTGTTCCTTGAGATGATCGGCAAGGCCGCCGGGGAACTGGAACACCGCCTCGGCGGGGGTGTCGTCGCCGATCAGCTCGGGCGCGCATTTCCAGCGGATTTCGACGCCCGCGAAGAGATAGGCCTTCGACCGTGCCAGGCGATAAAGGCGTTGCGGCTTGAAACGGCCATGATCGCCGAAGATTTCGGGGTCGGGGACGAAGGACACGCTGGTGCCGCGACGGTTCGGGGTCGGGCCGAGTTCCTCGAGCCCGCCGAGCGGGGTGCCGCGCGAGAAGCGCTGGCGATAGAGCAATTTGTTGCGCGCGACCTCGATCGTCGTGTCGGTCGACAGCGCGTTGACGACGCTGACCCCGACGCCGTGCAGGCCGCCCGAGGTCGCATAGGCCTTGCCCTCGAACTTCCCGCCCGAGTGCAGCATCGTCATGATGACTTCGAGCGCCGACTTGCCGGGGAATTTCGGGTGCGGGTCGACCGGCATGCCACGGCCGTTGTCGACGACGGTCAGGCGATTGCCGGCGTCGAGGGTGATTTCGATCCGGCTCGCATGGCCTGCGACCGCCTCGTCCATGCTATTGTCGATGATCTCGGCGGCGAGGTGGTGGAGCGCGCGCTCGTCGGTCCCGCCGATATACATGCCGGGCCGGCGGCGGACGGGTTCGAGCCCTTCGAGCACCTCGATCTGCGAGGCGTTGTAGCTGTCGGTGGCGGGCGTGTTCGCGTCGAACAAATCGTGACTCATGACTCTGCTATAGGGGCCGAGGAGTCACGGTGGCAAGCGCGGTTTTGGCCGATCCGCGCGGCTCGGTTCGTCCCGTTTTCCGAACTTGAGGGAACTTCAAGAGAGCCGGGCGGGTTTCTCCGTCGACGCAAAGTCATTCAAAAAGCGGAGTTAAATCATGAAAGCCCTATCTCTCCTCGTCGCTTCGGCGGCCGCTGTCGCGTGCGCGACGCCCGCGCTGGCGCAGAGCGACCGCGACAAGTCGCAGGACTTCAATGGCCCCTATGTCGGCGTCGTCGGCGGTTATACCGTCCAGCCCAATGACGGGCGCGAGACATTGGTCTTCGATACCAACCAGGACGGCACCTATGGCGAAACCGTCAACACGTCGGGCGGCGCCAATGCCTTCGCCCCGGGCTTCTGCGGCGGATCGCCGACCAGCACCGCCAATCTGAACTGCCGCAACGACAAGGACGGCTTCGAATATTTCGGCAAGCTCGGCTATGACAAGCGCATGGGCAATTTCGTCGTCGGCGCGGTGCTCGAAGGCGGGCGCAGCGAAGCCAGCGACAGCGTGACGGGCTTTTCATCGACCCCGGCTGCCTATCGCTTCAACCGTTCGGCCGACTATCAGGCCAATGCGCGGCTGCGGGCGGGCTATACCCCCGGCGGCGGCGTGCTTTTCTATGCGACCGGCGGCGGCGCCTATGCCAAGCTCGACAACAAGTTTTCGACCACCAACAGCGTCAACAGCTTCGCCGACAACGGCCGCACCAACGGCTGGGGTTATGTCGCAGGCGGCGGCGCCGAGGCGATGCTGACCAACAACATCTCGCTCGGGCTCGAATATCTCTACACCGACATCCAGGACGATGATTTTGTCGTCAACGTCGGTCAGGGTACTGCGCCCGCAACCAACCCGTTCCTGCTCAACGGCGGCGGGACTGACATCAAGCGCAGCGACGACCATTTCCGCACCCACAGCGTGCGCGCGAGTTTGAACTTCCGCTTCTAAATGGTTGGCAAACCGCGGAAGATTTAAAGGAGGCGCCGGACCCGCAAGCGGTTCGGCGCCTTTCTTCCGTTCTAGGCTGGCGGCGCCGCAAAGATCGCGAAATTGCCGTTGGCGCTGCTGACGAGGCGGTCGTCCTGATAAAGCTTGGCCTCGACGTTCGCGATACGCTTGCCGCGATGCACGACCGCCGCTTCGCAGGTCAGCCGGCCCTCGGCGACGCGGACATGATAGTTGAACTTGATCTCGAGCGTTGCGCACCATTGGTCGTCGGGCAGCAGGCTGGTCAGCGCGCCGCCCATCGCCGAATCGGCAAGGCTGTAAGCGACGCCGCCATGCGCCGCGCGTTGCGGGCTGAAATGCTGTTCCGCGTTGATGTCGATCGCCATTGTGCAACGACCGTCGCCGCGCTCGACCATTTTCATGCCGAGCGCGCGCGCGAACGCGAAATCCTGATCGAACGGTCGCAACCGACGCGCCTTAGCGGACCCGCGGTCCCCCGAACGGCGGCGGCGGAGGCGGACGGCGCGTGCCGCGCGGCAATTGCGCCTGATAGGCGCGGCCGCAATGCTCGACGCAATAGGGGAAGCCGGGATTCACCGCGACGCCGCAGAAATGGAAGTCGGGCTCGCCCGGATGGCCCATCGGCCAGCGGCAGATGCGGTCGTTGAGGTCGAGCAGCGTGGTCTTGCCCGCGATCTCGGGGCTCGGCTTGGCAGGGACCAGACGGCGCGGCGGCGCCGGCGGAATCGGTGCCTGCTGGTCGCCGGGACCCTGGCGGATGAAGCCGCCGGGGCCGATCGAGACGATGCGCGGGGCGTCGGGCTTGCGCGGCGCTTCGGCTTCGACACCATCCTCGTCGTCGATATCGGCCTGCGGCGCGGGCTTGGGTTCGGGGCGCACGGGCGCGACCGGGCGCGCCGGAGCGGGGGTTGCGGCACGCGGCGCGGGCAGCGGGGCCGCGGGCTTGGGCGCGGCGGGCGCCGCTGCCTTCACGGGCTTGCTGACCTTCTCGGTCGCCTTCACCGGCGAGGGGCGCGATTTCAGGCCGAGGCGATGCGCCTTGCCGATCACCGCGTTGCGGCTGACGCCGCCGAGTTCATCGGCGATCTGGCTGGCGGTCAGCCCCTTTTCCCACATGGTGCGCAAGCTTTCGATGCGCTCGTCGGTCCAAGACATGCATTAAATCCTTATCATTCCGCGGTGCGGGCATTGCGGCGGTTCCATGCGGCCCGTCGCCCACGCTGCCCAGCTTGCGGGAAAGTCGGGGAGGCGATAGGCGAGAACGCCATGAACGACCAGCCCCAAATTTCGCGCCCCGACTCGGGCACAGTGTCGGGTGAACTCGCCGCGACCCCGCCGTTTGCGGAGCCGGGCGTGCCGCATATCCGGACGCTCAACGTGCCGGGCATGCAGGCCCTATATGTCAAAGAGGTGCGGCGCTTTTTCAAGGTCCAGCTGCAAACTATCTGGGCGCCGGCGATCACGACGCTCCTTTTCCTCGTCATTTTCACCGTCGCGCTCGGCGGAGCAGGGCGGACCGTCATCGGCGTACCCTTCGCCGACTTCGTCGCGCCGGGGCTGATCATGATGGCGATGCTGCAGAACAGCTTCGCCAACAGCTCCTTTTCGCTGCTCGTCGGCAAGATCCAGGGAACGATCGTCGATTATCTGATGCCTCCGCTCGCCGTCGGCGAGCTCATCATCGCGCTGATCGGCGCGGCGGTGACGCGCGCGATCCTCGTCGGCTGCGCGCTGTGGCTCGCGATGCTGCTGTGGCCGGGCGTCCATATCATGCCCGATCATTTCTGGGCGGTCGTCGTGTTCGGCGTGCTCGGTGCGTCGATGCTCGGTTTCCTCGGGCTCATCACCTCGGTGTGGGCAGAGAAGTTCGACCATGCTGCCGCGGTGACCAACTTCGTCGTCACGCCGCTCGCGCTGCTGTCGGGCACCTTCTATGCGATCGACCGGCTGGCGCCGGCGTTCCAGGGCGTCGCGCATGCAAACCCGGTCTATTACGCGATCATGGGCTTCCGCTATGGCTTCATCGGCACGGTCGATTCGACGATCGCCAATCCGGTGGCGACCGCGGTTCTCGTGCTGCTCGGGGTGAATGTCGCGCTAGGCGTGCTGACCTATCGCCTGCTCGCCTCGGGGTGGAAGCTTAAGGCCTGAGCCCGCTCGATCTCAGTGGCGGTGGATGGCGCGCAGCCGATAACCGCCCTGGTCGAGCCATTCGAACATCGCATCGATCTGCGGATGGTCGACCGGGCCGCGCTCGCCGTCGGCGACGAGGTTCTGCTGGCTGACATAGGCGATGTAGGACGAATCCTCATTCTCGGCGAGCAGGTGGTAGAAGGGCTGCTCCTTCGCCGGGCGCATGCCCTCGGGGATCGCCTCATACCATTCGTCGCTGTTTGCGAAGACGGGATCGATGTCAAACACGACGCCGCGGAAATCGAACATGCGGTGGCGCACGATGTCGCCCGGCGCAAAACGTGCGCGCTCGATCAGCGGCGCGGTAACGGCCTTGGACTCATTGACTGAGAAATCGATCGGGGATTCGGACATCATCATCCCAATCTATGGCTATTCCCTCTTGTTTCAAGCCCGTTACACTCGGCCTGCCGAATCCGGGCTGTGACCGTGGTTACAGAGGAGTCGGCCAGTCGAGCTACTTTGCTCCCGGGGCGCGTTGCCGGACCCGTCGGGGTTTCGGGGGCCGTCCATCGCAACGAGGGAAAGGCATGGCATGAACGAAACACCTTTTGGAGAACCCATTCCCCCCGGCACGCCAGCCGCGGGCGTCGTCCAGCGCGCCAAGGACATCCTGCTCAAACCGAAAGAAACCTGGCCCGTGATCGCGGCCGAGCCCGCGACGACGCAGTCGATCTATGTTCCCTATGTGGTAGTGCTCGCGGCGATCGGCCCGCTCGCCGGGTTTATCGGAGGGCAGGTTTTCGGGTTCAGCATTCTCGGCATGACCTATCGCCCGCCGCTCGTCGGGTCGCTGGTGTCGGCGGTGGTCACCTATGGCCTGTCGTTGGCAAGCGTGTTCCTGCTCGCGCTCGTCATCGACGCGCTGGCGCCGAACTTCGGCGGGCAGAAGAACCCGGTGCAGGCGCTGAAGGTCGCGGCCTATATGGGGACCGCAAGCTGGGTCGGCGGCATTTTCGGCCTGATCCCGGCGCTGAGCGTGATCGGCCTGCTTTTTGCCCTTTACGGGCTGTACCTGCTGTACCTGGGCCTGCCGGTGCTGATGAAGGCGCCCGAGGACAAGGCGCTGGGCTATACGGTGGTGGTGATCCTGGCGGCGATCGTGCTGTTCGTGATCGTCGGGGCCATCGCCGCGGCGCTGGCGACGCCGACGATCGGCAGTATCAGCTAAATCGAGGCGCCTGCCGCCCCGGATGATCCGGGGCGGCGCGCCACCCATCCTGATGGTCGATGATGGGGAAATGGAGGAGAGTGAGGGATTCGAACCCTCGGTACCGTTGCCGGCACTTCGCATTTCGAGTGCGACGCTTTCGACCACTCAGCCAACTCTCCTCGCTGAGGCAGACGCCCCTAGCGGCGCCTTTTCGATATGGCAAGCCCCGTGCGACAGGTAAAATCGCCTTGGGCAACAAGCGACGCCGCAGGGCCGCGGGCTGAGCGCGGTGCAGAGCCGGGGCCAAGTGGTTAAGTTCTTGCTAGGCATAAGCAATCCTGTCATGTCCGCAGCGGGGAGGCGCTTTGGTCGAAGCGCGGCTGGGCCGCGGTCGACCATCGACGACGCCGAGGGGGAGTTCGATGGCCAGATATCTTCTTGCCGCATGCGCCGCTCTGCTGGGGATTGCATTCGCGGCGCCGGCTTCGGCGCAGGCGACGCGCACCTGGGTCTCCGGGGTTGGCGACGATGCCAATCCGTGCAGCCGTACCGCGCCGTGCCAGACCTTCGCCGGTGCCATCGCGAAGACTGCGGCGGGCGGCGAGATCAACTGCCTCGACCGCGGCGAGTTCGGGATGCTGACCATCACCAAAGCGATCTCGATCATCTGCGAGGGCAGGACGGGCGCCGTACAACTCAACTACGATGAGGAGGTTGAGTATGATCAGCACTTCGCCATCGTGGTCGAGGCCGGCCCGAACGACAGCGTCTTTCTGAGTGGTCTCGACATTCTCGGGGACAATCGTGCGGGGCGTGGCGGCGTCTTGTTCCGGTCGGGCAAGGAACTCCATGTCCGGAATTCAACCTTCTATTATCTCGGCGATTGCGCAATCACGGCCATCGACGCCGGGTCGGTGGTCGTTGACGACGTTGTGTCGGCTTTCAATTTTTGCGGCCTCGGTTTTTACAATAGGTCTGTCGGAGCGCAGAATTTTTCGGCGCACGATGTGCGCATCATCGATAGCAGTCTGGCCGGCATCGTCGTTAGCAACTCCTCGCCGACCGCCTCGATCTCGGGCGTGGTGTCCGGCAGCCATGTCGCGACGACGCAGGCTGGCGTGTGGGGCGGAATGAATGACGGATTGTCGGCGATCGCAACCAGCGGGCAGATCCGGCTGACGGTCAAGAACAGCCGCATCACAGGACATCAGGTCCGAGCGATCGATGCGCGGGGCAGCGGAACAAAGGTCATGGTGAGCGGCAGTGTCATTGCCCACAACCAGCTCGGCATTTCATCGCAGGGCGGCGCGGCGGTGGTGAGCTTTGGCGACAATATGCTCTTCGGCAATGTCCAGAACGGGAGTTTCACGGGCAACGCCACAAAGAAATAGGGAATCTCTCGAGGCCCGACGTCCGGGCTTCGGGGCAAGGCGGTGTCCTCCTTTCGGGATCGAAGATTGCATCCGCTCAGTCGTTTGATTTGTTCCAGTCCGGGACAGGTCGTGTTACATCGCATCATCCCAGGAGCGGCTGCGGGCGCTATTGGTGGGGAATATTGGGGAGAATTGGAACATGAGCAGAATGATGACCCGCGGCCTGCTGGCCGCTTCGGTGGCGATGGCGGTCCTGCCGCTCGCGACGCCGGCCTCGGCGCAAGCCACGCGCACCTGGATTTCGGGCGTCGGCGACGATGCCAATCCGTGCAGCCGCACCGCGCCGTGCAAGACCTTCCAAGGCGCCATTTCGAAGACCGCTACCGGCGGCGAGATCAACTGCCTCGATCCGGGCGGTTTCGGCTCCGTGACGATCACCAAGTCGATCTCGCTCTATTGCGAGGGCACGATCAACGGCGTGCTCGCCCCGGGGACCAGCGGGATCACCATCAACGGCGTCGGCATCAACGTGTTGCTCAGTGGCTTCGATCTCGAAGGTTTCGGCAGCGGGATCAACGGCGTCCGCTTCGTCAACGGCGCGAGCCTGCACATCCGCAATTCGAACATCCGCGATTTCCGCGCCGGCGGCTTCGGCGTCAGCTTCACCCCGAGCGATGCGGCGGGCGCGACGCTGGTCCTCGACGATGTCACGATCATCGAAAACGGCGCGGCGTCGGGCGTGACCGGCGGTGTGCTGGTGCAGCCTGGCACGAATGTGCCGGTGACCGTGCTGGTCACCAACAGCCGGATCACGGACAACAACCGCGGCGGAATCCGCATCGATGCGTCGACTGCCGGATCGAGCGTCAAGGCGGTGATTTCGGGCACCCAGATCACCGACAACCAGATCGGCGTCTATGCCCGGTCGGCGCCCGGCGGCGGCACGGTCAATCTCGCGCTGTCGAACAATGTCGTCAGCGGCAACGCCAGCACCGGCGTGCTCGCCGAGGACGCATTGGCGACGATCAACGCGACGGGCAACACCATCACGCACAACGGCAACGGCATTCGCTCGCTGACCGGCGGGAACCTTGTGAGCTTTGGCGACAACACGCTGGTCAACAACAGCAACAATGGCAGCTTTACCGCGACCGGCACCAAGCAGTGATGCGAGCGGCGCCGGTTCGGTCCGGCGCCCGCATCATTGGCACTTCGGATTAGGGGAAATATGATGAAAAGAGCTACTTCCACCAGCCTCGCTCTCGCGGCGCTGTTCGCGGGCGCGGTCGGCTTTGCCGCGCCGGCATCGGCGCAGGCGACGCGCACTTGGGTCTCCGGCGTCGGCGACGACGTCAACCCGTGCAGCCGCACCGCGCCGTGCAAGACCTTTGCCGGAGCGATCTCCAAGACCGCCGCCGGCGGTGAGATCAATTGCCTCGACCCGGCCTCGTTCGGCGTGGTGACGATCACCAAGTCGATTTCGCTGATCTGCGAAGGCGGGGTGGCCGGCATCCTTGCCTCAGGGAGCAACGCCATCAACGTCAACGGCACGGGAATCACCGTGTTGCTGAGCGGTTTCGACTTCAACGGGATCGGGGCCGGCCTGAACGGCGTCAACTTCCTGAACGGCAGCAGCCTGCACATCAGGAATTCGACGATCCGCGGCTTCGGCGGCTCGACCTCGCCGTTCGGGATCAAATTCGCGCCGTCCGACGTGGCGGGCGCGACGCTGGTCGTCGACAATGTCACGCTCGAAAATAATGGCACGACGTCGGGCGTCACCGGCGGGGTTCTCGTCCAGCCGGGCACGGGTGTCCCCGTGACCGTGCTGGTCACCAACAGCCGCGTGACCGACAACAACCGCGGTGGTGTGCGCCTCGACGCGTCGAGCACCGGATCGAGCATCAAGGCGGTGATTTCGGACAGCCAGATCACCGACAACCAGATCGGGCTTTATGCCCGCTCGGTGGCCGGCGGCGGGACCGCCGATGTCACGCTGGTCAATTCGGTAGTCAGCGGCAACAGCAGCAGCGGCGTCCTTGCCGAAAGCGCGCTGGCGACCGTTACCGTCAGTAACAGCCTGATCACGCAGAACGGCAACGGCCTGCGGGTGATGACCGGCGGCGCGCTGGTCAGCCAAGGCGGCAATGTCGTGGTGTCGAACACCACCAACGGCAGCTTCACGTCGACGATCGCGAAGCAGTAATTGGTTAAAGGGGCCGGTGCATGCACCGGCCCCCTTCCTCCCGGCCCCGATCGGATGCGCCGGATGATGCGTTGGAGCGCACTCAGGCCTCGCGCAATTTCACTTCGCTGATATGCCGCTTGCCGCCGCTGCGGCCGAGCTGGACGAAGACGTCGACCGTCGAACGGACATAATGGTGGACGTCGGCGCGGTCGAGGCGGCTGCCCGACTGCAGCACGAGCAGAGTCAACTGCTCGATCGCGCGCTCGGGACTGTCGGCATGGATCGTCGTCATCGATCCAGGATGGCCGCTGTTGACCGCGCGCAGGAAGGAAAATGCCTCCGGCCCGCGCAGCTCGCCGAGGATGATGCGGTCGGGGCGCAGGCGCAGCGACGCGCTGAGCAGATCCTCCGCCGTCGTGTGTGTCTCGCCGAGCGCGCTGCGCGCTGCGAGCAGCCCGACGGCGTTCGGGTGATGGATGGTGATTTCCGGCGTATCCTCGATCAGGATCAGCCGCTCGCTTGGCGACACTTCGCGCAGCAGCGCGTTGAGAAAGGTCGTCTTGCCCGACGAGGTGCCGCCCGAAATCAGTACATTCTTGCGGCTTTGCACCGCGGTGCGGAGCAGCGCGGGAAGATCGCCCGCGTCGAGCATGTCGTGCAGCTTGCGGTCGAGGTCGCTCGCATCGCCGATCCGGCCCGAGCGCGTGGTCGCAAAGGCGCCGCGGTCGGCATAGTCGTCGAGACGGAGGTCGGGCGAGACATGCTTGCGGATCGCGAGCACCATCGTGCCGCGCGTCGCGGGCGGCGCGACGATCTGGACACGCGCGCCGTCGGGCATCGTCGCCGAGAGCAAGGGATGTTCGCGATTGATCCCCTGATGCGACAGCGCCGCGATCTGCCGCGCGAGGCGTTCGAGCAGTTGTTCGGTGAGCGCGGGAATCTCGTGCGTCTCGATCTTGCCAGTCAGCGATTCAGCCCAGGCCTCGCCGGGGCGATTGACATAGATGTCGGTGACGTCGTCGCGGTCGAGCAACGGCGCGAGCGGCGCCAGATAGCTGCGAAAATAGACGCGATCGTCGGGCAGGGCCGCGACCTGGCCCATCTCAGCGCCGCTCCACGCCTGAGAAATCGAGATCGCGCGCGACGAAGACCGAGATGCTCGTGCCCTGTGCGACCTTCAGCGTCGGGGCGATATTGGTCGGCTGCGGCCGCTGCGCACCAGTGCCGCCGGGAAGGATGACCACCGGCGAATTGGTCGCGCTGGCGGCGGCGTTGACGCCGATGTCGAGCACCGACTGCAGGATCGCCTCGCCGAAGCGCGAGAAGAAGTGGCTGTTTACCTTTGCCTTGATCCCGCCGCGACCGAGCGGATCGCCCGACGGCGAGTTGAGCGAAATCGTCGCGCCATCGGGGCGGATCAGCCGGGTCCAGGTGATGAAGGCGCGCTTCTGGCCCTGCGTCGCTTCGGAGCGATATTCGCCGATCAGCCGGCTGCCGCGCGGGATCAGCACGCGGCTGCCGTCGAAGCTGCGCACGTCGCGCGACACGACCGCGCGCGAGAAGCCGGGGCGCGACGAGTCGAGCGGGGTTTCGAGCACGGCGGGGATCAGCGAGCCCTGCACGACGGTCGTCGAGCGGTTGGCAAGCACCCCGGCGCGGACGCGGCCCGCCTCGCCGGGCGTGGCGGCGGCGCGGGGCGTCCCATTGCCGTCGTCCTGCGAATTGGAGGAGGAGCCGCCGGTTCCGGCACCGTCGTAAACGAGCACCGGGCCGCCGCCGACCGCGCGCGGCGGCGGACTCGGCGGGTCATAGGCCTGCGGCGGGCCGACATTGGGCGCGGGCATATAGACGATCTGTGGCGGCGGGGGCGGCAGGTTGCGCGCCGGTGCCTCGGGCGCGGCTTCGAGCGGCGCAGGCAGCAGCTGCGGCGGCTGCGGATAGTCGTCGGGGATCGCGAGCGGCGGCGGTGCGGCGATCATCGCGGTCTGCGCACCGGCGACCGCGGGCGCCTCGGCATTCTGGCGCCGCGCCTCGAGCGCGACGAACAAAACGATCGCGGCGAGCGCAGCGACGCCGATCAGCAGCGGTGTCGGCAGGCCCTGGCGCGGGCGGCGGACCAGCGGGGCGCCCGACGGCGCGGCTTCGGGGGCGGTGGTCGTGTCGGTCATTTCGCGCGGGCCGTGCTGCGGCGGACGGCGCGCGCCAGCTTGCCGTCGAGCCGGAAGACGAGGCTGGGCACGACCTCGTCGATCGTCAGGATGCCGTCGCGCATCATCGCGTCGACGAGCACTTCCTGCCCCAGTTTGTCGACGACATAGACCGCCGGGAGCAGCGCATCGTCGTCCCATTGCATATAGGTGCGCAGCCCGTCCTCGCTGATCGCCGCGGGGAACAGCTCGCGCGTGCCGGTGAGCTTGTAGAGCCCCTGATCGACGCGCTGCTCGTCGGGCGGGGTCGAGACCGGGGTCGGTTCGGGATAGGCGAAACGCACGATCTGCGCCGCGCCCGCGCCGCCGTAATTGGCGGGGGCGAGTTCGAACAAATAGGTGCGGGTGCCGGTCACCACGGTCATGTTGGTGGTGACGCCATATTGCAGCGGCTTGATGAAGATCCGGTCGCCGCGGCGGCTCGGCGAGACCTGCCAGGTGCTGCTGTCGCCGACCGCGATATTCTCGATCGTCTCGTCGGGCGAGATTTCGACGGTGAGCTGGTAGCCCGCGGCGACGGTCAGGCGCACGATCTTGCCCTCGGCATAGGTCACCGACTGGATCGACGGGTCGATGCCGACCGGCTGCGGCTCGACCTGCGCCAGCGTGGGCAGCGCGGCAAGCGCGGTCAGGAGAAGGGCGGTTGGCCGGATCACAGTGTGACCTGCGTCCCGTCGGGCAGGACCTTGACGACGTCGCCGCGGCGCGAGCCGGCGGGCGGCTGCGGCAGCGCCTCGTCGCCAACCGCGATCGGCGCGCCGGCGGCACTTTTGGCGACAGGCGCCGCTGCCACCGCGGCTTCTGCGGCGGGGATCATTTCGGCGTCGCGGCGATAGCTGGTGACCTGGAAACCGAGCGGATTGAACACGCGGTCCTCCTGCTTCATCGGCTCGCCCGAATAGCGATATTTGATCGTCGACACCCAGCTTCGTACCGGCTGCCAGTCGCCGGCCGCATCGCGGCGGCGCGTGTCGAAGCGGATCAGCGCGACATTGGCGCTGATCGGCGACACGCTCTTGACCAGTGTTTCGACCGTCGTGCCGCGCGGATAGGCGACCAGCGGACTGGACGCATTGTTCGACTGCATAATCGTCAGATAGTCGCTGCGCGCCTTGTCGGCCGACCAGAGCGCGACCTTGCGATAGTCGTTCTGCACCGTGTCAGCGGCATAATTTTCGCGCGCGATGACATATTGGACGAGGAAGCTCTGGGTCAGCGCGGTGTCGCCGCTGACGCGCTGCGGCTCGAGCGGATTAAGCGCCTGGACGAAGCCGGTGTGGCGGTCGACGAGCAACGTATAGGGTTCGACGGTCTTGAGCGGGGTGAGAAAGACGAGCGCCAGCGCTTCGAACAGCGCGATGGCGGCCGCGACGCTCGCGACGATCCACGCGGTGCGGCGCGACTTCGCGAGTTCGTCATGACGGTCGGCACCCCAGCTTTCGGCGGCCTGCAGATAATCTTCGCGGTTCTGTTTCATATCCTGTTTCATCAGCGTGTGTCCCGCCGGCTGGCGCTTGTCGATCTGCGGCCCGTGGTGCGGCGGCGCGCGGGCGCTTCGCCGCCGGCGTCGATTGGCGCGCGCTGGCTATTGTGCGAAGCGGTGGTGGCCGAGACGGCGCCAGCGACCATGCGGGCGCGGTCATTGCCGCTGCCCGTATTGGCGCTGGCAGTGGCTTCGCGGCGCTGCATCGCCTCGACCGCGTCGACGACGACGGCGGCGCGCGAGCGCGGATCGGCGCGTTCGGCGGGCTGGGCGAGCGGGCGCTGGGTGCTGCTACCGGCAGATCCGCCGAGCGAAGCGGGCAGATATTGCTGCGTCCAGTGCCAGCTCGGCAGGCGCAGCCCTGCGGCGACGTAGAAGGAGACGAGAAGGATCGCGAGCGTGACGAAGGCGAAGACGATGCCGAGCGCGAGCAATTCGGTCGCCGACCCCTGGATCGAATAGCCCGAGGCGCGCAGGTTGATCAGTGTCACGACGCGCGGCTGGACGATCGCGGTTTCGACCGCGAGGACGAGCGAACTCGCGGTGGTGCCGAGCGTCAGTCCGATCAATCCGCGCAGCCAGCCGCCGAACAGCCCGCGCGTCGCGTCGAAGAGCAGGAAGGCGATGAACAAGGGGCCGAGCGCAAGCAGCACGCCCGCACCGAGGCGGGTGAGCGCGACGCTGCCGATCGCGCCGGTGAGGAAGCTCATCCGAGCGGCGCCGAGCGCCTTGGTCTCATAGGTGGTGTCGGGCTCGATGCCCTGGTCGTCGCTGACCCCGGCGCGATTGGGCTCGGCGCCGACCCCCCAGGCATTGAGCGTGCGCAGCGCGCGGTCGGTTTCGGACAAGCGATTGGTGAGCGCCTGGCCGCCGCCGGTGAGCGACGCCGCACCGCCGACCGCTGCGCCGAGCTGCGCCGGGGCGTCGATCGCGACGTCATAGACGAGCGTGCGAAAGGCGGGCCAGCTCGTCGCGAGCGCGAGCACGATGCCGATCTTGGCAAAGATCAGAAGCCCGCCGCCGAGATCGGGTCCGCGCCCGGCGAACATGCGATAACCGATCAACGCGACGAAGATCGTCAGCATTGCGGTCAGGAAGGCCATGATGCTCGATCCCGGAGCCGAGAGCGCGAGATAGCCGGCGTTGCCGATCGTCTGCGCCTGGCATTCGATCGCACCGAGTGTCCCGGCGACGAAGCTGTCGGCCGACGACGGCGCGCAGATCGTGGCGAGCGCGAAGCTCATGCGACCGCCAGCAGCCGCGACATCCACACATTGGGATCGTCGCCCGCGGTCTCGCGGATCTGGTCGAGCAGCCGCACGGTGCGCTCGCGGCCCGACAGGATCGTCAGCAGGTCGCGCTCACCCGACAGGTTGAGCCGCACCACGACGCTGTCATTGCCATGCTTGACGAGGAAGCAATGCGCATCGTCGGGCAGGGTGCGGATGAGCTGAAACTCATGCTCGGTGAGGCCGAAGCCGTCCATATAATCGGCCGCGCGCGCCTTGGGGTTCGCCATGAAGATCTGCGTCGCGACCTGTTCGATCAGCGCGCTGGCGATCTTGCTCTCGAGCGCGTCCTGCGCGCTCTGCGTCGCGAAGCCGACGATGCCGTTCCTCTTGCGGATCGTCTTTTCCCAATCCTTGATCCGGCGCACGAAGACATCGTCGTCGAGCGCCTTCCAGCCTTCATCGACGACGATGATCGTTTCCTCGCCGGTCAGCCGTTCCTCGACGCGGTGGAAGAGGTACATCATCGTCGGGGTACGCATCGCCGCATCGTCGAGAATGACGGTCATGTCGAAGCCGATCGTCGGGCTGTCCATGTCGGTCAGGTCCTCGACATTGTCGAACAGCCAGGCGCGCTCGCCGTCGCCCCACCAAGGCCGCAGCCGCGACCACATGTCGTCGGCGCGCGGGCGGGCGCCGCCGCGGAACAGTTCGGCGACGTGGCGCAGGCGGCGGTGCGCGGGCGGCTGCGCATAGCTCGCGTCGACCGCGTCCTTGATCTGCGCCATTTCCTCGATGCTGGCACCGCCGACGAGCTGCGCCAGCCAGTCGATCAGGAACTGGCGGTTGACCGGCGTGTCGTCGAGCTGGAGCGGGTTCAATCCGCTCGCGATGCCGGGGCGGAGCTGGTCATAGCGGCCGCCGATCGCGCGGATGAACAGCTCGCCGCCGCGATCCTTGTCGAAGAAGATGATGCGCGGGTCGAAACGGCGCGCCTGCGCGAGCAGGAAGTTGACGACGACGGTCTTGCCCGATCCCGACGGACCGATGACGGTGAAGTTGCCGAGATCGCCTTGGTGGAAGTTGAAATAATAGGGACCGGCGGCGGTGGTTTCGAAGACCGTGACCGCCTTGCCCCAGACATTGCCGTCGGCGCGCCCCGCGGCGAAATTATGCCCGCTGGCGAGCCCCGCGAAATTGGCCGACGAGACCATGCCGCGGCGGACGATATATTTGAAGTTACCCGGGAATTGCGACCAGAAGGTCGGTTCGAGCGCGATATCCTCGCGCACCGAGATGATCCCCAGTTCGGCGAGCGACGCCTGGACGTCGGCGATATTGGCGCTGACCTCGGCCTCGCTCGCGCCGTGGACGGCGATCGTCATATGATGTTCGCCGAACGCGGCGCGGCCCGCGGCGACATCGTCCTTGGCTCGCGCGAGCTGGTCGCGCAGGCTGAGCGCCTCATCCTCGGTCGAGCGCATGCGGCGCAGCGCGAGGTTCATCTTGCCGAGCGCGGGCTGGCGGTCGACGAAGGCGAAGCTTTGCGACATCACCATTTCGAACGGCAGGCGCAGCAGTTCGTCGAACATGCCGGTCGCGGTCGAGGCGGGATAGTCCTTGATCGCGACGATGCCGACGAAACGGCGATCGGCGTTGCCCACCGGGGCGAGTTCGATCGTTTCGGCGCCGAAGCTGATGCGGCGGTCGGGCAGGTAATCGCCCGCGTCCTGATGCGGTGCGAGCAGCCGGCGCGGTTCGCCCGAGAAGAGCTGGCCGAAAAATTCGAGCGGTTCGGAACAGAGCCCCTGGTCGGTGTCGTAGAGGCCGAGCAGTTCGGGCTGGTAGCTGCCGAGCTGCGCCATCAGCGCCTCGCGCGCGGTATCGAGCAGGCGCAGTTCCTGCGTCACCGTGGCACGGTAATCCTGTCCGGTCGAGCCGAGCCAGCCTGAAAGCCGGTCGAGCAGCCCCATGCGTCCCGGTGCCGGGCGGCGGACGAGGGTGAGATAGAGGTCGTTGCGATAGAGCTGCTTGGTCGCGAGCCGCGCCTGCCAGCGCTCGTCGAGCCCCGCCGAGAAATCGTCGCCGAAATCGCCGTCGAGGGTGATGCTCGCCTCTCGCCGCACGACATGGTGATAGAGCGCGTAGCGCGACGATCCGATCGCCTGCAGCATCGCGTCGCGAAGCAGTTTGCGATAATTGAGTTCGTCGCTGTCGGCGGTTTCGAACAATATGCCGCGCAGGCGGATGACCTGCATCAGCATGCCGTCGCGCGTCTCGATCGTATGGTCGTCGACGTGGCGGCCATAGGGCAGATGCTTGCCCGCCGGCACTTCGCCGTCACTCGCCGCGGGGCGGGGTTTCAGGGACGATAGGAGTTGCACTGCCAGGTCTTGAAATTCTTCACGCGCGGACAGCGGCTGACCTTGGTCAGCCATATGTCGAAGAAGCGCGGTTCGCGCAGGCACAGCAGCGCGCCGATCAGGTGGATCACGAGCGCGCCGAACAGCGCCCAGAGCGAGCGGAAGATCAGGAACAGCTCGGTCGCCGCGATCGCGTTGATCACGAAGAAGCTGTAGGTGACGCCCGCGAACATCTGCGGGCGCGTGAGCGCCACGAACAGAGGGTCGCGGTCAAGGTCGCTCATCGTCCCGGCTTACAGGCCGCTGGAGGACGACTGGATGCCGGCGACGATGCTGGCGGCGCCGAACAGGATGAAGCAGCCAAGGATCACCGTCGCGCCGTAGCGCCAGTTGATCCGTCCGGTGAGCATCAGGAAGCCGACCGAGGCGACCGCGATGATCGCGACGACGGTGGCGACGGTGCCAAGCAGCGTGCCCTGCAGCCAGCGCACGGCGTTGACGATCGCCCCCGAACCTTCGGGATCGGGCAGGTTGCTCTGCGCATAGGCGGCGGATGCATGGAAAAGGCCGGTCGCGGTGGCAGCAATCGCCGATATTCTGGCACTTAGTTTACGCAAAATCGTCCCCCCGGCCCACAGGCCTCAGCACTCCCCAAGCCTAAAACTCTATAGGCAAAGGGCTTCACGGCGCAAGCATGATGCGCCGTTCACTCCAACGGTTCGTCGTTTCATAACGGGAGCGCGGCGGGGCGTCGAATCCCCGCCGCGTTTCCCGAAGATTATTTGGCCGAGGGCAGGTCGCTTTCCCAGCCATAGGCGCCGCGCTTGCGGTTCCCCGTAGCGACCTCGTCCATCGTCAGCGGGCCGTAAAGCCGGCCGCCGAGCATCACGCGATGGATTTTTTCGGTATTGCGGATGTCCTGCGTCGGGTCGGCGTCGAGGATCAGGAGATCGGCGAGCTTGCCGGGTTCGAGCGAACCGACATCCTTCGCATAGCCGAGCGACTGCGCGGGCATGATCGTCGCGGCGCGCAGCGCGTCGATGTTGCTCCATCCGCCACGCACGAACGACCAAATCTCCCAATGCGCGCCGAGGCCCGATTGCTGGCCGTGCGCGCCGATCGACACGTTGCGGCCCGCCTGCGCGATCTTCCACGCCTCGCGCGCCGAATCATCGTCGACATAGTCGCCCTCGGGCGCGATCACGCGGCGCTTGTTTTGCGCGGCGAGGTCGCTCGGCGAGATATGCTTCGTCAGGATCGGATGCTCCCACACGTTGGTGTGTGCGCGCCAATAGGGATCGCCCGCCGGGCCGCCATAGGTGACGACCAAGGTCGGGGTGTAATCGACCGTCGTCTGACCCCAGAGCTGCACAAGGTCCTGATAGAAGGTGTGCAGCGGGATATTATGCTCGACGGTTGAATTGCCGTCCTGGATCAGCGTCAGGTCCATCGTGTAGAGCGAACCGCCCTCGGGCACGACTTCCATGCCCTCGGCCTGCGCGGCCTTGACGACCATCTGGCGCTGCTCGCGGCGCGGCTGGTTGTAATTCTTCACGCTGTGCGCGCCCTGCGCCTTCAAGCGGCGGACGTGCGCGAGCGCATCCTCATAGCTGTTGATCTCGGCATAGACCCCGGCGGCCTTGGCGCCATAGATGATCTCGCCGGTCGAGAAGATGCGCGGTGCAAGGATGATCCCGGCGCGCTGCATTTCGGCCGAGGGGAAAATCTCCGACGCGCGCGACGACGGGTTGTGGCTCGTCGTCGTGCCCATCGCGAGATTGACGATCTCGGACCAGTTCCGCTGCGGCACCAGTTCGTCGTCGCCGTGCGAGCCATGGGCATGGGCATCGACGAAGCCGGGGACGATCGTCTTGCCCGCGGCGTCGACGGTGACCGCACCCGCGGGCACGCTGATCGACGCGAGCGGGCCGACCGCGGTGATGCGGTCGCCCTCGATGACGATCGCGCCGTTATCGATGATCCCGCCGTCCTTGCCCGCCATGGTGACGATGCGCGCGCCGGTAATGACGACGGTGCCCTTATGCTTCGCCGCGGCCTGCGTCATCGCCAGCGAGACGCCCTCGGTGGGCGGCGCGAATTTGGGGGCCTTTTCGTCCGCCGGGGCGTTGGTGAACAGGCTGGCAAGGTCGGCGCTGAACAAGGTTGCGCCGCGGCTCCAGTGGAGCTTCGAGCCGCCGTTCGACCAGTGCATGAAATCGGCGCCGCTGCCGCTTACGCGCGTGACCGGCAAGGCGCCGCTCTTGGTGCCGAGCGACACATCCTGCCCGCCGGGCATCAGCGGGGTGACATAGGCGTCGTAATTCTGGCGGAAGGCAAGCGTGCGGCCGTCGGGCGAGATTTCATAGTCGCTGACGAGCTCGCCATTGGCGTGGCTGCGCTTGTCCTGCCCGTGGAGGTCGGTACTAACGAGCTGGCTCTTGCCGTCGCCCGCAGTGATCATGAAGATGCGATCATTGTCGCTGCCATACTGCGGCTTGGCGCCATCGTTCGCGATGCGCTCCGCCGCGCCGCCCGCAGCGGCGATGCGATAGATGCCGGGATCCTCGCTCCAGCGCGTCGAGGTCAGCCCGCCGCTGCCGCGCCGCTCGAAGGCGATCGTCTTGCTGTCGGGCGAAAAGCGCGGTTCGGCATAATGGCCGGGGTTGGTCGTGACCTTGCGCGATGCGCCGCCTGCCGCCGGGATGACATGGATTTCGCCGAGGCCCGCATCGGTCCAGCGCACGAAGACGATCGACTTGCCGTCGCGCGACCAGCTCGGCCATAGTTCCATCGCGTCGTCCTTGGCGGGGGTGAGCCGCCGCGCGGTGCCGCCGGTCGCGGGCTTGGTCCAGAGCTTGCCGAGCGTTTCGAAGACGACGGTGCGGCCGTCGGGCGACACTTCGGCCCAGCGCGGCATTTTGGTCTCGAAACTGTCGGGAGCGACCTCGACCGTCGGATGGGTCGCGTCGATCACGACGCGGTCGTCGGCGATGCGGAACGGAATGACCCGCGCTTCGCCGCCGGTGCCGCTGACGCGGCGCAGCTTGCCGCCGGCCCAGAAGACGAGGTCGCTGCTGTCGCGCGTCCATGCCATGTTCGGATAGACGCCGGTGACCGCCCAGGTTTCCTGCACATCCTGATCGAGCGCATCATAGACCTTCTTCTCGGTACCCGAGGAGAGATCCTTGACATAGAGCTTTGACTGCGTGCCCTCGCGGCGGACGAAGGCGAGCTTCTTGCCGTCGGGCGAAGGGGTGGGGCGCACCGCGCCGCCGGCGCCCGAAGCGGCGGTGCTGACCTCGCCATCCTCGAGGCTGTAGCGCTCGATGTGGAACAGGTCGGTGTTGCTGTCCTGCGCATATTCGAAGATCGGGCCGGGGGTGACATTGCGCGTGTAGAAAACGCTCTTGCCGTCGGCGGCGAAGATCGGCTCGCCCAGTTCCTTCTGGAGCCGCTCGTTCGCTTTCTTGACCAGCGGGACGCCCGCGCCGCCCGAGACATGGTACATCCACACCTCGCCTGTACCGAGCGAGCGCCCGGTGGTGAAATGCTTCTTGGCGACGATGAACTGGCCGTCGGGCGACCAGCTCGGCTGGTTGAGCAGGCGGAAATCTTCCTTCGACAGCTGGACCTTGCCGCTGCCGTCGCGGTTCATCAGCCAGATATTGTCGCCGCCGCCGCGGTCGGAGACAAAGGCGATGCGACTGCCGTCGGGCGAGAAGCGCGGCTGGTGCTCATAGGCGAGGCCCTCGGCGATGCGCGTCGGCGTGCCGCCCTCGATCGGCATCGTATAGATGTCGCCGAGCAGGTCGAAGGCGATCGTCCGCCCGTCGGGCGCGACGTCGACATTCATCCAGCTGCCCTCGTCGACCGCGATCTGGACCTTGCGGGTCGTCATCCCCGGCGGGGCGTTGACGTCCCACTTTTCGTCCTTTTTCTTTGCGGCGGGCGCCGCGACAGTTTGAGCGAAGACCGAGGTCGAGCAGGCCAGCGACATGGCCAGGGCGAGTGCAAAGCGCGCCATTTTAGTTTCCCCTGTTGAAATAATGCTGCGACCATATGGCTTTGCACCGCAAGCGCAAGGGGCCGGTTTCGACGAAGGCGCTGGCCGGGTCGACGGACGGCTGCTAGCGCCGGGCGACACAAGAACAGGGGAGGATCAGGCGTGCCGCTCAAGGACATCCGGGTGCTGGATTTCGGCCGCTATATTGCGGGGCCTTATTGCGGCGCGCTCCTTGCCGATTATGGCGCCGACGTCATCCGTATCGAGGGGCCTGCGGGCAATGAGGACCGTTTCTCGGTCCCCGTCGCCGAGGACGGGTCGGGCGGGATGTTCCTGCAGATGAACCGCGGCAAGCGCTGCCTGACGCTCAAGCCCGGTAGCGAGGCGGGGCGTGAAATCGTGCGCAAGCTGGTGACCACCGCCGACGTCGTGATCGCGAACATGCCCGACGACGCGCTGGAGAAACTGGGGCTCGATTATCCGACACTCGCTGCGCTCAACCCGCGCATCATCCTCGTCACCGCCTCGGCTTTCGGCAGCGAGGGGCCGCTCGCGCAGCATGTCGGCTTCGACGCGGTGGGGCAGGCGATGTCGGGCGCGGTCCATATCGGCGGCAAGAACGGCGAACCGGCGCGCGCGCAGGTCAATTATGTCGATTTCACCACCGCGCTGCACTGTGCCTTCGGGGTAATGCTGGCGCTGCGCCAACGCGAGGTGACCGGCGTCGGCCAGCGCGTGTCGGGGTCGCTGCTCGGAACCGCGCTCGCGATCACCAACGGGCTGACGATCGACCATGCGCTGAACGGCATCGACCGCGGCATGATGGGCAACAGGGCCTTCAGCTCGGCGCCAACCGACATTTTCGCGACGCGCGACGGGTGGATCATGACGCAGGTCGTCGGCAACCCGATCTTCGCGCGCTGGGCGGCGCTGGTCGGGCGACCCGAGCTTGCCGATGATCCGCGCTTTGCGAGCGACATCCTGCGCGGCGGGCATGGCGCTGAACTGAGCGCGATCATGGCCGACTGGTGTGCGCCGCGCACCAATGCCGAGGCGCTGGGGGAGCTGGGGGCGGCCAAGGTCCCGGCGGGGGCGGTGCTGAAGCCGTCCGAAGCGCTCGCGCATCCGCAGGTCGCGGCGAGCGGGCTGGTCGATGCGATGGATTATCCGGGCGCCCACGGTCCGGCCCCTGTGGTGCGCACCCCGATCACCCTGTCGGCGAGCGCCAAGGCCGCGCCGGTTCCCGCGCCGCAGCTCGGGCAGGACAGCGACGCGATCCTCGCCGAGATCGGCTATGACGCCGCCGCGATTTCGGCTTTGCGCGAGCAAAGGATTATTTGACGCTTCGCCGCTGGACGTCCCGGCATCGGCTGATTAGATACCGGTCAGTACACAATCAATCGCAGGAGTTCCCCCGATGAGCGACGCCACCGACTATGTTCCGCCGAAAGTCTGGACCTGGGACAAGGCGAGCGGGGGGCGTTTTGCGAACATCAACCGCCCGATCGCCGGGCCGACGCACGACAAGGACCTGCCGGTCGGCAAGCACCCGCTCCAGCTCTATTCGCTTGGCACACCCAATGGGGTGAAGGTCACGGTGATGCTCGAAGAACTGCTCGCCGCCGGGCACACTGGCGCCGAATATGATGCGTGGCTGATCAACATCGGCGAGGGCGACCAATTCTCGAGCGGCTATGTTGCCGCCAATCCCAACAGCAAGATCCCGGTGATGGTCGATCGCAGCGGTCCCGAGCCGATCCGCATCTTCGAATCGGGAGCGATCCTGATCCATCTGGCCGAGAAATTCGGCGCCTTCCTGCCGACCGGAACCGCCGCGCGTGCGGAGGTGCTGTCGTGGCTGATGTGGCAAATGGGCAGCACGCCCTTCCTCGGCGGCGGCTTCGGCCATTTCTACGCCTATGCGCCGACGAAGCAGGAATATCCGATCAACCGCTATGCGATGGAAGTGAAGCGCCAGCTCGACGTGCTCGACCGGCGGCTCGCCGAGAGTGAGTATCTGGGCGGGGCTGACTACAGCATTGCCGACATGGCTGTCTGGCCTTGGTATGGCGCGCTGGTGAAGGGGCTCGTTTACGACGCCGGCGAGTTCCTGCAGGTGCCGGAGTACAAGAATGTCCAGCGCTGGACCGACCAGATTGCGACGCGGCCCGCGGTCAAGCGCGGGCGCATGGTAAACCGCGTCAGCGGCGATCCGGCAAGCCAGCTTCACGAGCGCCACGATGCGTCGGATTTCGATACGCGCACGCAGGACAAATTGGCGCCTGCCGACGGCGGCTGAGCATCACAACAGCAAGTAGCTGAAATACCAGCTTTGTGGCCTTTGACTCTGACGGAAAATGCGTTACCGAACCAGCCACTTGGGGGCGAGGGGCGAGGTCCACGTGCTTCACATGGCAACGATTAAACCGGCAATCTAGTCTGCGTGCGCGGGCTATTTTAGGCTGTCGCCGCGCAGCGCGATTATCTCCCGATGAGTCACAGGGTCGTCAAAAAACAGGATTACCAAAATCTTTTCGGGTACCCAGTTCGGTATTTGACTTTAAAATAATAGTTATTAGCGTTCGTGCTATTCATCAGGGCAAAGGGGGACGAGGCAATGGCTTTCGTACGTAAATCGCGTTGGTATGCGGGCACAGCTGCGATTCTGGCAGCCGGTTCGGCCATGCCGGCGGCGGCCCAGGACATTTATATCGGCGAAATCTTGAAGGTACCCTACACCTTTTGTCCTGCGGGCACGCTGGAAGCGCAGGGGCAGTTGGTCTCGATCGCGCAATATAACACGTTATACGCGCTTTACGGCACCACCTATGGCGGCGATGGTGTGAATACCTTCGGCATGCCCGACATGCGCGGCCGCTATTCGATGCATGTCGGAACCGGCACAGGCCTGTCGCCGCGCTTGCTGGCCCAGCAGGGCGGCGCCGAGAGCAATACCATGACGCTGGCGACGATGCCGAAGCACGAACATATCGCGCTGATGAAGGCCACGACCGACGCGGGCAATTCGACCAGCCCGGTGGGCAACAATCTGGCGACCACCCCCGCGAACAAATATATCAATGGAACGACGCCTGCGGCGCAGTTGATGGAACGCGGGTCGATCGTGGTTGCCAACACCGGCGGGAACCAGCCCTATTCGATCCTGCCGCCGTTCACGACGATCCGCTACTGCGTGGTCGAGGCCGGGATTTTCCCGTCACGCAACTGACGCACGATCCGGCGCGTCACGACGCGCATCGGGATTGAAAGAATTTCAGGGGAGTATGACGATGCGGCATACAAGGATTTCGGCACTCGGCGCGACGAGCGCGCTGGCCATGGCGATGCTGGCGGCTGCGCCGGCACAGGCACAGGATTACTACCTCGGACAGCTGATCGAGGTCGGGGGTACCTATTGCCCGCGCTTCTTTACGGAAGCTAATGGCCAGGTTCTGGCGATCAACACCAACCAGGCATTGTTCGCACTGCTCGGCACCTTTTATGGCGGCAACGGCGTGACGACTTTCGCCTTGCCCGACCTGCGCGGCCGCATGGTGATCAGCCAGGGTCAGGGGCCGGGACTTCAGACCTATAACATCGGTCAGCGTGCCGGCGCCGAGAGTGTGACGCTGGGCCAAGCCAATCTGCCGGCGCATATCCATGTCGCGTCGGTTGAGACCAACCCCGGTAACGCCACCGAGCAGCGCTCGTTCCGTAACGCCTTTGCGGTGACCGCCGACAATCAATATGCCACCGGCACCAATTTGAACGTCACGATGAACACCGAAACGATCACGGTCCAGGGTGCTGGCGACACCGCGACGACGACCGCGCCCACGCTGTCGCCGTTCCTGGTCACCCGCTATTGCATCGCACTCAGCGGTATTTTCCCGTCGCGTAACTGATCGGCGCGCTGCGCGCACAGGATTTTTGGGGAGGCGTAGATGACACGCACAAGGAATTTTCGCAAAGTCGCACTCGCTCTCGCGATGACGGCAAGCCCGCTGGCCTTTACATCGCCGGCACAGGCCCAGGCCGAACCCTATGTAGGCCAGATGATCCAGGTCGGGTTCAATTTCTGCCCGCGCGGCTATGCTGCCGCCAACGGGCAAGTGCTCGCGATCCAGTCGAACGTCGCATTGTTCTCGTTGCTGGGCACGAATTTCGGCGGGAATGGCCAAACAACCTTCGCGCTGCCCGACATGCGCGGGCGTATGGCGATCAACTACGGGCAAGGCCCGGGATTGTCGCCTTATGTGATCGGCGAGCAGGGCGGTGCCGAAACGCACACGCTGCTGACGACCGAAATTCCCAGCCATACCCACCGCGCGGCGATCCAGACCGCCGCTCCACAGGCCAATGCGACGACCGCGAGCGGCAATGCGATCGGCATTTCGTCGAACGCCAGCTTTCTCGGCGGCAGCGACCCGGTGGGCAATCTGATGAGCCCGGGAACGGTCGTGTTCCAGCCGACCGGGAACAACATCCCCTTCTCGATTCGTCCGCCCTATCTCACGATGCAGTGGTGCATCGCGACCGAGGGCATTTTCCCGGCCCGCAACTGATCCGGGGCAAGCCGATCGGAACGGCGCCGTTCCAGGCGAATGATTGAAAGCCGCGTCCTTCGGACGCGGCTTTTTCTTTGGCGATGAGGGAGTTTGCGTGAGAGCGTTTGACTCTCGTTAAAATGCTATTAATTCTCGGCGCTTCATCGGGGAGGGGCTGAAAATGGCTACCAAGCATTTTTCGCGATTGCTGCTGGCAACGACCATCATTGGAGCGGCCGGGGCAGCGGCGCCGGCCAGCGCGCAGGATTATCTTCTCGGCGAGATATTGAAAACGCCCTATAATTTTTGCCCGCGCAACACACTGCAGGCGAACGGGGCGATCCTGTCGATCGCGCAGAACACCGCGCTTTTCGCGCTCTACGGTACCACTTACGGTGGCAACGGCCAGACGACTTTCGCGCTTCCCGACTTGCGTGGCCGTGCAACGGTGCACACCGGTCAGGGCCCCGGCCTGTCGCCCTATGATCTCGGCGAGGTCGGCGGAACCGAGACCAACACGATGACCGAAGCGCAGATGCCGCGACACGACCATGTCGCGCTGGTCCGAACGACTACGGCGGCGGGCGATTCGCGCCGTGCCTTCCGCAACGCGTTCGGCACCACGCCGGCGAATAAATATGTCAGTGGCACCACGCCGGCGTCGCAACTGATGAACCGCGACACGGTGATCATTCGCCCGACCGGCGAAGGCCAGTCATACAACCACCGCTCGCCATTGCTTGCCATCCAATATTGCGTGGTGACCGGCGGGATTTTTCCGGCGCGCAATTGATCGACGGGCAGGGGGCGAGACCTGAGAGCGTTTTGAGGGGACCGAGGATGCGGAACAAGACGATATTGGCGCTGGCGAGCGCATTGGCCACGGGGGTTGCTGTTCCGGCGACCGCGCAGGAATATTACCTCAGCCAGATCATTCATACCGGTTATAATTTCTGCCCGCGCGGGTTTGCCAACACCGATGGACAAATCCTTTCGATCGCCCAGAACACGGCATTGTTTTCACTGCTCGGCACAACTTATGGCGGCAATGGCCAGACGACCTTCGCGTTGCCCGACATTCGCGGCAGGCTGGTCATAGGAACGGGCCAGGGGCCGGGGCTATCGCCCTACGACGTGGGGCAGCGGGGCGGGGTCGAATCGCAGACGCTGACGATCAACCAGATGCCGCAACATGTGCACCAGGCCGTGTTTCAGACGGTTAACGCGCAGGCAAACAGCCAGCGATCGAACCGCAACTCGTTCGCGATCACGCCGGACAATCAATACACGACCGACGTCACGAGCTTCAGCGGCACCATGAATGACCAGACCGTCACGGTCCAGAAAACCGGCGGCACCACTCCGATCGCCAATCTCTCGCCTTTTACGGTGACGCGCTATTGCATCGCTATCGAGGGCATATTCCCGACGCGAAACTGATCGCGAACGAAGTGGCTGGTCAAAGATAATATGGAGGCGGGAATGGCATATATTCGGACTTTTGCGGCGGGGCTCGCAGTAGGCGTATCGTCGCTGGGGATCGCGGCGCCGGCGATGGCACAGGGTGCCGAGCCGCTCTTGGGCGAAATCGTCTATTTCGGCACGAACTTCTGCCCGCGCGGCTATGCGACGGCTGGCGGCCAGACCCTCTCGATCGCGCAGAATACCGCGCTGTTCTCGCTGCTCGGCACGACCTATGGCGGTAATGGCCAGACGACTTTCCAGCTTCCCGACCTGCGCGGACGCACGGCCGTTCACCAAGGGAGCGGCCCCGGCCTGACGCCGTTCGTGCTGGGCCAGCAAGCGGGCTCGGAGACGGTGACGCTGACCTCGAACAACCTGCCCAAGCACGACCATCGCGGGGCGATCCAGACCGCGAATGTGCAGGCCAATGCCACGACGCCAGCGAACAATGCCTTCGGCATTTCGAGCAACGCCAGCTTCGAGGATGCGACACCGCCGGAAGCCAATCTCATGGATCGGACCATGGTGCAGGTCCTGCCGACCGGCGGCAGCCAGCCGATTTCGAACCTGCAGCCCTATATCGCGATCACGACCTGCATCGCGCTCCAAGGGATTTTCCCCTCGCGCAACTGATCGCGGCGCCAGGGAGATTGTTGTATTTTGCGCCTTTTGAGCGGGCGGGAACCATAGGGTCTGGTTAAGATCTTGCGCACCGGATCGCCGCAAACGGCCGATCCCTGGTCTTTTGCGTGTGTATCGAGGCGGCCGCGGCGGGCTACAATTTACGCAAATTCCGCATTATCGACGTGCAGCGATGCGGGCCTTTCCGATTACGTCCTCCGCGCATGATGGCGGGCATGACAAGGCCTCTGACCTCATTGCCGCACGACACGCGCGGCACCGCGATAATCGAGATGGCGCTGCTGCTGCCGCTCTTCCTGATGCTGTTGCTCGGCATCCTGATCTATGGTCAATATTTCCTGCTCGCGCACAGCGTACAGCAGGCGGCGAACGACGGCGCGCGCGCCGCGATCACCGGGCTCGACGCTGCCGACCGGCGCGCCGTGGCGATCCGCGCGGTCGATCGCAGCATGGGCGGCGTCGGCGGCTATCGCAGCGAACTGCGCGACATACGGGTGTCCGAGACGGGCGAGGCGGTTACCGTCGACCTCGCCTATCGGGTGCCCGAGGGCAATTTGCTGCGCTCGACACTGGTGCCGACGCCGGCGGAGATCATCCGCGCCCGTGCCACCTTTGAACTGCCCGCCGACTGATGCGCGCGCGCCGCGCCCTGCTCGCCCTGCTCGCCCTGTCGCACGACGTTCGCGGCAGCATCAGCATCGCCGCCGCGTTCGGCCTGATCATGCTGCTCGGCGCCGCCGCGCTCGCGGTCGACGTCGGGTCGCTGCACCTCGATCGCCGCAAATTGCAGGGCATTGCCGACGCCGCCGCACTGGCCGCCGCAGCGCGGCCCGGCGAGGAACGGGCCGCAGCCGAGCGCATCATCGCGGCCAATTGCGACTGCGGCATCACGATCGCGTCGCTCACCCCGGGGAGCTATGTCGCCGACGTCGGGGTTGCGGCCGAGCGGCGCTTTACAGCGGGCGGGGCGTCGCCGAATGCGGTGCGCATCGTGTTGACGCGCGAGCATCCTTTGTTCTTCGGGCGCGTGATCACGGGACGTGAGAGCAATGTCATCAGCGCCTCGGCGACCGGATCGCGGCGCGGCTATGCGGCCTTTTCGCTCGGATCGCGCGTCGCGGCGGTCAGCGGCGGAGTACCCAATGCGATATTGTCGGCGCTGACCGGCAGTGAACTCAACCTGTCGGTGATGGACTATAATGCGCTGGCGGCAGCCGATGTCGATCTGCTCAAATTCTCCGATGCGCTGCGCAGCGAGATTGGGGTTGAGGCGTTGACCTTTGGCCAGACGCTCGACATCCAGGTAACGATGCCGCAGTTGCTGTCCGCGCTGGCGGCGGCGGCCGACCCCGGCGTTGCGCCACTGGTTGATCATATCGCGGCGCGAGCGAGCGCGACGCAGCTCGTGCCTGCGTCGGCGATCGACCTTGGCCCACGCTCGTCCAGCGTGCGCGTCGATCCGGCCAATCCGGTGCGCGTCAACCTGCTCAGCCTGCTTCGCACGATGCTGATCCTGGGATCGGCCGACCGGCAGGTCGATCTCGATCTGGTCGGCGCATTGCCGGGCGGGACGCAGGCGAAGCTCGCGCTGATCGTAGGCGAACCGCCAGCAAACTCGCCGCTGATCGCTGTGACCGACGACAACCAGGTCGTTGTGCGCACCGCGCAGGTCCGGCTGCGCATCGATACGAAGATCGCGACGCCGGTCGCGACCATCGAACTGCCGGTCCTGGCCGAACTCGGCTCGGCGTCGGCGCGGATTTCCGACATCGACTGCGGCAAGAATGCGAGCGCCGCGGTAACGCTGGGGGTGACGACATCGCCCGCGTCGCTGGCGATCGGGACCGTCACCGACAGCGAATTTCGTGACATGAACCGTCCGCTCGATCCGAAGAAGGCGCGGGTGCTGAAACTGCCGCTCGCGAATGTCGATGCCGAAGCCGAGCTTGTCCTGTCCGATCTGGCGGAAAAGCGCACAGCCTTTTCACGCGCCGACGTCGCCGACGGCACGGTGAAGACGGTTTCAAGCACCGGCTTGGTCGCCGGCGCCACGAAATCGCTCGCCGACCGCATGGAGTTGACCGGCAACGTCCTCGGCATCGGACTGAATCTCGGGGCCCTCAAGTCGCTCGTCGCGACGAGCGTGGGCGCGACTGCGCCCTTGCTCGACGGGGTGCTGCAGCAGGTGACCGGGGTGCTTGGCGTCCATGTCGGGCAGGCCGATGCACGGGTCAATGCGCTGCGCTGCGGCCAAGCCAAGCTGGTCGGTTGATCCGTTCCGGAGCAAAGCCACCCTCCATCCGCCCATAAGGGAGAAGCAGCGATGCTTTGGAGGGTGAGATGGAAACAGGGCAGGGCCATGATCGCGTATCGGCGGCGGATTTCATTCGCGGTTTCGCAAACTGGCGGATGCAGGCGGCGCGAAGGCCGGTGGTGGTGACGCACCACGGCAAGGACGCGCACGTGCTGATCTCGCTCGACGACTATCGCCGGATGGGCTGGGCGGGCGAGGGGGAAGCGTCCCGGGCGGCGCTGCGCGAGTCCCAGATATTGTTGCTCGAGTCGGTGCGCGACGCGCTGATCCTCGTCGATCGCGAACGGCGGATCGTCGCGATCAACCCCGCGGCGGCCGACATGCTGGAGGTGACAGCCGCGTCGCTGATCGGCCAGCCGCTCTGCGCGGCATTGCCGACGATCGAGACGACCTTGATCTTTCACCATATCCTGCGGATGATCGACCATCGCGAACGCTTTTCGGGCGACCTGCCGTCGCTGCTGCGGCCCGGTCAGTGGATCCATGCCGACCTGGTGCCGCTGCCGGTCGGCGGCGCGATTATCCTGCGCGATGTCAGCGAGGCGATTGCCGCGCTCGAGGCGAGCGACGCGCGCGCGGCGGCGCTGCGCGCGATCGATGCCGATGGCGGCATTGGCCATGCCTGCATCTCGCTGCGCGAGGCGGTCGAATATGCGAATGAAGCGCTGGCCGCGATGCTCGGGGTGGCCGACGACGCGATCCGGCGCGTCAAATTCTCGGCACTGCTCAGCGTCGGACGGCGCGCGGCGTTCGGCGAGGCGCTCGAGGCGGTGCTGCGCGGCGGGAAGCCGGTTCGCATCGAGTCCGAGCTCGTCGCGCGCGACGGCGCGACCGTGCCGGTGGCACTGGCGATCGCCGAGCGGCGCAACGCCTATTTCAGCGACGGGGCGGTGGTGATCGTGACGCGGCGCTAGCATCGGCGCGCTGGACAAAGGCGACGATCTTCACGATGATCGCGCACATCGCGTAGCAAGATGCAACTTACCTTTACGTAAGCGTGAACCGCCCATATAAGGGCGGCACAGCCCTTGGGAGAATCAAGATGGACATGGAGTTCAGCCCCGAAGACCTCGCCTTCCAGCAGGAAGTGCGCAGCTTCATCGCCGAAAATTACCCCGCCGAGCTGCGCGGCAAGCAGGACGAGGGCGAGGAGATGTCCAAGGAGGATTTCCTCGCCTGGCACAAGGTCCTGTACAAGAAGGGCTGGGTCGCGCCGGCATGGCCGGTCGAATATGGCGGCACCGGCTGGACCCCGACGCAGCGCTTCATCTTTTCCGAGGAAACCGCGCGCGCCGACTGCGTTCGCCTGATGCCCTTCGGCCTCGCAATGGTCGGCCCGGTGATCTACACCTTCGGCACTCCCGAGCAGAAGGCCTACTTCCTCCCCCGCATCCTGTCGGGCGAGGATTGGTGGTGCCAGGGCTATTCGGAACCCGGCGCCGGGTCGGACCTTGCAAGCCTGCGCACGACGGCGGTCCCCGACGGCGACGACTATATCGTCAACGGCCAGAAGACCTGGACGACGATGGCGCAGCACGCCGACTGGGGCTTTTTCCTCGTCCGCACGGACAAGGATGCGAAGCAGCAGGAAGGCATTTCCTTCCTGCTGATCGACATGAAGTCGCCCGGCATCACCGTGCGCCCGATCATCACATTGGGCGGCGAGCATGAGGTCAACGAGGTGTGGCTCGAGGATGTCCGCGTCCCGCAGTCGCAGCGCGTTTACGAGGAGAACAAGGGCTGGACCTGCGCCAAGTTCCTGCTCGCGCACGAACGCACCGGCATCGCCGGCGTCGCGGCGTCGAAGCGCGGCGTCGAGAAGGTCAAGCAGATCGCGCGCACCGAGATCGACGGCGACAAGCCGCTGCTCCAGAACGCCTTTTTCAAGCGCAAGATCGCCGAGCTCGAGATCGACCTGACCGCGCTCGAGTTCACCGAACTGCGCACGCTGGCCGGCCCGAACGCGGGCAAGGGGCCGGGCGCGGAATCGAGCCTGCTCAAGATCAAGGGATCGGAAATCCAGCAGCGGCTGACCGAACTGACGCTCGAAGCCGTCGGCCATTATGGCGCACCCTATTTCCGCGGCTTCGGCGAGGGCGATAACGAGCATCCGATCGGGCCCGATTATGCGCACCGCGCCGCGCCAACCTATTTCAACACGCGCAAGACGACTATCTATGGCGGATCGAACGAGATCCAGCGCAACATCATCGCCAAAATGGTGCTCGGCCTCTGACGCACGCGTCGCCCCCGCTTCGCGGGGGCCGTGGTCGGCCCGAACCAGCGCCGCAGTATAAACCTATAGCGGCCCCCGCCTTTCGCGGGGGCGACGGGGATAGAAAATGGATTTCACCTACACCGAAACGCAGGACATGATCCGCGACACGCTCGCCCGTTTCCTCGGCGACACCTATGATTTCGAAACGCGCCAGAAATTCATCGCCAGCGAGGAAGGCCGCGATCCGGCGATCTGGACCGCGCTCGCGCAGGAATTGGGCATGCTGGGCGCCTCCTTTTCCGAGGAGCATGGCGGCCTTGGCGGCGGCGCGCTCGAAAATGCGATCATCATGGAAGAACTGGGCAAGGTGCTGGGCATCGAGCCCTATCTGCCGACCGTGGTCATCGCGGGCGGGGCGCTCAAGGCCGTCGGCGGCGCGCAGGCGGACAAGTTCATTCCCGAGATTATCGCGGGCAATGTCATCGTCGCCTTCGCCTATGCCGAGCCGCAGGGACGCTATGACCTCGCCAATTTGCGCACGACGGCGAAGAGGGACGGCGAGACCTATGTGCTCAACGGTCACAAGGGCGTTGTCTATGCCGCACCCTGGGCGACGCATCTGCTCGTCACCGCGCGCACCTCGGGCGGCCAGCGCGACAAGGACGGCGTTTCGCTGTTCCTGATCGATGCGAACCTGCCGGGTATCGTGCGCCGCGACTATCCGACGGTCGATGGTAGCCGCGCGTCGGAAATCTATTTCGAGAATGTCGCGATCCCCGCCGACGCGCTGCTCGGCGGCGAAGGCGCCGGCCTGCCGCTGATCGAACAGGTCGTCGACGAAGCGACCGTCGCGGTGTGCGCCGAAGCCACCGGGGTGATGCAGAAGCTGCACGAAGGCACGCTGGAATATACCCAGCAGCGCAAGCAGTTCGGCATTCCGATCGCCAAGTTCCAGGTGCTCCAGCACCGCATGGTCGACATGTTCATGGAAGTCGAACAGTCGCGCTCAATGACGATCATGGGCACGCTGAAGCTCGACCTGCCGGCCAACGAACGCAAGGCGGCGGTGTCGGCGGCGAAGAACAAGGTTGCGCGCGGCGCGAACTTCGTCGGCCAGAATGCGATCCAGACGCATGGCGGTATCGGCATCACGCAGGAACTGGCGATCGGCCATTATTTCAAGCGCTCGACGATGATCGAGGGCCAGTTCGGCAGCGCCGATTATCATCTGGACCGGTACGAGCAGCTGGTGCTGGCAGAATAGAATCGGAAGGCGCGTTTCGGCCGAATATGACGTCGCTCCGTGAAGGCGAGAGCGGTTGTCGGTTTAAGCAGCAGTTCAGAATAGGCAGCTGGTGAAAACCGCCTTCGCGGACGCGACGGTTTGCGGGGCGTCCGCCCCTTACGCCATGACGCCTCATAAGCGTAGCCTCGGATAAGCGCCCAGCCGACGCGAATTCTGCGCCCAACTGCGACAAGACCGCACTTTGTGTGTTTTCTATGCAACAGGATTGTCGTAGCAAAGCAACAATGGCGAACGGCGTTACGGTAACCGGCGAGATCGAGTCCGACGGGCAGGGCGCCCGTTCGCGCATCTGGACCTTTGCTGCGCCCGAATATTATACGCTCGCGCTGATTCTCAGTGTCGGTATCGCCACCTATATTTTCGTGACCGGCGACGCCCAGAGTGAACAGTTGCTCACCCCGGCGCTGGTCGCGGCGATCATGGTTGCCAACCTTGTTCCCGCCATGGCGCTGATCGTGCTGATAGGAAGCCGCGTCGCACGGGCTCGCGCGACCAGTAGCATGGCGGGTGGCAATGGCCGTTTGCACGTCCGTCTCGTTGCACTCTTCTCACTGATCGCCGCGGCGCCAACCTTGCTCGTCGCGATATTCGCTTCCTTGCTTTTCCAGTTCGGTGTCGACTTCTGGTATTCGGATCGCTCACGCGGAATGTTCGAAAACGCGGCCAGCCTTGCTGAGGGATTTTATGATGACAGTCAGAAGCGGCTGGGCGCCCACACCTTGGCCATGGCGACCGATCTCAGCAAATATCTTGACCGTTTCCCTGTCGATAGCGAGCCTTTCACTCAAGCCTATCTGCAACAGGTCGTCATTCGTGAATTGAATGAATCGGCAATCATCGAGGTAGGCGCAGACGGTATTGCGCGCACGGCGGCGATGATTGATCCTGACAACCGCGCGGCCGAAGCGCGTGTGACGCCGGAAATGGTTGAACGCCTGAGCAAGCAGGACGAAATCATTGTGACGCGTCGATCCGACCGGATCGAAGCTACCACCCGTCTGCCTGGCCGAAAAAACGCATATCTTTATGCCTCGCGCGACGCGAATTCGCTCGGGTTGTTGCAGTTCGAGCGCGCCCGGACCGTCCTCGCCGACTATAACGCGCTGTTCGAACGATCGCAGTTGTTGCAGCTTCAGTTCAACGGCGCACTATATCTCGGCTCCCTGCTGCTGCTCGCGCTCGCCGTGATCGCCGCCATCCTTGTTGCCGACCGCATCGTTCGCCCGCTTGGTACGCTCGTCGGCGCGACGCGGACCGCTGCTGGTGGCGACCTGTCGGTACGAGTGACGCCAACGAGTCACGACGACGAGATTTCGGTCCTTTCGCGCGCTTTCAACCGGATGACCGAGCAAATCCAGGGGCAGACCGGCGCGTTGCTGAGCGCCAACGAACAGATCGAGGCTCGCCGCAGCTTTATCGAAGCGGTGCTCAGCGGCGTATCGTCCGCGGTGGTGTCGGTGGGTGCCGATCACCGCATCCTGCTCGTCAATGCCGCTGCCGAGCGACTGATCGGTAGCCCCGCTGACGAATTGACCGGTCGTCCGCTTTCGGACGTTGCCCCAGAACTTGCACGGCTCATTGCTGGCGACGAGCGGGAAGCAGTGGTCCAGTTGGCGCGCAAGGAGCGCGAGCCTGCGACGCTGGCGGCCAAGGCGGTCGCGCAGGGCGACGGCTTCGTCCTCAGCTTCGAGGATATCACCCAGCAATTGCTCGACCAGCGCCGCGCCGCCTGGTCCGATGTCGCGCGGCGCATTGCGCACGAGATCAAGAACCCGCTCACCCCGATCCAGCTCGCCGCCGAACGACTCCAGCGCCGTTTCGGCGAAAAGGTCGAGGGTGACCAAGCGACCTTCCGCAAGCTTACCGACACGATCATCCGCCAGGTCCATGACATGCGGCGCATGGTCGACGAATTTTCCAGCTTCGCTCGCATGCCCAAGCCGACCTTCGGCGTCGAGGATATTCGCGACATACTGAAGCAGGCGGTCTTCCTGTTCGAGGTCGCCAAGCCCGACATCGAATTTGTGGTCAAGGTGCCGAACGAGATCGAACCGCTCGTCTGCGACCGCCGCCTCCTGTCGCAAGCATTGACGAATATCGTCAAAAATGCGGTGGAAGCTATTGAGGAAAATAGTAGAAATTCCCAAGCTCTACCCGTTGGTCATATCCGCGCCATCCTCGATATGGGCAGAGATCGCGAGATATTGATCCGTATCACCGACGACGGCATCGGCCTGCCCGAAGCCCGTGACACGATCGCCGAACCCTATATGACGACGCGGCAAGGTGGCACCGGCCTCGGCCTGGCGATCGTCAAGAAGATCGTCGAGCAGCACTATGGCGAACTCGATTTCAGCGACAATCCGGAGGGGCAGGGGACCTGCGTGACCCTCACCCTCCACCCCGACCGCCTCCACCCGCTCGCCGGGCGCGGCGCTGATATGACAACAGGGCAGGCCGAATCGGTCCCGGGCCGCTCCCGGAACCGGCAGGATAGAGAAGATCATGGCGCTTGATATTTTGATCGTCGACGACGAGCGCGACATCTGCGATCTCGTCGCCGGCGTCATGGAAGACGAAGGTTATGAGGCGCGCACTGCGTCCGACAGCGATGCCGCGCTCGAGGCGATCCGGCAGCGCCGCCCGTCGCTGGCGCTGATAGACGTGTGGCTGCAGGGCTCGCGGCTCGACGGACTTGGGCTGGTCGAGGCGATCAAGGCTTTCGACCCGACGCTGCCGATCATCGTGATCTCGGGCCATGGCGGGCTGGACACAGCGGTCGCCGCGATCCGCCGCGGCGCCTTCGACTTCATCGAAAAGCCGTTCGAAGCCGAGCGCCTGCTCCACCTCGTCGCGCGAGCGACCGAGAGCGAGCGGTTGAAGTTCGAATATGAACGTTTGCGCGAACGCGCCGGCCCGGCTGACGAACTCACAGGGACCAGCGCGGCGATCAACAATGTCCGCGCCACCCTGAAGCGTGTCGCCGGTACCGGTAGTCGAGTGCTGATCACGGGGGCAGCAGGCGTCGGCAAGGAAGTCGCGGCGCGCGTGCTGCACGGCTGGAGCGGTCGCCACACGGCGCCATTCCGCGTCATTTCCTCGGCGCGTATGGATCCTGAGACGGTCGAGGCCGAACTCTTCGGCTCCGAAAGCGACGATGGCGCGATCCGTGTCGGCCTGCTCGAACAGGCGCATGGCGGCACGGTATTCCTCGACGAGGTCGCCGACATGCCGCTGACCACGCAGGGCAAGATATTGCGCGTGCTCACCGACCAAAGCTTTACCCGCGTCGGCGGGCGGACGATGATCCGCGTCGACGTCCGCATCATTTCGGGTTCCGCCCGCGACCTGATGGCGGAGATTGCCGAAGGGCGGTTCCGCGAGGATCTCTATTATCGCCTCAACGTCGTGCCGGTGCATATTCCGTCGCTGCGCGAACGGCGCGACGACATCGCCGCGCTGTGCGAGCATTTCGTCAGCCGCTATGCCGCCGATCGTCGCGCTCCGCCGGCCGAGATCAGCAGCGAGGCGATGGCCGCGCTCCAGGCGCACGACTGGCCCGGCAATGTCCGCGAATTGCGCAATGTGATCGAGCGCGTGATGATCCTTGCGCCGAGCGACCGGCTCGGTCGGATCGACGCCGACATGCTGCCCGCCGAACTGGTGCGCGGGGGCACCGACATCCTGCCCAACGCCGAATCGATCACCGCGATCCCGCTCAAGGAAGCGCGCGAGAATTTCGAGCGCGAATATCTGCGAATCCAGATCAACCGCTTCTCGGGCAATATCTCACGCACCGCGACCTTCATCGGCATGGAGCGCTCGGCGCTGCACCGGAAACTGAAGCTTTTGGGTTTGACCGACAATTCGGACGGCGACGGCTGACGTCACATGGCTTTGCGCTAGACCTGCGCAGCGCTTTGCCTCATATTGGACACGCCACGGCGAAGGTGGCGGCCCAAAAAGGGCGATCAAGCGGTTCTGCCGCCAAGAACAGGAGGCCAATGTGTCCGATAAAAACCAAAATCTCCAGGATCTCTTCCTCAACGCTCTGCGTCGCAGCAAGACACCGGTGACGATGTTCCTCGTCAAAGGCGTCAAGCTCCAGGGTATCATTACCTGGTTCGACAATTTCTCGCTGCTTCTGCGCCGCGACGGCCAGTCGCAGCTGGTTTACAAGCACGCGATTTCGACGGTCATGCCGTCGCATGATTTCGACCTCGCGCTGCTCGGCGACAATCTGCGCGACGCACCGGCCAGCAAGGGCAAGGCGCTGCAGGACGTGTTCCTGAACGCGGTGCGCAAGTCCGACGAATCGGTGACGATGTTCCTCGTCAACGGCGTGATGCTGCAGGGCGATATCGTCGCGTTCGACCTGTTCTGCATGCTGCTCGAGCGCGAGCGGCAGGTGCAGCTGGTCTACAAGCATGCGATTTCGACGGTGCAGCCGAACGGTCCGATCAACCTGACCGACAGCGAGCCCGACGGGGACGCCTGACCGATCCGATGTTCGAGAATGAAGACGAGGTAACGCGCGGCGCCACGGCGGTGCTGATCGTGCCCGAATGGCATAGCCAGCGCCTGTCGCGCGATCTCGACGCGCGGGCGGAGGAGGCGAAAGGCCTCGCGCTCGCGATCGGGCTCGAGGTCGTGGCGGTTTATCCGCTGCGGTTGCGGCAGACGCGTGCGGCGACGTTGCTGGGTGTCGGGCAGATTGAGGCGATCAAGGCGGAAGTTGGCGAAGATGCTGCGCAGCTTGTCATTGTCGATGCGGCACTGACGGCGATCCAGCAGCGCAACCTCGAGACCGCATTCGAGACAAAAGTCATTGATCGGACGGGGTTAATTCTCGAAATCTTTGGCGAGCGCGCCGCGACGGCCGAGGGGCGGTTGCAGGTAGAACTGGCGCATCTCGATTATCAGGCGGGGCGGCTGGTGCGCAGCTGGACACACCTCGAGCGCCAGCGCGGCGGTTTCGGCTTTCTCGGCGGCCCGGGCGAAACGCAGATCGAGGCCGACCGCCGGATGATCCGCAATCGCATGGCGCGGATCCGCAAACAGCTCGAGGAAGCGCGGCGCACGCGTCAGCTCCAGCGCTCGAAACGCCAGCGCGCACCTTGGCCCGTGATCGCGCTCGTCGGCTATACCAACGCCGGAAAATCGACGTTTTTCAATCGCTTGACGGGAAGTGACGTCATGGCGGAAGATATGCTGTTCGCAACGCTCGACCCGACGATGCGCGAGATACGGCTGCCAGGTATCGATAAGGCGATCCTGTCCGACACGGTGGGTTTCGTGTCCGACCTGCCGACCGAACTGGTCGCGGCATTCCGCGCGACGCTCGAAGAAGTGACGACTGCCGACCTGATCGTCCATGTCCGCGACATCGTGCATCCCGATAGCGAGGCGCAATATGCCGATGTTGTCGCCATTCTCAATTCGCTGGGGGTGAACGGGCCGCAGGACGGCAGGGAAGGGGCCGAAGAGGCGGGTTCCGACGTGATTCCGCAGGTCGAAATCTGGAACAAGATCGACACCGCCGACGCCGATGTGCGCGCGGCGATCGAGGAAATGGCGGCGCGGCGGTCCGACGTCGCGATCATCTCGGCGGTCAGCGGCGAGGGCGTCGAGGGCGCGCGCGAACTGATGGCGGCGCAACTGACCGCGCAGCACAAATTGCAGCGGATTTTCCTGGGCTATGCGCAGGGCGAAGCGGCGGCGTGGCTTCACGCGCGCGGCGAGGTGCTGGGCGACGAGCCGCAGGAGGACGGGCATGTGCTGACGGTGCGGCTCGATCCCGCGGACATGGCGCGGTTCGGGCGACTGTTTCCGGGGCGCTGACCACGGACCATGGCGTCATGCCGGGTTTATCCGGCATCTATCCATACTGATCCGAGCCCCAAGAAAGCAGGCCCCGGATCAAGTCCGGGGTGACGATGATTGTGAGGCGGACCCCGAGGCGCTTAGCCGCGTTCTGCCGCCTTGACCGTCTGCCAATGCGCTTCCTGTTCGTCGAGCGACAGGCCGGCGAGGCTGCCGCCCGCAATGGCTTCCATGGCGGCAAAGCGCCGCGCGAATTTCGCATTGGCGTCGCGCAGCGCGGCTTCGGGATCGACGCCGAGCTTGCGGGCGTAATTGGCCATGGCAAAGAGCAGGTCGCCGATCTCTTCATGGCGGTGCGCGTCGTCGGTCGCGGCGGCGACTTCGGCGAGTTCCTCGTCGATCTTGTCGCGCGCGCCGCCGGGGTCGGGCCAGTCGAAACCGACGCGCGCGGCGCGCGCCTGGAGCTTCTCGGCGCGCAGCAGCGCGGGCAGCGACAGCGCGACGCCATCGAGCGCGCCCTTGGGACCGTCGGCGGCACGCTCGTTCGCCTTGATCTGCTCCCATTGCAGCCGCACGTCGGACGTCGTGACGTCACCAAAGATATGCGGATGGCGGCGCTCCATCTTGTCCGAGATCGCGGTCGCGACATCGTCGAAGGTGAAGAGCCCGTCGTCGGCCGCGATCTGGCTGTGGAACACGACCTGGAGCAACAGGTCGCCAAGCTCGTCGCAGATGGCCGCAGGGTTGCCGCCGGCGATCGCGTCGGCGACCTCATAGGCTTCCTCGATCGTGTAAGGCGCGATCGTCTCGAAGCTCTGCGCCAGATCCCATTCGCAGCCGCCATCGGGATTGCGGACCCGGGCCATGACGCCAAGCAGGCGGGTGATGGGGGATGACGGGGAAGCGGCGCTCGTTTCGGGCATTTAATTATCCGATAATATATATTATGTTAAATGAAAGATGGGTAGCGGGGCGGTCAGCCCCCTCGGTCTTCGAGCGCGGCGATCCAGTCGCGTTGCTCGTCGGTGTCTGGCACCGGCACGCCGCGAGCATCGGCGATAGCCGCCAGCGCTGGTTCGGCAGATTCTCCGGCATGGACCATGATCGCGGCAGCCAGCACCGACGACCGTCCAATGCCGGCGCGGCAATGGATGGCGATGCTCTTTCCGCTTCCGGCAAGCTCACCCGCGAATTGCCGAAACGCCGCCGGGTCGTGCGGCAGGCCACGATCCGGAATCGGCCAAGACCTAAATTCGATGCCATGGCGCTCGCACAGGATCGGCTCGCGGTTCAGTTCCAGTTCTTCGACCTCGTCACGCTCGAGCAAGCTGACGACGATTTCGACACCCGACCGCTGCCAGTGCGCGATCTCGTCTTCAAGCCAATCGCCCGAACGCGGCCGCGCCATGATGGCCAGCTGCAAATCGCCGGGCGTCCGAATCCAATAGATATCCGAAAGCATCAGGCCGGACGCCACGCCGTCGTCACGTCACCGCCTGCCAGGTCCGGATCACGAGGAACATCAGCCCGAAGATCGCGGCCCAGGCCAGCGCCATCTTGACCCAGTCCTTCATCGGCAGCCGGCGCGCGATCAGCGAACTGCCGACGAGCACCAGCGCGCCGATGCTCCAGACCATCGTGACCGCCATGTCGCTCACAATTGCACCTCCAGCCCGTCGTAGCCGGGCTCGACGCCCGGCGGCAATTCGCCGGCAAGGTCGTCGTAATCCATCGTATTGTCCATATGCGTGATGATCGCGCGCGGATTGCCGACCTTTTCGAGCGCCGCGAGCGACATCGCCAGATGCGGATGCGTCGGATGCGGATAGCGGCGCAGCGCGTCGATGACGAACAGGTCGACCCCTTGGAAAAAGTCGACCATCTCGTCAGTAAATTTAGAAAAATCAGTCGCATAGCCGATCTTGTGCGCACCATCGCTGAAGATAAGGCCGCTCGCCTTGATCGGGCCATGCGGCATTTCGATCGCCGATACCTCGATCGGGCCGATCGATTGATGGTCCATCAGGTCGATCGGGTCGACCGAGGCCGGATAGCCGGCATTGCCCGCAAAGGCGTAGGTAAAGCGCCATTTGAGCGTGTCGAGTACATGATCGCGCGCATAGCATGGCACCGCCGAACCGCGCAGGTGCATCACCTGGCGCAGGTCGTCGAGCCCGTGGGTGTGGTCGGCATGTTCGTGCGTCCAGATGACCGCATCGACCTCTCCCACCTCGGCCGCGAGCAATTGCAGGCGCATATCGGGGCTGGTGTCGACGAGGATGCGATAGCCGCCGAGCGAGACAAGGATCGAGGCGCGGCTGCGCAAATTGCGCGGGTTGTCGGGGTCGCATTGGCCCCAATCGTTGCCGAGCCGCGGCACGCCCGACGAGGTGCCGCTGCCGAGGATGCGGACTTTCATGACCTCAAAGCCAAACTCGATCCGTTTGTGCTGAGCTTGTCGAAGCACCGTCCTTCTTCCCTTGGCGCGCAAAGAAAGAACGGCCCTTCGACAAGCTCAGGGCGAACGGAAAAGCTTGAGATGCCCGTGATATGGCGTGACGTCATGGCGCCGCCTTGTCGAATAATCGATAGAAATTGGCGGCTGTCGCGGCACCCAGCGCCTCGCGGTCCTCGCCGCGCAGGTCCGCCAGGAAGGACAGGGTGTCGGCGACAAAGGCCGGTTCGCCGGTCTTGCCGCGATGCGGGACGGGAGCAAGGAAGGGGGAATCGGTTTCGATCAGCAGCCGGTCCTGCGGCAGCCATTTGGCGGTCCCCTGAAGCTCGGCGGCGTTCTTAAAGGTCACGATGCCCGAGATCGAAATATAGAGGCCGAGGTCGAGCGCCTTGCGCGCGAAGTCATCGCTGGCGGTGAAACAATGGATCACGCCGGGGAAGACCGCCCTGCCCATTTCCTCGCCGAGCAGCCCGAGCGTATCGGCCTCGGCATCGCGGGTGTGGACGATCACCGGCAGGCCGGTTTGCTGCGATGCGTGGATGTGGCGGCGGAAACTGTCCTGCTGCCGCACGCGGTCGCTCTTGTCATAATAATAGTCGAGCCCGGTTTCGCCTATGCCGATGACGCGCGGGTGCGCGGCGCGGGCGACGAGCTTGGTGGTATCGACGTCGGGATGATGGTCGGCGTCGTGCGGGTGGATGCCGACGCTGGCCCATACATCGTCATTCGCCTCGGCCGCAGCGAGCACGTCGTCCCATTCGTTTTCGCGCGTCGCGATGTTGAGCATCGCGGTGACGCCGCGGTCGCGGGCACGCGCGAGGACCTCGCCCTGCTGTTCGGCAAGCCCCTTGTAATTGAGGTGGCAGTGCGAATCGACGAGCATCAGGCGGCTTTCACACCGTCGTCATTGCGAGGAGCGTAGCGACGAAGCAATCCAGCGCAGTGCAAGGCGGCTCTGGATTGCTTCGCTGCGCTCGCAATGACGAAGTTTATGGAAGCGGTCATTCGCCTTCCCCCTCGCCTTCAGGCAGCTCGAGGCGCGGGAAGATCGGGACCGGCTGCCCGACGGTGAAGCCGCTGTTCGCCAGCGTAGCGAACCAGCCGCCGTCGCCGAGTGAGACATAGTCGCGGGCATCGGCGGCGATGCCCATCTGGTCGAGCAGATTGTCTGCCGCTGCCGGCACCACCGGACGGATCGCGATCGCGAGCGTGCGAACCGCCTGGAACAGCGTCATCAGCACCGCCCTCATCCGCTCGGGATCGGTTTTGCGCAGCGCCCAGGGCGCCTGGGTGTCGACATATTGGTTGCAGGCGAACACCGCGCGCAGCCAGTCCTCGATACCCACCGAGAAAGCGAGCTGGTCGAATTCGCGCGGCAGCCGCTCGGTGGCCATGGCGTGGAGATCGGCGAGCAGGTCGGCATCGTCCTGCGCCGGCGCATAGTCGGCCGACAGTTCGCCGCCCAAATTCTTGAAAATCATCGACAAGCTGCGCTGCGCCAGATTGCCGAAGCTGTTCGCGAGATCGGCATTGGCGGCGCGCACGATCGCCTCGGCCGAATAGGTGCCGTCCTGTCCGAAGCTGACTTCGCGGAGCAGATAATAGCGCAGCGGATCGACCCCGAAGGTCTCGGCGAGGTTCATCGGGTCGACGACATTGCCGAGCGACTTCGACATCTTCTCGCCGCGGTTGAGCAGGAAGCCGTGACCGAACACCTGCTTGGGCAAAGGCAGGTTCGCGCTCATCAGGAAGGCCGGCCAGTAAACCGTATGAAAACGAACGATATCCTTGCCGATCATGTGGATGTCGGCGGGCCAGAATTTCCCCCACTCGCCGCCCGTATCGGGAAAACCGAGCGCCGACATGTAGGTGGTGAGCGCGTCGACCCAGACATACATGACATGGCCGGGCGAGCCCGGCACCGGCACCCCCCAGTCGAAGCTGGTGCGCGAGACGCTGAGATCCTTGAGACCGCGCTCGACGAAGCGCAGCACTTCGTTCCGACGGCTTTCGGGGCGGATGAAGTCCGGGTTGTCGTTATAAAGCGCGAGCAGCCTGTCCTGATAGTTCGACAGGCGGAAGAACCAGCTTTCCTCGACGGTCCACTCGACCGGGGTGCCCTGCGGCGAGAGGCGGGCCTCCCCTTCCCCCGTCAGTTCGCTTTCGTCGTAGAAGGCTTCGTCGCGGACCGAATACCAGCCTTCGTAGCGATCGAGATAGAGGTCGCCATTCGCCTCCATTGCGCGCCACAGCGCCTGCGACGCGGCATGGTGCGCAGGATCCGAGGTGCGCATGAAATGGTCGAAACTGATATTCAGTTTGGCGTACATCTCACGGAAATATCCCGACATTTCGTCAGCGAGCTCGATCGTCGGGCGGCCTTGGTCGCGCGCCGTCTGATACATTTTCAGCCCATGTTCGTCGGTACCGGTGGTCAGCCGCACATCGCGGCCGCGGGCACGCTGGAAGCGCGCCATCACGTCGGTGGCGATCGCCTCATAAGCGTGGCCGATATGCGGACGGCCATTGGGATAGCTGATCGCGGTGGTGATGTAGAAAGGCGTTTTTTCGGACATGGCCGCGCCTTAGCGGGTGCGGGGCGCAAGGGGAAGTGGCCCCTTCCCCCTTCTCAGCGTGCCGCCGCCGCTCTGGGCGCCAGTTCGGCGAGGCAATTGCCGATTTCGAAGCCGACCATCGCGCCGTCGTACGAACCGCGGATCGCGTCGCGGACCGTCCGCTGGATGCGGTCCCACTGCGCGAGCACCGGGGCGATGTCGGCGACCGGGCGCTCGCGCGCGAGGCGGGCGAGCAGCCCGGGGACGATGTCGATGACGAGTTCGAGCTTCGCACGGTTTGCGGTGCCGCCAACCTCGCGCGCGAGCGCTTCGCGGAGGCGGTTGCCGGGGTCGCCGCTGGTGGCGATCGCGAGCAGTTTCTTCTCCATTGCGCCGACGTCGCTGTCGATCAGCGCGAGTGCCTTCCCGGGGACGCCGCCCGAGGCGGCGACGGTGGCGCGGACCTCGCCCATCTCGGTCATCGGGCGCAGTTCGTGCAGCCACGCCGTCATGACGTCATGCTCAACCGGTTGGAAACGCAGCGTTCTGCACCGCGAGCGGATCGTCGGCAGCAACCGCCCCGGCGAATGGCTGACGAGGAAGAAGACCGTCTGCGCGGGCGGTTCCTCGAGCGTCTTGAGCAGCGCGTTGGCGGCGTCGGTCTCGAGATCGTCGATCGCGTCGACGATGATGACGCGCCAATGCCCGAGCGACAGCGAGAAATGCAGCCGGCGGATCATGCCGCGCACCTGGTCGATCGTGATGTTGCGCGCGAGGTCCTTGCTCTTGTCCTTGGGCTGGCGCGTGAGGAGCAGGATTTCGGGATGGTTGCCGGCCTCCACGAGGCGGTCGGCGGCGGGGTCGCCGGTGTCGTCGATGGACAGGGGTGGCCCCTCGCCGCCCTTGCCATGGGTGACGAGGAAGCGCGCGGCTTGGGCGGCGAAGGCGGCCTTGCCCATGCCCTGCGGCCCCGCGAGCAACCAGGCATGGTGGAGCCGCCCGGCGGCCCAGGCCTCGAGAAAGGCGTCCGCGGGGGTCTGGTGGCCGATCAGAGCCATGGTTCGAGCTCGGCGAGGATTGCCGACGTCACGGCGTCGGGGGCGCCGCCGGCGTCGATGACGCGCCAGCGGTCGGGCTCGGCGGCGGCGATCGCGGCGAAGCGCGCGGCGAGGCGTTGCTGATAGTCGGCAGGTTTGCTGCCCATGCGGTCGACGCCCGCGGCGTCGCGGACGGCGAGGCGCTCCGCCGCCGCGTCGGCGCCGAGCGCGAGCAGGAAGCTGCGGTCGGGGAGCAGGCCTTCGGAGCCGATGCGGTGGAGCGTCAAGATGTCGGCGTCGGTGAGGCCGCCGCCGGCGCCCTGATAGGCGCGGCTCGAGTCGACGAAGCGGTCGCACAGCACCCAGGCGCCGCGCTCGAGCGCGGGGCGGATCAGCCGCGCGACATGGTCGGCGCGCGCGGCGGCAAAGAGCAAAGCTTCGCTGCGCGCGTTCCAGCGGTCGTCGCTGCCCTCCATCAGCAGGGTGCGGATCGCCTCGGCGCCGGGGCTGCCGCCGGGTTCGCGTGTGGTGACAATGTCGAGGCCGCGCGCGGCGAGCGCGGCGGCGAGCGCGCGGAGCTGGGTCGACTTGCCGACCCCCTCGCCGCCCTCGAGCGTGATGAAACGGCCGCTCACAGCCCGGTGAGCCGGTAGAAGCCGCTGCGCGCGCGGTCGGTCCAGCCGCCGGGGGCGACATCGCTCGCGGCGAGCAAGGGCGTGGTCTGCGGCGGCAGGCCGTCGGGGGTGACGACGAGTTCGGCGACGCGGGTGCCGCGTGCGACGGGGGCGGCGACGGGGCTGACGCCGCGCAGGGCGGCGCGGTAGCCGCCTTCATAGCCGCGCGGGACGGTCATGCGGACGGGGATGGCAGCTTCGGCCTCCACGGTCGGGCGCGCGCCCTTCCCTACCTCGAGCTTGCCGACCTTCGCGCCGGCGGGGACGAGTTCGCGGCTTTCCCACGCGTCGAAGCCCCAGCTCATCAGCCGTTCGGCCTCGTCGCGGCGCGCCTTTTCGCTGTCCATGCCCGCGACGACCATGATCAGGCGGCGGCCGTCGCGCTTCGCCGAGCCGAGGAAGCAATAGCCCGCCTCGGCCGTGTGGCCGGTCTTGAGGCCGTCGGCGCCGGCGAAGCGGCCGAGAATCGGGTTGCGGTTCGGCTGGACGATCGGCTTGCCGTCGGGCGAGGTGCCGTGCTGGAGCTTCGGGATCGAGAAATAGCGCGTGTAGCCCGCCGGATGGTCGCGGATCAGCCGGTCGGCGAGCGTGATGAGGTCGGCGGCCGACACCTGCGTGACGCCGCCGTCGGGCCAGCCGCTGGCGGTGCCGAAACGGCTCGACTTCATACCAATCTTTTGCGCTACCTCGTTCATTCTTTTGACGAAAGCTTCCTCGCTGCCGTCGATGCCGACCGCGAGCGTGGTCGCGGCGTCGTTGCCCGAGACGGTGATCAGCCCCTTGAGCAATTCATCGACGCTGACCTTTTCGCGCGCGCGGAGGAACATCGTCGAGCCGCCGCGGCGCGCGGCCCATTTTTTCCAGGTCGCGTCGTCGACGGTGAAGATCGTGTCGCGCGAGAGTTTGCCGCTTTTGATCAGGTCGAGGACGACATAGGCAGTCATCACTTTCGCCATCGAGGCAGGCGCGAAGCGCTTGTCGGCGCCGCGCGAAAAGAGGATCGCGCCCGAATCGAGATCCTTGAGCATCACGATCGGCGCTTGGGTGACATAGAGCGGGCGGCTGACCGGCGTTGTCGTCTTTTGGGGAGGCGCCTTGGGCGCGAGCGCCTTTTTGGCGGGCGGGTTGGCGGCGGGCGCGGTGCCGGGGACGAGCAGCAGCGCGAGCGCCGCGATCGCGGCACCCCCGGCGCTGGTCATGCGGAGCGTGCGACCCGTCATGGGCGGTCAGCGGTCGCGCTGGACCTGTGCGTCGCGGAACCCCTTGGCCTTGGCCCTCGACGCGGCGCTTGCCGCCTCGGCCTCGCTGGCAAAAGGCCCCATGCGCACGCGCCACAGATTGCCCGCCCTGGTCACGGTGCCGCCGACCGATTTCGCGGCGGCATTGGCGCGGGATTCGCTGCTGAACGCGGCGACCTGCACCGCATAGCTGCCCGATGCGGCGGGCGCAGGCTTGGCGGCGGGCGGCGGGGTTGCGGGTTTCGCGGCCGCGGGCTTGGTCGCGGCAGGCTTGGCCGCGGGCGCCTTGGCACCCGGCCCTTCGACGATGAAGCGGTCGCCGCCCGGCGCTGGGGCCGAGGGGGCGGGCTTGCTCGCGGTCGCGGTCGCGACGCCCGCGGGCACGGGCTTGCCCTCAAGCTTCTTGCGCAGGAGGACGAGCAGGCTGTCGGGGGTGTCGAGCCGCGTCGCCACCGCGCCGCCGCTGCGCAATTGCGCGCGTTCGGCCATCGGCGGGCTGGTGCGGCGGACGCGCACGGCGGCGACCCCGCCATTGAGGCCGAGCTGCTGCGCCGCGCCCTTCGACAGGTCGATCAGCCGGTCGTTGGTCATCGGCCCGCGGTCGTTGACGCGCACGACGATGGTCCGCCCCGTGTCGAGCGCGGTAACCTCGACATAGCTGGGCAGCGGCAGCGTCTTGTGCGCGGCGCTGATCCCGTCGGGGTTGAAGGGTTCGCCGATCGCGGTGGGCGACCCGGCGAGTTCCTCGCCATACCAGCTCGCATAGCCGACATCGTCATAATCGGGGATATCGGCGGGGGTGTAAGTGGTGCCCGCGACGGTGAAGGGCGTGCCGAGTTTCGGCGGGCCGTCGGTCACCGCACTGCCGCTCGTCGGCGCGGGGCTGGGCCCCGCCACCGGGCCGCCGTCGCGCTTGCCATCGACACTTCCACATCCTGCCAGCAGCACCATGGCCGCGAGCATTACCCCCCCGTTAGCGATCGATTTCATCCGCCAGCAACCCCACAGACAGTGCGTAAAAATTGGAACAATTGTAATCCAGTATCGCACGATAGTTACCGGTGAGCAAATAGGCGGTGCGCCCCGGGCCGTCGGGTTCGAGCAGGGTCGCCTGGACGCGGCCGTCGGGCCAGCGCCCGCCCGCGATCTGGAAGCCGTCGGCGCGCCATTCGGCGACCGAGCGCCAGCGGCTGTGGCGCGCAAAGACGCGCGGGCAGCGTGTCGGCGCCAGTTTGCTGGCGACGCGACCCCGGTCGAAGCCCGCGGGCACGCTGACCGCGACGCCCCAGGGCTGGCCGGCGCGCCAGCCGGCGTTGCGCAGATAGGCGCCGATCGATTCGATCGCATCGGCCTCGCTCGACCAAATCTCGGCCTTGCCGTCGCCGTCGCCGTCCTCGGCGACCTTCAGATAGACCGAGGGCAGGAATTGCGGATAGCCGAAGGCGCCGGCCCAGCTGCCCTTGAGCACGCTGCGCGGCACGCCGCGTTCGACCATTTCCATCGTCGCGAGCAATTCGGGCTCGAACAGGCTGCGGCGGCGCCCTTCATAGGCGAGCGTCGCGAGCGCCTCGGGCAGGTCGAAATTGCCGGTGACCTGGCCATAGGCGGTTTCGTGGCCATAGATGGCGATCATGATGCTGGTCGGCACGCCGGTGCGCGCCTCGATCCGCGACAGCAAAGGCAGCAGCCGGTCGTGGACGCGGCGCCCGCCGCCGATGCGCGCGGCATCGACATGCTTGGCCTTGTACGGTGCGAAGTTCGGGATCGGCGTGTCGTTACTCGGCGGCGCGCCGAGATTGTCGCGGTCGAGCGCGACGACGCGCGGATTGTAGCGCAGCCCCGCGGTGACGCGGTCGAAGGTCGCGCGCGACACGCCGCGCGCCTGCGCTTTGGGCCACAGCGACTGGACATAGGTGTCGAAGCCGGGATTGTCGCTCTGGGCGTGGAGCGGGGTCGAGGCCGCCATCGACCAGGCCGAGGCGATCACCGCGGCCAAACCGAGAAAGCGGGCGATTCCAGAAGTTTTCGTGCGCATCATATCCACCCCATAGGCATGATCTGGCACGGATGCACGCGTGCTGAACAGGGGGGCGGGAGACGAGCCGAGTCATAAGCGCGGCGGACGGAGTCGCATGCGCCCCCTGCCCCGCCGCAACAAGGTTTCGCTTGCCGCGCGCGGACGCCGCGTTATGGCGCGGGGCGAGGACAGGTGGCCGAGTGGTTTAAGGCAGCGGTCTTGAAAACCGCCGTGGGTGCAAGCTCACCGTGGGTTCGAATCCCACCCTGTCCGCCAAGGCCACCCGAATCCGGCATATGATGCCCCGGACTTTAAACCGGAGCGCTCTTGGGGCGAATGCGTGCCCAAGCCCTATCGGCACCTCCGAGGATGGCCCGCTTCTTGGTCAGCAGCGGATGTTCGACCAGCTTCCAAGACACCGCAGCGCACAGCGCGCTTGCGACCAGCACGGCCGGGCCGAAGGCCCACCACGAGACGAGCACGCCGCCCGCCACCGCCATGACCACCTGCGTCACCGGAAAATGAAACAGGAAAACGCCGTAGGACAGATCGCCGAACGGGATCGGTCGCGGGCGCATGACGCCGATCCATGCCGCGACATAGGCCACCGGCAACACGCTGAGATAATAAAAGGCCGGGAAGCGAAGGGTCACTACCATAGCGGCCAACGACATCAGGCCGAGACCATGGCTGTACGGGATGCGATCGCGGTGGCGATAGATCAAGACGCCCGCGAGAAACACGACGACCAGCACGCGGCCCGAAATATTTCCCGCGTGATTGGTAAACAGTCCGCCCGGCAGTCGGAACGCAACATAGAGCGCATAAGCCGTGCCGAGGGCGACCAGTCCCGCCAGAACCAGCGCGAGATAGTTTTTTCGCCAGACGAGACCCAGCACCGCTAACACGCTGATCGCGAGATAGCATTCCAGCTCATAGGGGATCGTCCAGAGCTGCGGATTCATCAGTTCGGGCAACGGGTTATCAGGAAAAACCCCGGGAAGCGTGTACTGGATGATGCCGACGATGTTCAGAAAATAGGATCGGAACTCTGGCGAGGTCAGATAGGCGTCCAGAGGTAGCGAAGTGAAAATCACGCCGATGATGATCGCCGATATCACGACTTCAAAGGCGAGCGCCGGAACAATGCGCAGCGCGCGCAGCATCAGGAAATGGTGAAGCCGATTGCGCTGCAGGCTACCGGCTACGAGGAAGCCCGACAGTGCGAAAAAGAGCGGCACGAAGGATTTGGGAATGAAGTTAAGCCAACCGCTCCACAACTCGGTGTGCCAGGCGAGAACGCCGGTCAGTGCCCACCAAGCATGCCACAGGCAGATCGCGGATGACAGGCCGATGCGCAGATAGTCGAATCCCGTCGACGCTGAGCCAGAGTCGAACCGCTCGCCAATCGTTTCCCGCGCTCGTCCCGCCGGAGCCATCCCCTTTTCCGCCGTCACATTGAATCTCCGACCAAATTTGCGACGAAGTCGCATGGCCTGAAACGGGAGGCAAGCTGGATTTGGAGGCAACCTGTCCGATTGACGCCTGCCGTCTGCGATGGCACGTCGCGTATATGAAGCCGGTTTTGCTGGGCGCGGGGGCGCTAGTCATTTTTGCGGTGGGGGCGGCCGCGGGGGCGGCGGCAGGCTATGCCCGTTGGCACGAGCCCTTCGATCGCCATGCCGACGCACGGCGCATCATCATGAATCGCGCCGAGGATGCGCCGACGGGCGGTGTGCTCTTGATCGGCGACAGCATCGTCCACCGCCTCCACCTTTCGGAGCTGTGCGGCCTGCCCGTGTTCAACGCCGGTATGTCGGGCGCGCGGGCCGACCAGATCGCGCCGATCGTCGATCCGCTCGTTGCGAAGCTTAAGCCGCGCTTCATCATCCTGTCGGCCGGGACCAATGACGACGTTCAGGGCGACGATTGGCGGGCCGACGTCAAGGCGATGCAGCGCCCCGGCATGATGACTATCACGCCGGATGACCGCTTGCCCGCAGCGATGCTGTCGGATGGCATCCATCCAAACGCGGCAGGCCGCGTCGAATTGAAGCGCCGGATGGCTGACGCTTGTCGGCAGGCCACATCGGCATAGCGCGACGCGGCTACAACCGCCGCATCTTCAACCAAGCCACCTCCCCCGCCCAAGTCCGCTTCAATGCCGCATCGGCCGCCGCGGCCTCGGCCTTGTTGCCCAGCTTCGTCTCGGTCGTCTTCAGCCCGTAGAGCGCCCAGCCGTCGTTCGGCGCCTCGAACAGCGCCTTGCGGAAGGCGGCGCGGGCGTCTTCGTAGCGGCGCGCCGAGTAGAGCGCGGCGCCGCGCGCCTGGGCGACGGGGAAATACCAGATCGGCGGTTCGTTATAGGGGATGGTCGCCTCGATCCGTTCGGCTTCCTCGAACAGCGCGACCGCTTTCATCGGCTCACCGCGCCAATGCGCCTGACGTCCCTCGGCGACGAGCGTCGCAAGGCGGATGACGTCGGGGGCCGGGAAGCCGAGGCCGACCATCGAGGTGACCGCGGGCGACTTTTCCAGTTCGCGCATCGCGGCAATTTCGGCGGCGAAGTCCTTGTCGTTGCGCAATTCGGCATAGGCGATCGCGCGGGCATAGTGGCGCATCGCCTCGACATAGGCGAGTTCGGATGGTTGCTGCGTTCCCGCCAATATCTCCGCCGGGGCGGCATATTGGGCGAGCGCGAAGGACGGCGCGGCGTGGATCGCCTGCACCCACGGCAGGCCGCGCGCGGTTTCGGTGTCGAGGATGCGCCGCAACCGCTTCGTTTCGGCCATCACGCTGTCCATGTCGCCGACCATCTGCGCCGAGGTGAGCAGGAAATGGACATTGTGCGGATAATAGCCGTAGCGATAGAGCGCGTCGTCGCCGACGAGCGCCAGATATTGCTCGTCGGCGCGCGCGGCGAGCAGGTTCGCCTTCATCGAATCGGCGTAGCGCCCGGTGCGGTAATAGATGTGCGAGGGCATATGGACGAGGTGGCCGAGGATCGCGGGCGCCTGCTGCACCAGCCGGTCGGCCGCGGCCTCGGCCTTCGTGGGCTGCGCGGCCTCCATCAGGTGGATGTAGAGATGCAACGCCTGCGGATGCGCGGGATTGCGCGCGATGACCGCCTCGACGAGGGTGATGGCGCGCGACAGGCGATCGTTGAGCGGGGTCTTTTCGGGGGTCCAGTAATTCCAGGGGCTGGTGTTCATCACCGCCTCGGCGGCGAGGATCGCGATATCGTCGTTTGCGGGAAAGCGCGTCGCGGCGGCGAGCATCGCGTCGGCATAGGCAAGGTCGAGCGCGGCGCGATCGCTGCCCTCGGCCGCCGAATAGCGCAGCAATTGCGCCTCGATCAGCGCGCGTTCCTCGGCCGCGACGGTCGGCAGCGCGGCCTTTGCCTGTTCGAGCGCGGCGAGCGCGGCGCGGTTGCCGGCACCGTCCATGCCGGCGTTGATGTTGGGACCGTTGGCGAGCGCCTCGCCCCACCAGCACATCACGCAGGCGGGATCGAGCCGCCGCGCCTCGCGGAACGAGCGGATCGCGCCAGCATGGTTGAAGCCATAGGCGAGGAGCAGGCCTTGGTCGAAATAGCGGCGCGCTTCGCCGGCGAGCTTGCCCGCCGGAACTTGCGTCTGCGGGATGTCGGCGAGCAGCGGCATCGCGGGGGTGCCGCCGCCCGCAGGGGTGTCGGCGATATAGCGGCGCGCCATCGCGAGGCGGCGCTCGCGCGTCGCGCCGTCGCGGTCGGGGCGGCAGGCGAGCCGTCCGGCGCGGGTCGGGTCGAGCGCGGCGAGCGTCGCTTCGGAAAAGACGGGGCGCTCGGCGGCGCCGGAGATGGTGACCGCCATCGCGGCGGTGGTGGCTAGCGTAAGAAGCTTGAACATCGGCGTGGCCCCCGCGCTCCGGATGGGCGCGAGGCTATACCCGCGCCGGGGTGATGTCCATGCGGCGGCCATTCCGGTGATGCCCGGCGCCGAGGAGGGCAGCGTCCTGTCGAAGAATGGGATGGTCGGGAAGGAACGCGATCAGTGCGCCGCGACCTTCGAGAAGAGGTTCATTACTGCAACGCCGGCGATGATGAGCGCCATGCCGATGATCGCGGGCGCATCGAGCTTTTGTCCCTGGAAAGCCCAAGCGACCGCCGCGATCAGCACGATGCCGGCCCCCGACCAGATCGCATAGGCAATGCCGGTCGGGATGGTGCGCAGCGTGAGCGAGAGGAAGTAGAAGGCGATGGCGTAGCCGATCACGGTAATCACCGACGGCAGCGTGCGGGTGAAGCCTTCGGACCATTTGAGGCACGAGGTCGCGACAACCTCTGCCACGATCGCGAGCGCCAGATAGAGATAGTTCATCGCCCTCTCCTATCGCCGGATCGTCAGCCGATCCAGCCTGCGGTCTGCGCGAGCACCCACAGGCCGATGACGAGGAACAGCCCTGCCGCGACCTTGCGCACGGTGTCGAGGTCGACGCGCTTGAGCAGTTCATGGCCGAGGAAGATCGCCGGGACATTGGCGATCATCATGCCGAGCGTGGTGCCCGCGGTGACCAGCGGCACGCTGTGATATTGGGCGGCGAGCGCGATCGTCGCGACCTGCGTCTTGTCGCCCATCTCGACGAAGAAGAAGGCGATCAGCGTGGTCAGGAAGGCGCCGAAGCGCGGCTTGGGCGCTTCGTCATCGTCGAATTTGTCGGGGATCAGCGTCCAGGCGGCCATCGCGAGGAAGCTTGCGCCGATCGCATAGCGGAAGACCGGGCTGTCGAGGAAAGCGGCGGCCGAGGCGCCGAGCAGCGCGGCGAGCGCATGGTTGGCGAGCGTCGCGACGAGGATGCCGAGGATGATCGGCGCGGGCTTGTTGAAGCGCGTCGCGAGCAGGATCGCGAGCAATTGCGTCTTGTCGCCGATCTCGGCGAGCGCGACGACGGCGGTCGAGGTGAAGAGGGCTTCCATATACGGACTCCGGGGCCGGGCGGCGGTGCAAGAACAACGGACATCGATTCCCGCCGCCCGGCCCGGACGTGGGGTCGATGCCATTGGTCTCGCCCAAGCGGTACTCCCGCTTCCATCGCACCACGGCCTCTCGACCGAGTATGTTGACACGATGGCCCGTCCCGAACGGACGGCTGGCTACTCCCCAGATGACTTGGGCGCGTTAGACGGCGGCGTTGCCGGAGGCAAGGCCTTTGACTCGCCCTCCCCCGCATCCTTCGCGGCCTTGTCGGCGGCGGCGATGTCGGCGTCCATCGCCTTGGCGCGCGCGTCGATTTCCTTCGACGCCTTGTCGAAGCGATCCTCGAACTTCGGCTCCTCCTGGCAGGCGGCGAGGAGCAGGGGCAGCAGGAACAGTGCCGCGCGCATCAATAATCCTTGCGGTAACGAACGCTGAAATTGGTCTGGCCCGATCCGCCCGCCTGGCTGAGGATCGAGAGCGCCGGGGTCAGGCTGATTTCGAGCTGGGTCGCGGTATAGCCGCGGCCGTCGGTGATGACCTCGATATAGATGTCGTTGGTGATATGCTGGCCCGCGGCGAGCGCGGTGCCGCGGCCCTGCGTATCGTCGGGGCCGAGGACGCGCAGGCGATCGATGCCGGTCGCCGATTGCAGCGCGCCGAGCGGGCTCAGCCCGCCGCTGCCGCGCAGCGCGTTGAGCGAGGCGGCGAGCTGGACCGCCTGCAGCGGCGACAGCGCGGTGATCGAATCGCCGAACAGGATGCGCGACACGATCTCGTCCTGCGGCAGGCCGGGAACGCTGGAGAAGGTGATCTGCGGATTCTGGGCGCGGCCCGAGACGTTCACGGTGACGATGACCTCTTCGATCGTGTCGGTCGCGATCAGGCGGATCGACGGATCGAAGGCGTTGCCGGTCGGGAAGGTCACCCGGCCTTCCGAGAGTTCGAACGAACGCCCCGCGAAGCCGAGCGTGCCGCGCACGAGCTCGATCTCGCCGGTGATGCGCGGCGCCTGCGTCGTGCCCTTCAGCGTGACGTCGGCCATCCATTCGGATTCGAGGCCCATGCCGCTGACATAGATTTCGTCGCCCGCGCGCAGGCGGATGTCGAGCCGGACGAGGTCGAACAGGCTGCCGCCGACCGACGCGAGGCCATCGCCGCTGATCCGCGGACGGCCGGCGGGCGGCTTGCGGCGGACGCCGGTGAGCACCGGCACGCTGGCCGCGCCCTGCCGCACGATCTTGTAACGCGTTTCGGGGAGGCGGAGGTCGCCCGACAGCAAGGCGGTCTGGCCCGCGACTTTTTCGAGGCTGAGCGTGCCGGTCGCCCGCGCCGCCAGATTGTCGCTGCGTGCGAGGCGGGCATTGTCGAGCGTCGCGTCGATCTTCATCGGATAGCCGCTGTCGGCGGCAAGGCTGACATAGCCCGACGCCTTGACCGTGCCGTCGCCGGCGGTTGCGGTCATCTGTTCGATTTCGAGCCGGTCGCCCGAGAAGCGGCCGTTGACGACGACGTTGGTGAGCCGCGTGCCATAGGTCAGATTTTCATAGGTCAGCGCATTGCCGCGAATGACGCCGTTCAGGCACGGCGCCGACAGGCGGCAGCTGAAATCGGCGGCGACGCCGATCGGCCCCGCGACGCGCTGGTCGCCCGAGCCGACGAAGGAGAAGAGCGTGTCGGCGGGGCCGTTGTAGCGGATACCGCCGCTGAGCGGTGCGGCCTGCAGGCGCGTCATCCATGTACCCGATCCCGGTGGCAGCGGGCGGAGCGAGGCCTGCAGCCGGCCGATCACGCTGCCGCGCTTGCGCATCACCGCGCTGGCGGTGCCGCCGTCGGCGAGCAGCTTGCCCGCGAAAGTGACGTCGACCGGCTGGCTGACGGTCGCCGCGGTGGTGCGGGTGAAATCGTCGATCGTCAGGCGCGCATCGGCGCGCGGGAAGCTGTCGGCATTCGCCTGTTCGAAATCGAGGCTGCCCGTCGCGCGCCCACCGAGGCCGAGATCGGGGTAGACCGCGTTGAGCATCGCAAGGTTGACGCGGTCGAGGCGGCTCTGGAGCATGATGCCGTCGCCGAAGCGACCCGCGAGCCGCGCGCTGCTGCCACGCCCGAAATCGATATTGGTCGGCAGCAGTTCATAGCCGTCCTTGCCGGGAATGATGCGCGCCGGGCTGGTGGTGCGGAAATTGATGCCGGTGGCGCGGCCCTGGACCGAGGCGCGCCACAGGTCCGGCTGAAGATCGGCGTTGGCGGCGACACGGAAGGGCACGCCGCTGGTGCCTTCCACCAGCGCCTGCGCCTTGCCGGTGCCGTTCTGATAATCGATTTTCACGCGTCCGACCGCGATGTTGAAATCGCGGATCTGCGTCTGTGCGACCTGGATGTCGGCAATCACGCGCGGCTGATCGTAGAGGATGACGTCGGCGTCGACGATCGCCGATCCGATGGCCAGCTTTGCCGGTCCGGGCAGCACGACATCGTTGGCGCGAACATTGATCGTCGCCGCCTGATATTGGCCCGCGGCACTGAGCCGGACGAGACCGCCGAGCCCCTGTCCCGACGCGTCGAGTTGGCCGACGAAAGGCCCGGCGGCGCTTTGCACGAGACGGCCCTTGAAGCCGATGCCCGACAGGTCGCCGCGTTCGATATCGATGGTCAGAGGCCCTTTCGCCGTCAGCAGCACGACATCGGCCGCGAGCGGGCCATAATCGGTGTCGCCGGTGGCGGCGAGACGATAGCCGCCGGTCGCGCCGGTGATCCGCGCGACGAGATTCTGGAGCCCGATGCCGAGCCCCGGACGATCGGCGGTGAGCGTGGCGCGCGGATCGGTGATCGTCCCGGCGAGCTGCAGCCCGAGCGGGCCATATTGGGTCGAGGACGCGCGCGCCGTAATCTGGATCTGGCCGTTGGGGTTGTAGCTCCCCTGCCCGCTGGTCACGCGCATCAACGGCGCGTTGAGCCGCAGGTTCGAAAAACGGATGATGCCGTCGGTGCCGTAGCGCACATCGCTCGACGCCGTGGCATTGCCGCCGAGGACGTTGCGAACGCCCGAATTGAAAAGCTGGGTCGAGCGGGCGCGCACGCGGCCGACGATCTCGAACCCGCCGTTCGGCGCGGTCTTGAGGTCGGCGTCGGTGTCGATGTCGAAGACGCCGACGCTTTCGATGCGATAATCGTCGATCCGCCCGTCGATCGCGCCGGTGTAGAAACCGCGGTTGAGGTCGGCGATCAGGATCGCCTTGGCGTCGATCCGGCTCGAACGCAGCCGCATATTGTCGCTGAGCAGCCGCCCGTCCTTGTAGGCGAGGTCGCCGTCGAGGCGGACGTTGGCGAGCGTGCCGCCGGCGACGGTATCAAGCCCGCGAATGCGCGTCGCGCGCCCCGCGACGGGAATGAATATCTGATCGGGATCGACGCGCGCCTTGCCGGTCAGGCTCAGCGCCTCGATCACGATGTCGTTGACCGCGAGGCTGGTGGCGTTCGCCTGATATTCGACCGTCGGCAGGCGGAACTCGCCGTCGAGCCGCGCTTGCGCCCGCAGCCCGCTGCCGCGCACATAGGGCGCGACGGCGCCGGGTTTGAGCAGCACGAAGGCGATTTGCAGCCCATCGTAACGGCTGGTGCCGAGGTCGATGCCGCCGCTGAGCCCGACGCGCGCGGCGTCGGACGACAGGCGTCCGTCGATGCCGACCTTTCGCTCTTTCAGGCTTGCGGTGAGATCGATGGCGGTTTCTGTGCCGAGCATGTCGGCGACAGGACCGGCGGCAAGCAGGCGCGACGGCTGGGCGGTGCCCTTGATCGCGAAGACGCCGTTGCGCGCGCTCAGGCCGAGACGTGCAAGCGGCTGCGCGCCGAAGTTGCCGGTCAGCGTGCCGTTCCATATCTTCCAGTCGCCCTTGCCGGACAGTTTGGCAGTCAGCGGTTCCTTGAAACCACCCATCGCGGCAAGCACGCCGCCCTGCGGCGCGTTGATGTCGACATCAATGCCAAGGCGATTGGCTTCGGGTACCGCGTCGAGGATCACCGCAAGCTTGTCGCCCCTGGCGTCGATTCCGATCGTCTCGGCATTGGCGGTGACCTGCGCGCGGCGGTCGGCGATCGCCACCTTGCCCGCGATGCGCGCTTCCTGCCGCTGGCCGGCGACCGGGGCTTCGAAGATGAAGCGATCGACCTGCAATCTGGCGATGTCGATATCGATGTCGGGAAGCAGGGGCTCGCCTGTGTCGGGGACGGGCCTGAAGGCGGGAATCCGCTGCATCGTGATCGTCTGTGCGGTCGCCGAGCGGATATCGATATGGTTCGAGAAATAGGCGAAGGGCCGCCAGTCGACCTTGACCTCGGGCGAACGGATGAAGACGCCCTTGGAATCGGCGATCGTCAGGTCGCGGATCGACATTGCGCCGAACAGCGACCCGTCGAGCCGGCCGATGCCGATCTTCATCCCGTTTTCGAATTCATATTTCTCGATCTGGGTGACGACGAAGCGGCGCCCGGCGTCGCTGTTGAGCCCGATCAGGAACAGGCCGACGAGCGCGACGAGGCCGAGGATCGCGATGCCCGCCCAGCGCGCGATGCGGCGCGGCCAACCCGGCTTCGCCTTCGGCGGCGGCGGGGTGTCGTCGAAGGCGTCGGTGTCGGCCATCAGAAGGCCTGCCCGATCGAGACATAGACGCTGACGCGCCCTTCGCCGGGCTGGCGGTTGATCGGGGTCGCGACGTCGAGGCGCATCGGGCCGAAATTGGTGTAGAAACGCCCGCCGATGCCGACGCCGTAGCGCAGGTTCGAGAAGTCGGGGGTCGAGCCGGTATAGACCTGCCCCGCGTCGACGAAGCCGACGACGCCGTAATTGCCGAAGCGATAGCGCGCCTCGACCGCCGCTTCGTTGACGCTGCGACCGCCGATCGGGTCGTTATTGGGATCTTTGGGGCCGAGCTGCTGATAGCCGAAGCCGCGTACCGAGCCGCCGCCGCCGGCGTAAAAGCGCCGCGAGGGCGCGATATTCTGGCGCGAGGAGCCGAGGATCGAACCGACGCGGACGCGGCCTGCGAGCACGATGCTGTCGGTGACCGGATAATAGCCGCTGACATCGATGCGCGCGCGCGCATAGGGCGAGAAATCGCCGCTCAGCGACCCTTCGGGCTGGAGCAGGCCGGTGATGCGGAAACCCTTGGTGGGGTTGAGCAGATTGTCGCTGCGGTCGATACCGAGCTGGCCGGTCACGCCCGCGATATAATAAAGGCTGCGGTCGCGGGCGCCGAGCAGGAAGCTGTAGTCGTCCTCGCTCGTCGCGATCAGGTCGAGCCCATAGGCGTAGGTGATCTTCTTCTGCCAGATCGGAGTCGATTCGCGGCTGACGCGGAAGCCCACACGCCCGGTCAACGCTTCAAACGCGTTATAATCGCTGCGCGACGCCTCGGCGACAAGTTCGAAGGTGCGGTCGCGGCGCCCGGCGTTCGAGCGGCGGAACGTGACGCCAAGCGCCTGTTCCTGCGTCCCGGCAATGCCGCGAACGATGAGCGCCCCTTCGGGCGGGAAGAGGTTGCGGTGGGTCCAGCTGCCCTCGACGCGAATGCCCTGGCCGGTGCCATAGCCCGCGCTGGCGGCGAGCGTGCGCGGCGGGCCGGCCTCCTGCGTCACCAGCGTCGTGACATATTCGGTGTCGTCGCCCGCACTCTCTCCGGTCTTTTGCGGCTCGACCGACACCGTCGAGAAGAGCCCGGTCGCGACGAGCGCCTGGCGCAGGTCGTCGGCCATACGGCTGTCGTAGAGATCGCCGCGCTTGAAGCGCGCCAGCAGTTCGACATGCTCGACGTCGAAGGCGAGGTTGCCCGTCGTCTCGAACCCGCCGAAGCGCGCGCGCGGACCGACCTCGACGGGCAGCGTGTAGACCCCGTCGCCGGTCGCGCCGTCGAGCAGGATATCGCGCTGGCCGACGACCGCGAACGGATAGCCTTCCTCGGGCAGCTTCAGCGCGATCGCGGCCTCGGCACCCTGGATCCGCTGCGCGACGATCGGTTCGCCGATCGCGAGCGGGAAATTGTCCTTGATGAGCGTCGGCGGCACCGTCGGCGCGGCGTTGATGACGATGTCGGACAGCGTGTAGCGCTTGCCGGGCACGACATCGATGATCGCGACCAGCGTGCGCGGACGTTGGGGCTGCGTCGGCTGGGCCGTCGGCGCGGCGGCGTTTGCCGCCGATCGATCGCCGCGCGCGTTGTCGTTGCCGGCCTCGTCGCCACCGTTGCGGTCGATGCGCGTTTCGACGCGCGCGTCATAATAGCCTTCGGACGCGAGGATGCGCTGCATCAGGTCGGCGTCGGCGGTGAGGCGGGCGCGCACCATCGACGCGTTGGCGGCTTCGCCGTCACCGTCATAGAGCGCCGACAGGTCTCCGAACAGGTCGGCAAGATCCGCATCGGTGCCGTCATCGGCGGGGGCGAGGCCGTTGACCTGCACCGTATAGGCGATCTTGACGGTCTCGTCGGCGGACTCGGGTTCGGCAAATTCGACGGGCTCGACATTGAAGCTCTCGAGCGGGGGCAATGGTGCGGCGAGTTCGGCGTCGTTGATCGGCGCGTCGCCGATCGCCTCGACCGGGTCGCCGTCGGCGAGCGCCGGGGTCGGCGCGGGTTCGGAGCCCGGCGGCGCGTCGCCCTGCGCCGCAGCCTTGGCGGCCTGCTTCGCCTCGAACTCGGCGATCGATTCGAGCGGCACGTTCAGCTCGGGGTCGTCCTCGGCCGAAATCTTCGGGATCGAGCGGTCGAACTCGTCGTCCTCGATGATCGGTTCGACGGGCGGGAAGCTCGCGTCGGGCGGCGGTGGGGTGGGTTTCGCCATCTCGGTATCGGCGAGCGTTTCGGTGACCGGCGGCGGTTCGGGGGCTTTCTGTGCAAAAGCCGCCGGTGCCGAAAGGCCGAGCAGCGAGACCGAGAGTACCAGCAGCGGGCGCAAGGCGGTCCGTGCCGCGGGACGGCAGTTGAATATGCGAGGGTTTTCAGAAATTTGCATGTGCCGGCCGCCGATCAATGGCTTGTGACCGGCAGCAGCGCACGGCGCAACCGGATTCTCGCGCGATGCGATGGATGGTTGGCGATACGCAAATGACGATGATCCCCCTGCCGTTGCCCGAAGCAACGTCGCGCAGGGCCAAGTGGTTCCGCGCGCTCAGCTTTCGTTGCGCAGCAGGTCGGCCATGATCGCGGCCTGGCGATCGACCGACAGATTGGCGAGCGCATAGGCCCGCGCGTCCTCGTCGGCGAAATCGCCCTTGTCGAGCAGGTCGCCGAGCAGCGCCGCCAGACCATCGACATCGCCTTCGTCGAACAGATACCCATGCCCGCCCATCACCTCCGGGATCGCGCCCGAACGGCTGCCGACCATCGTGCGTCCGCACGCCATCACTTCCTGGATGACGCGGCCATATTGTTCCTTCCACTTGGGGGTGCTGAGCGACGGCAGGACGACGATGTCGGCGGCGTTCATGTAGCGCGCCATGTCCTCATGCTTTGATTCAAAGAAGGTGACACGGTCGGACAGCCCGAGGCGTTCGATCTGCGCTTGGAGCTGCGCGGTATAGCCCGAGGCGCCGATGAAATCGTCAATCAGAAACTGCCAGGGCCGTTCGCGGATACGACTGAGCGCGTCGATCAGGACATGGATGCCCTTTTCGGGGGTCTGGCGCCCGAAATAGGCGATCACCGGCCCGGTCAGGCCGAGTTCGGCGCGCACCGCAGCGCGCTCGGCTTCGGACAAGGGCTGGAACAGGCGCGGGTCGAAGCCAAGCGGGACTTGCGTCGCGGTGAGCCCCATCGCCTCGATCAGCGCGGTGCCGTCTGCGCTCAGCGTGAAGACGCGATCGACCTTGCGCTTCGCGCCGCGGCGGAGCCAGGCCTTGACGAGCGCCGAGGCGATGCCCGCGGGGTTGCGCGTCTCGAACGCCTTTGTGAGATCGATGCCGAGGCCCTGCGGCATATTCTCGGCCGTGAGCGACCATAGCTTGGCGTTGGGCGCCACCTTTTTCGCATGCTGCACCATCATGCTCGCGGGGTCGCTGTCGCAATAGATGTGCGTCGGCTGAAAGGCGTCGACAACCGCCTGCAACCCCTGCAGCGTGTGCGTGCGCTGATTGGTGCCGTTGAGCTCGAGCAAGGTCAGGTCGTAATTTTCGGACGGAAAGTCGGGCGTATCACGCCATTTGCCGCCGACGAAGTGACGGCGCGGAACGACCAGATGGACCGGAATCCCGAGCGCACCGATCTCGCGAAACAAGGCCCGGTTGACGGGCTCGTGGCACGATAGCGAGATGCCGAGAAGGCGCGGGCCGGTCATGCGAAGGCGGCGATGGTGCGGCGGGCTTCGTCGGCGATGTCGGCGGAGGGCTTCCAGCCGAGCGCGGCGAGGCGCGAAATATCGACCGTGAAGGGACTGCGGAAGGCGTCGGTGCCGTCGCCATAGGCGATGGACACAGGCGGCGGCGCGGCGGCGGCGATGCTCTCGGCGAGCGCCTGCATCGTGATCGCCTGTCCGGCGCCTAGATTGAAGATGTCGTTCCAGCCATTTTCGGCGCGCAGCAGGAGGTCGACGGCCGTTATCGCGTCGCCGAAGGGAAGGATGTCGCGGTAGCTTTGGCCATCGTTGCGCAGGCTCATCGCCCCGCTTTCGGCGACCTGGCGGCAGAGATCGAGGAATATCAGCCCCGCCTGCTCGCCAAGATCGCGGTGCGCGGGCGCGCCGACCATGTTGGTCGGGCGGACGATCGCGATGCGGTCGGCGACGTCGCTGGCGGTGAGTTCGCCCTCGATCGCCAGATGCGTCTTACCATAGGGATGGCCGGGCGCCTTGGGCATATCCTCGCCGTAGAGCGCGGCGGCATGGCCGCCATAAACATGGAAGGTCGAGAAATGGACGAGGCGCGCCGCCGCGCCCCCGCGCAGCGCGGCGAGGCAGGCGGTAGCGGTGCTCCGCGCCTGCGCCATGGCCGCCTCGGCATCCTTGCCCGCCGCCTGCGCGCCCGGCATCGCAAGATTGACGACCGCATCATAATCGCCGCCCGGCAAGGCCGCGTCGGCGCTGCTGTCATAGCCATGGGAGGCAATACCGCGCGCGGCGAGCCATGCCGCGCGTGCGGGCGTATCCGAGCGCACCGTCACCGCGACGTCCCAATCAGCGGCCAGCGCCTCGGCCAGCCGCGCCCCGAAATATCCGCTGCCGCCGACGAGCAGCAGCCGGCCGTCAGCCATGGCGGACGTCCCAGTTGTACGGGATCTTGTCGGTAAATGGATCCATGCGGTCGATCTCGTCGGCGCGGTGCGGGATCGTCGTGCAATTGGCGACGATCGCCGGATATTGGCCATAGCCCTTGAAGCCGTTCCACACGAAGGGCGGCACGGTGACGAGGCAATAATTGTCCTCGCCCATGAAGATTTCCTGGAGTTCGCCGCGCGTCGGCGAGCCTTCGCGATCGTCGTAGAGAACGAATTTGATGCGGCCGTGGACGACGGCGTAGTTCAGCGTCATTTCGCTGTGGATGTGCCAGGCCTTGATCGCGCCGGGCTGGACGCACGAGAAATAGATTTCGCCGAACTTGTCGAAATGCGGCGCATCGCTGCGCAGCATGTGCATGATCTTGCCGCGCTCGTCCGGAATTTGCCTGAGCGGTGTAATCAGCACGCCGTCGATCATAATATCCCCCTGTAGGTCTGGATCAGGCCGCCCAGGCGAGCGACTTCGCCCGCGCTTCGGCGACGAAGCTTTCGATATCGTGACGCGTCCGGTCCAGCGCGGGCGCCTTTTCGGCGACCACGGATCGGTACCAGCCCGCGGTCAGTGCGACGCCGCCCGCGAAGTCGAGCGTCGGCGCCCAGCCGAGCTTGTGATAGGCCTTGTCGATCGACAGGCCGAGCAGCCCCGCCTCGTGAACCGCGCCGGCTTCGGCCGCATCGACCCAGGTGCCGGGCCAGTGCTTGAGAAATTCGGTGACCAGCCGCTCGACCGAGCCATTGGCCTCGACCCATGGGCCGAAGTTGAACGCCTCGGTGACGTCGGTCGGCGATTTCACCCGCGCTGTCGTCGCCGCACCGCCGAGCAGGGCGCCGAGCCAGAGATAGCCGCTCAAGGATTCGAGCACATGCTGCCAGGGCCGCGTCGCATGCGGATTGCGAAGTCGGATCGCCTCGCCCTTCGCGAGGCTGCGCACGCAGTCGGGGACGATGCGGTCAAGCGACCAGTCGCCGCCGCCGATGACATTGCCCGCGCGCACCGTCGCCATCTTCACCGGGCTTTCCGGCGCCGAAAAGAAGCTGCGGCGATAGCTGTGCGCGACGATCTCGGCGGCGCCCTTTGACGCGCTGTAGGTGTCATAACCACCCATCGGATCGTCCTCGCGGTAGCCCGACAGGACTTCGCGATTTTCGTAGCATTTGTCCGAGGTCACGCAGACGACCGCCGCCGGCTGGCCGGCGCGGCGCAGCGCGTCGAGCAGGTTGACGGTCCCCATGACGTTGGTCGCCATCGTTTCGACCGGATGGTCGTAGGAATAGCGGACGAGCGACTGCGCCGCGAGATGGAAGACATAGTCGGGCTTGTGCGCCGCGACCACGTCGTAGACCGCGTCGGCATCGCGCACGTCGCCGAGGATATGCGTCATGCGGTCCGCGAGCCCGAGGCTGTCGAAATGCGACGGGCCATCGTCGACCTTGTGCGAGAAGCCGACGACATTGGCGCCGAGCATCAGCAGCCATTCGGCCATCCACGAGCCCTTGAACCCCGTGTGGCCGGTGAGCAGCACGGTCTTGCCGCGATAGGCGTCGCCGAACATCGGGCCGCTTACCACTTCTTCCAGGGCGCCTGCCCTTCGGCCCACAGCTCGTTGAGCAGCGAATATTCGCGCGGCGTGTCCATCGGCTGCCAGAAACCATTATGTTCGAACATCATCAGTTCGCGGTCGGCGGCGAGGCGTTCCATCGGTTCGCGCTCGAGGATCAGATCCTCGCGATCGTCGAGATAATCGTCGACGAAGTTGCGGTTGAAGACGAAGAAACCGCCGTTGATGTGGCCGCCCGAGACCTGCGGCTTTTCGTTGAAGCTCGCGACCACGCCGCCCTCGGTACCGAGTTCGCCGAAGCGGCCCGGCGGGTAGACGCCGGTCAGCGTCGCGGTCTTGCCATGGCCCTTGTGGAAATCGACGAGCGCCGAAATGTCGACATCGCCGACGCCGTCGCCATAGGTCGCGCAGAAATGATCGACCCCGTCGAGATAGCGCGCGCCGCGGCGGATGCGCGCGCCGGTCATCGCGTCTTCGCCGGTTTCGGCGAGCGTGACCTTCCAGTCCTCGGTCTGGTGCTTGTGGAACTGCAGCCGGTCCTCGCCGCGCTTCGACAGGTCGACGGTGACGTCGGACGACTGGTTCGCGTAATTGAGGAAGAAGTCGCGGATGATGTCGCCCTTGTACCCCAGCAGCAGGACGAAGTCGGTGATGCCGTGCGCGGCATAGATTTTCATGATGTGCCAGACGATGGGTTTGTCGCCGATCGGCACCATCGGTTTGGGCAAGGTTTCGGACACTTCGCGCAGCCGGGTTCCCCGGCCGCCACAGAGGATCAATGCTTTCATAGGGGTGAGCTCGTTCCGTTCTGATTGTCAGGATGCGGCGGAATCAATTGGGCTGGCAAGCGCCCGTTCGGTAGCCGCAAAGGCAAGACGCTGCAACGCGCTTCGAGCCTTGGATCGCAATTCATGTGCCGCAGAAAGTCACATAAGGCGCGGCTTCGGCGGGGCCGGGCCGGGCATAGTCGGTCCGGTCGGCGCGCTCGACATAGGGCGCGCGGACGACCTCGAGCAGCGCGAGGAAGGGCGCCATATCGTCCTGTTCGGCGGCGGCGAGCGCCGCCTCGACCTGGTGGTTGCGCGGGATGTAGGCCGGGTTGACCGCGTCCATCGCCGCCGCGCGGTCGAGCGGGCCGAGCGGTTCGCGTTCGAGCTGCGCCCACCAGGACGCAATCCATGGCGCCATCGCGTCGGGCGCGGGCAGCAGCGCCTCCATCGCGCTGGCATCGCCGCGCAGCAGCGTCGCGAGCGCGCGGAAGAACAGGGTGAAGTCGGGGCCATTCGCTTCGAGCGCGTCGAACAGCGCGTCGATCAGTCCGGCGTCGCTCGAATGCGGGGTGCCGAGGCCGAGCTTTTGCCGCATCGTAGCGAGCCAGATGCCCCGGAATTGCTCGACGATATCGGCGACCAGCTTTTTCGCGACCTCGACATCGTCGGGGTTCACGGCATGGATGGCGGGGAGCAGCGCCTCGGCGAAGCGCGCCATGTTCCAGTTCATGATCGCGGGCTGGTTGCCATAGGCATAGCGGCCGTTGGCGTCGATCGAGCTGTAGACGCTGTTGACCGCGAAACGGTCCATGAAGGCGCAGGGGCCATAGTCGATCGTCTCGCCGCTGACCGCGACATTGTCGGTGTTCATCACGCCATGGACGAAGCCGAGCCCCATCCATTTGGCGACGAGCAGGCATTGGCGCTCGATCACCGCCGCGAGCAGCGCGAGATGCGGATTGGCGGCGTTCGCAAGATGGGGATAGTGGCGGCGGATCGTATAATCGGAAAGCCGAATGACATGTTCGGCGCCGAGATGTGCGGCGAAGAACTGGAAGGTGCCGACGCGGATATGGCTCGCGGCGATGCGGGTGAGCACCGCGCCGGGGTGGGCGTGCTCGCGCTGGACGCGGTCGCCGGTCGCCACCGCCGCGAGCGAGCGTGTCGTCGGCACATGCATCGCCGCCATCGCCTCGGACACGAGAAATTCGCGCAGTACCGGGCCGATCGCGGCCTTGCCGTCGCCGTTGCGCGAGAAGGGCGTCGGCCCCGAGCCCTTCAGCTGCATGTCGAAGCGCTTGCCGTCGGGCGCAACGATTTCGCCGAGCAGCAGCGCGCGGCCGTCGCCGAGCTGCGACGAGAAATGGCCGAACTGGTGACCGGCGTAGGCGAAGGCGAGCGGGTCGGCGCCGGCGGGCAAGGTCGCGCCCGAGAAGAGGCGCGCGAGCGTGTCGTCGCCGGTGTCGGCGGCGTCGAGGCCGAGCGTCGCGGCGAGCGTCTGGTTGAAAACGAGCAGCCGGGGTGCCGAGGGCGATGCCGCCTCGGCAGGCGCGAAAAAGCCCTCCATCTCGCGGTGGAAGCTGTTGTCGAAGGCGATGTCCATGCGCGTCTCCTCGCCTGCCCTATAGCGCGCCTCAGGCGTGGTGCGCGAGGAACCAGTCGTACGTGGCGGCGATGCCGTCGCGCAAGGCGACCTTGGGCGACCAGCCCATGCCGGCGAGCTTGGCGTTCGACATCAGCTTGCGCGGCGTGCCGTCGGGCTTGCTGGTGTCGAGTTCGATCTCGACCTCGGCGCCGACGACTTCGGCGACGAGGCGCGCGAGGTCGATGATCGCGATGTCGGCGCCCGACCCGACATTGACATGGCCGGCGTCGGAATAGGTCTTCATCAGGAAGACGCAGGCGTCGGCGCAGTCGTCGACGTGCAGGAATTCACGCATCGGGGTGCCGCTGCCCCAGAGGGTCATCGTCTTTGCGCCGCTGGTCTTCGCCTCATGCGCCTTGCGCAGCAGCGCGGGCAGGACGTGGCTCGACGTGAGGCCGAAATTGTCGCCGGGGCCGTAGAGGTTCGTCGGCATCGCCGATATATAGTCGGCGCCATATTGGCGGCGATAGCTTTGCGCGAGCTTGATCCCCGCGATCTTGGCAATCGCATACCATTCGTTTGTCGGCTCGAGCGGGCCGGTGAGCAGCGCCTCTTCGACGATCGGCTGCTCGGCGAACTTCGGGTAGATGCACGACGAGCCGAGGAAACAGAGCTTCGCGACATCGGCGCGGTGCGCGGCGTCGATGATGTTCGTCTCGATGACGAGATTCTGGTAGAGAAAATCGGCCGGGAAGCTGTCGTTGGCGAGAATGCCGCCGACCTTGGCCGCGGCGAGGAATATCGCGTCGGGCTTTTCGCGCGCGACCCATGCGCGCACCGCCGCCTGGTCGAGCAGGTCGAGCGTGTCGCGGCTGGCGGTCAGTATCTCGCAATTCTCGTCGGCGAGACGGCGGACGAGCGCGCTGCCCACCATGCCGCGATGCCCCGCCACCCAGACGCGTTTGTTTTGCAGGTCCATAATCTCTTTCTCTTCGCGGCGCGGGCTACAGACTGATGTCGAGGTCGGCGCGGTGCGGAAAATATTCGCTGTAATCGAAGGTCTTGTCCCAGATCGCCGGGCAGTTCCCGAGGAAGGCGCCCCACATCGAGAAGGTCGAGCGCGAGGTGACGATCAGCTTGGCGCGTGCCATCCGCGCCATTGCCGCCGCGGCCTGTTCGCTCTCGTCGAAAACGAGGTCGCTCGCCCCCAGCCCCGCACGGACTTCGTCGAAACTGCCGTCGGTGAAGACGAGCAGGCGCGGGTTCGCGATGCCGAGCTGTTTTGTGCCGACGTCGATCGCCTCGCGGTACCAGTCGAACGAGGTGCGCGTATTCACATCGCCGGTCTGGCCGGGATCGGCGACGAAATCGCCAAGCCGGATGTGGACCGCGATGTCGAAATCGTCGCCGGCGGGGCCGCAGCGCATATTGTCGGCGTACCAGCGCTGGACGAGCAACTGATGCCCGGCGAGGTCGTGGAAATAGTCGCGCAGTCCCTTGTACTGGATGACGCCGTCGGCGAGGGTCGCGGCGCGCTCGTCGCGCTCGTCGACCGAGGGGCCGTCGAGCCGCGAGCGCAGCCAGTCGCACCACTCGTCGCCGCGCCGCGCGCGCGCAACGTCGCCATAGAAGCGCTTGTCGCGTTCGCCGCGCAGCAGCGGGCCGATCTTGAACTGCGCGAAGGTCGGATAAACGAAGGTGCCGCCGCGCGCCTGCTGTGCGATCAGCGCGCGCAGCGTCGGAAACAGCAGATTGCCGAGGCCGGCGCCCGGCGTTCGGAACAATCCAAAATCCACCGAACTCAGAGATGGATTATGGTAGAGCATCGCGCGCGATCAGCCTGCGGCAGGCGCCAGCTGTCGCACGTCCTCGCGGACCATTTCGCGGCACAGCTCGCGCACCGGGGTCTCGTGGCTCCAGCCAAGCTTCTCGCGCGCCTTGGTGGGGTCGCCGATCAGCAGGTCGACCTCGGTCGGGCGGAAATAGCGCGGATCGACCTCGACGAGGCAGGTGCCGGTCCGGGTGCAATAGCCTTTTTCGTCGACGCCTTCGCCCTTCCATTCGAGCGTGACACCGACATCTTCGAACGCCCACTGCACGAAATCGCGCACAGGCGTCGTTTCGCCGGTCGCGAGGACGTAATCGTCGGGCTGGTCCTGCTGCAGCATCAGCCACATGCCGCGGACATATTCGGCCGCATGGCCCCAGTCGCGCTTGGCATCGAGGTTGCCGAGATAAAGCTTGTCCTGCTGCCCCAGGCTGATCGCCGCGGCGGCGCGGGTGATCTTGCGCGTCACGAAGGTTTCGCCGCGCAGCGGGCTTTCATGGTTGAACAATATGCCGTTCGAGGCGTGCATGCCATAGGCTTCGCGGTAATTGACCACGATCCAATAGGCATAGAGCTTGGCTGCCGCATAGGGGCTGCGCGGATAGAAAGGCGTGGTTTCGCGCTGCGGCACTTCCTGGACGAGGCCATAGAGTTCCGACGTCGAGGCCTGATAAAAGCGGCAGGTCTTTTCCAGCCCGAGGATACGCATCGCCTCGAGCAACCGCAGCGTGCCGATCGCGTCGCTGTTCGCGGTATACTCTGGCGTTTCGAAGCTCACCTGCACATGGCTTTGTGCCGCGAGGTTGTAGATTTCGGTGGGCTTGGTTTCCTGAATGATGCGGATCAGGTTGGTGCTGTCGGTCAGGTCGCCATAATGGAGGTGCAAGCGTGCGCCCTCGACATGCGGATCCTGATAAATATCCTCGATGCGTCCGGTATTGAACGACGACGAGCGCCGCTTGATGCCATGGACGACATAGCCCTTTTCGAGCAACAGGCGCGCCAGATAGGCCCCGTCCTGTCCGGTAATGCCGGTTACAAGAGCGACTTTTTCTTGTGCGGACAAGGATCTGTTCCTCATGCTGGGGAGAGGGCGCATCGCGGCGCTCTGATTGATTCTGGACGGCCCTCCCCTTCCCGCGACTGACCCGCGAAGTCAACCGGGCTGTTCGCGCCTGCACAACTATGCCCTTGTTCCGATTGGCCCAGCTGTCTATCGGATCGCATCCGCAACGCGCCGACCCGACCTGCAGGAGACACATTTGTGACCGTGCTCATTACCGGGGCCGCCGGATTTATCGGTTTCCACCTTGCGCGGCGGTTGATGGGTGAAGGCCGGGCGGTGGTCGGCATCGATATCGTCAACGACTATTACGACCCGGCGCTGAAGCGCGCGCGCCTTGCCAGACTGAGCGACGAGTTTGGCGATCTCTTCACCTTCCGGCAGGTCGATTTCGCCGACGCGAATGCGCTCGACGAAGCCCTTGTCGATCTGAAATTCGCCGATATCGCGCATCTGGGGGCGCAGGCGGGCGTCCGCTATTCGATCGACAACCCGCGCGCCTATGTCCAGTCGAACCTCGTCGGGCACCTCAACCTGCTCGAAGTCGCGCGGACACGCGGCGTTCCGATGGTCTATGCCTCCTCCTCGTCGGTCTATGGCGGCAACAAGACCCTGCCCTTCCGCGTCGAGGACCGCGTCGACCATCCGATGTCGCTCTATGCCGCGACCAAGAAGGCCGACGAGCTGATGAGCGAGACCTACGCGCATCTTTATCGCATCCCGCTGACGGGCCTGCGTTTCTTCACCGTCTATGGCCCTTGGGGGCGCCCCGACATGGCGATGTGGATCTTCACCAAGGCGATTTTCGAGGGCACGCCGATCCAGGTGTTCAACGCCGGCGCGATGCGCCGCGATTTCACCTATATCGACGATATCGTATCGGGCGTCGCGGCGTGCATCGCCAATCCGCCACCCGATGATGGCGAACAAAAGGCCGGCGGCAGCGTCGCCCCGCACCGGCTTTACAATATCGGCAACAACCGCTCCGAAGAACTGACGCGGATGATATCGCTGATCGAGGCGTCTTGCGGGCGCGAGGCGATCAAGGAAATGGCGCCGCTGCAGCCCGGCGACGTGCCCGAAACCTATGCCGACATCAGCGCGATTTCGGATGATCTGGGCTATGCGCCGACGACGCCGATCGACGTCGGCATTCCCAATTTCGTCGCCTGGTACCGCGACTATCACGGGCTTTGACGCCTGCCTCTCCCACCAAAGACAGCTGCAAAAGCGGCGAAGGAACAGAGCGAATGAAAATCGTCGTCGTAGGGCTGGGTTATGTCGGGCTGCCGCTCGCGGTCCAGCTTGCGAAACATTTCGATACGATCGGGCTCGACAGCAATGCCGCGCGGATCGCCGAGCTGAAGGACGGTCATGACCGCACCGGCGAGGTCGATGTGGCCGCACTGGCGGACAGCGCGCTGGCGCTGACCAGCGAAGCCGCCGATGGCCGCGGCGCCGACCTCTATATCGTCACCGTGCCGACCCCGATCGACGCCGACAATCGCCCCGACCTGTCGCCGGTGCGCAGCGCGACGCGCACCGTCGCGGCGCTGATCGACCCCGGCAAGACCCCGACGATCGTCTATGAAAGCACCGTCTATCCTGGCGTGACCGAGGATATCTGCGGGCCGATGATCGAGCAATTGTCGGGCCTGACGCGCGGCCGCGACTTTTTTCTCGGCTATTCGCCCGAACGGATCAACCCGGGCGACCGCGAGCATACGGTCGACAAGATTATGAAGGTGCTGGCGGGCGAGAACGAGACGATCACCGAACTGCTCGCGACCGTCTATGGCAAGGTGACGAGCGGCGGAGTGTTCCGCGCCAGGTCGATCCGCGCCGCCGAGGCTGCCAAGGTGATCGAGAACGCGCAGCGCGACATCAACATCGCCTTTATGAACGAAGTGACCAAGATTTTCTCGGCGCTCGATATTTCGGTGTGGGACGTGCTCGACGCGGCGCGCACCAAATGGAATTTCCTGCCCTTCGAGCCCGGGCTGGTCGGCGGCCACTGCATCGGCGTCGACCCCTATTATCTCAGCCACCGCGCGCAGGAACTCGGCCTCGACCCGCAGGTCGTGCTGTCGGGGCGCGCGACCAACGACGGCATGGCGCAGTGGATGGCCGATGGCATCCACGCCGCGCTGGGCAAGCCCCGCGCCGATATCCTTGTGCTGGGTCTGACCTTCAAGGAAAATGTTCCCGACCTGCGCAACAGCAAGGTCATCGATCTGGTCGAGGCGCTGCGCGGCCACGGCCATCAGGTCGCGGTCCACGACCCGCACGCCGACCCCGCCGAGGCGCGGCACGAATATGGCCTCGAGCTGGTGCCGATGCCGGGCAAAGCCGCCTATGACTGCGTGATCGGCGCGGTGCGGCATGAAAGCTTCCGTGCGCTCGAATCCGCCGACCTGGGCGCGATGCTGCGCCCCGGCGGGCTCGTCGCCGACCTCAAGCGCATGTGGAAGAGCGATGGCAAGGGTGCCGTTACAGGGCCGCGTTACTGGTCGATTTGACCCCCCGGGGGTGGCATTCGCCGCGTTTTCTGCCTAAAGCCCACAGCAACAATAATAATGGAAGTCTGAATGTCGCGTTCCCGGGAGTCTATGTTCGATCGCTGGTTTCTGGCGATTTTCCTGATCTCAATCCTCCTGTTCGGCGGCTCGGCGCGGGTCGATAGCGGCGGGCTGGTGGTCGTGCGTACGCTGGCCATCGTCGCGATCGCCATCGCGCTGCCCTATTGGTGGCAGGAACGCGGCCGCGACCGCTTGCAGCGAAGTCGTCCCCTGCTGCTGCTCATCGCAGCGGCGGCGGCGTGGATGCTGATCCAGCTGATTCCCCTGCCCGCTGGCCTTTGGTCAGCGCTTCCCGGCCATGGCGAGCTCGCGGCACGAATGACCGCTGCCGGGGTCGAGATCGGCTGGCGCCCGCTGGCGCTGTCGCCGGGCCGCGCGATCCATTCGCTGCTCGACCTGCTCGTGCCGCTCGCGGTGGTGCTGGTCGTCGGCCGTACGTCGGACCCCGATCTGCGCCAGTTGCCGCTGCGCCTGCTCGCCTTCCTAGGCGTCGCGGCGGTGTTCGGCGTGCTGCAACTGCTCGGCGGCGAAGGCGCTCCCTATTTTCACCGGATCACCAACACCGGTGCGGCGGTCGGCTTCTTCGCCAATCGCAACCATCATGCGGTGTTCCTCGCGCTCTACTGGCCGCTGCTGCTGTGGTTCCTCCACGGCCGCAACGACCGCGCGGGCAGCCACGCCGCGACGCTGCTCGGCGTTCTCGGCGGGGTGGCGATCATGCTCGCCATCATGGCGACGGGGTCGCGTGCGGGCCTTGCGATCGGCGGGGTCAGCTTCCTCGCGACCAGCATCCTACTCTATCGGATGCGTTCGGCTTCGGTCGGCACCGAATCCGCCGCGACAATCGTTCGGATCACGCTGATCGCGTCGATCGTCGGCACGCTCGCGGGCGCGGTCGCAATGCTGCTGTTCGGCGCCGGCTTCATGGATCGTCTCGACCAGGGCGATGTCGTGTCCGACCTGCGTTTCGCGGTGCTGCCGACGCTCAACGCGATGATATGGAACTATGCGCCGTTCGGCGGCGGTTTCGGCAGCTTCGAGGCCGCGTACAAGATCGCCGAGCCGGTCAACCTGCTGTCGCTGCAGTATCTCAATCACGCACATAACGACTATCTCGAACTGCTGATCGACGGCGGATTTCCGGCGCTTGCGCTGCTTGCCGGGTGGGGCTTGATCGTCTGGCGTGCGGCGCAGCGCGGGTGGCGCCATGACCAGTCGGCGCCGACCGACCGCATCGGGATTCTCGTCTCGGTGATGATGCTGGCGATCTTTGCGGCTGCCAGCCTCGTCGACTATCCGCTGCGGACCCCGGCAATGGCGGCGATGGCGACGCTCGCCACAGTGCTCATCTATCGCCGCCCCGACGTCCCGAGCGCACGGCGCAAGGGGCAGCGGACGTCGGCGGGCTTCCGCTGAGTCGGCTGCGAGCAGCACACAGGTTTGATTTTGCGGTTTCCTTTGCGGGGCGAGCGGGCTAGTCCCTCGAAGGCCGGCAGATAAAAAAGGGAAGATGTTTCGGTGAACTTTCGTTTGGCTATCGCCAGCTTGACCGCCGCCTGCCTTCTGGCCGGCTGTGGCGGCTCCCCGCGGCTTGCAAGCACGCCGACGCTCCAGGTGGTCGATGGCAACTCGCTGCCCACGCCGAGCGGGGCCGACCTCGTCGGCAATACGCGCCCCTATCTGATCGGTCCGTTCGACCGACTGAGCGTTGACGTCTATGGCGTTCCCGAACTCAGCAAGCAGGTCCAGACCGACGCCGCCGGCATGATCTCGCTGCCGCTCGTCGGGCAGGTCAAGGCATCGAACCAGACGAGCGCCGAACTGGCCGACGCGATCGAGCAAAAGCTGGCGCGCTTCGTTCGGCGCCCCGACGTCAGCGTCAACGTCACCGAATCGGTCAGCCAGGTCCTGACGGTCGAGGGACAGGTGACGCAGCCCGGCCTGTATCCCGTGGTCGGCAAGATGTCGCTGATCCGCGCCGTTGCACTCGCCAAGGGCACGACCGAATTCGCCAAGCTCGACGATGTCGTGATTTTCCGTACCGTCGGCGGCCAGCGCATGGCGGCGCTCTATAACCTCAAGGCCATTCGGACGGGCGTCTATGACGACCCCGAAGTCTTTGCCAACGACGTTGTCGTGGTGGGCGATTCGCCGGCCCGCCGTCTGTTCAAGGATATATTGTCGACGACCCCGCTGCTGGTGTCGCCTCTCGTCGCCCTCATTCGATAGATTCTCAGGAAGTTCGAACCCGTTCCATGACCGACGCAATTCCCAAGACCCCGATCTTGCCGATTCCGGCCAGCCAGGACGCCGACGGCGATCCCGCGCGGCAGGGTGGCGGTTTCGCGACGGCGATGCCCTGGATCCTGCAATATTGGCGCGTCGCGCTGCGCTGGAAATGGGTGATCGTCGGCACGATCATCGCCTGCCTGATCGGCGGGGCGGTCTACACGATGCTCGCGCAGCGCATCTATACCGCCAACGCCCGGATCGAGATCTCGCGTACCGAATCCAAGGTGCTCAACATGAGCGGGGTCGAGCCCGAGCGTGGCGGGCGCGTCGAACAGGAATTCTATCAGACCCAATATAACCTGCTGCGCGCGCGTTCGCAGGCCGAGCGCGTCGCGAAGAGCCTGAACCTCGCGCGCGATCCCGCTTTCCTCGCCGCCTTCGGCGGCAAGGCGCCGCCCTCGTCGCTGCGCGTGATGTCGAAGGCCGAACTCGATGCCGCCACCCGCAGCGTCGCGTCGCGGCTGAACGCCGTGGTGCAGATCAAGCCCGTGGTGGGTTCGGCGCTGGTCGATATCTCGGTATCGACGCCCGATCCCGAATTGTCGGCGCGCATCGCCAACAGCTGGGCCGAGAATTTCATCGCGGCCAATCTGGAGCGTCGTTACGATTCGGCTTCCTATGCTCGCCGCTTCCTCGAGGACCAGCTTCAGCAGACCAAGGCCAAGATGGAAGAGGCCGAGCGCGATATGATGACCTATGCCGAACGGCAGGGCATCCTCACCATCTCGCAATCGGATAGCAGCGACCCGAAAGCTCCGACCGTCGAACGTTCGATCACCGCGACCGACCTTGTCGCGCTGAACGACGCCCTGAACCGCGCCACGATCGAGCGTATCGCAGCTGAAGGCGCACTCAAGGGCGCGACCGGGCAGGCGTCTGCGGTTGCCAGCGGGAGCGCCAGCGTCGCCGGTCTCCGGCAGCGCAAGGCCGACCTGCAGTCCGAATATGCCAAGCTGATGGTGATCTTCCAGCCTGACTATCCGCCGGCGCAAGCGCTCGACCGCCAGATCAAGGAAGTCGATCGCGCGATCGCCGCCGAACAGAATCAGGTCGGCGGTTCGGGCGTCGCAACCGCCCGCGCTGCCTACACCGCCGCGCTGGCACGCGAAGAGGAACTGCGCGCGCGCGTGTCGGGAACGCGCACCAACCTGGTCGACGAACGCCGCCGCAGCGTCCAATATGGCATCCTGCAGCGCGAGGTCGACACCAACCGCGAACTCTATGACGGGCTGCTCCAGCGCTACAAGGAAGTCGGCATCGCCGGCGGCGTCGGGACGAACAATGTCGCGATCGTCGACCGCGCGTTGAAGCCCGGCGGTCCGTCGAGCCCGAACCTGATCAGCAACATGTTCACCTCGCTGCTGATCGGCCTCGCGCTTGCCGCGCTCCTGACGATCATCCTCGCCCAGATCGACACCACCGTCCGCGACCCGGCGGAAGCGCAGGAGGTTACCGAACTGCCGCTGCTGGGGGTCATCCCGGATACCGACAACGAGCTGGCGATCGAGGAGGTGCGCGATCGCAAGTCGTCGCAGTCCGAAGCCTATCTGTCGGTCCAGACGGCGCTGCGCTTCTCGACCACGACCGGCGTGCCCAAGTCGCTCATGTGCACCTCGACGCGCAAGGGCGAAGGCAAGTCGACCTCCTCCTATGCGCTGGCGCTGTCGCTCCACCGCATCGGCCGCTCGGTCGTCGTCGTCGACTGCGACTTGCGTTCGCCGTCGGTGCATCGCCTGGCCGGGGTCGCCAATGGCGCCGGTACGAGCAACTTCCTGTCGGGTAACAACGACATTTTGTCGATGGTGCATCGTGACGAGTTCGACAGCCTGCCCTTCATCACCGCGGGCCCCATGCCGCCCAATGCCGCCGAGCTGTTGTCGAGCGATCGTATCGCCGACCTGATCGAGGCGCTGGGCCAGCATTTCCAGCATGTCGTGATCGACGCGCCGCCGGTCCTCGGCCTCGCTGACTCGCCGCTGCTCGCCAGCAAGGTCGAAGGCGTCGTCTATTGCGTCGAGGCCGAAGGCGCGCGCACCAACGCGATCCGTTACTCGCTGGCACGCCTGCGCGGAGCGGGGGCGACGCTGCTGGGCGTGGTGCTGACCAAGTTCGACGAAAAGCGCGCCTATTACGGCTATGGTTATGAATATGGTTATGGCTATGCCGACGCGCAGCCGGGGGAATAAGGCCGCAGTCGGAGGCAGGAAGATCGGGGGCACGGCGGCGCGACAGATGTCGCGCCTCCCCGGCCGCGATACTCTGCTCTATATCGCTGCGGTCGTGGTGGTGTGGCTGCTGGTGACGTTGTTCACCGCGTCATCGGTGATGGCGAATTACAGCCCGCCGCAGGCGCTGGCGCTCAACCCGTTCAATGCGACGGCAAAGGCGCAAATCGCCAACGACCTCGTCTATGCGACCGGCGACGCGCGCCAGACGGGCGCTGCGGCGAAGCTGAGCCGCGAGGCGCTGGACGGCAATCCGACGCTCGCGGGGGCCTATCGCATGATCGGCCTCGACAATGCACGGACCGGCAAGCCTGTGAAACCCGCGATCATGGCGGCGACGTACCTCACGCGCCGCGATTATGTCGCAAATCTGTGGCTGATCGAGGACGCGGTGAAGCGCGGCCGCATGGATCAGGCGATGACCGATGTCGATGCCTCGCTGCGCACCTCGCTGCGCGGACGGGCGCTGCTGTTCCCGATCCTCGGCAAGGCGATCGCCGAGCCCGAGATGCGGCCCCAGTTCGAGCGGCTGTTCCGCGCGAACCCCGACTGGCTGCCCAACTTCCTGAGCTATTATATCGGTTCGAAGCAGGCCGCGGCCCCGCTGGCGCAGATCATCCTGCCGATCCGGAAACAGCTGCCCGCGAGCTATGACCAGCTCGACCGCACGCTGGTCGGGATGATGGTGGTCCAGCATGATTTCGACGCGGCGCGTGATTATGAGCGCCGTGTTGCGGCTCCCGGGCCGAAGGGTGCGGTGTCGATCATCCATAACAGCCGTTTCGAGGAAGAAGGCCCCTATCCGCCGATCGACTGGCACCTGATCCGCGAGGCCTCCTATGGCTCCGACATCGAAAAGGGTGCGAAGGGCAATCGGCTGGTCGTCCTCTCGGAACAGGAAGCACCGGCACTGGTGGCGCGCCAGCTCGTCCAGCTTGCGCCGGGATCCTATCGTTTCGCGGCGCGCGGACGTTTGCTTTCGAGCAATGACGATGCCGCGCTGCGCTGGCAGGTCGATTGCGCCGAAAAGGATGGCCCGCGGCAGCTTGCCGAACAGCGCTTCGCGCGCGGTGTCGTTCCGCAACCCGTCAGCTTTGCCGTATCGGCGGGATCGTGCCGCAACTTCTGGGTCACGCTGACGGCCGCGGCCGGCTTTGGCAGCGCCCCGCTGCAGGCCGCGTTCGAGTCCATCGATTTGCAACCCATCCGGTGACGCCGATGAATTCGACCCCGATTGGCGGCCTGGCCTGCTCGCAGCAGGAGCAGGTGCGGTGAGCGAGCAGTTCGGTCTTCACCGTCTGTTGCGCTATGCGATGGCGCACCCGATCGGGCGCCGGCAGCGCGTCCGCACGCTGGCGCGCATCCTGAGCTGGCAGTTGCGCTCGCGCTTCTATCGCGAGGCGGTGGTCTGCGACTGGGTTGGCGGCAGCAAGCTGCTCGCAAAACACGGCATGACGGGGGCGACGGGCAACCTCTATTTCGGGTTGCACGAGTTTGTCGATATGGCGTTCATGGTGCATCTGCTGCGACCGGGCGACCTGTTCGTCGACGTCGGCGCCAATATCGGCAGCTATACGGTCCTTGCCGCGAAGGTGGCGGGCGCCCGCGTCGCGGCGTTCGAGCCTGACAGCCACACGATGAGCATCTTGCGCCGCAACGTCGAACTGAATGCGATCGACGACCTCGTCGCCCTGCACCAGCAGGCGTTGAGCCACGCCGAGCATGACCTGTGGTTTTCCACCGGGATGGGTACCGAAAATCATGTCCTCCCGGCAAGCGAGCCGGGCAGCATCCTGCTCCACGGGACGACGATAGACCGGGCGCTGGACGGCGATGTGCCGATGGCGATCAAGGTCGATGTCGAAGGATATGAACCGTCGGTGATGGCGGGGGCGGCAGCGACGCTCGCAGCGCCGGGGCTGCGGGCGATCGAGGCCGAGACCGTCACGCCCGACATGGAGAAGATGTTCGCCAATCACGGCTTTGAGCGTCGTTATTACGATCCCTTTGCGCGGAAGCTCGTCGATGAGCCGGTGACCATGATCAACAACATCCTCTACGTGCGCGACGAGGCCTTTGTCGCGGACCGGCTGCGGTCCGCAGCGGCCATCGATATTCACGGAATCGCCGTCTAAACCCTTTAGAAAGCCGTCTGCCAGCCGTCGGCGCGTGACGAGTGTTGCCGCAACCCGCCGCGCTGTGTAGGGACCGGCCCGCGCTATGAAAATCCTGTATATCCAATATGCAAACCCGGGCGCTTTCCCAGTCGCGATGCGGGCCGGACGCTTGTGGCGCGCGGCAGGGCATGAGGTACGGTACCTGGGGGTCGATTTCGGCGGCACCGACCCGCTCGCAATCCCCGCAGACCTTGCCGGAAACTGCGATTGGGTCGGCTATGGCAAATTGGCGCCGCTGCATTTCGCGGCGCGAGCGCTGTCGATCGCGCGACGCTGGAACCCCGATTGCCTGTACATCGCCGACAGCATGGCGGCGCTCGCCTGCGCTCCGCTACGTACTTTGTACAAGGGACGGATCGTGTATCACGAGCATGACTCCCCTGCCCCGGCGGCGTCCTGGAGGATGCGGCTGCAATGGAATGCCCGCGGGGCACTCGCACGGCGCGCCGACGCGGTCGTGCTGCCCAACGCCGACCGTGCCGACTTGCTGGCCCGCGATGCCGGGCTGACCGCCGATCGCGCGCCGATCGTCGCCTGGAATACGCCCAGCCGAGACGAGGTCGGGCCGCCGCGCGAGGGCGAAGCCATCGGCCCGGTGCGTATCGTCTATGCGGGGTCGATCAACATCCAGCGCGTGCCGCTGGCGATGATCGACGCGCTCGCGGAGGTTCCGGGCGTCGAACTGACACTGATCGGCTATGAAACCATCTCGTCGCGCGGGCACAACGACCGGCTGCGCGCGCATGCCACATTGCGCGGCTGTGCCGAGCGCCTGCTGATCCGCGATGCCATGCCCTATCAGGACCTCGTGGTCGCGCTTCGCGATTATGATGCGACCTTTGCGGCGCTTCCCGTCGAGGCCGACGATATCAACCTGCGTCACATGGCCGGCGCGTCGAACAAGAGCTTCGATGCCATGGGCCAGGGGCTGGCGCTGATCGTCGGTCCGGGCGCGGACTGGCACACGATGTTCGTCGACCCGGGCTATGCCGTGGCCTGCGACCCCGCCGACGCGGCGTCGATTGCCGACGCCTTTCGCCAGCTTGGCGCCGACCGCGAGCGCGTACGTGCGATGGGCGAAAGCGCCCGCCAGCGCATCGCCGCCGACTGGGCCTATGACGAGCAATTGCGGCCTGTGACGCAGCGGATGGAGCGCGTACGGTGAAAATCCTTGCCCCCGTCAGCGGCAATCATTGGGCGGTTCCCGATTGCTATTTTCGCGGGCTGGTGAACGCGGGTGCCGACGCGACCCCCTATGATATCGGAGAAGCGCCGACGTCGCTGGTCGGACGGATTCTGCGCCGGTTCGAGCGGATGACCGGATCGGGGGCCGCGAAGCGGCTCGAGGCCGCGGTCGACGCCGCACGGCCCGATATACTGGTGGTGTTCAAAGGCTTCGACTATCCGCCCGCAGTGCTCCGCCGGATCGCGGCGCGCGGGGTCATCCTGGCCAATTACAATACCGATCATCCGTTCCGTTTCTTCTCGCCCGGATCGGGCAACGCCAAGGTGCGCGACAGTGTACCGCTCTATCGCCTCTACATGACCTATAGCCGCCCGATCGGCCGCGAGCTGGAGGTGGCCAATCCCGAACAGACGGTGCTGGTCCTGCCCTTCGGCCATGCCATCGACGACGCGCTTTACGACGAACTCGCCCGCGAGGCGGAGGTTGTGCGCGGCTGTTTCAACGGCAATCCCGACGAGGAACGTGCCGATGCGGTGCGCTTCCTCGCCGACAATGGCGTGCCAATGGACCTCTATGGCTATGGGTGGGAAAAATTCGTGACCCCGACGGAAAATCTGCGGATATGCACGCCCGAGGGCGGGCTCGATATGTTCCGCATCCTGCGCCGCTATCGCTTCCAGCTCAACCTCTTCCGCCCTCACAACGAAGGGTCGCATAATCTGCGGACCTTTGAAGTTCCCTCCGTCGGCGGCATCAGCCTGGGCCCCGACAGCCCCGAGCATCGCGAATTTTTTATCGCCGATCGCGATGCCTTCTACTTCGCCGATCGCGAGGAGATGCTGGCCGAAGCGCGCAAGTTGCTCGCGCTTCCCGTTGAGGCCGCCGACAGCATCCGCCGTGCCGCGCGCGACCGCACCGTAGCGCTGCGCGCGCATTTCGACGACCGCGCCCGTGTCATGCTGGCTGCGCTGACCGAGTTGGTGACACGATGAACATCGCCTTCCTGACCCCCGGCGCCTTTGGGCTCAAGAACGGCAACGGCGGCATCGGCCTCTATAACCGCGACATCGTCGACGCGATCGTCGAGGCCTTTCCCGAGGCCGAGGTGACTTTGCTGCAGCGCCTGCTCGACCCGCCGCCGCGCCAGCTGCCCGTGCGGACGCGGGTCATCGAGAGCGCCGCAGGCAGCAAGGCGAAGTTCGTCTTTGCCATCTTTCGCGAAATGCTCGTCTCGCGCTACGATCTGGTGATCTGTGCGCATATCAACTTCCTCGGCTTCGCCCGGATGCTGGCGCGTCGGAACAACTGCCCGTTGGTGCTGATCGTATATGGTATCGACGTCTGGGACCCGCTGCCGAAGCATATCCCCGATCTGAAGGCATGCGATGCAATCTGGTCGATCAGCCAGATCACCACCGACCGCATGAACGACTGGGCGAATCTGCCGACTTCGGACTATGTTCAACTGCCAAACGCGATCCGGCTCGAACGCTATGCGACGGGGCCGAAGCCCGCCGACCTCGTCGAGCAATGGGGCCTCGCGGGCAAGCGGATCGTGATGACCCTCGCGCGGCTGCCCGGTCGTGACCGCCATAAGGGCGTCGACGAGATGCTCGAGATATTGCCGTCGCTTGTCGCGAAGCATCCCGATATCCACTATGTCGTCGCCGGCGACGGCCCTGACCGCGCGCGGCTCGAGGCGAAGGCCGTCGAACTTGGCGTCGCCGATCACGCGACCTTCATGGGTTTCGTGCCCGAGGACCGCAAGGCCGACATCTTCCGCCTTGCCGACGTCTTCGCGCTGCCCGGTCGCGGCGAGGGGTTCGGTTTCGTCTTCCTCGAGGCCGCCGCCTGCGGCATCCCCTGCGTCGGCAGCAAGGTCGACGGCAGCCGCGAAGCCCTGCGTGACGGGATGCTCGGCGAGTTGATCGATCCCGACCATCTGGCCGATATCGAGGATGCGGTTTCGCGCGCGCTTGCAAAGCCCAAGCAAATACCGGAAGGTCTCGACTACTTCAGCTGGCCCGATTTTGTGGCGCGCCTGAAGGCGGCCGTCATTGCCGCAGGGACATCGAAAGCGAGTTAGTGGCCAAATCTGCGCTTATCTGTGGAATCAGCGGTCAGGACGGCAGCTTGCTCGCGAAGCATCTGCTGTCGCTCGGCTATCGCGTTGCGGGCACCTCGCGCGACGGCGACATGGTGCGCGGAGCCAATCTCGACCGGCTCGGCATTCGCGACCGGGTGACGATCCATTCGATGGCGACCGCCGACTTCCGCTCGATCATCCAGACGCTCGACCGGCTCGAAATCGACGAACTCTATAATCTGTCGGGCCAGAGTTCGGTCGGGCTGTCGTTCGACCAGCCGGTCGAAACGATGGACAGCATCGGCGGCGCGACGCTGACACTTCTCGAGGCGATCCGCTTCCTCGGACGCCCGGTGCGCTTCTACAACGCCGGGTCGAGCGAGTGTTTCGGCGACATCGGCGACGTGCCGGCGACCGAGGACACTCCCTTCCGCCCACGCAGCCCCTATGCGGTGGCGAAAGCGACGGCGCACTGGACGGTGGCGAACTACCGCGAAGCCTATGGCCTGTTCGCGTGCAGCGGCATATTGTTCAACCATGAATCGCCGCTGCGCCCCGAGCGTTTCGTGACGCAGAAAATCGTGCGCGGGGCGGCCGAGATCGCGTCCGGGCGCGCCGACAAACTGGTGCTCGGCAATCTCGACATCTGGCGCGACTGGGGCTGGGCGCCCGAATATGTCGAGGCGATGCACCTGATCCTGCAACAGGATAGCCCCGACGACTATATCATCGCGACGGGTCGGACGACGAGCCTCGAAGCTTTTGTCGCGACCGTGTTCGAGGAGTATGGACTTGACTGGCGCCAGCACGTGACGACGCATCCGGGGCTGATCCGTCCGTCGGATTTGCGCTATAGCGCCGCATCGCCGGCGAAGGCCGCCGAGCGCCTCGGCTGGAAAGCCGCAACCGGCGCGGCTGACGTGGCGCGGCGGATGGCGGCGGCGCAGCGCGACGGCGCGGCTTGGCCCGACCCTACAGGAATTGACTGAACATGTTGTTCGAGAGCCCCGAAACGACGATCGCCTTCTGGCTGGCGGCGGGCGTTCTCGCCTTCGTCGGCACGATGGTGCATTGCATCAAGTCGCCGAAGGGAACGCTGGGCTTCCCTATCGCCTTCATGTTCGCGCTGCTGATCATGCATATCGGCGCGGTCGTCCACCTGTTCCCCGGCTATTTTCACCAGAGCAACCCGTTCCTCTTCAGCATCGGCTATACGCGGATATCGGTCGCCAAGGGATTGCAGGTCTCGATGATCGGCTATCTGGCAATGGCGGTCGGGATCTATCTTACATCCTATTTCCGCCAGCCCTACAGGCTCGAATTCGACCGCAGCCATTATCCGGCGCGCTTCCTGCGGATCGCCGAGCGCAGCATGTTGATGGTGGGCGGCATCTTCTTCGTTGCCATTCTCGTCGCTCCTGGACTTACCGCGGTCCCCAGT
>VFQO010000073.1_pt1 | contig 130796 bp, 129 predicted proteins | sample 3512331 | NCBI WGS metagenome assembly VFQO01 (sample SAMN10412371, study PRJNA504923) | tailings metagenome | isolation source: Replicate 3 from Balatoc abandoned mine | place: Philippines: Itogon, Benguet | collected 2017-08-28 | reverse complement strand
GACGGATGGCCGGTGCCGCAGCCAAGGTTCACCAGCCGGCCCTCGGCCAGCAGGATGATGCGCTTGCCGTCCGGGAAGATCACATGGTCGACCTGCGGCTTGATGTTCTCCCACGTGTACTGCTTCAGCGCGGCGACTTCGATTTCGTTGTCGAAGTGACCGATATTGCAGACGATGGCCTGGTCTTTCATGCGCTTCATGTGTTCGTGCGTGATCACATGGTAGTTGCCGGTCGCGGTGACGAAGATGTCTGCATGCTCGGCCGCATAATCCATCGTGACCACGCGATAGCCTTCCATTGCCGCCTGCAACGCGCAGATCGGATCGATCTCGGTGACCCACACCTGCGCCGACAGCGCACGCAGCGCCTGCGCCGAGCCCTTGCCCACGTCGCCGTAGCCGCAAACTACCGCGACCTTACCCGCGATCATCACGTCGGTCGCGCGCTTGATGCCGTCGACAAGGGATTCGCGGCAGCCGTACAGGTTGTCAAATTTCGACTTGGTCACGGAATCATTGACGTTAATCGCCGGGAACGCGAGCCTGCCGTCCTTGTGCATCTGGTACAGGCGATGTACGCCGGTGGTGGTCTCTTCGGTCACGCCCTTGATCTGCGCGAGACGGGTGGAATACCAGGTCGGGTCGGTGGCCAGCTTCTTTTTGATCGAGTTGAACAGGCAGACCGCTTCTTCCGAATCCGGGTTGTCGAGCACGCTCAGGTCCTTCTCGGCGCGCGTGCCGAGGTGCAGCAGCAGGGTGGCGTCGCCGCCGTCATCAAGGATCATGTTCGAATAACCGCCGTCCGGCCATTCGAAGATGCGATGCGTGAAGTCCCAGTACTCGTCAAGGTTCTCGCCCTTGAATGCAAACACCGGCGTGCCATTGGCAGCGATCGCGGCGGCTGCATGGTCTTGCGTCGAATAGATGTTGCACGAGGCCCAGCGCACTTTCGCGCCCAGCGCTTCCAGCGTCTGGATCAGCACCGCAGTCTGGATCGTCATGTGCAGCGAGCCGGTGATGCGCGCGCCCTTCAGCGGCTGGCTGGCGGCGAATTCCTCGCGGATCGCCATCAGGCCCGGCATTTCGGTCTCGGCAATCCTGATTTCCTTGTTGCCCCAGTCGGCCAGGGAAATGTCGGCGACATGGTAGTCGCGGGTATCGGCGGGTTTCAGTACGGCGCTCATCACGCCCTCCTTTCATTGGAAACGAAAAAAGTAACGTGAGCGTCGTTGCGAAAAAATTGCCAAGCCTGGCGGGTGCTGTGTCCCGTCGCAACGCTCCTTGGCAGACCGGTATTTTAATCGAAACGGCTCGCCCGGGGAAAAGGGGCGGTACGAATCAGCGCCCACAGCAGGCCGGCGGCGGCGCCGTACACATGGGCGACCGGCACGACGGGCATCGCACCCGAGCCGCCATTCAGCGCCAGCAGCTTTACGCCCAGCGCCACCAGGGCGCCGGCGGCCAGCCACTGGCGGCTGCGCAGCCAGCCCGCCAGCGCTGCGCCTGCCCACATCCCGTGCAGCGCGCCGGACATGCCGGCGTACCAGCGCAGCTCAGGCTCGCCCACCCACAGAAACAGGCTGGTGCCGACCGCGCTTGCGAGCATTAGCGACAACAGGTCCTGCCATCGCCAGCCTTCGAGCAGCAGCTCGGCGATCACGGCAAGGCCGAGCAGGTTGAACAGCAGGTGGGTTGGCCCGAGATGTACCAGGTGCGCAGTCAGTATGCGACCCCACTGGCCGTCCGCGATTGCGTCGCGCTGCCAGGCGAGCGCCTCCAGTCCGCGCGGCAGCAGGCCGGCCAGCAGCGACAGCGCCGACAGCCAGAGCACACATTGCCAGCGCGGCGAAATCTTCATCGACGACGCAACCTGCGCGTCAGCGCAAGCCCCGCCGCCGCCAGTAGCAGCAGGTCACCCTCCATGCTGCCGCCGCCACCGCCGGCTGGCGCTGCTGCGGTGCCGGCGCCAACGGCATCCGTGACATGGATCGAAATTTCTCCCGGCAGGCTGCTGCCCAGGCCATCGCTGGCATACCAGATGAGGCGATGGATCCCGACTGGCGTCGCATTGATCCAGCTGAGCCTCCCGGTCGCAGACAGACTGACGCCTGCAGGCAATGAATTGGCGTAGTACACCAGCGCATCGCCATCGACGTCGCTGGCCTGCAGTTGAATGCTGAGGCTACCCCCGAAGACGACTTGCTGGTCGGGGATCGACACCAGCGTAGGCACGCTGTTGACCCGCACGGACGCGCCGGCGGTCGATGTCTCGCCGGTGCTGTCGGTGACAGTCAGCGTAAATGCGTAGGTTCCCGTAGCCGGGGCAATAAAGCTCGCATTCGGGGTGTCGCCATTCATCAGCACGACCGGTTGCGGATTGGCGGGCGCTGCGCTCCACTGGGTGCGGGTGATGGTGCGCCCCGGAGGTGGCTGCACGCTGGCCGTCAGCATAACCGTCGTCGCGGGAGCGACTGTCTGGTTGGCATTCACCACCTGCACGATGGGCGCAATAGTGGCGAGCGCTGCCTGTGCGTCGAGCAGGCCCGCGCCGCACAGGCCGCCGTTCTCCTGCAGCAGGCAAGCGCTGCCCGCCGGAAAAGGGCGGGCCGAGCCCCGCAGGATGGAAATCACCTCGGCCCGCGTCAGTTGAGGATTCAGCGACAGCATGAGTGCGATCGTGCCGGCCACGTGCGGCGCCGCCATGCTGGTTCCGTACTTGAACGCACCGCTATCGGCCACCGGCGTCGTGCTGCCCGTGTTGCCCAGCGAGTAGATCGGCACGCCGTCCGGACTGAAGCCGGGGAAGCAGCTTGCCGACAGTGTGCCGCAGCCGCCACCAGGCGCGCTGATCGTGGTCTGCGCGCCGATGTTGGCATAGTCTGCATTGTCGCCGTCGATCGCATGCGCAGTGACGGCCACCACGCCGCTGCAATTGGCAGGCTGGTTGACGGCGCTCGCGCCGCCGTTGCCGGTGGCGACCACCACGATTGCGCCGCGCGCATTGACATCGTTCACTGCGCTCTGGAAGGCGGCGGAGCAACTGCCCGGGCTGCCGAGCGACAGGTTCAGGATACGCGCCGGGTTCGGATTGACCGGGAGTCCTGCAACGCTGATGCCGGCCGCCCAGCGCATGCCGTCCACGATGTCGGAGGTATAGCCGCCACAACGTCCAAGCACCCGCACCGGCAGAATGCGCACGTTCGGCGCAACGCCGGTACCGAACAGGCCATTGTTCATCAGTGCCGCCACGGTGCCCATGACGTGGGTGCCGTGCCAGCTCGAATTGGTGGAACCCGAGCCGCTGCCGCAGGCGCCGGCCGGCGCGTAATCACCGGGATCGGAGGCGTCGGCGTCGCGACCATTGCCGTCATTGGCAACCCCGAGGTTGCTGATCAGGTCATAGCCGGGCAGCATGGCCCTCATGTCGACGTGCGGACGGTAGCCGGTGTCGATGACGGCCACGTTCACATTGCCGCTGCCCAGCGTCATGCTCCATGCGGCAGGAAGGTCGGCGCCGCCGCGGTTGCTGCCGCCGGGAGCCAGGTAATGCCATTGCCCGGGCCAGCTCGCGTAGCCCGGGTCGTTCGGCGCGATCATGTAGGGCTTGATCAGCAGGTCGGGTTCGGCGGACAGCACCTCGCCGCTCTGCTGCAACTTGGCGGCAATTGCGCGCGCCTGCTCCTCCGTGACCGGCTGATCGAGTTTCAGCAAATGCGTCCCATCGGCCAGCTTGCGCTCCACTGAAAGGGGCACGCTGGCAATCGATGACAGCCGGCTGGTATTGCTCCTGTCGAGTTGCCAGTTCAGCTTGCCGCCGCGGGTCGGATGCAGGGTGACGATCAGCCGGTCGACCATCTGCCGGCTGGCCGGCTCGACCTGTTGTGCAGTGACTGGCTTGCGCAGACCGGCTTTTGGCTTCGGTGACGCCGGATCGGCCGTTGCACTCACGGCAATGCTGGCGGCCATCAATAGACAGGCAATGCGCGCCAGCGCAGGCCGTGCATCGCGCACGGTGTGGAGGCCCATGGAAAATTCCTGATGCTGCAGTGTTGAGGCTGATCACTGTAGCAGTGAGGAAATCAAATTCTCGTGGGCACTAATGGGGAAAGCCGCGCCTGTTCACCGGAATGCAAAACCGTCAAGCGCGACGTGGGCAGAGAGGAAACAACCAGTGCAAGCGGATGAAAAAACGGGCAGGCGATGCCTGCCCGCGGACGGACGGAGCGGGCCTGCCCTACAGGCCTGCCGCAGCCCTCAATGCGGTGGCCTTGTCGGTACGCTCCCAAGTGAATTCCGGCTCGTCGCGACCGAAGTGACCGTAGGCAGCCGATTTGCGATAAATCGGGCGCAGCAGGTCGAGCATCTGCACGATGCCTTTCGGGCGCAGATCGAAATGTTCTCGCACCAGCTCGGCGATTTTCTGGTCGCTGACCTTGCCGGTACCGAAGGTCGTGACCATGACTGAAGTCGGCTGCGCAATGCCGATCGCATAAGAGATCTGGATCTGGCAACGCTCGGCAAGGCCGGCGGCAACGATGTTCTTCGCGACATAGCGGCCCGCGTACGCGGCCGAACGGTCGACCTTGGACGGATCCTTGCCGGAGAATGCCCCACCGCCGTGCGGCGCTGCGCCGCCGTAGGTATCGACAATGATCTTGCGACCGGTGAGACCGCAGTCGCCCTGCGGGCCGCCGATCACGAAACGACCGGTCGGGTTGATCAGGTAGCGGGTGTCCTTCAGCCACTCGGCCGGCACCACCGGCTTGATGATGTTTTCGATCGCCGCCTCCTCGATCTGCTTGTGCTCGATCTCGGGCGCGTGCTGGGTGGACAGCACGATGGTATCGATCGCGACCGGCTTGCCATCCACGTATTTCAGCGTGACCTGAGACTTCGCATCCGGCCGCAGCCACGGCAGGCGGCCGTCCTTGCGCAGCTGCGACTGCCGCTCGACGATACGGTGCGCATAGTAGATCGCAGCCGGCATCAGCTCGGGCGTCTCATTGCATGCGTAGCCGAACATCAGCCCCTGGTCGCCCGCGCCCTGATCAAGGTCGAGGCCCTTGCCCTCGTCGACGCCCTGGGCGATGTCGGGTGACTGCTTGTCGTAGGCAACCAGCACCGCGCAGCCCTTGTAGTCGATACCGTACTCGGTGTTGTCGTAACCGATCTCTTTCAGCGTATCGCGCGCGACCTTGATGTAATCGACGTTGGCAGTCGTCGTGATCTCGCCGGCCAGCACCACCAGGCCGGTGTTGCACAGGGTTTCGGCAGCGACGCGCGCGCGCGGGTCCTGCGCGAGGATGGCATCGAGAATGGCGTCGGAGATCTGGTCGGCGACTTTGTCCGGATGGCCCTCGGACACCGACTCGGAAGTGAACAAGTATTCGTTTGACATGCAAGCTCCTGATAAGGTTGACACAGTGTCGCGGTCAGCCCGGTGAGCCTGCGACGCTTTAGCGAGATTTGTAGACCGCCTCGCAAGTTGTCTGATTAACTCGGCGGTGTTTGATCGTGCTATTTTACGCAAGTTGCCCCACTTCAGCAAAACCGCCCTCCCGCCCCCCGCATGCTGCTTCGCCTGTTTCAAACCCTGTCGGTACTGCCCCTGCCCATACTGCATGCGATAGGCGTGGTCGCCGGCTGGGCGGTATATGCAGCATCGCCGGCCTACCGCCGGCGTATGCGCGACAACCTCGCACTGGCCGGCTACACCGGCCAGCTCGGACGGGCAATCTCCGAAGCAGGCAAGGGCGTACTCGAGTTGCCGTTCATCTGGTGCGCGCGACCCGCACGTGTGCTGCGCTCAGCGACTGTGCACGACTGGGAAGTCGCACAGTCTGCCCTCGATGGAGGACGCGGCGTGATCTTCCTGACCCCGCATCTTGGCTGCTTTGAAATCATCGCCCAGGCCATCGCCCACCGCGTCCCGCTGACAGCGCTGTACCGGCCGCCGAAAAAAGCGGCGCTGCGTCCGCTGCTCGAGCAGGCGCGCGCACGCGACGGACTGTCGCTTGCGCCGGCCAACTTGTCGGGAGTGCGCACGCTGCTGAAGACACTCAAGGGCGGCGGTGCGATCGGCCTGCTGCCGGACCAGGTGCCGGGCGCTGGCGAAGGCGTGTGGACACCGTTCTTCGGCAAACCGGCCTACACGATGACGCTGCCCGCCAAGCTGCAGCAGATGAGTGGCGCGCCCGTCGTGCTGTCGTACGCGGAGCGCCTTCCGCTTGGCCAGGGCTTTGCGATCCGCTTCGTGCGCTTTGACCATGAACTCACGGGCACACCCGCCGAGCAGGCACATGCCATCAACGCCGCAATGGAATCACTGATCGCGCGCTGCCCGGCACAGTACTTCTGGAGCTACAACCGCTTCAAGGGCAATCCGATGGCGGCCGGCAAGGAGACGGCATGAGATTGCTTCTGGCACTGATGTGGGTGCTGCACTGGCTGCCGCTGCCGCTGCTCGGGCGTCTCGGGCATGGTGTGGGCGACCTGCTGTTTCTGCTGATGCGCGAACGCCGGCAGATCACATTGACCAACCTCGAACTGTGCCTGCCGGAGCGATCGGCAGGGGAGCGGCGCCAGATCGCGCGCGATCATTTCCGCGGCTACGCCCGCAGCGTGCTCGAGCGCGCGATTCTGTGGTGGGCGCCGGAGTCCCGTTTGCGGCGCCTGATCCGCGTCGAACCCTCGGTACCCACCGAACCGGCGGCAAGCAGGCCGACAATCTACCTTTGCCCGCATTTCGTCTGCCTCGAAGTGGCTGGCGTCGCGATCACGATGGCCGGTCCCGCCTGCTCGATCTATTCGCGACAGCGCAACAAGGTATTCGATGAAGCACTGCGGCGCGGGCGGCTGCGTTTCACGTCCGACGAAAGCCAATTGATGTCGCGCTCGGCCGGCATCAAGCCCATCATTCGCGCGATGCGCGGCGGGCGGCCTTTCCTGATGCTGCCCGACATGGATTTCGGTCGCAAGGATTCGGTCTTTGTGCCGTTCTTCGGTGTGCCGGCGGCCACGCTGACCGCACCGGCCCGGCTGGTTTCCGCTACCAACGGCCAGGTGATCCCGGTGGTGACGCGTTTCCTTCCCGATTTCCGCGGATGGCGCGTCATGTTCTATCCGCCATGGGAAAACTATCCGGGCGACGATATCGAGCAGGCCACGCGCCGTATGAATGCCTTCATCGAGGAGCGCATCCTCGAAACACCGTCCGAATATTTTTGGTCGCACAAGCGCTTCAAGACACGGCCCGAAGGCATGCGATCGTTGTACACGTTCCGATAAACACGCTGCAGGCTCAACAATGAAACTGAAGTTCACCAAAATGCATGGCGCAGGCAATGACTTCGTCGTCATCGACGCCATCAACCAGCAGGTCAGCCTGTCGCCCGCACAGTGGAAACAAATAGCAGACCGCCGCTTTGGCATCGGGGCGGACCAGATCCTGGTCGTTGAACGTCCGACGACAGCAGGCGTCGACTTCCGCTACCGGATCTTCAACTCGGACGGCGGCGAGGTCGAACAATGTGGCAATGGCGCTCGCGCATTCGTGAAGTTTGTCGTCGACCAGGGCCTGACCGATCAGCGCGAGATCCGTGTGGAGACCATGTCCGGCATCATCGCGCCGCGGCTCGAGGATGACGGACGGATCACGGTCGACATGGGTTCGCCTGTGTTCGACGCTTATCGCGTGCCGTTCGACAGTTCGGGGCTTCAGCCACACACCGTCGGCAACGTCGAGCTCTGGCCAATTGACATTAGCGGCAAGCGCGTTGACGTAGCGGTACTGTCGATGGGCAACCCGCACGCGGTGCAGATTGTGGCCGATGTCGACAATGCGCCGGTCGGGGTCGACGGTCCCCTGATCGAGCACCATCCGCGCTTTCCGCGCCGGGTGAATGCAGGCTTCATGCAGGTGCTGAACCGCAGCCAGGTCCGCCTGCGCGTGTTCGAGCGTGGCGCCGGCGAGACGCTGGCCTGCGGCACCGGCGCTTGCGCAGCAGTGGTCGCCGGCATCTCCATGGGTCTGCTCGACTCGCCGGTTGCGGTGTCGACCCGCGGCGGCGAACTATCGATTTCCTGGCGAGGCGACGGCTCGCCGGTCATGCTGACCGGCCCGGCGGTCAGCGTGTTCGAGGGCAGCATCGACATCTGACACTGGCTGGCGCGGCCGAGAGTCTGGCGTCTCCTCACGCAGCCCGGCCGCGCTGCGCGCGTCGGCGGGTCATCAGGCTCCGGAAGCGGTACAGCCGCTGTCGGTAGTTTCCCTCCGGGCCCAGTTCTGCTCGCGCATCTCCCACGTCGAACACGCGCGCCGCGCGATCCAGCGCCTGCCGTTGCTCCCCGGTCTGCACCGGTATCAGCCGGCGCCGGCTGCGCGGATGCGCGGGCCGGATGTCCACTTCCAGGCAATGGCCATGATCGGCCGATTCGACATCGATCAGCAGCGCCTCCGCGCGCGTCAGCCCGAACCAGTAGGCAAGCTCAAGGCGCGCAGCAAGGAATGGATATTGACTGCTTGCATCGCGATTCAGCGATGTGCGCGCGGCGATCGCCCATTCTGCCTTGCGGGCCTGCGGCGCAATTTTCTCAAGCAGCGACCTGGCTTCCGCGCTTCCCTGTCCCGCCGCCTTTTGCAGCCAATAAACGGCACGCACATCCGAACGCGGCTCCAGCCTGCGCGCGCGCCATGCGACCAGCCCGAGTTCGAGTTGCGCGCGTGTATGTCCGGCGACCGCGGCCATTTCGAGATACCGGCGCGATTCCGCAATGCTGCGCCGGGAGAATTCCGGCTTCAGATAGATTCGGGACATCGCGTACCACGCCGCAGTTGCTCCCTGCTCCGCTGCCTGGGACAGCCATCGTATGGCTTTCTTGTAGTGCGCGACCCCGGGCACGGAGGTGATGCGCACGCCGCGTTCGTCCATCCGGGCGATCCACAGACCGTATTCCAGCTGGGCGGTACTGCGGCCGCCTTCAGCTGCGATTCGGAAATAGCGTTCGATCATTCGCGCGTTGGGATCTGCGGTGGCAAGCAAAGCCTTCGCACATCGCGCGAACAGATCGAAATCGGCGTCATCAAACGGTTTGCGCCGGGAGGCGGGACCGCTATTTCGACGATCAATCTCCTGTGCCATGGGCAGCGCCCAGAACAGGAATTTCAGGTGGTCACCCAGAGACCACGCATAATCGGCCAGCGCACGCTGAGCTGCGGCAACGCCGCCTTTTGCGGCCTTTGCCGCCCAGTCCAGGATGCTCTCGCGCCGTCCGCGCACCGGAGGTGGGCATTGTTCAAGCGGCTTCGAAAGCAGATCCTGCATGCCGAGCTGCTGCGCATAAAGCCATTGCGCGTCGGCGAGTCCGGCCTCAGCCGCTGCCTGCAGCGCGCGCATTGATTTCTGGCGCAGCATCTGGTCTGCCCGCCCCCAGCACGAGAACACCAGCATCGCGAGCACCAGTCCTGCCCGAGCCGACCCGCCCTCATATGCCCGCTCGTACCAGATCGCGACTCGCAGCGGATCGCCTGCCCGCCGTGCGATATCGAACGACAGGTATTCGCCGATCAGCATCCATGCTTCTTGCTGGTTCTGCTCGGCGGCTTTCTGCAGCCAGTGAATCGCTGTCGTATGGTTCTGCGGCAAGCTGGCGCTTCCAAACAAATACCGCTTGCCCAACGCGAGTTGAGCCAATGCCTGACCGGTCCGGGCAGCGCGAATGATCAGTAATTCTTCACGATTGGCCATGGGTACGGAAAGGCATCGGGAGTTATCAAAACGAAAACATTTGAACTCTGCGGCCTTGCCCAACTTGCGTCAACGCATGGTGGTGTGAATAAAACAACATCGTTTGCAGATCCGCCACGCGGTTTCCAAAGAATGCCGATAGCGAATACCGAACTTCCAGTCGTTTCTTTTTTAGAAATTAAGGTTCAGCCATCCGACTCGTGCGGATCGCTCAAAACAACCTTCCACTGGGGATGACGATGAAGAAGTTGTATGTTGCGCTGGCACTGACCAGCGTTATGGCCGGTGCTGCACACGCGCAATCAGCCGTTGAGATTTACGGCATTCTGGATATGGGATTCGTGCGTGACACGGGTGGCATCGGCGCCACTGCCACGGCAGGCAACCAGCTTACTAGCGGCGTGCAGTCGGGCACCCGTCTCGGCTTCAAGGGCACGGAAGACCTGGGCGGCGGACTCAAAGGACTGTTCGTGCTCGAGACAGGCATCGCTGCCGACACCGGCGGCTTCAATCAGGCAAACTCGGCCTTTGCTCGCCAAAGCTTCGTCGGCTTGCAAAGCGATCTGGGAACCGTGACGCTCGGACGCCAATACACTTCCCACTTCCTGACGCTGAACCAGGTCGCGGATCCCTTCGCTTCCGGACTCGCCGGCAACGCGCAAAACCTGATGCTTCCTCCAGTCGCGATTGAGGGGGATCGAGCGATCCGGATGAACAACGCGATCAAATACGCATCTCCGATCATCGCCGGCTTCAGCGGCGAAGTCGCCTACGGTTTTGGTGAGTCCACAGGCAACAGCGATGCAAATCGGGTAGTCACCGGCTCGGTTGGTTACGACATGAAGCCGGTGGCGGTGCGACTGGCTCATTACAGGAAAAGGAACAGCCTCGATACGGACACCATTTCCAGCACACTGCTCGCCGCAAACATAGATTTCGGGATGGCCAAGGTATTCGCTGCATTTGCCGACAATGACTGGGCCGGCGTCGAAAGCCGCGACTACCTGATCGGAACCACTGTTCCTTTCGGTGCACACAAATTCATCGCCTCCTACATTCGCAAGAATGCGCGCGGCACTTTCTCGGACAGAGATGCCGACCAGTGGGGCTTCGGTTACACCTATTCGCTGTCCAAGCGCACCAACTTGTATGCCGCCTATGGTCAGATCAGCAATGAAGGCTCTGCGGCATTCCGGGTGGGCAACAACTCGGCGAACGGCACAGGAGAAAGAGCGGTCAACCTCGGCGTACGGCATCTTTTTTAAGTTAACGGGCGTTCGCGCCCCAACCGGGTTCGGTGCCGGCTGTTTGTCTGACGGGCGACACCGGATAGGCTGGTTCCAGCCTGCAGAGTCTTCTGCGAATTTAATCTCCTCTCTTTTACGGCACCCTCGGGTGCCGTTTTTTTAAAATCGAAATCCATCGAGTCAATGGCGAACGGGTAAAATCCGGGCCAATATCAGATCGCATGCGCGCAGGCGCGCAAGTTCCTCGCCTTTCCCAAGACACGACATCCATGACCGACCTGCCAGACGCCGATGCGGTGGCCCGCTTCCTCGACAACCATCCGGATTTCTTTGAACACCATCCCGACCTGATCGCCGGCCTGAGACTCACCACCGCGCTGGGAGGACGTACGGTGTCGCTGCAAGAGCGGCAAGTCGAAGTCTTGCGCGACAAGGTACGGCAGCTTGAACTCAGGCTGGCCACGCTGAGCCGAAATGCCAACAGCAATGACATCATCCTGAGTAATGTTCACCAATGGGTGCTGCGCCTGCTGTCCGACAATAGCGATGACCCCGCGGCGTTCCTGCTGGCAGCGATGTGCGAGAGCTTCGGCGTGCCATCGGCCAGCCTGCGCCTGTGGGGGGTTAGGCCGGAGCACCAGCAAGCGTGGTTCGTCGCGAATGAAGCAGGAGCGCGGGAGTTCGCGGACAAGCATGCCGAGCCTCTGTGCGGTGCAGCGGCCGGTCGCCCGGGCATACTATGGCTGGATGATGCATCGTCCATGCAGTCCGCGGCGTCGATACCGCTGCGGCGCCCCGGCAGCGAACCCAGCTTCGGCCTGCTGGTGCTGGGCTCTCCCGACCCGCAACGCTTCGCCAGCGAGTTAGCCACCGATATCCTGGCCCGGATCGGCGAGATCGCTAGCGCGCGGCTGCTGCGCCTGATTGCCTGAAACGATGACTGGCTCCGGCGCTGATTGCGAATTCGCCGGCTACCTGCAGCATTTGCAGACCCAGCGCAAGCTGTCCGGCCACACACTGGACAGCTACCGACGCGACCTGGCCCAACTGGCCAGTCTGGTAGCGGAAATATCCGGCGCACCGCTAACGAGTGTCACCCAGTTCGACATTCGCCGATTTGCGAGCCAACTGCATGCTCGCGGACTGTCGCCGAGTTCGATTTCCCGGAAGCTGTCGGCGTGGCGCGGTTTTTACGGCTGGCTGGCGCTGCAGCAGCCGCTGCCCGCCAATCCGGTGGACGGCGTCAGGCCGCCGAAGCGCGCGAAAACGCTGCCCAAGGCGCTGGGCGTCGACGATGCGGTCAAGCTGGTTTCCGCGCCGGTTGCATCGTCCAACGACAACCCTGCAGATGCGCTGTGCAGCAAAGCGATGTTCGAGTTGCTCTATTCAAGCGGACTGCGAGTATCCGAACTCACCGGCCTCGACGTCGGATATCACCGGGACGGCGACTATCAGTCGCAGGGATGGCTGGCGCTGGACGAGGCTGAACTGACAGTCACAGGCAAAGGCAACAAGCGCCGCAGCGTGCCGATCGGCACTGCGGCACTGGCCTCGCTGAGGGAGTGGCTCGCTGCAAGGGCCAGCCTGGCGAAACCGGCACCGATGTCGGATGCATGTGCACTTTTCCTGTCCAGCCGCGGACGGCGAATGTCGCCGCGCGAGGTCCAGAAACGCATCAAAGCGCACGCACAGGCCGTCGGCATACCGGCCGATGTCCATCCGCATGTATTGCGGCATTCCTTTGCATCGCACCTGCTGCAATCGTCAGGCGACTTGCGTGCCGTTCAGGAACTGCTGGGTCATGCGTCAATTGCCTCGACCCAGGTCTATACTTCGCTCGATTTTCAGCGACTCGCGCAGGTATATGACGCTACCCACCCGCGTGCGAAAAAACAGGGCGGCGGCGCTTGAGTCCTCTGGCGCCCTGCGCCGATCACCCACACTTTTTTTGTCTGCCACACCATGTCATTGATACCCGCCACTATCCTCACCGGCTTCCTCGGCGCCGGCAAGACCACGCTGCTGAACCGCATCCTGCATGAGCAGCATGGCATGAAGATCGCCGTGATCGAGAACGAATTCGGTGAAGAGAACATTGACAATGAGATCCTCGTGCAGGACAGCAATGAGCAAATTGTCGAGATGAGCAACGGCTGCGTCTGCTGCACCGTGCGCGGCGACCTGATCGCGGCGCTGGGACAGCTGGCGCAGAAGCGGCGCGACGGACTGCTGCAATTCGATCGCGTCGTGATCGAAACCACCGGCCTGGCCAATCCCGGACCGGTGGCGCAGACTTTTTTCATGGACGAGGAAATCGGTACGTCCTACTTGCTCGACGGCGTGATTACCGTGATCGATGCCAGCCATGCGATGGATCAGCTCGACCGCTTCCAGGAAGCGCAGCGGCAGGCCGGCTTTGCGGATCGCATGCTGCTCTCCAAGGCCGACCTGGTAGCGCCGGAGCACTTGGCCGCCCTCGAGGCGAGGCTCATGCGCATCAATCCGCGCGCGCCGATCGCGCGAATGAATTTCGGCGATGCGCCGATCGGAGAAATCTTTGACATCCGCGGCTTTAACCTGAACGAACGGCTAGAGATCGATCCGGATTTCCTGAAGGCGGACGAACACGCGCACGACCACGACTGCGACGACCACTGCGAACACGACCATCATGCCCATGGCCATCATCACCATGGCGGCCATACCGATGAGATTGCCGCCTTCGTCTTCCGAAGCGATCGACCTTTCGATCCGGCGCTGCTCGAGGAATTCGTCGGCAGCCTGATTAAAGTCTACGGACCGCGCATGCTGCGCTATAAAGGTGTGCTGTGGCTGAAGGGCGCATCACGCAAAGTGATCGTGCAGGGCGTGCACCAGACCATGGGCAGCGACCTCGGTGCGCCCTGGGGAGAGCAGGAGGTGCGCGTTAGCAAAATGGTCTTCATTGGCCAGTCGCTGCCGAAGCAGGTGTTCCTCGACGGGCTGGCGCAGTGCCTGGTACAAAATTGAAAACCTTGGATCGCTGTCGCTATTATTCCCCCAGCGGAACAGATTAAAAATCAGACAAAGCTTGTCGTTCGCACCGACAATGTGATTACAATAGCCGCCGGTTTCAGCCGGGTTCGCGCCGCCTACGCAGCGCGTGTCCCGGATCCACGGCCCGGACGGGTCTGTGCCCCGACAAGGCCGGCACGGGGGTCCCGGGTAAAATTCATCGATTCGCAGTTACGAAAGCAAGCGACGTGGCAACCAATACCAAAACCTCGAAATCCTCCGCCACCGACGGCAACCTGCTCAGCGAAGAGCAGATCCTCGCGATGGACGAGAAGGACTACATGAATCCTGCGCAGCTGGCCTTTTTCAAGGCACGCTTGCAGCAGCTCGAAAAAGATTTGCTGCGCAACGCCGACGAGACGACAGAGCACCTGCGCGAGACCGTGCTGGTGCCCGATCCCGCGGACCGCGCGACCATCGAAGAGGAGCATGCGCTTGAACTGCGCACCCGCGATCGCGAGCGCAAGCTGCTGAAGAAGGTGCAGCAGTCGCTGCAGGCAATCGACTCCGGCGACTATGGCTGGTGCGAAGAGACCGGCGAGCCGATCGGCATCCCGCGCCTGCTGGCCCGGCCGACCGCGACCCTCTCGCTGGAGGCGCAGCAGCGCCGCGAACTCAAGCAGAAACTGTACGGCGACTGACACGCCGACGGCTGGTTTGTTGGTTCGCAGCCCCCGCCAGTTGGCGGGGGTTTTTCTTTCAGTTACCATCGGAATCTTCCGGCACTTCGCCGATACCTTCCGACGGATGAACGCATCCCCGCCTCGCACGAGACGCCACAGCATGCTGATAAGCCTGCTGCTGGTACTGAGCCTGCTGTTTGCGCAGTGGCTCGGTTACGTCCATGCGTTCGCGCACTCCGGCGGCACCGGCGAGTCCACCGAATTCGTCCAGGCGACGCAATCGCCTGACGGTACGTTCGGGCATGCCAAATCGGCCGGCGCCTGCGCGGCCTTCGACGCCGCCGCCCTGGGCACCGGACTTCATGGCCCCGCCCTGCAGTTGCTGGCAGCACTGCCTGCCGACGGGCCGGTCGCGCTTCCGCCGCGCACTGGCTGGCATCGGCTTTTCACCGCCCATTTCAGCACGCGCGCTCCGCCTCTGAACGCCTGATCCCTGCATCAGTCCCGCACCCGGCCTGGACGGGCTGCGGTTCACGTTCATTGTCTGTGGAGATTTTCATGACTTTCCCGAAGTCCGCGCTCGCACACGCGGTGCTGTGCGCGCTTTCTGGCATCACCCTGGTTGCACATGCGCAGCAGCCCGGAAAAACCCTTCCGCCGGTCGTCGTTACGGCCGATCCGTTCAGTTCACAAGAAACGTCCGCGATCCTCTCACCGGCACGCGTGCTGTCAGGCGACGCGATGCGCGACAAACTCGGCGGCTCGCTTGGCGAGACCCTGATCAACGAGCCGGGCGTGAACGCATCGGGCTTCAGCACGGGCTCGTCGCGCCCGGTGATCCGCGGCCTCGAGGGACCGCGGGTAAAAGTGCTGCAGAACGGGATGGACAACGGCGACCTGTCGGCCATCTCGAACGATCACGCGGTCAGTGCCAGCCTGCTGAGCGTCCAGCAGATCGAGATCCTGCGCGGTCCGGCCACGCTGCTCTACGGATCGGGAGCGATCGGCGGCGCAGTGAATATTGTGAACGGACGGATACCGACGGAACTCGAGCCGCGCCCGACCGGCGAGGCCGAGTTGCGGGCCGGCAGCGCAGACAACAGCGGCGCCTTCGCATTCAGCGCCGACCGCTCGGCCGGCAATATCGGGCTGCACATTGATGGCAGCTTGCTGCGTGCCGGCGACTATCGAATACCCGGAAACAGCTCGGTCGACGGCAGCGGCGACAACGGGAAGCTCTCTTTCTCGGGTAACCGCGAGAATAATCTCGGCGTCGGCGCATCGCTGATACAGCCGTGGGGCCATGTCGGTGCGTCCGTCGCACAGAACGACAAGCTTTACGGCATTCATGGCCGGGACGAGAACGCGAAAATCGATCTGCAGCAGACGAGGTTCGATGTCGACGCGCTCGTGCGCTCGCCCTTCGAGGGTTTCGACACACTCCGCGTGAAGCTCGGGAATAACAACTACCGTCATACCGAACTTGAGGACGGCAGCGAACCGCATGTCAGGTTCTCGAACCGCTCGCTTGAATCACGCTGGGAGCTGAGCCACCTGCCCGTCTCGGGCTGGCGAGGCAAGTTCGGCTTGCAGACACAGAACGCAACCGTGCAGGCACTGAATGTCGAGGATCCGACCGAAGACCCGACCGTGCCGCGCACCCGCTCATCGACGCTCGCCGCGTTCGTGGTCGAGGAGAAGGACATTGGCAGCGTGCGCGTGAATGCCGGCGCGCGCCTGGAAAAGGTCGACCGGCGGCCGGCCGGCAACAACGGACGCGACTTTTCGCTGGCCTCGACTTCGGTCGGCGCATTGTGGAGTTTCGTGCCCGGCTATGCGCTCGGGGCCACCGCCTCGCTGGCGCAGCGCGCGCCGACTGCGGAAGAACTGTACTCGAACGGCGTGCATCATCCGACCGAGACTTTTGATGTGGGCGATGTCGCGCTGCGCAAGGAAACCTCCCAGAACATCGACCTCTCGCTGCAGAAAACCGAGGATCGGCTGCGCTGGCGAGCCAATCTGTTCCAGAACAAGGTCAGCAACTTCATCTATGGCCGGATCGGCGGCGACGTCTGCGCAGACGGCAGCACGCCACCCGCCTGCCTCGACGGCGAGGAGGCGCTGCGCACGCGCAGCTTCAGCCAGGCCGATGCAACCCTGCGCGGCTACGAAATCGACCTCAGCTACAACCTGTACGAGAACGGCTGGTTTGGTCGCATCTTCAGCGACAGCTCGCGCGGCACGCTCGACAACCTCGGCAATCTGCCGCTGCAGCCGGCCACCCGCACCGGCATCACGGTCGGCTATCAGGACGCCACATGGCGCTCGTCGCTGTCCGTACTGGATGCCAGCGCGCAGAACCGGATAGCCAGCCCCGGCATATCCGACGAGACCGTCACGCGCGGCTACACCCGCGTCGATGCAAGCCTTTCATGGCGCCAGCGCTATGGCGCGACCGATCTCACTTGGTTCCTGCTCGCGCGCAACTTGCTGAATGAAGAAATCCGACTGTCGACGTCATTGCTGAAAGACTACGTACCGCAGCCGGGCCGAAATCTCATTGTCGGGGTGCGCGCGCGTTTCTGAGCCTCGGTAAGTCAATTCCTTCAGTGAAGTGAACGGTGCTGTTGGGCGGTCGTTGGACGGACACAACGCCTGACTGACAATCTGGCGATCATGCCTGTGCGGGTAAGCACTAATTACCCGGCTGTGGCCGGCATGGCCTGCAATCAAGGTAATGTCCTCCAGCCCCTCCGTTCACCCTTGCAGGCGCCGGCGTGAAATTTCTCCACATCTTCGGCAGGAACCCGGCACGCGATCCGCGTCGCCGGACGCAACAGCAGCCGCAGCCCGATCGGGAACTGCCTGCAGACACCGCGCACAAGATCGACCTGATTGAATCCGAGATCACGGCTGAACTGGGGCTGGGGACGCTGATCCCGCCCTCGCCCCAGCTGGAGCCGGCTGTGCTGCTCGAGCAACGCATCGAGGAGGCTTGCCTGCTGCATGCCGGCAAGCGGTCGGCAGAGGCGGCGGCATTGCTGGCTGAGGCGACCGCGACGCCGGTGCCCTCGGCCGGAGAACAGGAAAGACTGGCATGGCTGATGCGTCTGGAACTCGCCTGTTTCGACGACAGCCGGCAGCGCTTCGAGGACACTGCGCTGGGTTACGCACAGCGCTTCGAAACCTCGCCGCCGCAATGGCCGAGCCCGCCGCCGGATGACCAGCCCGCACAGCCGGCACCGGTGCTCGTCGTTCGCGGCAGGCTCTGCGGCAATACCGCATCACTGCTCGCCCACCTCGAGAAAACGGCCGGCCGCCATTCCCGCGTGCAGCTCGACCTGGGCGGCGTAAATGACCTAGATATCGAGGGTTGCCGGCTGTTACTGGACATGCTGCTGCGCTGGCAGGCCCTGCATATCGAGACCACCTTCATCGGCGTCGATACGCTGCTCGAGCTGCTGCAGGCGCGCTTTCCGGGAGTATGCCGCGACAGCGATGACGCGGCTTGGCTGCTTCGCATCGAACTCCTGCGTGCCGGCGGCGATAAGGCCGCCTATGAAGAGGCCTGCATCGCGTACAGCGTCATGTATGAAGTCTCGCCACCGGTGGCCCTTGCCGGCACGCCCGCAGTCGGGAGGGCATCGGGCATCGTCATGTTGCCGAGGGAAATAGGGCTCCCGGTCGAGCGCCTGCTGTCGACCATCGCCGCTGCAAGCGGCAGCGCGCCGGCGCTGGCGCTCGACTGCGGCCAGTTGCAGCGCATCGAATTCAATGCGGCCTCGCCGCTGCTGTCCGGCATTGCGCGCGTCGCGCAGGGCAAACCGGTAGAATGGCGCGACACACCCTTCCTCGTGTCGACGCTACTGCAACTGGTGGGCGGCGCCGGCCAGTTGAGGATCATCAACCGCAAACCCTGATGGCAATTGCAGTACGGCTGCCGCCGATCCGTGCTGCCGCAGCCTGCGAATTCTCATGGAACAATTTCACGGTACCACCATACTTTCGGTCCGCCGCGGCGCACAAGTCGCACTGGGCGGCGACGGACAAGTCACGCTCGGCAATGTCGTAATGAAAGGCTCGGCGCGCAAGGTGCGCAAGCTGTTCCACGGCAAGGTGCTGGCAGGTTTCGCCGGCGGCACTGCCGATGCGTTCACACTGATCGAACGCTTCGAGTCCAAGCTCGAGACGCATCAGGGCAACCTGCTGCGCGCGTCGGTCGAACTCGCCAAGGACTGGCGTACCGACCGCATGTTGCGCCGGCTGGAAGCCATGCTGCTGGTCGCCGATCGTGAATCCACGCTGATCATCACCGGCAACGGCGACGTACTCGAACCGGAGAAAGGCGTCGGCGCGATCGGCTCGGGCGGCAGTTATGCGCAGGCGGCCGCACTGGCCCTGTTCGAGAATACCGAACTGACACCGGTTGAGGTCGTGCGCAAGTCGCTGACGATCGCCGGAGAGCTCTGCATCTATACCAATCTGTCGCTGACCATCGAGACACTGGACTGAACGCATCATGAACCTCACTCCGCAAGAAATCGTCACCGAACTCGACAAGCATGTGGTCGGACAAGCCAACGCCAAGCGCGCAGTCGCGATCGCACTGCGCAATCGCTGGCGCCGCCAGCAGGTACCTGATCCGCTGCGGCACGAGATCACGCCAAAAAACATCCTGATGATCGGCCCGACCGGTGTCGGCAAAACCGAGATAGCGCGCCGGCTCGCCCGGCTCGCGGATGCCCCGTTCATCAAGATCGAGGCGACCAAGTTCACCGAGGTCGGCTATGTCGGCCGCGATGTCGACACCATCGTCCGCGACCTGACCGAGATCGGCGTCAAGCAAACGCGTGAGCAAGCGGTACGGGAAGTGCGCGCGCAGGCGCAGGACGCCGCCGAAGAGCGCATCCTCGACGTACTGCTGCCGCCGGCACGCGACTTCGGCTTCGCCAGCACGCAGGCGCCGGAAGAAAAGGGGGCAAGCGCGACCCGCCAGACTTTCCGCAAGCGGCTGCGCGAGGGCGCGCTGGACGACAAGGAGGTCGAGATCGAGGTCGCCGAGCCGCGCGCGCAGATGGAGATCATGGCGCCGCCCGGCATGGAAGAAATGACGGAGCAGATCAAGTCGATGTTCTCGGGGCTCGGCGCCGGGCGTCGCAAGACGCGCAAGCTGAAAATTGCCGAGGCTATGAAGCTGCTGGTGGACGAAGAGGCCGAGCGCCTGCTCAACGAAGACGAGCTGAAACAGCGAGCGATCGCGAACGTCGAGCAGAACGGGATCGTCTTCCTTGACGAAATTGACAAGATCGCCGCGCGCTCGAACACGCAGGGCGCAGACGTGTCACGCGCAGGCGTGCAGCGTGATTTGCTGCCGCTGGTCGAGGGTACGACGGTGAACACGAAGTACGGCATGGTCAAAACCGACCACATCCTGTTCATCGCCTCCGGCGCCTTCCATTTTGCGAAGCCTTCTGACCTGATACCCGAGCTGCAGGGCCGCTTCCCCATCCGGGTCGAACTGGAGTCGCTGTCGATCGCCGACTTCGAACGCATCCTGACCTCGACCGATGCCTGCCTGACGCGCCAGTACCAGGCGCTGCTGCGCACCGAAAACGTCAACGTGAATTTCACGCCGGACGGCATACGGCGGCTGGCCGAGATCGCCTGCTCGGTGAACGAGAAAACCGAGAACATTGGCGCACGCCGCCTGTACACGGTGATGGAGAAACTGCTCGAGGACCTGTCATTCTCCGCGGGCACCGCGGCGACCGACAGCGTACAGGTCGACGCAGCCTACGTAGACATGCGGCTGGGCGAGCTGGCCGTCAACGAAGACCTGTCGCGCTACGTGCTCTGAGGTCGGGCAACGCAGCTGGCGTCAACGGAGATCTGCCATGGCGAACAAGGCACTTGCCAAGCGCCAGAAACTCGCGCATCGCGTCGAACCGGCACAGAGAGCGCTAAAGCCGCGCAATCCGGTCGCCGTACCTGCCCGCCAGCGTGCGGCAGGGCCGCACGGAAAAACTGCCGGTGGCAGCCGGCAGGCAAAAAAGCGCGAACTGGTGCGCATGCTGCTGCAGAAAAACGGCGATCACTGATCAGCGCGGCGGTTGCGCAGGCAACGCCGGACGGGTCTGCGCCGGCGCACCGCCCCCGGCCGCCGTCGTCCCCGGGTTGCCGGCGCCGCTGGCTGTTGGCTGCGCAGGCTGCACGGACTGTGGCAGCTGGGCCGGCTGCGGAAGCTGCGGCGGCGGAGCCGGTTGTGCGGGCTGCGGCTGCTGGAACTGCGGCGGCGGCTGTGGCGAATCTGCCTGCAAGCTCCCGTTGCCGCCCTCCTGCGCGGCAAAGGCCGGCAGCGTCAATTCGCGCGCTGCGCCGCGATCGGACAGCACCACGGTGCGTGCATTCACTTCCTTGACCGTGAGCCCTGGCAGCACTTCCGCATTGACGCCCAGTGCGCGCGTTGGCTTTCCCTCGGCCGCGATGATGGCGACGCTGCGCCCTCCGCGGCCCGCGTGGATGATGCCGCGCAGCTGCACATTCGCCATCCCGGCCTGAGGCTGGCCGCCGAACAGATTGGCGGCAGCAGTCGCCGGCGGCAACGGCCGTTCGGCACGCGGCGGCGCGGCCACCGGCCTCGGCTCCGGCGCGAGCCACAGCAGCAGCCAGTACGCAACCGATGCGCACAGCGCAAGAAACAGCAGGAAACTTGCAATCACGGGCGCGCGCTGTGTCATCTCACCTCACCAGCTGATTGATCTCGATGATCGGCATCAGCACCGCCAGCACGATCAGCAGCACCACCACGCCCATTGCGAGGATCAGTACCGGTTCCAGCAAGCCCGCGATTGTCAGCGCGCGCCGCTCGAGGTCCTGCTCCTGCAGCTGCGCGGCGCGATTGAGCATTGCCGGCAGTTCGCCGGTCACTTCGCCGGCGCGGATCATGTGGATCAGCATCGGCGGAAAATGCTTGTGCGCCGATAGCGCCCGCGCCAGTCCGACGCCCTCGCGCACCGATGCCGTCGCATCTTCCACCTGCTGACGCATCGCGACATTCGACAGCGTGTCGCGGCTGGTCTGCAAGGCGCGCAGGATCGGCACGCCGGAGCTGATCGTGATGGCCAGCGTGCTGGCGAAGCGCGAGGTGTTCAGGCTGCGCTCGAACTTGCCCACCAGCGGCGCAGTCAGCAGCCAGCGATGCCAGCGCAGCTTCGCCGCCGGATCGCGCAGGCTGCGCCGCCACAGCCAGAAGCCGCCGGCCGTCAGCAAGGCCACCAGCCAGCCCCATGCGCGCACGAAGTCCGACAGTGCCAGCATGGCGATCGTCAGGAACGGCAATTGCTGCTTGGTATTGGCAAACACGGAGACGATCTGCGGCACCACATAGGCAAGCAGGAAGATCACGATGGCAAATGCGACGAGGGTCACGATCGCCGGATAGGTAAACGCGAGTCTCACCTTCTGCACCAGCGCGTTGCGCCGCTCAACGAAATCGGCCAGCCGCGACAGCACGCCCGCCAGCTGGCCGATCTGCTCGCCGGACGCCACCAGCGCACGATAAATGTCGGCGAAGTCGCGCGGATGCTGGGCGAGCGCGTCCGACAGCGAGGAGCCGCCCATGACCTCCGCGCGGATGGCCGCGATCAGGTCGCGCAGGTAAGGCCGCTCGGCCTGCTCCATCAGCGCATCGAATGCCTGTTCCAGCGGCAGATTGGCTTCGAGCAGCGAGGCCAGCTGGCGCGTGAACAGCGCCAGTTCCACGGTCGACAGCTTGTCGCCGAACGCGAATGAGCGGCGCGCCTTGCCCTCGGCACCGCCGCTGATGGCGTCGACCGCCAGCGGCACCAGCCCGCGCGCGCGCAGGTCCGAGCGCGCCGCCCGCGGACTGTCGGCCTGCAGCACGCCGCGGCTGGGCGCGCCGGCGGCATCGACGGCTTCGTAGCGGAAAGCGGGCATGCGTGCTTACTCCTTCGTCACCCGCAGCAGTTCGGCCTCAGTGGTGGTGCCGTCGGCCAGCCAGCGTTCGCCATCCTCGCGCATGGTCTGCATGCCGTCCTGCTGGGCAGCACTGCGGATCTCGGCTTCGGACGCGCGGTCATGGATCTGCGCGCGGATCGCCTCGGTTGTCATCAGCAATTCATAAATGCCGACCCGCCCCTGATAGCCGGTCTGCCCGCAGTGGTCGCAACCGACCTCGTGCCAGTGCTGACCGTCAAAGCGGCGGCAATGCACGCACAGCTTCCTGACCAGCCGCTGCGCGACCACGCCGATCAGCGAGGACGACAGCAGGAAGGGTTCGATGCCCATGTCCAGCAGCCGGGTGATGGCCGCGGCCGCATCATTGGTGTGCAGGGTGGCCAGCACCAGGTGGCCGGTCAGCGAGGCCTGGACAGCGATCTGTGCGGTCTCGAGGTCGCGGATCTCGCCAATCATGATCACGTCCGGATCCTGGCGCAGGATCGCACGCAGCGCCTTCGCGAACGTCATCTCGATGCGCGCATTTACTTGCGTCTGACCGACGCCGGGCAGCTCGTATTCGATCGGGTCCTCGACGGTGAGGATGTTGGTCGAAGGCGAATTCAGCCGCGACAGTGCCGCATACAGCGTGGTGGTCTTGCCCGAACCGGTCGGCCCGGTCACCAGTACGATGCCGTGCGGCTGGGCAATCAGGTGGTCGAACCGTGAACGTGTAGCGTCGCTCATGCCGAGGTGCTGCAAGTCCATGCGGCCGCCTTCCTTGTCGAGCAGACGCAGCACTGCGCGCTCGCCGTGGCCGGTCGGCAGGGTCGACACGCGCACGTCGACCGGCTTGCCGCCCACTCGCAGCGTGATGCGGCCATCCTGCGGCAGTCGCTTCTCGGCAATGTCGAGCTGGGACATGATCTTGATGCGCGAAATCAATGCCGCGTGGATCGCTTTTTTCGGGCGCACGATGTCGCGCAGCCGGCCGTCAATCCGGAAGCGCACCACCGACACCTGCTCGAACGGCTCGATATGGATATCGGACGCGCCTTCGCGCAGCGCCTCGGTCAGCAGCGCATTGATCATGCGGATCACCGGCGCATCGTCGGCCGACTCGAGCAGATCCTCGACTGCCGGCATGTCCTGCATCAGGCGCGCGAGATCAAGGTCGGACTCGACTTCGTCGACCACCTGCGCGGCATCCCCCGCCGAGCCGGCATAGGCGCGCGCGATCGCGCTCTCGAGCTGTTCGCGCGGCAGCCGGTTCAGGCGCACCCGCCCGAAGCGGCGGCTGACCTCGGCCACTGCCGACGGCACGGTCGCTTCCGATACCCAGACATCGATCGCGTCCTGCGGCGCGCCCGCCTGGGCGAGCACGCCGAAGTCGCGCGCAAAAGAAAACGGCAGCAGCCGCGGGTCATGCATGGCAGCAGTCATGGTGTCATTCCGTCGAGCCAGAAGGGCCGGCAGCGGATGCCCTTCCTGCTCGCTGATGGGCACCGGCAGTGCCGGAAGATTGCCGCCCTTCATCGCTGGTTGATCACGGGCGGCTCCACCGGAAAGACCTCGGGAGGCGGCGAAGGTTGCACCGGCGACTGGGTTGATGCACCGGATGACGTGGGCGGGGTCGGCACCTCGCGGTTCAGCATCGAGCCGCCGACCGGGCGGCCGCCTTCCAGCGGCGGTAACAGCGGCGAATCGGTGGGAGGCAGCAGGGAGTTCGGCGTCGGCTGCACCGCCATCTGCGCACCGCGGATGTAGTCATAGCGGTCGCTGGCAACCGCTATGCTCTGTTCGTTGCTGCGCACGACGGTCGGCCGCAGGAACACCATCAGGTTGGTCTTGGTGCGCCGCTTGGACTGGTAGCGAAAAAGGTAGCCCAGCACGGGAACGTCACCCAGACCGGGCACTTTCTCGACTGAATCGGTCAGCGTGTCCTCGATCAGCCCGCCGAGCACGATGATCTGGCCGTCGTCGACCAGTACGTTGGTGTCGATTGAGCGCTTCGAGGTGATCAGGCCGGATGCGGTCGACTGCTGGATGTTCGACGTCTCCTGATAGATCGCCATCTTCACGGTGCCGCCTTCGGAAATCGTGGGGCGTACCCGCAGCGACAGGCCGATGTCGCGCCGCTCGATCGTCTGGAACGGGTTCACGCCGGCCGCGCCGCCGGAAGCCGCGGTCGTGAACTGGCCGGTGATGAAAGGCACGTTCTGGCCGACGATGATGCGCGCCTCTTCATTGTCGAGCGTGATCAGGTTCGGCATCGACAGGATGTTGGCTTTCGCATTCGACTCCAGGGCGCGCGCCAGCGCACCCAGCCCCAGTTGGCCGTCGCTGGTCTGCCGGAATATGCCGGCCGTGATGCCATTGCCGGGCGGCAGCGGCGTGTTGTTCGGACCGAGAATAGACGCCGCCTGCCGTATCAGGTTGTTGCCCTCGCTCGAAAAACCGGTCAGCAGGCCCACGCGATAACTGCTGCCGCCATTGCCAGACAGCGCAGCCCATTGCACGCCCAGCTCGGCAGCTTTCTCGGCACTGATCTCGACGATCAGGGACTCCACATAGACTTGCGCGCGGCGCGCATCGAGCTGGTCGATGATGGCGCGCAAATTGCGATACACCCGCTCGTTGGCGGTGATGATCAGCGTATTGGTCGTCGGGTCGGCCTGGATGAAGCCGGCCGCGCCGCCGGTCGGCAAGGGGCCCTGCTGCGGCGCAGCCGACGAAGGCGGCGCCTGCAGCCCGGCGCCCTGCGGCTGGGTCGGCGTCGGCTGCGCAGCCGGCTGGGTCGGCGTCGGCTGGGGCGAACCCGGCGTGGCAGCGCCGGTCTCGCCGGCCACCACCGCGCGCAACACCTGCGCCAGCCTGGTCGCTTCCGCATTGCGCAGGTAGACCACATGCACATTGCCGGGCAATGCCGTGGGCTGGTCGAGTTTCTCGATCAGGGTGCGTGCCAGCCCCGCACGCGCGGCCGTCGACGCCCGGATGATCAGCGAGTTGGTGCGCGCGTCGGCCAGTACCAGCACGCGACCGGGATCGGCCTGGCCGGGTGCGGCCCCAGTATCGAGCAGGCGATTTATGGTCACCGCGACGTCGCTCGCGATCCCGTGCTCCAGCTTGACCACGTCCAGTTCGGCGATCGAAGGCACGTCGAGCGCAGCGATGATGCGCGAGATGCGGCGCAGGTTGTCCGCGTAGTCAGTAACGATCAGGGTGTTGTTGGTGGGGTCGGCGGCAATCGTATTGTTGGGCGAGATCAGTGGCCGCAGCACGGCGACCAGTCCGTTCGCATTCTCGTAATTGAGCCGGAAGATCCGGGTGGCGATCTGGTCGCCGCGCAGCTTCTCCACCTGCACCGGCGAGGCCTGCAGCTTGGCGTCCGCCTCCGGTACCACCTTTACAAAATTCTGCGTGCGTACCACTGCGTAGCCTTGCAGCCGCAGCACCGAGGTCAGCATCTGGAATGCCTGCGCCTTGCTGACCGGCTTCTCGGACACCAGGTTAATGGTGCCTTTCACGCGCGGGTCGATGACGAAGGTATTGCCGGTGAAGTGGCCGATCGCGCGCACCACCGACTCGATATCGGCGCCGACGAAATTGAGCGTAGCCTGATTCTGGTTCGGCTCCTGCGCGAAGCCGGGCGGCAGCGCGAGCGCTGCAAGCAGCACGGAAAGTTGCGAAATTTTTTTCATTTGAACTCGAGCGCGATCACGTTTCTGTCCCCAACCCGGCGGCGCTGACCCAGCAGGTTCAGCAGCACGGCCAGCCTTTGTTCGTCGCCTTCCTTAGCCCAGGCCTGCCCGGAGAACTGCAGGCGGCCGTTCACGATGCTGCCGGCGCCTTCGAGCATCAACGGACCCGACAAGCTTTCCAGATTGATCCGCGCCGTGTTTCCCTGCCAGTCAAATTGCATGCGATAAGCACCGAGCGGCTTGACCGGCGATAAGGCCGAGGCAATCTCGGTCATATCGAGGCGCATGCGGCCGTCGATGGCCATGCCGGAATCGCTGCGCTCCAGCTTCAGCGACGGCCATGACAGCTGCATCAGGCCCGACGGCTGTACCGTATTGAGCGGCGCGCCGAGCGCAGCCAGCCGCTCCGCTGGCAGGCTGATGCGGGCCGGCCCGAGCTCCCAGCGTGTCCAGCTGCCAGCGATCGACATCGGCTCGGCCAGCGCGCGCGGGTTCTGCACACTGGCATCGACCATGCCGACCAGCGCCAGGGGTGACAGCGTCCAATCAAATCGTCCCGGCAGCAGGGGCACCAGCGGCTCGTCGCGCGCACCGGCGATGCCGACGAATGCCGAGCCTTGCCAGACGCTGCCCTGCGGGTCGCCGAGCGACAGCTGACCGCCGGTCTGGCGCTCGACCAGCGGTACCAGCCAGGCCGCCGGCAGGCTCGCGATCGCGGTGCCAAGGACGATCAGCAGCCCTGCCGCGAGCCACCACAGCGGCCTCTTCATGGAAGCTTGCGCAGCGACAGGTTGGCGTCGACGCGATCGATGCGGTCGCGCGCGGTAACTCCGCCGTCGGTCACCACCAATTGCACGTCGCGCTGCACCTGCCGCAGCCACTCGATCAGCGCCGAGAACGACACATCGCTGAGCGTGAGCCGAACCTGGCCGTCGCTGACCGTCAGGCTCTGCGGCTTGATCCCCTGGCCTGCCAGACTGCGCTCGAGCTCAGCCCGGTCGGGCATCGGTGCCGCGGGAGCGGCGGCAGGTGCGGCGGCCGCCTGCTGCGCCAGCGCTTGCATCTGCGCGACATCGGCGCGCAGTCCCGGCAAGGCCTTGTTCCATTGTTCGCGACCCTGCAGCGCGGGATCGATTAGCACCAGCCAGACCAGCACCAGCAGCAACAGGCCGCCGCCGACCGCAAGAATCCTGCGCTCGCGGGGCGTGCGCCCGTACCAGAACTGTCGAAGGGCACTCGACTTCATGGGGTGCTCCTGACCTGCCATACCGAGGGATCGCCGGGCGACGGTGTGACGTCCAGCTGGCGCGCCGCCAGCGCCGGCCGCAGCGAGTCGAGCGATACCGGCGCGCCGGGCTTGAGCCGCACCGTCAGTGCGGCGTCGTTGTATTCAATGGCGGCAATCGAAAGCGGGTCGGCGACGTTGCCGGCCCATGCATCGCCCAGTGCCGCCAACAAGCCAAGGAAGCCGCCCGGCGCCAGTTCTCCGCCGGCCTGCTGCGCGGCGATCGCTTTCTGGCGCATCTGCGCCAGCGGATCGACCACCACCTTGTCATTCGGGAAGGTCCGCTGATAGATCGTGGCCATGCTCTCCTGCAGCCGCACCCCCTCGCGCCGCAGGCGCCACCAGTCCCAGTTCAGCGCAATGATGTTGAACAGCAGCAGGGCCATCGCCAGCACCAGCGGCCAGCGCCAGCGCCCCCAGTCGAGCGACTCCTCGCGGCGGCCGGCCACACCGCGCACCAGGTCGAGCTCGAGGCGGCTGGCACCCTCGATCCAGCTGCCCCAGTCCTCGTCGACAAACTCGATCCCGCTGCCCGGATGCGCGTCGGCCCACGCGCCAAACTGCGGCGCCCACGCTGCCGGCACGGACATCTGAACCGCCTGCCCGCCGGCAAAGGTGGCCAGCATCTCAGGCACGACGTCGGCGAGCCGGCTGTCGTCGTCGACCGCGACGGGCAAGCCGATGCCCTCATCGGCCGACAGGCGCAGCGCCAGCAGCGGCTGGCCCGGCGATTCGAGCAGCGCAGCTGACACATGCGCTGCCGGCAGCGGCAGGCATAGCTGCATCGGCTGCGCGGCGATGCGGCGCGCGCCGTGCCGGCGCAGCGCATCGACCCAAAGTTGCAGCCAGCTGCGGTCGACGACGGCGATCGTCCGGCGTCCGTCGACGTCGGGCCCGGCAGCGATCGCACAGTCCGCCGGATCGCCGATGATGCGGTCCTCGACCAGCGCCGGCAACGCGGCCTGCATCCGCACAGGCGACAACGGCGGCACCGGCAGATTCAGCAGGGTCACGTCGCTCGCTGCCAGCAGCATCACAACGCGCTGCACGCGAGCAAACATCGGCGCCAGTTCGGCCAGCGGCGCACTGCCAGACTGCTGAAGCCGTCCGCGCACTGCCCATGCAAACGGCAGCGCGTCACTCTCCGCCGGCGCTGCGCCGGCGCGCGCGGGCAGGCGCAGGTACAGGGCCGAGGCCTGCTCATCGCGCGCCATTCACTCCTCCCTTACCCACAACAGGTGTGTCGTCGGCCCGAAGCGCTCGACCAGCGCCTGCACCTGGAGCGTCGCCTGGCGAACCGTCACTCGGCCGGTGACGAGGAAATAACCGGTCGCCACGGATACCAGGCTGGCGCTCGGCGGATCGCGTCGTCCCGGCATGCGCGCGCCGAGGTCGTTCAGGTCGCGGAAACTCGCGGTGCGGCGAGTGTTGACGAGCGCCGTCGCGTCGGCCATCGACAGGTTGGGCAGGCGGGCTGCAAGCACCTCGGCCGGCGCGGTATTGGCATTGACCGGTGTCGCACGCGGCAGGAACACCACGTACTCGCGGATCGCCTTGATCACGGCCGGCGTGTAGCCGGGCACCGCAAGCAGGTCGTCGACCTGGGTGAAGCCGATGGGGCGCGGCACACCGGCCGTCGAAGTTGCTGCCGCTCGCTGGGTCGCAGCCACCTGCTGCGCGGCCGAGCGCGCCAGTCCGGGATCCTGCCGCAGCGCAGTCAGCAGGCGTTCGTAGGACTGGAGCTCGACCAGGCTGACTTGCCCGTTCGCTGCGAGGTTGGTCAGGTTCAGCCGCGCCTGCGCATCCTGGATCGCGCCCGACAGCACAGCGCTGCCGGCATCGCCGCGGATCGCGGCCGACTCGACATAGCGGTCGAGCCGCGTCGGCGACAGCGGCACTGCCCATGGCTCTGCCAGGCTGTCGGTGGCGGAAAAGCGCGCGTCTTCGCGCAGGATCAGGCGCGCCCAGTCCAGCGCGCCGCGCAGCACCCATTGTTTTTGCAGCTGCAGGCGCTGGTTCTCGATGGAACGCACCTGCACCTGCTGCTGCCAGAACAGGCTGGCGACGATGGTGATCGCCAGCGTGGTCAGCAGCAGGGCGGTCACTACCGCCACGCCGCGCTCGCGCCGACGGAGCCCGTCCGCGTACCTCACAGCGCCCCCAGCATGAAAATCTTGGTCAGCGGCGCCGGCCGGTCAGGCAGCTGCAACGCGACCTCAAGGCCGCGCCAGTTGATCTGCATGGCCGTGGTGCCGCTGCGCGGATCCATCAATGCGCCGCGCGAGACTGGCGCGCCGCCACCCATCTGTTCCCAGCTGCGCCAGCCGCGGCCGTCGTCGCTCCAGACGCGCAGTCGCATCCACTGCAGTCCGTCCTCGAGCGGCACCGCCTGCGCGCCACCGGCCTGCGCGAATTGCCAATACTGCTCGATCTGCGTCAGGTCGCGGGTCGGCGGTGATTCCTCGCGGCTCAACACGCCGTTGCGCAGGCGCCAGCTGACCACCTGCAGCGCACCGGCGCGTCCCTCGGGCTGCACCCGCCGCACCATGCTGACACGGGTGCTGTCGATGAACAGCGGCGGGCGTCCGTCGAGCGTGCCCTGCTCGACCACATTGGCACAATCGGTCTGCAACTGCGCAAATGCCAGCTGCAGGCCGCGCGTCTGCTCGAGTTCCTGGTTGAGGCCGGTTCGGGCACGGGTAATCGAGTCGAGCCCGCGCCAGCCGAGCACGGCGACGAAGCCGAGGACGCTGATCGCGACCAGCAGTTCGACCAGGGTCAGGCCTCGCAGGCGATGCGGACGGCTAGATCGCATTGGGCACCACCTGCGACAGTGTGATGATCTTGCGGCCGCGCTCATCGACCACGGAAACTTCGACGCGCCGGAATGCCGGGTTCGGCGTAGCAATGATCTGTTCGTCGCAACGCAGTTGCAGTTCGCCCTGCGAGCAGGGGAATTCGCGGCGGCCGAGCGGCGGCCATTCATGCGACAGGCGAATCTGCGTCAGCCGGTTCTCTGCCGACCAGGTGGCCATCATCGCGGCACGCAAGTCGCTGCTGTTCTGGGTCAGGCTGCCGATGGCGCGCAGGCTGGCCGCCAGCGCGGTGCCGACGATGACCAGCGCGACCAGCACTTCAAGCAGGGTAAACCCCTGTTGTGCGTGCCCGCCGTTAGCCTGCGTGTCCATGTCATTCCACCTGAAAATTACCGATCCCGTCGGCGCGTATGGTCGCGTTCTGGCCGCCGAGGGCAAGGGTGAGCGCAAAGGCCTTGTCCACCGGTTCGCGCCCGAATACGATCCGCAGCGGCATGCGCTCGCCGGTCGGCGGCTGCAGCAACAACATGACCGGTGAGCGCGGAAACTGGCGCTCGCGCAGCAATTCATCATCCGTCAGCGGCAGCCAGCTGTCGTTTTTCCTGATCAAGAAACGGTAGCGATAGTCATCCGCTTCAAAGGCAATCGGCTGGTTGCGCAGGATGGCTTCGTCGCGCGCCAGCTGAAACAGCAGCGCAATGCGCTGGGCCTCGTTCTGCAGTACCTGCCTGTCGCCCGGATTGGCATTCAGCGCAAGCGCGCCCAGCAGGATGCCGACAATCACCAGCACCACGAGCAGCTCCAGCAGCGTGAAGCCGCGCTGGCGGCGCGCGCCGCGGCCCTCAGTCACCCCAGGAGCCGACGTCCGCATCGATACCCGTACCGCCGGGCTTGCCATCTGCGCCATACGAGAACACATCGATTTCGCCTCGCGTGCCGGGAGCCAGATATTGGTAGTTGTTGCCCCACGGGTCCTTGTTCAGGCGGTCGAGATAGCCGCCGGTTTTCCAGTTCTGCGGAATCGGCGCAACGGTCGGCCTCGCGACCAGCGCCTGCAGGCCTTGCTCGGTGGTCGGATAGCGCTGGTTGTCGAGCCGGTACAGCTTCAGGGCCTGCATCAGCGTGGAAATGTCCTGCTTGGCCGCGAGAATGCGGGCATCGTCGGTGCGGCCCATCAGGCGCGGCACCACAAGTGCGGCAAGCACGCCCATGATCACGACGACCACCATGATCTCGATCAGCGTGAAGCCGCGCATACGGCGAAGGCGTGGAAATGATCGTAGTTTCTGCATGAAGCGGTTTCCGACAAAGCGAGGGTGAACAACCAATTTCTGACTGACGCAGATCAAAAAAGTGCCGGCGCCGATAACTGTCGGAAAGGCTGGCGCCGGGTTCAGCGATTATTCAGCAGGCGGAATTTTTGCAGTCGATATGGGTCAAGCATGAAGTCGATTCGAAAGGGAACCGCCATGTCGCTGCCGCATGCCACGTCAGGGGACGTAATTAATGTGATGCCTCTGGGCGAGGCGTTGAAGCAGGCGCCGTCGACGGCCATCGTTCGCACGCCGCATTTCGAACTGATCCGCAGCGTACTGCACAAGGGACGCACGGTGCCCGAGCACAAAGTCGACGGCGAACTGACGATTCAGTGCATCGAGGGCCGCCTGAGCATTCAGGCGCACGGGCGGGCGATCCGGCTGGAGCCGGGAGAGTTGCTGTTTCTGGCAGGTGGAACGCCGCATTCGGTCGAAGCGGAAGAGGACAGCTCGGCGCTGCTGACGCTGGTGCGAATGCCTGCGCAAGCCTGAGCGCGGGCGCAGATCTTTATTGCCTGAATTCTTCGCGCGCCTCGCGCGCCAGCAGTTGCCGGATCGCGCTCTGCGGCTTTTCGCTCTCGAACAGCACGCGGGCGACCGCGTCGACGATGGGCATGGAAATGCGGTGCAGGTGTGCGAGTTGCCGCACTGCCTGCACGCACCGGACGCCTTCGGCCACATGGCCGAGCTCGGATACCACTTGCTCGAGCGACTTGCCGGCAGCAAGACCGAGGCCGACCTGCCGGTTGCGCGACAGGCTGCCGGTACAGGTCAGGATCAGGTCGCCGACGCCGGTCAGCCCCATGAAGGTCTCGCTGCGGCCGCCGAGCGCGATGCCGAGGCGCGTGATCTCCGCGAGGCCGCGGGTGATGAGCGCCGCGCGCGCGTTCATGCCCAGGCCCAGGCCGTCGGCAATGCCGGTTGCGATCGCGAGCACGTTCTTGACTGCGCCGCCGACCTCGACGCCAATCAGGTCATCGGTCGAGTACACGCGGATGCTGCCGCCATGGACGGCAGCGACCACGGCATCGCGCAGTTCGGCACTGGTCGAGCCGATGGTCAGCGCGCACGGCAGGCCCAGCGCGACTTCTTGCGCGAACGACGGCCCCGACAGCGCGCCGACCGGCAGCGTATCGCCGAGTTCTTCCAGCGCGACCTGATGCGGCAGCAGGGCGCTGTCCTGCTCGAAGCCCTTGCACAGCCAGACAAGGTTGGCGACCTGCAGCGGCCGGACAGAATGCAGCAGCGGACGAAGTCCCGCGACCGAAGTCGCCGCAATCAGCACGCCGTCGCGCGCATGCACAACCGCCTGGCCGAGATCCGCCGTCGGCAGGAGGGAATCAGGAAAACGAAAGGAGGGCAGGTAACGCGCGTTTTCCCGCGCGGACTGCATCGCGGCGATCGCCGCCGGATCGCGTCCCCACAGCAGCACCGGATGGCGCTCGGCGAGCGCGATGCCCAGCGCGGTGCCCCAGGCGCCGGCGCCGAGGATGGAGATGTTCATTCGCCCCAGACCTCGGCCGCTTTTACATAGCCGACGTCGCCGTCGCGATGGCGCACCTTGATCCAGCCGGACACGATGGGCTCGGCCACTTCCAGCAGCACGCCCCTGGCGGCGGTGAACGCGACTGGCGCGGTGTCACTGGCAGCGCTGCGCACGCTGGCCTGCGGCACCTCGACCACCAGCATACGACGGTCGGTCAGGAACTTGTTCTCGATCCATGCGAGGTCGCCGGCGGCGTCGCGCACCCGGCTCCATTCGCCGTTGTTGACGACAATTTCGACCGGCATGCCGGGCGGGGCGACAAACAGCTTGCGCGCCCTGGCGCCGGGCGCGTCATACATGACCGCCGGCGCGGCGCCGACGGAGCGAAAATCGAGCGCATGCGCACCACCTGCAGCGCCAGCCAGCGCGGCAAGCGCCAGCAGCGCCTGCGCACTGCGTCGCGCGACATGTCGGCGGAGGGCGCGCATTCAGGTCACTGCACTTGCTGGCCGGCGGCCTGCGCCAGCGCCTGCTTGCGCTGGTGATAGAAGACCTCGAAATTGATTTCGGTCAGGTGGATCGGCGGGAAGCCGGCACGGGTGACGAGGTCGGCGATGTTGGCACGCAGGTACGGATAAATGATGTTCGGGCAGGCGATGCCGAGCAGCGGTTCCATCTGGTCGGCCGGGATGTTGCGCAGTTCGAAAATGCCTGCCTGCTTGCCCTCGACCAGGAAAGCCACCTTGTCGCGAATCTTTGCGGTCACGGTCACGGTGACCGTCGCCTCATGGATGCCATCGGCCAGCTGCTCGGAGCCGACATCGATCGATACCTCGATGCCCGGGACTTCCTGCTCGAGGAAAATCGCCGGGGAGTTCGGCTGCTCCAGCGACGTATCCTTCAGGTACAGGCGCTGGATGTTGAAGACGGGCTGCTGCTCGGGCTGGTTCTGGTCGGACATGAATCGCTTTCTCTGTGAGTGGGGGTCAAATCGGTGAAACGGGCGCTTCAGGCGCCTTCCAGCAGCGCATCGAGCCTGCCTTCGCGGTCAAGCGCGGACAGGTCGTCGAAGCCGCCGACATGCGTGTCGCCAATGTAAATTTGCGGCACGGTGCGGCGGCCGGTTTTTTCCATCATCAGCACCCGCTGCTCTGGTTCGAGGTCGACGCGGATCTTCTCGATGTCGTCGACACCCTTTGACTTCAGCAGCCGTTCGGCCATGTTGCAGTAGGGGCAGACTGCCGTGCTGTACATGCGTACCTTTGCACCCATAAGTTTCGCGCTCCTTCGCTTGTGTCAGAGTCTGGCGGTGGGCAGGCCCTGCGACTGCCATTCGGTGAAACCGCCGCCCAGCACGTACACATTATCAAAACCGGCGCGCCTGAGCTGTGCCGCCGCCCGCGCTGCTCGGGTGCCGACGCCGCACACGACCAGCAGCGAAGCCGACTTGTCGAGTTCGCCGGCACGCGCGCCCAGCTGATCGAGCGGTATGTTCTTCGACTGGCGCAGGTGGCCGACCTTGAATTCGTCGGGCGTGCGCACATCGACGATGGTCACTTTGCCTTTGTTAAGCAACTGGGTGGCCTGCAGCGTGGTCAGGGTGTTCTTGCTGCGGGTCAGCGAGGGCCAGAGCAGCGCGCCGCCGGAGACCAGCGCGATCAGGATGAGCCAGATATTGTCGATGAAGAATTTCACGGAAGATCAGTTCGTTTCGGGCAAGCTCAGCATTATAGAATACCGGACTGCTCCGGGCTCTGCCTCGTCCACGATTCCGCAGCTTCACCCCGAAAATCATTCACTTTCACCCGCAGGACCGTTTCATGTACAAGATTGTCTTCATGCGTCACGGCGAATCCGTCTGGAACCGTGAGAACCGTTTCACCGGCTGGGCCGACGTCGACCTGACCGACAAGGGCATCGCCGAAGCGCGCGAGGCCGGCCGGGTGCTGAAGGAAGCCGGCTTCGCGTTCGACCTCACCTACACCTCGGTGCTGCGGCGCGCGATCCGCACGCTGTGGCTAACGCTGGATGAAATGGACCTGATGTGGCTGCCGACCGTACACCACTGGCGCCTGAACGAGCGCCACTATGGCGCGCTGCAAGGCCTGAACAAGGCGGAAACGGCCGCAAAATACGGCGATGAGCAGGTGCTGGTCTGGCGCCGCAGCTATGACACGCCGCCAATGGCGCTCGACCCGACCGACCCGCGCGCATCCTTCAGCGATCCGCGCTATGCAACGCTCGACCGCAGCGACATACCGCTGACCGAATGCCTGAAGGACACGGTGGCACGGGTGCTGCCGGTCTGGAACGAATCGATCGCGCCGGCCATCCGCGCCGGCAAGCAGATCCTCGTGTCCGCGCATGGCAACAGCCTGCGTGCCCTGATCAAGTACCTCGACGGCATCAGCGACACCGACATCGTGGGTCTGAACATCCCGAATGGCCAGCCGCTGGTGTACGAACTGGATGCGGAGCTGAAACCGATCCGCAGCTACTACCTCGGCGACGCGGCCGCCATCGAAGCGGCGATGCAGGCAGTCGCCAGCCAAGGCAAGGCGAAGTAGCGCAATGCGCAGCCGACAGGCGGCCGTTCGCGTGCTCGCTCGACTGGCGATACTGGCGCTACTGGCCGCGCCGACGGTGGCGGTACATGCGCAAGCCACGCCCAAGGCCAGCGAGCGGAGCCGCCAGAAGCAGCTGGCGGAGGAAGAGCGCGCGCAGTTGCGCCGCAAGCTGGCCGATCTGAAGGCCGACATCGTGCGTACCGAAAAGGCCCAGGGACGCGCGGCCGATGCACTGGCCGCATCGGAAGCCGCGATCTCGAATGCCAACCGCGCGCTGCGCGAGCTGGCGGCCGAGCAACAGCGCACCGAGCGGCAGTTGCAGCTGCTCGCGCACGACCAGCAGGAACTGGAAGCAAGTGTCGCGCGCCAGCGCGAGAAACTTGCGAAAATGCTCCGCGAGCAGTACGCGGCCGGCCACGACGATCGGGTTCGCCTGCTGCTGTCGGGCGATAACCCGAACCGGATCGCGCGCGAATTGCGCTATCTCGGTTATGTCTCGGCAAAGCAGGTGAAAGCGATCGAACAACTGCAGCAGGACATCGCGGCCATCGAGGCAACCCGCGCCGATGCCGAAGAGGCGCGTGCCGCGCTGGAAGACATCGCCGCCGAGCAGCGGGAACAGAAAGCTCTGCTGGAAAAGGAAAAGGGGAAGCGCAAGGTGCTCGTCGCCCAGCTGGCCGATAAGCTCGGTGCGCAGCGGCGCGAGGCGGGCAATCTGGCCCGCGACGAAGAGCGACTGTCCACGCTGGCCAACCGGCTGGCCGCGCTGGTCGAACAGCAGCGCAAGGAAGAGCGAGAGGCGGCGCAGCGACGCGCCCGCGCCCGGGCAGAGGCTGCCACGCGCGAGGGCGCGAGGACCGCAAGGAAGAACGACGCGCCGGACAAGCCGGAAGCCGTCGCCAGCGCAGGCTCTCGGGTTGCTCCTGTTCCCGAGCCGGCCGAGCCGCCCCCCGCGCCGGACGGCGCCGCCTTTGCGGCACTGCGCGGCAAGGCGAGGCTGCCAGTCAAGGGTGAGCTGGCCGCGACCTTCGGCGCGCGGCGTGCGGACGGTCCGGCATGGAAAGGCATTTTCATCAAGGCGGCCGAGGGCACCGACGTGCACGCGGCGGGTGCCGGCGAGGTGATTTTCGCCGACTGGATGCGCGGCTTCGGCAACCTGGTCATCGTCGACCACGGCGGACAGTACATGAGCATTTATGGCAACAACCAGGCCCTGCTGAAACGGCCCGGCGACCGGGTCAAAACCGGGGAGGTGATCGCCTCCGTAGGCAACAGCGGCGGCAATGAACATTCGGGTTTATACTTTGAGATACGGCATCAAGGGCGGGCAATCGACCCGCTGACATGGATCAACAGGTGAGGCATGGGCAGCAAACTGAAGAATCTCGGACTGATCGGACTGGGCCTGGTCGCCGGCATTGCCGGATCGATGCAATTCGACGCGCTCGCCCAGCGTCAGGCAAGCTCACCGCTGCCCGTCGAGGAGCTGCGTACGCTTGCCGATGTGTTCGGACTAATCAAGTCCGACTACGTGGAACCGGTGGAGGACAAGAAGCTGCTAACCGAGGCGATCTCGGGCATGGTCGCTTCGCTCGACCCGCACTCCGCTTTCCTTGACAAGAAGGCATTCAAGGAGCTGCGCGAGGGCACCCAGGGCAAGTTCGTCGGCCTCGGCATCGAAGTCGGCATGGAAGACGGTTATGTGAAAGTCATCTCGCCGATCGAGGACTCGCCTGCGTTCAAAGCCGGCCTGAAGGCAGGCGACCTGATCACCCGCCTCGACAGCACGCCGGTCAAGGGCATGACGCTCGACGAGGCAGTCAAGCGCATGCGCGGCGAGCCCAACACCAAGATCACGCTGACCGTCGCCCGCAAGGAAGAGGACAAGCCCATCATCATCACCATCGTGCGCCAGGAGATCAAGGTGCAGAGCGTGAAGGCCAAGGTGATCGAGCCGGGCTACGGCTGGGTTCGCGTATCGCAGTTCCAGGAACCGACCGTTGACGACCTGGTAAAGAAAATCAACCAGATCTACCAGCAGGAACCGAACCTGAAGGGTCTGGTGCTCGACTTGCGCAACGACCCGGGCGGCGTGCTGCCCGGCGCGATCGGCGTTTCGGCGGCATTCCTGCCGAAGGATGTGTCGATCGTGTCAACCAACGGCCAGCTGCCGGATTCAAAGGCGACCTACTACGCACGCCGCGAGTTCTATGCGACACGCGCAGGCGCTGATCCGCTGGCACGCCTGCCCGACGCGGTGAAGAAGGTGAAGATGGTGGTGCTGGTCAATGCCGGGTCCGCATCGGCGTCCGAAATCGTCGCAGGCGCTCTGCAGGATTACAAGCGCGCAACGATTATGGGCACGCAGACCTTCGGCAAAGGATCGGTGCAGACCATCCGCCAGCTGACGGCCGACACCGCCGTCAAGCTGACCACCGCGCGCTATTACACGCCGAACGGCCGCGCGATCCAGGCCAAGGGTATCGTGCCTGACCTGCTGGTCGATGAGTATCCGGACGGCGATGGCCTGAACGGCATGCGGCTGCGCGAATCCGACCTGCAGAAGCACTTGTCGAATGACATCGAGAAAGACGCCGACAAGGGTGCGTCAGTCATCGACGAGCTGGAGGAGGCGAAACGCCTTGCCGAACTCGAGAAGAAGCGCAAGCCGCTGGAGTTCGGCAGCAGCGACGACTTCCAGCTGGCGCAGGCGCTGAACCACCTGAAGGGCAAGCCGGTGCAGCTGTCGAAGTCGGCCAAGATCGAGAGCAAGAAGGAGCCGACGATCAATAACCCGAACGCTAACGGCGAGAAGAAATAAGCGCCGCTCCTGCCCATGACGGCCGCCTTCACGGCGGCCGTTTTTTCATGCGTGCCCCTCGTCGCAATGAACGACCAACAACTGCTTCGCTACTCCCGCCACATCCTGCTGGACGAGATCGGCATCGAAGGCCAGCAGCGGCTGCTGGATTCGCATGCGCTGGTAATCGGCGCCGGCGGCCTCGGCTCGCCTGTCGCTTTGTACCTGGCATCGGCCGGGGTCGGCAAGATCACGCTGGTCGACCATGACAGCGTCGACCTGACCAATCTGCAGCGCCAGGTGCTGCATACCACCGGCCGCGTCGGCCAGCCAAAGGCAACCTCGGGAAAACAGGCGCTGGCGGCGATCAACCCGGAAGTCGAGGTGATCGCGATCTGCGAGCGTGCGGATGAGCAGACGCTGGCCGGACTGGTCGCGTCGGCATCGGTCGTACTGGACTGTACTGACAATTTCAGGACCCGCCACGCGATCAATCGTGCCTGCGTAGCTGCAGGGGTGCCGCTGGTTTCGGGCGCAGCCATACGGATGGATGGGCAGATCGCTGTGTTCGATCCGCGCAGCGGGCAGAGTGCCTGCTACGCTTGCCTGTTTCCCCCGGATCAGCAATTCGAGGAAGTGCAGTGCTCGACCATGGGGGTGTTTGCGCCGCTGGTGGGCATTATCGGCACGATGCAGGCCGCCGAGGCGCTGAAACTGCTGGCCGGCATTGGCGAATCGCTGGCTGACCGCTTGCTGCTGCTGGATGCGCGGGCGATGGAATGGACGAGCATACGGACCGCGAAGAGCCCGGACTGCCCGGTCTGTGCGCAGGCGGTGGCGAACCGCGGGTGACGTGCTATCCGGCCAGCAGCGCAAGCTGCAGCATCGCGCCTTCGGCCGGCCTCAGCTCGAAACCGCTTTTTGCAAAGCGGTGCCAGCGTCCGATCACGAAGGCCATCACCAGCGAGGCGCGCGCAGCGGCTTCGCTGTCGGGCGTGTCGCCCTGCACGGCCGCCAGTTTCCATGACTGCCGAAACGCCAGTTCTACCCGGTCGACGAACTGATTCATGCGCTGCTGCAGGCGCTCATCTTCGTTGACCAGCGCATCGCCGATCAGCACTTTGGTCATGCCGGGATTCTGCTGTGCGAAGTCGAGCAGCATCCCGGCCATCGCCAGCACCTGCCGCGATCCGCGCTCCTCGCTTTGGGCGATTTTGTTCACCAGCGTGAACACGGACGTCTCGATGAAGTCGATCAGCCCCTCGTACATCTGGGCTTTGCTGGCGAAATGCCGGTAGAGCGCGGCTTCGGATACTTCCAGCTTCGCTGCCAGCGCCGCAGTCGTGATCTTTTCGCCCTTCGGGCTCTCCAGCATTTCTGCCAACGCCTGCAGGATCTGCAGCTTGCGTTCGCCCGTCTTGTGGTTTGGCATGCGTGTTTTCAGTCCGGCAATTGACAGGGCGGCCGGGAAGGGGCCGCAGGGTCAACTACCGCAACCTCGCCAGCTGTCTGGGCAGTTGATGTAGGGATTTTACTTGGACATCGGCAAAACCCGGACGGGAAAATCGGCGCGGGGAAAAACCGGTGAACCACACGGTGCGCATGCGCAGCGACTTCGCTGACCTCAGGTTCTCGAGCGTATCCTCGACCAGCACGCAGCGCGCGGGCTGCAGGCCGCGCCGGCGCAGCAACTGGCGAAGCAGCAGCCTCGAGGGCTTCGGTCGCCACTGTCGGTGCACGCGCATTGCCTCGATCGGCACATGCTCGGCGAAATGGCGCTGCAGGCCAAGGTGGCGCAGTACTTCATGTGCATATGCACGCGGCGCATTCGTGAGCAAGATTTTTCGCCCCGGCAGGCGCCGCATCAGCCGCTGGATGCCGCGCTCGGCGCGGATCATGCCGGACAGATCGTCGAACTGATGGGCGTCCCGCAGGAAATCTTCGGCACGCACATCATGGTGGCGGATCATGCCCAGCAGCGTTGCGCCATAGCGCTGCCAATAGCGCACGCGCAGTTCATTCACTGCTTCAGCATGGGACGGCAGCTGCTGGTCAGCCAGCACGCGTTCGATCAGCACGTTCATATTCCCGTTGATCGCCGGGAAGATCGCGTGCGATGCGTTGTGCAGCGTATTGTCGAGGTCGAACAGCCAGACGAGTTCACGTGTCACGCGCCTGCCCTTGTCGGAGTAGCCGGGATGCTTGCGTTCGCGCGATTGCCGGGATCAGTGCGAGCGGATCATCGTGCCGAAAGCCTGCTCGGTGAGGACTTCCAGCAGCAGCGAGTGCTCGATGCGGCCGTCGATGATGTGCACGGTGTTCACGCCGGATTTTGCCGCATCGAGGGCCGATGAGATCTTGGGCAGCATGCCGCCGGAAATGGTGCCGTCCTCGAACATTTCGTCGATCTCGCGCGCGGACAGGTCGGTCAGCAGCTTGCCCTGCTTGTCGAGCACGCCCGGGATATTGGTCATCATGATCAGCTTTTCCGCGCGCAGGATCTCGGCGATCTTGCCGGCGACCACGTCGGCGTTGATGTTATAAGCCTGGCCGTCGTCGCCGAAACCGATCGGCGAAATGATGGGGATGAATGCATCGTCCTGCAACGCCTTGACCACGGCCGGGTTGATCGCTTCGATCTCCCCCACGAAACCGATGTCGAGGAACTGCCCCGGGCGCTCCTTGTCCGGCATCTGCATCTTGCGTGCGCGGATCAGGCCGCCGTCCTTGCCGGTCAGGCCGACCGCCTGTCCGCCATAGTGGTTGATCAGCATGACGATGTCCTGCTGCACCTCCCCGCCGAGCACCCACTCGACGACTTCCATCGTCTCCTCATCGGTGATGCGCATGCCCTGCACGAACGTGCCCTGCTTGCCGATCTTGCGCAGGGCATTGTCGATCTGCGGGCCACCGCCATGGACGACCACCGGGTTCATGCCGACCAGCTTCAGCAGGATCACGTCGCGCGCGAAGCCGTGCTTGAGGCGCTCCTCGGTCATGGCATTGCCGCCGTATTTGACGACGATGGTCTTGCCGTGGAATTTGCGGATGTAGGGCAGTGCTTCCGCGAGGATCTCGGCCTTGATCTCGGGAGCGATGTTGGTCAGGGACATTGCAGTGGCGGGAGGTGACGAGGGAACAAGAAAATGTCCGGCGATTTTACAGCCAAAATCCGGAGGCAATGATTGCGTTTTTCCGGTATCGGGCCTAGCCTGCCGGGAAAAACGCAGGAGGCCATGCTTGAGTAATTGTGTGCGGTGCGGACAGATTTTCCAGTGCGGGATGGCAGATGCCGGCGCGCAGTCGCCCTGCTGGTGCACGGCACTGCCGCCGCTGCCGGCAGAACAGCTGGGCAGCGCAGGTGCCGGCTGCTATTGCCCGGACTGCCTGCGCAAGCTATTGGCAGGGCCTGAGGGCGACGCCGGCAAATCCTGAGACCAGCGCCGAAAGCTGCTGTTCGCCGGCTGCATCGAGTCCCGACACCCGATACGCGTAACGTGCGGAGTTCACCGGATGCTCGGCGATGCGCGCATCCGTGACGCCGGCAGCCCGGATCTTCTGCAGCTGAGACTCGGCCAGGTCGAGCCGGCTGAACAAGCCGAGCGAGATTGCCCAGCGCCGGGTCGGCTCGTCGCGGATCACTGCGCTGTCGGTGAAACCCAGTTCGCGCAGCTGGGCGAGGCGGCGCGCGGCAGCGGTAGCGCTTGCCTGCGGCGGCAGGAAGACGATGTGCTGCGACGGCATCCGCACCAGTCGCTTCGACGGCAATTCACCCGGCGACAGCCTAGCCAGCTGCGCTTCGAAGCGTTCGGCGGTCAAGGTGCTGAACTCGCCGACCTCGACGCATACCGGCGCCGCCGCCTCGGCTGCCGCCTTTGCCGGCTGCAGCGCCGGCTCGGCCTCCAGCAAGGTCAGTCGCTCGGGATTCAGCTGGCCCGCAAGACGTTCGGGCTCGGTAACCGGCGTGTGCAGCGACTGCAGCAGCGGCAGCAGCGCAAGGTTGGCAATCAGCAGCAGGAAGAAAACGGCCCTCATGCGGCTCCTGCCCCTGCGACCGCATGCAGCCCGAGCAGCACCAGCTGATCGACCCGCTCGAACGGCGGTGGCAAATGGTCGGCAATATACGATGCGGCCCCGCCGGAGAGCAGGCAGCGCGCGCCGGGCGCGGCCTGACGTGCCTGCACGATGGCGCCGACCTGCGCATGAATGCAGCCGCTGGCGATCGCGGCTTCGGTATGGTCGGCAAACGTGCCCCCGAGCGCCGACTCGCCTACCGCCGGCAGCTGCGCGGTATGCAGCGCCAGCGAGCGTGCCATCGTGGCCAGCCCGGGCAGGATCATGCCGCCGCAAAAGCGCCCGGTCGCATCGAGCAAGTCAATCGTGGTGGCCGTGCCGCAAGTGGCCACCAGCAGTGCCTGCCCGGGATACCGGTGACGCGCGCCGATGAGCGCGGCGAAGCGATCGCTGCCCAACTGCGCGGGCTGGCGGTAGGCATTCGTGACACCGGCGCGCGCCGCCGTCGAGCGGAACCATTCGACCGCCGGTTCTCCCACGCCGGCCGACGCGAGCGCAGCACCGATCTGCGCAGCGACGGCCGGGCCTGCCACATTGCAGACCAGCGCACCGGAAATTGGCAGCGAACGCCAGCGTGGCACCGCCTGCCCGAGGTCGGCATGCACGAACGCGCCCTGCGCGACCCAGTCGCCGGGCGCGCTGCCGGCAACGGCAGCTGCCCACTTCACGCGCGTATTGCCGGCGTCAATCAGCAGCCGCATCGAGAGTCTCCGGCGAAGAAGGCGGGCGCAGCGAGACATCGCCGGCCGCCACGGCCACTTTCCGGCCTCCGGTGTCGAGCAGCAGGCAGCCGCCGGCGTCGATGCCGGTGGCGATCCCCTGGTGCAGCACGCGCCCCTGCTCGATGATTGTGACTGGCTGGCCGGCATGGGCATGCCAGTCCTGCCAGCATTCGATGAAGGGGTCGAGACCGTCGACGGCGAACCGTACGAGGGCTTCTTGCAGCGCATCTGCCAGCGCGGCCAGCAGCAGGTTGCGGTCGATCGCCCCGCCGAGGGCCGCTACCGGATGGCCCAGTCCGGCATCCCTTGCCGGGTTGGCATGCACATTCAGGCCAACGCCGATCACGGCCCACAGCGGTGCGGCCGGCTGGCCGCGCCCTGGCACGGACTCGATCAGGATGCCGCCCAGCTTTGCGCCATCGAGCAGCAAGTCGTTCGGCCATTTGAGCATGACCGGGCGGCCGAGAGCACGCAGCGCGGAGGCGACCGCCACGCCGACTGCCAGCGGCAGGCCGGCCAGCCGCGCGCTCGGGAGATGAAAAGGCCAGGCGAGCGAAAAGCACAGGCTGTCGCCGGGCACGGCCAGCCAGCGGCGGCCGGCACGGCCGCGGCCTGCAGTCTGCGCTTCTGCCGCCAGCAGCAGCGGCGCCTTCAGCTGGCCAATCCGCTGGCGAAGATCCGCATTGGTGGAGCCGGTCGATTCCAGTACCTCAATGACCAGTCCGCTGCTGGCGGCTGCAGACAAGCCCGAAATGCGGGATACGTCGAGTGGTGCGCTCATGGCCGCATTGTATCGGCTGGACGGCGGGTGCCGGGCATCGCGGGTGACTCGCCCGGCAAACTCCAATACACTGCGGCGCATGTCTGCATCCGTCCAGCGCGAGCAGCCGAAGCTGCGGTCCCGGCCCGAACCACGCCGCGAAGCATCGGCTTCCGTCCGAATCGCACTCGTGTTCTACCTGCTGCTGGTGGTGTACGCGAGCTGCTATCCGTTTTCCGGATGGCGCGACAACGGCCTGCTGCCATGGTCCTGGCTGTTGGAGCCGATGCCGCGCTACTGGACCCTTTTCGACCTCGGCGTGAACGTGCTCGGCTATGTGCCGCTCGGCATGCTCGGGGTGCTGGCCTTGTATCCGCGTCTGCGCGGATACAAGGCCGTACTGCTGACCGCCGGGGCCGGCGCCCTGCTGGCCACATCGCTCGAATGCCTGCAGACCTATCTGCCATCGCGGGTGCCGAGCAATCTCGACCTGATCACGAATGCATCAGGCGTGGCGTTCGGCGCGCTCGCAGGCCAAGTCTGCAGCGCAGCGGTGCTCGAGTACGGCTGGCTGCGTTCATTGCGTTCGCACTGGTTCTCGCACCAGGCGAGCCGCGGCCTGATCGTGGCCGCGCTGTGGCCGCTGGCCCAGATCTATCCGCAGCCTTTCCTGTTCGGCCACGGCCAGTGGTTGCCGACCGTGTCGAACTGGCTGTCGCTTGGCCTGGATGTCCCGGTCGATCTTGGCGAGCTGATCTGGCGCGATACCGGCATCGGCTTAGAACAGTTCCTGCTTGCCGAAGTCATCATTACCGCGCTCGGAATGACTGGCGCCGTGCTGACTCTGCTGTGCCAGGCAAAGCCGCATGCGCCTCGCATTCTGCTGGCGAGCGGCCTGCTGGCCGCGGCCATTGGCGCAAAGTCGCTCGCCCATGCGGTTCTGTTCACGCCGGCCGACGCGTTCGCCTGGATGACTCCATCAGCCCTCAGTGGGCTGGTCGTTGGCGGCGTGATGCTCGGCGGCCTGTCGTTCGCTCCTCCGATCGCGCAGCGGCGAGCGGCGATCCTGGCCCTGGCGGCCAGCCTGATGCTGCTGAATATCCTGCCATCGAACCCGTACTTCATGGCCACGCTGCAGGAATGGGTGCAGGGAAAATTCCTCAACTTCAACGGCGCGGCCCGCTTCCTGTCGCTGAGCTGGCCGCTGTTTGCGCTGTGGTTCCTAACGCACCGGGTACACCGCGCCGCCTAGGCCACCGGTGTATCATGCGCTGCCCTTTACATTCTCTGGCAGCCACGCGATGAGCGATTCCTTCTACCAGCATCATGTCTTCATCTGCACCAACGTGCGCGACGACGGCCGCGCCTGCTGCGCCGAGCGCGGTGCGCAGCGCGCACAGGAGCATGCGAAGAAACGAGTCAAGCAACTGAATCTGAACGGACAGGGCAAGGTGCGCATCAACAAGGCCGGCTGCCTCGACCGCTGCGAGGAAGGGCCGGTGATGGTGATCTATCCGGAAGCGGTCTGGTACACCTATGTCGACGAGCAGGATATCGACGAGATCGTCGATTCCCATCTGGTCAATGGCAAGGTAGTCGAGCGCCTGAAGATCTGAAATGAACGCCCAGACCCAGTCCTTCGAGATCGCCGGCCATGCCGGCATCATCGAGTGCAAGCTGGATCTGCCCGAGGCCGCGCCGCGCGGCATCGCGCTGGTCGCGCATCCGCATCCTCTGTACGGCGGCACGATGGACAACAAAGTCGTGCAGACGCTGGCGCGCGCCTTTGTCGCGCTCGGCTATGCGACCGCCCGCATGAACTTCCGCGGCGTGGGCAAGTCGCAGGGCACGCATGACGCCGGCATCGGCGAGACCGATGACATCGCGCTGCTGCATGCGGCGATGGCAGAGCGCTATCCCGGACTGCCGGTCGCACTGTCGGGCTTCTCGTTCGGCACCTTCGTGCAGACGCGCCTGCAGCAGCGACTGCAGGCTGAGGGCCGTCCGGCCGAGCGGCTGGTACTGGTCGGCTGCGCGGCCGGCAAGTGGGAACTCGCGACTGTCCCGGCAGACACCATCGTGATTCATGGCGAGCAGGACGACACCATTCCACTGTCCGACGTATTCGACTGGGCTCGCCCGCAAGACCTTCCGGTGATCGTGATTCCCGGCGCCGATCACTTCTTTCACCGCAAGCTGCATCACATCAAGCAACTCGTGATCGAGCTCTGGCATCGCTGACAGAATCGCAAGGCCGGCGCATCCGCGCTGCACAGGCCCGGAAAAAGGTGCCATTTACCGGAATCAAGCGTCGGGATGCGGCGCTATAATCCGCCTTGCATTCCCTCACTCTTTCTTTCCGGCTGTATTCATGAAAAAGTTCCTGGCCGCCTGCGCCGCGCTCTTCCTTTTCTCCACTGCCTCTGCCCAGTCCCTGCCCTCGCCGACGATTGCTGCGCGCTCCTGGCTGCTGCTCGATGCCAATAGCGGACAGGTGCTCGCTGCACAGGAACCGGATATGCGCGTCGAGCCGGCGTCGCTGACGAAGATCATGACGGCCTATCTCGCATTCGCAGCGATCCGTGACAAGCGGCTGGACCTGAATCAGACAGTGAATGTTTCGGTGAATGCATGGAAGGTCGATGGCAGCAGCTCGAAGATGTTCATCGAGCCGAGGACGCCGGTTCGCATCCAGGATCTGCTGTACGGACTGATCGTCCAGTCGGGCAATGATGCGGCGGTTACGCTGGCCGAAGCCGTGGCGGGCACCGAGTCGGCATTCGTCGATCTGATGAACCGCGAGGCACAGCGGATGGGCCTGAAGAACACCCGCTATGCGAACCCGCACGGCCTGCCGCATCCGAACAATTATTCGACCGCGCGCGACCTGTCTCTGCTGGCCACACGGCTGATCACGGATTTCCCCGAGCTCTACAAGATCTATTCGACCAGGAGCTTCACCTACAACAAGATCACGCAGCCCAACCGCAACCGGCTGCTGTGGCTGGATCCGACGGTCGATGGCATGAAGACCGGCCATACCCAAGCGGCCGGCTACTGCCTGATCGCTACCGCGACGCGGCCGAACGGCGGCAGCGACCAGCGCCGGCTGATCTCGGTGGTGCTGGGCACCGAGTCGGATGCAATGCGCGCGCAGGAAAGCCAGAAACTGCTGAACTGGGGCTTCCTGAATTTCGATACCTACAAGGTGTACTCGAAAGGGCAGGCGGTGCTGACGCCGACGGTGTGGAAAGGCTCGCTGAATTCACTGAAACTGGGCTTCAACCGCGACGTCTATGTGACGCTCCCGCGCGGCTCGAACGCCAAGCTCAAGCCCGTGGTCGAGCGCACCGACCCGCTGGTCGCGCCGATCGCAAAGAACATGCGCGTCGGCACGCTCAAGCTGATGGCAGGCGACAAGGTCGTCAACACCCTGCCGCTGCTGGCGCTGGAACAGGTGGACGAGGCCACGGTCATCGGGCGTGCGTTCGACTCGGTGCGCCTGCTGTTCGCACGCTGAGCGGCCGAGAGGAGAGAACGATGCAGGAAGGCGGACTGAATTCCGAGGGCAAGAGCCCGATCGAGTACCCATGCGACTTCCCGATCAAGATCATGGGCGCGACGCAGGACGCGTTTGCACAGACGATGGTGGACCTGGTGCAGCGGCATGATCCGGAGTTCCATGCAGGGAAAATGGAAATGCGTCCCTCGTCCAAAGGCAATTACCTGGCGCTGACGGTCACCGTGCGGGCCACCAGCCGCGAGCAGCTCGACAACCTCTATCGCGAGCTGTCTTCGCACGCGATGGTCAAGGTCGTGCTGTAAGCCGATGGCGCAAACGCGGGTCGTTGCGCGCGGGATCGAGCCCTACGAACAGACCTTTGCCGAGATGCGCGCATTTACCGATGCGCGCACTGCCGACTCGAGCGACCAGCTGTGGCTGGTCGAACATCCGCCGGTGTACACGCTGGGCCTCGGCGCGGATCCCTCCCATATACTCGATGCGCATGGGATACCGGTGGTCGCGACCGATCGCGGCGGGGAAGTCACTTATCACGGCCCGGGACAAGCGATCGCCTACCTGCTGTTCGACCTGCGCCGCGCCGGCCGGCGGCTGCTTCCGCGCGAGTTTGTACACGGCATCGAGCAGGCCGTAATCGATACCCTCGGGGCGTATAATCTGCGCGGCGAGCGCAAGGCCGGCGCGCCCGGCATTTATGTTTCTGAAGGGAAACACCGTGGCGCGAAGATTGCCGCCTTGGGCCTGAAGATTCGTGCCAGCGGCTGCACCTATCACGGAGTGGCGCTGAATGTGGCAATGGATCTGCAGCCTTTTGACTGGATCAACCCCTGCGGCTACGCGGGCCTCGCAACCGTGGACATGAAAACCCTCGGCGTCGATGTGCCGCTGGCCGAGGTGCAGCAAGCACTCGCACACCACCTGATTGGACAACTGAACAGCTAGCCCATGGCTTCCGACGACACCGCAGCCTCCGCCACCGCCTACAACCCGAGCGACAAGCAGAAGGGCGCCGGCAAGACCGCGCGCATACCGATCAAGATCGTACCCGCCGAAAAGCTGCCGAAGCCGGACTGGATCCGCGTGAAGGCGGCATCGCCGACCACGCGCTTCTACGAGATCAAGGACATCCTGCGCGCCAATAAGCTGGTGACCGTCTGCGAGGAGGCCTCTTGCCCGAACATCGGCGAATGCTTCGGCAAAGGCACCGCTACGTTCATGATCATGGGCGACAAGTGCACGCGCCGCTGCCCCTTCTGCGACGTCGGCCACGGACGCCCGGATCCTCTCGATCCGAATGAGCCGGAAAATCTTGCAAAGACCATCGCTGCGCTGAAGCTGTCCTATGTGGTGATCACCTCGGTCGACCGCGATGACCTGCGGGACGGCGGGGCAGCACATTTCGTCGATTGCATACGCCGCGTGCGGGAGTTGTCGCCGGCCACGCGGATCGAGATCCTGACGCCCGACTTCCGCGGCCGCATGGACCGGGCCCTGGAAATCCTGAAGGCGGCGCCGCCGGACGTGATGAACCACAATCTCGAAACGGTGCCGCGCCTGTACCGCGAAGCGCGTCCGGGATCGGATTACGCGTATTCGCTCAGCCTGCTGAAACGCTTCAAGGAACTGCATCCGGAGGTGCCGACCAAATCGGGGCTAATGGTCGGCTTGGGCGAGACCGACGAGGAAATCCTGCAGGTGATGCGCGACCTGCGTGCGCATAACGTGGACATGCTGACCATTGGCCAGTACCTGATGCCGAGCGGCGACCACTTGCCGGTGCGCCGCTATGTGCATCCGGACACTTTCCGCATGTTCGAGGAAGAAGCCACGAACATGGGCTTCGTGCATGCCGCAGTCGGCGCGATGGTGCGCAGTTCTTACCATGCCGACCAGCAGGCACATCAGGCCGGCGTCGCCTGATTACCCGGTCAGCAGCGAAAAAAAAACCTGCCTGACGGCAGGTTTTTTCATGGGCACAAGACATTCAAGCGCTGAGCGCCTTCTCGATCAGTGCGTGCATGGAGGAAAAGTCCGGAACGCCGACATAGCGCTTCAGGATATTGCCCTGCTTGTCGATCAGGAAAGTGGTGGGCGTGAGCTTCACGTCGCCGAAAGCCAGTGCATTGCTGCCATCGGCATCGAGCGCGACCTTGAACGGCAGCTGGCGCGTCTGCGCGAAGTTCAGCACATAATTCGGCGGGTCGTAGCTCATTGCGACAGCCACCAGTTCGAGGCCGCGCTCGCGGTACTTGCCATAGGTCTGCACCAGCTCGGGCATCTCCTTGATGCAGCTCGCGCAGCTGGTGGCCCAGAAATTCACCAGCACGACCTTGCCGCGCAGGGACTCGGTCGTCAGCTGCTGCCCGTCGAGGGTCTTGAATGTGACCTCCGGTGCCGGTTCCTTTTTCAACAACGACAAGGCAAAGAAAAGACCCACACCCAGCATGGCCAGAATGGCCATGATCTGGATGATGGTCAGGCCGCCGAGGCGGCGCGGGAAATGCTTGGACATGAGGGATTCTGTTTCAACGACGGGAAACACGCATTATAGGCCAGCGGCACTGGCCTCCCGCTCATTTTGCCGGGCTGGTCGATGAATCGGTCCTGGGCTGCAGCTGCTGCAGGTCTTCCTCGCTGATGTACTCGAACAGCTTGACGACCTTGCGGATGTTACCGGCGGCATTGCGCGCAACATCGGTGGCCAGCTTCGCCTCGCGCTGGGTGACGCGACCCATCAGGTAGACCACGCCGCGGTCGGTATGCACCAGGAATGCGTTAACGTACAGGTCCTTGGTATCGATGAACGCTGCCTTGACCTTGCTGGTGATGAGCAGGTCATTGGAGCGTGCACTGACCGACGACACCGGCGCGACCACCAGGTCGTTCTCGATGCCGCGAATATTCTCCAGGGTAGCCAGCTGGCGCTCGACCTCGGCCTTCATGGCTTCATCCTTCACTTCTCCGGTCAGCAGCACCATCCGGTTGTAACTGGTGACAGCCACGCGGCCGCTGTCGCCGGTGATCTTTTTCGCCCGCCCCTCTCCCCTGAGCTCGATCGACTTGTCGTCAGTCTGCGCGCCGAGCGTGCGACGGTCGGTCGCCGTCAGCGTGCCGACGGCGGTCGCCCCTACCATCAGCGGGAAACAGCCCTGAAGGCTGGTGGCCAGCGTTGCACAGAGCACAAGGGCGGCAAGCGGGCGGCGGACGGCAACATTGAACTTGAATGTCATTCGGACTCTCCTCCAAAAAGCGCGACATCGATACCGTCGCACAGGCAGTGAACGATCAGCAAATGGACTTCCTGAATGCGCGCCGTGCGATCGTGCGGCACGCAGATATGCACATCGGCGTCGGTCAGCAGGCGCGCCATTGCGCCGCCGCCCTTGCCGGTCAGCGCCACGACGCGCATGTCGCGCTCGAGAGCCGATTCGATTGCAGCCACTACATTGGCCGAGTTGCCCGACGTCGAGATGGCCAGCAGCACATCGCCTGACTGGCCGAAGGCCTGCACCTGCTTCGCGAACACTTGGTCGAAACCGTAGTCGTTGCCTACGGCGGTGAGGATGGACGAGTCGGTAGACAGCGCCAGTGCCGGCAGCGGCAGGCGCTCGCGCTCGAAACGACCGACCAGCTCCGCGGCGAAATGCTGGCAATCGGCCGCCGACCCGCCGTTGCCGCATGCAAGAATGCGGTTGCCGTTCGAGAGCGCACTGAACATCAGGTCGACCGCCTCGGCGATCGGCTGCGCAAGCAGGTTCCCGGCCTGCACCTTCAGTTCGGCGCTCTCGTTGAAATGGGCAAGAATGCGTTGTCGTGTCATGGTGCCGGATTATACGGCTTCGATTGCGAGCCCGCGCTCAGCGCACGAGGATGTGCCGCAACCACTGCAGCTGATCGCCGTCGATGCAGACCGCATCGAAGCGGCAGCCAGGCGTTGACGGGTAGCGCATCAGGAAGGCCTGCGCGGCATGCCACATCCGGGCCTGCTTGCGCGGACTGATGCTGGCTGCCGCGCCTCCGAAACGATCTGCGGTGCGCTGCCGCACCTCGACGAACACCAGCGTTGCGCCGTCTTGCATCACGAGGTCGATCTCCCCGCGCCGGCTGCGTGCATTGCGCGCGACCAGTACCAGTCCCGCGCGCTGCAGGAAAGACAGCGCCAGATCTTCGGCCAAGGCACCGCGTTGCGCACCGGTGCGCTTCATGGCGCCGCCCTGCGCTTTTGTACAATAGCGCGGCACGCCGCATATCGCGCGCGCTTTTCCTGACCCGCCATTCCTCCTCCCATGAATCTTCCCGAGCCGAACGATTTCGCTGCCCTATTGGGGTCGCTGTCGGACGAACTGTCACGACAGCGTTTCCCGGCCGGCGCATTGTATGTGGTGGCCACGCCGATCGGTAACCTGGCCGACATCAGCGCACGGGCAATGATGGTGCTGTCCATCGCAGATGCGGTCGCCTGTGAAGATACGCGCAACACCGGGCTGCTGCTGTCGCGCTACGGCTTGTCGAAATCGCTGTTCGCTGCGCACCAGCACAATGAGCGCGAGGTCGCGCAGACGATCATCGATCGCCTGCAGCGCGGCGAGCGCATTGCGCTTGTCTCCGATGCCGGCACGCCGGCAGTATCCGACCCGGGTGCGCGCATCGTCGACGCAGTGCGCGACGCAGGATGCCCGGTGATACCGATCGCCGGTCCGTCGGCCGCGATCGCCGCGCTGTCGGCCAGCGGGCTGCTGCCTGCGGAATTTCATTTCATCGGCTTCCTGCCGTCGAAGGAAAAACAGCGCGACGGCGTACTGGCATCGCTGGCGTCTTCGGCGGCCACCCTGGTGTTTTACGAGGCACCACACCGGGTCGTCGATACGCTCGATGCCATGCTGCGCGCTTTCGGTGCCGCACGCAGGGTGGTGATTGCACGCGAACTGTCGAAGCTGTTTGAACAGATCCACCGCTGCACGCTGGGAGAGGCAGGCACCTGGCTAGCGGCCGACGCCAACCGGCAACGCGGCGAGTTCGTGCTGCTGGTCGAGGGGCAGGCCAGCGCAGCTGATGATTTGGCCGATGCACGCAGGCTGCTGGCGATTCTGATGGAGGCGGTACCGGTCAGCCAGGCCGCGGCGCTGGCGGCAAAAATCACCGGGCAGAAGAAGAAAGCGCTATATGCGCTGGCATTGCAGATGTCCGGCGAGGCCGGTACCGGCTAGCGCATTCAGCGCTGCACGACGGTGGTCTGGATCTGCGCCGCGCTCTTGAGCTGGCGCGCGGCGGCAGCGGCGAGCTCGCGGCTGGCGAACGGGCCGCTGTGCAGCCGGTACAGTCCGTTGCCCCGCGTGACCGACGGCAGTGGCAGGTCCTGCGGCCAGCCGGCCAGCAGCCGATCCCGCATCGCGAGCGCATTCTGTTCCTTCGCGTACGCACCGAACTGCAGGAAGAAGCCGCTGCCAACCGCTCCGGCAGTCGTGGCTGTCGGTTCGCTGCGCAGGACGGGCGCTGCCTCCTGAGCGAGCACTGCCTGCAAGTCTTCTTTCGATTGCCGCTTTGCGGCCTGCAGGCGCGCGATCTCGTCCGGCAGCAGGCGCTCCACTTCCAGCTCGGCGCTGCCGTTGCGCAGGTAATCCAGCTTCAGTGCTGCGGTGTACGAAAGGTCGATGATGCGCGACGAGTGGAACGGGCCGCGGTCATTGATGCGCACGATCACCTGGCGGCCATTCCTCAGGTTGGTCACGCGCGCATAGGATGGGATGGGCAACGTGGGGTGGGCGGCCGTCATCTTGAACATGTCGTAGATCTCGCCGGACGCAGTCCGCTGGCCATGGAATTTCTTGCCGTACCAGCTGCCAATGCCGCGCTGGACAAATGGCCGCTCATGCGTGATCGGCACGTAGCTCTGGCCGAAGACTACATACGGCTTGCTTGGGCCGCGTGCATACGGCTCGATCCGGGGCTCCGCATCCGGCGTCTCGAGCAGGCCCTCGGGAATCACTGCGGCCGGGCCATCGTCCTGGTAGTAGCCGCCGGGACGGCGAGGTGCTGCCTCAGACGCTGCGGCCGGCGCCGAAGGCGGCGCTGACTTTAGGGCGGGTGCCGGCTCCGGCGGCCGGGCCGGCGCCGGGTCGCGCACCGACAGATCGACGCTGGCGCAGGCGGCCAGCCCCAGCGCAGCAGCGACCGGCGCCAGCAGCGGAAGCCTTGCGCGGATTCGCTTCATCAGCGGCTGCATGTGCGCCCCGCCTCAGGTCTGTACCAGCTTGCGGTGCCGCTGGATACTCATCAGCATGCCGACGGCAAGCGACAAAGTGACGAAGGCGGTGCCGCCATAGCTGATGAACGGCAGGGGCACGCCGACCACCGGCAGGATGCCACTGACCATGCCCATGTTCACGAACGCATACACGAACAGGGACAGGGTGATTGCGCCGGCCAGCAGGCGCGAGAACAGTGTCGGCGCATTCGCCGCGATCATCAGGCCACGGCCGATCAGCAGCAGGTACAGCACTAGCAGCGCGCTGTTGCCGAGCAGCCCGAATTCTTCGGAGAAGACGGCGAAGATGAAATCGGTCGTGCGTTCGGGGATGAACTCCAGATGGGACTGGGTGCCGTTCAGCCATCCCTTGCCGATCACGCCGCCGGAACCAATGGCAATTGTCGACTGGATGATGTGAAAGCCCTTGCCCAGCGGATCCGAGGTTGGGTCGATCAGGGTCATCACCCGCTGCCGCTGGTAGTCATGCAGCATCGACCAGACCAGCGGCAGGCTGGCCAGCCCGGCGATGCCGAGCCCGATCAGGAGCCGCCACGAGAGGCCGGCAAGGAAGATGACGAAAAATCCCGACGAGGCGATCAGCGTCGCCGTGCCCAGGTCGGGCTGGCGCAGTACCAGCACAACGGGGACGAAGGCGATCAGGGCCGCGATCAGGAAGTCGGTCCAGCGGATCATGCCTTCGCGCTTCTGAAAGTACCAGGCCAGCATCAGCGGCAGGGCCAGTTTCAGGATCTCGGACGGCTGGATGATCACCCCGAGATTGATCCAGCGCCGCGAGCCGTTCTTGACGATGCCAAACAGCGCCACTGCCACCAGCAGTGCAATACCCAGCAGGTACAGCGGGACAGCGAATCGCATCAGCTTCTGCGGCGGGATCATGGCGGCCACCCACATCACGCCGATGCCGAGGGTGATATTCCGCAGGTGGCCTTCGAAGCGGCCCGGGTAGTCCATGGCAGCCGACGACACCGCGAGGCAGCCTAGCAGCAGGATCAGGCCGAGAATGATGGTCAGCGATCTGTCGAAAATCAGCAGGCGCCGCTTCAGCGACTCCAGCAGCAGTTCGCGCCCGCCGTCAATGATCGACATCATGGGGTTTTCCTCTCCTCGGGCCGGGTCGCCGGTGCAGTGGCGGCGGGCGCTGCAGCTGCTGTCGATGCCGGCGCCGGTGTGGGTCCCGGCGCCCGCGAAGGTGCAGTTGCCTGCCCGGGTGCGGCCGCCGGGGCAGGCAGGTTTGCCTCTGTCCGGGCGGGCGCAGTGCCCGGCCGGGTGGCTGCGGCATTCGGGGCGTCAGCCCGCGCTGCCGGCTCTTCCGGCCGCTTGCCCAGCAGGTAGTAATCGATTGCCAGCCGCGCAATCGGTGCGGCAGCAGCTGCGCCGAAGCCGGCATTCTCGACAATTACGGCGAGCGCGATCTTCGGCTTGTCGGCAGGCGCGAAGGCGATGTAGAGGGAGTGGTCGCGCAGGCGCTCTGCGATCTTGCTGGCATCGTATTTCACTGTCTTGCTCATCGCGGCAGCCTGTGCGGTGCCGGTCTTGCCGCCGGAAATGTAGGGCGCATTCCCGAACGACCGGGTAGACGTGCCCTCCTTGGTCACGCCGACCATCGCGTGCTTGATGGTTGCGACATTTTCGGGCTTGAGCGGTATCCGGTAGCTCTCCTTGGGCACGGTCAGCTTGCGCACCCGACTGACCGGATCTTCGACCGACTTCACCAGATGCGGCTTCATCACGACGCCGTCATTGGCGAGATTGGCCATCGCGTGCGCGAGCTGCAGCGGGGTAAACGAGTTGTATCCCTGCCCGATGCCGACCGAGATGGTCTCGCCGGCGTACCACTTCTGCAGCTCCGGGCGCTTGAACGCCCCGCGCTTCCAGGCGGTCGACGGCAACACGCCGCGCCGTTCATTTTCGAGATCGATGCCGGTCAGCTGGCCGAAGCCGAACGGCTTCATGAAGTCATGAATGGTATCGATCCCGAGATCGTTCGCCAGTACGTAGTAGTAGGTATTGCAGGACTGGACGATCGATCGGTACATGTCCACGCGCCCGTGACCGCCTTCCTTGTCGTCGCGGAATTTATTGTTGCCGAACCAGAAGTACCCGGGATCCGCGATCGCCTGTTCCGGCGAGCGCTTGCCGTTCTCCAGCGCTGCGAGCGCCATGTAGGGCTTGAAGGTCGAGCCGGGCGGGTAGGTGCCGATCAGCGGGCGGTTCAGCAGCGGCTTGTCGAGCGAGGTATTCAGTTCTTCCCAGCTCTTCGAGTCGATGCCTTCAACGAACAGGTTGGGGTCGAAGGTCGGCATAGACACATAGGCGAGGATGTCGCCAGTCTCCGGCTCGATCGCGACCAGCGCGCCGCGGCGGTCGCCGAACGCCTTTTCGACAATCTTCTGAAGCTCGATGTCGACCGACAGGATCAGGTTCCTGCCCGGCGTCGGCGCGTGGCGCGACAACGTGCGAACGGCGCGGCCGCCGGCCGATACCTCGATCTCGTCGTAGCCGGTGATGCCATGCAGTTCGCGCTCGTAGCTCTTCTCGAGGCCTTCCTTGCCGATGTATTCGGTGCCGCGATAGTTGGCGGCATCCTCGCTCTGTTCCAGGCGCTCGGCTTCGCGCTTGTTGACGCGACCGATGTACCCAATCATGTGCGAGGCGGTCTGCCCGAGCGGATACTGCCGGAACAGGCGAGCCTGGATATCGACGCCTGGAAAACGATAACGCTGGGCGGCGAAGCGGGCAACCTCCTCGTCGGTCAGTCGGGTGCGGATCGGCAAGCTCTCGAACGACTTCGACTCTTCCATCAGGCGACGAAAGCGCTTGCGGTCTCGCGGCTGGATGTCGACGATCTGGGCCAGCTCGTCGATCACGATGTCGAGCGGACGCCCGATCTTCGACGGCGTGATTTCGAGCGTGTATGCGGAATAGTTGCGCGCCAAAACCACGCCATTGCGGTCGAGGATCAGGCCACGGTTCGGAACGGCCGGCACCACCGATATCCGGTTGCTCTCAGCACGCTCGTGGTACTCGCTGTAGCGCACCGCCTGCAGCCAGACGAAGCGCAGGCCCAGCAGGCCGAAGCAGAACAGCACCACCAGGCCGGCCACCGACAGGCGAAGCCGGAACAGCTGTATTTCGCGTTCAGTGTCTTTAATCTCGGTCACGGGGACGGCTCTTCGGCAACCTGGCGCAAGGCACCGGGCAAGATCATATCGGGCGCGTTTCGTCGTGGTCGACCGCGCGGCGCTGCGGCGCCAGCAGCAGCCAGCAGACCACGGGCCAAAGCGCGCTGGAAACGACGCTTTGCGCAAAGTACATCCAGCCAGGCAGCTTGCCGCTGACGCCCAGCTGTACCAGCACCTGCACCACCTGCATCAGCATCAGGAGCGGCAGCACATGCAGCGCCTGCACGCCCGGCCGGAACCAGAGCACGCGCCGATGGATCGTGATGGCGAAGTATGACAGCAGCGTGTAGGCCAGCGCGTTCTCCCCGAGCAGGGACGCGCTGTGCACATCCATCACCAGGCCCATCAGGAAAGCGATACCGATGCCCACCTTGCGCGGCTGGTAGATGCTCCAGAAGACCACGGTCAGTGCGACGAAGTCCGGCATCCACGCCCAGTCGCCCCAGGGAAACAGGTTCAGCAGGAATGCAGCGATCAGGCTGAAAGCGATGAACGCAGGACTGACGGGCAGCAGGATATATTCGCGATCGATCATGGCGAGCTCTTCTCTGTGGCGGGACGCCGCACGCGCGGATCGGCGACGGGCGCCTCAGGCGGCGCTGGCGGCAGCTGGGCGGACGGATCGCTCAGCAGTACCAGCAACTGCCGGTGGCGCGACACGCCCGCAGCCGGCTTGCAGAGGATGCGCGCAAACGCATCCGAGGTCTTGGTGTCGACCGACATCACTACCGCCACCGACAGCCCTGCCGGGTAGACCCCGTCGATGCCTGACGTGATCAGCACGTCGCCTTTCTGTATGTCGGCATTTGATGCCATGAAACGCAGCTCGAGCTCGCCGGTCTGTCCGCGCCCGTAGGCCACGCTGCGCACGCCGCTGCGCAGCACCTGCACGGGGATTGCATGGTCCTTGTCGGTCAGCAGCGTCACTTCGGCCGTGAACGGGAAGGTCCGCGTTACCTGCCCGACCACACCGAGGTCGTCGATCACGGGCTGTCCCGGCTTGAGCCCGTGCCGCTCGCCGCGATCGAGGATGATCTTGCGCGAGAAGGGGTCGCGGGCATCGTACAGAATCTCGCTCATTACCGAACGCAACTGCAGGCGCTCGGACGCGTCGAGCAGCTTGCGCAGGTAGGCATTTTCCGCCAGCAGCTGCCGGCTCTGCTGCAGTTGCTGCGCATTCAGCACCTGCTGCTCGCGTATCTGACGGTTCTCTTCCTTCAGCGTGGACAGGCTGGTGAAATAATCACTGGTCGCAAAGAGCGCATCGCGCGGCATCATTGCAACCACTTGCAGCGGATACAGCGCAACGCCCACCACCTGCCGGATGGCCGCCAGCGCGTTCAGGCGGGCGTCGGCCACCAGCAGCACGACGGCGATCAGGGCGAACAGGACCATCTTGGCGCGCGCCGACGCGCCTTGCTTGAAGAGTGGCGGCGGACTGTATTCCATCAAACGCTACGGCCAGGGAGAGTGGTGGCGGCGGCCCGGGCTGCGCGCGCCGCCGGAGAAGCGATCGGTGACGGGGGCCGCTGCAGTCTCACTGTCGCGCGGCATCCTGCCTTATTCGTAGGAGAACAGCGACCCGAGCTTGTCCATCCGCTCGAGTGCCATGCCGGAACCGCGCACCACGCAAGTCAGCGGATCCTCGGCCACCAGGACCGGCAGGCCGGTCTCTTCCATCAGCAGGCGATCGAGGTCGCGCAGCAGCGCACCGCCGCCGGTGAGCATCATGCCCTTTTCGGCAATGTCGGCGCCGAGTTCAGGCGGCGTCTGCTCGAGCGCGTTCTTCACGGCGGACACGATGTTGTTCAGCGGATCGGTCAGCGCCTCCAGCACTTCGTTGCTGGAGATGGTGAACGAGCGCGGGATGCCTTCCGACAGGTTGCGTCCTTTGACTTCCATCTCGCGCACTTCGGTGCCCGGGAATGCGGAGCCGATCTGCTTCTTGATGGTTTCGGCAGTCTGCTCGCCGATCAGCATGCCGTAGTTGCGGCGAATGTAGTTGACGATCGCCTCATCGAACTTGTCGCCGCCGACGCGCACCGAGCCTTTGTAGACCATGCCGCCGAGCGAAATGATCCCCACTTCGGTGGTGCCGCCGCCGATGTCGACCACCATCGAGCCGGTCGCTTCGGACACCGGCAGGCCGGCGCCGATCGCGGCAGCCATCGGCTCTTCGATCAGGAACACCTGCGACGCACCGGCGCCAAGCGCGGATTCGCGGATCGCGCGGCGCTCGACCTGGGTCGAACCGCAGGGCACGCAGATGATGATGCGCGGCGAGGGCTTGAACAGCTTGGTGTCGTGCACCATGCGGATGAACTGCTTGAGCATCTGCTCGGTGACGGTGAAATCGGCAATCACGCCGTCCTTCATCGGGCGGATGGCTTCGATGTTGCCCGGCACCTTGCCGAGCATCTGCTTGGCCTCTTTGCCGACGGCCTGAATGTTCTTCTTCGCGTTCGGGCCGCCCTGCTGGCGGATCGCGACGACCGACGGCTCGTCAAGCACGATGCCGAGGCCGCGAACGTAGATCAGAGTATTTGCCGTGCCGAGGTCGATCGCAAGGTCGTTGGAAAAATAGCTGCGAAGGAATGAAAACATGAAATCCTGTCCTAGAAGCACCGGAGCGAAGCGCGCTCCGGCTGAAAAATCCGAAATTCGGGGCGAAAAACAGCGCGGCGCTTCAGGCGCCGTCAGCAGCCATTAACCCGACATTCTACCTTATAATCCTTGGGTAATTGGCTGTCAGAAACGCCAAAAACGCTGCGTTTACCCACTTTTCTTCGGCGAAAAAGGCAGCTTCTGCGACGTTTGCCATTTTTGGAATCATTGACCCGGGCACACCGCCCGCCATCCCCATGTCCCTGACTCTTGACGACATCGCGCGACTGTCCCGCCTCGCGCAGCTGGATCTGTCCGAACAACAAGCTTCGGACGCACTGACCAAGCTCAACGATATTTTTGCGCTGGTCGAACAAATGAAAGCTGTCGATACCGCCGGTATCGAGCCGCTGGCCCATCCGGTCGCGGCGTGGCGAAATGACCTCGCGATGCGGCTGCGCGAGGATAAGGTGACCGAACCGAACCACCGCGACGACTATCAGCAGCCGGCCCCGCTGGTGCAGGACGGCCTGTACCTCGTACCGAAAGTCATCGAATAAGCGCTGACTTCGACCGACCACCGTTCGCGCCATCGAACGACAGCCTACGCTTTCCCTACCATGCAAACACTCAAGCAACTGTCAGCCCAGCTGAAGAACAAACAAGTGTCGGCCACCGAGCTGGCACAGCACTACCTCGACCGCATCGCCACCAGCGACCTGAACGCCTACACCGGCATGAACCCGGAACTGACGCTCGCACAAGCAAGAGAAGCGGACGGCAGGATTGCCCGGGGCGAGACCGGCGAACTGACCGGGTTGCCGATCGCGCACAAGGACATTTTCGTTACGCGCGGCTGGCCGTCCACTGCGGGCTCGAAGATGCTCTCAGGCTACAACAGCCCCTTTGATGCAAGTGTGGTGGAACAGTTCCGTAAGGCAGGCATGGTCACGCTCGGGAAATTGAACTGTGATGAATTCGCTATGGGTTCGTCGAACGAGAACTCGTTCTTCGGCCCGGTGAAGAACCCGTGGGACAAGACAGCCGTGCCCGGCGGCTCGTCCGGCGGATCGGGCGCGGCCATCGCCGGCGGACTCGCGCCGGCCGCCACCGGCACCGATACCGGCGGCTCGATCCGGCAGCCGGCTGCGCTGTGCGGCATCACCGGCATCAAGCCGACCTATGGCCGCGTGTCACGCTACGGGATGATCGCTTTTGCATCGTCGCTCGACCAGGGCGGCCCGATGGCGTGGACCGCGGAAGACTGCGCGATGCTGCTGAACGGGATGACACAGTTCGATCAGCGCGATGCGACCAGCATCGAGCGCGAAGCGGAAGACTTCACTCGCCACCTCGGCGACTCGCTCGCCGGCCTGAAGATCGGCATTCCGAAAGAGTATTTCGGCGAAGGGCTGGCAGCGGACGTGCAGGCGGCCATCGAGGCTGCGCTGAAGGAATATCAAAAGCTCGGCGCGACACTGGTCGACGTCTCGCTGCCAAAAACAGCGATGTCGATCCCGGCCTACTACGTGATCGCGCCGGCCGAGGCATCGAGCAATCTGTCGCGCTTCGACGGCGTGCGCTATGGCCATCGCGCGCAGGACTACACCGACCTCGCCGACATGTACCGCAAGACGCGCGCCGAAGGCTTTGGCGATGAAGTCAAGCGCCGCATCCTGGTCGGCGCCTATGTGCTGTCGCACGGCTATTACGACGCTTACTACCTGCAGGCCCAGAAGATCCGCCGCCTGATCGCGAACGACTTCCAGCAGGCCTTCCAGTCCTGCGACGTGATCATGGGCCCGGTCACGCCGACCGTTGCCTGGGACCTGGGCGCAAAAGCGAACGACCCGGTGGCCAACTATCTTGCCGACATTTACACCCTGTCGACCAGCCTCGCCGGCCTGCCCGGGATGTCTATCCCGTGCGGCTTCGGGCAGGGAGAGAAGAATGCAAGGCGCCCGGTCGGCCTGCAGTTGATCGGCAATTATTTCAATGAAGCGAGGCTGTTGAACATTGCGCACCAGTTCCAGCTCGCCACCGACTGGCATACCCGCCGTCCGGCCGTCTGAGAAGGATAGAGACCATGCAATGGGAAGTCGTGATCGGTCTTGAGACGCACGCGCAGCTCACCACCGAATCGAAAATTTTCAGCGGCGCGCCGACCACCTTCGGCGCCGAGCCCAATACCCAGGCCTGCCCGGTCGATCTCGCGCTGCCGGGCGTGCTGCCGGTGCTGAACCGGGGCGCGGTCGAGCGCGCAATCCAGTTCGGCCTCGCGATCGGCGCGACGATTGCGCCGCGCTCGGTCTTCGCGCGCAAGAATTATTTTTACCCTGACCTGCCCAAGGGCTACCAGATCAGCCAGTACGAGATTCCGGTGGTGCAGGGCGGCACGATCTCCTTCGTCGTCGAGAAGGACGGCAAGCCGGAAATGAAGACCGTGCAGCTGACGCGCGCCCACCTCGAGGAGGACGCGGGCAAGTCGCTGCACGAGGATTACCACGGCATGACCGGCATTGACCTGAACCGCGCCGGCACGCCGCTGCTGGAGATCGTCACCGAGCCCGACATGCGCAGCGCCGCCGAGGCAGTCGCGTATGCGAAAGCGTTGCACGCGCTGGTGGTGTGGCTCGGCGTCTGCGACGGCAACATGCAGGAAGGCTCGTTCCGCTGCGACGCCAACGTGTCGGTGCGCCCGGTCGGACAGAAGGAATTCGGTACGCGCTGCGAGATCAAGAACCTGAACTCTTTCCGCTTCCTCGAGGACGCGATCAACTACGAAGTGCGGCGCCAGATCGAACTGATCGAAGATGGCGGCACCGTGGTGCAGGAAACGCGGCTGTACGATCCGGACAAAAAGGAAACGCGCTCGATGCGCAGCAAGGAAGACGCGATGGACTATCGCTACTTCCCCGATCCCGACCTGCCGCCGCTGGCAATCGGCGAAGACTGGATAGCGCGCGTGAAGGCCGCGCTGCCCGAATTGCCGGGCGCAATGCGCGAGCGCTTCGTGCGCGACTACCAGCTGCCCGAATACGACGCGATGGTGCTCACGGCGTCGAAGGCGATGGCTGCCTATTTCGAAGCCGTTGTTGCAGCGGCCGGCAAGGAACAGGCAAAGCCGGCCGCGAACTGGCTGATGGGCGATGTATCGTCCACGCTGAACCGCGAGGGCATCGACATCGGATCGTCACCGGTCAGCGCGGAACAGCTGGCGCTGCTGCTGAAACGGATTGCCGATGGCACGATCTCGAACAAGATCGCGAAGGAAGTGTTCGCCGCGATGTGGGAAGCGAAGTCGTCGTCCGCCGCGCTGGCCGACGAGATCATCGAGTCGAAAGGCCTGAAGCAGATTTCGGACACCGGCGCGCTCGAGAAGATCGTCGACGAAGTGCTGGCCGCGAACGCGAAGTCGGTAGAGGAATACCGGGCCGGCAAGGAGAAGGCGTTCAACGCGCTGATCGGGCAGGCGATGAAGGCGACCAAGGGCAAGGCGAACCCTGCGCAGCTGACCGAGCTGCTGAAGCAGAAGCTGGCCTGATTCAATTCGCCTCACGGGAAGGGCGGCTGCGGCCGCCCTTTTTCATGCGCAGGTTATATTCGTGGGGGGAGACACTCAACCAGCCCAAGGGAGCGACAACAATGAAAAGCCTATTCTCCTCACTCATGCTCGTCACTGCGCTGTTCGGCACGGAAGCAGGCGCACAGACCACGCAGATCGGCACGGACTACCTGATGACGGCCCACATACCGACCGAGCGCAAGGCGATCGACGCCAACACGACCATCGTGAACATCCTGCCGGGCGGCTGGGTGAAGGGCCCGAAAATCTCGGGCAAGATCCTGCCGCCGGGGGGCGACTGGATCCGCGTGATGCCGTCGGGCGCGCTGCGCCTCGACGTTCGGCTGACCATCGAGACGGATGATGGCGCGCTGATCTACATGACCTACGGCGGCGTGGTGGTGCCATCAAAGGAAGCGAACGACGCGCTGGCGCGCGGCGAGGTCCTCGACGACAAGGGGCTGCCGTACTTCATCACGACGCCGCAGTTCCAGACCTCGGCGCCGAAGTATGACTGGCTGAACAAGCTGCAGGGCATCGGCAAGATGGCGAAATACAAGCGCACGCCGGCCGACGCCTTCGTCGAATACGACATCTTCGCGGCGCGCTGACACGCGGCGCCGCCGCAGCGATCAGGCGACGCCGTACTTTTCGCGGTAGGCCGCGACCGCCGGCGTGAACTGCGCGAGCTCGGCGCTCGCGCCGGGGCCGGACAGGTAGGCGAACAGGTCGTTCAGGTTCGCGATCGGTATCACCGGCATGCCGTAGCTCTGCTCGACTTCCTGCACCGCCGACAGCTGCGACAGCGCGCCCTCGGCGCCGCTCTTTTCCATGCGGTCGAGCGCGATCAGCACCGCGCACGGCGTCGCGCCCTGCGCGCGGATCATCTGTACCGACTCGCGCACCGAGGTGCCGGCCGAGATCACGTCGTCGATGATGACGACGCGGCCCTCGAGCTTCGCGCCGACAATGGTGCCGCCTTCGCCATGGTCCTTGGCTTCCTTGCGGTTGTAGGCGAACGGCACGTTGCGGCCCTTGGCTGCGAGTGCCACTGCGGTGGCGGACGCCAGCGTGATGCCCTTGTAGGCAGGCCCGAACAGCATGTCGAAGCCGACGCCGGAATCGATCAGGGTCTGCGCATAGAACTCGGCGAGGCGGCCAAGGCGCGCGCCGTCATTGAACAGGCCGGCATTGAAGAAGTACGGCGACAGGCGGCCGGCCTTGGTGACGAACTCGCCGAAGCGCAGCACGCCGGCGTTGACGGAAAACTCGATGAATTGCTGACGAAGGTTGCTCACTGGTTAACTCGGCAGATGGCGTAGGAAAGCCGGCATTTTATCGCGCGGCCGAGGGCTGCCTCCATCGGTTATCCTGTCGCCCGTTTTGTCTTTTTCGTCTCGATTGCATGAAGATCATTTCCGCCAACCTGAACGGCATCCGCTCGGCCGCCAAAAAGAATTTCTTCGACTGGATGGGCAGGCAGGATGCGGACTTCGTCTGCGTGCAGGAGCTGAAGGCGCAGGCAGTCGACATGACGCCCGACTTCCTGTCGCCGCACGGCTACCACGGCCACTTCCACTATGCGGAGAAGAAGGGCTACTCGGGCACCGGCGTCTACAGCCGGCACGAGCCGGACCATGTGGTCATCGGCTTCGGCAATGCCGAGTTCGATGCCGAGGGGCGCTATGTGCAATGCGACTTCGGCAAGCTGTCGGTGATCTCGGTGTACTGCCCGTCGGGTTCATCGAGCGACGAGCGGCAGCAGGCGAAGTTCCGTTTCATGGACGTCTTCATGCCGCATCTGGTGCAGCTGCGCCAATCCGGACGCGAGGTCGTGATCTGCGGCGACTGGAACATCGCGCACAAGGAAATCGACCTGAAGAACTGGAAAAGCAACCAGAAGAATTCCGGCTTCCTGCCGGAGGAACGCGCGTGGATGACGGAGCTGTTCGGCGAGGCCGGCTGGCGCGACGTGTACCGGCTGCTGCATCCGGACACGACCGGCGAGGCTTACACATGGTGGAGCAATCGCGGACAGGCATGGGCCAATAATGTCGGATGGCGGATCGACTATCACGTCGCGACGCCCGGCATTGCGGCAACGGCGAAGGCGGCGTCGGTGTACAAGGACGAGCGCTTCTCCGATCACGCACCGCTGACCATCGACTACGCGTTCCCGGCCTGATCAGCCAAAAAACCAGTAGCAGACCGCGATCGCCGCAATGACGCCGGCCAGATCCGCCAGCAGCGCGCAGGGCACCGCATGGCGCGCGCGCTGCACGCCGACCGCGCCGAAGTAGACCGCCAGCACATAGAAGGTGGTTTCGGTGCTGCCTTGCACCGTCGCCGCCAACAGCGCGGCAAAGCTGTCCACGCCATGCGAGCTCATGGTCTCGATCAGCATCGCGCGCGCAGCGCTTCCCGAGAACGGCTTGACCAGCGCGACTGGCAGCGCATCGACGAAACGGCTGTCCCATCCGGCGACGGCCACCAACTGCCGCACGCCGTCAAGCAGGAGATCCAGCGCGCCGGATGCGCGCAGCACGCCAACTGCGCACAGCATCGCCACCAGATAAGGCAGCAGATTCTTTGCAACGTCGAAGCCCTCGCGCGCGCCGTCCACGAAGGCCTCAAAGACCGGCACCCGCCGCAGCGCGCCCAGCAGCAGGAAGAGCAGCACCAGTCCGAACAGAACGACGCTGCCGAGCAGCGAGGACAGCGACGCCAGCGCCGTCGCCGACAGCGTAGACAGCAACGCGATGAGCCCGCCGAGCAGCAGCCCGGCACCAATCATCCACGCCAGTACCACCGGATCGCGCAGCCTGAGCCGCTGCGCGAACGCAACCGCGAGGAAGCCGGCCAGCGTCGATGCCGAGGTTGCCAGCAGGATGGGCAGGAATACCAGCGTCGGATCGGGCGCGCCCTGCTGCGCGCGGTACATGAAGATCGATACCGGCAGCAGGGTCAGCGATGAGGCATTCAATACCAGGAACAGGATCTGGGCATTGCTGGCGACCTCGGGCTGCGGGTTGAGCGTCTGCAGCTCGCGCATCGCTTTCAGCCCGATCGGCGTGGCGGCATTGTCGAGGCCGAGCGCGTTCGCGGTGAAATTCAGCGTGACCAGCCCGAGCGCCGGGTGGCCGCGCGGCACTTCCGGCATCAGGCGCGCGAACAGGGGCGACAGCCAGCGCGCGACTGCCTCTATCAGCAGGGCCCGCTCGGCGATCTTCAGGAAACCCAGCCACAGCGTCAGCGTGCCGAACAGCAGAATCATCACCTCGACCGACAACTTGGCCATCGCGAACAGGCTGTCGACCATCGCGGCAAACACCGTCGGATCCGCCTGTATCAGCGCGCGCCAGCCGGCAGCCAGCGCCGCCACTATGAAAAAGCCTAACCACAGCAGGTTCAGCATGAGAAAACCGGTCCGGGACATGGTTGCAAGGCATCCAGTGTATCCGGGCAACCGGGCCGACCGGCTTCGACCCAATCGAGGCTGGTAAAGCGCCTGAACCAACGCCGCTTTGAACGACAACAGCTGATCGACCTGTTAGCCGCGATGAACTGGAGGATGCGGCGGCCCGTTGAGCAGAAGCGAAAATTTCGAGATGATCTGATGCAGCTTGCGGGGCTATGAAGATGCGATGAGTGAATTCGGTCGAGCGCCTTGCGCGCGAGGACGGCTGCAGCAAGGTGTGCAGCAAGGCAGGTACGGCGGAAAACGTCAACTCGCGCAGCGGTCGCTGTCGATAAGTTTCAGTGCGTTGAGCGGAGAATCACGCGCCCGACTGACGGCTGCTACTGAAAAGGAACTGGATCGCTGGACTGAACGGCTGCTGTCGGCCACCTCTATCGACGCGGCATTCGATACGCGTTGCAACCAGGCCGGCGCCTGCCGTCAGCACGATCAGGCGCTTGCGGCGGCCCCTCCGTCGCCAGTGCTGCGCCGATCCTGCTCGACCAGGATCGAGCGTATCCAAGGCAGCAGTGCATATGCGGGAAAAGCGAGGACAAAGGTCAGCAGGAAGTAGTTCGCGTAGCCCATCTCGTGCGCGCCGATCCCGCCGGCCCAGCCGGCGATCGAGCGCGAGAACGCGAAGATGGACGACAGGATCGCATACTCGGTGGTCGCTCGGGACTTGTCGACGATCGCCATCAGGAAAGCAAGGAAAGCCGCGGTGCCGAGGCCCCCGGTGAATGACTCGATCGCGCTGGCCGAGTACATCACCGCCTGCAGCGACAGCGGTATGTCGCTTCCCTGCGGTGCCGCCGGTATCAGGAAGGCAGCTGCGACATAGCCGAGGTTGGACAAGGCTTGCCACAGGCCCAGCACCCACAGCGCGCGAAAGATGCCGACGCGGTCGGTATACCAGCCGCCGAGCAGTCCGCCGGCGATCGACAGTCCGAGCCCGAGGTTCACCGAGACCAGGCCGATCTGGGTATTCGTAAATCCGCTGTCGACCCAGAACGGCTTGATCATGAAGCCGATCGACGAATCGGCCAGCTTGAAGATCAGGATGAAGCCGATCAGGAGCAGCGCATGGCGGCGATTGAGCAGCGACACAATGGCGCCGAACATCGGGCCGCGCTCCGAGGCTTCGGCAAGTTCCTGCGAACGGCCGCGCAGCGCGCGCGAGAACAGCCAGGCCGACAGCAGGATCAGCGCGACCGGCACCGACTTGAACCACGGACTGTCCTTGATACCGGCAATCGGCGCCGGATCGAATGCGGCAATCACCGGCCACAACAGGCCGGCGACGAACAGGGCAATGGCGGCCAGCAGCAATGGCTGGCCGGCCAGCACCGCCAGCTCGCCGCGCAGGCTGGACGGCGCCTCGCGTGCCGGCCGCTCCGGTTCGCGCGGCGCCAGCAGCGCAGCAATCGCCAGCGCCGCAAACAGCAGCGCCGCGGCGCCGTAGGTGAAATTCCAGCCGGCCTGGTCGGACAGCCACAGCAACAGGCCGGCTGCCAGCATGCCGACCCGGTAGAAACCGATCCGGAAGCCGTTCGCGATGCCCAGCTCCTGCTTGTTCAGGCGCTCGATCGTGTAGCCGTCGATCGCAATGTCATTGGTCGCCGACAGCGCCGTAAAAATGCCGATCGCCACCCAGACCCACGGACCGAAGCCGGCCTCGCGCGCGCAGACGATCATCACCACGCCCATGCCGATATCGGCGGCCGCCATCCACCAGCGGTGGCGGCGCGTGAAATCGATCAGCGGCGCCCACAGGAATTTCAGGGTCCAGGACAGGCCGAGCAGGCTCAGCAGGCCGATCTGCTTCAGCTCGACGCCCTGCTGCCGGAAGTACACCGGGAACAGGTCGAAGAACAGGCCGAGCGGGAAGCCCTCGGAGAAATACAGCAGGCTGACCCAGAACAGTTTCGATCGCAGCAGCTTGGGCGCGGGATTCGGGTCGGCGACAGGATTCATGCAGCGGCTTGTTTGCGAAGTCGGAAGACGGCGAGGCTGCCGCGCCAGTTCGGCAGGAAGTTGACGGGCCTGCCATCGTCGGCCAGCGCCACGCATTCGAGCACTTCGAGTCCTACCTCACGGGCAAGTTCCTCGAAGTCATGAATGGTTGCGCAGCGCAGGTTTGGCGTGTCATACCACTGATAGGGCAGGCTTTCCGACACCGGCATGCGGCCTGACAGCAATGACAACCGATGCGGCCAGTACGCAAAGTTGGGGAAAGAGACAATGGCGTCGCGGCCGACGCGCGCGATGTCGCGCAATACCTGTTCGACATGCTTCATCATCTGCAGTGCGGACAGGCAGAGTACGGTATCGAATGCATCATCGGCAAACATCGCCAGCCCGTCCTCCAGATTCTGCTGGATCACGTTCACATTGCGCTGCACGCAACGAGGGATCTTCGCATCGTCGATCTCGACGCCGTAGCCGCGGCACTGCTTGTACCGCTGCAGGTACTCGAGCATGGCGCCGTCACCGCAGCCGAGGTCGAGTACGCGGGAGCCGGGCGCGACCCAATGGGCGATGAAGGCCAGGTCGGCACGCAATCCGATCACGGGCTCGGCGATCATGCGGCCTCCTTCTGCACCGGCAGTGCGGCGAGCGGGCTGCCAAGCTGCTGCCATACTTTGTCGTAGTAGGCGCGCACTACACCGAGGTAGCGCGGATCGTCCAGCAGGAAGGCGTCGTGCCCGTGCGGCGCATCGATCTCCGCATACGTGACGCGGCGCTCGTTCTTCACCAGCGCCTGCACGATCTCGCGGCTGCGCTCCGGCGCGAAGCGCCAGTCGGTGCTGAAGGACACCAGCAGGAATTCGGCACGCGTGCCGGCCAGCGCGGCGGCCAGGTCGCCGCCATGCGCGCGCGCCGGATCGAAATAATCGAGCGCCTTGGTGATCAGCAGATAAGTATTCGCATCGAAATATTCGGAAAACTTGTCGCCCTGATAGCGCAAGTAGGACTCGATCTCGAAGTCGATGCCGAAGCCGAACTGGTAATCGTCATTGCGCAGGTCGCGGCCGAATTTCTCGGCCATGTCGTCATCGGACAAATACGTGATGTGGCCAATCATGCGCGCCACCCTCAGCCCGCGCTTCGGCACCACACCGTGCGAATAAAAGTCGCCGGCATGGAAGTCGGGATCGGTGAGTATGGCCTGGCGCGCGACATCGTTGAATGCGATGTTCTGTGCCGACAGCTTGGGCGTGGACGCGATCACCAGGCAGTGCGCGACACGCTCCGGATAGAGGATGCTCCAGGCCAGTGCCTGCATGCCGCCCAGCGAGCCGCCCATCACCGCGGCGAATTTTCGGATGCCGAGCCGGTCCGCCAGCCGCGCCTGTGCATGCACCCAGTCTTCGACCGTCACCACCGGAAACGATGCACCGTACGGCTTGCCGGTCGCGGGATTGGTGTGCATCGGGCCGGTCGAGCCGAAGCAGGAGCCCGGGTTGTTCACGCCGATCACGAAAAAGCGGTCGGTATCGAGCGGTTTGCCCGGTCCGACCATGTTGTCCCACCAGCCGGCACTCTTGGGCTGGCCCTCGTAGCTGCCGGCCACATGGTGCGACGCATTGAGCGCATGGCAGACCAGGACCGCATTCGAACGGTCGGCATTCAGCGTGCCGTAGGTCTCGTACACCAGCGTGTAGTCGGCCAGCGACGCGCCACTCTGCAAGGGCAGCGGCTCGGCAAAGTGCATGGACTGGGGGGTAACGAAGCCTATGGATTTCATGTGTGGACTGACAACAAAAAAGCCCGAAAGCGCTGGCTGTCGGGCTGGATTCGTTGTCGATTCGAGCTCGCTTTAGCCGCATTTATTCGGGAAATTCCCCTGCGCCCGCAAGCTAAGATCAAATCGGCGCAATGCGCGAAGAATAACCAAAGCAACGAAACGCGTCAAACGACCACCAGCTTGCTGGTGGTCGCCCCGGCGAAGGCCGGGGCCCGGCGACTTTCCCTCTTGCTGGTGGTCGCCCCGGTGAAAACCAGGGCCCGCTGGCGGTCCTTCTTGCCGGCAGTCGCCCTGGCTACAGCATAGCCAGCCGCTCCACCGCTTCGGTAATCGCCGTCGGCTCGTACACCTTCAGTACCTTGCGTGCCGCCGGCTCGAGCAGTGTCAGGTCGCTGTTCAGGATTTCCTGCTTCACTGCCAGCAGCTGCGCCGGATGCATTGAAAATTCGCGCAGTCCCAGGCCGAGCAGCAGGCGGGTGAGTCGGGTGTCGCCGGCGATCTCGCCACAGACCGCGACCGGGATGCCGGCCTTTGCACCGGCCGAGATCGTCATCGACAGCAGTTGCAGCACGGCCGGATGCAAGGGGTTGTACAAGTGGGCGACTTCATGGTCGACCCGGTCGATCGCCAGCGTGTACTGGATCAGGTCGTTGGTGCCGACCGACAGGAAATTCATTCGCTTGACAAACAGCGGCAGGGTCAGCGCAGCGGCTGGTATCTCGATCATCGCGCCGACCGCGATGCCCGGGTCGAACTTCCTCTTCGCGTCGCGCAGCTGCTGCTTGGCCTGCTCGATCAGGGCCAGCGTCTGATCGATCTCGAACGCATGGGCGAGCATCGGCACCAGCAGGTTGATCGGTCCGTACGCAGACGCGCGCAGGATCGCGCGCAGCTGCGTGAGGAACATCTGCGGCTCGGACAGGCAATAGCGGATCGCGCGCAGGCCGAGCGCCGGATTGAGCGCTGTCTCTTCGTCCTTGTCGAGCGGTTTGTCGGCGCCGACATCGAGGGTGCGAATCGTGACCGGCCGCCCTTTCATGGCGAGCACCACCTTGCGATAGGACTCGAACTGTTCGTCCTCGGACGGCAACTTGCCGCCCCGGCCGGTGCGGCCCATGAACAGGAATTCGGAACGGAACAGGCCGACGCCGACCGCGCCCGCGTCGAGTGCACTGGCGCAGTCCTCGGGCAGCTCGATATTGGCCAGCAGGTGGATCAGCGTGCCATCGCGCGTCACCGCAGGCGTCTTCTTCAGCTTGCCGAGCTTCTTGCGCTCGCGCAGCAGCTTCGCCTGCGCAACGCGGTACTGCTCGAGCACCACGGGCGCAGGATCGACGATCACGATGCCGGCGTCGCCGTCGATGATGACCCAATCGTCTTCGCCGATCAGTGCCGACGCATTCGCCATGCCGACCGCGGCCGGAATGTCGAGGCTGCGCGCGACAATCGCAGTATGCGAGTTCTGGCCACCGAGATCGGTGACGAAACCGACAAATGCCCGGTCCCGGAACTGCAGCATGTCGGCCGGCGAGATGTCATGCGCAATCACGATCATCTGCGGCGCATAGTCGCCCGGTTCGGCAGGCGCAGACGGCGCAGGTACGGTGGCGCTTCCGGTCAGCACCTTCAGGATGCGCTCGCCGACCTGCAGGATGTCGTTCTTGCGCTCGCGCAGGTAGGCATCGTCGATCTCGTCGAACTGGGCGGACAACTCGTCAATCTGCGTCAGCAGCGCCCATTCGGCGTTGTAGTGGCGGCTGCGGATGATCTTCAGCGGATGTTCGGCAATGATCGGGTCGGCGAGGATCAGCGCATGCACGTCGATGAATGCCGCCAGCTCGGACGGTGCATCGGCCGGCAGATCGCGCCGCACGGCCTGGAGCTCTTCATTGACCGCGGTGATTGCATCGGTCAGCCGCCGCACTTCGGCCTCGACCCGCTCCTCCGGCACCAGGTAGTGCTTGACGTCGCGCGCCGCCGGCTTCAGCAGGTGCGCGCGACCGATCGCGATGCCGCGCGAGACGGGAATGCCGTGCAGGGTGAACGAGGCCATGGCCGCCGCCTTATTCGCTCTCGCCGAAGCGCGCCTCGATCAGCGCCACCAGTGCATCAAAGCACTCCTGCTCATCGGGCCCCTCGGCCTCGAGCGTCACGCTGGCGCCCTTGCCGGCGGCCAGCATCATCACGCCCATGATGGATTTCGCATTCACCCGGCGCTCATTGCGTGCCAGCCAGACTTCGCTCTGGTACTTCGCTGCGAGCTGGGTAAGCTTGGCCGAGGCACGCGCATGCAGCCCGAGCTTGTTGATGATTTCGATTTCCCTGCTGAGCATAGTTATTTTTTTCCGGGTTTAGTTGGGGGCCAGCCTGACACGGTTGTCGACGCGGCAGGCACCGCTTTGGCCGCCGGCCAGCGCCATCTCGACCGCCACGTCCAGCGTATTGTGACGATAGGTCAGCGCGCGCAGCAGCATCGGCAGGCTGATGCCGGCGATTACCTCGACCATGCCGGGATCGCACAGCGACAGCGTGCAATTGCTCGGGGTGCCGCCCATCACGTCGGTGATCACCAGCACTCCCGAGCCGTCGTTGACGCGCGCGATCGCCTCTAGTGCGAGGCGGCGCACCACACTGGTGTCCTGGTCGGCCACCACATCGATCGCCTCCAGCCGTTCGGGCGGATGACGGAATACATGGGTTGCGGCCTCGATGAAGGCGCGCCCCAGCGGCGCATGCGTCAGTAACAGGATGCCGATCATTGCACTTCAGTCTGCCTGCAATTTTTCCAGCGCATCGACGAACATGCCGGCCACATCGAAACCTGTCTGCTGCATGATTTCCTGGAAACAGGTGGGGCTGGTCACGTTGATCTCGGTCAGGTAGTGGCCGATCACATCCAATCCTACCAGCAAGAGCCCGCGTTCCAGCAAAACCGGAGCGAGCGCTTCGCCGATTTCCCGCTCGCGCTCGGAGACTGGCATCGCGATACCGGTACCGCCGGCGGCCAGATTGCCGCGTACCTCGCCGGCCTGCGGTACCCGCGCCAGGCAATAGGGCACGACTGTGCCCCCGATCAGCAGCACCCGGCGGTCGCCATGGACGATCTCGGGAATGAAGCGCTGGACCATGATGGTGCGCGTTCCGTCCGCTGTCAGCGTCTCGACGATGGCGCCGAGGTTCAACCCGTCCTCGCGCACCCGGAAAATGCCGGTGCCGCCCATGCCATCCAGCGGCTTGAGGATGATGTCGCGGTGGGTCGCATGGAAGGCGCGCACTTGCGCAGCGTCGCTGGTGACGAGGGTCGGCGCGGTGAACTGCGGAAAACCGGTAATCGCCAGCTTTTCGTTGTGGTTGCGGATGGCCGCCGGCCGGTTGACCACCCGCGCGCCCTGAGACTCTGCCAGCTCCAGCAGATAGGTCGCGTAGATGTACTCCATGTTGAACGGCGGGTCGGTGCGCTCGACGACGACATCGAAGTCCGACAGCGCGCACTGCCGCGTCTCTTCCACCCGAAACCAGCTGCCGGCCTCGCCGGTCAGCGCGATGCGCGACACGTTGGCCAGAACGCGTCCGTCGGAAACGATCATGTCCGCATGGCGAAACGCATGCAGTTCATGGCCGCGCGCGGCGGCCTCGCGCATCATCGCGTAAGTCGAATCCTTGGCGAGGTTGAAACCCGACAGCGGGTCGGCGGCGAATGCGATTTTCATGCGGCAGCTTTCTTGCTCAGTAAACCTCGGGGTTCGGGTCGGTGCGCTCGATCTCGAGCGACGCTGCCAGCAACGCCAGTCGCGAAACCACGCCATACATGTAGAACCGGTTCGGCGCCGCAGTGCCTGGTTTGGCGGACAGGTCTGGCAGCGCATGCTGCTGCGCGAACGCCAGCGGCACGAAATGCGCACCCGGCGAATTCAGGTTCTCGTCGATGCCGCGCTCGGCATGCACGCGGTAGAAGCCGCCAACCACATAGCGGTCGATCATGTACACCACAGGCTCGGCGACTGCGTCATTGATGTGCTCGAAGGTATGCACGCCCTCCTGCAGGATCACGTCCGACACCTCGAGGCCTTCCTTTACCACCGACATCTTGTTGCGCTGCTTGCGGTTCAGGTCCTTCACTTCGCTGGCGTCGCGCACCGTCATGATGCCCATGCCATAGGTGCCGGCGTCCGCCTTGACGATCACGAAGGGCGTTTCCTTGATGCCGTACTCCTTGTACTTCTTGCGGATCTTGGCCAGCAGCGTATCGACGTTCTGTGCGAGGCAGTCCTCGCCGGTGCGCTCGTGAAAGTTAATGCCGGTGCACTTGCCGAAGTAGGGGTTCACCATCCACGGATCGATGTCGATCAGCTTGCCGAATTTCTTGGCCACTTCGTCATAGGCGGCAAAGTGGTTGGTCTTGCGGCGCACTGCCCAGCCGGCATGCAGCGGCGGCAGCAGGGTCTGCTCGTGCAGGCCTTCGAGCACGGGCGGTATGCCGGCGGACAGGTCATTGTTCAGCAGGATGGTGCAGGGATCGAAATTCTTCAGCCCGAGCCGGCGTCCGTTGGCAGAGCGCTCCAGCGGCTCGAGCGTCAGCGTGCTGCCGTCGGGGAGCTCGAGCGTGGTTGGCTCCTTCACATCCTCGGCCAGCGTGCCGAGGCGCACGTTCAGGCCGGTCTGACGGAAGATCTGCATCAGCCGGCCCACATTCTGCAGGTAAAAGGTATTGCGGGTGTGCCGCTCGGGTATCAGCAGCAGGTTGCGTGCGTCCGGACAGTATTTGTCGATCGCCGCCATCGCCGCCTGCACGGCCAGCGGCAGCATCTCGGGCGCGAGGTTGTTGAAGCCGCCGGGGAAGAGGTTGGTATCGACCGGCGCCAGCTTGAAGCCGGAATTGCGCAGGTCGACCGAACAGTAAAACGGCGGCGTGTGCTCCTGCCACTCGAGGCGGAACCAGCGCTCGATCGCCGGCGTTGCGTCGAGGATTTTCTTTTCGAGTTCGAGCAGCGGGCCGTTCAGGGCCGTGACCAGATGGGGAACCATGGGAGAGCCTTATGAAATCGGTAGGTGCGATCGCGCACCGGGGGGCTTGATTCTAACGGAATCGGCTGGCTGCGCCCGGGATCCGAACTGAACCGGTGCATTCATCGCTCCTAGAACGGACGATCGGCTTGCCCATGAAAAACGCCCTCCGGAGAGGGCGTTTTTGCTGGCCCGGTGCGAACGGGCCGGTGCTGCCGAGGAGATCAGGCGCGATACGCAGTTTCGCCGTGGCTGGAGATGTCGAGGCCTTCGCGCTCTTCTTCTTCCGTCACGCGCAGGCCGACGATCATGTCGACCAGCTTGAATGCGATATAGGCAACGATCGCGGACCAGACGATGGTAATGACCACGCCCTCGAGCTGGACCATGATCTGGTGGCCGATGGCGAAATCCTCTGCGCCAGTGCCGCCCAGGCCAGGTGCGCTGAACACACCCGTCAGGATGGCGCCAACGATGCCGCCGAGGCCGTGCACGCCAAACACGTCGAGCGAGTCATCTGCGCCGAGCATGCGCTTGAGGCCGTTGACGCACCACAGGCAGACGAAGCCGCTGACCAGACCAATGATGATCGCCCCCATCGGGCCGACGGTGCCGCACGCCGGGGTGATGCCCACCAGACCAGCCACTGCGCCGGACGCTGCGCCCAGCATCGATGCCTTGCCCTTGATCAGGGCCTCGCCAGCCGACCAGGCCAGCACTGCAGCGGCAGGCGCGACGATAGTATTGACGAAAGCCAGTGCTGCACCCGAGGTCGCCTCGAGGTTGGAACCCGCATTGAAGCCGAACCAGCCGACCCACAGCATGGACGCGCCGACCATGGTCAGTGTCAGGCTGTGCGGCGCCATGGATTCGCGACCGAGACCGATACGCTTGCCGAGCAGGTAGGCGCCCACCAGGCCGGCAACACCAGCGTTGATATGCACCACCGTACCGCCGGCGAAATCGAGCGCGCCCTTGCCCAGCAGGTAGCCGCCTGCGCCCCAGACCATGTGGGCGATCGGCAGGTAGCAGAGCGTGAACCACAGGACCGTGAAGATCAGCACCGCAGAGAACTTGATGCGCTCTGCAAACGCGCCGACGATCAGCGCACAGGTGATGGCGGCAAATGTACCCTGGAACGCGATGAACACGTACTCGGGCAGCTTTACCGTTTCGGTGAAGGTGTCGGCAAGCGTCGAGCCGTTCACGCCGGACAGGAAAGCTTTCGACAGGTCTGCGATGAACACGCCTTCACCGCCGAACGCCAGCGAGTAGCCATAGACTGCCCAGAGCACGCTGATCAGCGAGAACACCATCAGCACCTGCATCAGCACCGACAGCATGTTCTTGGCTCGCACCAGGCCGCCGTAGAACAGCGCGAGGCCGGGGATCGTCATCATGATGACCAGCAGCGTGGCTACCATCATCCATGCGACATCGCCTTTGTGAACTTCAGCGGCGGCGGCCGGTGCGGCAGCGTCGGCGGCCGGCGCAGAGGCTGCTGCTTCTGCTGCAGGCGCTTCGACCGCCGGGCTGGCGGCGGGCATCACATCTTCAGCCGATGCGACCGGAGCGAGGCCGATTGCACACATCAGCAGACCGGCGCTCATCAGGCTAGTGAACCATTTTTTCATGTTGAATCCCCTTAGAGAGCTTCCTTGCCGGTTTCACCCGTACGGATGCGGATGACCTGCTGCAGGTCGTATACGAAGATTTTTCCGTCGCCGATCTTGCCGGTGCGAGCAGCGTTCTCGATTGCCTCGATCGCGCGCTCGACAATGCCGTCGTCGACCGCCGCTTCGATCTTGGTCTTTGGCAGGAAGTCGACCACGTATTCCGCGCCGCGGTACAGCTCGGTGTGGCCTTTTTGGCGACCGAAGCCCTTGACCTCGGTGACCGTGATGCCCTGCACCCCGATCGCCGACAGCGCCTCGCGCACTTCATCGAGCTTGAATGGCTTGATGATCGCAGTGATGAGTTTCATTTCAGCCTCTTGGTGGTGGATCAGAAGTTTTTGGTAAGGGTCAGCACGGCGCCGGTCTTGCCAACGTATTTGTTCCCCCAAGCTGCGCCGGAATATGCTGCGCGCTCTGCATCGGTCCCAACGACAGCAAGGGAGGCGACAATGACGCCAAAATCCTTGGTGACTCCAATCTTCCAGTCAGAGTAATCAGCGGCACTGACGGTTTTCACAACTTGCCGACCGTAGTGCAGATTGAGTTGGTATCCGTCCGCAACCTCTTGGTTGTAGCCCACGTCGATATAGTTACTGCCATCGGTATTCGGTCCCCAACCGACGAAATTAGTCAGCGCGTAGTTGTACTTCACATATGCAGGACCGTAACCAACTTGTATATAAGCCTCTGTCGTGTTGGCACTCACACCGGGGTAGGCATTAGAAGGGTAGTAGTACCGGATCAAGCCCGCATCGTATGAAACCGCCCCGATCGCGCCACGCTTTCCTCCATAGATGTCGACCTCGTAGCTGGCGTCGCCGCCTGCATCTTTGATCCACTTGATCGTCGACGTCCAGGCGCCCGCATAAAAGCCCGTCGGCGCATGCGTATAGTCGGCACCGGCGAACACGGCCGGCTCGCGGCGCGACTGCGAGATACCGCGGAAACGATAGTCCGATGTCGCGCCGACATTGAACGCCACTTGATGATCTGCCGCTGCCTCTTCAGCATGAGCGACAGCTCCGGTGAATGCCGCCACGACGGCGCTGGCGAGAATCAGTTTTTTCATTGTCTTTCCTTTGGCTGGTTGGCTTCGGTTATGCAATCGGCTCACGCATCGCGTGTAGGCGAGAAGCAACTAAGCAGGACGTGTGCCAACTGCAAAAAGCCGAAAAACTTGCCAACTCCGCCAATTTCGCTAGCATCTGGGTCATCACCCTTGAATGACCCGGGCCAATCGCACCACCCGAGGGCGTTCGCCTCAAATTGGTGCAACCTGAGGATCCCACCATGAATGCCAAACCCAGTTTTCTTTCTGAACTGCAAGACAAAATTCACCAAGTGCTGCAACAGTCGCCTGCTAAGGACATAGAAAAGAACATGCGCGCGATGCTGAACCAGGGCTTTTCCAAACTCGATCTGCTCACCCGCGAGGAATTCGAGGTACAGGCCGACGTGCTGGCGCGTACGCGCGCCCGGCTGGAGGCACTCGAAAAGCGCGTGTCTGAACTGGAAGAGCAGCTCAAGGGCTGAACCGCGCGTGGGGCTGGCCGTCCTTCGCAGCCGTGCAATTGCGGGCGTGCAGGCGCCCGAGGTGACGGTCGAGGTGCATCTGGCGAATGGACTGCCCACATTTGCGATAGTCGGACTCGCCGACACCGAAGTCCGCGAATCCCGCGACCGGGTGCGCGCGGCACTCCACAATGCGGGCCTCGAATTCCCGCCCGGCCACATCACCGTCAATCTCGCGCCTGCCGACCTGCCGAAGGAGTCCGGACGATTCGACCTGCCGATCGCAATCGGCATACTGGCCGCCTCCGGCCAGATCCCGTCGGCCGCACTGGACGACTATGAATTCGCCGGCGAGCTGTCGCTGTCCGGGGAACTGCGGCCGATCCGTGCGGCGCTCGCCATGAGTGTGGCCATGCGCCGGCCGGATGCCGTGCGCCGCCGCGGTTTCATTCTTCCGCGGGCCAATGCGGCCGAGGCGGCACTGGTGCCCGACGCCGATGTCTATCCCGCCGACTCGCTGTTGCAGGTTGTCGCGCATTTCGCTGCTGCCGACGACCCCGCGGCACGGCTGATGCGCGCAAGCCCGCCGGCCACGGCCCAACCATCCGCCTTGCCGGATTTCGCCGACGTTCGCGGTCAGGCGGAAGCGAGGCGCGCGGTCGAGATTGCAGCGGCGGGATCCCACAGCCTGCTGATGGTCGGGCCGCCCGGCGCAGGCAAGTCGATGCTGGCCAGCCGGATGCCGGGCATCCTGCCGCCAATGACCGGGGAAGAGGCACTGGAAGCAGCCGCGCTGCAATCGATCGCCGGAGGCTTTGTTGCCGATCGCTGGCGGCAGCGGCCTTTCCGTGCGCCGCATCACACGGCCTCGGCCGTCGCACTGGTCGGAGGCAGCAGCGTGCCGCGCCCGGGCGAGGTATCGCTGGCGCACCACGGGGTGCTGTTTCTCGACGAGTTTCCGGAATTTGACCGCAAGGTACTGGAGGTACTGCGCGAACCGCTCGAATCCGGGCACATCACGATTTCGCGCGCTGCGCGCCAGACCGACTTCCCGTGCCGCTTCCAGCTAGTGGCCGCGATGAACCCCTGCCCCTGCGGCTACCGCGGCCATCCAAAGCGCGAATGCCGCTGCACGCCTGAGGCCGTCGCGCGCTATCAGGCGAAAATCTCCGGCCCGCTGCTCGACCGTATCGACCTGCAACTGACTGTGCCGGCAATGGGATCGGACGCGCTGCTGGGCGTGGCGGATGGTGAATCATCGTCGACCATTGCGGCTCGCGTGGCGGCAGCGCGCGAACTCCAGATAGCGAGGCAGGGGAAGCCGAATGCACAGCTGTCGGGCGCCGCGATCGATACGCACTGCCAACTCGCCCCCGGAGCAGCCGCACTGCTGCGCACAGCGATCGACAAACTGGACTGGTCTGCGCGGGCCTACCACAGGGTGCTGAAAGCGGCGCGCACCATTGCCGACCTGGACTGCAGCGACCGGATCGCCGAGGTGCACGCGGCCGAGGCGATCCAGTATCGACGCGCGCTGCTGCCGGCGCTCAATCGCTGAAAGGGCGGTCGCACGCCGGTGCGGGTCACAGCCTGTTAACATCCGGCCATGCCGATCCGATCCTGTCCGCGGCCCCGCCGCCTGCTCTTACTTATTCCTGCGCTGCTCCTCGCCACCGCCCTGTCCGCATGCAACCCGGCCCTGAACTGGCGGGAGGTGCGCGGTACCGATGCGCCGTACACCGTGCTGTTGCCTGCCAAGCCGGCGACTTTCGCGCGCCAGGTGAATCTGGGCGGCCTGAAGGTGGAGATGAGCATGACCGGTGCCGAAGTCGATGACGTCAGCTTCGCGGTGGCCAGTGCACGCATTGCCGATGCCGCACAGCGCAAGGCTGCGCTGGCGTCGATGCAGGAAGCGATGCTGCGCAACATCGGCAGCGAGAAGCATGTGCAGCGGCCAGTGGCGCTGAAAGGCGGAGGATCGGCGATCGAGGTCCGTGCCGACGGACATGCCGGCCCGAACCGACGCGCGGTGGCGCTGCACGCACGCTTCGCCGAGCACGGCGACCGTGTGTACCAGGCAGTCGCGCTCGGCCCCAAAGACCAGTTGAGCGAGGAAGCGGCCGAAACCTTCCTCGCGTCATTCACGCTGCACTGACGCATGCACGAACCTGTGCATTACCTGCAGGGCAAAATAGCTCTGCGCGTGGTCGCGGTGTTCGCGGCCGCCTACTTCCTTTCTTATGCGCTGCGGGCCATCAATGCAGTCATCGCGCCGGCATTGATGGCCGACCTGCAACTGAGCAATGCCGACCTCGGGCTGCTGTCATCGGCCTATTTTGTCGGCTTCGGCAGCATGCAGTTGCCGATCGGTGTCTGGCTCGACCGCTATGGCGCGCGCCGGACAGAGTCCGCGCTGCTGCTGTTCGCTGCGCTGGGTGCTGCGATATTCGCTTCCAGCTCTACACTGACCGGCCTCTGGGTCGGCCGCGCACTGATCGGCGTCGGCGTGTCTGCCTGCTTGATGGCGGCGCTGAAGGCATATCGCGGCTGGTATGCACCCGAGCGGCAGAGCCAACTGGCGAGCTGGATGCTGGTATCCGGCACGATCGGCGCGCTGTCCGCCACCGTGCCAGTGGCGCTGCTGCTGCCGCTGGTCGGCTGGCGGATGGTGTTCTGGGGAACGGCATTGGCGCTGCTACTGGCTGCGCTGCTGGTCTTCAGCAGGCTGCGAGATGTAGAGCAATCGATGGCGGAAAACGCGCCGCCTGCGCGCGGCCCCGGCCCCGGCTACTGGGAGATTTTCCGCGACCCCTATTTTCGGCGAATGGCAGTCCTCGGTGCCGTTCATCAGGGCGGATTCATGGCAATCCAGTCGCTGTGGGCGGGCCCTTGGATGGTCAGCGTGCTCGGCATGTCGATCGCCGACAGCGCGCGCGTGCTTTTCGTGTTCAATTTCTGCCTGATGCTGGCCTATCTCGCTCTGTCGTGGTGGGCGCCGCGTCATGTGTCTTATGGCACGCGCCCCGGGTTGCCGGTGCTGCGGGTCGTGTCAATCGGGCTCACGGGTGCAGTGCTGCTGCAGATGCTGATGGTACTGCTGCCTTTCCAGTGGAGCTGGTGGCTGTGGATACCGTTTGCAGTCGTCATCACGGTCACCACGCTTGCGCAGACCCATGTGAGCCTCGCCTTTCCGCCTGCGCTCGCCGGCCGCGCGAACAGTGCATTCAATTTGTCGCTGTTCATTGGCGCATTCGCCGTGCAATGGGGCATCGGCCTGCTGATCGATGTGTTCGCCGCTCACGGACACACGCTGGCAGACGCGATGCGGCTGGCCATGGCCTGTTATGTCGCCGTGCAAGCTGGCGCGCTGCTCATGTTCATCGGCAATGGCCGTCACTCTGCGCCACGGATGCTCGCAAGAACCTTGTGAAGCACACGAACCAGCAGCGCAGCGCAGATGGCCATGCTATGTTCGGGCCATCGACAGACGTTTGACGAGGTCATCATGTTAGTCACATTTAAATCCAAGGCAGCCGCTGAAGTGCTGATGTATTCAGTGCATGCCAAGCCCATACTCGACTTGCTTGGCAAAAGCGTAGAGCGCGGCGTGATCACTGCCGAAGAGACCGGGGAGGCGATCCGGCGCATCGAGAAAGAAATCGACGAACGCCGGCAGGCACAGGCCGCACCGCATGCCGACGCAAGCGCCGCAGGGGACGAACAGGAAGAAGAGGGTGCCAGGGGCGAGGGCGTCAGCTTCGGCACTCGCGCGTACCCGTTGCTGGAAATGCTGCGCGCGGCAAAACGGGACGGCGAGTTCGTGATGTGGGGCGTCTGATGCAGCAAGTGACGATGAGGGTACGAGCGCGCGCGGCCTCCGCATGAGGCTGCAACCGGATTCGCTTGCCGTGGCGCTGGCGGGTGCGGCGCGGGCGCTGGCCGCAGTCGAGGCCGGACAGGCATTGCCGCGTGCGCTGGCCGACGTGTTCGCCTCACGCTCGACGCCGCCGGCCGCGCATGGGGCGATACAGGACATTGCCTATCGCAGCCTGAGACGCCAGGGCTGCGCGCAAGCCTTGCTGCGCGAACTGGCCGATCGGCCGCCGTCCCCTGCGCGGCTGGGCAAGCTGCTGCTGAGCGCGCTCGCCCTGCTGTCGGAAGATCCGCCGGCCTATGCGCCACACACTGTCGTCGATCAGGCAGTCAGCGCGTGTGCCGCCGACCGCGAGCTCGCGCGTGCCAAGGGTGTGGTCAACGCAGTCCTGCGCCGGTTCCTGCGTGAGCGCGAGATGCTGCTGTCGAGGGTGAAGCAACAGGAGGAAGCGCTCTGGAACTATCCGCAATGGTGGATCGATGCATTGCGTTCCGCATGGCCGGCGCAGTGGCAGCAGGTGCTCGAGGCAGGCAACCAGCCACCACCATTGACACTGCGCGTCAATGTGCGCCGTACCTCGGTGGATGCGTTCATGGAGCGGCTGGCCGCCAGCGGCATTGCCGCGCACCGGATCGGACCCGTGGCAGTACGGCTGCAGCGGGCGCGACCGGTGCACGAGATACCCGGATTCGACGAGGGCCATGCCTCGGTACAGGATGCCGCTGCGCAGCTCGCAGCCCCGTTGCTGGCCGCCGAGCGCGGCATGCGTGTACTGGATGCCTGTGCCGCACCGGGAGGCAAAACCGGTCATCTGCTGGAACTGGCGGACGTCGACCTGATCGCGCTGGACCAGGACAGCGAGAGGCTGAGCCGGGTCGAACAGAACCTCGCGCGGCTGTCTCTGTCCGCCGACTTGATGACCGGCGATGCGCGCGGACGCGACTGGTGGGACGGGCGCGCGTTCGACCGCATACTGGCCGACGTGCCCTGCACTGCGTCGGGTATCGTTCGACGGCATCCTGACATTCGCTGGCTGCGGCGTGCCTCCGACAGTGCACAGCTGGCCCGGCTGTCGGCTGACATCCTCGATAACCTGTGGGGCTTGCTCAAGCCCGGCGGACGCCTGCTGCTGGCGACCTGCTCGCTGTGGCCGGAAGAATCGGAACTGCAGGCGCAGCGGATGGTGGAGCGGCACGACGCGCAGCGGCTCTCCGCGCCGGGGCAACTGCTGCCTGCGGTGACCGAGCACATCGACCATGACGGGCTGTTTTACGCGCTACTCCAAAAGCCGCCGGTTTGATACTATCGGTTCAATTTTTCCCCGGGGCATCACCCCGCCTGCTGCGTGATCCATCGTCTGCTACTTGCTTTTTGCCTTGGCTTGCTACTGGCATCAGTGCCGCCGCCGGCTCTGGCAGGCGAGGGCATCGAACTCGCGGAGGCATCGCTGGAAGCCACCGACGACGGCTACCGGCTGTCATCCCAATTTGCGGTCGAACTGACCCGCTCGCTGGAAGACGCGCTGATGCGGGGCGTACCGCTGTATTTCAACCTGCAGGTCGAAGTCTCCCGTCCGCGCTGGTACTGGTTTGACGAAGTTGCGATCAGAGCGACACGCAAGATCCGGCTGTCATACAACCTGCTGACCCAGCAGTACCGCGCCTCGATTGACGGCAGCCTGCACCGCAATTTCTCCCGGCTTGATGACATGCTGGCATTACTGCGGCGCCCCGGGCGGTGGCTGATTGCCGAGCCCGCCGCGCTGGAGCGTGACGCCGCCTACACGGTGTCCATTCAGCTGGCGCTGGACGTGTCGCAACTGCCGAGGCCCATTCAGGTAAGTGCGATGGGCAGCGGCGACTGGCGGCTGTCGTCCGGCTGGAACCGGTTCAGTTTCCGGCCGGACAGCCGATGAGAAGCGCACTCCGCTACCTGCTGCTCGGCTCGGCAGCGACTGTCGGCGCTCTGCTTTTCCTGCTGGCGGCCGCCAGTGGCGACTCGCAGTTGTTCGACCAGTACTACACCTGGATCCTCGGCACCAATATCGCTGTGGGCATCGGGCTGTTTGCCATTGTCTGCCTGCTGCTTGCGCGGCTGTACAGCCGCTACCGGCGCGGACGTTTTGGCTCGCGCCTGATGACGCGGCTGGTGATGAACTTTGCGCTGATGGGCATCCTGCCGGGCATCGTCATCTACATGGTGTCGGTGCAATTCGTGTCGCGCTCGATCGAGTCCTGGTTCAATGTGCAGGTCGAGTCCGCGCTCGAGGCGGGGCTGAAACTGGGCCGTACCGCACTCGAGTCTTCGCTGAAGGACCTCAAGCTGAAGGCGCGCGGGGTGGCCGTAGAGCTCTCCGAGATGTCGGACGCGACCATTTCGGCCCGGCTTGGCGACGTCATCGAGCACGCGCAGATGGCGGATGCCATGGTGGTCTCGGCGCGCGGCGCCGTCATCGCCAGCACGCAGAGTAAGCTTTCCGGGCTGCTGCCTGACATTCCTACGCCGGCGATGCTGGCACGCGCACGCTCCGCCAATGGCTTTGGCGTCATCGAGGGCATACCGGGCGAGTCCGCCGGCAGTCCGACCGGCGAGCGCTTGCGCCTTCGGGTAGTTGTGGCGATCCGTGGCGACGGTTCGCTGCTGAGCCTTCGAGGGCAACTGCGCTACCTGCAGATCCTGCAGCCGGTGCCCGAGCAGCTCGCCGCCAATGCCGAGGCACTGCGCACGGCCTACAGTGAATATCAGGAACGATCGCTGGCGCGCTCCGGCCTGCGACAGTTCTATCTCGTCACGCTGACGCTGGTGCTGCTGCTGGCCGTGTTTGCCGCGATGGTCAGCGCGTTCCTGCTCGCGACTGACCTTGCGCAACCGCTGCTGCTCTTGGCGGAGGGCACGCGCGCAGTTGCGGAAGGGAACCTGTCGCCGCGTCCCATCGTAGCGACGACAGATGAGCTTGGCACGCTGACCCAGTCATTCAATGCCATGACCATGCAACTGGCGGATGCGCGCGAAGCCGTGGAGCGCAACCGTCGGGCACTCGAGGATGCGAAGGCCTACCTGGAGTCGGTGCTCGCGAATCTGTCGGCCGGGGTGATGGTGCTCGATGATCAGTGGCGGCTGGTGACATTCAACGCGTCGGCCGGACGCATACTGCATCACGACCTCATGCCTTACCTCGGGCATCCCTTTACCGCGTTGACCGGCCTCGCCGCTTTCAGCGAACCGGTGATACGCGCGTTTACGCGCCAGAACGCCAGGGCCGCCGGCGCCGAAGCCGGATCAGAGCAGGAACACTGGCAACAGCAGATGGAAATCCCGCGCCGGGGTCTGGGACAGCCACTGGATGGCGAGATCACGCTGCTCGCGCGCGGCTCGCGTCTGCCGGTTGGTTCGGGTACCGGCCACGTCGTCGTATTCGATGACATCAGTGAACTGATCTCCGGACAGCGCTCGATCGCGTGGGCCGAGGTCGCGCGGCGGTTGGCGCACGAAATCAAAAACCCGCTGACACCAATCCAATTGTCTGCAGAGCGGCTGATGATGAAGCTGGCGCCTAAGCTGTCGGGCACGGATGCAGCTTTGCTTGAGCGCGGAACCAACACGATCGTCAATCAGGTTGTTGCAATGCAGCAGATGGTGGACAACTTCCGCGACTATGCGAAGACACCGCCTCCGCAATTAACATCACTCGATTTGAATGCGTTGATCGCCGAGATTCTTGAGCTTTATTCGAGTGCCGAACATTCGGACGCCATCCGGGCAGAGTTAGCGCCAAATCTTCCCCGCATCCTCGGAGATGCAACTCAAATGCGACAAGTGGTACACAACCTCTTGCAAAATGCACAAGATGCGATCGCCGAGTTATCGGAAAAAAGGGAGCCGCGAATCGTCATTGCGACCGAGGCGATTCACTATCCGGATGCGGATGGGACAGTCCGAACTGCCGTCCGGTTGTCGGTTTCCGATAACGGTCCCGGCTTTGATGCCCGCCTGATGGCCCGCGCATTCGAGCCTTATGTGACCTCGAAACGCAAGGGAACCGGACTCGGTCTGGCGGTGGTCAAGAAGATTGTCGAGGAACACGGTGGGCGCATTGAGTTGCAGAATCGCAAGAGTGATCCGGGAGCCAAGGTTTTGATTTTATTGATGAAGCTCTCAGATCAATAACCATTTGACACGATGAATTGCAAAAATTACAATTTTGGCAATGCGTGGTCGTGGCATTGAGCAAAGAGGTGCACCCATGGCAAATATTTTAGTGGTCGACGACGAAATGGGCATCCGGGAGTTGCTCTCGGAAATTCTTGGTGATGAAGGACACGTCGTCACCACGGCTGAGGACGCGAACAGCGCACGCGAGTTGCGGCTGGCGAACACTCCCGATCTGGTCTTGCTCGATATCTGGATGCCCGACACCGATGGGGTGACCCTGCTGAAAGAATGGCAGCGCGACGGCCTGTTGACGATGCCGGTGATCATGATGTCGGGCCATGCGACCATCGACACGGCGGTCGAGGCCACCCGCATCGGCGCCATGAACTTTCTTGAAAAGCCGATCTCTCTGCAAAAATTGCTGCGCACTGTGCAGCAAGGGCTGGCGCGCGGGCATGACGGTGCGCGTGGCACGCTGGCTCCCCCCGCGGGCCGCCCTTTTCTCACTCAGGAAAAAATGACGCTGGTGCCGCAAATCCAGCCTGCCAATGGTTACCACGGCCCGGGCAGTCCTGTGCCTGTCCCCGGTTTTGGCACGCCAGACAATGAGTTTCGGGTGTCATTCGAATTGCCGCTGCGCGAGGCCCGAGATGCTTTCGAACGTGCCTACTTCGAGCACCACCTGGTGCGCGAAGGCGGAAGCATGACGCGCGTGGCCGAAAGAACCGGACTCGAGCGCACCCATTTGTATCGCAAGCTGAAGCAACTGGGTGTCGATACCGGCAAGGGCGTAAAGAAAGCAGGATGACCCGTGTGACACTGGTCTTTGGCGGAAATGCGGCCCGTCGAGAGCAAGCCATCGTTGCCCATCTCGATCCGCAACGCGAGAATGCCGCGATCATCGAAGGGCTGGCAATCGGTGATTCGATGCTGGAACCCCTTGGCGCGACGCATCTGCAGGTGATCCGGGTAGCACCGGGCTGCCCCTGCTGCACAGGCAACCTGACGATGCGCGTCACGCTGAACCGGCTACTGCGTCGCCCACCCGCAAAGCTTTTCGTCAGCCTGGCGGATGCCAGCCACAAAGAGCAGTTGAAGTCATTTCTTCAGGAAACGCAGTATCGGAATCATTTGACGCTGGATCTCGAACTGGATTGCCGCTGAGACCCCGGCACGGGAATTGCGTGCAAGGCTATTGAATTTTTGTTCGATAGCGCCATTTGCAGGAGCAGGGAAGTCACCTTCCACGTCACCTATGGGAGCCAGCATGAACCTGATCTACAACAGCGAGCATTACAGCGTAGTGGAGTTCGGCGCCGAGGCCGGTTTGGAGGCCATGCGTTTCGGCGGCTATGAAATCCTGGACAAGCCGGGCCGACGTGAAATCTTCATCGCTGGTCCGCTGGCGGAGTCGTTTCGCCAGCATGTGCGCGAACTGATTGCATCCGAGCCGACCATGGAGGAAATCGATGACTTCCTCGGCAGCTACGGATCGCTGATGGCACAGCCGGTCATCTTGCATTAAGCTTTTGGCCGGCTAGCGCCGCAGTTGCCGCCCGCTGACGGGCGGCAGTTTTCCGTTTCCCGACGCCCGCATGCTGCGGGCATTGTTTTTTAATGCACGCCAATTCCCGCACCGTCAGCAGCAACCAGCCGACCATTCACGAGCATCTGGCGGACACGGTCCGCAAGCATGCATCGACTTCTTTCCTGAAACCGGTGTCCGCGCATGCGGAACAGGCATTTGCTCATGCGATTCACACGTGGCGCGACCATGGGTCTCGCCCACTGGTTCTCGATGCCGGCTGCGGGGTGGGGCTGTCGACGCTGCGACTCGCTGTACAGCATCCGGACTCGTTCGTGATCGGCATCGACCAGTCAGCCGACCGGCTGGGACGCACGCTGCGCTGGCAGGGAGATCTGCCGCGGAACTGCCTTACGGTACGCACCGACCTGGTCGACTTCTGGCGACTGATGATGGCGTACCGGCTCCATCCCGAACGCCACTACCTGCTATACCCGAACCCGTGGCCGAAGAAGCGGCATCTGGGTCGCCGCTGGCACGGCCATCCGATATTCCCTACCATCGTCGCGCTCGGGGGCCTGCTGGAGTGCCGCAGCAACTGGCAAATTTACATTGCAGAATTCGCGTCGGCCGTGCGCCAGCTGACCGGCATCGGGGTGGCCTGCGAAACCTTCGCGCCGCAACCCGACGCGCCGCTGACCCCGTTCGAACAGAAATACACCGCATCCGGCCACCCGCTGTGGCGCTGCCGGGTGCAATTGCCACCACCCGGGACAAGCTGGGGCGCACAGGGCTTTGTGATACCGTTGACTTCCACTTCCTATCGTTGAGAATCTGCCATGTGCCAGCTGCTCGGCATGAACTGCAACGTGCCGACCGACATCGTGTTCAGCTTTACCGGCTTCGCGCATCGCGGCGGCCGCACCGACGTTCACAAGGATGGTTGGGGCATTGCCTTTTTCGAGGGCTCAGGCGTTCGGCTGTTCGTTGACTATGAGTCGGCGATCGCTTCCCCGGTGGCCGAGCTGATCAAGCGCTATCCGATCAAGTCGAAAAACGTCATCGCTCACATCCGCAAGGCGACCCAGGGCCATGTGGCCCTGGAAAATTGTCATCCATTTGTACGGGAACTGTGGGGGCGCTATTGGGTATTCGCACACAATGGCGACCTGAAGGATTTCAGGCCGTCCCTGGATGGCGCATTCCGCCCGGTCGGCACGACCGACAGCGAGCGGGCATTCTGTTATCTGCTGCAGCAATTGCGGCGACGCTTCGGGGATACGCCACCTTCGGTCGATGCATTGCGCTCGGTAGTGGACGAACTGGCACGAGAGATCGCCGCCCACGGCGTGTTCAACATGATGCTCTCCGACGGCTCCGCACTGTTTGCCCATTGCTCGACCCGGCTGCACTATATCGTTCGGCAGCATCCGTTCGCGCAGGCGAAACTGTCAGACGAGGATCTGTCGGTAGATTTTTCCGAGGTGACGACGCCGGACGACCGGGTCGCGCTAATCGTCACCGAACCGCTGACGACCAACGAAACCTGGCTGCCGTTCATGCCCGGCGAGCTGAAACTGTTCGTCGACGGCGCGCCGGTGGCGCGCGCCTGATCAGAGGTTGGGCGCCAGCCAGCGCTGCAGCTGCTCGACACTCACGCCGCGACGCGCGGCCATGTCCTGCACCTGATCGTCGCCGATCTTGCCTACGGTGAAGTACTTTGCTTCCGGATGGCCGAAGTAAAAGCCTGACACCGAGGCGCCCGGGTACATCGCATAAGACTCGGTCAGGCTCATGCCGATGTCCTCGGCCTCGAGAATGCGGAACATGTCGGCCTTCACGGTGTGTTCCGGGCAAGCCGGATAGCCGGGGGCCGGGCGGATGCCGCGGTACTGCTCGGCGATCAGTTGCTCGTTGGTCAGGTCTTCTTTCGCCGCGTAGCCCCACAGGTCGCGGCGCACGCGCTCGTGCAGGTACTCGGCAAAGGCTTCGGCCAGGCGATCGGCCAGTGCCTTGAGCATAATCGACGAGTAGTCATCGCCGGCATCTTCGAAACGCTTCTCATGCTTCTCGATGCCAATGCCGGCGGTCACGGCGAACAGGCCGATGTAGTCGGTGATGCCGGACGCCTTGGGAGCAATGAAGTCGGCCAGGCATTGGTTGGGACGCGGCACGCCATCGATCACCGGCTTCTCGGTCTGCTGCCGCAGGCCGTAGTAGGTGAAGGCAAGCTCGCTCCGGGTCTCGTCGGTGTAGACCTCGATATCGTCGTCATTCACGCTGTTGGCCGGCAGGATGGCCATCACGCCATTCGCAGTCAGCCAGCGGCCTTCGACCAGTTTCTTCAGCAGCGCCTGGCCTTCCCGGAACACATGAGTGGCGGACTCGCCGACCACCGGATCTTTCAGGATCGCAGGATAAGGACCCGCCAGGTCCCAGGTCTGGAAGAACGGCCCCCAATCGATGTAGTTCGCGAGTATCGCGAGGTCGACATTGCGGAAGTGGCGGCGGCCGATAAACTTCGGCTTGGCCGGCGCGAACTCGCCGTCGAACTTCAGGTGCATTTTGTTTCGGCGCGCATCGTCGATTGTCAGCATCGGCAACTGCTTCTTGCCGGCGTGCTGGGTGCGGATGCGGTCGTAGTCCATCGAAATCTCGGCGACGTAGCGCTCGCGCGTCTCATCGGTGAGCAAAGACTGCGCAACCGACACCGAGCGCGACGCGTCCGGCACGTACACTACCGGGCCCTCGTAATTCGGCGCGATCTTCACCGCGGTATGAGCGCGGCTGGTCGTGGCGCCGCCGATCAGCAGCGGTATTTTGCGCTCGCGGAACCACGGGTCGCGCTGCATCTCCTTCGCGACATGGGCCATTTCCTCGAGCGACGGCGTGATCAGTCCCGACAGGCCGACGATGTCCGCATTCTCTTCCTTCGCCTTCGCGAGGATCTCGGTGCAGGGCACCATCACGCCCATGTTCACGACTTCGAAGTTATTGCACTGCAGGACCACCGATACGATGTTCTTGCCGATGTCGTGCACGTCGCCTTTCACGGTCGCGATCACGATCTTGCCCTTCGGCTTGGCGGCCAGGCCGGTACGGCGCTCCTCCTCGAGCTTTTCCTCTTCAATGAAAGGCACGAGGTGCGCGACCGCCTGCTTCATCACGCGCGCCGACTTCACCACCTGCGGCAGGAACATCTTGCCCTGGCCGAACAGGTCGCCGACGATGTTCATCCCGTCCATCAGCGGACCTTCGATCACATGGATAGGCCGGCCACCGCTGGCCGCAACCTGCTGACGCGCTTCTTCGGTGTCCTCGACGATCCATTGGGTAATGCCGTGGATTAGTGCATGCGCAAGGCGCTTCTCGACTGGCGCGTCGCGCCACGCGAGGTTCTGCTCTTCCTTCTTGCCGCCGGCCTTCAGCGTGGCGGCGATCTCGATCATGCGCTCGGTCGCGTCCGGGCGGCGGTTCAGCACCACATCCTCGACGCGCTCGCGCAGTTCGGGATCGAGATCGTCGTAGACGCCGATCATGCCGGCGTTGACGATGCCCATGCTCATGCCGGCGCGGATCGCGTGATACAAGAAGACGGTGTGGATCGCTTCGCGCGCCGGATCGTTGCCGCGGAACGAGAACGACACGTTCGACACGCCGCCGGACACTTTCGCATGCGGCAGGTTCTCGCGGATCCAGCGGGTCGCCTCGATGAAATCGACTGCGTAATTGTTGTGTTCGTCGATGCCGGTCGCGATCGCGAAGATGTTCGGATCGAAGATGATGTCTTCCGGCGGGAAGCCGACCTTGTCGACCAGCAGCCGGTATGCGCGCTCGCAGATTTCGGTCTTGCGCGCAAATGTGTCCGCCTGCCCGGTCTCGTCAAAGGCCATCACGATCACTGCCGCGCCATAGCGGCGGCACAGCGTGGCCTGCCGCAGGAATTCTTCCTCGCCTTCCTTCAGCGAGATCGAGTTCACGATCGCCTTGCCTTGCACGCATTTCAGGCCGGCCTCGATCACGCTCCATTTGGACGAGTCGATCATGATCGGCACGCGGGCGATGTCGGGCTCGGATGCGATCAGGTTCAGGAAGCGCGTCATCGCGGCGACCGAATCCAGCATTGCTTCGTCCATGTTGACGTCGATGACCTGCGCACCGTTCTCGACCTGCTGACGCGCGACAGCGAGCGCTTCTTCGTACTGCTCGTTGAGGATCATGCGCGCGAAGGCCTTCGATCCGGTCACGTTGGTGCGCTCGCCGACGTTCACGAACAGCGAGTCTTCATCGATGACGAAAGGCTCGAGGCCGGACAGCCGCATGGTGTGCAAATGCGTCGGCACCTGGCGCGGCGCGATGCCGGCGACGGTCTCGGCGATGGCCCGGATGTGGTCTGGCGTGGTGCCGCAGCAGCCGCCAGCGATGTTCACAAAACCGCTGTCGGCGAATTCTTTCAGCAGCGAGGAGGTGACCTCGGGGGTTTCGTCGAAGCCAGTGTCTGACATCGGATTCGGCAGGCCGGCGTTCGGATAGATGCAGACGAAGGTCTCGGCGATCTTCGACAGCTCTTCGGCATACGGCCGCATCAGCGTCGCACCGAGCGCGCAGTTCAGGCCAATGGTCAGCGGCTTCGCGTGGCGCACCGAATTCCAGAAGGCCGTCACCGTCTGTCCGGACAGGATGCGGCCGGACGCATCGGTGACGGTGCCGGAAATCATGATCGGCAAGGTCTGGCCGGTAGCCTCGAAGAACTGGTCGATCGCAAACAGTGCGGCCTTGCAATTGAGCGTGTCAAATACCGTCTCGACCAGCAGCACGTCGGCACCGCCTTCGACCAGCGCCACCGTCTGCTCGTAATAGGCGGCCACCAGCTGGTCGAAACTCACGTTGCGCGCGCCGGGATCATTGACGTCCGGCGAGATCGATGCCGTCTTCGGCGTCGGGCCGAGCGCGCCGGCCACGAAGCGCGGCTTGTCCGGCGTCGAATACTTGTCGCAGGCCTCGCGGGCAATGCGTGCCGCCTCGAGATTCATTTCGCGCACCAGGTGCGCCATGTGGTAATCGTCCTGCGCGATCGAGGTGGCACCGAAGGTGTTGGTCTCGATCAGGTCGGCGCCGGCGGCCAGATACTGCTCGTGGATCTCGCGGATCACCTGCGGCTGGGTCAGCGTCAGCAGCTCGTTGTTGCCCTTGACGAAAACTTCCTTGCCCGGCACTGCAAAATCGGAGAAACGCTCGCCGCGATATTCCGCCTCGCCCAGTTTGTAGCGCTGGATCATCGTGCCCATTGCACCGTCGAGGATCAGGATGCGTTTGGTGAGCAGCTCGCGCAGTTGCGCTTCTACAGGGGAGATGGCGTCGCGTTTCATGTGTGATCGGCAGGGCACCCGTGGGTGCCGCAATAAAAAAAACCCGGCTGCGTACAAAGCGAAGCCGGGCATGCATTCCGCTTTAGCAGTATTTTTCGGGGAGGAGTCCCCTGCGCCCGCAAGCTGGCATTGACTGAGTCAAATCGGCGCGCTCGAGATTATACGTGAATTCAAGGGCTTAGCTTCAGCTGCTGCCCCGCTCGCAACGGGAAGCCCTGCAGGAAGGCCGCAGCCGGAAGCCGCTTGCCACCGGGCTTCTGCAGCACGGTCAGGCGAAGCGCCCCTTCGCCACAGCCGACTGTCACGCCGTCGTGGTCAATGGCCAGCACCTTGCCCGCTTCACCGGCGTGCGGCGCCAGTTGCGCATCCCAGATCTTCAGAGTCACGTCATCTGCCTGTACGGACGCGCCCGGGAAAGGATTAAACGCATGGATGCGGCGCAGCAGCAGGTCGGCGGGAAGCCGGAGATCGAGCGCCGCCTCGTCTTTTGCAATCTTCGGGGCGTAAGTGACACCCTCGGCAGGCTGCGGTGTGCGTGTCAGTCGGCCGGCCATCAGCCCGTGCAGCGCGTCGACAATCATGCGCCCGCCGAGCGCCGCCAGCCGATCATGCAGGCTGCCCGTCGTGTCATCGCGGGCAATCGCCTCGCGGCCGGTCAGCAGCATGTCACCGGTGTCGAGGCCCTCGTCCATTTGCATGATGGTGATGCCGGTCTCGGCGTCGCCCGCCTCGATCGCGCGATGAATCGGGGCGGCGCCGCGCCAGCGCGGCAGCAACGACGCGTGGATGTTGATGCAGCCCAGCGGCGGCATCTCGAGCACTGCGTTCGGCAGGATCAGCCCGTACGCAGCGACCACCATCACGTCGTGCGGTGTCGAGCGCAGGAGCGCATGCGCGTCGGCCGCTTGCTGCGGATGCTTGCCGTCGAGCCGGAGCGATACCGGCTGTGCAACCGGGATGCCATGCGCAAGGGCAAACTGCTTGACCGGCGACGGTTGCAGCTGCATGCCGCGGCCGGCCGGGCGGTCGGGCTGGGTCAGCACCAGCGGAATCTCGAACCCGGCCTCATGCAGCGCGGCCAGTGCGACGGCCGCGAATTCCGGCGTGCCGGCAAAGACAACGCGCATCGTCAGCGCACCGCCAAGGCCGGGCGCTCTTTTTTCTGCTCGCGCTCTTCTTTCTGCAACTTGGTCTTGATGCGGTTGCGCTTCAACGGTGACAGGTATTCGACGAACACCTTGCCTTTCAGGTGATCCATCTCATGCTGCACACAGACGGCGAGCAGACCATCGGCATCGAACTCGTACGGCTTGCCGTCGACATCACACGCCTTCACGCGCACCCGCGCCGGGCGCTCAACACCGTCGTAGATACCGGGCACAGACAGGCAGCCCTCGTCGTACACCTGTCTTTCCTCGCTGGCCCAGACGATCTCCGGGTTGACCAGTACCCGCAACTGATCGTGGGTGTCGGACACATCAATCACGATCACCTGCTCGTGCACGTCGATTTGCGTGGCCGCGAGGCCGACGCCGGGCGCCTCGTACATGGTTTCCGCCATGTCGGCGACCAGCTTCTTGAGCCGCTGGTCAAAGGAAACCACTGGCTTGGCCACCTTGTGCAGCCGAGGATCGGGATAACGCAGGATAGGTAGGAGGGCCATACAGCTTTTGCGCAACAAACGCGAAAAATTCGCGGCAAATTCAGGAAATCATGTCCGGCAACACGTTGGGGTGATGCAAAATCCGCAACGCTTTTGCAAGGGAAAATTCTGCGCAAACGCGTTCCCGAACCGGACAGACAAGAGGGAAAATCAATGAAAAAGTTTAGCACAGCTGCCCTCTGCCTTTGCTTGCCACTGCTCGCCGTCGCGGTGCCTGCGACCGCACGAGAAGGCTGCGAATTCCTTGCCCGCGCACCGGAACAACACCGGGTGAGCCGCGGCGACACGCTGTGGGACATCGCGGCCACCTTCCTGGAAGATCCATGGTGCTGGCCGCACGTCTGGGAACTGAACCGCAACCAGATCCGCGACCCGCACCGTATCTACCCGGGACAGGTCATCCTGTTCGACCGCAGCCGGCAGCGGCTGCGCATTGCGGAAGCGGGCAGTGCTGCCACAAGCCGTTTGTCGCCGGCAGCGCGCAGCACGCCGCCTGACGACGAGCCGGTTCCGGCCGTCGACGTGGCATGGGAGCAACTGGGACAGGAGCTGCGCATGCTGCCCATGCAAGAGGCCGAACGGCTGCCGCGCATACTCGGTTTCAGCGACCGACGGCGGATCGCCGGACCAGGCGATATCGCGATGGTCGAAGGCGATTTGGCGCCGACACCCACCACCCGCCGTCACGAGGTACTGCGCATGCTGGCGCCCGTCATCGATCCGGATGACGGCAGCCTGCTTGCGGTGCCGATGCAGCGGACAGGACGGGCGGATTACTTGCAGACCGACGGCACGCTGCTGCACCGCTTCCGGGTGACCGACTCGGCACGCGAACTGGTAGCCGGTGACCGGCTTGCGCCGGCGACAACAGATGCCCCGGATTTCTCGTTCGCCCAGTCGACAATGCAGTTGCATCCCGCACCTCCCTTTGAAGGCAAGGTCGCCGCAATACTGCGGGGTGGAAATTGGGCGGCGCAGCACGATCTGGTCGCGCTCAACCGCGGTCGCCTAGCCGGGCTAACGACCGGGAGTCTGGTCGCGGTGGTGCGGCAAGTTAGAATCGCTGCCCATGATTCCCGCAGCCGCCATTTCCCCCCGCAGGCGATCGCCACTTTGCTGGTGGTGGAAGCGCTCGACAAAGTGTCGCTCGGGCTCGTACTGCGCAGCGTGGATGCGATTGCGGTTGGCGACCATGTGCGCTCAGTTCAGGGCAAGCAATGACTGACAGCGAGGGGCTGTCCGACTGGCTGCGGCTGGTGCTGACCGACGGCGTCGGCCCGCAGACGGCGCGGCTGCTACTGGCGCGCTTCGGCCTGCCGGGCGAAGTGCTGGCGGCCGGCTTTCCGGCGCTGCAGAAATGTGTGCCCGAGAAAATCGCTTACGCACTCAGCAGCAGTGCGCCGGATGACATGCAGGCGCAGATCGATGCGACCCTTGCGTGGGCCAGCCTGCCCGGCAACCACTTGCTGACACTGGCCGATGCCGGCTATCCCCCCTCGCTGCTGACGATTCCGGATCCACCGCCATTGCTGTACGCGAAAGGACGGACGGAGTTGTTGTCTCGTCCGGCGATCGCAATCGTCGGCAGCCGCAATGCGACCATGCAGGGCATACAGAATGCCGGACGCTTTGCGCAAACGCTCAGCGAGGCAGGCCTGTCCGTCGTGTCTGGTCTCGCGCTGGGCATCGATGCCGCGGCCCACGAAGGCGCATGCAGCCTGCGGCCGGATGCCGGCTCGACCGTGGCCGTAACCGGTACCGGGCTGGATTTGGTATACCCGGCCAGGCACCGTCCGCTGGCACACCGGATTGCAGAGCAAGGCTGCCTGCTGAGTGAGTACCCGCTCGGCTCCCCGGCAATCGCTTCCAATTTTCCCAGACGCAATCGGCTGATCAGCGGACTATCGCTCGGCGTACTGGTGGTGGAGGCGGCACTGCATTCCGGTTCGCTCACGACGGCGCGTAGCGCGCTGGAGCAGGGCCGCGAGGTGTTCGCGATCCCCGGTTCAATTCATTCCCCGCTGGCCAAGGGATGCCACCAGCTGATTCGACAGGGCGCCAAACTCGTCGAGTCGGCACAAGACATCCTTGAGGAATTGCGCTGGAACGGCGGCGGATCAGCGTCCGCTGCCATTGGGGACCCTCCCTCCCAAGTCGATGCGGGCCATGCGCAACTGCTGGCAGCGGCTGGACACGACCCGGTGTCGGTTGACCAGCTAGCCATGCGCAGCCGCCGCCCGGCTTCAGAGGTGCAAGCCGCACTGCTGTCGCTGGAATTACAAGGCCGGGTGGAAAGATTGCCGGACGGGCGTTATCAAAAACTCGGGCAGTAATTTACACAAGGGTTATCCGACAAAAGCGCACCCATTATTCATCGCTCGCGCGCCTCATTCACCTGAAACACCACTTTCGCCGCAAACCCATGAATACAAAAGAGAATTTCCACAAATTTATTACCTTGTAAAAAACATGAGTGTTCGAATCAGCCGACTGGGGCAGAAAGAATTTACCGGCGCGGCTTGTGCCGCGCTGAAGATGCGGCTACAGTAAACGCATGTTTGAGGTGCTTGTTTACCTTTACGAAACCTATTACCGGCCCGATGCCTGCCCTGATTCTGCGGCGCTGGCAAAAAAGCTGTCGGCGGTCGGTTTCGAAGACGAAGAGATCTCGAGGGCGCTCGGGTGGCTGACTGATCTCGCCGAAACAACCAACGAGATGTTCGGCCAGCAGGCACGGCAGACTGCGTTTTCGTTTGGCTCCCGCGTTTATGCGGACAAGGAATACGAACTGCTCGGCACAGCCGCCATCGGCTTCATCGAATTCCTCGAATCGGCCGACGTCATCAACACCCTGCAACGTGAAATCGTCATCGAGCGCGCATGTGCGGTTCATGAGTCGCCGATTCCGCTGGACAAGCTGAAGGTCATCGTGCTGATGGTTCTATGGAGCCAGGGCAAGGAACCGGACAGCCTGATGTTCGATGAATTGTTCGGCGATGATGACGAAGCCGGCCCGCCGGTCTATCACTGAACTCCTGTTCGCCACCCGTCCCTGGCTAGCCTGCCGGTTGCAGACTTTTCGCTAACCCGCTTATCATTGGCCGCATTTAGCCGCCCGACGACCGTTGTTCGGCGCGCTTCCTCTATATATTAAGGCGCGGCATCTGCTTTTACTGCCGCAGCTCGCCGCTCCCTGACCCGGATTGACCATGACTAAGACGCTCATCATCGCCGAGAAGCCCTCTGTCGCAAACGACATTGCGAAGAGCTTGGGCGGTTTTACCAAGCACGATGAGTACTTCGAATCGGACGAATACGTGCTGTCATCGGCGATCGGCCATCTGGTTGAGATTGCTGCTCCGGAGGAATATGACGTCAAGCGGGGAAAATGGTCATTCGCGAATCTGCCGATGATCCCGCCGCACTTTGCACTGAACCCGATCGCCAAGACGGAATCGCGGCTGAAGCTGCTGAACAAGCTGATTAAGCGCAAGGACGTGGGTGCCCTGATCAACGCATGTGACGCGGGCCGGGAGGGTGAACTGATTTTCCGGCTGATCGTGCAATACGCGAAGGCCAAGCAGCCGATCAGGCGGCTGTGGCTGCAGTCGATGACGCCGGGCGCAATTCGCGATGCATTCAGGCAGCTGCGTGAAGACCAGGACATGCTTCCGCTGGCAGACGCTGCGCGCTGCCGGAGCGAAGCCGACTGGCTGATTGGCATCAACGGCACCCGTGCGATGACCGCTTTCAATTCCAAGGAAGGCGGCTTCTATCTGACCACGGTCGGTCGCGTGCAGACACCCACTCTGTCGATCGTGGTCGAGCGCGAAGAGAAGATCAAGCATTTCGTGCCGCGCGACTACTGGGAAGTGAAGGCTGAGTTCATCTGTGCAGCGGGCATTTACGAAGGACGCTGGCTGGATCCAAAGTTCAGGAAAGACGATACCGACCCCGAAAAACGCGCCGAACGCCTGTGGAGCAAAGCGGCCGCCGAATCCATCGTTGCTGCCTGCCGGGGCAAGCAGGGAACGGTCAGCGAAGAGTCGAAGCCGAGCACGTCGATGGCGCCCGCATTATTCGACCTGACCAGTCTGCAGCGCGAGGCAAACGCGCGCTTCGGTTTCTCCGCTAAGAACACGCTCGGCCTGGCACAGGCGCTGTACGAGAAGCACAAGGTGCTCACCTACCCGCGTACTGATTCCAAGCACCTGCCGGAAGACTACCTCGGTACCGTCAAGCAGACGCTGGAGTCGCTAGGCGAGATCAATAACTACTATCCGTACTCGGCGCAGATCCTGAACAACCAGTGGGTGAAGCCGAACAAGCGCATCTTCGACAACACGAAGATCAGCGACCACTTTGCAATCATCCCGACCGGCCAGTTGCCGAAGAGCCTGTCCGAGCCCGAGCAGAAGCTGTACGACCTGGTGGTGCGCCGCTTCATGGCGATATTCTTCCCGGCCGCCGAATATCTGGTCACTACGCGATTCACCGAAGTGTCCGGCCATCAGTTCAAGACCGAGGGAAAAATCCTGACCAACCCCGGGTGGCTCGCGGTGTATGGCAAGGAAGCGGTCGATCCGAATGCGAGGGAAGGCGAGGGCAGCGGCTCGCTGGTGCCGGTCGCGGAAGGCGAGCAGGTGAAAACCGAGAAAGTCGAGGCCAATGGCCTGGTGACCAAGCCACCTGCGCGCTACTCCGAAGCGACACTGCTGTCGGCGATGGAAAGCGCGGGCAAGCTGGTCGATGACGAAGACCTGCGCGATGCGATGGCCGGCAAGGGCTTGGGCACGCCGGCCACGCGTGCGGCGATCATTGAAGGCCTGCTCAACGAGAAATACCTGCTGCGCGAGGGGCGCGAGCTGATCCCGACCGCAAAGGCATTTCAGCTGATGACGCTGCTGCGCGGACTGGGCGTAGCCGAACTGACCGCGCCGGAACTGACAGGCGAGTGGGAATTCAAGCTTGCGCAGATGGAGCGCGGCGGCATCAGCCGCGACGAGTTCATGCGCGAAATCGCCCAGATGACGCAGACCATCGTCAAGCGCGCGAAGGAATACGACAACGACACCATCCCGGGCGACTATGCGACGCTGAAGACGCCGTGCCCGAATTGCGGCGGGGTGGTGAAGGAAAACTACCGGCGCTTTGCCTGTACACAGTGCGAATTCTCGATGAGTAAAGTGCCGGGCGGGCGGCAATTCGAAGTGGCGGAGGTCGAGGAACTGCTGGCCAATCGCACCATCGGCCCGCTGCAGGGCTTCCGCTCGAAGATGGGCCGGCCGTTCGCGGCGATCCTGAAGATCTCGCGCGACGAGGACATCAACAATTACAAGCTCGAATTCGACTTCGGGCAGTCGAACGACGATGACGAGACGGCCGAAGCGGTGGACTTCAGCCAGCAGACAGCGCTTGGCACGTGTCCCAAATGCGGCAGCGGCGTCTACGAGATGGGGCTGGCCTACGTCTGCGAGAAGACGGTTGCCAAGCCCAAGGCCTGCGATTTCCGCAGCGGCCGCATCATCCTGCAACAGGAAATCCTGCCCGAGCAGATGGCCAAGCTGCTCAATGACGGCCGCACTGACTTGCTGCCGGGCTTCGTTTCCCAGCGCACCCGACGTCCGTTCAAGGCCTTCCTCGTGAAGGGCAAGGACGGCAAAGTCAGCTTCGAATTCGAGGAACGCAAGGGCAAGCCCGCGGCCAAGGGGGCGGCACGGGATGACGGCGATGCGGGATCGACCGGTGCCGCCGCTGGTGCGGTGAAAACCGCCGCAAAGAAAACCGCTGGCAAGACGGGCGCGGCGAAAACGGCGGCAAAGACAGCGGCCAGAACCGTGGTCGCGAAAAAGGCCGTTGCAAAAAAAGCTGTGGCGAAAAAACCCGCCGTAAAGAAAGCGGCCTGAGCCTGCCGCCTGCAATCCGGTCACACAAGGGGCAACCCTTGTGTGACCTCAATCGGGTCTGCGCTGTCCCGAACTTTTCATTCCCGTCTCGCTTCTACTCTCTGCATTTGTATTGCAGTTCCCCGGTGCGCACGGCAGCGCGTACCGCCCTTTGAACTTTGCGGGAGTGAGCTATGACGAAATGGATGTTACCTATTGCCTGTGCGATGCTTCTCGGCGCCTGCGCAGGCATGACAGGCGGAGACTCGGGCTCGGGTACAGATTCAAGCGCAGGCACGAGTTCGACCGGAAGAACCGGCAGCAGCGGCACGCCGTCCGGCATGCCCGCCGAAACCAGCGGCACTAGCGAATCGGGATCGACGTCAGGATCGACGCCCGACACTTCGGGCGGCAGCTCCTCCGGAACCTCGTCGGGCAGCTCAACGGACAGTTCATCCGGCACGTCATCAGGCATGCCGTCGGACTCGTCGAGCGGAACTTCCGGTGACAGTTCCTCGTCGGGCACTTCCTCGGGCACGACCGGCGATACGTCGGGAGGCTCGGCCGCGGGTGGCATGGGCACGGACACGCCAACCACCACCAGCCCGACGCCCAGCACTTCGCCCGGACCGACGACCAGCCCGAGCACAGGGCAATAATCTGGCAGCTGCGTACTTCTTCCGCTGCATGCGCATCGCGTCAGGCGATGTGCATGCGCACCTTCGTGCGGGCGGGCATGCGTTACACTGCGGTGCTGACCCGCATGTAACCCTTGCCCGATGTTCCATACCAGCCAGGCTCCACGACTCAAATCCGTCCTGATCGCCAGCGGCGTCATACTGTCGCTCGCAATGGGCGTGCGCCATGGCTTCGGCTTCTGGCTGCAGCCGATCTCGCAGCAGCATGGCTGGACGCGCGAGACGTTTTCACTGGCCATGGCGCTGCAGAATCTCATGTGGGGCGTGTTCGGCCCGTTCGCCGGGATGGTGGCCGACCGGCTGGGCGCGACGCGCGTGGTGCTGGCCGGCGCGCTGATCTACATGGCGGGGCTGCTGTGGATGGCGACAGTCACTGATGCGCAGTGGTTCGTGATCGGCTCGGGCGTGCTGCTCGGGGGCGCATTGGCCTGCACTGCCTTCGGCGCGCTGTCGGGCATCGTCGGCCGCACCGCACCGCTGGCGCAGCGCTCATGGGCATTCGGCATCCTGGGTGCAGCCGGCTCGTTCGGCCAGTTCGCGATGGTGCCGGTGGAGCAGGCACTGATCGACGGCGCCGGCTGGCAGAATGCGTTCTACCTGCTCGCCGCCCTGGTGGTGCTGGTGATGATGCCCTTGGCGATGATGCTGCGCGAACCGAAATTCGACAGCACCAGCGTGGTACACCAGCAAAGCATCGGCGAGGCGGTGCGCGAGGCCTTCGCGCACCGACCGTTCCAGTTGCTGGTGGCCGGCTATTTCGTGTGCGGCTTCCAGGTCGTGTTCATCGGCGTGCACTTGCCCGCCTACTTGAAAGACCAGGGTGTCGCCGATCCCAAAGTGGCAGTGACGGCACTGGCGCTGATCGGCTTGTTCAATATTTTCGGGTCGTATTACGCAGGGAAACTCGGCGGCCGGCTGCCCAAGCCCTGGCTGCTGTCGGCAATTTATTTCGCACGTGCGCTGATCATTGCCGCTTTCGTGTTACTTCCGCTGACGCCGATGTCGGTCTATCTGTTCGCTGCCTGCATGGGCCTGATCTGGCTGTCGACCGTACCGCTGACGAACGGTGTTATCGCCGGCATTTTCGGTGTGCGCTATCTGTCGATGCTGTCGGGTTTCGTATTCTTCTCTCATCAGGTCGGCAGCTTCCTCGGCGTCTGGCTCGGCGGTCATTTGTACACCACCGAGGGCAGCTATCACAGCGTCTGGATGATCACGATCGGGCTGGGTGTTGCTGCCGGCCTGCTGAACCTGCCCATCAGTGAAGCGCCAGTGGTTCGTCCGAAAGAGGCTGTCGCATGAGGCCCCTGGTCCGGCAATCGCTGGTCGTCCTGCTGGGCGCCGGTCTGCTCGCGGCGGCCTTCTACGGCTACCTGCGGCCAGCCTTCATTGTCGACCTTGCCAATCGCGTATGGCTGTGCCTGTGACGACCATGCCGCAAGTATTCCCCGTCGAGCCGCGCGGCGCAGTGCAATCGCTGGTAGCTTCGCGCATTCGTGAAGTCGCGAATGCAGGTATGGGCCGCCGCGACGTGCTGCCGTTCTGGTTCGGCGAGCCCGATGAAGTGACGCCCGACTTCATCCGCGAGGCCGCCAAGGCGGCGCTCGATGCCGGCGATACTTTCTACACACACAATCTCGGCCTGCCGGCACTGCGCGAAGCGCTCGCCGCCTATTCTTCGCGCCTGCACCGGGCGACCGATCCGACGAACATCGCTGTCACTTCGTCCGGTGTGTCCGCGCTGATGCTGGTGGCGCAATTGCTGCTCAATCCCGGCGACCGCGTAGTGGCAGTGACCCCCCTGTGGCCCAACCTGATCGAGATTCCGAAGATACTCGGCGCCGAAGTGGTTTCTGTGCCGCTGCAGCTGGATACCGACGGCCCGCTGCCACGCTGGGAACTGGATCTTGGCCGCCTGATGGATGCACTGGTGCCCGGCACCCGCGCGCTGATTCTGAACTCGCCGAACAATCCTACGGGCTGGACCATCACCCGAGAACAGCAGCAGGTGCTGCTCTCGCACTGTCGCAAGCTCGGCATCTGGATCCTCGCCGATGACGTGTATGAGCGACTGGTATATGCGCCGGATGCCATCAGCGCACCGTCGTTCCTCGACATCTGCGAGTCTGACGAGCGCGTAGTGTCGACCAACAGTTTTTCCAAGTCGTGGCTGATGACGGGCTGGCGGCTGGGCTGGATGCAGGTGCCCTCCTCGCTGATGAACGGCCTCGGCAAGCTGATCGAGTACAACACCTCCTGTGCGCCGGGCTTCGTGCAGCGCGCGGGCGTGGTGGCAGTCGAACGGGGCGACGAGATCGTGCACCGTACGGTGACCCGCTACCGCGCAGCGCGCGATGCACTGTTCGAGCGGCTGTCTTCACCAGCGATGCGCACTGCCGGCGTGGTGGCGCCCAAGCCGGACGGCGCGATGTATCTTTTCTTCCGGATCAACGGCGAGACCGATTCGCTCGCGCTGTGCAAGCGCCTGGTCGCCGAGGCCGGGCTCGGCCTCGCACCCGGCAGCGCATTTGGCCCCGAGGGCGAAGGAGCGATTCGCTGGTGTTTCGCGAACTCGCTCGACAAGCTGGCCGATGGCGCCGACCGGCTGCAGCGCTTCCTGTCAGCGCGCTGAAACACGTGCGAGCTCGTTGAGCAGATCGGCGAGCGCACCAGCTGACGTCAGCATCGCATCATGGCCGGCAGCCAGTTCCCGGTAGTCCCAGTCCGGCTGCCCGCGAACCCTCTCCCGTACGGCTGCCAGCGGCGCGTACCAGGGATCGGTGACTGCAACATAGGTTTTCGGCACGCCGTTGCCGAGCGGATGCTCGAGCAGCAGCGGGTCGGTATACGCCTTCAGCGGATGCGGCGTGAGCCTGCGCTGCAGCCACGCCTGCTGCGCCGGATCCGTGACGCCGAAGGCGGTGGGCGCAGGTATCGCCATCCGTAGCCCCTCGGCATCGATCGTGCGCGCTCGCTCGCGCTGCACCTCCGGCGACAGCAGGGAGAGCGCGGACTGTCCCTGTTCCGGCACCATCGCGTCGAGATACACCAGCCGCTGCAGTCGATCGGGCATGCGGTCGGCCACTCCCGAGATCACCAGCCCGGCAAAGCTGTGTCCGACCAGCACCACGCGATCCAGTTCCTCGGCAGACAGGAGTCCGCAGATATCATCGATACCGGTTTCCAGTCCGGTATCGGCGCGCAGCAAATGGGCGCGCTCGCCCAGGCCGGTCAGCGTGGGCGTGAAAACACGGTGGCCAGCGGACTGCAGGCGCTGCGCAACCAGGCGCCAGCACCAGCCGCCGTGCCATGCGCCGTGGACAAGGACAACATTCATTGCATCTCCCCGAAGTCATCGGCCAACGCCAACGACCGACCGGTGGCTGGCTACAATAGCGCGATGGACCTGACATTGACCGAACTTGAGCAGGCAATCAACTACTGGCGCCGCATGCGGCCGGCCACGGGCGAAGAGCGCGCGCTGTCGCCGGAAGTGAATGCACTGGCGAACGTGTATGCGCAGATGATTTTCGAGCGGTCCCGGGCCTGTCCCCTCGCGTCGCTGCCGTCCGACGCACGGGCGCTGGTTGACGCGTGGCGCAAGGTGGCTGACGGCGGTTGACCCTCCCGCGGGCGCCGGGTCACGGGCGCTCGGCATCCTGCAACTGGCGCCACAGCACCTTCCCGGTCGCCGACTTCGGCAGGCTATCGACGAATTCCACCGTGCGCGGCACCTTGTAGGCCGCCATCTGCGCGCGCGCCCAGTCCACCAGCGCATCTGCCTCCAGCCGGCTGCCCGGGGTGCGCACTACGATCGCTTTCACCGTCTCGCCACGATAGGGGTCGCCGGTACCGACGATGCAGCAATCGCGCACCTCGGGATGGCGGTACATGATCGCCTCGACCTCGGCCGGCCAGACCTTGTAACCGCTGGCATTGATCATCCGCTTGAGCCGATCGGTGAAATGGAAATAGCCCTCGTCGTCCCGGTAGCCGAGATCGCCGGTGCGCAAAAACTGCCGGCCATCGATTTCAATAAAGGCAGCGCGCGTCTTGGCCTCATCGCGCCAGTAGCCGCGAAATACCTGCGGACCATGGATGACGATTTCGCCAATGCTGTTCGGTGCCACTTCCTGCAGGGTGTCGGGGTCAATCACCCGCGAATCGACATTGAAGATCGGCAGCCCGAGGCATTGCTGCCTCGGACGCTGCATCGGATTCGCATGGGTGGTGGCGATGGTCTCGGTCAGGCCATAGCCCTCCATGTAGTGCAGGCCGGTGCGCTCCAGCAATTTCTGCGCGATCGCCGCCGGCATGGCCGCCCCGCCGCCCGAGACGCGACGCAGGCTGGTGAGATCGTAGTCGTCCAGCACAGGACTGGCGAGGAAGTCGATCATCATGGTCGGTATGCTGGCCCAGCTGCTGACGCGATGACGGGCAATCAGCCGGGCGGCCAGGTCGCGATCCCAGCGCGGCATGATGACCAGCATCGCCCCGATGTAAATCGATGCATTCATGCTGACCTGCATGCCGGTCACATGGAACAGCGGCAGCGACAGCAGGCTCACCTGACCGGGAACGGCGCCCGCCCAGCAGGCGCCGGCGACGGCCGCGAACAGAGTGCTGCGATGCGTGTGCATGCAGCCCTTCGGATGACCGGTCGTGCCCGAGGTGTAGGGCAGGCAGGCGAGATCGTCCGGCCCGGCCACCAGGGGTGCAGGCACACACTGCCCGGCGAGCGCCTGCTCCCACGCGTGCACGCTAGGATGGTCAAGCGGGGCATGCCGCTGGCGCACGAAGTCGGGTGCTTCCTGTGCGTGTTCACCCAGATAGTCGGCGTAACAGGCGACGATGGCATGGTCCAGCCGGCCGGTATCCAGCAGCGGCAGCCATCGCGGCACCAACTCTTGTGCGACAAGCGCAATGCGCGCGCCGCTGTCATCGACAATATGGACCAGTTCATCGGTCAGCAGCATCGGGTTGACCGGTACCACGACTGCATCGGCGCGCAAGATGGCGTAAAAGGCGATGACGAATTGCGGGCAGTTCTGCATTTGCAGCATCACCCGATCGCCGCGCGCAACCGAGCCATGCTGCCGAAGGTAGCCGGCGAGCGCATCCACTTCGGATTTCAACTCAGCGAAACTGATCCGGCGGCCGAAAAACTCCAGTGCCGGCCGGGTTGGGTAGCGCAATGCGGAAACCGCCAGGCTGTCGTACAGGCTGGTGTCGGGCGCGGTCAATTGATGCGGCAGGCCGGGCGGCCAATGGGGGCTGGGAGCAGAAATCATCGCTTGGCTGGGCCGGGAAAGGTGGCGCGATTATAGATTCCCGAGGCGTATTGCTCCTTTTCCAATGGAGGAGACGCAGAAAAATGTCATTGAGGAAAGATCTCCGTCGAAGCACACATTTTTTGATGCGCCGCACAAAAAACGATTGACACCTGTTCAAAAGATCGTAAAATCCGTTTTGTTGCAGCGCACAACCGCCGCTCACCCTAATTTCCAGATTGATGACGAAAGGAGAAACACCATGTTTTCTGCCGCTGACCAACTGTCGACCGCCACCAAAGCCTCCATCGATGCACAACTCGCCGCAATGAACGATATTGCCAACCGGGCACTGCACAGCGTTGCCGAACTGGTCGAACTGAACCTGTCGACCGCCCGCGAATCGCTGGCACACGGCGCCGCCGCAGCGCAGCAAATGCTGACTGCCAAGGATGCACAGGAAGTGTTCACTCTGAGCTCGGCGCAGGCGCAGCCGAGCGCGGAAAAAGCGCTGGCCTATGGCCGTCATCTGGCATCGATCGCTACCAAAGCACAAGCCGATCTGACCAAGGCAGCCGAGGCGCGCGTCGCCGAGACCACCAAGCAAGTGTCGAAGCTGATAGAAGACCTGTCGAAAGCCGCACCGGCAGGTTCGGAAAACGCGATCGCCGTGCTGAAGGCCAGCGTCGCCAACGCAAACGCTACTTACGAGCAAATGGTCAAGGCCAGCAAGCAGGCCATCGAGACACTGGAAGAAAACCTCAACGAAGCGGCCAAGCACTTCGTTCCCGCGGCAGCCGAGAAGCCGGCGCGTGCAAAGAAGTCCGCGTAACAAGCCAGCTTACGACACGGAACGGGCCGCAATCGCGGCCCGTTTTTTTGCTCACGAACGCCGCGCCTCCTCGGACGGGCGCTCAGGACGCGCCGGTCATGGACAGCGACAGGGCTTCGGCCACACGAATGCCGTCGATCGCCGCTGACATGATGCCCCCCGCGTAACCGGCTCCCTCGCCGGCCGGGTACAAACCCCGCGTGTTTATGCTCTGGAAATCGGCACCGCGCCGAATGCGCACCGGTGACGAGGTGCGTGTCTCAACGCCGGTCAGCACTGCATCCTGCATCGCAAAACCCTGGATCTGCCTGTCGAATACCGGAAGCGCCTCGCGTATCGCTTCGATGGCATAGCCCGGCAGCGACGGATTCAGGTCGCCCAGCTTTACGCCCGGCTTGTAGGAGGGCAGGACCGCACCGAACGCGGTGGAGGGTCGGTTGCGAATAAAGTCGCCCACCAATTGGCCCGGCGCATCATAGTCGCCGCCGCCCAGTTCGAATGCGCGCGACTCGAGTTCGCGCTGGAAGGCGATACCGGATAGCGGCCCGCCCGGATAATCGTCCGGCGTGATGCCGACCACAATCCCGGCGTTGGCGTTGCGCTCGTTGCGCGAATACTGGCTCATGCCATTGGTGACCACTCGCCCGGGCTCCGAGGTTGCGGCGATCACGGTGCCACCGGGGCACATGCAAAAGCTGTAGACCGAGCGTCCGTTAGCCGCGTGATGCACCAGCTTGTAATCGGCCGCGCCCAGAATGGGGTTGCCAGCGAATTTGCCGAAGCGCGCGCGGTCGATGATGGATTGCGGATGCTCGATTCGGAAGCCCACCGAGAACGGCTTGGCCTCCAGATAAACACCGGCGTCGTGCAGCATCTGGAAGGTATCGCGCGCGCTGTGGCCTACGGCCAGCACTGCATGCGAGGTCGCAATGGATTCGCCGTTTGACAGGCGCACGGCGCGCAGTTGGCCGTCATCGATATCGAGGCCGTCGACTTTCTGCTCAAACAAGAACTCGCCGCCCAGTTCGACAATGGTCGCACGCATCAGCTCGATCATCTTCACCAGTCGGAAGGTGCCGATATGCGGCTTGCTGACGTACAGGATCTCCGGCGGCGCATCCGCCTTCACGAATTCCTGAAGCACTTTGCGTCCGTAATGCTTCGGGTCGCTGACCTGAGTCCACAGCTTGCCGTCGGAGAAGGTGCCAGCCCCCCCTTCGCCGAATTGCACATTCGATTCAGGATGCAGCTTGCGCTGCCGCCACAGGCCGAAGGTATCCTTGGTGCGCTCGCGCACTGACTTGCCGCGCTCGATGATCAGCGGCTTGAAGCCCGCCTGCGCCAGGATCAGTGCCGCAAACAGTCCGCAGGGACCGAAGCCGATCACGACGGGCCGCGTGTCCAACTTTGCCGGCGCCCGCGCAACAAACTTGTATTCCATGTCCGGCGCGGGTGCGACCTTCGGCAGCCGGCGCGACAGCGCCCGGGGCTCATCGGCCAGTTCGACATCGATCGTGTAGACCAGCTGGATTGCCGACTTCTTGCGGGCGTCATAGGCACGGCGGAATACAGCCATGCTGCGCAACTCGTCGGGCGATGCGCCAAGGCGTGCCAGTACGGCTTCCTTCAGCGCAGGCTCCGGATGGTCCAGCGGGAGGGTGATGTCGGTGATACGCAGCATGCAGGCGGGCTCGGAAAACAGAAAGCGGCCGGGCTGAGAAAGCCCGGCCGATGAAGAGCCGCCATTTTACCGAAAGCCCCTGCAAGAGGGGCAGACACCGCTGCCCGGCTTACTGACTGCTGCTCGAAGTGGAGCCGGATGAGGACTTGCCGGAGGATTCACCCTCGGACTTGGAGCCGCCCGAACTATCGCTGCCACCCTTGCTGTCACCCGAGCTCTGCTCGCTGCTGCTCTGGCCCTGGGAGCTCGCCTTCATGTTCTCCGTGGTCTCCTTGGCAAGTTCCATGTGCGACTCGACGGTGCCAATGGCCTTGCTCGCGTAGTTTTTCAGATCACTGTCCTCGGCCCGGCTGGCTGCGCGCTGCAGCAACTTGTGGGTCTCCTGATGTGCCTGTTTGCCTGCCTGCTGCATGTATTGCCGATCGAACTTGGCACCGGACAGTTCCTGCAGTTTTTTCTCCATCGCCATTTGCTTTTTACCGGGCTCCTCGGGCAGTTTTACTCCCTTGGCGTCGGCCATCTGCCTCAATTCGTCGAGCGCTTTGGTGTGGTCATCCACCATTTTTTTTGCAAAGCTCTTCACCTCGTCGCTCTTGGCTTTGTCCTGGGCGAGCTTGCCGAGGTTGATTTCGCCCATGTGCGATTGCGCCATCTGGATCAGCATCCGTTCGTCGCGGTCGGTGAGCTTTCCGCCCGAAGCACCGGCAGCCTCCTTCGTCGAAGCGCCCGCGGAACTATCGGTGGACTCCTTGCCCGACGCGCCGCCGGAGTCACCGCCCGACTGGCTCTGCGTCGCCGATGGCTGATCGCCTTTGTCCTGAGGATGCACGGTAAGCGAGTGAAGGAGGAAAGTGGTTCCCAGCAGTCCGAGCAGTGCCGCCAGGATCTGGGATTGCATGCGCGTTGTAGACATCGGCGTTTCTCCTAGGATCAGTGCCGGCGCACAAACGCCGACGGGTTTGAAACAAGCCCGAATGCCTCCGCAAGCGACATGCCAGCGCGATGCCAAGGCCAGAAGCAGGCGATGCGCGCGGCGCCGGCGGAAAAAATTGCCCTTGATCGGAAAAAGCTGCGTCACCGCAGCGCGCTTGTGCCCCAAATGATTGACGAGATATCATCGCGAGCTTCGATGCTTTTCCGGAACCTCAAATGCCGGTTCGCATCCTCACTTCTCCTCCGACCCCCAGGTATCCATGAAACCAGGCAGCACTCCCGAAGCCGATCTCCTGTCCGAGACCTTCTATAAGGTTCGTCATTCGAAAATCCATGGCAACGGCGTGTTTGCTGCGCGCAAGATTCCCGCCGGTGCCCGCATCATCGAATACCAAGGCAAGCGGATCACGGAAAAACAGGCGGCGAAGCGCTTCGGGCTGGACCCTGACAATCCGCATCACACCTTCTTTTTCAGTCTCGAGAACGGCAAGCTGATCGATGGCGGCGACGAAGGCAATGACGCGCGCTGGATTAACCACTCCTGCGAGCCCAACTGCGAAGCACAGGAGCAGAAGGGGCGCGTGTTCATCCACGCGTTGCGAGACATTGCACGTGGCGAAGAACTGAACTATGACTACGGGCTGGTGATTGATGAAAAGATGACCAAGAAGCTCAAAGCAGCGTACGCATGCCGCTGCGGCAGCCCGGAATGCCGGGGCACGATGCTGGCCGTCAAAAAGAAGAAATCGGCCGCGAAGGCGAAAAGCTGACGCTAAGCGCAAAGCAGACGGGGCGCTGATGGCGCCCCGTCTGCTTTGCGGTCATTGGCGTTCGGCTAGAAGCGTCCGCTATCCTCGCGCGCCAGATCGAGGAATTCGGTGCGCATCGCAAGGTTCTGGCGCAACTCGCCGAGCATGGTCGAGGTGACCGTCTCTTCGCCCGCGGTCTTGATGCCACGGCTTTCCATGCACAGATGGCGGCAGCGAATCACGACGCCCACGGCGCGCGGATCAAGAATCTCCATCAGGGCGTTCGCGACCTGCATAGTGAGCCGCTCCTGTACCTGCAGCCGCTTGGAAAAGCACTCGACCAGCCGGGTCAGTTTGGACAGACCGACGATCTTGCCTTTGGGCAGATAGCCAACCGTTGCCTTGCCGAAGAACGGCGCCAGATGATGCTCGCAGTGGCTGTAGACAGGGATATTGCGCACGACGATCAGTTCGTTGTAATCCTCGGCGCCATCCTCGAAAGCCTTCAGCACTTCGGCAGGGTTCTGGTTATATCCCGAGGTCCAGTGTTTCCATGCCTTGGCGACGCGGTCAGGCGTCTCCAGCAGGCCGGGCCGGCTCGGGTCTTCACCGATGCTGCGCAAAAACCGGCGCCAGTCATGTTCGTTGAATTCTTCGGACATGGAATTCTTTCAAGATTAGGTGGGAGAAGCGCTTGCCAGCAGTGCGGGGCGACACGGGAGAGCTGTCGGTGCCGGTGGTCAATGCGCGTGCCATGCTACCTGAAAATCGATTTTCGTTTTGGACGCGGTTTTACACCGAAGGATTGCGTTGTGAAGGCATCTGTCTCCGCGTCTTCGGTTATGCTTCCGGTCTTGTTGGGGAATCAACAAACGCAGGCCGGCAGAGCCGGCTGCCACGATAAATTCAAGAGACATCCGGAGCATCACCATGCAACTAAGCAAGCTGATCCTTTCCTTCGCCGCCGGCCTGCTGCCGCTGGTCGTCGCCGCCGCGCCGTTCGCCTACGTACCCAACGAAAAGTCGGGCACCGTATCAGTGATCGACACGGAGACCGATGAGGTCGTAGCTGAGATTGCCGCCGGCGACAAGCCGCGCGGCCTTGCCATGTCAAAGGACGGAAAGACGCTGTACGTCAGCGACCAGCCCAACAACGATTTGGTGATGATTGATGTCGACAAGCGCGAGCGCGTAGGTGTTGTGGAGCTCGGCGAGTCGCCGGAGGGTGTGTCGGGTTCACCGGACGGCAAGTGGATCATTGCGGCGTCCGAGGTCAGCAACTCGGTCAATTTCATCGATGCGTCGACACGCAAAAAGGTCTTCGCGGTCAAGACCAAGGGCAAGAACCCGGAGCATGCCGTATTCAGCCCGGACAGCCGACTGGTGTTCGTGTCGGCCGAAGAAGCCGACAGCGTGGACATCATCGACGTCCAGCGCCGCAAGCAGGTGGGGTCGGTCAAAGTGGGGGACCGTCCGCGCGGCATCGCGTTCACGCCCGACGGCAAACGCGCTTACGTGGCTGCCGAAATCGCCAACATGGTGTACGCCATCGACGTGCAAAAGCGCGCGGTGATCAAGAAGATCAAGGCCGGTACCTTCTCTAACGGCGTGACGGTAGCACCCGACGGCAGCCGCGTATTCATTTCCAATGGCAAGGACGCCACCGTCAGCGCAATCGACACCAAGAGCAATGAAGTGATTGCCACGATCCCGGTCGGCAAGCGCCCATGGAACATGGCGATCACGCCAGACGGCAAAAAGCTCTACGTGGCCAACGGGCGCTCCAATTCGGTGTCTGTCATCGACGCACAGGAACTCAAGCTGCTGGGCGAGATACCCGTCGGCGAACTTCCGTGGGGCGTGGTCATCCGCTGAACCGCAAAACATCGGCAACGCGACGGCTGCAGCCCATGGCTGCGGCCGTTTTCACTTCACGCCAGCTCTGCGTGCATCCCCGGCATTTATAGTTTCCTCACGTGAAAAATTTTCACTTGTTTCTGGATATAACGCCGACCTATAGTCCAGAGCCCCACTTGCAATAATGCAGGATTTTCGTTAATTGAATTGCAAAAACAATAATGAAAGTTCTGCAAGGGTGTCCCACTGTTTGTCAATAAAAAACCAATCGGAGATTAAATTGGCCAAATCCAACGTTTTTGTGAAGAGCGCGCTGGCATCTGCTCTGCTGATCGCTTTCTCGGCCCCCAGCTTCGCCAAGGACGAAAACCTCGAGAAGATCTCGGGCTTCCGCACCACTGGCACCTCGCTGGACATTCCGACCATTCCGCAGACCGGCCCGACCGTTGAGCGCCTGAAGGAAAACCTGAAGAAGATCAAGCTGCCGGAAGGCTTCAAGATCGAACTGTACGCAGTGGTTCCGGATGCACGCTACATGGCAGTTGCTCCGTCGACCAACATGCTGTTCGTCGGCACCCGCAAGACCACCGTCTGGGCAGTCACCGACCGTACCGGCGACAACCGCGCTGACGAAGTCAAGCCGTTCGCACCGTCGATCAAGTTCAAGAACCCGAACGGCGTCTGCTGGACGAAGGACGGCTTCCTGATCGTTGTCGAATCGAACCGCGTGCTGAACTTCCCGGCCGCTGAATACTTCTATGAAAGCCCGGACGTTGCGGTCATCACCGCTGTGCCGCAAGGCGGCCTGATCCCGGTTGAAGAGGAGTCCTTCAACCACTCTGGCCGTACCTGCAAAGTCGCAGACGACGGTAAGGTCTACATCACCCTGGGCCAGCCGTTCAACGTGCAGCCGAAGGACAAGATCGACCTGTACAACAAGACCGGTATCGGTGGCATCGTTCGCCTGAACCCGTTCGACGGATCGGGCAAGGAAGTGTACGGCATGGGCATGCGTAACCCGGCCGGCATGGACATCAACCCGAAAGACAAGACTGTCTGGTTCACCGACAACCAGGTTGACGGTCTGGGCGACGACGTCCCGCCGGGCGAACTGAACCGCATCACCAAGGCAGGCCAGCACTTCGGCTTCCCGTACTGGAACGGCAAGTTCAAGGTTGCTGGCTCGCCGGCAGCTCCGGAACTGAAGGACATGAAAGAGCCGGCTAACGCCGTGTTCCCGCAAGTCGAGTTCCCGGCCCACCAGGCACAGCTCGGCATGTCGTTCTACACCGGCACCCAGTTCCCGAAGAAATATCAGGGCGGCATCTTCGTCGCGGCTCACGGTTCGTGGAACCGTACCGTGCCGAGCGGCTACCTGATCAACTACATCCCGCTGAACGCCGACGGCACCGCCGGCAAGGCTGAAGTGTTCGCAGAAGGCTTCCTCGACCAGCAGACCAAGCGTGCATTCGGTCGCCCGGTCGACGTGGCCAACCTGCCGGATGGCTCGATTCTGGTGTCCGACGACTTCGCTGGCGCGATCTATCGCATCAGCTACTCGGGCAACTAATCGCCAATTGATTTACGCCGGGCCACAAGCCCGGCGGTAATCGATCGAGTCGCCTGCCCCGAGCCATCGCGGCAGGCGATTCTTTTTGCAGTTATAGTTGCACCTCCGTATTAATTCAGTTGAGCCAATCATGAAATCCGTATCCCTGTTCGCCGCCGGCCTGCTGTGCGCCAGCATCGCCGCTCCTGCTCTGTCCGCCGACAAGATTTCGGCCGGCGCGAAAGTCGCGCAAAGCTGCATGATGTGCCATGGCGACAATGGCCTGTCCACGATGCCTGGCACCCCGTCGCTTGCCGGCCAGTCGGAAATTTATCTCGCCAGCCAGTTGCGCCAGTTCCGCGACGGCAAGCGTCACAATGAAGTGATGGGCGTTATCGCCAAGCCCATGTCGGATGCAGACATTGATAATGTCTCCGCATATTTCGCCCAGTTCGAAATCGAAATCAAGAAGCGCTGATCTGCGCGCCCGCAAAAAAAAGCCTGCCGCGCGGCAGGCTTTTTGCGTTTTGGGGAGAAGTTTTTTCAGGGCGCGGCAAGCAGTTTTTTCACGGACTCGTGGCCGGCATCGTCCGCCATGTCGGCGGCAGTCTTGCCCCGATTGTCTTTCAGCGAGGTGTCCGCACCCGCGTCCAGCAGCACGCGTACCGCTTGCGCGTGTCCCTGGCCGGCAGCCCACATCAGTGCAGTCAGGTCGTTCAGGTACCGCTGATTGACGCCAACACCCGCCTCCAGAAGGCGCGCGACCACGGCCGCATGACCACTGGCCGCAGCATAGACCATCGCCGTTTTTTTCTGCTGCTGGTCGACCATGTTTACATCGGCACCTTTGTCCAGCAAGCGATTAACGACGCCAAGATTGCCGGTATAGGCCGCGGCCATCAGCGGAGTGGCGTTGACCGTCGAGGCAATGTTCACATTTGCGCCGCGGTCAAGCAGGTAGTGGACGATATCGGTCTTGCCGCTCTTGATCGCCATCATTAGGAGTGTCTCTCCAATGCCATTGCGCGTGTTCAGAGGGGCGCCGCGTCGTTCGAGCAGGTTTTTCAAAGCATCGAGATTGCCGCTGCGAACCGCGGCAAGTGTCTGCGGATGTACCTCATCGGCCGTCTGTGCAAGTCCTGCCGTGCAGAGCGCGCCGGCCAGCAGAATGGCCGACAAATGCTTGAGAAAATTCATGAAAAAACGTGGAAGCACGAGTAATTGGTATTGCCAATGCAGTCATCTGGGACTACGATCTGCCCGCGCAATAATACGGTCTTTTTTATTGCGGTCAATAAGATGGTCCAGCGACCCGGAAGATCGAGGTCGGCACACAAAATGCAACGCAATTTGTAAGACGACCGAAGCGATCCAGAAGAGTTCGCCGGAAAGAACAAACTGAAACCCACCAAGAGAGGAAGCACAATGGCTCTGAATAAGATGCTCAAGACGCTTGCCGCTACCAGCCTCGTCCTCGCGGGCTCGGCTTACGCGCAAGAACCGATCGGAGGCGCCGGCATCAAGGCAAATCCGATGCCGAAGTTCACCAACGTCACGCAGTCGATGCTGAACAATGCGGCGAAGGACGGCAAAAACTGGCTGCACCCGAACGGCAGCTACGAGCAGACCCGCTACTACCCGGTTTCGCAAATCAACACCGGCAATGTATCGAAGCTTCGCCCGGCGTTCGTGTTCCAGACCGGTATTGTCGAGTCGATGCAGACTGCGCCGATCGTGGTCGATGGCGTGATGTTCGTCACGACCTCGTACAACCACGTGTTCGCACTGAACGCGGTCACCGGCGAGCAATACTGGCACTTCAAGCACAAGATCGGCCCGGTGTCGACCTACTGCTGCGGCCCGAATAACAAGGGTGTCGCAGTGTCCGAAGGCAAGCTCTTCATGGGCACGCTGGATGCGAAACTCGTTGCACTCGACGCGAAAACCGGCAAGCTGCTGTGGGAAACCGAAATCGCTGATCCGGAACTCGGCTACAGCGAAACCATGGCTCCGGCCGTGGTCGACGGCAAGGTGCTGATCGGCACCAACGGCGGCGAATACGGCGTGCGCGGCTTCGTGAAGGCATTCGACGCAAACACCGGCAAGCTGGCCTGGACCTTCCACACCATCCCGGAAAAAGGCCATGAAGGCGTGTGGGCAACCCACGACGCAGTCGGCCGCGACATGAAGCGCGATATCGCTGCCGAAAAGGCACAACTGGCGAAGCAGGGCGGCGACTTCTACCAGACCCTCGGCGGTGGCGTGTGGATGACCCCGGCAGTCGACACCAAGACCCGCTCGGTAATCTTCGTCGTCGGCAACCCGTCGCCTGACCTGTACGGCGCAGAGCGTCCGGGCGACAACCTGTACACCGACTCGATCGTTTCGATCGACCTCGACACCGGCAAGTACAAGTGGCACTACCAGTACATCGCACACGACGTGTGGGACCTGGACGCTGTGTCGCCGCCGATCCTGGTGGACGTGAAGGACAAGAACGGCAAGATGATTCCGGGCGTCATCCATGGCGGCAAGACCGGTTTCGTCTACGTTCACGATCGTCGTGACGGCAGCCTGATCCGCTTCTCGGAGCCGATGGTGGCGCAGGACGGCGTGTGGTCGCTGCCGACCCCGCAGGGCACCCGCATGGCGCTGGGCGCGAACGGTGGCGTCGAGTGGTCGCCGATGGCATTTAGCCCGAAACTGCGTCTCGCCTACGCAGTGAACCTCGAGCAGCCGATGACCTACCACGTCGAAGCTGCAGCCTATCCGGGCGGCAAGCTGTGGCTGGGCGGCGCGTTCAAGAACATCCCGGGTGAAGAGCAGTTCGGCAACGTGACCGCCGTGAACATTGATACTGGCAAGATCGCCTGGAAGGCACGCACCGACCAGCCGATGATCGGCGGCGCGATGGCCACTGCCGGTGACCTGGTGTTTGCTGGCGAAGGCAATGGCTGGTTCAAGGCCTATGACGCTCGTACCGGCAAGGTGCTGTGGCAGTACCAGTGCGGCGCTGGCGTGAATGCTCCTGCGACTTCGTACACTGTCAACGGCAAGCAGTACATCGCCGTTGCGGCAGGTGGCAATACGCAGCTCGACTTCAAGCGCGGCAACAACGTGTTTGTGTTCGCTCTATAATTCGACCGCTGTACAAGGGGGGCTGCCTTCGGGCAGCCTCTTTTTTTTCTAGATCGCGAATTAAGGTTTTGTCATGAATTTTCGAGCAGTTATCACCGCCTTGCTGACATTTGCCGCACTGACCGTGAACGCGCAGGCGCAGGACATCGAAGCAGGCAAGAAGAAAGCGGAGGCCTGCGTTGCCTGCCACGGCGCCAACGGCAACTCCCCCGCCGGGGCATTCCCGACGCTGGCGGGCCAGAACGCCCGCTACATCTATCTGCAACTGCGGGACTACAAAGAAGGGCGCCGCAAGAACCCAATGATGTCCGCCATCGCGCAGGGCCTCGAGAAAAAGGACATGCACGATCTTGCTGCCTACTATGCAGCTCAGAAGCAGGAGCGCACCGGTTTCAAGGCCGACCAGGCACGCGTGGAAGCCGGCGCCAAGAAGGCTGAAGAATCGCTGTGCGCGATGTGTCACCTCGGCGGCATGAAGGGCCAGAACGAAGTACCGCGCCTTGCAGGCCAGCATCCGGAATACATCATTAGCCAGATGAAGCAGTTCAAGGCGCGTGAGCGCACCAATGACGCCGGTAACATGACCAGCCTCGCACAGACCCTGTCCGAGGAAGACATCGTCAACCTGGCGCACTGGATCTCGGCGCTGTACTGAGACCTGGGCGGAGTTTACGAAAGCCGGCGCTGCCGGCTTTTTTTTCGTCCACCGCTCCAGTCAGAATACGTTCGTGTGCATAGCGTTGAGAATGGCCTCAATGGCCGGGTGCTTGATCTTGCGCTCGTTGGAAATCGCATAGATCTGCTCGCGCACCTGAGCCATCGCGCCGACCTCCACCGCGCCGAACTGCTCCTGCACATCCTTGGCCAGTACGGAGGGGGCAGGAAACAATCCGCGGCCCGCGCGACCGAAGGTATGCAGCAGCGCATTGTCATCGAACTCGCCGATCACCTCCGGGTGCAAATCATGAGTCTCGAACCAGTTGTCGATGCGGCCGCGAACGGCATTGTTCCGTGTGGGCAGGAGCAGCGGCGCGCCGGACAGGCTCTTTGGAAAATTTTCCCGATAGCGGTCGGCCAGTTCGGGCACTGCAAACAGGCTGATCCGGGTCTCGCCCAGCAAGTGACTGAATACCCGCAACGATGAGCCGGGCGGCACCGGGCGATCGGTCAGCATCACATCCAGCTTGTGCACCGAGAGCTTGCCAAGCAGCGATTCAAACTGTTCCTCGTAACAAATCAGGCGCACGCGCTGCGGCAGGGCCAGCGCCGCATCCAGCAACCGCGAGGCGATCAGCTTGGGCAGCGAGTCCGAAATGCCAACCGTCAGTCGCATCACCCGCTCCACGTCGACGTCAGCGAGCGCCTCCTGCAACTGCTCGCCAAGCAGGAAGATCTGGTCAGCGTAGCGCAGCGCGATCTGGCCGGCTTCAGTCAGCACCAGCCGCCGACCCTGCGGCTTGAACAGCGCCTTGCCGACGGACTGCTCGAGCTGGGACAACTGGGCACTGACAGTCTGGATAGCGAGACCCAGCCGCTCGGCGGCGCGAGTGATGCTTCCTTCCTTGGCAACGACCCAGAAATAATGCAGGTGCCGAAAATTCAGGCTCATGTTTGATGCCTTTCTGGTTTATCGAACTTATTTTCCGATTATCTATCGTTTTCCAAGAGTAGGCAGATACCTTCGCAAAGCAGGTGGAAGTAGAATCCAGTCCATTGCCTTGATGACTTCCGGAGTATTGAATGCTTGAACTGCTGGCCGACCCGCAAGTGTGGGTGGCGTTTGCAACCCTGACCGCGCTGGAGCTGGTCCTTGGCATCGACAACGTGATCTTCATCTCGATCTTGGTCGACAAGCTCCCCATGCACCAGCGGGAAATCGCGCGCAAGATCGGGTTGTTTGGCGCGATGTTCATGCGAATCGGCCTGCTGCTCACGCTCGCATGGATTGTCGGGCTTCGCGAGCCGATGTTCAGCATTCTCGGAAAAGGTTTTTCCGGACGCGACTTGGTGCTGTTTTTCGGCGGACTGTTTCTGCTCTGGAAGAGCGTGGGTGAAATACACCAGACAATCGAAGGTGCACATAGCACCGAGAAGAACATTGTCCGTGCGACCTTCACCTCCGTCATCATCCAGATCATGCTGATCGACATCGTGTTCTCGCTCGACTCGATCATCACCGCCGTGGGAATGGTGGAGCAGGTTGAGGTCATGATCGCCGCCGTGATTGTGTCGGTCGCATTGATGATGCTGTTCGCCGGTACTATCGGCCGCTTCGTGTCGGCACATCCGACCATCAAGATGCTGGCGCTTGCCTTCCTGGTGGCGATTGGCGTGGTACTGATCGCGGAGAGCTTTGGCACGCATGTACCCAAAGGCTATATCTACACCGCGATGGCTTTCTCGGTAGCAGTTGAAATGCTGAACCTGCGCCTGCGCGCGCGATCGTCGCGACCGGCCGAGCTGATTGCGTCGATCGCCGAAGAGGAAGACAAGAAAGAAGCGGGCAAGCACTGAGCGCAACCTTGGGTCCGGCCCGCAGTCCAAGCAGCGAATATCCTGCGTGGAGACACAGATGCGACTCGACCTGTACCGTCGACCGGAATCGGATGGCCAGTATTCCTACCTGGCCGTTCTCGAAGGGAAGCCCATTCCTGAAGAGGCCACCAATACCGACTGGGAGATTGCCGCACGTGGGATGGACGTGTCGGATGAAGAAGATGCGATGCCCGAGTATGCGATCGACCGGCCATTTCAGCAGATCGGCAGCAAGGGCTATGCGATCACCCGCCTGAACGGAAGGGCAGGCAGCAGCTGATCAGATCTGGCCGGTGGCCGACAACTCGTTTTTCACATACGCATAGAACACCGGTGCAGCCACCAGCCCGGGTATGCCGAACAGTGCTTCCATCACCAGCATCGCCGACAGCAATTCCCAAGCCCGGGCATTGATCTGGGTGCCGATGATCTTCGCGTTCAGGAAGTACTCGAGCTTGTGGATGGTGACCAGAAACAGCAGCGCAATCACGGCAACCGAAAGTGAGTGCGACAGGCTGACCACGACGATAACAGTGTTCGAGATCAGATTGCCCAGCACGGGCAGTAGCCCGGCAATGAAAGTGATCAGGATCATCGTCTTTACGAACGGAAGATGAACGCCGGCCAGTGGCAGTGCAACGGCCAGGAAAATGCCGGTGAAAATCGCATTGATCGCAGCGATGCGCACCTGGGCAAAGACGATTTGCCGGAAAGCTTCATGCAGCTTCACAATTCGCTGATGCAGGGCAGCGGCGAGCGGCCGATAGCGTTGTACATGCGTTGTGTCGTATAGCGCCGCCATTGCACCAATCACCATCCCGATCACGGAGTGCACCAGCACCCGCCCTGCTTGCTGGCTGAGCTCGGTGGCTTCGCTCGCATGATTGCGCATCCATTGCGCCAGCCATTGCTGCAGCGCTTCGGCGCTCTGCGGCAGGTAAACGGCAAGCCATGCGGGTATCTGGTCGCGCGACTGATCGATCAGGTCGGCCATTTTTTTCATCAGGACCGGCAGGCTGCCTGCGTCCGACAGAAGAAACGAGAGCCCGGACCAGATCCCGAGGGTCAGCGAGACAACGATCACTATGCCGAGCGCAGCCACCGCAATCCATAGCGCCCGCTGGCTACCCAGCTGGGTGGCGAGGCGCGGCGCCAACAGGTGGACCAGCGCATACACCAGCAGGCCGGAGTACAAGGCCGTCAGCAAACCCGCCTGCAGCACCACAAGCAGTGCTATGCCAGCCAGCAGATAAGAGGCGATCAGGGGTAAGGAGAGCGCACGCTCATGCATCGGGGTTCCTGTCGGATGGTTGCTCTGGTCGAAAAAAAGCCGCTCGCATCGATTGCGAGCGGCTCAGGCCGAGAGAGGATTATTGCAGACTCGGGCAGTCTGCGACAGCAGACGGTCAGGCTTGCTGCAGACCGGCCAGCAGCCAGCCCTGGTTTCCGGATACCGGCTTGCTCAGCACCCAGATTTCATTGAAGGCCTCGGCCGGCGCTTGCTCGGACTCGCGGATCATGCCGTGGAAGCGAACGCTGGCCACGTGCTCGTCAGCCGTGGTCTCGACACCGAGCAGGTCGGCTTCGATCGACACAACGTCCGTATGGTTCGGCGACTGCCCCCGCTCGCCCAGCTGCATCTTCAGCTCGGCAAACATTTCTGGCGTGGTGAACTCGCGGATGTCGTTCACGTCTGCGCGATCCCACGCTGCCTGCATGCGGATGAAGTTGGTCTTTGCATGGCGCAGGAAACCTTGCACGTCAAAGCCTGCCGGTACAGGCTGCGTCGCCGGCTGCCAAACGTTGGCCGCCGGTGCCGGCTGGGCCGCTGCGCCGCCGATGTTTGCACCGATCTCCGGCGTACGTCCGCTGTCAGGCGTCATGTTTCGCTCCATTGGTCCCGCATAAGCCGGCCGCGCGCCCTGTGCGCCGGAACGGCGCGCGAACATGCGAAATGCGAACATCGCAGCGGCTGCGATCAGGAGCACCATCAGCAGCGTGCCGATCATGCCCGCCAGTTCACCGCCAATGCCGAGGTGAGACAGCAGGGCGCCCAGGCCCAGACCCAGCAATGCGCCACCGAGGATGCCTTTCCACGGACTCGATGCTGCCGGCGCTGCAGGCTGTGCCTGACGCTGCATCGGCGCAGCCTGTGCCGGACCCTGCGGCGGCGTTGCCTGCCGGCTGAAGGTCGGGGACGACTTGCCGAAGGAGCCTCCACCGCCCATCCGCTTGGCCTCGGCGTTCGACATCACAACCGAGACCCCGAGGACCGCCACCACCAGTGCCATCCATAGCTTTTTCATTTTTCCTCCAAAGTGCTTCGTCGGCGGAGAAACGTCCGCCCATTCGTTAGTGCAGCGGCGATTGTAGGCAATTCCACAGCCAATAAAAATAGGAATGAACTAGAAGGAGATTTCGTAAATATAGAAGCATTTCTGCCGGTTGCCAAAATTCCGCGAACCATTCGCGATTTTCCCCGCTCTTTTCAGCTTTGCCAGACCCGGATGCTGAATTGTAAATACCTGATATTTCGCTATTTACTATTAGAAACTAATCAGCAATAGCCACCAGCTATCTGATCAATACAAACTATTAAATATACATTTCCATAGCTCGGTTCTATCATCCTGCCATCTGATCACCAACCCAAGGAGAAAAACCATGGCAATCGTCAACACCACCATCAAGCCGTTCAAAACCCAGGCTTTCCATAACGGCAAGTTCGTTGAGGTGACTGACGCCGACCTGAAAGGCAAATGGTCCGTCGTGTTCTTCTACCCGGCTGACTTCACCTTCGTCTGCCCGACCGAACTCGGCGACCTGGCCGACAACTACGACACCTTCAAGTCGCTGGGCGTCGAGATCTACGCCGTATCGACCGACACGCACTTCTCGCACAAGGCATGGCATGACACGTCCGAGACCATCGGCAAGATCAAGTTCCCGATGCTCGGCGACCCGACCGGCGCGATCACCCGCAACTTCGACGTGATGATCGAAGAAGCCGGCCTCGCACTGCGCGGTACTTTCGTCGTGAACCCGGAAGGCCAGATCAAGCTGTGCGAAATCCATGATGACGGCATCGGTCGCGACGCGAAAGAGCTGCTGCGCAAAGTGCAGGCTGCCCAGTACGTCGCCGCGCATCCGGGCCAGGTCTGCCCGGCCAAGTGGACGCCGGGTGCCGAGACCCTCGCTCCGTCGCTGGACCTGGTCGGCAAGATCTAAGTTAGTTCACCTGCAGTACCCGGGCGCCGCGCAAGCGGTGCCCGACTCGAAAACCAAGCTCAAGAGGCCATCATGCTGGACGCCGCCATCAAGACCCAATTGCAAGCCTACCTCGGCAAAGTGCTTCACGATGTCGAGATCACCGCGTCGCTCGACAACGGCGAGAAGTCGCAGGAAATGCGTGCGATGCTGCAGGAGATCGCTGCGCTGTCGCCGCGCCTGTCCTATCGCGAGTCGAATGACGACAAGGAGCGCAAGCCGTCGTTCGCGCTGAACCGCGCCGGCAGCAACATGGGCGTGCGCTTTGCCGGCATACCGATGGGTCACGAGTTCACGTCGCTGGTACTGGCGCTCTTGCAAGTGGGTGGCCATCCTCCGAAGGCCAGCGACGACGTGCTCGAGCAGATCCGCAATCTCGAGGGCGAATTCGTTTTCGAGACCTATATCTCGCTGTCCTGCCAGAACTGCCCGGAAGTCGTGCAGGCGTTGAACCTGATGTCGGTGATCAATCCGAACATCCGTCACACGATGATTGATGGCGCGCTGTTCCAGGACGAAGTGAACGAACGCCAGATCATGGCCGTGCCGAGCATCTACCTGAACGGCCAGAACTTCGGCCAGGGCCGGATGGAGCTCGAAGAAATCCTCGCGAAGCTCGACACCGGCGCGGCAGCGCGCGCAGCGGCAAATATCGCGAAGAAAGACGCGTTCGACGTACTGATCGTCGGCGGCGGCCCTGCCGGCGCGGCAGCGGCGATCTACGCGGCACGCAAGGGCATCCGCACCGGCATCGTGGCAGAACGCTTCGGCGGCCAGGTGATGGACACGCTGGGCATCGAGAACTTCATTTCGGTGAAAGAGACCGAGGGACCGAAGCTGGTCGCGGCGCTCGAGCAGCACGTGAAGGAATATGAAGTCGACGTGATGAACCTTCAGCGCGCGGCCGCACTGGTTCCGGGCGACCTGGTCGAAGTGAAGCTCGAGAGCGGCGCAAGCCTGAAGGCAAAGTCGGTCATCATCGCGACCGGCGCGCGCTGGCGCGAGCTGAACGTGCCGGGCGAGAAGGAATACCGGAACAAGGGCGTGGCTTATTGCCCGCACTGCGACGGCCCGCTGTTCAAGGGCAAGCGCGTAGCCGTGGTCGGCGGCGGCAACTCCGGTGTGGAGGCAGCGATCGACCTCGCGGGCATCGTCGGCCATGTGACGCTGCTCGAGTTTGATTCGAAGCTGCGCGCCGACGAAGTCCTGCAGCGCAAGCTCCGCAGCCTGGCGAACGTGACCGTGATCACCGACGCGCAGACCACCGAAGTGACCGGCGACGGCAGCAAGGTGAACGGCATGCGCTACACCGATCGCAAGAGCGGCGAAGGCAAGTCCATCGAACTCGAAGGGATCTTCGTGCAGATCGGCCTGCTGCCCAACACCGACTGGATCAAGGGCACGGTCGCACTGTCGAACCGCGGCGAGATCGAAGTCGATGCGAAGGGCCAGACCTCGGTGCCGGGCGTGTTCGCCGCCGGCGACGTGACGACGGTGCCGTACAAGCAGATCATCATCGCAATGGGCGAGGGCTCGAAAGCGGCGCTGAGCGCCTTCGATCACCTGATCCGCACGTCGGCGCCGGCAGAACAGCAGCAGAAGCTGGCGGCCTGATCACCCTGCAAAGCGCAATGAAAAATGCCAGACCTCGGTCTGGCATTTTTTTCGTCCCCTGAGAGCGGAGCCAATAAAAACGCCGGCACGAGGCCGGCGTTTTCACTGAGTGTCTGACGATCAGACGCCCATCACTTCCTTCTTGAACTTCAGGCGCCATGCGTGCAGCAACGGCTCGGTGTAGCCGGCCGGCTGCTCGAGGCCCTTGAACACCAGGTCGCTGGCTGCGCGGTAGGCATGCGAGTCGGCGAAGTTCGGCGCCATCGGGCGGTAGAATGGATCGCCGGCGTTCTGCTGGTCGACCACCTTGGCCATGCGCTCGAAGGTCTCCTTGACCTGTGCCTCGGTCACCACGCCATGCAGCAGCCAGTTGGCAATGTGCTGGCTCGAGATGCGCAGCGTCGCGCGGTCTTCCATCAGGCCGACGTTGTGGATGTCCGGCACCTTTGAGCAGCCGACGCCCTGTTCGACCCAGCGCACCACGTAGCCGAGGATGCCCTGCGCGTTGTTGTCGAGTTCCTGCTGGATGTCGGCGGCCGACCAGTTCGGGTTCGCGACGATCGGCACCATCAGCAGTTCGTCGCGCAGCTTCGTGATTTCGCCAGCGGCGTCGAGCTTTTCCAGCTGCTGCTGGATCTCGAACACGTTCACCTGATGGTAGTGCAGCGCATGAAGCGTGGCGGCGGTCGGCGACGGCACCCATGCAGTGTTCGCACCAGCCTTCGGATGGCCGATCTTCTGCTCGAGCATCGCAGCCATCAGGTCCGGCATCGCCCACATGCCCTTGCCAATCTGGCCGCGGCCGCGCATGCCCGACGACAGGCCGGTCAGCACATTGCTGCGCTCGTACGCGGACAGCCAGGTCGAGCTCTTCATGTCACCCTTGCGCATCATCGCGCCGCCCGTCATCGACGAATGCATCTCGTCGCCGGTACGGTCGAGGAAGCCGGTGTTGATGAAGGCGACGCGCGCAGCAGCTTCCTTCAGGCAGGCCTTCAGGTTGGTCGAGGTGCGGCGCTCTTCGTCCATGATGCCGAGCTTGACGGTGTTCTCTTTCAGGCCGAGCAGTGCCTCGACGCGGCCGAACAGCTCGACCGCGAACGCGACTTCCTTCGGGCCGTGCATCTTCGGCTTCACGATGTAGACCGAGCCGGTGCGGGTGTTGCCTATCGACTGCGACGCAGGGCGCTTCAGGTCGTGCAGCGCGATCGTGGTGGTGACGACGGCGTCGAGGATGCCTTCCGGGATTTCGCGGCCGTCGGCCAGCAGGATCGCCGGATTCGTCATCAGGTGGCCGACATTGCGCAGGAACAGCAGCGAGCGGCCATGCAGCTTCACTGGCTGGCCGTTGGCGCCGGTGTATTCACGGTCGGCGTTCAGCGTGCGCTCGAAGGTCTTGCCACCCTTGGTCACTTTCTCGACCAGCGTGCCCTTCAGGATGCCGAGCCAATTTTCATACGCGACCACCTTGTCGCTGCCGTCGACGACGGTCACCGAGTCTTCAAGGTCGAGGATGGTGGACAGTGCCGATTCGATCACCACATCCGATACGCCGGCAGCATCATCCTTGCCGATCGTGGTGCTGCGGTCGATGCGGATGTCGATGTGCAGGCCGTTGTTCTTCAGCAGGACCGACGACGGCGATGCCGCGTCACCCTGGTAGCCGACGAACTGCGCTGCGTCTTTCAGGCCAACGACGCTGCCGTCCTTCAGCGTGACGGCCAGCTTGTCGCCGTCAACCTTGTACGCCGTTGCATCGGCATGCGAGCCGCTAGCCAGTGGTGCCGACTGGTCGAGGAAATTGCGTGCGTACGCAATCACCTTCGCGCCGCGCACCGGGTTGTAGCCGCCCGCACGCGTTGCGCCGTCAGCTTCGGAGATGGCATCGGTGCCGTACAGCGCGTCATACAGCGAACCCCAGCGTGCATTCGCCGCGTTCAGTGCATAGCGAGCGTTCAGGATCGGCACCACCAGCTGCGGGCCGGCGGTGGTGGCGAGTTCAGCGTCGACGTTCTCGGTCGTCACTTTGACGTCGGCCGGCACCGGCTGCAGGTAGCCAATCGACTCGAGGAACTGGCGATACGCGGCAACATCGGCGATCGGGCCCGGGTGAGCGCGATGCCAAGTGTCGAGCTCGGTCTGCAGGCGATCGCGCTCGGCGAGCAGCGCGACATTCTTCGGCGACAGGTCGTTGACGATCTGTGCAAAACCCTTCCACCAGTCGTCGCTGGCGATGCCGGTGCCGGGCAGCACCTTGTCTTCGATGAAGCGGTGCAGGACGGTATCGACCTGCAGTCCGTGGCAATTCGTGCGTGCTGTCATGATGTTTCCCTCAATGGCTTTGTAATAGTGGTGTTTGATAGATAGCGATTCGAAAAGTGTGATGCCTATGCATGTCGCGAGACGAATTCCCTCAAGTCGTCGAGCGTGCGTCCTTCGCCATTTGGCGTGACGCCGAGTTCCTCCAGGGGCGCACCCGCGCGATTGACCCAGAAAGTGCGGTAGCCAAACCACGCGGCACCGCAAATGTCCCAGCCGTTGCTGGACACGAACAGCGCATCCTTGGCCGGAATGCCGAGCATGTCGGGGCCGAGCTGGTAAGCCTCGGGCGCGGTCTTGAACTTCTGGACGCTGTGAACCGACAGCACCTGTGTGAACAGGCCATCCATGCCGGCGGCCTGGACCGCGGCGTCGAGCATTTCGGGATTGCCGTTCGACAGGATGGCCAGCTTCAGTCCGTCGGTCTTCAGCGCGCGCAGCACAGCGAGGTTCTCGGGGAAAGGCTGCAGCTTGGCGTATTGGCCCATCAACTGTGTCTGCGCGTCCAGCGTGAGGGGCAGGCCGAGACGCCGGCAGGAGAAGAGCAGCGCGTCCTGCGTAATCTCCCAGAATGGCTTGTAGGTATTCGACAGTGTGCGAAGGCGCGTGTACTCGATCTGCCGGTCGCGCCAGAGTTCGGCCAAGGCCGCTCCCTTGCCCGGAAAAAGGCGCTCAGCCAGCGCTCCGATCGAATAGACGTCTAACAGCGTGCCATAGGCATCGAAGATGATGGCTTGCAGGGACATGAGGGGGCCGGGTTAAAAAGCGACCGTCGAAGTATATTCATCCGCAATGGTCATAAACGCCCGGATTTGTCGATTCACTTGTGCGTTTTTGTAAAAGCCGGAATCAAAACGGCCTAACTGAACGTCTTCTTCTGCCGATCGTTTGGCTTGGCAGAGCCATACGCTGAGCAACTTCGTGCTGCCGGCGCCCACCTTGGTCAGCGCGCACCTCTTCGACAGCGATCGCCCGCTACGGCGCGACGGCCCGACCTATGCACGAAGAGTGTTTGCGATACACTCGCGCCCCCGCATGCACTGTCACGACTCGTTCATGCTTTTTGATCACTGATAATCTGTTCGATTAATTTTTCCATGGCAATCGCTCGTCTTAAATTCAAGCATTCATTTTCCCTGTTGTTCGGAACCGTTTTTCTCCACGGTTGCGCAAGCGCTCCCCCTTCTTCTCGGAGCGTTGAATCAATTACCCATGAAAATATTCGGCAGCAGGCAGCAGACAAAAGGTATGCACTGCTTCAATGGCTTCCCATTGAAAAAAAGTGGGTCGCACTTTCCGTCTCCGAGGCACGTCCCAAATTTAATCGCCCGAACCAGGAAATAATATTAATTTCAACGCACAACAATAATATTGACGTCACCCCCAGCTGGGATTACTCGCAAATCTGGTTCCATGAGGATATAAAGACGGGGAAGCGCACCGGCATACGGTATGGCGTGGACGGGTCGGACCACCGTCTGCGTGATACTGGCTACACTCCGGAAAATTCCAAATTCGGCTACGAGGATCGCGAAGGCAGGGTCGGATTGACCCACAAATATTCGATTGATGCGGCAGAACTGAAGCGGGCGGTTTCCGAGTCGAACGTCCTGAAACATGCGGAAAACTATTCAGCAGGCGCTCCCAGCCTTCCCACAGCAGCGCCACAAGTAAAGAGCCTGAATTTCAATAATCAGGTCTGGCTTACAAGAGCTGGCCACAAGCCAGAGGACTTTAATAAGAGGGTGTATTTTGTCCCTGCCGAGGCGCAACTCTACTCCCGCATTCCGGGCGCGGACAACTTGGATTTCGCTGAAGAAGGGTCGAAGCTATTCGTCAATATCGGCGAAAACGGCAACCAATGGACTTCGCTGGAAAACATTCTGCGCTTCAGGATTGAAGCTTCCGCCGGTGGCTGCCATCGCGTTGACTTGACTACAAAAACCCTGCCGCAGGGGGTCAAAATAATATGCCACAGCACCGATCAGATGGTGAGGGCAGATAGTCCCGCGCTCGGGTCAAAACAAGGGGTGATCGCTTTCCGCGGCAAGTTATACGATGCAACAGGCGGTCTGATTTCCAGGGATCACTCGCTTCGTGCGGACATGTTGCTGACGCTTGGATTTGAAGCGATTGTCGGCGAGCAGGCAAACAAGCTTCTGAAGAACTGAGATTCTGCTGACCCTCCCTACCCGGCAAAGCGGCCTCATTCGTGGCCGCTTTGCCTGCACGCGTCGCCGCTCACTCAAACGTCAATATTGCCGGCTGCCAGCGCATTGCTCTCAATGAACGCGCGACGTGGCTCGACATCGTCACCCATCAGCGTAGTGAAGATCTGGTCGGCTGCAATCGCATCTTCGATCTGCACTTTCAAGAGGCGGCGCACGGCCGGATCCATCGTGGTTTCCCACAATTGCTCGGGGTTCATTTCGCCGAGTCCCTTGTAGCGCTGCTTGGACACGCCGCGCTCGGCCTCGTCGCGCAGCCACGCCATCGCCTGCCGGAAGTCCGTGATCACAGACTCGCGCACCTTCTCGCCGCTGCCCCGGCGAACCATCGCACCCAGGCCGATGAGGCCCTTGAAGGTAGCAGCTGCCTCGGCCAGCAACGCATAGTCGGGTCCGTCGACGAACTCGGCATCGATCACCGAGACCTTCAGGTTGCCATGGTGGCGGCGCTCGACACGCAGCATGTGCCTTGCCGACAGCTCGTCGGTGCTGACCACGATGCGCACCTGCGGATCATTGATGGCAGCGGCCAGCGCAGCGGCCGATGCTTCGGCGGCTGCCATGGTCGACAGATCCAGCACCACGCCATTCATGATCGCCGACAGCGCCGCATCGTCCATCGCCCGCGACAGCCGCATGATGATTGCGTTGGCGGTGTTGTACTTGCGAACCAGCTCGGCCAGCGCATCGCCCGTGATCGGCTGAGCGCCCTCGGACGGCACCAGCGACGCATCGTGCAGCGCGATCTGCATCATGTAGCTGGCCTCTTCGAGGTCGTCCTTCAGATAGCGCTCATCCTTGCCGTGCTTGACCTTGTACAGCGGCGGCTGCGCGATGTACACGTGGCCGCGTTCGACCAGCAGCTGCATCTGGCGATACAGCAGCGTCAGCAGCAGGGTGCGGATGTGCGCGCCGTCGACGTCCGCATCGGTCATGATGATGATGCGGTGGTAGCGCAGCTTGTCG
>VFQO010000072.1_pt1 | contig 130808 bp, 131 predicted proteins | sample 3512331 | NCBI WGS metagenome assembly VFQO01 (sample SAMN10412371, study PRJNA504923) | tailings metagenome | isolation source: Replicate 3 from Balatoc abandoned mine | place: Philippines: Itogon, Benguet | collected 2017-08-28 | reverse complement strand
GGCCCGATTGTTCGCCGCCCAGTGCCGAAACCCTGAAGAAGCTGGGAGTAAAGCCATGAAAAACAAGCTTACCGACCTCAATAACCACCTGTTCGCGCAGCTGGAGCGGCTGGGCGAAGAAGACCTGACACCGGAGCAGATCGAGACCGAGGCCACGCGCACGAAGGCGATCATGGGCGTGTCCGACAAGATCATCGCCAATGCCAATCTTCAGCTGAAGGCGATCGGTATCATCGCGGAGCATGGTGACCGCTTCAAAGGTCAGCTGTTGCCTATGCTCGGGAACGGATCGGCGGAATGAAGGGGACTCACATCCCCTATTCAGCCGCAGAGCGCAGGTGGCTGGCGGATAACCGCCAGTTGCCGCGCCGCGAGTTGCACGAGCGATTCTGCGCTCAGTTCGGCCGCACCGACGTGCTGCTTTCGAACATCAAATCCTATTGCTGGCGCGCCGGCTGGAAGACGGGTCGGACCGGCTGCTTCCCGAAGGGCAATGTGCCTGAAAACAAGGGCAAGCCGTTCCCGATCGCGTCGACGCATCCGAACTGCCGCCGGACCCACTTCAAAAAGGGCCAGCTGCCGCACAACACGAAATATCTTGGGCATGAACGCGTCTCGAAGGACGGGTATGTCGAGATTCAGGTTGCGCAGCCGAACCCGCACACCGGCGCCCCGACGCGGTACGTTCACAAGCACCGGTGGCTTTGGGAGCAGGCGAACGGCCCGATCCCGAAAGGCATGATCCTGAAGTGCCTGGACGGTGACAAGACCAACAGCGACCCGTCGAACTGGGAAATGCTGCCTCGCGCGGTCCTGCCGCGCCTCAATGGAAAGCACACCGGGCTGCAATTCGACCAAGCCGCCGCCGAGGTGAAGCCGCTGATGCTCACCGCCGCGAAGCTGGAAGATCGCGTGCGCCAAGCGCGCCGCAAGAATGCGAGTGCATCGCGATGATCGGCGCTCAGTCCATGGCGCCCGCAGCGCCCAAATTCGTCAGCTGGATCGACCAGCGGGTTGTCCGCATTGCCGGCGCGATCGCGTTCCTGCGGACGCTTGGCATCCTAGTCAGCGTCGTCGATCGCGATGCGCAGGTTCGTCGGTATTGGGTGACCGGGCGCAAATACCGTCAGCTCGCCGAGGACGTCATCGACCTCGCGATCGCGAAGGGGTGGGCCGACCTGTGAAGCGCCGCCCCGCCTTCAGTTCCGACCAGATGGCCTTCACCTTCGAAGTGCCGACTGTCGAGCGCCATCAAGGGGCGCTCGCGGGGCTGTCGCGCGAGGTTTCCTCGGCGGTGGCGCTGATCCTGAAAGAGGACGAGCGCAGCCGTCCGATGCTCGCGGCCGCGCTGTCCGAGCTGCTCGACGAAGAGATCGACAAGATGACGATCGACGGGTGGGCCAGCGAGGCGCGCGACCGGTTCAACATCTCGTTTTCGCGCCTGCTCGCGCTCGTCCAAGTCACCGACCGCGTCGACGTGCTCGACCGGCTGCTGCGCCGCATCGGCGTCGCGGCGCTGTTCGGCGAAGAAATCATGACCGCGCAGCTGGGTCACATCGATCGCCAGATCGCCGAGCTGCAGGGCCGCAAGAAACAAATCCAGCAACGAGCCGTGCCGATCGGGCGCGCGACGACGGGGGAAGCATGAAGTTCACCGGGGGGAAATTCTGGTTCACGGCCGCCGAACTCGCCGAGCTGACGCTGCCCGGTCTGCCGTCGTCGAAGCGCAAGGTGAACGAGCGCGCGGCGGCGGAATGCTGGGCGCTGAAGGCCGATGCCGACGGCATGCCGCTGGCCAAGCCGCGCCAGGCGCGCGGCGGCGGCATGGAATATCATATTTCGATCCTGCCGGCGGCGACACAGACGGCGCTGGTGCGGCGCGGCATTTCGGCCGCGTGCGAGCCGGTCGAGGACGAGCGGCTGCGCCAAGGCACGATCTGGAGCTGGTACGAGGCGCAGTCGGACAAGGTGAAGGCCGAGGCCGAGCGCCGCAATGCCATCCTTGCCCAGGTCTTCGCGCTGATCGAGAGCGGGCTTCCGACATCGACTGCGGTGTCGGCGCTGGCGATCGGCGAAAAGGTCGGCGCGTCGACGCTGTATAGCTGGATGGCGATGGTTGACGGTGTCGCCAGCTTCGACCGGCTGCCGAACCTTGCCCCGCGCAGGAAAGGCGGCGGGCGCGAGGTCGATATCGACCCCGAGCTTTGGCAGGTGCTGATCTCCGACTATCTGCGGCCCGAGAAGCCGACCTTCTCGTCCTGCTATTGGCGGACCAGCCAGATCGGCGAGGCACGCGGCCTCTCATTGCCGTCTGAGAAGACGCTGAAGCGTCGCTTCGACCGCGAAATCGACAAGCGCTTGGTCACGGCCAAGCGCGGCGGCAAGGACGCGCTGCGCCAGATGCTGCCGCCGCAGCGCCGGACGGTGGCGCATCTCCATGCGATGGAAGCGGTGAACATCGACGGCCACAAGTTCGACGTCTGGGTGCGCCTGCCCAACGGCGAAGAAATCCGCCCGATGATGATCGCGATCCAAGACCTCTACAGCCGCAAGCTGCTGGCTTGGCGCCTCGGCGAGAGCGAAAGCGCGCTGCTGACGAGGCTCGCCTTTGCCGATCTCTTCCGGAATTTTGGCATCCCGAAGAGCTGCACGCTCGACAACGGCCGCGCCTTCGCGTCGAAGGAAATCACCGGCGGCGCCAAGACGCGCTACCGCTATAAAATCCGTGCCGACGACCCGACCGGGTTGCTGACCGCGCTGAACATCAAGACGAATTGGGCGCGTCCGCACCATGGACAGGCGAAGCCGATCGAGCGCTTCTTCCGCGACGTCGCCGATTTCATCGCGCGCAGCCCGCAATGCGCGGGCGCCTGGGCGGGCAACCGGCCCGACGCCAAACCCGACTATAAGCCGCAGCCGATCGAGTGGGACGCCTTCATCCAGATCGTCAAAGCCGGAATCGCGGCGCTCAATGCCAAGACCGGGCGCCGCACCGAAATGGCGAACGGTCGCAGCTATGACCAAGTCTTCAATGCCAGTTACGCGACGGCGCCGATCGGAAAGGCGACCGAAGATCATATGCGCCAAGCGCTGCTCAGCGCCGATCGCGTGACGACCGATCGCAAGAGCGGCGAGATCAAGCTGGCGAAGAACCGCTATTGGGCACCCGAGCTGATGCAGATCGCCGGGCAGAAGGTGACCGTCCGCTTCGATCCCGACGACCTGCACGGCGATATCCACGTTTACGACCAGAAGGGCCTCTTCCTCGTGACGGCGCAGCTGATCGGCGACGAAGGGTTTGACAGCCTCGCGTCGGCCCGCGCCCGCGCCAAGCTGGAGCGCGAGCATCGCAAGGCCACCCGCGCGCTGGAGGATGCCGAGCAGCTGCTCGCCGCGTCGGCGATCGCGGCGATGATGCCCGTCGCCGCCGAGGACGAAACGCCCGAGCCCGAGATCATCCGCGTCGTGCGGCCGCGCCATCGCAATGGCGCCGCGGCGGTCGCGGTCCAGCACGAAGAAGCCCCCAGTTTCATGAACCGCATTGGTGCCGCCGTCGCGCAGCTCCGGGTGGTCGAATGAAAGCGGCGGCGGAGGGTTAGGAGCCTCCGCCGCCGACAATGTCCGCGAAAGACGAAGGAAAGTAGCATGAACAACCCCGAAAACCAGCCCATCGATATCGAGAACCAGCGCGCGTGGCTGATCGATCACAAGGCCGCGACCGGAATGAGCTGGGACGAGATCGGAAAGCGCGTCGGCCGATCGGGCAAGACGCTGAGCATTTTTGTCGGGCCGAAGGGCTATGCTGGCGACGAGGAAGAGATCGGGCGCCAGATTTTCCGGTACCAGCAGCAGATTGCCGCGCAGGCTGCGATCCGCGTCAAGGCGCCGGAAATTCCGGGCTTCTTCCGTGGGCCGACCGCAGCCGATATCGAAACCACCCTGTCATGGGGCCAGCGCGGCCGCATCGTGGTCATCGCTACCGGCGCCGGTATGAGCAAGACGACAACCATCCGCAATTACCAAGCTAGCGTTTCGAACGTCTGGGTCGCGACGATCGCGCCGAGCTGCGCCGGCGTGATGAACATGCAGCAAAAGGTTCTCGCCGCGCTTGGCGAGCGCGACGCAGTCGGACCGCCGAACAAGCTGACCGGCATGATCGTCGATAAGGTCCGCGCAACCGGCGGACTGCTGGTGCTCGACGAGGCGCAGCATCTGTCGGAAAAGGCGCTGGAGGAAATCCGCGGCTGGCACGACGAGACCGGAGTCGGGATCGCGCTGTCGGGCAATATCAAGGTGCTGAACCGGCTGGAGGGCGGCAATCGCCGCGACGATTTCGCGCAGATTTTCAGCCGAATCGGCCATCGACTGGTGCGCCCGGTGCCGCTCCAAGGCGACGCGGACGCGCTGTCCGAGGCATGGGGGCTGACCGAAGAAGTCAGCTTTCGCGCGGTTCGCGATATCTGCATGAAGCCGGGTGCGCTTCGCAGCGCGACCTATGCGCTGGAGCTGGCCTTCATGGTCGCCGCATCGGAAGGCATCACGGTAACCGCCGGCCATATCCGCGATGCTGCTGCCCATCTTTCGACGCGGCAGATCGCGGCATGAGCCGGCTGTCGCAAATTCGCGGCGCGCTGACCCGAAGGGGTCAGCACGACGCCCTCGACGTCACGGCTCGGCTCTATGTCGCCGCTTGGTCGACGGTGTTCTTCGCGCTCGGCTTCGTCGCCATGGGCGTGATGACTGGAGAAATCCGGTGACCGGCATGATGGGCGACCTGGTCGACGGTGTCGCGCCGCTGCCGCTCGACCAGCGCGTCGCGCGGCTGGAGCGCATCCTCGGCCTCGGCCCGACGCCGGGCGGCGAGACGGTGCCTTGGCCGCTGCGCCGTGCGGCGGTGCTGAAGGCGGCGGCGCGGCTGTGGTTCATCACGGTCGAGGAGATTCTCGGCCCGCGCCAGTTCCGCGAATATTCGCTGGCGCGGGCGGCGATCGTGCTCGTCCTGCGCGAGGGCACGCCGCTGAGCTATCCGCAGCTCGGCAAGCTGCTCAACCGCAACCACAGCTCGATCATCCATCTCGAACATATGGCGCGGCGCGCGATGAACGAGCGGCCCGGCTTCCAGCGCGCGGTCGAGGAACTGCGCGCGACCTTCCAAGCGAAAGAGGAGACGCCGGCATGACCGTCCCCACCTTCACCGACACCGCCGCCGCGCGGCGCTGGCTGCACGATCAGGCGGGCACGATCGCCGCGCTGCGCGAACATGGCAGCGAGGCCGAGGTCGACGCCGCGATCGCCGAGTATGAGGCGGTCGCCGAAGCATGGCCCGACGCGCTGCCGGCGGACGGCCTGCCCTGGTATATCGAGCTGGCGATCGCCGCGCAGGTCACGGTCGGGCTGCTCGGCCTTCTGTGGCAGTTCGGGGCCTTCCAGTGAACGCCCCCGCCCGCCAGCTCGGCACGCCGACCGACCAGCGACGCCGCGGCCTGCTCGCCAAGGTGCATATCGCCAAAAAGCAGCTCGGCCTTGCCGACGACGATTATCGCGCGATCATTTTCCAGCACTGCAACGCCATGTCGGCGGGCGATGCGACGCCCGAGCAGCTGGAAAAAATCGTCAAGCATTTCGAGCAGCGCGGCTTCACCGCGAAGGCCAAGGCCGTGCCCGGTCGCCGCGCGCCGGCGCCCGACTTTCCCGCGGCGCGGAAAGCACGCGCGCTGTGGATCTCGCTCCACCAGCTCGGCGCGGTGCGCAACCCGTCCGACCTCGCGCTCGAAGCCTTTGCCAAGCGCCAGCTGAAGGTCGAATTTTGGCGCTGGTCCGACCAGTCGATGTCGTACCGGCTGATCGAGGCGCTGAAGGCGATGGCGAAGCGCCACGGCTGGGACCCCGGCGAGGGCAAGACGACCAAGCCGATCGCGATCAAGGCGCGGCTGACGCGCGCGATCCTCGCCAAGCTGGTCGAGGCCGGCGTCGCCGACGCGGGCTGGAACGTATCGACCGCGCTGTTTCGCCTGTGCGGCGACGAGACGCGCGAGATCGACCTGTCGATCGACATCGAGGCGCAGGTCCGCGCCGCAAAGCTGCTCGGCGACGTGCTCGCCGCGCAGGCGCCAGAACATAACCCGGAGGCCTGAAATGGATCATGATTCCCCCTATCGCAGTACGCTGCGCGTCGAACGCGAGACGATCGAGTTCCTGTCGCTGCCGCCGCTCGAAACCCGCGCCCAGCGCTTGGAGCGTGAAGCCCGGCGCCGCCAGCTGCGCACCTTCATTGCCGGCGCCGCGTCGACGATCGCCGCGATCGCCGTGATGTCGGTGATCTTCTGACCCGATGAAGCAATCGCGAATCCTCGATTCGGCGATCTTCGACCAGGTCGCGGCCGTGATCGGCAGCGGCGACGCCGCCAAGCTGTGCGACCGGCTTGGCGGCACCTGCATTTATGTGCCCGCATCGGTTGGCACGAACCATCCCATCACCCTCGCGATCGGCGCCGCCGCGGCGAAGCTGCTTTGCGAGCATTTCACCGGCGAGCAGCTGCAGCTTCCCAAGGCCTGGCACCGCAAGCGCCGCGTGCTCGAACTGGCGGCGCAGCAGGACCCGAAACTGACGCTGGCCGAGATCGCACTTGCCACCGACTACAGCCAGCGGCATGTCATCCGCATTCTCGCCGACTCCAAAGAGGACGACGGCCAGCTCGATCTCTTCGCCGACTTGTGACGAATGTCATCTGACCGCGCGGCGCACGACGCGCCATTGCAGCGGTCATGGGGAGCGAAAATCACCAATCCGAATCCGCCGACGACGCGATCGTCGTCAGCGCCTGGTCCGACCGCTACGCGCGGGCGGTCGGCGACGTGCTCGTTACCGAGGGCGGCTTCGTCGACGATCCCGCCGATCGCGGCGGCACGACCAAATATGGCATCTCGCTGCGCTTCCTCGTCGCCGAGGGCACGATCGACCTCGACCAGGACGGCCGTGCCGACTTCGACCTCGACGGCGACGGCGATATCGACGGCATCGACATCCGCAAGCTGACGCGCGGCGATGCCAAATTTCTCTATCACCGCTGTTTCTGGCTGCGCCTGAAAGCCGATGACCTGCCGCGCCCGATCGGCGAGATGCTGTTCGACCAGGGCGTGAACGCCGGCCTCGGCAGCGCGCGCCGCTTGCTTCAGCTCGCCGTCAACCGCTGCCTCGAACGCGCCGCCTCGGCGCCGCCGAAACTGAAGGTCGACGGCGCGATCGGCACCGCGACGCTGCAGGCCATGAACTGGGTCATCAGTTGGGGCGCGCTTGGCATGCCGGCGCTGACCGACGCGTTCCGCGTCGAAGTCCGGCTGCGTTACCGCGCGATCGTCGACCGCGATCCTTCGCAGAAGCGCTTCCTGAAGGGCTGGCTGGCGCGCGCCGATCGACTGGGGAGGATTTGATGCTGGGGCTTTCGGGATTTCGTCTGTTCGGCGCCGCGACCGGCGCGCTGATGCTCGGCGCGCTGATCATCGGCGCGTGGACCGGCCTTGCCGCCAAGGCAGACCTGAAGGACTTGCGCGCCGATGTCGCGAGCTGCTCGCGCGCGGCCGAGACGGCGACCGAATCCGCCGAGGCCTGCCCCGAGCAGGTCAAGGCCGCGATCTTCGCGGCGCGGCAGGCGAAGCAATGCGACGTCGCCCTCGTTGCCGCCAATCGCGACGCCACGCGCTTCGCCATCCAGTCGGCCTGCTCGACCGCGGTCAAGACCGAGGTCGCGGGCCGCACCGCCGCCGAGGACGGCCAGCGCGCCGCCGAGGCCGAGATCGACAAGCTTATCGCCGACCAGGCGAACATCGCGGGCCGCGCCGAGGCGCGCGGCCGCGACCAGGCACAACGAAAGGAAGCCGCCGATGACGCGATCAAATCCGCGCCGCCGTCTGGCGCTGGCTCTGGCACTCGCAAGCATTGCGACGCTGGCTGCCTGCGCAAACTCACCCGAGCCGCGTGAACCCGGCCCCGCGCCCGATCCGGTGATCGAGCGCCGGGTCGAGGTCAAGACGGTCTGCCCGGCCGAGCTGCTGCTACCGATTCCCGCCGAGCCCGAAATGCCCGCGGACGCGGCGGTCGACACCGACGACGCGACGCTCGGCTGGATCGCCGACATCTCGGCGCGCGCCGCGCTGCTCGTCGCCCGCCTTACCGACGCAAGGACCGCCTGCCCCAATGGCTGAAGCTAACTTAGAGACCCGAAGCTATGAGCAGCTGCGCGAGGCGACGAGCCTTTCGCCGGATGCGCTGACGGGTGTCCAGGAACCGGGTGGTCCGGTCAAAAAGATCGCGATCAAGAAGCTGCTCGGCAAGCTGATCTCGACCAGCGGCGCCTATGAGACGCGCGCCGCGCTCTACGCGGACCTGGCCTATGCCGCCCCGGCGATGACGCTCGTTTACGCTGATGCCGACCCGGAAAAGAACGGCTGGTATCGCAAGATCGGTGGCGTCGGTGTCGGGTCGTGGAGCCAGTTCGAGAAACTGTCATCGTCGATCATCGCCGCATTGCAGGCGCTGATCGACGAGGCGGGCGAGCTGGTCGCCGACGCGATCGCGGCCGCGTCAACAATCCTTGCCCAGGTGCCGTCCTATCTCAATGAAAATGGCGAGGGCGATCGCAGGGCAACGATGCGCGTCATCGCCTCGGCGGGGCTGTTGGCGCAGGGCGTCGCGAACAACCTGGTCAACGGCAATACGGCGACCACCGACGCCACGAATTCGATCGTGTGCAACACCGGTGTGGCCGTCGCGGGCCACTACCTGATCTTCGACCATTACGAAGGCGCCGAGAAGCTCGTCACCGAGGCGAACTGGCTCCAGCAAAACACCAATTCGCACGGCGTCTGGCAATGGCAGGTATCGGAAGTCGGCTACGTCGACGACGAAACCTTGCTGCCCGTCGGCGCTGTCTGGCAAAACATCGGCGCCACCTTCACGCTCGGCGGCTCGATGTCGCAGACGATGGCGACGCTTGCCGCCAACACCAAGGCTGGGCGCCTTTATCGCCTGCTGGGCATTTCCGGCACCACCTCTGCCGGATGGATTTTCGAGATTCGCGAAAAGATCGCGCGCACCGTGCTCGATCGCAAGTCGACGATCCCCAATGGCGGGCTTCCCGGCGATCGGCTTGCCCGCCAAGGCGGCCGCGATCGCGACGTCTATTGGGAGCCGCGCTACGGTCGCATTCCTGTTCATGCCGGGGTCAATCGCCTCGCGCTCTGGATGATGGACGACGATCGCGATGGAGGCCAGATCAAGGACCGGCTCAACCCGCTGAGCACGACGAACCATTTCGATTTCCGCACCGACCGCCAGACCTGGAACGTCGCGCCGAAGAAGACCGCGTTCGGCTGGCGCTTCGACAAATGCATGGTGCGGATGGTGGGCGCGGCGCTGACCAACGCCCGCACCTATGCCGTGCTGATGCGCCAGGCGCGCGGCAACTCCAGCCTCTATGAAATCAGCACGAACATCGCTGGCGAGCCGTTGTATGTGCGCGGATCGTCGTTCCGCACCGGCTGCACCGTCAAGGTGCTGGCGCCGAACGGCAAGATTATGCCGGTGTTTTTCTCGGTCGGCGGAACCGTCAGTTCCAACGCGTCGATCCTCAACCGCGGCTATTGGAAGCTGGTCTTCATCACGACGGCCGACGCGATGGTCGCACACCGGCTGGGGCTGGGCGGCGACCCCGACCACACCTCCGAAGCGAACTCGGTCAATTATGCCGCCTTCATGGAAGCCGCCTATTTGTCGGCGTTCGATACCGGCTTGTCCGATGCACAGATGGAGGCCGAGGCCGATTGGCTTTGCCCGGTCATGAAGCGCGAGCGCGGCATCGTCGTGCGCAATGCCGAATGCGACAAGGGGCGCGTCGATATTCTTGCCATGAACGGGCAGTCGAACATCGAGGGCGACGAGCGGCTTTCGACGCTGCCGCCGCAGTTGGCGCAAATGACCAGCTTTCCGCAGGTCACGATCAAGCAGAGCGGGCGTCAGGAAAAGGCGCATATGCGCAACCCCGCGCCCTATCAGGCCGGTGTCACCGCGCAGCTCGGCGACCTGACCCCCTCCTTTCACCCAGGCTATCCGGCGCAGAACGGTCGCAGCTTTGGCCCCGACCTCTCGCTGGTGCGCAATTTCGTCTTCGCGAACCGACCGGTCCCATTGCACGTCGAGAAGGTCGGCGCGGGCAGCACGATCCTTGGCGGGCCGACCGAGGGGACGGGCGGCACGATCTCTTGGAACGTGAATGTCGCTTGGGGCACCAACATGACGGGCTATGCCCTGACGCGCCTCTACGACACCTGGGACTGGTTTCTGTCGCAGGGCATCAGCTTTACGATGGTTGCCGAAGTCTGGGGGCAAGGGGAAACCGACGCCGGCACCACCGCCAGCCCCCTGCAAGCTGCGAACTGGGGCGTTAATCGCCAAGCCTCGTTCGACGCCAAGCGGCTCTACACCGCGAATATGTGGCCGCAAAAAGAGTTCATCATCCGGCTTCGCGCATGGGAAGTTGGCTGCGTCGGCGACCCGACCAAGACGGCGACGCTGCGCGGGGTGCAGGAAGCCTATGTCGCGGCCGATCCGGCGAACCGCGTGCTGGTCGACGCGGACGGGTCGGAGGTCGACGTTTGGGGCCGCACGGTCGGCTATCGGTACGAAACCAACGGCGTCGACAAGCTCCACCACAACGGCGGTCTGCTCGATCGAATCGGCAGCACCATCCAGCCGCAAGTGCCGTGGAGCCCCTTCTGATGCGCCGCCCTGTTCCCCTCCAGATGGAGCAAAGCCATGTATGATTTTCAGTTCGTCGCGCCGAGCAAGGCATGGGCCATCGATCATGTCCTCGCGCAGATCGACGAAACCGCTGCGCAGCAGCCCGATCATCTGAAAGACCGCGATGCGGTGAAGGCCGCCGTATCGGCGTTCATGGCCATGACGCGCGAACCCGGTGAGGGCGAAGAGCTGGCCGTCTGGGTCAATGGCTCGATCAAGGTCACCGACGACGGGCAGACCGAATATATCTCGTTCCACGTCAGTGCCTACGTGCAACCGGCCCCGGTGGAAGAGCCTGGCTGATGACCGATCCGACCCTTCCGCTTCCCGCCTTCTATGCGGCATGGGCGCCGGCCTTCGTGCTGATGAAGGTCGCCGCGCCGTCGTCGCCGGCCGAGCTGGTGATCGCCGCAGGCGGCTTCGACTGGCCCGTCGTCACGATGGCGCTCGCCGCGATCGGCGTCGTCGCCGCGCGGCCGCTGAGCAAGAAGGGCGTGCCGCCTCTGTCGCTGGCGATGAACATCCTGGTCACCGTCGTGATGCTGATCGTCGCCCAGCTCTGGGTCGTCGAATCGCGCCCGGGCATGCTGTTCGCATTCGTCGTCGCGCTCGGGCTGGGCTTCACCGGCTATTCGCTGATCGAGCTGCTCGGCGAGGAACTCAAATCCTATCTGAAGCGGCTCTTCGCCGCGCTGCCCATTCCCAGCCTGAAGGCGGGCAAAGCCACGCCCGCCGCTCCCACCGATACCGCCGAGGACACACCGCAATGAGTATTTTCGAGATCGCGATCATCGCCTTCATCCTGGCGGGCATTTGCTTCCTGCTGTTTCGCGGCGGGCAGGCGAACCCCGAAGGCACCGGGCGCTTGGCACGGCGCATCGGCAAGGTCGAGGCGGCGCTGGCCGAGAAGGCGACGACCGAAAGCGTCGACACGGCGACGCGCGAGGTCGCGGCGCTGAGCGCCAAGGTCGGCAGGCTCGAAGCCGAGATGGCCGGCGATCGCCGCGTCAACCAGCTCACCTATGAAGCGGTGCGCCGGCTGGAGGATTACTTTCTGAAGAAGGGCACCGGGGCGTGAGCTACAGCGACTACCACTTCCAGCATGTCCGCCTGACGATCCTTCGGCTGCTTGCCGAGGCGCCGGGCTATTCGGCGAACGACAGCGTGCTGACCACCGCGGTGAACGCCATGGGCCTGATCTGCACCCGCGACCAGATGCGCACGAACCTCGCTTGGCTCGACGAGCAGCGCCTGGTCACGCTGCTCAAGCCGACCGACACGCTGACCGTCGCCACCATCACCGAACGCGGCGCGGACGTTGCCGCGGGCCGCTCGATCGTCGCCGGCGTCCAGCGTCCCTCGCCGGGCGCCTGACATGGCGCGCCCCGCCCGCAGGAAGCCGGCGCGCCATACGCCGTCGTCGATCGACAAGCTCGACCAGGAGGTCCGCGAGCTGATCGGCAAGTTGCGCATGGATCACGGCTGGACGATCGACGAGATTTTGCAGCGGCTGCAGGACATGGGGCAGTCGGTCAGCCGTTCGGCGCTCGGCCGCCACGTCCGCACGCTGCAGGACATCTCGGCCGAGATGCGCGAGGCGCAGGCGATGGCGACGGCGCTGGCGCGTGAGGTAGGCGACGCCGACCAGTCGCGCATGCTCGACGTCAATGCGCAGCTGCTGCAGGCGAACATGTTCAAGCTGATGCTCGCGGCCAACGAGCAGGACGGCGAAGGGGTGACGCTGAAGGCGAGCGAGGCCAAGGCCTTCGCCGACGCGCTGCGCTCGATCGCGCTGACCCGCAAAACCGATATGGACCTTCTTGAACGCACCGAAAAGCGCGCGGCCGACAAGGCGCGGCTCGAAGCGGCCGACGCCGCCAAAGGCGCGGCCAAGGCCAAGGGTCTCGACGCAGACACCGCGAACTTCATCTACGATTCCGTCCTGCTCGGGGCTAGCTGATGCTGGCCAACCCGACACCGGCCCAGCGCGCGGACGAGCGAGAAGCCGCTGAAGCCGCCTTTTCCACGCTCGATCGCGGCGCATTGCTGCTGCCCTACCAAGCGAGCGCGATGGCGCGGATGCGTGCCGGCGTCTCGCTGCTCGTCATCGAAAAGTCGCGCCGTATCGGTCTCACCTGGGCAGTCGCCGCCTTCGCCGTCATGTCGGCCGCGTCGCAGGCTTCCGCCGGCGGCGATAATTGCTGGTACATGGGCTATGACATGGAGATGGCGCGCGAGTTCATCGAGACCTGCGCCATGTGGGCGCGGGCCTTTGGCATCGCCGCCGAGCAGGCCGATCAGGAAGTGCTGGCCGATGGCGACAAGGAAGTGCTCGCGTTTCGCATCCGTTTTGCTTCGGGCTTCAAGATTGTGGCGCTGCCGAGCGTCCCCCGCGCAATTCGCGGCAAACAGGGCAAGGTGCTGATCGACGAAGCCGCGTTCCACAAGAATATCGCCGAGAAGTTGACGGCGGCGGTCGCGCTGCTGATGTGGGGAGGCCAAGTTATCGTCTGGTCGACGCATGACGGCGTCGACAACCCCTTTAACGTCCTCATCGACGATATCCGGTCGGGGAAGAAGAAGGGCGAGGTTCTGACGATCGACTTCGACCAGGCGATCAAGGATGGGCTCTACGAGCGCATCGCCCTGGTCGCGAAAGTCAAAGGCAAGTCCGTCCTGCCCAAGGGCGAGTGGATCGACGATATCTTCGACACTTATGGCGACGCGGCGGACGAGGAACTGCGGTGCATCCCCTCCGCTGGATCGGGTTCGCTGATCAAACCGGAAGACATCACCGCCGCCGAACATGAGGATTGCGGCAGGCCCGAACTATATATGGGCGGCCCATGCTTCGGAGGCCGCGACGTCGCGCGCCGGCGTGATGGTGCGATCATCTGGAACTTCGAGCATATCCGGCAGGTGCTATGGCTTCGCGATCGGTACGAGAAAGTCGGGTCCAGCTTCGCAGATCAGGACGCCTTCATGGACGAGCTGTTCCTGATCCGCCGGATGCTCGCAATGTGGATCGACCAGACGGGCATGGGCGAGAAGGTCGTCGAGGACGCGATCCGTCGCCATGGTAGTCGGGTTGTCGGCAAGTTGCTGACCGGGCCAACCCGCCTCGATCTGGCGCTCAGCCTCGCTGATCGTTTCGCTCGCGGCATGATCCGCATCCCACCATGCCCGATCATCCGCGCCGACCTTCGCGCGATCAAACGCGTCGGCAGCGAGGAATCGGGCACGATCCGTATTGTCAACGAGGGCAAGGTCCACGCCGACCGTTTCTGGTCCGCCGCGCTCGCCAGCCGTGCTGCCGATATGCCGCCCGCGCTCTACCGATACCAATCTGTCAACGGCCGTGCCTCAGCCGCAGGCGGCCGCGATCGCGACGATGACGGACCCAATCGACACCGCCGGGGCAGCCGCTTCGGCCGAGGAGCTTATTGATGAAAGAGGTCACCCCCGCGCCGCGCATTCCACTGGTCTGGGCGAACGGCCAGCTGATGAAGCGCGAGGAGCTGCCGCGCGAAGTCGCGGCGCCGCGCATGTCGACGGTGCGCTCGATCATCTCGGGTCACCCCGCCGCCGGTATCGATCCGCGCCGCCTGGCGAACATCGTGCGTGCGTCAGAGGACGGCGACGCGACCGCCTATCTCGAACTGGCTGAGGAGATGGAGGAGAAGGACCTCCATTATCTGTCGGTGCTCGGCACGCGAAAGCGCGCCGTCGCGCAGCTGCCGATCGAGGTCGAGGCTGCGGGCGAAGAGCCGCACCATGAGTTGCAGGCCGACTTCGTGCGCAAATGGCTGAAGCGCGACATGCTCCAGCAGGAAATCTTCGATATCCTCGACGCGATCGGCAAGGGCTACAGCGCGACCGAGATGATCTGGCAGATGCGGCCCGGCCGCTGGCTGCCCAATGACCTGAAGCGCCGCGACCCGCGCTGGTTCGAATTCGACCGCATCAACGGCGAGACGCTCCGCCTGCGCGGCAACGGCGGGGAGCCTGAGGCGCTGCCGGCAGGCAAGTTCATCGTCCACGTCCACCCCGCCAAGTCGGGCCTGCCGATCCGCGGCGGTCTGGCGCGCGCCGTCGCCTGGGCCTGGATGTTCAAGAATTTCTCGATCAAGGACTGGGTCAGCTTCCTCGAAACCTATGGCATGCCGATGCGGGTCGGGAAGTATGACAATGGCGAGACCGAGGCAAACATCGCGATCCTGATGCGCGCCGTTGCCGACCTGGGCAGCGACGCGGCGGCCGTCTTCCCGAAAACCATGGACGTCGAATTTATCCAGGCGAACGCCGGCAGCGCGCCGGGCGACCTGTGGAAATCGATGTGCGAGTTCATGGACGACCAGATCAGCAAGGCGGTGCTGGGGCAGACCAACACGACCGACGCCAAATCGGGCGGCCTCGGTTCGGGCCAGGCCGATGTCCACAACGATGTCCGGAAGGACATCCGCGACGCCGACGCCATGCTCGTAGCCGCAACGCTCAACCGCGACCTGGTCGTGCCGATGATCATGTTCAACTTCGGTCCGCAGGAGGATTATCCCCGGATCACGATCGGCGAACCCGATGCGGTCGACGTCAAGGCGCTGACCGAGGCAGCCGTTGCACTGGTCCCGCTCGGGCTGCAAATCAGCGCCAAGCGGCTGGGCGAGAAGACCGGATTGCCGCTCGCCGAGGCCGGCGAGGAAGTGCTGAAGGTGGCCACGCCACCGACCCCCGCAAATTTGCCCTCAGGAGCGCCAGGAGGCACGCTCCCCGAACTGCCCCAGCGCCCGAGGTCGACTCCTGCCCTCTTAGCCCCTCTTAAAACGCCTGTGGGGCGTATCGGGGTCGCGAGCGCAGACCCCAATGGCGACTATCGCGACGCGATCGACGAATCCGCCGACCAGTTCCTCGACGACTGGGTCGAGCTGGTCGAGCCGGTCTTGTCGCCGATCGAGCAACTCGTCGCCTCGGCCAGCTCGCTCGAACAGGTCCGCGACGGGCTGACCGGGCTGATCGGCCAGATGGACGAAAGCGAGCTTGCCGGAATGCTCGCGATGGCGGGCTTCGCCTCGCGCCTTGCCGGCGACGCGGCGCAGCAGCGCGACGAGCGCGAGGCGAGCTGATGGCCGACGGCGATATCGGCCAGATGCACTTCGCCGCCTGGTTCGACTTCACGCGGCCGACCGCCGCGCCCTATTTCGACGCAGCGGGCGCGATCGTCGTGGCACCCGTCAACACGCCGCGCTTCGACCATGATGCCGAGGGCGCGCCGATCGGGCTGCTCGTTGAGCCGGGCGAGGACCTCGGCCAAGCCGATCGCGCGCGCCTGCAGCTCGACGCGATCGGGGCGACGATCGCCACCGTGCTGCACGCCTTCCTCGACGAGGACGGGAATATCTGCCGCCGCGCCTGGTACAGCCGCGACCCGCAGGCGACGATCGACGCCTGCCTCGGCCAGGCCGCACATCATTTGAGCATCGCCGCCATCCCCGGCTATCGCCCGAGGCTCGGCGCTGCCGGCGTCGGCTTCGTCCGGTACCGCGGCCTCGACTGGCAGCTGACCGAGCTGCTCGGCGACGGCGAGGGCGCGGCGATCGGCGACGGCGACGGCCGCGCCATGATCGGTGCGTGATGGAAGAGGATACGATCCCGGTCGGCCTGGCGCCAAAGGAGGCGCTTGCCTGGTTCCGCGCCAAGGGCTTCGTCTTCGGCTTTTCGTGGCAGGACGTGTGGCACGAGGAACATGGCCGCGGCTTTACCGTCGCCAAGGCGATGACGCGCGACGTGCTCGAGACAATCCGCGAGGCGGTCGACCGCGCGATCGCCGAGGGCGAAACGCTCGAGCAATTCCAGAAGGACCTGCGCCCGAAGCTGGAGCAGCTCGGCTGGTGGGGGAAGCAACGCGCGATCGACCCGGCGACCGGCGAGGTCGAGACGGTGCAGCTCGGCAGCCCGCGCCGGCTGAAGACGATCTTCCAGACCAATATGCGCACCAGCTATGCCGCAGGGCGCTGGGAGCGCATCCAACGCAACAAGCGCGCCTTTCCCTTCCTCGAATATGTGTCGGTCATGGACGGGCGCGAGCGGCCCGAACATCACGCCTGGCACGCGACGGTGCTGCCCGTCGACGATGTCTGGTGGGACGAGCATTATCCGCCGAACGGCTGGAATTGCCGTTGCGTCGTCAAGCCGGTGTCGCGCGGACAGGCCGAGCGGCGCGGGCTGAAGGTCACCGAGCCCGAAGTCTTCGAAGGCCGGGAATGGGTGAACAAGCGCACCGGCGAAGTCCATATCATCGAAAAGGGCATCGACCCCGGCTGGGCCTATCATGTCGGCAAGGCGCGCCACGACGGGCTGACGCCCGGGCCGATGGATGGCGACGGGCTGGCGGCGATGAGCGCCCTCTCAGCGGGCGATGAGAAGGCGGTCAGCGCATTTCTGTCCGCGTTCGGTATGACGACGCGCGACGCCGGCGTTGCCGGGTGCACCTATGTCGACGCGGGCTTCTGGCCGATCGCGATCGCGGCGAGCTGGTTCCGCGGCGACGATGGCGCCCCGGCGCTCCCCGCCGGCCTCGACGCGGCCGAGCTGCGCGACGTCGCGGCGGCGATCCAGTCGCCAGGCGAAATCCGCTGGCTCTGGATCGTGGCCAAGGATGGGCCGGTGCAGCTCGCCCGCCGCTACTTCGGCCAGCCCGATCGCGACGGCGCGGTGATGGTCGTCGACGTCGCGCGCTGGTGGCGCGCCAAGCGCATGCCCGCCGCGCGCGCTGCCGCGATGCGCAAGGTGGGCACGCTCGCCTGGTCGCCCGAGCTGGGCATCGCCGCCTATGACCCGTCGCAGCCGCGGCACGGCAAGGGCAGCCGCGATGGCGGGCGCTTTCGATCGACCGGCCGCCCCGCCGCGCTTGCTTCGCTGAAATCGGAGGACCGGCCCTTTTTCGCGACCGCAACGCTAGGCAAGGTCGACGAAGGCGCCGCCGATCGCGCCGAGGCCGCGGGCTTCGATATTCGCGGCAAGGGCGTGCGCCTGGAGCATCGTTACGGCCGCCACATCATCGGCACGCACGGCAGCGAAGGCGTCACCGCCCGCGACGTCGTCGACGCGCATAGGATGCTGAATGGGGCGACGCGCTTCCTGCCGGCGCGGCCCGGCCGCGAAGGACGCGAGTGTCTCGAGGCGATCAACGGCGAGCGCGGCGCGATCTTCGAGCAGTCCCGTCGCAACGTGACTTTGGTGACGCTCTATCCATTGAAGGGGCGTCGCGGGCCTGATGACTAAGTCCCCAGGTACAACGTTCGAAACGATCGCGACCTGATCGCTATAGCCCGAATCGCGTTACCGTGCAATGAACGCTCAGCACTGTCCGCTGCGCATATGACTTATGTCATCTGACCGAACTCTCCTGACCTCTCCATAGCAAACTCATCGACCGGCGCGGGGCCGGGCGCGGGGAGCGTTGCGGACGTGGCACGGGGGAAGACCCAGCTTGGCAATATGGCCTTCGGTGCTGGCGCGATCGCGATCGCGTCGGCTGCCGACCAGTCCGCGCCTGCCGTCATCCAGCTTCTCGCCATCGGTGCCAATCGCTCGCGCAACGGCAAACCGCCCGTCGTTACCGTCGACGATCGCGCCCACGCCGAGCGCATCGTCCAGGCGACCGTCGCCTGGCACAGCAGCGCCGATATCGTCGTCGATTATGATCATCAGTCGATGTTCGGCGCCCGCGCCGGCGTCGGCGGCCGCGCACCCGCCGCCGGTTGGATGAAGCGCGTTTATGCCGACGACCAAGGCGTTTTTGCCGAGGTCGATTGGACCGACGCCGCCGCCGCTTCGCTCGGCGCGCGAGAATATCGGTTTCTGTCGCCGGTCTTCACCCACGACAAATCGGGTCGCCCGATCGCCATCATCAACGCGGCGCTGACCAATACGCCGTCGCTCGATCTCGCCGCAGTGGCGAGCGCCTTTTCAACCGAAGAAGGAAGTGCATCCATGAATATGGCCAATGTCGCCAAGGCCCTCGGCCTGGGCGAAGAAGCGAGCGAGGAGGAAATCCTTCGCGCTATCGCGAACCTCGGCGGCGCCGCCACGATGACGGCGATCGCCACTGCACTCGGCGCTACCGCTGGTGCCGATCTTGTCGCCGTCGCGACCGCGCTGAAGGCGCAGGCCGGCAATCCCGATCCGACTAAGTTCGTGTCGATCGCTACCGTCAACGAAATGCAGACCTCGATCCAGTCGCTGCAGGGCCGTGTCGACGAGATGAGCGCCGAGCGCCGCACCCGTCTGATCGACGAGGCGCAGAAGACCAAGTTCCTCACCCCCGCCATGGCGACCCACGCGGGAACGATCACCGACGACGTCGCCTTGGCGAGCTTCCTCGGCTCGCTGCCCGAAAACAAGCTTGGGCAGCCGATCGTCGAGGGCGATCCCGAGGCCGACAAGTCGAAGCTGACCGAAGAGGAGGTCGCGGTCTGCTCGGCCACCGGCATGTCGCATGAAGAATTCCTCGCGCGCCGCGCGACGGAACAGGGGGGAGCTAACTGATGGTTGCGCTTACCGAAGGTCGCCTGACGCGCAAGCGTGAGGGCAAGATCAACTCGCGCGCTGCGGCCGCAAATGCCGTGATCCAGATCGGCTCGATCGTCTGCCTGTCGGCGACGGGCTATGCCACGCGCGGTGCCACCGCCACCACGCTGGTGGCAGATGGCGTTGCCCGCGAAAACATCGACAACACCGGCGGCGCGGACGGCGCTGTGCGTCTCGACGTCGAGAAGGGCGTGTTTCAGTTCGGGAACAGCTCTGCCGGTGATGCCATCACGATCGCCGAGATCGGCGACGATTGCTACATCGTCGATGACCAGACCGTTGCCAAGACCAACGGCACAAACACCCGCTCCATCGCCGGCAAGATCGTGGACGTAGACGCCCAAGGCGTCTGGGTCCGCTTCGCCTGATCGCCCAGAAAGGATAGTCCACAGTGGCTAAAGTCAAAATCACCGCCGGCCTTATCGCTGGCATGTTCACTGCCTACTCGGCCGCGTTCGCCCGTGGCCAGGGGCAGGCCAAGCCGCAGCGCAAACTCATTGCGACCACCGTCCCCTCCTCGACCCGCTCGAACGATTACGCCTGGCTGGGCAAATCGCGCGGGATGCGCGAATGGCTCGGCGAGCGTGTCATCAACCGGATGCAGGCGCACGGTTACCAGATCACCAACAAGAAGTGGGAGCAGACCGAAGCGATCGACGTCGATACGATCGAAGACGACGAATATGGTGTCTTCGCAGCAGTCTTCCAGGAAATGGGCCTGTCGACCGAAGCGCATCCCGAAGAGCTCGTCTGGGGGCTGCTCAAGGCTGGCTTCAGCACTCCCTGCTATGACGGCCAGTTCTTCTTCGACACCGATCACCCGGTGCTCGATGCAAACGGCGACCCTCAGTCGGTCTCCAATACCGGTGGCGGCGCCGGGACGCCCTGGTTCGTGTTCGATGACACCCGCTCCCTGCTGCCGATCATCTTCCAGGAACGGAAAAAGGCCGACTTTCAGCAGCTCAACAAGCCGACCGATCCCAACGTCTTCATGCAGGACGAATATCTCTATGGCGTGAAGGCGCGCTACAATGTCGGTTACGGCCTGTGGCAGTATATCTACGGCAGCAAGCAGACGCTTGACGACACCGGCCTGACTGCCGCCTTCGCCGCGCTGGAAAGCATGAAGGGCGACTATGGCCGTCCGCTCGGCGCCACACCAACCGTCCTTGCCGTGCCGCCGTCGTTGCGCAAGGCCGGTTTGGAACTGGTGAACGCCGAGCGTAACGCCGCCGGCGCGACCAACGTCTGGAAGGACACGCTGCGTCTGGAGGTCGTGCCGTGGCTGGCCTGATCCGTGTCGTCTCGCTGACGCCGTCGCGCCGCCGCGCAGGTTTCGGCTTCACGCCGGAAGGTCTGATCCTCGGCCCCGAAAGCTTCGAACGCGGAATCGCTGCGCTTCAGCAGCTCGCGGCGCTCCTGGGCGATCCGGTGCTCACCGTGACGCTCGCCGATGACGACACGCCCGACGTGTTCTGCCCGCTGGGCGAGGCCGAGCGTGCCGCGATCATCGCTGCGGCGGCCGAGGCGGCGGAGCACGACGATCCCGAGGCTGCCGAGGCGGCGGCGGAGGCGATCTTCGTCGCGTTCGTCGGTGAGCGTCCGCAGCCCGTCGATCCGGCCGACGCCGAGCGCGCGGAGCGGCTTGCCGCGGCGATGGCGGCCGAACCGACCGCGCCGACCGCGAGCCAGACGGCGGCCCCGGCCGCCGCAGTGCCGGCGGCCGACGCGGCGACAGCGCCCGCCGCAGCTGCTCCGGCTGCGGCTGCTCCGGCGGCCGACACCACCAAGGAAGAAGCTTCGAAGGGTCCTCCGGCACCGGCGCCTGTGAAAACCGCCGCCGTTGCCAAGCCGGACAGCTCTTCGGGTCGCAAGTCCAAGGTCGCCGCCGCTAACACCAAGGCGGCCTAGGGCTGAAGGGGGGAAGGACCGGCGCGCTCTTCGCCGTGAATGGCGCCGGTCCCGACCTCTCCCCACCATTTTCGTGATGAGCACCGATGCCGATCGTCTACGCCACCCTTGCCGATATGCAGGAGCGCTACCGCGCCGACGATCTGCTTGAGCTGTCCGACTGGGACGGCACCGGCGAGGTCGACCAGGCGCGCGTCGAGCGCGCGATCGCAACCGCCGGCAACATCATCGACGGTTATGTCGGCGCCAAATATTCGAGCTGGACGGCCGAGCCGATGCTTGTCGATATCGCCTGCAAGATCGCCTTCTTCGAACTGCACCGCGCCACGCCGCCCGAGGGCGTGACCAAGGCCAAGGACGCGCAAATCGCGATGCTGAAGGACCTGTCCGCCGGTCGCCTGAAGCTCGACGCCGGCGAGGTCGGCAAAATCCCGACGCGCCCCGGCGCCATCCATATTGAAGGCCGCCGCCGCTTCACCCGCGACGAACTGGATCGTTCGCTATGAGTGCCAGCTTTCGCATCACGTCGGTCGGCGCCCACGAGATCGAGCGCGAGATGCTCGCGCTGCTCGCCGCCGGCGAGGACCTGTCCGAATTCAACAGCTCGCTCGGGGTCGAGATGGAAGCGGTCACCCTGACCCTGTTCGACTTGGAACAGGATGTCGACGGCAACCCGCTGACGCCGAGCATCCGGGCCAAGACGGAAGGCGGCAAGACGCTCACCGATAGCGGCCGCTACAAAGACTCGATCACGTCGCAGTCCGACGCGCGCTCGATCGAGTGGGGCAGCAACCTCATCTATGCGGGGCCGAACAACGAGGGTGCGACGATCCGCGCCAAGGGCGGCGGCAAGCTGAGGTTCAAGCTGCCAGGCGGGCTCGGCTTCCGGTCGGTCGACGAAGTCGTGTTGCCCGAACGCCGGGTCATCGGCTTCGGGCCGCGCCATGAGGAAGCGGCGCGCGATATGTACGCCGACTTCTTCCCGGGCAAAGCGCCGGGCCTCTATTCGGGGGGCACGGCATGACGGTCGCTCTCATCATCGTCTGGCTGGTCGTCGCGGCGCTGATCATCACGTCGAAGCCGCTGCGGTCGCGCGCCGATTGCTGGTGCCTGGGACTGCTCTGGCCTTGCGCGCTCGCCCTGGTCGTCGCCATCCTTTTTTATGAGCTGGCGATTTATCGCCCGTTCGTTCGCCCGATCGTGCATGCGCGTCATCGCCGGTCGGAGATGCTGCCATGATCGGCGCGATCGAAAACGCCATGATCGCCGTGCCGCGCGCCGCGGGCGAGAGCGGCCTGCTCGGCTATCGGTACAAGACGACCGAGACCTATCCGGCCGACTGGGACGATTATTTCAAGGAAAAGACCAATTGGTCGGGGCCGGCCTGCTGGGCGGTGTTTGCGGGCGCCACGGACCTGTCACTGCTCGGGTCGGGGGAGATCGAGGTCGGCGGCGCGCAGTTCCATCTTGTCGTCGCGGCCGAGAGCCAGCGCAACGAGGAAGCGACGCGCCACGGCTTCACCGCCGGCAATGGCGATCGCAAGCCGGGTAGCAACCAGCTCGCGCTTGATGCGCTGCGCCTGCTCGGCGGGAACAGTCTCGGCCTCGGAATTCAGGCGCTGCAGCCGAAAGCGTTGCGCATTGCACGATCGTCGGCGCTGATGATCGAACGGCGGGCGTCGCTACTCGCGATCCAGTTCGAGACCCGCTTCGTCCTTCCGCCGCTCGGCCCCGACGTCGATCTCGCCGACTTTCAGACGCTCCATATCGACTGGGACGTGCCGCCCTTCGGCGGCGTCGACGCCGATCTCGACGAAGACGGCATCCAGCTTCCCGCGCCCGCCACCGGTCCCGGCAGCGGCGACGCATCCGACACCATCGAACTTCCACAGGAGTGACCATCGCATGATTAGCTTCAACCAGATCGGCGCCAAGTTGGTGCCCGGCGCCTATGTCGAGTTCGACGCCAGCCGCGCGCGCGGCGGCCTGCCCGTCGTCACCAACCGCGTGCTGATCATCGCGCAGAAGCTCGCCGCCGGCACCGCGCCGCAGCTCGTCCCGCAACGCGTGTTCGGCACGGCACAGGCCGACCAGCTGTTCGGCAAGGGTTCGATCGCCGCGCGGGCCTACGCCGCCTTCAAAAAGGCGGACGAGTCGAGCGAATGCTGGATCATCGGCCTGACCGACCTGGTCGGCGGCACCGCGGCGACCAGCACGATCACGGTCACCGGCCCGGCAACCGCCGCCGGCACGATCGCGCTGATGGTCGCGGGGCAGAAGGTGCCGGTCGGCGTCGCCAACGCATCGAGCGCCGACACGACCGCGACGGCGATCGCCGCGGCGATCAACGCCAAGGCCGATCTTCCGGTCACCGCCAACGCGGCCGCCGCAGTCGTCACGCTGACGTGCAAGCACAAGGGCACGGCGGGCAATGATATCGACGTCCGCCACAGCTATTACCAGGGCGAGGCGCTTCCCGCCGGCATCGGCCTGGCGTTTGCAGCTGGCGTCGCCGGTGCGGGCGATCCCGACTATGCGCCCGTCTGGCCCGCGCTGGGCGAAGGCGATTATCGCACCATCATCCTCGCCGCGCATTCGGCGCCGGTGCTCGCGTCGATCGAGGCCGAGCTGGCCGATCGCTGGGGGCCGCAGCGCATGCAGGAAAGCTTCTGCTGGACCGCGAAGCGTGGCGACCTCGCCGCGCTCGTCGCCTTCGGCCCGACGCGCAACAGCGAGCTGGTCAGCGATATCGGCACCGGCCTGTCGCCGACGCCGCCCTGGGAATGGGCGGGCGCCTATGGCGGCATCGGCGGGTATCAGACCGCGATCGACCCGGCGCGGCCGCTCAACACGCTCACCTTGCCCGGCGTGCTGGCGCCCGCACCCTCGGCGCGCTTCCGCCGCAGCGATCGCGAGGCGCTGCTGGGTGCCGGCATCGCGACCTATAATGTCGGCAGCGATGGGACGGTCGCGATCGAGCGCACCGTAACCAGCTACCAGAAGGACGGCTATAACCAGCCGAGCACGGCGTTCCTCGACGCCGAGACCGTGCTGACGCTGTCCTATCTGCGTATCGCGGTGCGCGTCCGCTTTCTGACGAAGTTTCCGCGCCACAAGCTGGCCGACGACGACACGCGCGCCGGCGCGGGCCAGGCGATCGTCACGCCTTCGGTGCTGCGCGCCGAGCTGATCGCGCTGATGCGCGAATGCGAGGAAGCCGGGCTGGTCGAGAAGCTCGACCAGTTCAAGGCCGACCTGATCGTCGAGCGCGACGCCGGCGATCCGAACCGCGTCAACGCGCTCGTCCCGCCCGATCTGGTCAACCAGTTCCGCGTCTTCGCGGCGCAGATCCAGTTCCGCGTCTGAATTTCCGCCGAGAGGGCTTTGAGCGCCTTCTTTGGCACCCATGAAAGGAGCATGAGATGGCCAATCCCAATCAGGTCGTCGGTCAGGTCAAGATCAAGATCGACGGCGAGACCCTGCAATCGAAACCCGGCGCGACGCTGGAGATCGGCGGCGCCACCCGCACCGCGCAGCGCGGCGACTACCAGGCCGGCGCCTTCAGCGAAGAGACCGCCGAGTCCAAGGTGACCGCGACGCTTCTGATGAAGCGCAGCGTCAGCCTGACCGCGATCCGCGCGATCGACAATGCGACGATCACCTTCGAAACCGATGTCGGCAAGACCTACATCATCCGCAACGCCTATTCGGCCGAAGCGCCCGTTCTGACCGCCGGCGGCGAAGGCGCGAACGTCGTCTTCCAAGGCCCGCCGGCCGAGGAACTCTGACGATGAAGCGCCGCATCGACAGCGAATATCCGCTCAAATACCCGCTTGAGCTTGAGCAAGGAACGACGATCGACCGGCTCGTCATCCTGCGCCCCACCGGCGCGGACCGGCTGGAGATCGACAATCACCTGACGCCAGACGGCGGCCTGGTCAATCCGATGGCACTCCAGCTCAAGATGATCGAACGCCTCTGCCGGCTGCCCGATCTCAGCGACGTGTTCCCCGGCTTTGCGCGGCACCTCGACGACGAGGATGTCGACGCGCTGGGAAAGCTTGTGATGCCAGATTTGCCCAGTGGCCAGACGACTGGCGGGATGCCCTCGGGGTCCTAGCTGATCGTTTCCACTGGTCGCCCCGCGAGCTGCTTGAGCTTGAATGGGGCGAGGTGCTGATCTGGCTCGACCAGGCCGAATGGACCGCCAAGGGCGGTCGCGAAGATGGGGGCAATTGAGTGGCGCTGAAATTCGCCATGATCTTGGAAGCGGTCGATCGGATGTCCGGTCCCGCCCGCCGCGCCACCGCTGGCGCGCGCCAGCTCGCCAGGAGCGCGCGCGAGCTGGCGCGCGAAGGCACGCCGGCGGCGCGGGCAGTGGATCGTGTCTCGTCGGCGACCGATCGGCTGCGCGCGAGGGCCGCCGCAGCGTTGACCCGCGTTCGCGCGCTCGCAGGGCGCGCCGGCATGAAGGCGCTCGAAAAGGCGGCCTATGGCGCCGGGACGGCCATTGGCTGGACGATCCGCAAGGTCGCGACGCTGTCGCTCGGCCTTGCAAAGCTCGCCGCGACCGGCGCCCTCGTCGGGGTCAGCGCGCTCGGCGCGGGCGCGATCGCCACCGCGGCCAAGTTCGAACAGTTCCAGATCATGCTCGAAGGGACCGAGGGGTCGGCGGCGAAGGCGAAGGCGGCAATGGACTGGGTACGCCAGTTCGCCAAGACAACGCCCTATGAACTTGAACAGGTTATGCAGGCCTTCGTCCAGCTGAAGGCCTATGGCATCGACCCGCTCGACGGCTCGCTCGTTGCCGCCGGCGACGCGGCCGCCGGCATGTCGAAGGATTTGATGCAGGCGGTCGAAGCGCTCGCCGACGCGCAGACCGGCGAGTTCGAGCGGCTCAAGGAATTTGGCATCCGCGCGCGGGTAGAGGGCAACAAGGTCGCCTTCACCTATATGAAGAACGGCAAGGAAATCCGGCGCGAAACCACGAACAACGCCGCGGCGATGAAGGGGGCCATCACCGGCATCTGGTCGGACCGCTTCGGCGGGTCGATGGAGCGCCAGAGCAAGACCTTCAACGGCATGATCTCGAACCTGAAGGACGGCTGGTCTGACTTCATGCTCCGCGTCGGCCAAGCCGGCGTCTTCGACACCGTGAAGGGCAAGCTGCAGGGCGTGCTCGATTGGCTCAATGCCCGCCTCGACGACGGCTCGATCGACAAATGGGCACAGGCGGTTTCGGACCAGATGGAGCGCGTCGTCAAGGCGATCGGCAAGATCGACCAAGCCGACGTCGACGACTTCATCGCGCAGCTCAAGACGGTCGCTACCTCGGTTACCGATATCGTGAAGGGCCTCGGGCAGCTTCTCGGCTGGCTCAACAAGATCGACAAGGCATGGGGCAGCTTCGACGCGGGCGTCGACAAGGCCGCCGATCGCTGGGGCCTTGGCGGCTCTGGCTGGGGGCAATTTTTCCGTGGCGAGACGCCGCTGTTCGATCGCGGCCTGCCGCAATCCGAGCTGGACAAGCGGACCGCGCCGACAAAGGCACCGGCGCGGCCGAAGTCGTTTCGCGGTCCGGCAACGCCGATTCCGTCGCGCATGACGCCGGTCAATCCCCGCGCGACGCCGATCAACCTGCGCGGCACGCCCATCAGCGCTCGCTCCACTCCCGCCGCACCGCAAAAGGTCGCGGTCGGCGGCAAGCTTGAGGTCGAGCTGAAGGCGCCGCCGGGCTGGTCGGCCGTCCCGACGCGCATGACGTCGGTCAATCCCGGCGTGCCGGTCGCCTATCGCGGCCGCGCCAATGGAGGGTTTGGCTGATGGCAAGCCTTCCCCCCGTCCAGCAAGCCCCGACCGATGCCCCCGCGGCTGCGGTCCCCGGCTGGCGCCAGCGCTATGTCCAGGGCAGCTTTCGCGGCGTCCCCTTCGTCACCACCGACCGCGAAATGTCGGGCGGCCGCCGCGTCGCGCTGTTCGAACTGCCGTTCCGCGACACGCCGATCGGCGAGGACATGGGCCGCCGCGCCGAGGAAGCGACGCTCGAATGCTTCGTCATCGGCGCCGATTACATGGACAAGCGCGACGCGCTGATCGAGGCGCTGCGCGGCTTCGGCCCCGGCACCTATGTCGATCCGTGGACGGGCGCGCAGCTGCAGGTCTATGCCGAGGATTGGCGCCTGTCGGAAAGCACCGACGAAGGCGGCATGGCGCGCTTTTCGATCCTGTTCCGCGAGAGCGGCGCCGACAAGCCGATCACCGCCACCGTCGATACGTCGGCACTCGCCAAGGCGACCGCGGGCGACGTCGCCGGCGCGCTGCCCAAGGACTTCGCCTCGCGCTTCTCGATCGACAAGGCGGCGGGCTTCGTCGAGGAGGCCGCCGCCGACCTGGTCGACCGCGCCGCGCTCGTCGCCGAATTGTCGGCCGCGTCGTCGGGCGGGCTCGGCCAGGCGCTGCGCACCTTCGAAAGCGGGCTGCGCCTGCTGCCCGCCGGCACCGCCTCGCTGCTCCGCGCGCCGCTCGCGCTCGGCCAGACGCTGGTCGGGCTGGTCGCCACGGTCGGCGCGCTGTCGCCCAATCCGCGCACCCGCATGCGCTCGATAGAGCCGCTCGCCCGCTTCGGCGAGGATTTGAAGGCGGTCGATCGCACGACGCCGGCGCGCGAGCTTCAGGCCGACAACCAGGACGCGATCGTCCACCTGGTCCGCGCGGCCGCCGGCGCCGAGCTGGTCGCCGCGGCCGCCGCGATCGCCTGGACAAACCGCGCCGACGCGGCCGACGTGCGCGAGCGGCTGACCGACCTGTTCGAGGCGCACGCTCTGCGCGCCGCCGACGCCGGCGAGGACGATCGCGCCGCCACCTTCGACGCGCTGCGCGCCGCGGCGGTGCGCGATATCGTCGCGCGCAGCGCGGGCCTCGCCCGCGGCTATCGCTACACCCCGCGCGCCACCGAACCGGCGCTGGTCATCGCGCAGCGCCTCGACGGCTTTGGCCGCACGATGGAGGGACAGGCCGAGGCGATCGTCGCCATGAACCGCGTGCGCCACCCGGGCTTCGTCCCCGGCGGCGCCGCGCTCGACGTCGTCGCCAGCGGAGCGCGCAATGGCTGACCCGCGCGCCACCATCACCATCGGCGGCAAGCGCTATGACGGCTGGAAAACCGTCGGCGTCATCCGCTCGATCGAGACGATGACCGGATCATTCGAGTTCTCGATCGCCGCGAAGGAATTTACCTCGGCGCCGCGCTGGCCGCTGCGCACCGGGGAGGCCTGCACGATCCAGCTCGACGGCGAGACGGTCATCAGCGGCTATATCGACGGCTTCGCCCCGCAATATGACGCCGACGGCTATTCGATCACCATCACCGGGCGCGACCGCTCGGCCGACCTGGTCGACTGCTCGGCGATCGCCAAGCCGGGCAGCTGGCAGAATGTGAGCATCGAGGCGATCGCGGCCGAGCTGGCCAAGCCGTTCGGCATCACGGTCACCGCGCGCGTCGACACCGGCGCCAAGGTCAATCGCTTCGCCCTGCAGCAGGGCGAAACCGTCCATGCCGCGATCGACCGGCTGGCGCGCTATCGCGGGCTGCTCCCGGTCACCGATGCCGAGGGCAATGTCGAGCTGATCCGGCCCGGCACCGGCGGCATCGTCGCCGAGCTGGTCGAGGGCGTGAACATCGGCGGCGGCGGAGCGATGCACGACGCCAAGGAACGCTTCAGCGACTATATCGTCAAGGGCCAGGCGTCGGGCAGCGACCGCGCCAGCGGCAAGGCGGTGGCGGCGGTGAAGGCCGAGACCAGGGACCCGGCGATCGCGCGCTATCGCCCGATGCTGATCATCGGCGAGGAACAGTCGACGATCGCCGAGCTGCGCAACCGCGCCGCCTGGGAAGCGACGACGCGCGCAGGGCGATCGCAGTCGGCGACGATCTGGGTACCTGGCTGGCATCTGCCCTCGGGCAAGCTGTGGACGCCCAATGTCCGCGTCGCGGTGCGCTCGCCCTTCCTCCAGCTCGACGGCATTATGCTGGTCAGCGAGGTCCGCGCGGCCAAGGACGATCGCGGATCGGTCACCGACCTGACGGTCACCCCGGTCGAGGCCTTCAGCCTGCTGCCCGTCAATGAGAAGGCCGATGCCTCGGCGGTGGCGGCATGAGTTTCGAACGCGCCGCGGCGGGCTTGAAGCGCCGGATCGACATGATGCTCGGCCGCGCGACGATCGAGCGCACCGACGATGGGCCGCAAGCGCAGGAAATGCAGGTCGAGCTGCTCGCCGACGAGCTGCAGGACGGCGTCGAGCGCTTCCAGGGCTATGGCTTCACCAGCGTGCCCTTTCCCGGCGCCGAGGCTGTCGTCGCCTTTGTCGGCGGGCTGCGCAGCCGCGGCGTCGTCATCCAGGTCGAGGATCGCCGCTACCGCCTGAAGGGGCTGGCGGCGGGCGAGGTCGCGATATTCGACGACCAGGAACAGAAGATCGTCCTGAAGCGCGACGGCATCCGCATCGAAAGCCAGTTCAAGGTCGAGGTCGAAGCGCCCGAGGTGACGGTCACCACCGACAAGGCGATCATCAACAGCCCCGACATCGGCCTCGGCGGCGACGGCGGCCAGCCGGTCGCGCGCGTCGGCGATGACGTGGATCTCGGCACCGGCAAGATCATTAGCGGCAGCGGCGCGGTGAGGGCGGAATGAGCAAGCGTCGTTCCTCCAATCGCATGCAGAAGCGCGGCGGTGTGTCGCGTAGCTATCGCTGGATCATCGAGCCCGGCGAGAAGTTCGACAGCATCGCCGAAGCGATCGGCAAAGCCAGCCATCATGTTTTCGAGGGCAAGCCGACCCAGCTGATCGGAACCGCCGAGCGCGGCACCGGACGCATCATGCGCGTGAAGGCCACCTATGGCCCCGGCGAAACGGTCGTCATGAATATCCGCAAGGATAACACCTACAGCGTCTCCTTCGGGCTGCGCATCAGCACGAAGGTGAGCAAATGACCGATATCGCGCTCATCTGGTCGAACGACAGCTTCAGCGGCGACCTCGCGCTCGACGACGGGCGCCTGGTCACCGACGACGGGCTGCACAGCGCCATGCTGATTTCGCTGTTCACCGACGCGCGCGCCCGCGCCGACGACGTGCTGCCCGATGCCGGCGGCGATCCGCGCGGCTGGTGGGGCAATGCCTTCGCGGCCGAGGCCGAGGCCGGCGACGCCTTCGAACTCGGCTCGCGCCTGTGGCTGCTCGATCGCGAAAAGCTGACCGACCGCGTCGTCGAGCGCGCCCGCATCTATGCCGCCGAGGCGCTCGCCTGGCTGAAGGATCGCGGCGTCGTGTCGGCGCTGACCGTCCAGGCCGCGCGCCTGGGCGACCAGACGCTCGCGATCGCCGTCATCGTCGACCGACCCGAAGGGCCGAAGCGGCAGGTTTTCGACTTCACCTGGGAGGCCAGCCTTGCCGTTTAATCGCCAGACCCTGACCGCGCTGATCGAGCGCAGCCGCGCCGACATCGACAGCCGCCTGCCCGGCGCCGACGCCAAGCTGCCCGCCAGCGTGCTCGACGTGCTGGCGCGCGCGAACGCGGGCGCCGCCCACAATCTCTATGGCTATCTCGACTGGATATCGCGCCAAATCCTTCCCGACACCGCAGAGGCCGACATGCTCGCGCGCCATGCGGCGATCTGGCTGCAGCAGCAACGCAAGGCCGCGATCGGCGCGACCGGCAACGTCGGGCTGACCGGCACCAACGGCGCGCCAGTTCCGATCGGCAGCCCGATGGTCCGCGACGACGGCGTCGAGTTCCGCACCACCGCTGCGGTGGTGCTCGGCGTCGGGACGACGATCGCCGCGGTCGAGGAAGTCGCGGGCGGCATCGCCGGCGACACCGCGCCCGCGACCCAGCTGCGCTTCGTCGCGCCGATCGCGGGCGTCAACGCCGTCGCCACCGTCCAGGCGCCGGGCTTGACCGGCGGCGCGGCCGAGGAAGATGATGAGGCGCTGCGCACCCGCCTGCTCGCGCGCATCCGCAATCCCCCCAACGGCGGCTCGCGCAGCGATTATGAGCGCTGGGCGCTGGAGGTCCCCGAGGTGACCCGCGCATGGGTCTTCCCTGGCTGGATGGGCACCGGCACGGTCGGCCTGACCTTCGTCCTCGACGGCCGCGACGATATCCTGCCCGAGGCGGGCGACCTCGATGCCGTCGAGGCCTATGTCGGCGATCGCCGCCCCGCCACCGCCGAGCTGGTCGTCTTTGCGCCCGAGCCCTTTCCGATCGACATCCGCATCAAGATCAACCCCGACACCGCCGGCACCCGCGCCGCGGTGCTCGCCGAACTCGACGACTTTTTCGCCCGCGACGCCGAGCCGGGCGGCACCATCCGCATTTCGCGGCTGCGCGAGGCGGTGTCGATCGCCGCGGGCGAAATCTGGCACGACCTCGAACTGCCCAGCCTCGACACGCTGGCGCCTGCCGGGTCGCTGCCCGTGCTGGGAGACGTCGAATGGGTGTAGCGCCGTCGACCAACCAACTGCCGGCGCGCGACGACATCGCCTATCGCGAGCAGCTCGGCGCGCTGATGCCGCGCGGCCGCGCCTGGCCGCGCCACGAGGACAGCACGCTGATGCGGCTGCTCCACGCCGAGGCGGACGAGCTGGCGCGCATCGACGGCCGCGCGTCCGATCTGTTCGAAGAGGTCGACGTTCGCACGACGCTGGAGCTGCTCGGCGATTGGGAGCGGGTCGCGGGCCTGCCCGACGCCTGCACCCCGGCGCCGGATTCGATCGCCGAACGCCAGGCGGCGCTGCTCGCGCGCATCACGGGCATCGGCGGCCAGACGCCGGCCTATTTCGTCGAGTTGGCGGCGAGCATCGGCTACGCGGTCACCATCGACGAGTTCCGGCCCTTCCGCGCCGGCATGCTCGCGGGCAGCCGCTGCTACGACGAGGCTTGGGCGCATGTCTGGCGCGTCAACGTCCTGCCCGCCGCGATCGACACCGGTCTCGGCGTCACCGTCCGCTATTTCCGCGCCGGCCAGAGCCGCGCCGGCGAGCGCCTCGTCGGGTACGGCTCGCTCGATCTCGAATGCCTGATCAATCGCGCCAAGCCCGCGCAGACCATCGTCCTTTTTGCCTACGACATCGAACCGGAGCCCATCGCCTGGTTCGACTTTACCGAAGAATAGGAGAGCAGCATGCATCGCATTGATGGCCCCGGCCACGTCGGCAACCACTTCACCGCAGGCGACCCGTCGATCGGGCAGCAGGCGACCATGGTCACCCCAGCCTGGCTCGACGACATGCAGGAGAACATGGCCCGCGCGATCGAGCAGGCAGGCATTGCGCTCGTGAAGGGCAACGCCAACCAGCTCTATGCCGCGATGCTCGCGATCGCGGCGGGCGCTGCCGGCGCAGGCGGCGGCGCGGTCCCCACAACGCGGCAGATTTTGACCGCCGGGCTGGCGACCGGTGGCGGCGACCTTGTCGCTGATCGGACCGTCACGGTGCTCAAGGCCAGCGCGGGCGATGTCGCCGCTATGACCGCCGACGACAGGGCAGTGACGCCTCTGGCGCTCGCGGGCGGCATCGGCGGGCGGCTGCTCGCGGGTGTCGGTTTCAACACTATGCTCGGCATGAAGGAAGTCTGGGGCACCTTCACAGTCGCCGCCAACTCGTCGGTCAACGTCACCTTTCCGGACACCTTCCCGGTGATGTGCGTGCACGCCGACTGCTCAGGCGGGCGCCTCGACTATGCCGCCCAGGACAACAACCCCTTTGTCAGCGGCCGATCGAGCAGCGGCTGCACGATCTTCAACAGCGGCGATGTGTCGGTGTCGGGCACCTATTGGGCGCGCGGATTTTAAGGAGCAGATGATGGACCGTTTCTACAGCCCCTCCACGCGCGGCTTCTATTCCGAGCTGACGCACGGCACGCGCCAGATTGCGGAGCCGCAATCCGAAAAGCAGATCAAGGCTGGCAGGAAGCCACGCTTTGTGTCGAACCCCCTTTGCACGATCCCCGGTGACGTCCTGCCGGTGTCGGAAGCCGAATGGAGCGCGCTACTCGCCGCCCAGGGCGACGGAATGGTGATCACCGTCGACGCCGGCCGCGTGGTTGCCGTCGAACCCGCGCCTACGGCGGAGGAACAGCTTGGCAGTATCCGCGCGCGTCGCGACAAGCTGCTGGCCGCGACGGACCCCATGGTCACCGTGCCCGACTATCCGATCAACGACGACCAGCGCGCCGAGCTGCTCGTCTGGCGCCAAGCGCTGCGCGACTTCCCCGACGCGATCGCGCCGTCGCTGCCCTCGGCCGACATCGCCTGGCCGACCCGGCCGAGCTGGATCGGCGAGCTGGGAGAAAAGCTGTGAGCCGCCGCAAGCAACCGGCGCTGCCGGTCCCGACGACCGACGAGGGCGCGATCGCGCTGATCGGCGTCTATATCGACGTCGAACGGTCGATCCGCGAGGCGGCCGAGCGCGCTGCTGCCAGGGTCGAGGAAGCGAAGGCCGAGTTCGACACCTTCCTCGCGGGTGTCGCGCCCGAACAGAAGGACCGCTTCGCCGCCATCAAGTCGTGGTGGGAAGCGGGCGCGAGCGAGCGCTGGGCGGGCAAGAAGCGCTCGGCTGACGTCGCCGGCGCCAAGATCGGCACCCGCCTGTCGACCGCCTCGGTCAAGATGCCGAAGGGCGTCAAGATCGACGCGGTCGTCGAGTGGCTGCGCGGCCTGCGCTGGACGGGCGCCTCGCGCTTCATCCGCACTAAGTACGAGCTGAACAAGGACGCGATCATCGCCGCCTGGGATGACGAGGCCGACACCCGCAAGGTGTTCGAGGGCAAGGGCGTCAAGGTCAGCAAGGCCGACCAGTTCTTCATCGACGTCACCCCGGCCGACACCAAGGAAGAGGCACGCACCGAAGGAGAAGCGCAATGAAGTTCGATTGGCTAGCGGCGCTGAAAGCGCTCGGCGCATTTTTTTGCGCTGCCATCATCCTTCTTTGGGCCGCATCCTTTGCCTTGATCCCTGAAATTTGGGGATGGCGAGCGGGTGTGGCCTATTTCGCGAGCCACCTCCTGATCTGGCTCTTTTGCTCGCTCTATAGCTGCATCGCGCGAGATCATCGTGATGTTCGAGAGCGAGTTGCGGCATCAGCCTCGCAGCGCCTGAAGGAGAATGCCGATCTTCACGCGCAGGCCGAGCGCTTGGTCTCGACGATCGAAATCCATCACCGCAATTTCGACGAGCTGCACGAACGCGCCAGCCGCGAGCCCGGCGACTTCGCCGCCTGGGTCGCCGGCATGACGCACCCTGACGCGGCGCAGCGATAAAGGACCGGCGATGGCCGAGAACAGCAAGATTGAGTGGACCGACCACACCTTCAACCCATGGATCGGCTGCACGAAGGTCAGCCCGGCGTGCGCGAACTGCTACGCCGAGGCGCTGATGGACGGCCGCTACGGTCGGGTCCAATGGGGCGCCGGCAATCCGCGCTCGCGCACTGCAACCTCGACATGGCGCCAGCCTCGCAAATGGAACCGCGAAGCGGCGAGGGACGGGACGCGCCCTTTCGTCTTTTGCTCGTCGCTCGCGGACGTGTTCGACAATGAGGTCGATCCGGCGTGGCGCGCCGATCTGTTCCAGTTGATTGAGGAGACCCCGAACCTCGTCTGGCTGCTGCTCACCAAGCGTATCGGCAACGCCCTTAAGATGATCTATGCGGCGAGCACGACCCTGCCGCGCAACGTCGCGATCGGCGCCACAATGGCTGACCAAGGCGAATATGATCGCGATGCGCGGAAGCTCGCGCGGGTCAGGGAGGTCGCGCGGCCGCTGTTCACGTTCGGAAGCTTCGAGCCGATGCTAGGCCCGATCGACATCGACGACAGCGCGCCGGACTGGATTATCGTCGGCGGAGAGAGCGGGCCAAACGCCCGGCCGATGGACCTTGATTGGGCACGGTCGCTGAAGCGCCAGAGCGAGCAGCTCGGCCGCGTGTTCAATTTCAAGCAGATCGGCGGCCGCGCATCCGACAAGGGCGGTCACCTTCTCGACGGTCGGGAGTTTTTCGAGCGACCCGCGATCGGTTGAGGGGCCACTTAGCATCCTCTCAGATGCCAATGAGAAGTCGAAAATCGACTCCTCGCCACGCGGTGTGATATCGCCTGCGCAAAGGAGTCAGAAGATGGACCAGAACCTAATCGACGGCGCGCGCCGCATTCTATCCACATATTGCGAGGGTCTCGGCGCCCAAGACACGCTCACCCTCTTCCTGGTCAGCGGCGAAAAGCTCACCATCAAGAGCGGCGCTGCGCAGGATGAATTATCCGAGTGGTTCGACCTCGTCGATGTCCACGATAACGACATCAGCGTGCGGCTCGATCAAGTTGCAGCCATCCGCCATGTCGAAGGCGGCGGGGGCGCTACGGCCATGGTGATCTAGCTCCGAGTGCTCCAGAACCTTGTGTCCGAGACTCCAGAAGCTTTTGCCGCGCTACACTTAGCCCACCCCGCTGCGACTAACGAGCAAGCTCGTAAGTCTCGCTGCCCCTCCCGCTTGCGGGAGGGGTTCGCGTCTTCAGACCCTCACGATCCCCCGCTCGATCAAATCCCGCGCCGTCGCGAGGATCGCTTCCTCCGGCGGTCGCATCGCCCAGCCGAGCCGCGCCATCGCATGGCTGCTGTCGCCGCCGCGGACATTGCCGAGTTCGGCGACCACCTGCTTGAGTTCGGGCCGGAAGACCGCCAGCACCTTGAGCAACCAGTCGGGCATCTTCCTCGTCGGCACCTTGCGCGCCTGTTCGCCCAGATTGGCCTTCAGGATATTCGCGACGTCGATGAACTTCAAAAACGGCCCCGAGCAGACGAAACGCTCGTCGCGGATTCCCTCGACGGTCAGCGCGCGATAATGCATGTCGGCGACGTCGCGCACGTCGATGATGCCGAAACCGACATCGGGGCACATCGGCACCTTGCCCTCGAGCAATTGCTTCACGACCTCAATCGAGGTCGACAGATCGTCCGACAGCAAGGGCCCGAACACCGCCGCGGGGTTGACCGAGGCAAATTCAATATCCTCCCCCTCGGCCGCAACCCAGTCGCGCGCCGCGCGCTCGGCGACGGTCTTCGAGCGCGGATAGGGCATGACCTCGGGGTTATCGAGGTTGCTCCAGTCGGCTTCGTTATAGAGATCGCGGCCCTTGCCATGGCCATAGGCGACCGCCGCCATCGACGAGGTCAGGACGAAGCGCTTCACCCCCGCCGCCCGCGCGAAGCGCAGCGCGCGCAACGCGCCTTCGCGCGCGGGGATCACCAGATCGTCGGCGTGCATGGGGACATCGAGCGGAAAGGGCGATGCGACATGCGCGACATGGCTGCACCCCGCGACCGCCTCGGCCCAGCCGGCGTCATGTTCGAGGTCGGCGGCGAAGAAGGCAAGCTTGTCATTATCGACGTTCAGCCAGTCGCGCACCTCGGCCTCGCGCTTCAGGCTGCGCACCGTCGTGTGGACGTGCCAGCCGTTGTCGATCAGCTGCCGGATGAGGAAGCCCGCGATATAACCGCTGCCCCCGGTGACCAGAACCGTGCCCGCCATGCGCCCCTCCCCCGTCCGTTATCCGGGCGAAGATAGCGCATTTGCGTTGCAGGGCCGAACCCTATTTCAGCAGCACCAGTTCCTCGGCCATGCTCGGATGCAGCGCCACCGTCGCATCGAAGTCGGCCTTCGTCAGCCCGGCCTTCACCGCGATCGCGGCCGCCTGCAAAATCTCCGGCGCATCGGGGCCGATCATGTGGAGCCCGACGACCTGGTCGGTCGCGGCATTGACGATCATCTTGTAGAGCGCGCGCTCGTTACGGCCGGCGAGGACATTCTTCATCGCGCGAAAATCGCTCGTGTAGACGCGGATGCTGCCCAGCTTGTTGCGCGCCTGCGCCTCGGTCATGCCGACCGCGCCGATCGGCGGATGGCTGAACACCGCGCTCGGGACATTCTGGTAATCGACCACCGTCGGCTTGCCGCCGAACACGCTGTCCGAAAAAGCCTGCCCCTCGCGGATCGCGACCGGGGTAAGCTGGAGGCGGTTTGTCACATCGCCGACGGCATAGATGCTGGGCACCGACGACTGGTTGGTCTCGTCGACCTTGATCGCGCCATGCTCGTCGAGTTCGACCCCGACCTCCTCCAGCCCGATGCCCCTGGTGTTCGGCACCCGCCCGGCGGCGACGAGCACCGCGTCGGCGACGATCGGCTCGCAACCTTCGAGCATCACGGTGAGCGACCCGTCGTCATTCTTGCTGATCGACTGGAAGGGTGCGTTGAACTTGAAATCAATGCCCTTGGTCATCGAAATCTGCAGCAGCCGGTCGCGAATCTGTTCGTCATAACCGCGCAGGATCGTGTCGCCGCGATTGACGATCGTCACCTTGCTGCCGAATTCGTTGAAGATGCCGGCGAACTCGTTGGCGATATAGCCGCCGCCCGCGATCACCACGCGCTTCGGCAACTTCTCGAGATGAAAGACCTCGTTCGAGGTGATCGCATGCTCGCTGCCCGGGAATTCGGGGACATGCGGCCAGCCGCCGGTCGCGACGAGGATCCGTTCGGCAGTCAGTTCGGTGCCGTCGGCCAGCCGCACCTTCTGCGGCCCGGCAATCGTCGCGCGGGTCTTGAGAACGGTGACCTTGTGGTTGTCGAGCGTCTGGCCATAAAGGCCTTCTAGCCGCGTGACCTCGGCCTGGACATTGTCGCGCAGCCGGTCCCAGTCGAACTTGCAGTCGGGCACGTCCCAGCCGAAATGGCGCGCATCCTTCAGATCCTCGGCGAAATGGGCACCATAGACGAGCAATTTCTTGGGCACACAGCCGCGGATGACGCAGGTGCCGCCGACGCGATAATCCTCGGCCACCGCAACGCGCGCGCCGTGCGACGCGGCGATACGCGAAGCGCGCACCCCGCCCGACCCGGCGCCGATGACGAAAAGATCATAGTCGAAATTGCTCATGAAGGACCCCTGAAGATGCTGGCTGGCATTCGCAGCGGCCGCCTATGTGGTTACGCAGGCGCCGCTTGCCAATCGAATTTTGCGCTCAGCCTATTCGCCCAGCGCCGCCGCCATCAGCGCCTGCGTCGCGGGATCGAATTCGACCGTTCCTTCGGCAAGCCCCTTGGCCATCTCCTTGCCGAGTTCGACCCCGAACTGGTCGAAGGGATTGATGCCGAGCAAAACCGCATTGGCGAAGACGCGGTGCTCGTAAAAGGCGATCAGTGCGCCGAGGCTGCGCGGGGTGACCTGGTCGAGCAGGATCGTCGTCGACGGCCGGTCGCCGGGATAATTGCGCGCGCCATCGGCGCTCGTCCGCCCGGTCATGAGCGCAGCGCCCTGCGCAATGCAGTTCGCAACGAGCGTTTCGTGATGCGCCTCGTCGAGCAGATGATCGGGCTCGCGCGCGACGACGAATTCGACGGGGATCAGATGCGTGCCCTGATGGAGCAGCTGGAACACCGCGTGCTGCGCGTCGGTGCCGACCCCGCCCCAGGTGATCACAGCGCTTTCGCGCGCCAGCGGCTCGCCATCCAGCGTCACCGCCTTGCCGTTCGATTCCATTTCGAGCTGCTGGAGATAGGAAGGGAGCAGCCGCAGCCGTTCGTCATAGGCGAAGACCGCGCGCGTCTGGCAGCCGAGGCGGTTCGCATAGACCTGGTCGGCGAAGGCCGCGAGCAGCGGGACATTGTCGGCGCCGTTGCACAGGCGGAAATGGCGGTCCATCTCGGCCGCGCCCTCGAGCATGTCGGCAAAGGCGTCCCAGCCGAGCGCGAGCGCGGCGGGAAAGCCGATCGACGACCATAGCGAATAGCGGCCGCCAACACTCTCGCTGAACGGCAGGATGCGCGTTTCGTCGACGCCCCACTCCATCGCCCGCTCGGGCATCGCGGTCAGCGCGATGACGCGGCCGAAGGGATCGGGCACCCCCGCATCCTCGAGCCATTCGAGTGCCGACGCGGCGTTGAGCAGCGTTTCGGTCGTCGTGAAGGTCTTCGACGCGACCGCCACCAAAGTGCAGGCCGGGTCGAATTTGGCGAAAGCCTCGGCGAGCGCCGCACCGTCGACGTTCGACACCACCGCGACGTCATAGCGCGAGCCGTTCCGTCCGAGCGCGTCGACGAGCAGGTCGGGGCCGAGCGCCGACCCGCCGATCCCGATATGGAGCAGGTGGCGGATTTCGCCGAAGGCACCCGCCTCGATCGCGTCGATCAGCATCCGCATCCGCTGGTGCAGCGCCTGCGCGCGGTGAACGGACTCGGGGGCACCGTCGCCGCGTTCGGCGCTATGTTCGGCGGCGCGATCCTCGGTCGGGTTGGCGATACCGCCGGCGAACAGCGTCTTGCGGCGCCCGGTGAAGTCCTGCGCCGCCGCGAGGTCCGACAGGACCCTGATCGCGGCATCGTCGAGATGCGTCTTGGCGAAATCGAAGCGGATATCGGCGACGGTCGAAACCAGCTTGCCCAGCCGCCCGGCGGGGTCGGCGGCGACGAGATCGGTCAACCGCTGCGGCTGCCAGTCGGCGAGCGCCTGCCAGGCTTGGTCGGCTGTCGTCATATATCGGCTTCCTTATGCTGTCCGGTGGCCGTTTCCATAGGTCCGCCGCGCCCGGCGCGCCAGTGCGATCCACCGATATTTGCTTGCACGCAGACCTATTCGTCGCCAAATGCCGCGCCATGACCGAAGCCAGCCTTTCCGCCGAGACGCCGCCCGTCGCCGGCGCTGCGAACCCCGCTCCCGCCGCCGCCCCGATGAGTGCCAAGGAAGAGGCGATCGACACCGTCCGCTTCCTCGCCTGGCTGGCGATCGCGGTGCTGATTTTCCGCAGCTTTTTCCTGTCGCCTTTCAATATTCCGTCGGAATCGATGCAGCCCCGGCTGCTGATCGGCGACTATCTGCTCGTGAACAAGATGGCCTATGGCTATTCGAAATACAGCCTGCCGTTCAGCGTGCCGCTGATCCCCGGTCGGATCTTTGCCAAGACCCCCGAGCGCGGCGATGTCGTCGTGTTCAAGGCGCCGCCGCAGAACCGCGACGACTGGATCAAGCGCGTGATCGGCGTTCCGGGCGACACGGTGCAGGTCGTCGACGGCATCGTCTGGCTCAACGGCAAGGCACTCCAGCGCGAAGCGATGCCCGACCTCGTGATCCCGGTGACCGACAATATGCTCGAGGCGGCGCGCGTCGAACTGCGCAACCGCGGCCTGCCAGTGCCGAAGGACGACAGCCTGCTCAACACCTGTTACAGCGTCGCCTTCGAAATCAAGGCGACCGACGGCACGCGCCAGTGCCGTTTCCCGCGCTTCAAGGAAACGCTGCCCAACGGCAAGAGCTATGCCGTGCTCGATATCGTCGACCTGCCCGTCGACAACACGACGCTCTACACCGTGCCCGACGGCAAGGTGTTCCTGATGGGCGACAACCGCGACCGCAGCGCCGACAGCCGCGTACCGACGGAAGAAGGCGGGCTTGGCGGCGGGGTTCCGCAGGAAAATCTGGTCGGCAAGGCGTTGGTCGGCATGTTCTCGACCGACGGGTCGGCGAGCTGGATCAACCCGATCAGCTGGTTCACCGCGGCGCGCTGGGACCGCATCGGGGATGGCTTTTGACGGGCGGCGCCACCGCCGACACGATCGCAGCCATCACCGGCGCCACCCCGCGCGACATCGGCCTGTACCATGAGGCGCTGACCCATGGCAGCAGCGGCGCCGGCGATTACCAGCGGCTCGAGTTCCTCGGCGACCGCGTGCTCGGTCTCGTCATCGCGTCCGAACTGTTCCGCCGCTTTCCGAAGGCGGCCGAGGGCGAATTGTCCTCCCGCCTCCACGCGCTCGCCTCGGGCGAAACCTGCGCGCGTATCGCGCAGGGTCTCGACCTCAACGCGCATGTCCGTTTCGGCAGCCAGGCGATCGGCGACGGCGGCCGCCACAGCGACAATATCGCCGCCGACGTGCTCGAGGCGCTGATCGGCGCGCTGTGGCTCGACCTCGGCGAAGAACCCGCACGCGCCTTCATCGTCAAACAATGGGGCGCGATGATCGATGGGCAGGTCGCGGCGCCGAAACACCCCAAGGCCGCGCTGCAGGAATGGGCCGCCGCCAAGGGCCGTAAGCCCCCCGAATATCGCCTGATCCGCCGCGACGGGCCCGACCATGCCCCGCGCTTTCGCGTCGGCGTGACGGTCGGCAAGCTCGCTGAAGCCGAGGGCGAAGGCGCCTCGAAACAGGCGGCCGAAAAGGCCGCGGCAATCGCGATGCTCGCGATTCTGGAAGGACTGAAGGAATGACCCATCGTTGCGGTTTCGTCGCCGTCGTCGGCGCGCCCAATGCGGGCAAATCGACCATCGTCAACGCGCTCGTCGGCCAGAAGGTCGCGATCGTCAGTCCCAAGGCGCAGACCACGCGCACGCGGCTGATGGGCGTCGCTATGGAGGGCGAGACGCAGATCGTGCTGATCGACACCCCCGGCATCTTCGCGCCGACCCGCCGCCTCGACCGCGCGATGGTCGCCGCAGCCTGGGGTAGCCTCGAGGAAGCCGAAGCGATCCTCGTGATGGTCGACGCCGCGGCCAAGCTGACCGGCCGCGTCGAGCGCGTGCTCGAGGGCGTCGCGAACCGGCCCGAGAAGAAATATCTGGTCCTCAACAAGGTCGACCTGACCAAGAAGGACAAATTGCTCACCATCGCGACCGAGCTCAACAGCCGGCTCGCCTTCGACGAGACCTTTTTCATCTCGGCTGGCACCGGCGATGGCGTTCCCGAACTCAAGGCGCATCTCGCGACGCTGATGCCCGAAGGGCCGTGGCATTTCCCCGAGGACGAGGTCAGCGACGCCCCCGAACGCATGCTCGCCGCCGAAATCACGCGCGAGCAGCTCTATCGCCAGCTCCACGAGGAACTGCCGTACCAGTCGACCGTCGAGACCGAGAAGTTCACCAACCGCAAGGACGGCAGCGCCGAGATCCACCAGCAGATCCTCGTCGCGCGCGACAACCAGCGCGCGATCATCCTCGGCCACAAGGGCGAACGCATCAAGGAAATCGGCAGCCGCGCGCGCGCCGAACTCACCGAGTTGCTGGGCCGCAAGGTCCATCTGTTCCTGCATGTAAAGGTGAAGGCGAACTGGGACGAGGACCGCGGGGTGTATCGCGACATGGGTCTCGACTGGGTCGACTAGGCGGCCGCGCGGCGCGGGGTCGCATTTTTGGCTTCATTGATCGCAACCGCATCATTCAGGGGGAAATATGCAGCGGCCGTCATCGATTATCCTGTTCGAACGTTTTTTCTGGGCGTCAGTGATCGTCGGACTGATCTCGACCGTCTTTGCGTGGGTAGACATGCAAGCTACGCTCGAAAGGTCGGGTTCGACCTTCGGCATGACCAGCGTCGCCATCGTTTTGGCCTTCTTCTTGGCGATACCCATCGCCTTCTGGTACGGAATAGCGCGACGTGGCAGCAATGTCGTTCGCTGGATCTATGTAGTCTGGATGGGATTCAGCGTCATCATGACGCTTGCTTCACTCTTCGATCCGCAAGATTTGAACGGCGTTGCACTGGCTTTTTCGCTAATCTCGACAGCACTCACCGTAGCGTCAATCGCCTGCCTGTTCCGCGCCGATGCGGTCGCTTGGCTGTCGGGCAAGCCGCCAGTCGATCCCGGCGTGTTCAGCTAGACGCGCGGCCGCTAAATCCGCCGGCAATCGTCCGGCGGCGGCTGACCGTCGAAGCGCGCGCCGATCCATGCCAGCGTTTCGGCGACGCTGTTCTTCGCGCTCGCACCATGCTCGGTGCCGGGCATTTCGACATAACGGACCTTGGTGCGGTTGCGGCACACCGCCTGCGCAAAGCGGCGCGTGACGGCAGGCGCGACGATGACATCCTTGTCGCCCTGCGCGATCAGCAGCGGCCCGGGAACGCGCGCCGGGTCGACGCTGTTGGCGCTCGCGAGCGATTTCCACGGTTCGATCTCGCCGATGTCCTTCTTCCTGGTCACACGCGCGACGGTCAAGATGCCGAGGATCGTGCCGAGCTTCGGCTTCCGCTCGAAGCTGACGCAATTATTCTCCGCCAGCCGGTGAATGATCCCCGCATTCGACTTGTTGACGATCCCGTCCATCGAATAGCCGTACAATCTCGACCAGCTGTGCAGCGCAAAGGACAGCAGCAGCGCGCGGGCATTCTTGTCGCTTCCTTCGCGCAGGTTGGCGGCGAGGTCGGTCGGCGGCGCGGCCGCAGCGGCGCCGACGAGCGTCAGTTCGGACGCATAGCGCCGCGCGTTGGTGGCGGTCCACAGCGCGGCATGGCCGCCCTGCGATTCCCCCCACACCGCGAAGCTGGTCCCCGCCACCGCACCGGGGATCGCCCGCGCAGCACGCACGCCATCGAGCACCGCACGCGAAGTCTCGTCGCCGATCAGGAAGGGATGCATCGTCGGGCTGTTCAGCCCGATATAATCGGGCGCGACGACGACATAGCCTGCACGTACCGACGGCTCTACCCCCGCCGAGGCGCCGAAGAAATTGCTATTGAGCGAGGGCGCGCATTTCTCGGCCACGCCCCATGCCCCATGCGTCCAGGCGATGACGCGGCGCGGGCGCGGCGGCACCGCCTCACGCGGCGCCGCAACGATGCCCGTGACGCGCATCGGTTCGTTCTTTGCGTTGGTCGTCCAATATTGGACGCGCCACGCCTGCACCCCCGGCGGCGTATCGACCATCGGCTCGGCTGCGATCAGGCTCCCGGCCTGCTGCGCAGCCGCAGGGTATGCGGAAATCGACAGGGCGGCGAGTACAACGGCGGCAAGCAAGCGGCGCATGGGCATTCTCCCGATGCGGCAGCCTATCACGGCTGCCGCATCGGGGAATAGGGCTTGTTCACAACGCTATTCGGCGTCCTTCGCCGCCGCCTTTTTCGCGGGCGCCTTTTTCTTCGCAGGCGCCTTCTTGGCTGCGGCTTTTTTCGGCGCCGCCTTCTTCTTGCCCTTCGCCGGCCCCTTCGCCGCGCGCGCGTCGATCAGCGCAATCGCTTCCTCTTCGGTCAGCGCGTCGGGCTCCATCGACTTGGGCAGCGTCGCATTGGTCGTGCCGTCGGTGACATAGGGGCCAAAGCGTCCCGCCATCAGCTTCATCTCGCCACCGCTGGTCGGATGCGCGCCGAAGGTCTTGAGCGGTTCGGCCTTGGTCCGGCCACGCCCGCCGCCATTGGCGGCATCGGCGATCCGCGCCACCGCGGCGTTCATGCCGATCTCGAAGATTTCGGCAGTGCCGGTCAGCTTCGCATATTTGCCGTCGTGGAGCAGATAGGGGCCGTAACGCCCCAGCCCCGCCATGATCGGCTTGCCGCTTTCGGGATGCACGCCGACCTCGCGCGGCAGGCTCAAGAGCCGCAGCGCATAATCGAGGTCGAAATCCTCGCCCGGAATATCCTTGGGGATCGACGAGCGTTTCGCCTCCTTGCCGTCGCCGAGCTGGATATAGGGACCGAAGCGCCCGCTGCGCTTCGTCACTTCCAGCCCGCTTTCGGGATCGTTGCCCATCGCTTCGGGACCGGTGTCGGCGCCGTCGCTGCCGCCCGGCTGGGCGAATTTGCGCGTATATTTGCAGTCGGGATAGTTGCTGCACGCGATGAACGGCCCGAACTTGCCGCCGCGCAGCGCCAGCTTGCCAGTGCCGCAATTGGGGCAGAGGCGCGGATCGCTGCCGTCACCCTTGTCAGGAAAGAGGTAAGGGCCGAGGAATTCGTCGAGCGCCGCGGTGATCTCCGACGGCTTGAGTTCCATCACCTCGCCGGTACGCGGCTTGAAATCGCGCCAGAAGGCTTCGAGCACCGCCTGCCACTGCGCGCGGCCGCCCGACACGTCGTCGAGCTCTTCCTCGAGCCCCGCCGTATAGTCATATTCGACATAACGGGTAAAATAGCGCTCGAGGAAGGCGGTGAGCAGCCGTCCGCTTTCTTCGGGAATGAAGCGATTCTTCTCGACCGTCACATAGGCGCGGTCCTTGAGCACCTGCAGGATCGACGCATAGGTCGACGGGCGCCCGATGCCGAGCTCCTCCATCTTCTTGACGAGGCTCGCCTCCGAATAGCGCGGCGGCGGCTGGGTTTCGTGGCTTTCGACCTCTACCCCGGTCTTTGCCGGCGCATCGCCCTTGGACATGGCGGGCAGCAGGCGCGCGTCGTCATCGTCGCCCGCATCGTCGCGGCTTTCGTCGTAAAGCGCGAGGAAGCCGGGGAATTTGACCACCTGCCCGGTCGCGCGCAGCATCGTCTTGCCGGTGCCGTCGCTCAAATCGATGCTCGTGCGCTCGAGCCGCGCCGACGCCATCTGGCTCGCCATCGCGCGCTTCCAGATCAGCTCATAGAGCCGGCCATGGTCGCCGCTGCCGGCCTTGTCCTTCGAAAAGTCGGTCGGACGGATCGCCTCATGCGCTTCCTGCGCATTCTTCGCCTTGGTCTGATACTGGCGCGGCTGGTCGGGGACATAGCCGCCGTCGTAGCGCGTCGCGATCGCCTTGCGTGCGGCGCTGATCGCGCTGCCGTCCATCTGGACGCCGTCGGTACGCATGTAGGTGATCGCGCCATCCTCATAAAGGCCCTGCGCGATGCGCATCGTGTGGCTCGCCGAGAAACCGAGCTTGCGCGCGGCCTCCTGTTGCAGCGTCGAGGTCGTGAAGGGCGGCGGCGGGTTGCGCGTCAGCGGCTTGGTCTCGACCGTCTCGACGGTGAAATGGCCGGCCTTCACATCGGCCTCGGCGGCGCGCGCATCGGCCTCGCTGGTGATCGACAGCCGCTCGATCTTGTCGCCGCGCCAGCGCGCCAGCCGTGCCTTGAACGGCGTCCCCGACATTTCGAACAGCCCGGTGATCGACCAATATTGCAGCGCCTTGAACGCCTCGATCTCGCGCTCGCGCTCGACGATCAGGCGCAGCGACACCGACTGGACGCGTCCCGCCGACTTGGCACCGGGCAGCTTGCGCCACAGCACCGGCGACAGGGTAAAGCCGACCAGATAGTCGAGCGCACGGCGCGCGCGATAGGCGTCGATCAGGTCGGTATCGAGCGCGCGCGGCGCCGCCATCGCATCGGTCACCGCCTGCTTGGTGATCGCGTTGAAGGTCACGCGGTCGACCGTCTGCGGCAACGCCTTTTTCTGGCGCAGCAATTCCTGGACGTGCCAGCTGATCGCCTCGCCCTCGCGATCGGGGTCGGTCGCGAGGATCAGGCGATCGGCCTGTTTCGCCGCGTCCTGGATTTCCTTCAGCCGCTTCGCCTTGTCGGGATAGAGCTGCCACTGCATCGCGAACCCGTCGTCGGGATCGACCGACCCGTCCTTGGGCGGCAGGTCGCGCACATGGCCATAGCTGGCCAACACCTTGAAATCACGGCCGAGATATTTTTCGATCGTCTTCGCCTTGGCGGGCGATTCCACAATAACCAATTGCATGAAAAAAGCTTGTCCTGCTGTCTCTTACGTACGTACGCGCGAGGGTGGCGCTCTTGGCGGAAGCGTCAACCGAAAATTTCCTGCACCGTCGATGCCGGCTGTTCGATATTCAACGGCAGGCCGACCGCCGCGAGATAACCTCCGACGACGCCCACTGCGGCGACCAGGTTGGTCGCGACCAGCCAGCCAAACCCATATTCGGCGGCCAGTGCAGGAACGGCCAACTCGACGACCAGCGGCGCCGTCGACAGCGCGAACAGGATCAACCCGACGCCAAGGGCTGCGACCCAATGCACCTCCAGCAAGTCCCAGCTGCGCCGCATCGCGGCCCGGCGCCCGCCGCCATCGCGGACGAGCAAGATGTTGGCAAGATACCAGCGCGCGAAGACATAAAGACCCGGCAAGATAAGGAGGACGAGGCCGATCATCACCCCGAGCCCGATCAATATGCCCTGCAGATAGACTCTCAGCGAATTCGCGGTGGACAACACGGCCCGAACCCCTGCGTGGGCGAAAGCCTCGCGCGTGATCCACACCTGCACGAAGGTGATGGCGATGCCATATACGATCAGGATCGCGCTTATCGACCCGCTTGATCGTTCCATGGCGACGTCCGAAATCACTCCCGCCGTTGCGGTCGCAAGCCAGGCGATCAGCGAGACGCCCGGCATCGCCGCCGCCATATCGCAAGCGCGCCGCAAGGTCGGGACCAGCAAGCTCGCATCATATTGCATCTATCGCGCCCCAAAGCCCCTTTGTGCGCGAGACGGTGGCGGCGTCCCCGCCTGCCGGTCAAGACAAAATCGACCCGCCCCCGCACCGGACATGCGGGGGCGGGTCAGCGGCTCAGGAGTTCTGCCATCTGAAGTCGGCGGGCAGGATGCATTTGCCCGCGTCGTAATTGCCGACGCTGCGGATGACCTCGCTGTCCTCGGGCTCGATGCGGCGACCGCTGATCTGGCTGTCGACCACCCGGCGGACGAGCGCGTCGAGCCGCGTGACGAGATAGCAGTCGATCGCCGGCGCCGCATGCGCATTGCCGATGCCGCTGTCGTCGGTCAGGAACAGATAGCGCGACTGGGTCGCCGCCGCCATCGCGCGCATCGCATATTCGGCCTCGTCGGCGACCCCCGATGCGGCGACCGGAGTGATATGGATGCGCTTGGCGCGCGCCGCCTCGACCGCCTGCCAGGTGCGCCCGAACAGATCGTTATGCGGCGGCGCGTCGGCGACGAGCAGCAGCGACTTCACCGCGTCAGGACGCCATTCCTGCCCGACCGCGCGGTTCAGCGCCTGGTCCATTGCTTCCGGATAATCGCCGCCACCGGTCGCATATTGCGCCGCCAGCGTGCCCTGCGCACGACCGATATCGCGGTCGAACACCACCGTGCGCGTGATATATTCGTCGCCGATGTCGCGATAGAAGACGAAGCCGACGCGGATATCGAGGTCGCGATGCTTCGCGGTGATCGACGCGATGATCGCGCGCATCTCCGACTGGAGGTAACGGATCTCGTCGCCCATGCTGCCCCTGGTGTCGACGACGAGCATCAGGTCGAGCTTGGTCGCCTTCGTCGCCGCCTGGCTGGCGGTCAGCCCGACGACCTGTCCGCCCGGCGCATCCGACACCAGCACCGGCCGCGCATCAGCGATGCTGCGCCCTGCCTTTTTCGCCGACACGGTAATGCGGGTGCTCAGCCGGTCGAGTCCGGGGAAGAAGACCGCACTGCCGTCGGCCTGCGTCGCCATGGTGATGCTGTTGCCGTCGCTGCAGGTGACGACGACGTCGGCGAAGGGGATCGGCTGGCCGTTGCGGTCGTTCACCTTCACCGTCACGACGCGCATCGTGTCGACGCGCGGCAGGCTGCGGATCGCCTGACCCAGGGCGGTGCGATTGACATAGGCGGCATAGAGTTCGGGATTGAGCAGGTCGTCATGCTCGCCCGCGGTCAGCTGCCCCGATTGCGGCTGCGGCTGCGGATAGGGGCGCGGCGGCACCGGCGGACGACCGGTATAGTCGCTCGACGAACCCGGAACCGGCGGCGCGGCGACCTTCGACGACCCGGCATCGGTTGCGGCGCGCGCCGACCCGGTCACCACGACCTCCGACGTCGAACCCACCGGCGGCGGTTCATAGGAGGGTGGCGGCGGCGCCATCGGCGGCGGGGGTGGCGGCGGAGGCGGAGGCGGCATCGGCGGTTCGGGCGCATAGACCGGCGACAGTTCCTCGACCACTGCGCTATCCTCGCGGGCAGCCCCGGCCCGCATCCGCTTTTCGCCCTTGGTCTTGATGCCGCTGTTCACCCGCGGGCTTGGCGCTTGCGCTTCGGTGTCAAGGCGGGGCAGCGGGTCGGCGTTGCGGCAAAAACCCTGCTGCGAGGTTCCGGGCTTTGCATAGGCGATGGTCAGCGGCGCGGGGGCAAGGCCGCCCGCAAGAACGGCCATCATCGTCACGCCTGTCAGAAATCGGCTTCGCATCATCGAACTCCCCGCCATGTGATACAATATCATCAAATTCACGACCAGCCGCTGAACCGTGGCTGAACCGCGATGAATTGTGAATTTATTTGGGGTTAGCCGCTATGCGCCGCGTCACAGCCGCGAAATCTTTGCCCCCGCATGGCGCTCGACCCGACCCGCTAGTTCGAGTTCGAGCAGCACCAGTTGCACCGTTGCAGCGGCGCACCCCGATTGGCGTACGAGTTCGTCGATCGCGACCGGGGTCGGGCCGAGCAGTTCGATAATATGGCGCCGTTCGCCCTCCCCCGCATCGGGTCCCGCGGGTGTCGGGACATAGGCGCGTGCCGGTTCGCGGACCATGCGCACGTCAATCGGGCCGAGCGCTTCGAGTATATCATCGACGGTCTGGATCAGGGTCGCGCCCTCGCGGATCAGCAAGTTGCAACCTTGCGCGCGCGGATCGAGCGGCGACCCGGGCACCGCCATCACCTCGCGCCCATAGTCGCCGGCGCGGCGCGCGGTGATCAGTGACCCCGATTTGGGCGCCGCCTCAATCACCAATGTGCCATGCGCCAGCCCGGCGATGATCCGGTTGCGCGACGGGAAATGGCGCGCGAGCGGTTCGGTTCCCGGCGGCTGTTCGGCAATCAACAGCTGGTCGGTCGCGAGCTTTTCCTGGAGCGCGGCATTTTCAGGTGGAAAGGCGATGTCGACCCCGCTCGCAATCACCGCGGCGGTGCGTCCGCCAAGCGCCCCAACGTGCGCGGCGGTGTCGACCCCGCGCGCCAGCCCGCTGACCACCGTCACGTCGCGCGCCGCAAGGTCCGCCGCCATCTGGCGCGCGAAGCGGCACGCGACCGCCGAGGCATTGCGCGCGCCGACGATCGCGACGCACGGCCGCCGGAGCATCGCGGTGTCGCCGCGAACGATCACCACCGGCGGCGCCCCCTCTACCTCGCGCATCAGCGGCGAATAGTCCGCCTCGTCGCTGAAGACATGCCGCGCGCCGAGCGCCGCGACGCGTTCGATCTCGCGCTCGGCGATTTCGGGCGGCGCGATGCGCGCGCGGCCTGCACCGCCGCGCAGCACGAGGTCAGGAAGCGCCGCAAGCGCCGCCTCGCCCGATCCGAAGCGCGCCATCAACTGATGCCAGCTTACCGGGCCGACATGCGGCGTGCGGATGAGCCGCAGCCGCGCCAGCCTTTCGGCATCGGTCATTCGGCGCTTTTCTTGGCGCCGACGCGCGGCTCCGTGCCGGCGCGCAGCCGCGCGATATTCTCGCGGTGGCGCCACAACACGATGATCGCGAGCCCCGCAAGGCCGATCGCATAAACCGGATAGCCGAGCGCCAGCGCCGCAACCGGCGCCGCGACCGCCCCCAGCATGCCGCCGAGCGACGAGATGCGCAGCAGCAGCACCGCACCGAGCCACACCGCCGCGAAGATCGCCCCGATCGGCCAGGCGAGCGCGATCGACAGGCCGAGCAAGGTCGCAACGCCTTTGCCGCCCTTGAACTTCAGCCAGACCGGATAGCAATGGCCGATCATCGCCGCCGCGCCCGCGACCATCGCGCCATGGTCGCCCGTTTCGGGGAAGAAATGCCGCGCGAGCAGCACCGCGACCGCGCCCTTCGCGCCGTCGAGGATCAGCGTCGCCGCCGCGAGGCCCTTGCGCCCGGTACGCAGCACATTGGTCGCGCCGATATTGCCCGATCCGATCTGGCGCAGGTCGCCCGCGCCAAAGGCGCGCGTCAGGATCACCCCGAACGGGATCGATCCGAGCAGATACCCCGCCGCGATCAGCAAATATGTCGTCATGTGGCTCCCTGCTCCCTTTGTGCCTATGTGGCGGTATTAGGCGCGGCAATCAACGCATTCGCGCATGGTGACCGCCAAATCGGACAAACTCGTGGCGACCATTGAGCGGCCCCGCCGCCGCTGCTACGGCGCCACCATGCCGACCCCGAACGCCGACGCCCCGATCCTCTTCTTCGACTCCGGCCTCGGCGGGCTCACCGTGCTCGGACCGACCCGCGCGCTGCTGCCGACCGCGCCGATCGTCTATGCCGCCGACTATGCGGGCCTGCCCTATGGCCAGAAGAGCGAGGCGGAACTGGCGGCACGCGTCCCCGCACTGCTCGGTCGGCTCGTCGAGCGCTACCAGCCGCGGCTCGCGGTGATCGCGTGCAACACCGCCTCGACGATCGCCCTGACGCATGTTCGCGCCGCGCTCGACCTGCCGATCGTCGGCACCGTACCCGCGATCAAACCCGCCGCCGAACTGACAAAAACCGGTGTCATCGGCGTGCTCGGCACCGAGGCGACGGTGCGCCAGCCCTATGTCGACGACCTGTCGGCGCGGTTCGCCGCGGGCAAGACCGTGCTGCGCCATGGCAGCCCGGGCCTCGTCACCGGCGCCGAAACCAAGCTGCGCGGCGAGCCCGTCGATCCGGCGGTGATCGCGCGCGCCATCGCGGGGCTGCGCGACCAGCCGGGCGGCGACCGGCTCGACGTCGTCGTGCTCGCCTGCACCCATTTCCCGCTGCTCGCCGACGAATTGCAAGCCGAAGTCGGCGCAAATGTGCGGCTGATCGACGGAGCCGAGGGCATCGCGCGCCGCATCGCTTACCTTACCGAGGGCCAGCCTTGGCCCGACACCGCCGCGCCGGGCATTGCGGTGTTCACGCGCAGCGACGATCGCCCGCCGCCGCCGCTCGCCACCCTGGCCCCCTATGGCCTCGACCGCATCGAACTCATCTGACGCCTCGATCACACTGATTTTCCGCAGAAGTTGCGAATCGTTCGCACTGGCTTTCGGGGCCTTTCGGCGTTATTGGCCCCGCTGTTAATCGCCGCCGGAGGGAGCGGCGCCACAAGCCTGGATTGGCACCTGACTGCGGGGCTGAGACGTGAACTATAACGATATTTTCGCACGCGCCATCGATCGGCTGCACGAAGAAGGGCGCTACCGCGTCTTCATCGATATCCTGCGCAACAAGGGCGCTTTCCCGAACGCGCGCTGCTTTGCCGGCCACAACGGGCCGAAGCCGATCACCGTCTGGTGCTCGAACGACTATCTCGCCATGGGCCAGCACCCCAAGGTCGTCGCCGCGATGGAAGAGGCGCTGCACGACGTCGGCGCCGGTTCGGGCGGCACGCGCAACATCGGCGGCAACACGCATTACCATGTCGACCTCGAAGCCGAACTCGCCGACCTCCACGGCAAGGAAGGCGCGCTGCTCTTCACCTCGGGCTATATCTCGAACGAAGCGACGCTCGGCACGCTCGGCAAGCTGCTTCCGAACTGCATCATCTATTCGGACGAACTCAACCACGCCTCGATGATCGCGGGCATCCGCAATTCGGGCTGCGAAAAGCGCGTGTGGCGCCATAACGACCTCGCGCATCTCGAAGAATTGATGGCGCAGGACGATCCCGAAGCCGCCAAGCTGGTCGCGTTCGAAAGCGTCTATTCGATGGACGGCGACGTCGCGCCGATCCACGCGATCTGCGACCTTGCCGACAAGTATAACGCGCTGACCTATTGCGACGAAGTCCATGCCGTCGGCATGTACGGTCCGCGCGGCGGCGGCATCACCGACCGCGACGAAGCCGCGAGCCGCGTGACGATCATCGAAGGCACGCTCGGCAAGGCGTTCGGCGTGATGGGCGGCTATATCGCCGCCGACAAGAATATCATCGACGTGATCCGCTCTTACGCGCCGGGCTTCATCTTCACGACCAGCCTGTCGCCGGTGCTCGTGGCGGGCGTGCTCGCCAGCGTACGCCACCTCAAGCAATCGAGCGTCGAACGCGACGCGCAGCAGGCCGCCGCCGCCTACCTGAAGGCGAGCTTTCGCGACGCGGGCCTTCCGGTCATGGACTCGACGACGCACATCGTCCCGCTGATGGTCGGCGATCCCGTCCGCGCCAAGAAGATCAGCGACATCTTGCTCGCCGAATATGGCGTCTATGTGCAGCCGATCAATTTCCCGACCGTACCGCGCGGCACCGAACGCCTGCGCTTCACCCCAGGCCCGGCGCATGACGAGGCGATGATGCGCGAGCTGACCGAAGCGCTGGCCGAAATCTGGGATCGTCTCGAGCTGCGCAAGGCGGCGTGAGCAGCGCACCCGGTTTCGACGAGGTTGTCCGGGGACGCCGCAGCATCCGCGGCTTCCTCGACAAGCCCGTTCCCAAAGCGCTGATCGCCGAGATCCTCGAGGTCGCGATGCGCGCGCCTTCGTCGTTCAACAACCAGTGCTGGAATTTCTCGGTCGTCACCGGCGATGCGCTCGACGCGATCCGCCGCGGCAATACCGAGGGTATCCTTGCCGGCAAGCCCGACAGCCGAGAGTTCCGCCGCTTCGACGGCATCGCCGACGACCATCGCGCGCGCCAGATCGAGATCGCCAAGCAGCTTTTCGGCGCGATGGGCATCGCGCGCGACGACAAGGACGCGCGGCAGGACTGGGTGCTGCGCGGTTTCCGCCAGTTCGACGCGCCGGTCAGCATCGTCGTCACCTATGACCGCGTGCTGCTGGGCAGCGACATCGCGCCCTTCGACTGCGGCGCGGTGACCAATGCGCTGGTCAACGCCGCCTGGTCGCGCGGCCTCGGCTGCGTCATCAACAGCCAGGGCATCATGCAGTCGCCGGTGGTGCGCGAACATGCGCAGATCCCCGACGACCAGGTCATCATGATCTGCGTTGCACTGGGCTGGCCCGAAGACGACTTCCCCGCCAACGCCGTGGTGTCGAACCGCAAGAGCGTCGCCGAAGCGGTGCGTTTCGTCGGCTTCGACGACTAGGCCGCCGGCCGCATCATCCCCCAGAAATGCGGGCCGCCGCCCGGCACGTCCCATTCGACCTGCGTGACGAAGCCCAGCCGCTCGTAAAGCGGCACATTCTCGGGCGTCGCGGTTTCGAGCCAGCACGGCAGCCCTCGGTTATCGGCTACCGCTGTCTGCGCGCGGATGATCCGCCCGCCATGCCCCTTGCCCTGACGCCCGGGCCGCACGCCGACATAATGGAGATACCAGAAGCGCCCCTTGGGCCGGTGCCGGTCGACGCCGTCCTGCACCTTGAGCCCGCGCGGCAGCGCGGTGCCGAAGGTCGCGACGAGCGGCACGACGGTGCGCAGGAACTCCAGCGTCCCGCTATGCGCCTGCCCCGGCGCGCGCCACAGCGCCGCCGACGCATCGCTTGTCGAGCGCAGCGCGACACCCGCACGCATGTCGGCGGGCACCAGCACCCGGAACAGCCCGCGCAGCGCCCGCGCGCGATGGTCGGCGTCGGGCAATATCCACGACAGCGCCGGATCGGTCTGGAACGCCAGCGCCAGCGTTTCGACAATTTCCGGCCCGTCGGCGGGCGTCGCCGCCGCGATCGTCTCGTTCATCAGCCCCTCCGCAGCCAAGGGAGCAGGTGCGGGGCCGCTTGGCAAGCGGCTTAGCGGCGCAGGCCCTTGTCGATCCGCACCGACCAGGCATAGCCGCGATAGAGACGCACCAAGGTCATGCGCGCGCCGATATCGCTCGCGATCTCGCGCGCCGCCTCGGGCAGCATCGCGCGCGGCGCGACATGGAAGCGCGCGAGCCAGCCGAACAGCCCCGCGCGGAACCAGTCGGGCATCGCCTCCTGCTGACCGAAATCGACGATATGCAGCGCGCCGCCCGGGGCCAGATGCCGCACCGCCTCGCGCATCGCGCCCTGCCAGTCGGGAATCATCGACAAGGTATAGCTTTGAAAAATGCGATCGAAATTGCCGACGCGGAACAGCGCCTGCGCATCGAAACCGGTCGCGTCGCCCTGCGCCACCGTCACCCGCCGCGAAAGACCCGCCTTGGCGATCGCCGCGCGCGCGCTTTTGAGCATCTCGGTCGAGATGTCGATTCCATAGAAATGCGCCCCCGGCCAACAGCGCGCCGCCGCGATCAGGTTGCGCCCGGTCCCGCATCCGACCTCGAGCACATGGCCGCCGACCGGCGGCTGCAGCTCGTCGATCATCCGGTCGCGCCCGAGCAGATAATATTTGCGCGTCAGGTCATAGATGTGCCGCTGGCCGCGATACACGCCGTCCATCAGCGCGGCATGGCCCTCCCCCCCGGCCATGGCTCAGCGCTTCAGGACATAGAGATGGACCCCGCCATAGATCGCCGAGCGGTCGCGCCGGGTGAAGCCGAGCGAATCCTCCACGCGATAGTCCCAGCGATCGAGCAACGCCGCCGGCAGGCGCCCGGGCAGCAGGCTCGGCTCGGCGGCGGTGCGGAACAGCACCCGCGCATCCGGCCGCGCGGTGCGCGTGACCTCGGTCCACAGCGCAGTGAGTTGCGCGTCGGTCATCCAGTCCTGCGCGTCGAGGAAGATATAGCGATCGAAGCTTTCATCCCAGGCAGACGCGAGCATGTCGGTCATGTTCGCGTGGAGCATCGTCACGCGCCCGGCGCGCGCCTGGACCGCCGCATAATTGGCGGCTTGCAGATAGGGCGGCAGCGGCGCGTCAGCACCGCGCCCATAGCCGCGCCCGAACGCCTGCCAGGCGAAATAATTGTCCTTGAGGTCGAAATCGCAGCTGAGTTTCTCGAGCCGCGCGCGCAGCACGTCGGCCATCGGGTTGCCGCCCGCGAGCGCGTCATATTGCGCGGGCGGAATGCCCAGCCCGAACAGCGACGAGCGCTGGTCGGTGACCCAGCGGACGAACTTCCTGTCGAAGAAGGGGGCGAATTTCGTTTCGAAGATATGCCGCTGCTCGTCGATGTCGCGCGCTTCGAGCAATTGGCGCGGATCGGCCTTCATCAGCCGCGCGAGCAGGTGTGCGACGCCGATGAAATTGCCAAGGAGCCCGCGCTTGTAGAGGCCCGAGGCAAAGCCGTTGATGCGGCGCCGGCCGATCAGGTCGCGCCCTTCCCAATAGCGGCGGCTGACCTCGTCGAGGTGCGGGCGGACATAGGCCTTATAGGCGCCGACATTGTCGCCGCTGTCGGCATCGGCGAAAAAGCGGCGGAAGCTTTCATAGTCGGGAAGCTGCTGCGCCGCGACGCGCTTCAGGTGATTCAACGCGACATGCGCGGTGTTGAGGTCGACCGCGACGATTTCGGCGGGGTCGGCGGTCAGATAGGAAAAGACGTTGCAGCCACCGCTGGCGATCGTCGCGATGCGATTGCCGGGCTCGATCGCCAGCGCCTCCATATCGACGACCGGGTCCTCCCAGATCTGCGCGTAAACAAGCCCGCGAAAGGCGAGCGCGAAGGCGCGGTCGAGCAGGCGCTGTTTCTGCTCGGCATCCTCGCGGACGACGGCATCGGATATCTTGCGATTGGGCTGGCTGGCCATGGGCAGGTCTCCCGGAGAGAGGTGGATCCGGGGCCGCCCATGGCAGCGATTCTTGCGATTCCCGCGTCGGTTCGATGACAAATCGACGACTGCCGGCAAAATCCCCTCACTCGGAGCGAGAGGGATTTGTCAGTCGCGGCAATAACCCTCGCCGTCCTTGACGATCAGGCATTCCTTCTTGCCGGCGAGATATTTGAGGCCGGTCTCATCGCCGCTGCCGCGGCGCAGCGACAGCTCTTCGGTGCCGCGCTTGAACTTGATGCCATGTTCGCTGTCACTGCCGTCATAGGTCCCCTTGGTGTCGAGGTCCGACTGCATTTCGAGCTTGTATTTGCCGGGTTCGCCGGGGGTGATCGTCACGAACATGCCCTCGACGCCGGTCCATTTGCCCGCCCAGTCGGCGAAGCGGTGCGGCGCGGTCGCGGGGTCGGTCGGTGCCGCCTCTTCGGCAGGCATCGTCTCGTCCGGAACGACGGTGGTCTCGGTCGTCTCGGGCGCCGGCGCCGCGGCCTTTTCACAGCCCGACAGCAATATCAGCGCCGCCACGCCCGACAGGATGATCGCCTTTTGCATGATAAGTCTCCTTCGCCCTTGCAACGCACCAGCGCCGATTAGTTTCCGGCCAAAATCTCCGCATAATGTTTCGGGTCGACATTGCCGCCCGACAGCGTGACCAAGGTCGCCTTGCCCGGCGACGCCTTGCCCGCGAGCACCGCCGCGAGCGCTGCCGCGCCGCCGGGTTCGACGACGAGATGCAATTTCTCGAACACCAACCGCATCGCATGGCGCACGTCCTCGCGCGTCACCGCGACGCCGCGCACCCCGCGCGCCCGCAGCACCGCAAAATTGATCGGCCAGGTCTGCGGCGTCTGGAGCGCGTCGCATTCGGTCGGATAGGCGAGGTCTTCGACCGACAGGATTTCGCCCGCCTCCAGGCTGCGCGTCACATCGTCCCAACCCTCGGGTTCGACCGCGACGAGCTCGGTGTCGGGCAGCGCGAGCGCCAGCCCGGCCGACAGCCCGCCGCCGCCACAGCAGGCGACGACCTTGTCGAACCCGTCGATCCCGCGCGCGCGAAGCTGCGCCTCGGCCTCGATCCCGGCACTCCCCTGCCCCTCGATGATCCAGGGGTCGCCATAGGCATGCACCAGCGTCCCGCCATTTTCCTCGAGCAGCTTCGCCGCGACCGCATCGCGCGATTCGGTCACGCGATCATAGAGTATGACCTCGGCCCCCAGCGCGCGCGTCGCGGCGAGCTTCATCTGCGGCGCGTTGCTCGGCATCACGATCGTCGCCTTGATGCCCAGCCGTTTCGCCGCCCAGGCGACGCCCTGCGCATGATTGCCGCTCGACACGCCGACGACGCCCGCCGCCGCCTGTTCGGGGGTAAGGTCGGACAGGCGGTGCCACGCCCCGCGGATCTTGAAGGCGCCGACCGGCTGCAGGCATTCGGCCTTGCACCAGATAGTCGCGCCGTCGACCTCCAGCGGCAACAACGGCGTTTGCGGCAGCAATGCAGCGACTTTCGCCGCCGCGCGTTCGACCCCCGCAAGCGATGGCGCGCGCGCAGAGTCCAACAGGGGATCGAGCAAGGGTTCGGGGCTTTGCTGTGTCATGGCTTCGTCCTATAGGGCGCGGCATACAAGACAAGCCGCATAGGTCTGCGGGCAGGAGATTTTCGATGAGCAAGGTTTTGGTGATCGGCGCAGGCGGCGTCGGATCGGTCGCGGTGCACAAGATGGCGATGAACCCCGACATCTTTCCGCATATCACGCTGGCGAGCCGCCGCAAGTTCAAATGCGACGCGATCGCCGAGTCGGTGAAGGCGCGCACCGGGGTGACGATCGACACCGCAGAGGTCGATGCCGACCATATCGACGCGACCGCGGCGCTGATCCGCTCGATCGGCGCGACGCATGTCGTCAACCTCGCTTTGCCCTATCAGGACCTCACGATCATGGAGGCGTGCCTGTCGACCGGCGCGCATTATATGGACACCGCCAACTACGAACCGCGCGACGAGGCGAAGTTCGAATATCACTGGCAATGGGCGTATCAGGACCGCTTCAAGGACGCCGGGCTGATGGCGCTGCTGGGCTCGGGCTTCGACCCCGGCGTGACCAGCGTCTTCACCACCTGGCTCAAGAAGCATCATTTCGACCGCATCGACACGCTCGACATCCTCGACTGCAACGGCGGCGATCACGGCCAGCATTTCGCAACCAACTTCAATCCCGAGATCAATATCCGCGAAGTGACCGCAGTCGCGCGCCACTGGGAAAATGGCGACTGGGTCGAAACCCCGCCGATGTCGGTGAAGCAGAAATTCGACTTCGAGGCGGTGGGCGAAAAGACGATGTACCTCATGTATCATGAGGAGATCGAAAGCCTGAAGACGCACCTTCCCGAAATCCAGCGCATCCGCTTCTGGATGACCTTCGGCGAAGCCTATATCACCCACCTGACCGTGCTGCAGAATGTCGGCATGACCCGCATCGACCCGGTGATCTACGAAGGCCGCGAGATCGTCCCGCTGCAGTTCCTGAAGGCCGTGCTGCCCGAACCGTCGAGCCTCGGCGAGACGACCAAGGGCAAGACCAACATCGGCGTCATCGCGACCGGCCTCGGCAAGGACGGCCAGGAAAAGACGCTCTATCTCTACAATATCTGCGACCATGAGGACGCTTTTGCCGAAACCGGCAACCAGGCGGTCAGCTACACCACCGGCGTGCCCGCGATGATCGGCGCCGCGATGATGGTGCAGGACATCTGGAGCGGCGCGGGTGTGTTCAACATGGAGCAGTTCGACCCTGATCCCTTCATGGACATGCTCAACAACCACGGCCTGCCCTGGCAGGTGAAGGAACTCGCGGGCCCGCTGGATTTCTGAGTCCATTCCCTCATTCGTCATTCCCGCGAACAGGGGAACCCGGTAGCAACGGCAGAACCGGGCTCCCGCTTTCGCGGGAATGACGAAAGGGTTGTTCTTTCATGACGTTCCGTATCGCAGCGTTCGCGCTGCTTGCCGCATTCGCTTCCCCCGCTGCCGCGCAAACCAAAGACCCCTACGCCCCCGCGCGCGCGATCGTCGCGGACGTCGGCAAGATCGTCACCCCCAACGGCGTGCAGGAAAGCTTCGAGGTCACGCTCGGCGGCGCACGGCAGGTCGTGAACGTGCGCGGCGCCGACCGCGACAATCCGATCCTCATCTTCGTCCATGGCGGCCCCGGCGCGGTCGAAATGCCCTTTGCCTGGGCGTTCCAGCGCCCGTGGGAAGATGTCTTCACCGTCGTCCAGTACGATCAGCGCGGTGCCGGGCGCAGCTATCCGCTGAACGATCCCGCAACGCTGGCGCGGACGATGACGCTCGACCGCTATCGCGACGACGCCATCGAACTGATCGAACTGCTCCGGAAGAAATATGGCAAGCGCAAGGTCGTGCTGCTCGGGCACAGTTGGGGCTCGGTCGTCGGCCTGTCGGTCGCGGTGAAGCGCCCCGACCTGCTCTACGCCTATGTCGGCGTCGGCCAGGCGATCGACTTTCGCGAGGGCGAAGCGGTCGGCATGGCGTGGACGCGCAGCCAGGCGCTGCTCGCGGGCAATATGGACGCGGTCGATGCGATCGACGCGCTTGCGCCCTATCCGCGCGGCGACTTCACCATCGCCAAGGCCGACGGCTGGCGCAAATATGCGATCCCTTACGGCTCGCTCGTCTACAACAAGCCCGACCTGAAATATTATTTCCGTACCCCGCGGCTCTCGCCCGAATATACGGCCGCCGACGTCCAAGCGTGGGGCAAGGGCAGCGAATTTTCGGTGACGACACTCTGGCCGCGGCTCGCCGACGTCAGCTTTCATCCGGTGAAGAAAATGGACGTGCCGCTGATCTTCCTGCTCGGCCGCCACGATTATACCGTTCCCTCGCCGGTGGCTGCCCATTGGTTCGAACAGGTGAAGGCCCCGTCGAAGAAGCTCGTCTGGCTCGAACATTCGGCGCATATGCCGATGGTCGAGGAGCCGGGGCATTTCTTCGCCGCACTGCTCAAGGACGTGCTGCCGCTGACGAAGGACAAAAGATGACGCCCTATATCCTGCCGATCTTCCTGCTCGTCATTTCGAACATCTTCATGACCTTCGCCTGGTACGGCCACCTCGGCGATGTCTCGCGCCCGATGTGGCTCGCGATCCTGCTCGCATGGGGCATCGCCTTTTTCGAATATTGCGTCGCGGTCCCCGCCAACCGCATCGGCCACAGCGTCTATTCGACCGCCGAACTCAAGACGATGCAGGAGGTGATAACCTTGATCGTCTTCGCGGGCTTCGCGGTCTTCTGGCTCGGCGAAAAGCTGACGCTCAACCATCTCGTCGGCTTCCTGCTGATCGCGGGCGGCGCCTTCTTCATCTTCAAGGGACCTATTGCGGCCTGATTGCACCCACATCCGTTTGCGCTGAGCTTGTCGAAGCACCGCCCTTTCTTTCGGTGTCGCAAAGAAAGGACAGCCCTTCGACAAGCTCAGGGCGAACGGATTGTGTTTATATGGTTTTGGTCTAGCCTCCCGATCGGGGAGACATGAATATGGCGGACGACAAGGCGATTTCACGGCGCAGCTTCGCCGCCGGGGCGGCGGGCCTCGCGGCGCTGCCGATCGCGGCCGAAGCCGCCAGGCCGGCGAAGCCCGCGCCGATCCCGGTGGGCAAGCCCTTCATCCTCACGACATGGGATTTCGGCCCCGGCGCCAACGCCATCGGCTGGCCGATGCTTGAGCAGGGCCGATCGTCGCTCGACGTCGTCGAGGCAGCGATCAACCATGTCGAACTGCTCGGCGACTATTGGGTCGGCGCCGACGGCGTCCCCAACGAGGTCGGCGAAACGACGCTCGACGCGATGATCCTCTGGGGTCCGACGCACGACATCGGTGCGGTCGGGTGCCTCAAGCGCGTCAAGAAGGCGATTTCGGTCGCGCGTAAGGTGATGGAGGAAACCCAGCACACATTGATCGTCGGCGACGACGCGACCCGCTTCGCCGCGCGTATGGGCTTCACCGAAACCTCGCTCACCGGTCCCAAGTCGCAGGCCGCCTTCGCCAAATGGGCCGAGAAGGGCGGAAAGTCGGACGCCTTCGACCCCGAGCCACGCGCGCAGGACGCCAAGCTCGCGGGGCATGACACCGTCGGCAGCATCGCGCTCGACGCCGCGGGCAATCTCACCGTCGGCTGCTCGACCAACGGCCGCGAATTCAAGATCCCCGGCCGCGTCGGCGACTCGCCGATCCCCGGTGCCGGCGCCTATGGCGACCAGGCCGTCGGCGGCGCCGTCGCGACGGGCAATGGCGATGTGATGATGCGCTTCCTGCCGACCTATCACGCGGTCGAACTGATGCGCGGCGGCATGCACCCGCAGGCCGCCGCCGAAGCCGCAATCCAGCGCATCGAGGACGCGGGATACAAGATCGGCGGCGGTATCGCGGTCATCCGCCGCGACGGCGTCCATGGCGGCGCCAAGACGGGATGGCAGGACAATCCCTTCAGCTATTCGGTGCAGACCGCGAGCGGCAATGTGAAGGTACCGGTCGCATAGCGACACCCCTTTCTTCCACACACCAAAGCCCCTACATGCGCCCCCATGGAAACCAGAGCCGGCGATCCCGGGGCCTTTGCCCATTTCGACCTCAACCGCGTCCCTTCGCCCGCCTTCGTCGTCGATGCGGCGAAGATACGCGCGAACCTTGGCGTCCTGCGCCAGATCGGCGATGCGTCGGGCGCGCGCGTGCTCGCGGCGCTCAAGGCCTTTTCGATGTGGTCGCTGGGCTCCACGGTGGCGGGCACGCTCGATGGCGTCTGCGCCTCGGGCCTCTATGAAGCGCGGCTCGGGCGCGAGGAATATGGCGGACCGCATGGCGACAAGGAGGTCGCGACCTATTGCGCCGCCTATAAGGCCGAGGACCTGCCCGAAATCTGCCGCCTGTCCGACCATCTGATCTTTAACTCGCCCGGGCAGATCGCCCGCTTCCGTCCGCTGCTCGACGATTTGCGTGCGCGAGGCGAGACGTTCGACATCGGCCTGCGCATCAATCCGCAGCACAGCGAGGGCGAAGTTCCCAAATATGATCCCGCCGCGCCGTGCAGCCGCCTCGGCTTCCCGGTCGGCCAGCTCCTCCCCGAACATATGGAGGGCGTCGACGGCATCCACATGCACGTCCTGTGCGAACAGGATTTCCCGCCGCTAGCGCGGACCTGGGCGGCGGTCGAACCCTTGCTCGCGCCCCATGTCGGCCAGCTCAAATGGATCAACTTCGGCGGTGGCCACCATGTCACGCGCGCCGATTATCAGGTCGACGACCTCATCGCCTTCCTGAAGCGCGTGCGCGAAACCACCGGCTGCGAGGTGATGATCGAACCCGGCGAAGCGGTCGCGCTCGACGCGGGCATCCTCGTCGGCGAGATCCTCGACCTGTTCGACAACAGCATGGCCATCGGCATCACCGACATCAGTGCGACCTGCCACATGCCCGACGTGATCGAGGCGCCCTATCGCCCCGCGATGCTCGGCGAGGAGAGCGAGGGCGAGCCGACCCGGCTCGGCGGCCCCTCTTGCCTCGCGGGCGACGTGATTGGCGATTATCTTTTGCCCGGCGGCGCGGCCATCGGCCAGCGCTTCGCCTTCCTCGACCAGGCGCATTATTCGATGGTCAAGACCAACACCTTCAACGGTGTGCCGCTGCCGTCGATCTGGCTGTGGGACAGCGAAACCGACGCGCTGACTTTGGTCCGCGAATTCGCCTATGAGGATTTCAAGACGCGGCTGAGCTGACGCTACTCAGAGGATGAAGTCGCCGGGTCCCGGCGGCGTCGTGCCGAGCTGCGAAATCTCGATGATGAAATCGGCAATCCCATCGCCGTTGACATCGCCGCTGACGTGATAGGTGGTGCCCGCCCGCGGCCCTTCGTCCCATGTCCCGAGATAATCATAACGCAGTTCGCCCGCCGTCCCGCTGAACGCGTTCGTCCCGATGAAACTGAAGCCATTGTCGGCACCCCCGGCGATCGCGTCGATCGGACTGAGGTCGATGACGTCGCCATCGGGCGTCGAAAAATAGATGCGGTCGATTTGCGTCGTGCTCATGCCAGACGGAATGAATACATAGCGGTCGGCGCCCTCGCCGCCGTCCATCACGTCGAGCCCAGGACCGGGATTCAAGACGTCATTGCCCTCGTTGCCGAGCAGCGAATCGTTGCCCCCGCCGCCGTTGAGTACGTCGTTGCCATAACCGCCCGCGAGCAGGTCGCTTCCGCCGCCGCCGATCAGATTATTATTCTGGGCATTACCCTGGATATTATTGTCGAGATTATTGCCGATGCCGGTCACCGCGAGTCCCGCACCCGCCCGCAGGTCGAGCAGTTCGACATTGGCGCCCAGCGTATAATTGATCGACGATACGACCCTGTCCTCACCGCCATTGGTCCCTTCGACGACGACATCGAGTATATTGTCGACATAATAGGTATCGTCGCCGATACCGCCGGTCATCGTGTCGGCGCCCGCGCCGCCGTCGAGCAGGTCGTTGCCCTCGTTGCCGTTCAGCACATCGTCGTCACCAAAGCCGTAGAGCTCGTCGTTGCCCCCCGCGCCCGTCAGATTGTCGTCATAGGCCGTGCCGTTCAGCACATCGTCGCCGGGTCCGCCGACGCGCGTCACGCCGCCCAGCGGAATATTGATGAAATTGGCTTCGCCAAAGTCGGACACGCGCAGATAATCGGGTTCGAATATGCTTTGCGGCTTGAACTGAATCAGCGTCGCATAGCCTCCAGTACCGGTGCCGTCGAAATCGGCCTGCAGGAGGACGGTTCCGAGCGTCGACTCGATGAGCCGGAAATGCCCGGTCAGGAACGGGTTCGCGCCGTCCCAGTTGGTGAGCGACGACAGCAGCGGCGACAGGTCCACGACGTCGAGCCCGGTCAACATCGACTGCCGCGCCACCGTGCCGAAGCCCGAAACGACCAGCCCCGCCTGCCCCGCTGCACCGGGAGTGGTGTCCATGAAAATGATCTTGTCCTGCTCGGGACCCGCCCCGAGCCTCAGGTCGACGCGGCCGGTGCCGCTGTCGCGAAAAATGAAGGTGTCGGCGCCGCCGTCGAGCAGGACCGTGGCGATGTCCGCGCGCGCACTGCGGTAATCGACGGTGTCGTTGCCGGCGATCCGGGGGTCGCCGTCGGCCCAGATAAAGATGTTTTCCTGCTGGCTCGACACGTTCGGCCGGTTGATGACGATCAGGTCGTCACCGCCATCGCCATAGAATTTGTCGCTGCCTCCCGCGCTTCCCGCGCCCGGGCGATCCTCGTCGAAAATCTGGTCGTTGCCGTCGCCGCCATACACCGTGTCGGTGCCCCCGCCGGCATAGATGATGTCATTGCCGGCACCGCCGAGGATCGTATCGCTGCCGCCATTGCCGTAGAGCGTGTCATCACCACCCTCGCCGTTGATCACGTCATTGCCGCGGCCGCCCCTGACCTCATCGTCGCCTTCGCCCGCATTGATCCGGTCGTTGCCGTCATAGCCCTCGATCGTGTCCGCATCGGGTGTGCCCGGAAGGATATCGTCGCCCGGACCGCCAGGAATGAACGCCATGATGCTCTCCTCAACGACTCTTATGGATAACAGAAGGTTATCGGACGCCTCTTGCCGATTCCATCACAAAATCAGGATGCAATCTCCGCCAGCGCCTGATGGATATCGCTGACCACCACCGACCCCTCGCCCACCGACGAGGCGACGCGCTTCACTGACCCCTTGCGCACGTCGCCGATCGCATAGATGCGCGGCCAGCTCGTCTCATAGCGGCTCGGCATGCGGTCGAGCGCCCAGCCCGCCTTGACCAGCTCGATCGGCGCGATGTCGGTGCCCGTCTTCACGAACCCCTTTTCATCGCAAACCATTTCCTTGGGCAGCCAGCCGGTATTCGGCGTCGCGCCGAGGAAGAGGAACAGGAAGCCGCAGTCGCAATGATCTTCAGCACCGGTCTCGCGGCAGCGATAGGTCAACCCGCCGAGCCGGTCCTCGCCGTGCAGCGCAACCACGTCGGTCGATCCGATAATCTCGATATTGGGATGTTCCTCGAGCCGCTTGACCAGATATTCGGACATCGTCTCGCGCAGGCTTTTGCGGCGGAAAATGACGTAAACCTTCTTCGCGACGCTCGCGAGATAGATCGCCCCCTGCCCCGCCGAATTGCCCGACCCGACGACGGTGACCTCGGCATTGCCGCACAGCTGCGCCTCCATCGGCGTCGCGCCATAATAGATGCCGCGCCCCTCATAGGCCTCGATCCCTTCGATCGGCAGCCGCTGATACTGCGCGCCCGACGCGACGACGACAGCGCGGCTGCGCAATTTCCGCCCGTCGACGAGGTGCAGGCAATAGGCATCGCCGTCGCGCCCGATCAACGCCGCGCGCACCGGCGACACCAGCCGCGCCCCGAATTTCTGCGCCTGTACCGTCGCCCGCCGCGCCAGTTCGTTGCCCGAAATGCCGGTCGGGAAGCCGAGGTAATTCTCGATCTTCGACGAGGTCCCCGCCTGCCCGCCGGGCGCGAGCGAATCGAGCGCGATTACCGTCAGCCCCTCGGACGCGGCATAGACTGCCGCCGCCAGCCCGCCCGGGCCGCTGCCGACCACCAGCACATCGGCGGTCGCCCCGTCGGGCAGCAGGTCGAGCCCGAGCCCTGCGGCCAGCGCCTCGGGAGTCGGCTGGACGAGCACGTCGGCCGCGCCGAGGATGACGAGCGGCAATTGCGCCTCGGTCAGCCCGCGTTCGGTCATCAGATGGCCGGCGACCGGACCGTCGGCGGGGTCGAACCAGCGGTGCGCGACGCCGTGCTTCATCAACAGGTCGCGCATCGCATAGACGCTGCGGTCCATCGCCGCCCCGATTACGATGATCGCCGCAAAACCCCGGCTGTTGCCGAACTCGCGCCGCGCCGCGAAGACGCGGACGAAGACGTCCGAAAAATGGCTGTTGCCCGCGATCAGCCGCTGGAAATTGTCGTGCGGAATCCGCAGAATGTCGCCGTCGGCGCCCATCTCGACCCGCGACAGGTGGCGCTGCCCGGTCAGGATCGACAGGTCGCCGGCGAACTGCCCGCGCTCCATCCAGCCGACGCGGCGCGGCCCCTCGTCGGTCGCCGCGAAGATGTCGGTGTGGCCCGACAGCGTGATGATGCAGTCGGGCGCCATACTGCCCTCGGCCAGGATCAGGTCGCCGGCCTTGTGCGATTCGACCGTGCCGAAGGCGATCAATTCTTCAATCTCGGCATCGGGAAAGGTGTGATTCACGTCGGCGGGCGGGGTCATGCGGCGCGGTCCTTTCGGCGGAGAGAGGGACCCGCAATAGCCAATATCCGCAGCTTTGTCCCCCGGTTACCGTGCGTCAGGCCCGCTTCGGCGCGACTGTTACCGATGCGTTACAAAATTGCGCGATAGGGTCTTTACAGGGGGGACCCCCCTGCATATATCGCCCTCCGCTGCCCCAGGGGGACTTCCAATAACCGCAAGGCAGCCTTGGATGTTTAACGTATTTTTTGGGGGTCCCTTGAGTTGCACCAGCATCATAGCGCCCACGGGCTGATTCAGGCACTTTCGCCGGTCGAACCTGTAACGCTTGTCCGCCCGCATGCTGCGGCGCGCGCAGCGCGTTTCTTCATCGAGCGATTTCCCGGCACGACCATGTATGCGGTCAAGGCGAATCCGTCGCCCGACCTGCTGCGCGTGCTGTGGGATTCGGGTGTCACCCATTATGACGTCGCCTCGATCGCCGAGGTGCGCCTCGTTTCGCGCACCCTGCCGAAAGCGACGCTCTGCTTCATGCATCCGGTGAAGGCCGAGGAAGCGATTTCCGAAGCCTATTGGAAACATGGCGTGCGTACCTTCTCGCTCGACACGATGGACGAGCTCGAAAAGATCGTCCGCGCGACCGAGGGGGCCGAGGATCTCAACCTGCTCGTGCGCCTGCGCGTGTCGTCGGACCATTCGAAGCTCAGCCTCGCTGCCAAGTTCGGCGCCGAGCCCGAGGATGTTGCCGAACTGCTGATGGCGACCCGCCAGGCCAGCGACGCGCTCGGCATCTGCTTCCACGTCGGCAGCCAGGCGATGACGCCGCATGCCTATGCGCAGGCGATGGAGCGCGTCCGCGCCGCGATCGTCGCGGCGTCGGTCACGGTCGACATCATCGATGTCGGCGGCGGCTTCCCGTCCTCCTATCCGGGCATGGAGCCCCCGCCGCTCGGCGCCTATTTCGACACGATCCACCGGACGTTCGAAAGCCTGCCGATCAGCTATTCGGCGGAACTGTGGTGCGAACCCGGCCGCGCGCTGTCGGCGGAGTACAGCTCGCTGATCGTGCGCGTCGAAAAGCGCCGCGGCGACGAACTCTATATCAACGACGGTGCCTATGGCGCTCTGTTCGACGCCGCGCATGTCGGCTGGCGCTTCCCCGTCACGCTGCTGCGCGAGCCCGAGAGCGAAGCCGAAATGACGGCGTTCAGCTTCTATGGCCCGACCTGCGACGACCTCGACCATATGACCGGCCCCTTCTTCCTTCCCGATGACGTGAAGGCCGGTGATTTCATCGAGATCGGCATGCTCGGCGCCTATGGCTGCGCGATGCGGACCAAGTTCAACGGCTTCGGCGCCGAAGAGACGCATGTCGTCAGCGATGAGCCGATGGCGAGCCTCTACAAGGGCGAAGCCGAACCCGAACGCCGCACGGCATCGGTGACCAAGCTGTTCTGAACCGGACAGCAGACGGTTAAGGAAAGGGCCGGCGCTGCGAAGCGACCGGCCCTTTTCGTTTGAACGCCGATCAGCGCTTCACCTTCGCCCGGGTTTCCAGTTCGACGATGCGCTTTTCCAAATAGGCACGGTCGTCGCTCGACGGCGTCGCCCGCGCATAAGCGGCGTCGAGCCGCGTCAGGTCGCCCGCCTCGACGCGCACCTGCGCCTGTGCCGTCGTGCTCAGCCCGCTCGCTTTGAGCGCATTGCCGACATTGGCGAGCCGCGTCTTGTTGTCGAGCACCACCGGCGTGCTGCCATATTGCGTGTCGCCGACGCGCGCGTCGAGCGCATCGAGCCGCGCGTCGAGGTCGTCGCGCTCGCTGGCGCTGATCCCGTCGCGGGCATAGCTCGCCTCGGTCGTGATCAACGCCGCATAATCGGTCTTGAGCTTCGTCCCCGCGGTGCGCGTCAGCCGGCGCGCGTTAACCTGCGCATCGACACGGCGGGTGAAGTCGGCCTTGCCGTCGGCGACCGCGAGCGTGTCGGGCACCTTGCTATCGGCATATCCGCGCTCCGACAAAGCCTGCGTCAGCGCGCCATATTTGTCGCCGAGTTCGGTCCGTTCGGCGGTGGTGAAGCGCCCGTCGGCGCCATAGCGCGTCTCGAGCGCGACCAGTTCGTCATATTCGGACTTCATCCGCACGCCATTGGCCTGCGTCAGCGTGCCCGCACCGACGTCGGTGTCGATCCGCGCGTGGAACTGCGTCCGCTGCGTACTCAACGGCTTGCGGCCCACGGCCCATTGCGCCTCGATCGAATCGGAGGCACCCAGCCGGTCACCGAACAGCGATCCCAATATATCGCCGACGCGAACCTTCTGCTTTTCGGTCGATGGCTGGGTCGAACCGGTCTGCGCGAGCGCCGGTGTCGAAGAAAGAAGCAGGGCGCCAAGACCCAGTGCGGCGAGGTTTTTGGTCCTGATCATCGGAAAATCTCCTCTCAGACCCCCCGCCATCAACGCCGCAGCCCCGCGCCAAGTTGCACTGGCCGCTTCAGCCGTCGCTGCGCCGCCATTCGCCCGGCTTGAGGTCCCCCAGCGTCCAGTCGCCGATCGACCAGCGCACCAGCCGCAGCGTCGGATGCCCGACCGCGGCGGTCATCCGCCGCACCTGCCGGTTGCGCCCTTCCGAAATCGTCAGGCTGATCCATCCCTCGGGAATGCTCTTCCGCACCCGGATCGGCGGATCGCGCGGCCATAGTCCGGGGTCGGCGATCGCCTCGGCCTCGGCCGGCCGCGTGAGCCCGTCCTTGAGCCGGACGCCGCGCCGCAACGCCGCCAGCGCCTCCTCGCTCACTTCGCCCTCGACCTGCGCCAGATAGGTTTTTGGCATCTTGTATTTCGGATCGGCAATCCGCGCCTGCAGCCGTCCGTCGTCGGTCAGCAGCATCAGCCCCTCGCTGTCGAGGTCGAGCCGCCCCGCCGGATAGACCCCGGGCAGGCCGATAAAGTCCGACAGCGTTTGCCGCGTCGAACCCGCCGTCCCGCGATCGGTGAACTGGCTGAGCACGTCATAGGGCTTGTTGAACAGGATGAGCGTCACGGCATCAGGCTTCGCGCCACGGCTTCGGCGACCTTGATGCCGTCGACCGCCGCCGAGAGGATGCCGCCGGCATAGCCCGCCCCCTCGCCCGCCGGGAACAGCCCTGCGGTGTTGAGGCTCTGGAAATCCTCGCCGCGCGTGAAGCGGACGGGCGACGAGGTGCGCGTCTCGACCCCGGTCATCACCACATCGGGATGGTCATAACCCACGATCTGGCGCCCGAAGACCGGGATCGCCTCGCGCATCGCCTCGACCGCGAAATCGGGCAGGCACTGGGCGAGATCGGTCGGGGTGACGCCGGGGCGGTACGAGGGCACGACGCTGCCCAGTTCGGTCGACGGCCGTCCTTTCAGGAAATCGCCGACGCGCTGCGCCGGCGCCCGGTAGTTCGACCCGCCCGCGACGAAGGCGAGCGATTCCCAATGCCGCTGGAAGGCGATACCCGCAAGCGGATCGCCCGGATAATCGCGCGCCGGGTCGATCGCGACGACGAAGCCCGAATTGGCGTTGCGCTCGTTGCGCGAATATTGGCTCATGCCGTTGGTCGCAACGCGCCCTTCTTCCGACGTTGCAGCGACCACGGTGCCGCCCGGGCACATGCAAAAGCTGTAGACGGTGCGACCATTCTTGCAGTGGTGCGAGATATGATATTCGGCAGCGCCCAATATCGGGTTGCCCGCATCGGCGCCGAAGCGCGCCTTGTCGATCCACGACTGCGGATGCTCGATCCGCACCCCGATCGAAAAGGGCTTGGCCTCGACATGCACGCCTGCCGCAAGGAGCATCGCAAAGGTATCGCGCGCGCTGTGCCCCACCGCCATCACGACGCGGTCGGCCTCGATAGTGTCGCCGCCCGCCAGATGCACGCCCTGCACCCGCCGCGTCCCCGCGCCATCGACCGCGATATCGATGCCATCGACCTTGTGCTGCCAGCGATATTCGCCGCCCAGCCCCTCGATCGTCTCGCGCAGGCTTTCGACCATCGTCACCAGCCGGAAGGTCCCGATATGCGGATGCGCCTCGGTCAGGATTTCGGGCGGCGCCCCCGCCTTGACGAATTCGGTCAGCACCTTGCGGTCGAGATGGCGCGGATCCTTGATCCGGCTGTAGAGCTTGCCGTCCGAAAAGGTCCCCGCCCCGCCCTCGCCGAACTGGACGTTCGATTCGGGGTGGAGCACCGAACGCCGCCACAGGTCCCACGTGTCCTTGGTCCGCTCGCGCACCACCTTGCCGCGATCGAGGATGATCGGCCGGAACCCCATCTGCGCGAGGATCAGCCCGACGAACAGCCCGCACGGCCCCGCGCCGACGACGACCGGACGCTTGGTGCCCGCGGGTGGCGCGGTCGTGACGAACTTGTACGCGGTGTTCGGCGTCGGCTGGACACTGCGATCCTTGCGAAAGCGCGCGAGCACCGCGCGCTCGTCCTTCACATTGACGTCGATCGAATAGATCAGCTTGATCGCATTCTTGTCGCGCGCGTCGTTGGCGCGCCGCGCAACGACATATTTCACCAGCTCGCGCGGCCCGATCCGCAGCCGCCGACAGATTGCGGCGGGCAGGTCTTCGGGCGCATGGTGCAGCGGCAGCGCAAGGTCGGTCAGGCGAAGCATCGCCGCCCTCTAGCCCGCATCGCCGGGCGCGCCAATCACCCTGATGGCCGGCGCGCCCTGCCTCTCTATTCGAACCCCGGCGCCCCCGCTTGGTGGAGCACGAAGGAATAGACGTCGGCGAATTGCTCGACGAGCTGGTCGCGCGCCGATCCGATGCCATGCCCCGCGTCGGGGTCGGTGCGGATCAGGATAAGCCGCGTCTTGCCGAACCGGTCTAGCGCGCGGCCGGCGAACTTGCCCGAGAACCAGGGCTCGACGCGCCGATCGTTGAGCCCGACGGTAATCAGCGTGTTCGGGATATCCTTCGCCGCCAGCAGCAGGCGATAGCTGTCCGCCAGCGACAGCGCTTTGAACCCCTCGGCAGTCGTCGGATCGCCCATTTCGGCGAACTGGTTGGCACCATTTTCGGCAAAGGCGAGCCGCGTCGGATTGAGCACCGCGACATTGGCGATCAGCCCGCCGAACAGGTCGGGGCGCTTGAGCGCGGCCGGTGGCGCGAGCAGTCCGCCCGCGCTCGTCCCGATCACCGTCATCTGTTTCGGCGTGGTCAGCCCCAGTTCGACCATGCGTTCGCCGCACGCGATCAGGTCGGCGTGGGCATTGGGCTTGTTCGCCGATCGCCCCGCCTCGTGCCACGACCGGCCACGCTCGCCGCCGCCGCGCGCGCCGCAATAGCCGACAATCCCGCCGCTTTCGAGCAGGCCGAACATCCATTGCGCATAATAGGGTTCGGCGGTGTTGACGCCATAGCTCGCATAGCCTTCGAGCAGCACCGGCGCGGGCCCGCTCTTGTACCCGGGGGGCAGCAGGATCGCGAGCGGCACCTTGGTCCCGTCGGCCGAGGTCGCGGTTTCGCGCACTTGCCTCGCGCCCGCGACGCCCTTGTACGACGCCGATGCGAGCCCGAGCGGCGACACCTTGCCATCCTTCGCGCGCATCCACTCGGCGGCGGCGAACCAGTCCTGCAGCGCGAACGTCACGCCGCCGGGGCCCGCGCTTTCCAGCCCGACCGCATTGCCCTGGATCGGCAACTTGGTCTCGACGGACTTGCCATCCTTGCCCACGAAGAACAGCCGGCTGATCCCGTCGGTCTGCGCGAGCACATAAAGCCCGTCGTCGGCGGCCGCGATCTCGGCGATCACCGCGTCGCCCGCCGGCAGCACCGTCTTCGCCTGCGCCAGCGTCGCCCCGGCCTTCAGGTCGAGCGCAACGACCTCGCCATTGGGCGCGGTGCCGGTGCGGACCAGATACAGCGTGTCGCCGTACAGCGCGCCGGTAAGGATGCGGTCGTCATATTGCGCAATCTCGCGCCATACCGGCTTGCCCGCCGCGACATCGGCACGCTTGGCGAGCATCACGCGGCCGTCCGCGCGCGCACCCCCGCCATAGCCGACGGCCCAGTCGCTGCCCTCGGCATAGGAAATGAACGGAAATTCGCGCGGATCGAAGGTCGGCGCCCCCGCGACGCCCGCGCCGAGCAGCGCCGGCCCGTCGGCCTGCCCCAGCTTGTGCAGATAGACGCGCATATTCTGCATCGCGTCGTCGCCATCGGTCGCGGCCATGCGCGTATAGGTCACGGTGCTGTTGTCGACCCATTGCGCCTCGAACTCGCCCCACACCGGCTCGAGCCTGTCGGGCAGTTCCTTGCCTCTCGCGACGTCGATGAAGCGGATCGTGCCGACCTCGGCCCCGCCCGCCGCGGTGTGCATTGCCAGCGTCTTGCCGTCGGGCGAGACGCTGTAGCTGCTGAGAGCCGGTCCCTTGGTGCCACCCGCTTCGGGATCGTAGAGGATCTTCTCGACCCCGTCGGGTCCGCGCGTCACCAGCTTCGGCAATTGCGCCCCGGGATCGGTGCGGCGATAGAAAAGCCGCCCGCCCGCTTCGTTGAGGTCGCCATAGCGCACCCCCGCCTGCACCCCCGCCGCGATCCGCTCGCGCAGCTTCGCGCGGCCGGGCAGATTGGCGAGCTCGCCCACCGTATGCGTGCTCGACTGGCGGATGAAGCCCTCGACATCCTTCGCGCGCTCGGCGCTTTCCATCCAGCGATAGGGGTCGTCGACCGTCTCGCCATATTGGGTTTCGCTGAAAGCCTCGGCGGGCGGTCGGTCGGTGGCATTAGTCAGCGTCTGCGCCATCGCCGGCGCGCTCGCGGCCAGCATCAGGGCCGCGGCAAGATATTTCGTCATAGCTAGTCCCCCACAAGCGGTTGCGCGACCCACCCGGCGATTCTGGCCATTGCCGCGATGGTAGCGCGGCACAGCATTTTTCCTACAAAAATCCGCGCGATAGCCGGACCGTGGATTCGCCGGATTGCGCGACCGGTTTTGATCTGCAACGATTGCGCCAACAACAAACCGGGACAGGAAAGAACGCCGCATGACCATGTTGGAAGGCATCAAGATCGTCGATCTGACCACGGTGATCTTCGGGCCCTATGCGACGCAGATGCTCGCCGACCTTGGTGCCGAGGTCATCAAGGTCGAAACGCCGGGGCTCGGCGACATTTCGCGCTATCTCGGCAACGGCATTCCCGACCCGACGATGGGATCGGTGCATCTGACGGTCAACCGCGGCAAGCGCTCGATCGCGCTCGACCTCAAGAAACCCGAGGATGCCGAGGTGCTGCGCGGCCTGATCGCCGACGCTGACGTCTTTTTCCATAATGTTCGCGGCAAGGCGATCGCGCGGCTCGGCTTCGATTATGAGGGCTGCAGGGCGATCAAACCCGATATCGTCTATGTCCATGGCACCGGCTTTGGGCAGGACGGCCCGTACGCGGATCTCCAGGCCTATGACGATGTCATCCAGGCCGCGACCGGAACGACCAGCCTGCTGCCGCGCGTCGACGGTGACCCGCGCCCGCGTTACCTGCCGTCGCTGATCGCCGACAAGGTCGCGGGCCAATATGGGGCGCAGGCGATCCTCGCGGCGCTGGTCCACAAATTGCGCACCGGCGAAGGCCAGGCGGTCGAGGTCGCGATGTTCGAATGCTTCACGAGCTTCATGATGGTCGAACATCTGCGCGACGACACGCTCGACCCGCCGATCGGCCCCGCGGGCTATCCGCGCCAGCTCGACCCGACGCGCCAGCCCTTCCCGACCAGCGACGGCTATGTCGCGATCGTCCCTTACACCGCCGAATCGACCGCACGGCTGCTCGCCCTGCTCGGTTGCCCCGGCCTGCTCGAAACGCCCGAGTTTGAAGCGGCAAAGGCGAAGCAGCAGCATATGCCGATCGTCTACACCGCGATCGCAGAACGCACCCCCGCGCGCTCGACCGCCGAGTGGCTCGCGCTCTTCGCCGAGAATGACATCCCCGCCATGTCGGTCCGCGACTTGCAGGATATCCGTGACGACCCCCACCTCGCCGCAACCGGCTTTTTCCGCCACCGCGTCCATCCCGATGTCGGCGGCTTCTATGAGATGCAGCCCCCGGTGAAATATGGCGCCGCGCCATCGCGCAATATTGGCTTTGCACCGAAGGTCGATGGCGACGGCGACGCGATCCGCGCCGAGGTCGCCGCGCGAAAGAAACAATGAGCCTCGTCATTGCGAGGAGCCGAAGGCGACGCGGCAATCCAGAGCAGTCCTGAACCGCCCTGGATTGCTTCGCTCCGCTCGCAATGACGAGGAAATGTTGCATCTTGGCCCCGGCGCCCTAGCATCGCGGCCAAACAACAAGGGGGAGCCAATGACACCGAATATTCTCGCGCCGGGCGCGGTGCTGATCCTGTGGACGCTCGTCATGCTGGTGTGGACCGCGGTGACGCGCTTCCGCGCGCTGGCGAAATCGGGGATCGATCTGAAGGCGGCGCCTCCCGGCGGCCGCGGCGGCGACCTCGAAGGCGTCCTGCCCCCCGTCACCAACTGGAAGTCGCACAATTACACGCATCTGCTCGAACAGCCGACGCTCTTCTACGCGGTCATCCTGATCCTGCACGCCGTGGGCGGCTATCCCGCCTATGTCGTTTGGATCGCCTGGGCCTATGTCGTCCTGCGTGTCGTCCACAGTTTCTGGCAGGCGACGGTCAATCGCATACCGGTACGCTTCGCGATCTTCGCGCTGTCGACCTTGTGCCTGCTGGCGCTGGCGCTGCTCGCGGTGATCGCCACTTTGGGTTGAGGGGGAGAGAAGGATATGGAAACGAACGCTATTCTGGGGCCGGTCGCCACGCTGGCCTTGTGGTCGATGGTGATGTGGGTGTGGATGTATGCGACGCGCATCCCCGCGATGAGCCGCGCCAAGATCGATGCCGCGAAAATGGTCGGCGGCACCGGCAAGAGCCTCGACGATGTGCTGCCGCCCGAAGTCCAGTGGAAGGCCCACAATTACAACCATCTGATGGAGCAGCCGACGGTCTTTTACGCGGTCGCGCTGGCGCTGGCCGTCGGCGGCATGGGCGGCGGGCTCAACGCCCAGCTTGCCTGGGGCTATGTCGGCCTGCGCATCCTGCACAGCCTGATCCAGGTGACCGTCAACCGCGTGCTATGGCGCTTCGCGGTCTTCGCGCTTGCCAGCCTCGCGCTGCTCGCACTCTGCATCCATGCCTTCATGGGCTTCGTGCTGCATTGATACAGGTCGTCGTCCCTGCCGAGGCGGGGGCGACGGTCTATTTCGAGAACCGCCCCGCCAGTTCGACATGCGTCGACCAGCGGAACTGGCCGACCGGCTGCACCCAGTCGAGCGTATAGCCGCCCGCGATCAAGATCTTCGCATCGCGCGCGAAGCTCGCGGGATTGCAGCTGACATAGGCGATCGCCGGCACCTCCGACACCGCCAGTTCCTTGACCTGCTCCTCGGCCCCCGCACGCGGCGGATCGAGGATCACCGCGCCGAAGCGATTGAGTTCGGCAGGGATCAGCGGCCGCCGGAACAGGTCGCGATGCTCGGTCGCGACCAAAGCGCGCGCGCGGTTCGCTGCCGCCATCATCGCCGCCGTCGCGTCGCGCGCACCCTCGGCGGCATAGAGTTTGCGCCCCGCCTGCATCGACAGCGCAAAGGTGCCGACCCCCGCGAACAGGTCGGCGACCGCAGGCGCGTCGCCGATCGCCGTCTTCACCGCCTCGATCAGCGCGTCCTGCCCGACCGCGGTCGGCTGCAGGAAGGCAAAGGGCGGCACTTCGACCGCGATACCGCCGAAGCGCACCGTCGGCGGATCGGGCTGCCACAGCGTCTCCAGACCGTTGCCCTGATCGATGACGAAGCGCGCGAGCCGGTTCGCGCCTGCGAAATCCTGCAGCGCCATCGCTGCCTCCAGCCCCTCGGCCTTAACGCCTTCGAGAATGAGTTCGACGCCCTGGTCGAGCATCTGCATCTTGACCTTCACCGGCCGCCGCTGCGGCGCAATCAGCACGAGCAGGTCGCGGACCGGTCCGACCAGAGCAAAGAGTTCGGGCAGCAACAGCGGGCACATCCGCATGTCGACGATCTGGTTGCTCTGCGCCGCGTTGAAGCCGATCGCGACCTGCTTGCCGGTGCGCAGCGCGGTCAGCGCGGCGCGGCGGCGGCTGTGCGGCGGCGACAGCAAGGCGGGGAAGACCTCGGCCGCCGAAATCTCCTGCCCCGCGAGCCCCCCGACGACCCGGTCGCGCACATAGTCGGCGAGCGCGCTTTCGGCGACATGCTGCATCTGGCACCCGCCGCATTTGCCGAAATGGCGGCACGGCGGCTCGGCGCGGTTCGGCCCGGGAATGAGGATGCCGTCGGGGCGCACCAGATCGCCCGGCACCGCGCCCGTCACATGGCGGCCGTCGGCGGTGACGCCGTCGCCGCGCGCGGCGATGCGGGTTATCAGGGCTGCTTCGCTCACGTCACTCTTTCACCAGGTCGTCGGCCACCAGATCGTCGGCGACGAGGCCGGGGCCGATAGCCGCTGCGCGCGCAATATGCCAGCCCACCGCGGCCACCGCGGCATTAAAGGCATCGCCGCCGCGCGCGAGCATTGCGCCGCACGCGCCCGCGAGCACATCGCCCGAACCTGCTGTCGCGAGCCACGGGCTGCCCGGCCAGGCGGCCACGACACGGCCGTCAGGCGCGGCAATGATGGTATCGGCGCCCTTGTAGATCACCACCGCGCCCGCATCGGCAGCGGCGGCCTTGGCGCGATCGATCTTGCTGCCCGCAAGGCCGGGGAAGGCCTTGGCGAACTCGCCTTCATGCGGGGTCAGGATCACGGGAACCGCTCCGCCCGATGCGCGCAAATGCGGCAGCGCCGACGCGATGGCAGCGGCATCGAGCACCATCGGCTTACTGCGATCGAGCGCCGCCCCGACATCGCGGTCGAGCAGATCACCCGCCGGATAGCCCGGCCCGATCACGACTGCGCCGACGCGCGCATCGCCCAGCCGCTCGGCATAGCGCGCCGCATCCTCGGCGATGATCGCATCGAAGGGCGCCCGATCGGCTCCGCTCAGCACGACATAGCCGGCACCGCTGCGCAGCGTCGCAGCGGCGGCCAGCCGCGCGGCCCCCGGCATCGGCCCCGACCGCACGACCACCATGCCGCGATTGAACTTGTGCGCCATGGCGCCGGGCGCGGCGACCGCCGGTGCCGGCGCGCTTCGCATCGCCCGGTCCGCGGCGATCCCGATCGGAGCGAGCAGCACGCGACCGCAACGCGCGGCGGCGGGGAGCAGCACATGCGCGGGCTTGAGGGCGCCGAGCGCAAGCGTCACATCGGCGGGCAAGGGCGGCAGCCAATCGTGCAGCGCATCGCCATCGCCCCCGCTCGGCACATCGACCGCGAGCACGCGCCGACCGGCAAAGCCGCGCAGGATCGCCGCCAGTTCGCCACCGATCGGCCGCGTCAACCCGACGCCGAACAGCGCATCGATGATCAGCGGCGCGGGCGCGGTATGCGCGGTCAGCGGCTCGACCGGCCCGCCCCAGCCATCGCGCGCCGCCTTCGCCAGATCGGTCGCGGGGGGTGCAAGCGCCGCGACCCGGACCTTGGCACCGCGCGCCGCGAGCAACCGCGCTGCAACATAGCCGTCGCCGCCATTATTGCCCGGCCCGCACAGGATCAGCACCGGCCCGCCCGCGCCCATGCGCCAGGCGGTGTCGGCCACCGCCGCGCCGGCGCGATCCATCAGTTCCGCAAGCGATATCCCCGACGTCGCGCAATCCGCTTCGGCCGCGCGCATCGCGGCGGTGGTCAGGATCGGGGCGTCGGCGGGGATGGGCATCGCCGCTACGTAGCAGGATGAACAGAAAAGTCGCCCCACAACGCTTCGTCATTGCGAGCGTAGCGAAGCAATCCAGGGCGGTTTACACCTGCTCTGGATTGCCGCGTCGCCTTCGGCTCCTCGCAATGACGATGCTTTGGACGGCTAATCCACCCCGCCCGTATCCGCCGGCAGGCGATATTTGTCCGCGCCGATCGCAACCTCGATCATGCCCTCGCCGATGATCTTCACCACCGCCTGCTCGGATCCGTCGGCCGACACCACGCCGCGCCCGTCGGTGGTGATCTGCAAACGGCGATAGCCGACATCGGCGCGCCCGACGACGAGGATCGTTCCATTCTCGCCGCTTATTTCCTGCACCGTACAGGTGCGGTCGAACAGCTTCGCGCCTTCCAGCGCGCACTCGATGCGCCCGTTGTTCGCGGCATCGCGCGACTGTTGCGCCTCGGTCTCGGCGAGTTTCGCATTGTCGGGCGCCCGGTCGCAAGCCGCGAGCAACAACAGCGGCAACGCCGCCAATCCGATCGTCTTCAACCTCAGCCCCCTTTAAGCTGCGACAGGTCGCGCACCGCGCCCCGCGCGGCACTCGTCGTCATCGCGGCATAGGCCTGAAGTGCTACCGAAACCTTGCGCGGGCGCGGCTTGGCGGGTTGCCAGCCCTTCGCGTCCATCGCCGCGCGGCGTTCGGCGAGTATGCTGTCGGGCACCGCGAGGATGATCGTGCGGCCCGGAATGTCGATATTGATGAGGTCGCCGTCCTCGACGAGCCCGATCGTCCCGCCCTCGGCCGCCTCGGGCGAAACATGGCCGATCGACAGGCCCGAAGTACCGCCCGAAAAACGTCCGTCGGTGACCAGCGCGCAGGCCGCGCCCAGCCCCTTCGATTTCAGATAGCTCGTCGGATAGAGCATTTCCTGCATGCCCGGCCCGCCCTTCGGCCCTTCGTAGCGGATCACGATGACGTCGCCCGCCGCGACCTGACCGGTGAGGATGCCCGCAACCGCAGCATCCTGGCTCTCATAGACCTTTGCGGGACCCGAGAATTTCAGGATGCTTTCGTCGACCCCCGCGGTCTTCACGATGCAACCGTCGAGCGCGAGATTGCCCGACAGCACCGCGAGCCCGCCGTCCTGGCTGAACGCGTGGGTCGTCGAACGGATCACGCCCGCCTCGCGGTCGAGGTCGAGGTCGTCCCAGCGCCGGTCCTGGCTGAACGCGGTCTGCGTCGGCACGCCGCCCGGCGCCGCCATGAAGAATTTCTGCACCTCGGGATCGTTGGTGCGCGAAATATCCCATTTGTTGAGCGCATCGCCCAGCGTCGCGCTGTGCACCGTCGGCAGATGCGCGTGGATCAGCCCCGCGCGCTCGAGCTGGCCGAGGATCGCCATGATTCCGCCCGCGCGGTGGACATCCTCCATATGGACGTCGCTTTTCGCCGGCGCGACCTTCGACAGGCACGGCACGCGGCGCGACAGCCGGTCGATATCCTCCATCGTGAAATCGACCCCGGCCTCATGCGCGGCGGCGAGCAGGTGGAGCACCGTGTTGGTCGACCCGCCCATCGCGATATCGAGGCTCATCGCATTTTCGAACGCCTCGAAACTCGCGATATTGCGCGGCAGGACGCTCTGGTCGTCCTCCTCATAATGGCGGCGACACATGTCGACAACGAGCCGCCCGGCATTGAGGAACAGCGCCTTGCGGTCGGCGTGCGTCGCGAGCGTCGAGCCATTGCCCGGCAATGACAGCCCGAGCGCTTCGGTCAGGCAGTTCATCGAATTGGCGGTGAACATGCCCGAGCACGACCCGCAGGTCGGGCACGCCGCCTGTTCGATCGCGGTGACTTCCTCATCCGTATATTTCTCGTCGGCGGCCGCCACCATCGCGTCGACCAGATCGAGCGCGACGGTCTTGCCCTTGAGCACGACCTTGCCCGCCTCCATCGGTCCGCCCGACACGAAGACGACGGGAATGTTGATCCGCAGCGCCGCCATCAGCATGCCGGGGGTGATCTTGTCGCAGTTCGAAATGCACACCATCGCATCGGCGCAATGCGCATTGACCATATATTCGACGCTGTCGGCGATCAGGTCGCGGCTGGGCAGCGAATAGAGCATGCCGTCATGCCCCATTGCGATGCCGTCATCGACCGCGATCGTGTTGAATTCCTTGGCAACCCCGCCATGCGCCTCGATCTCGCGCGCGACCATCTGGCCAAGGTCCTTCAGGTGAACGTGGCCGGGCACGAACTGGGTGAAGCTGTTGACCACCGCGATGATCGGCTTGCCGAAGTCGCTGTCCTTCATCCCCGTCGCGCGCCAGAGGCCGCGGGCACCGGCCATGTTGCGGCCATGGGTGGTGGTGCGCGAACGATATGAAGGCATTTTGAGCAGTCCTGATAATAATATTACAAAATTCAGCGAAGAGACGCGCCTCTACACGCCTATCCCGCGATATACAATGCCAGTTTGTTGCACATGCGAGCAAGCTGCCGGGCGAACAGCGCGCGTCCCGCCGCATCGCCGACCATATCCTGCCGCATCTCGATCCCGACATAGGGGATGGCATTCGCCTCGGCATGGCGGTTCATCGTCGCATTGAGCAGCTTGCCCGAATAGGGAAGCTGGTCGCCGACGATCAGCCCCTCCCCCTCCAGCGCGGCGATTGCGGGTGCCGCAAGCCGGTCATCCTCATTATACAGCACCCCGACCTGCCACGGCCGCGCCTGCTCGGGGTCGCTCGCCAGCGACGGCGTAAAGCTGTGCAGCGAAAGGATCATCGCCGGCCGCGCCGCCGCGATCACTGCCGCGATATGGTCGTGATAGGGGCGGAAGAAGCGCGCCATCCGCGCCTCGCGCCCCGCATGGTCGAGCGCATTGCCCGCGATCGCGTGACCGTCGCTCGCGATCGGCACCGCGCCCGGCGCGTCCTCGTCGCGATTGCAGTCGACCACCAGCCGCGACACCCCGCCGAGAATCGCGGCGTCGACCGCCCCCGCCTCGACCAGCAGGCTCGCGACTTCGCTCACCCCGATATCGATCGCGATATGCTCGCCCAGCAAAGCCGGGTCGATGCCGAGGTCGATGTCGACGGGCACATGGTTCGACGCATGGTCGCCGATCAGCAGCACCCCGCCCGCGCGCGGCACCCCGAGCGCGGTCCACGCCTCGCTCATCGCAGCGTTCCCGCCATCTGCCACCAATGGGGGTGGCTCTGCCCCAGCTTCACCGACGCCGCGTCGCGTTCGGCGAGCGCGTCGAACAGCGCGAAACAGGTCGCGCCCGATCCCGACATGCGTGCGAGCCAAGGGCTGAGCCCGCCGAGTTCGGTCAGCACGCCGACGATCGCCGGGCATTGCGCGATCGCCGCGCGCTGCAGGTCGTTGCGCGCCGCGAACAATTGCGCGCGGCCCGCCGGGTCGCCGAACAGCGCGCCGCGATCGATGCCGTCCCACGCCGCGAATACCGGCCCGGTCGCGACCGCCTCGCGCGGGTTGACCAGCAGCACCGGCGTATTGGCGAGCCGCAGTTCGGGCACCGGCGAGAGTTGCTCTCCGACGCCGACGCCAAGGCAGGTCTCGCTCGCGACGCACGCCGCGACATCGGCGCCGATCGTCGCCATCAGCTTCGCGAGCGCCGCATCGCCGACTTCGGGCAGGAAATGCCGCCGCACCAGCCGCGCCATCGCCGCCGCATCGGCCGATCCGCCGCCGATCCCCGCCGCGACCGGCAAGCGTTTGGTCAGCGTAACCGCCAGCTTCGGGACACGGGTCTCGCCATAACGTTCGCGCAGCAACGCCACCGCGCGCAGCACCAGATTGTCGGCGCCGTTGCTCAGCCCCTCGGCAAATTCGCCGTCGATGGCGAGGCTGTCGGTCTCGGCGACCCGCGCTTCGATCCCGTCGCCATGGTCGACGAAGGCGAACAAGGTCTCGATCTCGTGATAACCGTCGGGCCGCCGCGCGCGCACATGCAGCGCGAGGTTGATCTTGGCCCAGCCGGTTTCGGTGAAGACCGTCATGGCGCGGTCGTCGCGGGGGTCAGCCCGTCGCGCAATTTCGCCTCGATCCGCGTCGCCATGTCGGCCTCCGCCAGCAGCGCCGCCGCGCGCCAGGTATAGCGCGCCTGGAACCGCCGCCCCGCCTGCCAATAGGCATCGCCCAGGTGCTCGACGATCACCGCATTGCCCGGATCGCCCGCCTGCGCCTTTTCGAGCAAAGGCACCGCTTCGTCGGGCTTGCCGGTCAGGAAATAGGCCCAGCCCAGTGAATCGGTGATGGCCGCGCTCTGCGGGTCCTGCGCCCAGGCCGCCTCGATCTGCGCAAAGGATTTCTCGACATTCTTGCGCCGCTCGATCGACGAATAGCCGACGAAATTCAGCACATTGGGGTCATTGGGGCGCAGCGCGATCGCCTTGTCGAGCAACGGCTCGGCGGCATCCCAGTCGTTCGCCTGCAACAGCAGTTCGGCGCGCGCGATCAGGATGCTGCCGTGCAGCGCCTTGTCGAATTCATCGTCGCCCAGATCGGCCTCGAGCCGCGCATAGGCGCGTTCGGCAGCACGCGGGTCGTTCGACCGCCGCGCGATATCGGCATAGCGCACGAGCAGCGTGCGCCCCGGCGCGTCGCCCGCCACCGAACGCTCGGCGAGCGCGACCGCTTCGGCGCCCTTGCCGGCGTCGGCGAGCAATTCGGCCTGGCGCATCACCAGCACCGGCGGCAAGGGCGCCTTTGCGCCCTGCAGCAGCGCCATCGCGCCCGCCCGCTGGTCATTGCGGTCGAGCGCCTCGACCAGCGCGGCGCGCGCCTGCCAGTCGCTGCCGTCGAGCCAATAGGCGACGCGCGCAAACAGCAACGGCACCTTCGGATTGCTGTTCGGCGCCCGCGCGAAGCCGTCGGCGAGCAGCCCGAGCCAATGCGCGACGCCGCTTCGCGGGTTCGCGACCGGCTGGTCGGGCAACAGCAGCACCGGATCCTCGCGCTCGCCCGCCGCCAGCGCGATACGCCCGCGCAGCGCCTTTGCCGCATCCTTCTCGCCCGCCTTGTCGAGTGTCGCCGCCAGCCGCACCGCGACGAGCTGGCTCGTGCGGTCGGTCAGCGTGACCTTTTCGGCGAGCGCCGACGCCTCGTCCTTGCGCCCCGCCGCCAGCTGGACGAGCGCGGCTTCGAGCTGGAACGCCGGCTGCGGCGCGCCGCGCCCGCCCGCGTCGAGCAAGGCGCGCTCGGGTGCTTTCTCGCGCAGTCCGGCAGCGATCCAGGCGGTCAGCGGCGGGTTCACCAGCTTCGCGATCGCGTCGCCACCGGTCTTGTCGCTGCGCCCCGCGACATAATCGCGCGCGGCCTTCCAGTCGGCCCGGCGCAGGGCGTCGGTGACGAGCACGAGTTGCGCATCGAAGCGCCGGTCGCCGCCCGCCCAAAGCGTGACCGCGGCGCTGCGCGCCGCCTCGAAATCGCCGGCCTCGATCGCCTGCTCGAGCATCCGCCCGCGCAGTCCGGGCAGGTCGGGAACCAGGCTCGACGCAGCGGTCAGCGCCGCGAGTGCCTGCTGCGCATCGCCGGCATCTTCGGCCAACCGCGCCTTCGCGAGCGCGTTCAGCGCCGCGTCGCCGCCATCCGCCGCCTGCGCGGCGAGCGGCATCAGCGCCGCCGCCGCGATCAGGCCAAACTTACATGTTCGGATAATTGGGGCCTCCGCCGCCTTCGGGGGTGACCCAGTTGATATTCTGGGTCGGGTCCTTGATGTCGCACGTCTTGCAATGGACGCAATTCTGCGCGTTGATCACGAATTTGGGATCGCCCTCGGCCTCGCCGACGATCTCGTATACCCCCGCCGGGCAATAGCGCTGCGCGGGTTCGTCGAAGACCGGGAGGTTGTATTCGACCGGGATCGACGGGTCCTTGAGCTGCAGATGGACCGGCTGATCCTCCTCATGGTTGGTGTTCGAAATGAACACCGACGACAGCCGGTCGAAGGTCAGCACCCCGTCGGGCTTGGGATAGTCCGGCTTCGGCATCATGTCGGCACGGTACAGGCTTTCATTGTCCGGATGATGCTTCATCGTGAAGGGGACTTTGATCTTCAGCGTTTCGAGCCACATCGTCATGCCCGACAGCAAGGTCCCGGCGAGGTCGCCCCATTTCTCGACCAGCGGCAGAACGTTGCGCACCACGCTGAGTTCCTTCTTTACCCAGCTGTCGTCATAGGCATCCTGATAGGCGGTCAGCGTGTCGCTCGTCCGCCCCGCGGTCACCGCGGCGAAAGCGGCTTCGGCCGCCATCATGCCCGACTTCATCGCCGTGTGCGTGCCTTTGATGCGCGGCACGTTCAGGAAACCGGCGCTGTCGCCGATCAGCGCGCCGCCCGGAAAGGCGAGCTTCGGCACCGACTGATAGCCGCCGTCGCTGATCGCGCGCGCGCCATAGGAAACCCGCTTGCCGCCCTTCAGGATCTTGGCGATCTCGGGATGCGTCTTCCACTTCTGCATCTCCTGAAACGGAGAGATGTGCGGGTTGCGATAGTTGAGCCAGGTCACGAAGCCCAATGCGACCTGACCGTTCGCCTGGTGATAGAGGAAGCCGCCGCCATTGGCATTGTGATCGAGCGGCCAGCCCTGCGTGTGGATCACGCGGCCCTCGGCGTGATTCTCGGGCTTGATGTCCCATAGTTCCTTGACGCCAAGGCCATAGACCTGCGGCTCGCAATCGCTGTCGAGCGCGAATTGCGGCTTGAGCATCTTGGTCAGGTGGCCGCGCACGCCCTCGCCGAAGAAGGTATATTTGGCATGCAGTTCGAGGCCGGGCTGGTAATCGCCCTTGTGGCTGCCGTCGCGCGCGACGCCCATGTCGCCGGTCGCGACGCCCTTCACCGAGCCATCGTCATTGTAGAGGATTTCGGCGGCCGGGAAGCCCGCGAAAATCTCGACCCCCAGTCCTTCGGCCTGCTCGGCGAGCCAACGGCAAAGATTACCCAGGCTGCCGGTATAGGTGCCCTTGTTGTGCATGAAGCCCGGCGAGATGAATTCGGGCAGGCCGAATTTCTTCGTCTTGGTCAGCACCCAATGCTGGTTGTCGTTGACCGGCACCTGCGCCAGCGGGCAGCCCTGTGTCCGCCAGTCGGGGATCAGTTCGTCGAGCGACTTGGGATCGATCACCGCCCCCGACAGGATATGCGCGCCGACTTCCGATCCTTTTTCGAGGATACAGACCGACAATTCGTTGCCCGCTTCATTCGCCAGCTGTTTCAGGCGGATCGCCGCCGACAGCCCCGCCGGACCCGCGCCGACGATGACCACGTCATAGGGCATCGATTCCCGTTCGCTCACCGCAAATACCTTTCTGCCGTCCCAGCGCGGACATTCATCGTGTCCTGCGCTCATTCTGTCACGAAATGCGATGCCCGCCAATTGACGCGTCCGTCAACAGGCTGTTTCAACAAATCACATGGGTGGGCAAAATTCAGCCTTGCTGGCGGCAAGCTATTGCGACTGGTGGTCGCTGGCCGGCGTCGATGCGCTCGTCGGCGAGGAGCCGGCGGGCTGGCTTGCCGTGCCCCCCGCGAACGACCCCGCCCCCGCGCGCCCGAAACTTGCCGCCGCCGTCGCGTCCGAACCCGAGCCAGCCCCCCTTCCCGCCGCGCTCCAGCGACAAGTGGTCATCGCAGAAGAAGTGGCCAGAGGCCCGGTCGAACTGCCCGGCGATTGGGCGGACTTCCAGACCTGGCTTGCCACGCACCCCGACGTTCCGGGCAGCCAGTGGGACGCGCGTCGCGTGCTGCCCGTCGGCGAGGCGGCCGCGCCGCTGATGCTGCTCACCGCCTGGCCCGAAATCGACGACCAGCGCGACGGCGAGCTGTTCGCGGGACCCGCGGGCAAGCTGCTCGACGCGATGCTGCGCGCGATCGGCACAACGCGCGGCGATTGCTACATGGCCAGCCTCGCGGTCACCCGCCCGCCCGGCGGGCGCTGCGACGAAAAGGACGCCGCCGAGCTCGACCGGCTGCTCTGGCATCATTTGCGCCTCGCGCAGCCCGGACGACTGCTGCTGATCGGCAGCGACATCACGCGCATGGCGGCACGGCTTGCGCTGCCCGACGCGCGCGGAAGGTTACTCGATATTAACCAAGATGGCGGCAAGGTGGAGGCGGTGGCAATCGCGCACCCCGCGATGCTGCTGGCCCGGCCCGCCCAGAAGGTGGCGGCCTGGGATAGCCTCAAACTGCTCAACCGGGGACGTTGACAGATGACCAAATGGACTGCGGCTCTCGCCGCTTCGCTTCTTTTTTCCGCTGCCACGCCCGCGATCGCGGCCGATAACGGCGATCCCTTCGCCGCCGCGCCGCAGACCGTGCCGCCCGTGCTTTCGGGCAAGCAGAAGCAGCAATATGTGCAGATCCTGACCGCGATCCGCGGCCAGCGCTGGGCCGAGGCCAAGGCCCTGCTCGACGCCGCGGACAGTGGCCCGCTCACCGATTTCCTCCGTGCCGAACTGCTCGTCGCGCCGAACAGCCCCAAGGCCGAAGTCGCCGACATCATGCCGATCCTGTCGCGCTCGCCGCAACTGCCGCAGGCCGAACAGCTCGGCCGCCTCGCCGCCAAGCGCGGTGCGACCGACCTGCCGAGCCTGCCCTATCAGACGCGCCTGTCCTGGGCCGGCAGCGCGCCGCGCCGCCTCGGCGCCGACAGTGTCAGCGACCCCTTTGCCAACGGCCTCGCCGCCTCGATTCCAGACCGGATCAAGAATGACGATCCCGCCGGCGCCGAAGCGCTGCTCAACGCCGTGATCGACAAGCTCAGCCCCGACTCGCGCGCCGAGTGGCAGCAAAAGGTCGCCTGGTCCTATTATATCGAAAATGACGACCAGAATGCGCTGCGCCTGTCGCTCGCCTGCACGCAGAACGGCGGGGCATGGGCGACGCAGGGCGCGTGGACGCAGGGGCTCGCCGCCTGGCGCCTCCACGACTATCGCACCGCGCTGACCGCCTTCGACCGCGTCGCGAAGGAAGCCCCCGACGCCGAACTGCGCGCCGCCGCTTATTATTGGGCCGCCCGTGCCGCGATGGCGGCCGGCGAACCCGCCTCGGTCCAGCCGCGCCTGCGCGCCGCCGCGGGCAATGAGGAAACCTTCTACGGCATGCTCGCCGCCGAAACGCTCGGCCAGCCGCAGAGCAGGAGCGGTGTCCGCGCCGACCGCAGCGCCTGGCGCGCGCTCGAGGAACAGCCCAATGTCCGCGCCGCGATCGCACTGACCGAGATCGGCGAGGACAAATATGCCGATGAAGTGCTGCGCCACCAGGCGCGCATCGGCAGCGCCGAACAGCATGAACAGCTGATCAGCATCGCCAACGCGCTCAGCCTTCCCGAAACCCAGCTCTATCTCGCGCACAACACGCCGCAGGGCCGCAAGCTCGCCGCCGCGACGCGCTATCCGCAGCCCAAATGGGAACCCAATGGCGGCTGGCGGGTCGATCCCGCGCTCGTCTTTGCCCACACACTCCAGGAATCGCGCTTCCAGCGCACCGCGGTCAGCGGCGCGGGCGCGATGGGGCTGATGCAGGTCCGCCCCGGCACCGCGCGCGACCTCGCACGCTGGAACGGCGATGCATCGGGACCCGGCGATCTCAAGACCCCCGCGGTCAACATGGACTTCGGCCAGCGCTACCTCGAATATCTCAGCCGCGACGGTTCGACCGGCGGCCAGCTGCCCAAGGTCATCGCCGCCTATAATGCCGGCCCCGCGCCGATCGCGCGCTGGCAGACCGAGGTCCGCGACCAGGGCGATCCCCTGCTCTACATCGAATCGATCCCCTATTGGGAAACACGCGGCTATGTCGGCATCGTGCTGCGCAATTACTGGATGTACGAAGCGCAGCAGGGCAAGCCGTCGGTCAGCCGCGCCGCGCTGGCGCAGGGCCAATGGCCGCGCTTCCCCGACAGCAAGGATCGCACCCGCCTGACCTATGCCGGCGGGCTGACGAATGCCGATTGACGAAAGTCTCGAATTCAAACCGGTCCATATCGCGGTCCTGACGATCTCCGACAGCCGCGGTATCGAGGACGACCGGTCGGGCGACACGCTCGTCGACCTGCTCACCGGTGCGGGCCACATCCTCGCCGACCGGGCGATCATCAAGGACGAAAAGTCGCTGATCGTCTCGCGGCTCCACAATTGGATCGACAATCCCGAAGTCGATGTGGTGATCACCACCGGCGGCACTGGAGTCACCGGCCGCGACGTGACGCCCGAGGCGCTGCATATGCTCGATGGCAAGGACATCCCGGGCTTCGGCGAACTGTTCCGCTGGCTCAGCTATCAGACGATCGGCACCTCGACGATCCAGTCGCGCGCCTGCGCCGTGGTCGCGCGCGGCACCTACATCTTCGCGCTCCCCGGTTCGACCGGCGCGGTCAAGGACGCGTGGAACGGCATCCTTTCGACCCAGCTCGACAGCCGGCACAAGCCCTGCAACTTCGTCGATCTGATCCCGAGGTTGACGGAATAACAACCAAGCCCGGAACAGAAATGTTCTTCATTTGTTCCATCTGCCACGATATCCTCGCGCGGTGGAATCAAAACCCCTCCCCCCGACCCCCGGCCGCGGCGCGCCGACCAATCTTCGCCCCACCCGCACCGGCTCGCTCGCCCGCGAGGCCGATGGCGACTGGCTCGACGAGGCCGAGGCGATCGACGGCGAACCGCCGCGCCTGCGCACCATCGTCACCGTCGAGCATCCCAGGACGATCATCGCACGCAATACATCGCCCGACATCGGCTTCGACCGCTCGATCAATCCCTATCGCGGCTGCGAGCATGGCTGCATCTATTGCTTCGCGCGTCCTACCCACGCGTTTCACGACCTGTCGCCGGGGCTCGATTTCGAAAGCCGCCTCTTCGCCAAGCCCGACGCCGCCAAACTGCTCCGCGCCGAACTCGCCAAGCGCAATTACCGCGTCGCGCCGCTGGCGATCGGCACCAACACCGACGGCTATCAGCCGATCGAGCGCGAATGGGGCGTGACGCGCTCGGTGGTCGAGGTGCTCGCCGAAACGAAGCACCCGCTGCTCATCACCACCAAGTCCGACCGCCTGCTCCGCGATATCGACCTGCTCGCGGGCATGGCCAAGGACGGGCTGATCGGCGTCGCGGTGTCGGTGACCAGCCTCGATCCCGCCATCGCCCGCACGCTCGAACCGCGCGCACCGCACCCGCGCCGCCGCCTCGCCGCGATCCGCAAGCTGATCGATGCGGGGGTCCCGACGCAGGTCAATATTTCGCCGGTCATCCCCGCGATCACCGATCACGAGATAGAGGCGATCATGGCCGCGGCGGCCGACGCCGGCGCAATCCGCGCCTCCTACATCCTCGTCCGCCTGCCGCACGAGGTCGCGCCGCTGTTCCGCGCCTGGCTCGCGGCGCATTATCCCGACCGCGCCGACAAGGTGATGAACATGATCCGCGATATCCGCGGCGGCCGCGACAATGACCCCAATTTCGGCACGCGGATGAAAGGCACCGGCATATGGGCGGATCTCATTCGCGCCCGCGTCAAGCGCGCCGCGCGCGAACATGGCATGGACCGCAAATTCCCGGCCCTGCGCTGCGACCTCTTCCGCCCGCCCGAACGCGACGGGCAGATGGAGCTGTTCTAGGCCCCCACCAGCGACTTCAGCTTGTAATCCTTATAGTCCTCGCGCAGCTGGCGCTTGAGCAGCTTGCCCGTCGCGGTGTGCGGCAGGTCGTCGACGAAGATCACCTCGTCGGGCATCCACCATTTGGCGATCTTGTCGGCCAGATAGGCGGTCACGCTCGCCTCGCTCACCTCGGCCCCCGGCTTTTTCACCACCAGCAGCACCGGGCGCTCGTCCCACTTGGGGTGATAGACGCCGACCGCTGCGGCCTCCTGCACCCCCGGCGCGCCGAGCGCGGCATTTTCCAGCTCGATCGAGCTGATCCATTCGCCGCCCGACTTGATGACATCCTTGGCCCGGTCGGTGATCTGCATGACGCCGTCGGGGTGGATCAGCGCGACGTCGCCGGTGTCGAACCAGTCGTCGGCGTCGGTCGCATCCTCGTCGGCGCGATAATAGCGCTGGATGATCCACGGGCCGCGGATCTGCAGCCGCCCGCTCGTCTCGCCGTCGCGCGGCAGGATCTGGTCCTCGTCGTCGACGATCCGCAGCTCGACGCCGAAGGGCGGGCAGCCCTGCTTGGCGACATTGTCGACCTTTTCGTCGAAGCTCATCGCGTCCCAGTTCCACGGGCGCTTGCCCATCGTGCCGATCGGCGATGTTTCGGTCATGCCCCACGCGTGCGCGACCTCGATCCCGTCCTTCATGAAGCGCTCGATCATCGCGCGTGGGCACGCCGAGCCGCCGATGATGACGCGCGCCAGCTTGCCATAACCGATGCCCGTCTTGTCCATATGCGCGAACATCGCGATCCACACCGTCGGCACCCCGGCGCTGTGGGTGACGCCCTCGTCGTGCATCAGGTCGCACAGAACCTGCGCGTCATTGGTCGCCGAAAAGACGAGCTTCGCCCCCACCGTCGCGGCCGCGAAGGGGATGCCCCAGCTGTTGGCGTGGAACATCGGCACGATCGGCAGGATGACGCTGCGGTTCGACATGTCGAACACGTCGGGCTGGATTTCGGTGATCGCGTGGATGACGTTCGAGCGATGCTCGTAAAGCACACCCTTCGGATTGCCCGTCGTCCCGCTGGTGTAGCAAAGCCCGACCGGATCGCGCTCGTCGAGCTCTACCCATTCGAAACTGCCATCCTCGGCGTCGATCAGCTCGCGATAGCTTTTGTAATCGCCCTGCCCCGGTGCATCGAACAGGATGAAATGCTCGACCGTGGGCAATTGGCTCCGCAACCGCTCGACGATCGGCAGGAACATCGCATCGAACAGCAGCACGCGGTCGGCGGCATGGTTGATGATATAGACGAGCTGCTCGTCGAACAGCCGCGGGTTTACCGTGTGCAGCACGCCGCCAAGGCCCGCACTGCCGTACCAGCTGACGAGGTGATGGCCATGGTTCATCGCCAGCGTCGCGATGCGGTCGCCTTTGGTCAGGCCGAGCCGCGTCATCGCCGCCGCGAAGCGCCGGGCATCCTTGCCCACTTCGCCCCAGGTCGAGCGCGTCATGCTGCCGTCGGCCCAGCGCGACACGATCTCGCGCGACGCATGCTCGCGCGCGGCATGATCGATCAGGCTGGTGACAAGTAACGGCTGGCCTTGCATCGACATAGGGGCATCCTCTTATGGTGTTTCGCCTTGGATAAGGCGGCGAACGCCGGATGCGCAAGCCCTTGGCCTAGCTACGAACGCGAAAATCCTTCGGAGGCACCAGCGACAGCTTCGGCGCCGCGATCCCCGCCACCGTCTCGAGTCGCGCGACGAGATCGGGGTCGAGCGCGAAACGGCGGCCGAGGTTGATCTGGATATCGAGCCCCGTATCGGGGTCGGGCGTCGTCACGACAATCGTCCCGCGCGCATCCTCGCGCCGTTCGGCGAAGCGCGCGATCTCGGCGATCGCCTCGGCGGCTTCGACCCGGCATTCGAGCTGCAGCGCTGCGGTCGCCGCAATGTCGGCGAGCGGCTGCGCGCCGCGCACCGTCACGCGCGGCGTCTCTTCGCCTTCGAGCAGGTCGAGTTCGACCGACAACATCGCGCAGCCGCCATCGACCGCCAGCGCTTCCAATATCTTGCCCGCGCCCTCATCGAAGCAGCTCGACTGGAATTGCCCGCTACGGTCCGACAGCGTCAGGTTGAGGAAGCGATTGCCGCGCTGCGACATGCGCGGTCGCGCGCTTTCGACCATCGCCGCCATCATCATCGGGATGCGCGTCCCCGGCGTCATCGCGACATTGGCGCAGATATCGCCATAGCTGCGCGCGCCCCGCGCCGCGATGATCGTCTCGTAATTCTCGACCGGATGCGCCGAGAAATAGAAGCCGAAGGCATCTTTCTCGCGCGTCATCCGCTCGCCGAGCGTCCAGGGTTCGGCGGCCGGCAGTTGCAGCGCCGGGGCGATCGCGATGTCGCCGCCGAACAGTCCGCCCTGCCCCGTCGATCGTTCGTGCGCGCTGCTGTTGGCGCAGGCGAGCAAAGCCTCGGCCCCGGCAAAGGCTCGCGGCCGCTCGGGTTCGACCGGATCGAACGCCCCGCCCCCCGCCAGCGCCTCGATCTGGCGCCGGTTGAGCAGTTTCGGATCGATACGCCCGGCAAAATCGTCGAGGCTCGCAAAATCGCCATGCGCATGGCGTTCGGCGACCAACGCCTCCATCGCCTTTTCGCCGACGCCCTTGAGCGCGCCGAGCGCGTAGCGCACCGCGAGCCCCTCATCGCCCTGCCCGACCGAGAAATCGGCCTCACTGTCGTTGATCGACGGCGGCGCGATGCCGACGTTCAGCCGGCGCATGTCGTCAATGAAGATCGAAAGCTTGTCGGTCTGGTGGCTGTCGAACGACATCGATGCCGCGAAAAATTCGTGCGGATGGTGCGCTTTTAACCAAGCCGTCTGGTACGACAACAAGGCATAGGCCGCCGCATGGCTCTTGTTGAAGCCATAGCCCGCGAATTTGTCGATCAAGTCGAACAGCTCGTTCGCGGCCTTGGGCGCGATCTGGTTATGCTCGCCGCAGCCCGCAACGAAGGTCTCGCGCTGCGCGTCCATCTCGGCCTGGACTTTCTTGCCCATCGCGCGGCGCAAGAGGTCGGCGCCGCCGAGGCTGTAGCCGGCGAGGATCTGCGCCGCCTGCATCACCTGTTCCTGATAGACGAAGATGCCATAGGTTTCGGCGAGGATGCCCTCGAGCAGCGGGTGCGGATAGGCGATCGGCTCGCGCCCGTTCTTGCGCGCCCCGAACAGCGGGATATTGTCCATCGGCCCCGGGCGATAGAGCGCGACGAGCGCGATGATGTCGCCGAAATTGGTCGGCTTCACCGCCGACAGCGTGCGCCGCATGCCTTCGGATTCGAGCTGGAACACCCCGACCGTCTCGCCGCGCTGGAGCAGTTCATAAACCGCCGTATCGTCCCATGCGAGCGCGTCGAGATCGACGTCGATCCCGCGCAGCGCGAGCAGGCGCTTCGCCTCCTTGAGCACCGACAGCGTCTTGAGCCCGAGGAAGTCGAACTTCACCAGCCCCGCACTCTCGACATATTTCATGTCGAACTGCGTCACCGGCATGTCCGAGCGCGGATCGCGATAGAGCGGGACGAGCTGGTCGAGCGGCCGGTCGCCGATCACCACGCCCGCGGCGTGGGTCGAGCTGTGCCGCGGCAGGCCTTCGAGCTGGCGCGCCATGTCGAACAGGCGGCGGACCCCGTCGTCCTGCTTATATTCGGTCATCAGCTCGGCGACGCCGTTCAGCGCGCGTTCGAGCGTCCAGGGGTCGGTCGGATGGTTGGGAACCAGCTTCGCCAGCCGGTCGACCTGGCCATAGCTCATCTGGAGCACGCGCCCGGTGTCCTTGAGCACCGCGCGCGCCTTCAATTTACCAAAGGTGATGATCTGCGCGACGGTATCGCGGCCGTATTTCTCCTGCACATAGCGGATCACCTCGCCGCGCCGCGTTTCGCAGAAGTCGATGTCGAAGTCGGGCATCGACACGCGCTCGGGATTGAGGAAGCGCTCGAACAGCAAGCCAAGCTTCAAGGGATCGAGGTCGGTGATCGTCAGCGCCCAGGCGACGACGCTGCCCGCGCCCGACCCGCGCCCCGGCCCCACCGGAATATCATGCGCCTTGGCCCATTTGATGAAGTCGGCAACGATCAGGAAGTAACCGGGGAAGCCCATCTGGACGATGACCCCGACCTCGAAATCGAGCCGCTCGACATAGGCCTGCCGCTCTTCATCGGACAGATCGGCGATCAGCGCCAGCCGCGCCTCCAGCCCCGCTCGCGCGTCGGCGGCGAGCTGTGCCGCCTCGCCCTCGCGGTCGCCGGCGAGGCTCGGCAGGATCGGCGCGCGCTTGGGCGCCATGAAGGCGCAGCGCTGCGCGACCACCAGGCTGTTGCGCATCGCCTCGGGCAGGTCGCTGAACGCGTCCTCCATCGCCTCGGCGGGCTTCAGCCACGCCTCGGGGCTCGACACGCGCCGGTCCTCGCTCTCGACATAGGCCGATTGCGCGATGCACAGCATCGCGTCGTGCGCGGCGTGGAATTGCGGCTCGACGAACGACGCGGGGTTGGTCGCGACGATCGGCAGTGCGCGCGCATAGGCCATGTCGATCAGCGCCTTTTCGGCCGCCTTCTCCGCCGCATCGCCGCGCCGCGAGAGTTCGATGTACAGCCGCCCGCCGAACAGCGCCTCGAGCTGTTCGACATAATCTTCGGCGGCCGTCTTCTGCTCGCCCGCAAGCAGCCGCGCCAGCGCGCCCTCGCCGCCACCGGTCAGGCAGATCAGCCCGTCGGTGCGCCCCGCGAGCCTCGCAAAAGTGACATGCGGGTCCTGCTCGACCGGGCGCCCCAGATGCGCGTCGGACACGAGCGCGCACAGATTGTTATACCCCGTCTCGTCCTGCGCGTAGAGTGCGATCCAGTCGATCTGCGGCGCGCCATTGGCGAGCCGTGGTCCCGGCCGCGCGACGCTCAGGAAGATGCCGACGATCGGCTGGACGCCCGCGGCCTTGCACGCCTCGCCGAACGCCATCGCGCCATAAAGCCCGTTGCGGTCGCAGATCGCCACCGCCGGAAACCCGCGCTCGCGTGCGGCTTTCGCAATCGCCTTGGGGTCGATCGCCCCCTCCAGCATCGTGAAACTGGAAAAGACGCGCAGGGGAACGAAGGGGCTGTAGGCCATCGGAGGACGCTAGGCATATGTGACGATTCGGGGAAGGCCCGATACGGCCTTCGATCTTCATTTAATCGCGTCGCGCTCCGCCCATTTCCGCGCGATGACGGGCACAAGATATCCGATGGCGAAACCGATCGGCACGAGCAGCAGAACGCCCGTCCAACCGAAATTTTCGCGCACCACGAAATAGATGGCGAGCGAAACGCAGATGATCGCGAACTTCTTGAGGAATAGCCGCGTCGTGCGCTTCATTCCGGCCATCAGGGTACCCTTAGCCCAGCAATTCCTCGATCTCCTTGCGCAGCGCCTCGGGCTTCGTCGTCGGCGCGTGGCGCGACACCGTCTTGCCGTCGCGGTCGACGAGGAATTTGGTGAAGTTCCACTTGATCCCGCTGCCGAGCAGCCCGGTCTTTTCCTTCTTCAGATGCTTGAAGATCGGATCGGCATCGTCGCCATTGACGTCGATCTTGGCCATCAGTGGGAAGGACACGTCATAGGTCAGCGAACAGAAATTCTTGATTTCCTCGGCATCGCCCGGCTCCTGCGCACCGAACTGGTTGCACGGAAAGGCAAGGATTTCGAGCCCGCGGTCCTTATAGTCGCGGTACAATTCCTCCAGCCCCTCATATTGCGGGGTGAAGCCGCATTTCGACGCGGTGTTGACGATCAGCAGCACCTTGCCCCTGTAATCGGCCAGCGACTGCGTGCCGCCGCCCGGCAGCTTCGCGGAAAGATCATAAAGCGCCATTCTGCCCTCCCCTGATATCGATCATCGACACTTCGTCGGCGATGCGACCCTCCTGCAGTCGTAACACACGGTCCATACGCGCGGCGAGCCGTTCGTTGTGCGTCGCGACCAGCGCCGCCGAGCCATTGTCGCGCACCAGCGCGACGAACTGGTCGAACACCTTGTCCGACGTCGCCTCGTCGAGGTTGCCGGTCGGCTCGTCGGCGAGCACCAGCAGCGGCCGGTTCGCCAGCGCGCGCGCCACCGCGACGCGCTGCTGCTCGCCGCCCGACAGCTTGCTCGGCTTGTGATGCAGTCGCTCGGCCAGCCCCAGCCGGGTGAGCAGTTCTTCGGCGCGCGCCTCGGCCTCGGCCTGTTTCGCACCGCGGATCAGTTGCGGCAGCACGACATTCTCGATCGCGTTGAAATCGGGCAGCAGGTGGTGGAACTGATAGACGAAGCCGATCTTCTCGCGCCGCGTCCTGGTGCGTTCGCCCTGGTCGAAGCGCGTCGCATCCTCGCCGTCGATCATGATCTTGCCGCCGAAACCGCCTTCGAGCAGGCCAACGGCTTGCAGCAGCGTCGACTTGCCCGACCCCGAAGGGCCGAGCAGCGCGACGATCTCGCCCGGGCGCAGCCGCGCGTCGATGCCGCGCAGCACGTCGATGCGCGCGCCGCCCTGCTCGAAATGGCGCGTCAGCGCGACGAGTTCGAGGATATTATTCATAGCGCAGCACCTGCACCGGATCGGTATTCGCCGCCTTGAACGCGGGATAGAGCGTCGCGAGGAAGCTGAAGACGATCGTCATGATCGCGACGACGGCAATCTCGACCGGGTTCGGCTTCGACGGCAATTCGGTGAGGAAGCGGACCGAAGGGTCCCACAGATTCTGGCCGGACAAATAGCCGATGCCGTTCAATATCCCCTTGCGGAAGTACAGCGCGACAAAGCCGAGGATCAGCCCGACCACCGTACCCCCGACGCCGATCGCCACGCCGATCGCGACGAAGATGCGCAGTACCGAATCGCGCGGCGCGCCCATCGTGCGGATAATCGCGATGTCGCGCGTCTTGGCGCGCACCAGCATGATCAGCGACGACACGATGTTGAACGCGGCGACCAGGATGATCAGCGACAGAATGACGAACAGCGCGACGCGCTCGACCTCCAGCGCCTCGAACAGGCTGCTGTTGGTCGATCGCCAATCGGACACGACCGCGCGCGAAGCCAGCTTTTCGGCAAGCGGCGTCAGGATTTCGCCGACCCGGTCTGCATCCTCTGTCTGCACCTTGATGAGCCCGATCTGGTCGCCAGTGAGCAACAACAGCTGCGCATCGGCCATAGGCATGATGATATAGGTCTTGTCGAAGTCATATACCCCGATCTCGAAGATCGCACCGACGGTATAGCTGATTTCGCGCGGCACGGTGCCAAAGGGGGTCGAGCGTCCGGCGGGATTGATGATCGTGATCTGCGATCCGACGTTGGCGCCCAGGTTGCGCGCCAGTTCGGATCCCAGCGCGACCTCGCCCGACCCGTCGGTCAGGCGATTGAGATTGCCCTGCAGCACCTCGCCCTGCAGCACGTCGTTCTTGCGAATGTCGTCGACCAGCATGCCGCGCACCGCGATACCCTCGACCCGGCCGTTGAAGGTGGCGAGCAGCGGCTGTTCGATGATCGGCGTCGCCGAGGTCACCCCCGGCGTCGCGCGCACCTCCTTCAGCACGTCGCGCCAATTGTCGATGCGCCCGCCGAAGCCCTGCACCACCGCATGGCCGTTGAGCCCGACGATCTTGTCGAACAGCTCGCCGCGCACCCCGTTCACGACGCTCATCACGATGACGAGCGCCGCAACGCCGAGCGTCACCGCGGTAAAGCTGAACGCCGCGGCGACGAAGATGAAACCCTCGCCGCGATGCGGAAGCAGATAGCGTTTGAAGATGGTGCGTTCATAGGGACGCAGGATCATAGGGTCGGTCCGCGAAACGCGCTGGAATAGGCGGTCATAGCGCCGCTTTAGGGCGCGCCCGGGGTGCTGGCAATGGGCGCTTTGGCGCGAAAGGGTCTGCGAATGATTCGCAAAATCTGTTGCCCATCGGCCACAGGGCACTGGAAAAGCATCGCAACCTGCCTGCCAGAGGGTGACAAGCCGCCTCCGGGAGCCTAGCCCGATGACTTCTGGATCACGCGGCTAAAGGCCCGGTTTCAGGGAGTGTGGACGCTTCGCCTCGTCCACGCAAAGGGGGATGGCGGTAGTTCGTCACAGGCGCCCGGGTCTCGATATCGAGGCCCGGGCGTTGTGATTCCGGCGCGAAGCGCCGTCCTCGCGAAGGCGGGGATCTAATTCAACCTTCAGATTCGCTGATATCCTCGAGCATGTCGGTATCGAGCACGCGCACCCGCCCCTGTTCGAGCGAGATGACCCCCGATTCTTCCCAGCTTCGAAGCTGCCGGTTGATATGTTCGCGGCTCATCCCCGCGAAATTTCCGAGTTCGGTCTGGCTGAGTTCGACGCGGTGCGTCGTCTCGACGCTGTCCTTGCGAATCAGGCGCTTGAGGTAGCGCGCGAGCCGCGGCCCCGACGCATAGGCGCGGTCGCTTTCGATCGTCTGGTCGGCGGTGCGCAGCCGCCGCGCGAGTTGCTGCATCAGCGACCAGGCAAAATCGGGATGGCTGGTCACGAAATCGCGCAGCGCATTGCGACCGAGCTGGAGCGCGCTGCCCGCACTTGTTGCGGTGACCGAGGCGGTGCGCTCACCGCCGTCAAGCAGCGCGATCTCGCCCAGCACCGCGCCGGGCTCGGCATAGGCGAGCACGATCTCGCGCCCGCCGGCGGTCAGCATCGACACGCGCGCCGTCCCTTCGGTCAGGATCAGCATCATGTCGCCGGGATCGCCTTGGACGAGCAATTCCTTGCCCTTGGCGAAATTGATCTGCACCGCGCGGCTCGCGATGTCCGCCCAATCCTCGACTGACAGACCGGAGAATATGCTTTCGGGGCCCTGAAGCGCAGCGAGTTTCGCGTGATCCATAAGCCCCTATTCCCCTGTTACACCAGCCGGCTGTGCTTGACCGCCGCTTCGATGAACCCGGCGAACAGCGGATGCGGATCGAAGGGTTTGGATTTGAGTTCCGGGTGGAACTGCACGCCAATGAACCACGGATGGTCCGGCCTTTCAACGATTTCGGGCAGCATGCCGTCGGGCGACATGCCCGAAAAAACCAGCCCGCCATTTTCGAGCCGGTCGCGATAGGCACCGTTGACCTCATAGCGGTGGCGGTGGCGCTCGCTGATCTCGTTCGCACCATAGACCGCCGCGACATGGCTGTTCGGCGACAGTTTCGCCTCATAGGCGCCGAGCCGCATTGTGCCGCCCAGGTCGGTGTCGGCGCCGCGTTGCTGCAGCCCCTCGGCGCTCATCCATTCGGTGATCATGCCGACCACCGGTTCGTCGGTCTTGCCGAATTCGGTGCTCGATGCCGCGGCGATGCCGCTGGTGTTCCGCGCGCCCTCAATGCACGCCATTTGCATGCCGAGGCAGATGCCGAAGAAGGGCACACCCCGCTCGCGCGCAAAGCGCACGCTCGAAATCTTGCCCTCGGACCCGCGTTCGCCAAAGCCGCCGGGGACGAGGATACCGTGCAGCGGCTCGAGATTTTCGGCGAGATTGCCGTCTTCCTCGAACATCTCGGCGTCGAGCCAGCGGATATTGACCTTCACGCGGTTCGCCATGCCGCCATGGACCAGCGCTTCGTTCAGCGACTTATAGGCATCGGGCAGCGACACATATTTGCCGACGACGCCGATCGTGACCTCGCCTTCGGGGTGCTGCTTGCGATCCATGATGTCGTACCAGCGCGACAGGTCGGGATCGGGCGCGTCGTGGATGCCGAAGGCGCGCAGCACTTCGCCGTCGAGTCCTTCGCCATGATATTGCACCGGCACCGAATAAATGCTGTCGGCGTCGAGCGCGGGGATCACCGCTTCCTTCCGCACGTTGCAGAATTGCGCGATCTTGGCGCGCTCGCCTTCGGGCAGCGGCTTTTCGCAGCGGCAGAGCAGGATGTCGGGCTGGACGCCCAGCGACGCGAGTTCGCGCACGCTGTGCTGCGTCGGCTTGGTCTTGAGCTCGCCCGCGGCGGCGATGTACGGCACCAGTGTGACATGGACCGACAGCGTCTTGTCGCGCCCCTCTTCGTTGCGCAATTGGCGGATCGCCTCGATGAACGGCAAGGATTCGATGTCGCCCACCGTACCGCCGATCTCGCACAGAACGAAATCGAGGTCGTCGGTTTCGGCGCGCGCAAAGGCCTTGATCGCGTCGGTGACGTGCGGGACGACCTGCACCGTCGCGCCCAGATAATCGCCGCGGCGTTCCTTGGTGATGATCTGCTGATAGATGCGGCCCGAGGTGACATTATCGCTCTGCCGCGCCGCAACGCCGGTGAAGCGCTCATAATGGCCGAGGTCGAGGTCGGTCTCGGCGCCGTCGTCGGTCACATAGACCTCGCCGTGCTGATAGGGCGACATCGTGCCCGGATCGACGTTGAGATAGGGATCGAACTTCCGGATGCGGACGCGATAGCCACGCGCTTGCAGCAAGGCGGCAAGACTTGCCGCCATCAAACCTTTGCCAAGCGAGGAGACCACGCCGCCGGTGATAAAAATGAACCGCGCCATGGGAGGAAAGACTTACTCAACAGGAGGGGGACGGCGCAAGCCGTCGAATCGCACCGCTCGGAAATAATTCCGAACGGCGATGACGAGCGCCGCTAGGCGCCGCCGCTATTTCTTGGCGGGAGCGGCCGGTGCGGCCGGAGCCGCGTCGGCCTTGGCCGCTGCCGCCGCGGCGGCCAGCGGATCGTCGCTCGGCAAGGTCTGCGCCGGGGCGCCGGTCGCGGGCGCCGGAGCGGTCAGGCCCGAGGTGCCGCCGCTCGCCGGCTGCGCCGATTTCGACAGCGAAGTGTCGAGGGTCGAACTGCCACCCGAACCGCCGACCGACGCCATCGCCGCAAGGACGATCGACAGGCCGACGAACGCGGTTGCGAGGATCGTGGTCGCGCGCGTCATGAAATCGGCTGCGCCGCGCGCCGAGAGCAGGCCCGCCGGGCTGCCACCGACGCCAAGCCCGCCACCTTCCGACTTCTGCATCAGGATGACCGCGATCATCGCGGCCGCCACGACGGCCTGGACGACGAGCAGGAAGGTGAAGAGGTTCGACATCGATAATTCCCGGAAAATGGCAGGGCCGGCATGCGGCCGATCTGGCGGCCCACATAGAGAGGACAGGCGCTTTCTTCAACCCGCGACGGACGCGCGCAAACAAGCACGTCGCCCGTGCGAAGGCGGGAGCCGCGATCGGTTCAGCAGCGGCGGCGTAAATGGGCCCCGACGGCCCCAGCCTGCACAGGGGGGCGCGATGGGTTTTTAGAGCCCCGTCCCCGCCGCCACGATCGGCAGGAACTTGCCCGCAGTCAGGCTCGCGCCGCCGACCAGCGCACCATCGACGTCGCCCGCGCCGAGCAATTCGGCGGCATTGTCACCATTGACCGACCCGCCATAAAGCAGCCGCAGCACGTCCGATCCCGTACCGATCCGTTCGGACAGCGCGGCGCGGATCGATCCGTGCATCGCCGCGACATCCTCGGTCGTCGGGACCAGCCCGGTGCCGATCGCCCAGATCGGCTCATAGGCGATGGCGAGCCGCATTGGATCAAAGCTTTCGGGCAGCGATTCCCGCACCTGCGCCAGCACATGGTCGATCGCGCCGCCCGATTCGCGCACCTCGCGCGGCTCACCCACGCACAGGATGACGTCGAGCCCGGCGGCGAGCGCGGCCTCGGCCTTCGCCTTCACATCGGCATCGCTCTCGCCGCAGCCCTCGCGGCGCTCGCTGTGCCCGACGATCACCAGCCGCGCGCCGACATCGACCAGCATCGTCGCGGCGACCGATCCGGTGAAGGCGCCCGATGCGGCGCTGTGACAATCCTGCCCGCCGACCGCCGCACCCGGTGCAGCCGCGACCATCGCGCCGATCAGCGTGAACGGCGGGCACAGCGCGACGTCGACCGCCGCATGCTCGGCGGCGCCGGCAAAGATCGCCCGCGCTTCGGCCAGCGACTCCGTCACGCCGTTCATCTTCCAGTTGCCGACCACATATTTCCGCCGCGCCATCGCCATTCCCTCTTGCTGTTGTTCCGGTTGCGACGGCCCTAGCGGCGGCCGGCGCCGATAGGCAAGACACGGCTGTGCGGCGCGGCGGCGCTTTCCCGCCTTGATGCCGCTCGCTCACCCGCCTAAAGCCGCACCCAATTGCGCGCCCGCGCATCCATTCGAAAGATTGCCCGCTCGATGATTACCGCGATCCGCAACCTGTTTTCCTCCGTGCTCGGCAAGATATTGGCGCTCGCCTTCGTCGCGCTGATCGGCCTCATCATGGTACTCGGCGACGTCACGAACAATTCGCCCTTTTCCGGCGGGGTCGGCGGCACCAATGTCGCGCGCGTCGGCAATACCGACATCGGCTATGTCGAACTGCGCGACCGGGTGCGCGGCGCTTTTGAACAGGCGCGCCGCGACCAGCCCGGGCTGACGATCGAGGCCTTTATCGAGGCCGGCGGGATGCAACAGACGCTCGACCAGATGATCGACGGCATTGCGTTCAGCCAATATGCGGATTCGCTCGGTTTCGGGATCAGCAAGCGCCTGGTAGACGGCCGCATCGCCGACCTGCCGGTGTTCAAGGGTGTGTCGGGCAATTTCGACAAGACAGTGTTCGACGCCTTCCTGCGCCAGAACAATATCACCGAAGCCGCGCTGCGCGCCGATATCGCACAACAGATTTACGCCGAACAGCTCGCGGTTCCGGTCGGCAGCATGCCGCGTGTCGCTCCGGGCATGGCGCAGCCCTATGCCGCGCTGCTCCTCGAACGGCGCGAGGGTCAGGCGACCTATATCCCGTCGAGCAGCTTCGCACCCGCCGCCGACCCCGGCGACGCGGTGCTCCAGAAATATCTGGCGGCGAATCGCGCCCGCTTCAGCATCCCCGAGCGCCGCGTCCTGCAATATGCAGTGTTCGACCGCAGCGCCGCACCGGTCGTAGCGGTCACCGACAAGGAAATCGCCGACATCTACAAGGCGAATGCCGCACGCTTCGCCGCCAGCGAGACGCGCCGCTTCGCGCAGGTGATCGCGCCCGACCAGGCGACCGCGAACAGCATCGCGACCAAGGTCCGCGGCGGCTCCACGATCGCCGCCGCCGCGCAGGCCGCCGGACTCACCGCCGGCTCGTCGGGCGACGTCACCCAGACCGCCTATTCGGGCATGACCAACAGCGCCGCCGCCAAGACCGCCTTCGCCGCCAAACGCGGCGACATTCTCGGCCCGACGCAGACCGGCCTTGGCTGGACCGTCGCGCAGGTCGAGGCGATCACCGCAACCCCCGCGAAGACGCTCGCCGATGCGACTCCCGGAATCCGCGCCCAGCTCGAAAAGGCCAAGGCGGACGAGGCGATCATCAATTTCTACAACGACATCCAGGACGCGGTGAACGAAGGCGTGTCGATCGACGAGATCATCACCGACCGCAAGCTCAAGCTCACCGAGACCCCGGCGCTGCTACCCAGCGGCCGCGCCCCGTCGCAGCCCGCCTTCGCGCTCCCGGCCGAACTCGCTCCGATGATCGCCCAGGCGTTCCAGGGCAGCGACGAGGGCGAATCGCACCTTGCGACGCTCGTCGAGAATGAGAAATTCGCTATCTATTCGGTGAAGTCGGTGGTCGCCGCCGCACCGCCGCCCTTCGCGCAGATCCGCGGCGACCTGCTTGCCGACTGGAAACTCGCGCAGGGACAAAAGATCGCCCGCGACAAGGCGCGCGCGATCGTCAAGGCGGTCGATGGCGGCCAAGGCTTCGCCGACGCGGTGCGTGCCGCCGGGCCGAATATCGGCAGCGCCCAGACGATCGGCGGCGTTCGCGGCCAGCTCGGCGCGGGCGGCCAGCAAGTGCCCCCCGAACTCGCCCTGCTCTTCTCGATGGCGCCGAACAGCGTCAAGACGCTCGAAATCCCGGGCAACCGGGGCTGGATGGTCATCGCGCTCGGCAAGGTCAATCGCCCCGATCCCAAGTCGATCGAGCCCGAGCGCGTCGCCGCGATCGCCAATCCGCTCGGCCCCGCCTTCGGCAACGAGCTCGTCACCCAGATGATGCAGGAAGCCCGCAAGCGCGTCGGGGTCGAACTCAACCAGAAGCTGATCGACCAGCTGCGCAAGGAACTGACCGGCGACACCCCGGTCACCGAATAAGGGTGAGCCTCGAAGGAAGGGCAGCTGCGCTCGAAGCGCTCGCCGGCGGCCGCGGCGCGGTCGTCTGGCAGCGGCTGATCGCCGACGTCGAAACCCCGGTGTCGGCGGCGCTCAAGCTCATCGAGCCCGGCCGCGGCGACTGGGTGCTCGAATCGGTCGAAAGCGGCGAGACGCGCGGCCGCTACAGCCTGCTCGGCCTCGATCCCGACCTGATGTTCGAGGTGCGCGGCGATGCCGCGCGCATCAACCGCAGCTGGCAAAAGGACCGCGACGCCTTCGCCCCCGTCGCCGCCCCGGCGCTCCAGGCGCTGCGCGACCTCGTCGCCGAATGCCGCTTCGACGTCCCCGACGCGTTACCGAAGGCGCTCGCGACGCTCGTCGGCTTTTTCGCCTATGAAACCTTCGGGCTCGTCGAACGCATCCCGCGCGCGCCGGGGGGCGGGCTCGGCCTGCCCGACATGATATTCGTGCGCCCGACGGTGATCCTCGTCTTCGACCGGCTCGCCGACGAGCTTTTCCTGATCGCGCCGCTGTGGCCCGACGACGTCACCCCGATCGACCGGGCGATCGACACCGCGGGCGAAAAGCTCGACGCCATCGCCGCGCGCCTCGCAAGCGCCAATCCGCACGGCACGCGCGCCACGACGCTGACCGATCCCGGCGCGATCGCCGCCAATCCGGCCACCAGCCCCGCGCGTTTCGCCGAGATGGTCGCGGCCGCGAAGGATTATATCGCGGCGGGCGACATCTTTCAGGTCGTGCTGTCGCAGCGCTTTTCGACCCCGTTCGAGCTGCCGCCCTTCGACCTCTATCGCGCGCTCCGCCGCATCAACCCCTCGCCTTTCCTCTACTTCCTCGACCTGCCCGGATTCGCGCTGATCGGCTCGTCGCCCGAAATCCTCGTCCGCGTCCGCGACGGCGAGATCACGATCCGCCCGATCGCCGGCACCCGCCCGCGCGGCAAGACGAGCGCCGAGGACGCCTATAATCGCGAAAGCCTGCTCGCCGATCCCAAGGAGCGCGCCGAGCATCTGATGCTGCTCGACCTCGGCCGCAACGACGTCGGCCGCGCGGCCGTCGGCGGCAGCGTGACGGTGACCGACAGCTATACGGTCGAATTCTACAGCCATGTGATGCACATCGTGTCGAACGTCATCGGCCGCATCGCCCCCGACAAGGATGCGATCGACGCGCTCTTCGCGGGTTTCCCGGCGGGCACGGTCAGCGGCGCACCCAAGGTACGCGCCTGCCAGATCATCGCCGAGCTCGAAGCCGACGCGCGCGGACCTTATGCGGGCGGCGTCGGCTATTTCTCCCCCGACGGCAATATGGACAGCTGCATCGTGCTGCGCACCGCGATCGTCAAGGACGGCGAAATGCACGTCCAGGCCGGCGCCGGCATCGTCGCCGACAGCGACCCAGCCTACGAACAGCGCGAATGCGAGGCCAAGGCGGGCGCGCTCTTCGCCGCCGCGCGCGAGGCGGTGCGGCTCGCCGGAACGCCGGGCTACGGCCAGTGAAACGCCGCGCGGCGCTCCTCCTGGGCGCCGTCGCGATCATCGCCGGCAGCTATGTCGCGCTGAACCGCGACGAGGCCGCGCGCCCCGCAAAGCCCCGCCTTTCCTCGGCGTGCAAACCCGTCACCTTCGATAGCAAGCGCTTCACCATATGCACCGCGGTTCCCGGCAAGCACCGCATCACGACAAGGATCACCGGCTCGAACGGTGTCATCTATCGCGGCTTTTCGGGTCTTGCCGAGGATGTCGATCCCGCGACCGTCGCCTTCGCGGTCAACGGCGGCATGTACGACAACGGCAGCGAGCCCATCGGCTATTATGCGCAAGATGGCCAGCGCCTCTACCCGCTCAACACGCGCGACGGCGGCGGCAATTTCTACCTCAAACCCAATGGCGTCTTTTTCGGCGATACCGACGGCGACTGGAAGGTGATGACCAGCGACGATTTCGCGACCAAGGTCAGCCAGCGCCCGACCTTCGGCACCCAATCGGGTCCGATGCTGCTGGTGGACGGCAAGCTCAATCCCCAAATCTCGCCCGACGGGACGTCGCTCAAAATCCGCAACGCGGTCGGCGTCGACGCCGAAGGCCGCGCGCATTTCGTTATTTCGGACGAGCCCGTCTCCTTCGGCACCCTTGCCGCGCTGATGCGCGACCATGCGAAGACAAGCGACGCGCTCTTCCTCGACGGCACCGTCTCGGCGCTCTGGGATCCCGCCACCGGCCGCATCGACGGCCGCTACCCGCTCGGCCCGCTCATCCTTGTCACCCACCGCGCACCGGACTAGCGTCGCCCCATGCTCAAATTCATCGCGCCCCTCGCCCTGCTCTTCGCAGCCGCCGCCCCAAATCATGCTTACGCGCAAGTCGAAGGCGCCGCCGAAGCCGATGCGATCCTCAAGGATTTCACTTTCGCGACCGGCGAGAAACTGCCCGAGCTCAAGCTCCACTATACCACGCTCGGCACGCCGCAGCGCGACAAGGCGGGCCATGTCATCAATGCCGTGATGATCCTCCACGGCACCGGCGGGACGGGGAAGCAATTCTTCCAGCCGCAGTTCGCGAACGAGTTGTTCGGCCCCGGCCAGCCGCTCGACACGTCGAAATATTATGTGATCCTTCCCGACAATATCGGCCATGGCGGCTCGTCGAAGCCGAGCGACGGGCTGCGGATGAAATTCCCGAAGTACGACTATGCCGACATGGTCGCCGCGCAGCACCGGCTGCTCACCGAAAAGCTCGGGGTACAGAAGCTGAAGCTCATTCTCGGCACCTCGATGGGCTGCATGCACGCCTTCGTCTGGGGCGAAACATACTCCGGCTTCGCCGAACGCCTCGCCCCCTTCGCCTGCCTGCCGGTCGAGATCGCGGGCCAGAACCGCATGTGGCGGACGCTGTCGATCGACGCGATCAAGGCCGATCCGCTGTGGCAGGACGGTAATTACAGCCAGCCGCCGACGTCAGGCCTGCGCACCGCCGCCGCGCTCAGCATGATCGCGGGTGCCAATCCCTATGCGCTGCAGGCGCAATATCCGACCCGCGAAGCCGCCGAAAAATATAAGGATGAAGCCTTCGCGCGCATTTTCGGCCGCAACGACGCCAACGACACCATCTACCAGCTCGAAAGCTCGCGCACCTATAATCCCTCGGCCGATCTCGAAAAAATCACCGTGCCCGTCCTCTGGATCAACAGCGCCGACGATTTCATCAACCCGCCGCTCTACGGCATCACCGAAAAGGCCGCGCCGCGCATGCCGCGCGCGAAATTCATCCTGATCCCGGCAAGCCCCGAAACCAAGGGCCACAGCACCCACACCTGGGCGAAATTTTGGAAGGACGATCTGGCCAGGCTGATGGCGGAGTAGCCATTCTGTTCACTCGTCACCCCCGCGTAGGCGGGGGTCCAGCTGGATTCCCGCCTTCGCGGGAATGACGAAGCTGGGTTTGCTTCCCAAAAAGCTTCTATCCCTTCCCCCACCCCCGCAAAACCATTACGGCGCAACCCCATGATCCTCGTCATCGACAATTACGACAGCTTCACCTTCAACCTCGTTCATTATCTGATCGAGCTGGGGGCCGAGGTGCGCGTCGAGCGCAACGACGCGCTCACCGCCGCCGGAGCGCTCGCGACGGGAGCCGAGGCGATCCTGATCTCGCCCGGCCCCTGCACCCCCAATGAAGCCGGGATCAGCCTCGACCTCGTCGCCGCCTGCGCCGACGCGGCGCGCCCGCTGCTCGGCGTCTGCCTCGGCCATCAGGCGATCGGCCAGCATTTCGGCGGCACAGTGCAGCGCGGGCACCTGATGCACGGCAAGACCTCGCCCGTCTGCCACGACGGCAGCGGGCTGTTCACCGGCCTGCCCTCGCCGCTCACCGCGACGCGCTACCACAGCCTCGAGGTCGTCGACATTCCCGCCAGCCTCGTCATCAACGCGACCAGCGACGACGGCGCGGTGATGGGCTTCCGCCACGCCGAACTGCCGATCCACGGCGTGCAGTTCCACCCCGAAAGCATCGCCACCGAACATGGCCATGCGATGCTGGCCAATTTCATGGCCGCCGCTGGCCTGCCGGTGCGCGAGCGCACCGCCGCATGAGCCGTTTCGGTCCGTTTCCCGACCCCACCGGCCTGCTCGCGCACGACGAGGCCGAGGCGGCCTTCGCGACGATGCTCGACGGCGGCGGCAGCGATGACGATATCGCCGCCTTCCTCGCCGCCCTCGCCGAACGCGGCGAGACGATGGTCGAAATCGCCGCCGCGGCACAGGCGATGCGCGACCGGCTGATCCCGATCGACGCCCCCGCGGGCGCGATCGACGTCTGCGGTACCGGCGGCGACGGCCACCACACGCTCAACGTCTCGACCGCGGTATCGATCGTCGTGGCTGCGTGTGAGGTTCCTGTCGCAAAACACGGAAATCGGGCCGCTTCTTCGAAATCGGGTGCCGCCGATACGCTCGAGGTCCTCGGCCTCGACATGGAGCGCGCCGGGCGCCAGGCCGAAGCGACGCTCGCCGATCTCGGCATCTGCTTCCTCTTCGCCGCCAACCATCATCCGGCGATGAAGCGCATCCAGCCGATCCGCACCCGGCTCGGCCGCCGCACCATCTTCAACCTGATGGGTCCGCTCGCCAATCCGGCGCGCGTCACGCGCCAGCTCATCGGCATCGCGCGTCCCGCCTATGTCCCCGTCTATGCCGAGGCGCTGCACCGGCTCGGCACCGAACATTCGCGCGTCATTTCGGGCGACGAGGGCATCGACGAACTCTCGCTCGCGGGCGGCAACGAGGTCGCGGTGGTCACCCCCGCCGGCGTCGTCATGCAGCGCAGCGTCGCCGCCGACGCGGGGCTGCCGTCGCATCCAATCGCGGCGATCCGCGGCGGCGATGCCGTGCATAATGCCAAGGCGCTGCGCGAACTGCTTCAGGGTGCTCCCGGCGCCTATCGCGACGCCGTGCTCTATAACGCCGCCGAAGCGCTCGTCGTCGCCGGCGCCGCCGATACGCTGGTCGATGGCGTCGAGGAAGCCGCCGAGGCGATCGACAAGGGCCTCGCCAACGCGCTGCTCAATTGCTGGATCGCCTATAAATGAACAAGCTCACGCAAATCCTCGCGACCAAGGCCGAAGAAGTCGCCGAGCGCCGCCAGTCGCGCAGCATCACCGATCTCGACGGCATCGACGCCGGCCCGGTGCGCGGTTTTCACGCCGCCTTGCAGGCGAAGATCGACGCCGGTCAATTCGCGCTGATCGCCGAAATCAAGAAAGCTTCGCCCTCCAAAGGACTGATTCGTGAGGATTTCGATCCCGCGAGCCACGCCCGCGCCTATGAAGCCGGCGGCGCCGCATGCCTGTCGGTGCTCACCGACGCGCCCTATTTTCAGGGGCATGAGGAATTTCTCATCGCCGCGCGCACCGCCTGCACCCTCCCCGCGCTGCGCAAGGATTTCATGATCGATCCCTGGCAGGTCGCCGAGGCGCGCTCGATCGGCGCCGATGCGATCCTGATCATCGTCGCCGCACTCGACGATGGCGCGATGCGCGAGATCGAGAGTGCCGCGCTGGAACGCGGCATGGACGTGCTCGTCGAAGTCCATGACGAGGTCGAACTCGAACGTGCGCTGACGCGGCTCCACTCACGGCTGATCGGCGTCAACAACCGCGACCTGCGCAGCTTCGAAACCGACCTCGCGGTCACCGAACGCCTCGCAAAGCTGGTTCCCGCCGGCACCTTGCTCGTCGGCGAAAGCGGCATCGCCACCCACGCCGACTGCCAGCGCCTCGCGGCAAGCGGCGTGAACAGCTTCCTCGTCGGCGAAAGCCTGATGCGGCAGGAAGATGTGACCGCAGCGACAAAGGCTTTGCTTGAGGGGTAAGTACCCTGAATAATCTCACGCAAAGGCGCAAAGAAGAAATATCTCACACAAAGACACGAACAGGGCAGTTTTCGACAGCGTCTTTGGTCCTTTGGCCTGTCACCCATTATTTTTGCCGGACATTGTCCGGCCATAGCAAAGGCAACGGCGCTTTAAGGCGCGACAGTGCGATCGCAAACTCCCCTCTTCGTTTCTTTATGCGAGATCCGCTTTCTTTTCTTCGCGCCTTCGCGCCTTTGCGTGATATATTGAAGACCAGCACGGTCCCGCCGCCTTGCGCTTCGCGGGGCTTCCGTTCCGACATTTGTGCCTTGCCATAATCGACCCATCTTGCTTCGCTCCGCAGCATGACGCTCAAACCGACTCATCTCGACGACAGCGGCGCCGCGCATATGGTCGATGTCGGCGCCAAGCCCGCAACGCAGCGCCGCGCGGTCGCCGGCGGCCGCATCACCATGTCGGCGGACGCGCTCGACGCGATCCGCAGCGGCAATGCGCCGAAGGGCGATGTGCTGTCGACCGCGCGCATTGCGGGCATCATGGGCGCCAAGCGCACCGCCGACCTCATTCCGCTTTGCCACCCGCTCGCGCTGACCAAGGTCGGCATCGAGTTCGAATGGCTGGGCGACGGGATCGCGGTCACCGCGACGGCGGCGACCACCGGCCCCACCGGGGTCGAGATGGAGGCGCTCACTGCCGCCTCGGTCGCGCTGCTGACGCTCTACGACATGGCCAAGGCGCTCGACCGCGCGATGATTCTCGGTGACATCCGCCTGCTCGAAAAGAGCGGTGGCCGCTCGGGCGACTGGCGCGCAGAATGAGCAAGCTGCTGCCGGTCGAAGAAGCGCAGGCGCGGCTTCTCGCGCTCCGCGCTCCGCTTGCGCCGGAAAATGTCGCCTTTTCCGAATCGCTTGGCCGCTATCTTTCAGAAGATGTCGTCGCGCGGCGCGACCAGCCTGCCGCGCCGCTGTCGGCGATGGACGGCTATGCGATCCGCTCCGCCGACCTTCCCGGCCCGTGGACGATCGTCGGCGAAACCCCTGCCGGCGCCGTGCCCGCCGCCGCCGTCGGCGCGGGGCAAGCGATGCGTATCTTCACCGGCGCAATGCTGCCCGAGGGCGCCGACACCGTCATCCTCCAGGAAGATGTCACCGCCGCCGACGGGCATCTCAAGCTCACCGGCAACAATCCCGGCTCGCGCGGCGCGCATATCCGCGGCCGCGCGAGCGACTTCGCGACCGGCGGCATACTGGTCCCTTGCGGTACCCGCCTCAATGCCGGCGCCATCGCTGCCGCCATCATGGGCGGCGGCGCGCAGCTCGCCGTCGGCCGGCAGCCGCGCGTCGCGATCCTCACGACCGGCGACGAACTTGTCCAGCCGGGCCGCGCGCTCGCTCCCGGGCAGATCCCCGACAGCAACGGCACGATGCTCGCGGCGATGCTCGCGCCCGAACCCGCCATCGTCACCATCCCGCTCCATGTCCGCGACGATCGCGAAACCTTGTCAAAGGTTTTGAAAGAGTTGGCGCGACGTCACGACGTCATCGTCACCGTCGGCGGCGCCTCGGTCGGCGATCATGACCATGTCCGCGGCGCGCTCGACGACGCGGGCGGCACCCTCGATTTCTGGAAGATCGCGATGCGCCCGGGCAAGCCGCTGATCGCCGGCACGATCGGCGACGCGCTGCTGCTCGGCCTCCCGGGCAATCCCTCATCGGCGTTCGTGACGGCGACCTTGTTCCTGCTCCCGCTGGTCCGCCACCTCGCGGGCGCGCGGTACCCGCTGCCCGAAATCCGCCGGGCCCCGCTCGCCGCAGCGCTCGGTCCCGGCGGTCAGCGCCGCGACTATCTGCGCGCACGCCTCGACAACGGCCTGCTCCGCCCCTTCGTCGGACAGGACAGCGGCCGCACCTTCCCGCTCGCAGAGGCCAACACGCTCGTCATCCGCGAGATTGGCGCCGCGCCGCGCGCCGCAGGCGAACCGGCGGATTATATCGACATCGCTTGACAAGTTCGCATCTGTTCCATTATCGTTCTCCTTATGTCCGAAACCGGCATCATGGAGAACGCCCGATGTTGACCGCCAAGCAGCATGAACTGCTCCACTTCATCCAGCAAAAGCTCGACGCGAGCGGCATCTCGCCGTCGTTCGAGGAGATGAAGGAGGCGCTGGGCCTCAAGTCCAAGTCGGGCATCCACCGCCTGATCAGCGCGCTCGAAGAACGCGGTTTCCTGCGCCGCCTCCCCAACCGCGCCCGCGCGCTCGAGGTCGTCAAGCTGCCCGACGGCGGCAAGGCCACCGTCAGCACCGATCGCGACAATGTCGTGCCGCTGCGCAAGCCCGCGCCGCAATTGAAGCCGATCGCCGCGAACGACATCATCGAGGTTCCGCTCCACGGCAAGATCGCCGCCGGCGTACCGATCGAGGCGTTCGAGGATCACAACCAGCTCGCGGTTCCCGCCGCGCTGCTCGGCGCGGGCGAACATTATGCGCTCGAAGTGTCGGGCGATTCGATGGTCGAGGCCGGCATTTTCGACGGCGACTATGCCCTGATCCAGAAGGTCAGCACCGCGCGCGAGGGCGACATCGTCGTCGCGCTCGTCGACGGGCAGGATGCGACGCTCAAATATTTCCGCCGCGAAGGCAAGATGATCCGCCTCGACCCCGCGAACAGCGCCTATGAGCCGCAGCGCTACGACGCCGCGCGCGTCATCGTGCAAGGGAAGCTGTCGGGACTGCTTCGTCGTTACCACTGACCTGTGGCGGGCGGCGCCACATATGGTCGTCGCCGGCGCCCAGCGACGTCGCCGCACGCGGGATCTCGCCCAGATATAGCGCCAGTCCTCCCGTCTGCGGCAGCGTATCGCGGTCGATCGTCAGCCAGCGCGCGACGCATTCGCGCGGCAGCCAGCGTTCGCTGATCACCACATCGGCCGCCGCGCAGGCCGCCGCCATCTCGCTCCCCTCAATTCGGTCGCGCCCGCGCGCCGCCATGATGACGCGCCCGTCCTGCGCCCAGCGACAAAAATCGCGGTTGCAAGTGACGTGGTCGAGGTCGGTCAGCGCCGCCAGCGGCGCATCGATGCCCGCTGCCTCGGCCACTGCATCGCGGACATAGTCGCCCGCGCGGTCGCGCAGTAGCGCATAGCTGCCGTCGGGCAGCGCCGCGGCGATATGCTTGCCGTCGCCGGTAACCAGCAAGTCGGGGCGCGGCTGCGCGAGCAGCACCGCCATGCCCAGGGCCAGCGGCATCGCCCCCGCCCAGCGCCAGCGCGTGCGCCAGAGCAGCAGCCATATCCCCCCGAAGACCGCGAGCCCGAACCCCCAGGGCGGAAACACCGGCAAGGTCGCAACCGCTCCCGGCGCATCGGCGACGCTGTGCGCGAGCCAGATCAGGCCGTTCAGGGCTTGCTCCGCCACCCACCAGAAGGGCGCGCCGAGCCCGACGCTGTCGAACAGCAACGCCAACGCCTCGGCGGGCATGATGACGAAGGTCGTGAGCGGGATCGCGATCACATTGGCGAGCGCGCCATAAAGCCCCGCCTTGTGGAAATGGAACAAGGCGATCGGCGCCAGCGCGACCTCGACCACGAGGCCGGTGATCACCAACCCCGCAATGCCGCGCCCCAGCCGGAACAGCCACGGCTCCTCGCGCCGGGCCATGAAGCGCTGCATTGCCTTGCCCTCGTGCAGCGCGACGATCGCGGTGATCGCCGCGAAGCTCAGCTGGAAACTCGGCCCGGCAAGCGACTCGGGCCGCCACAGCAGCACGATCAGCGCGCCCGCCGCGACCAGCCGCAGCGTCATCGCCTCGCGCCCCATCAGAAAGGCGATCAGCACAAGCAGCGCCGCGATGAACGACCGCAGCGTCGGCACCTCGGCACCCGCGAGCAGCGTATAGCCCCCGCCCGCCAGCGCCGCGACCGCGGCCGCGAGCGGCAACACATAGCCCGCCAGCGCCAGCCGCCGATTGAGCGCAAGCAGCCGCATCGCGAGGAACATCGCAAAACCCACCACCGCGGTCACATGCAGCCCGCTGATCGACAGCAGGTGCGCGAGCCCGCTCCGCCGCATCGCCTCCTCATCCTCTTCGCTGATCGCGCCGCGGTCGCCGGTGACGAGCGCCGCCGCGATGCCTCCCGCCGATCCCGCGACCTCGCCATGGATATGCGCGCTCAGCCGCGCGCGCAGCGTCTGTTCGCCCGCGCCCGCACCGGGCGCACGCGCCACATCACCCAGCACGGTGCCGACCGCACCGATCCGGTCGAACCAGGCGCGCTGGGCAAAATCATAGCCGCCGGGCAGGCTCGCGGTCGGCGGCGGCATCAGCCGCGCGCGCAGCCCGATCGCCTCGCCCGGCGCGATGTCCGCCCCGACTTCGCCGCTCGCGGTCACCCGCACGCGCGGCGGCAGGTCGGGGCGCGCCACCGGGCGCACGATCAGCCGCATCTGGTCCTTCGCGGGGAGAGGCTCGACGCTTTCGACGCGCGCCGAAAATTCGGTGACGACCGGCTGCGCGAGCACCGGCGCGGCGACCCACATGGCCCGCCCCCAAATCAGCAGCATGCCCAGCATCGCGACGCCGCACCCGATGACGATGCACCGCCCGAACCGCGTCTGCCAGCCGATCAGCAGCCCCGCCAGCGCACCAGCCGCGAGGATCGACAGCGCCCCGGCCCAATGCCCCATCGTCGGCAGCGCGAACCATGCCGCGATCCCGGCGCCCAGCGCGACGGGCAGCCACAGCGCGATCCGTTCGCGCTCGGCGTCGAGCCGCGCCTCGACCCACGCGCCCACCCGCCGCAGCGTCGCTGCCGCGCGCAGGCCAATGGGCGTTTGAAGCCGCCTTGTCGCCATGCTAGGGGCACCCCCGATCCCCGGCTCCCACCGGTCGCCGGGACCTGCAAAACTGAGTGAAAGAGGCCGTCGTGGCAACCGAAAATCAAAGCATCGCCGGCGAAGCGACCGGCGCCGATGTTGTGACGCGTTTCGCGCCGTCGCCCACCGGCTTCCTCCACATCGGCGGCGCGCGCACCGCGCTGTTCAACTGGCTGTTCGCGCGCCATCACGGCGGCAAATTCCTGCTGCGTATCGAAGACACCGACCGCGCACGCTCGACCGATGCCGCGATCGACGCGATCATCGACGGCATGCAGTGGCTCGATCTCGACTGGGACGGCGAGACGGTATTTCAGTTCGCGCGCGCCGACCGCCACGCCGCGGTCGCCGCCGAACTGCTCGCGAAGGGCGAGGCCTATCGCTGCTACCTGACGCAGGACGACCTCGCCGCGATGCGCGCCGAGGCGCAGGAAAAGCGCCTGCCCTTCCGCGTCCGCAGCCCGTGGCGCGACCGCACCGACGGCGACACCGCCGTCCCGCACGTCGTCCGCCTGCGCGCGCCGCAGGACGGCGAAGTGACGATCCACGACAAGGTGCAGGGCGCCGTCACCGTCCAGAATGCCGAACTCGACGACTTCGTCCTGCTGCGCAGCGACGGCACCCCGACCTATATGCTCAGCGTCGTCGTCGACGACAATGACATGGGCGTGACGCACGTCATCCGCGGCGACGACCATCTCAACAACGCCTTCCGCCAGCTTGCCCTCATCCGCTCGATGGGTTGGCGCGAGCCCGTCTATGCGCATGTCCCGCTGATCCACGGCGCCGACGGCGCGAAACTGTCGAAGCGCCACGGCGCGCTCGGCATCGACGCCTATCGCGACGAAATGGGCTATCTGCCCGAGGCGGTGAACAATTATCTCCTCCGCCTCGGCTGGGGCCATGGCGACGACGAGATCATCAGCCGCGAACAGGCGACCGAGTGGTTCGACCTCGACCATGTCGGCCGATCGCCCTCGCGCTTCGACTTCAAGAAGCTCGAAAACTTGAACGGCCATTACCTCCGCGAAGCCGACGACGCCCGCCTCGCCGGCCTCGTCGCGCCGATGGTCGCCCGCCTCATCGGCCGCGACCTCACCGCCGCCGAGCAGGACTTGGTCGGTCGCGCGATGCCCGCGCTCAAGCCGCGCGCCAAAACGCTGCACGAGATTGCCGACGGCACGACCTTCCTCTTCGCGCCCGTGCCGCTGGCGATGGACGAGAAGGCCGCGCAGGTGCTACAGGATGCGCCGGAGGGGATGCTCGCCTCGGTCGCCGACCGGCTGCGGGCGCTGTCCGACTGGTCGCAGGAATCGGTGGAGGCCGCCATTCGCGAAGAGAGCGAAGCGGCCGGCGTCGGGCTCGGGAAACTGGCCCAGCCGCTGCGGGCGGCCCTCACGGGCCGCACCGTATCGCCCGGTATTTTCGACGTGCTTCTGCTGCTGGGCCGCGATGCCAGCCTAGCGCGACTTGACGCAGCGCACAATAATCCGGCAGGGGCGTAGCCACCGCGACTCCCGCCGCAAGTACAGGGGAAGAATATGACCGATACTGCAAAAATCACCCTGGGCGACGTCACCGTCGACAGCCCCGTTCTCAAGGGCACCGTCGGCCCCGACGTCATCGACATCCGCAAGCTCTATGCGCAGACCGGCGCCTTCACCTACGACCCCGGCTTCACCTCGACCGCGAGCTGCGAATCCAATCTGACCTATATCGACGGTGACGAGGGCGTCCTGCTCCACCGCGGTTATGCGATCGGCGACCTCGCCGAAAACAGCAGCTTCATGGAAGTCTGCTACCTGCTGCTCAACGGCGAACTGCCGACCGCCGACGAACTCGCCGGCTTCGACAACACGATCACCCGCCACACGATGCTGCACGAACAGCTCGCGACCTTCTATCGCGGGTTCCGCCGCGACGCGCATCCGATGGCGATCATGTGCGGCGTCGTCGGTGCATTGAGCGCCTTCTATCACGACTCGACCGAGATCCACGATCCGCACCAGCGCATGATCGCCAGCCACCGGCTGATCGCGAAGATGCCGACGATCGCGGCGATGGCGTATAAATATTCGGTCGGCCAGCCCTTCGTCTATCCCGACAACAAGCTCAGCTACACCGGCAATTTCCTGCGCATGACCTTCGGCGTGCCCGCGGAACCCTATGAGGTGAACCCGGTCGTCGAGCGCGCGCTCGACCGCATCTTCATCCTCCACGCCGACCATGAGCAGAATGCGTCGACGTCGACCGTCCGCCTCGCGGGTTCGTCGGGCGCCAACCCCTTCGCGTGCATCGCGGCGGGCATTGCGTGCCTGTGGGGCCCCGCGCATGGCGGCGCGAACGAAGCCGCGCTCAACATGCTGCGCGAAATCGGCCGCCCCGAACGCATCCCCGAATATATCGCGCGCGCCAAGGACAAGGACGATCCGTTCCGCCTGATGGGCTTCGGTCACCGCGTCTACAAGAACTACGACCCGCGCGCGACGGTGATGCAGAAAACCGTTCGCGAGGTGTTCGAGGCGCTCAAGGTCAACGACCCGGTGTTCGAAGTCGCGCTCCAGCTCGAGGAAATGGCGCTGAGCGATCCCTATTTCGTCGAAAAGAAGCTGTTCCCGAACGTCGATTTCTATTCGGGCGTCATCCTGTCGGCGATCGGCTTCCCGACGACGATGTTCACCGCGCTCTTCGCGCTTGCCCGCACCGTCGGCTGGGTCGCACAGTGGAACGAAATGATCTCGGACCCCGCGCAGAAGATCGGCCGCCCGCGCCAGCTCTACACCGGCCCGACGCACCGTCCGTACGTGCCGGTCGACAAGCGCTGATCCGGCGAACGACGAAAACGGGAAAGGGGCCGGTTTCCGGCCCCTTTTTTTGCGTGTAACAACGGCAGCGGGTTTCGACTGAACAGCACCTCTTCTCGCGTGGCAGGGCGACCCGGTATGGCTATACTGACCTACCAGCTGAGGATATCCAATGGACGGGAATGAAACAGCGACGTGGATCGGGACGGCCATCTTGATCGCCGCTCTGTTCCTGTTTCCAAAATGGCTGTCGTTTCGTCATCGGGCGATGTGGGGTGCAATGTCATCGGTCGTCGGATGGGCCGGCCTGTTCATTGGCCTCGTTCTGGGCGACCAACCCTTCATGCAGTCAGACGCGGTGGCTTTGACTTGGGTCAGCATCTGCGGACTGGCAATCATCCTATCCATCACCCTGCTCGTTCCGGCATTTTTCGAGTGGCTCAGAAAACGCCGGCAACCAAGGAGGCGGACCGCAAAATGGTCTGCCGGCCACTGGCGGCGGTGATCGGCTGCTCTACGCCAGTGCGCCTCAATCCCGCGCCGGCAAGCTCAGCGTAAACCGCGCCCCCTGCCCCGGCGCGCTGTCGACGGTCAGTTCGCCTTCCATCGCTCGCGCCAGCCGCCGCGCGATATAGAGGCCCAGCCCCGATCCCCCGCTGTCGGTGCGGCCGAGCCGCTCGAATTTCTCGAACACCACCTTCTGCTGCTCTGCGTCGATGCCCTGTCCCTGGTCGGCGACGGTGACCATCGCGCGGTCGCCCTGCCGGTCGAGGCGGATCCAAATCATCGAATCGGCGGGCGAATAGCGGATCGCATTACCCAGTAGGTTGAGCAGCACCTGCAGCACGCGGCGGAACTCGCCGGTCGCAGGCATGTTTTCGTCGGTTGGCGGCGCGTCGATGCGGATGCCCTTTTCCTCGGCCTTCATGCCGAGCAGGCCGACGGCGCGGCGCGCCAGGTCGCCGAGGTCGATCTCGTCGCGCGCCGCCTTGAACCCCGGGCGCTCGATATTCTGGAGGTCGGCGAGGTCGTCTACCAGCCCGAGCAGGTGCCGCCCGGCATGCGCGATGTCGCCCGCATAGCGCGCATAATCGGCACGGATCGGCCCGTCGAACTGCCCCGAAATCGTCTCCGCCGTCGCAATGATCCGCGCCAGCGGACCGCGCAGCGCGCCGTCGATGCGGCGCCCGAAGGCAGGGTCGGACAGCGGCAGCGATCCGAAAGCCGGGTCGGTCAGCGCAGGGGGCGGCGCATCCGCTGGCACGATCGCCTCGGGCAGCGCCGTGCCGCGAAAACCGGTAAAGCGTCCCATGGCGTCGAACAGCGGTTCGGCCGCCAGCGTCATCGTCATCGCCGTGCGCGCATCGACGCCGTCGGTCCGCACGCGCTGGCCGGCGAAACGCGCCTGTCGTGCCAGTGCCTGCAATACCGCGAAATGGCCGTTCTCGTCGGGCTGGAGCTCGAACATCTCCGAAAGCGAGCGTCCCTCCCACCCGCGAACGAGCGGCGGCGCCTCGGCGCCGCGCCGCAGCGCGACCAGCCGCAACTGCCCGTCGCATTCCCACAGCCACGCCTGCGGCGATGCTACTGCCGCTTCGGTCACCGGCGGGATTTGCGGCTGTCCGATCGGGCGCGTGCGCCAGTCGCTGATCTCCAGTGTCGCGCCATCGGCGTCGGGGATGATGCGGACCAGCGCATGGATGTCGCTATGGTCGTCGGCGGCGATCAGCGGTCGGCTGATTTCGCGCTGCAACCGCTGTGCCAGCGCGACGAGGCGTGCCAGATTGGGCAACGCCAATGGCTTTTCGAGTGCTCCGCCCGCGCGCCGTTGCAGGCGCACCAGGGCCGGATCGCCGCTGACCAGCGTTCCGCCCCGGTCGATCCGACCGCGAATGATGCGCTCGTTCATCACGCGCCAGCGCCGTCGCCGAGCGTCGCGGCGCGTGCCTGCAACGCGGCGGCATAATCATCGGGCGTGGCGCTCGCCACCGCGCGGTTCGCGAGCATCGCCAGCGAGCCTTCGAGCGGCGCCAGCGCGCCATGGTCGCGCAGCAACGGCGCGAGCAGCGGTGCAAGCTGCGCAGGCTCGGCGGTGATCAGCGCCAGCGCCATGTCGGCATAACGATATTTCTGCGCCGCGGCGGCGAGCGCGATCAGCGCTGGCCAGTCGTGGCGCGCGATCGCTGCGGCGGCGCTGTCTGATTGCGCGCCGACCGCGACCAGCGCGGCATGATAGGCGATCGCGGCGGCATCGATCCCGCGCGCGGGATCATGCCGCGCCAGCGCCCCGCGCACCGCCTCGCCAAGCCGCGCCGCCTGCGCAGGGTCCTTGCCCGACTGGACGAGCGCCCAGGCGGCGATGTCGAGCAGCAGCGAACGGAAAAGGTCGGGGTCGAGATCGTCGATCGCAACCGCAGGATGGCCCAGCGCATCGAAGCGCCGCTGATCGGCGATGCGCAGCGCCAGATAGCTCCGATCGACCTCGGACAGCGGGTCTTCGGCGGGTGCCGAGGCGACGGGAGCGAGGCTGGCCGCGCCCTCGGGAAGCACTGTGCCAAAGTCATGGCCCGGAGGGGCCGATTGTTCGCGCCAGCGATGTTCCTCCGCACGCGCAAAGCACAGGCCCGCGATCTGGCTTGCCCCGGGCAGGCCCTGTGCCGACCAGTCCGCCCACAGCGCGACCGAATCGACCGCGCCGCCGAGCATCGCGGCACTATCGCCGACCAGCCGCCGCGCAATGCCGAGCGCCAGCGCGCGCTGCTCTTCCGAAAGCCGCGTCGCCGCCGGCGCGGCTAGGAATTCCGCCGTTTCGCGCAGGCATGCCGACAGCGCCGGGTTCACCGACGCGAGTTGGGAAAAGAGCGATGCATGCACCATGTCAGCGTGCGGATAACAGAATGGCGTTAATGGCCACTAAACCTCGAAGCGCTTTGTTTTCTCAGGCTGCGGGGCGCCGCGCGAGGCGGACCCAGATCAGGATCTGGAGCAGCGCCAGCAGCGGCAAAATCGCGAACATCAGCGGCGCGATGCCGAAAATAAGCGCCGGGGCGAGCATCATCCACGCCTGGTCGGCGTCGGGCAGCAGCCAGTGAAAGCGCCGCCGCTCGGCCATATCCTCGTAAAGCCAGCGCGCGAGCAGGATCGCGGCGGCGAGACAGGGCGCCAGCGCGGCCTCGGAAAAGGGCGGCATCTGGCGGTCGACGCCCAGCGCCAGCAACCAGGGGAAGAGGGCGAGGAGCACCCATGCAAAGGTGCGGATCACGTCGCGTACCCGGTCCTGCGTCGCGCTTCCGGCGCGAAACGCCGACAGGAAACGCATCGCCGCAAGCCCGAGCCCGCCGAGCACCGCGACCAGCGCCCCCGCCGCCGCGAGGCCGCTTGCCGCCAGCAAGGCGACGACCAGCCACAGCAGGCCAGTGACATAGGGCAGGTACCGCGCCGTCGCGGGCGATTTCACCAGCAACGGGCCGAACAATCGCACGATCGGCATCATGATCGCCGATCGCCCCAGCCCCATGCCGCCATATTCGACCTGCTGCAGGCTCGATTGCTCGAGCAGCGCCGCGGTCGGGCGGTCGGTGACGATCGCGATGTCGCCCTGTTCGAACAGCGCCGGTTCGCAATAGAGCCGCCGCGCGCCCGATTGCACCGCCATGCGCAGCAGCGTCAGGATCATGTCCCATTCGCCGGGCATCTCGGCCAGTTCGCGCACCATATGGTCCGAAATGCTGGCGAGCCCGCCCCAGCGCCGCGTCGCGTCGATGCGCTCGAAGCCCTGCGTCAGCGGGGTGTCGCCGGTGACGAGGATCGCGGGCGACCCTGGCTTGGCGATCGCGGCATAATGCATGCCCCCCGCCTGCAATCCATCGGTGACCAGGATGATGCGGTCGTCGCCCTCGACCAGCGCCAGCAGGTCGGCGGCGGCGCGCACCGGGGTCACCTTGATCCCGCGGCGGCGGATGCGGTCGCAGGTTGCGATCAGGTCGGCGGGCACCGCGCCGACGGCGATGGCGATGTGCGTTACCCCGACGTCGGCGAGCCGCGCCGCCTGCCGCTCGATCAATGTTTCCCCCGCCACGGTGACGAGCGCGCGCAACCCGCCGTCGGGCACGGTCTCGCTGGCGCCGATCAGCGCGATCAGGGCCATCGGCGGCCGGCGGAAAGGGCGATTGTCACCCCGCGACCTTTAGGCGTGGGCGGGCGATTGGCAAGCCCCGCTTTTTGCGGCGGCATGACGTCATTTCGCGCCCGGCCGCGCGCATTTCGGCGGTGAAATATTCCCGTCAAAATCGCCCGAATCGCTGGCGTTCGCCGGCCCCATCGGCTAGATGAAAACCACTTCCCGAAAAGCAGAAAAAAGGCCGGGTCTTGACCGAAGAAAATACGCCTACGCCGTCGCCTGAGGACGGCATTTCGCCGATCAACATCGTCGACGAAATGAAGACGTCCTACCTCGATTACGCGATGAGCGTGATCGTCAGCCGCGCGCTGCCCGATGTGCGCGACGGCCTGAAACCGGTGCATCGGCGCATCCTCTATTCGGCCTATGAAAGCGGCTATGTCGCGGGCAAGCCCTATCGCAAGTCGGCGCGCATCGTCGGCGACGTCATGGGTAAATATCACCCGCACGGCGACAGCTCGATCTACGACGCCCTCGCGCGCATGACACAGGACTGGTCGATGAGCGTGCCGCTCATCGACGGTCAGGGCAATTTCGGGTCGATGGACCCCGATCCGCCGGCGGCGATGCGCTACACCGAATCGCGCCTCGCCAAGGTCGCGAACACCTTGCTCGACGATCTCGACAAGGACACGGTCGACTTCCAGCCCAATTATGACGGCTCCGAACAGGAACCGACGGTCCTTCCTGCCCGCTACCCGAATCTGCTCGTCAACGGCGCGGGCGGCATCGCGGTCGGCATGGCGACCAACATCCCGCCGCACAACCTCGGCGAAATCATCGACGCGACCTTGGCGACGATCGATAACCCGTCGATTTCGCTCGAAGATTTGATGGCGATCGTCCCCGGCCCCGATTTCCCGACCGGCGCGATGATGCTCGGCCAGGGCGGCGCCCGCAACGCCTATGCCACCGGCCGCGGCTCGATCATGATGCGCTCGACGCATGTCGTCGAGACGGGACGCGGCGACCGCCAGTCGATCGTCCTCACCTCGATCCCCTTCCAGGTCGGCAAGTCGGGCCTCGTCGAAAAGATCGCCGAGGCCGCGCGCGACAAGCGCATCGAGGGTGTCGCCGACATCCGCGACGAATCGAACCGCGAGGGCGTGCGCGTCGTCATCGAACTCAAGCGCGATGCCACGGCCGACGTCGTGCTCAACCAGCTGTGGCGCCACACCCCGGCGCAGTCGAGCTTCCCCGCCAACATGCTCGCGATCCGCGGCGGCCGCCCCGAAATGATGGGGCTCAAGACGATCCTCGAGGCGTTCATCGCCTTCCGCGAGGAGGTCATCACCCGCCGCTGCAAGTTCGAGCTCAACAAGGCGCGCGACCGCGCGCACATCTTGCTCGGGCTCGTCGTTGCGGTCAGCAACCTCGACGAGGTCGTCCGCATCATCCGCGGCTCGCCCAGCCCCGCCGCCGCTCGCGAGGCGCTGCTGGCGCGCGAATGGCCGATCGGCGAGATCGCGCCCTATATCCGCCTTGTCGAGGCGATCGACGGCGAGATGGACGACAGCGCGACCTATCGGCTGTCCGAAACGCAAGTGAAGGCCATCCTCGACCTGCGCCTGCACCGCCTGACCGCGCTCGGACGCGACGACATCGGCAACGAACTCAAGGGGCTGGCGGCCGAGATTGAGGAGCTGCTGAGCATCCTTGCCGACCGCGAAAAGCTTTATGCGGTGATGCGCGAGGAACTCGTCGCGGTGCGCGACGAATTCGCCAAGCCGCGCCGCACGATCGTCGCCCCCGCCGCCGACGGCATCGACGACGAGGATCTTATCGAGCGCGAGGAGATGGTCGTCACCGTCACCCTCGACGGCTATATCAAGCGCACCCCGCTCGACACCTTCCGCGCGCAGCGCCGCGGCGGCAAGGGCCGCGCCGGCATGGCGACCAAGGACGAGGATGTCGTCACCGAGCTGTTCGTCACCTCGACGCACACCCCGGTGCTGTTCTTCTCGACCGCGGGCAAGGTGTACCGGATGAAGGTGTGGCGCCTGCCCGAGGGCGGGCCCGCGACGCGCGGTCGCCCGATGATCAACCTGCTGCCGCTGGCGACGGGCGAGACGATCTCGACCGTGCTGCCGCTGCCCGAGGACGAGACCGAATGGGGCAAGCTCCACGTCATGTTCGCAACCGCCAAGGGCAATGTGCGTCGTAACAGCATGGACGCCTTCACCAACGTGCCCTCGAACGGCAAGATCGCGATGAAGTTCGAGGGCGAGGACGAGGACGATCGCCTGATCGGCGTCGCGCTGCTCGACGAGAGCGACGACGTGCTGCTCGCCAGCCGCCAGGGCAAGGCGATCCGCTTCCCCGGCGACGATGTCCGCGAATTCCAGAGCCGCAATTCGACCGGCGTGCGCGGCATGCGCCTCGCGCCGGGCGACGAGGTGATTTCGCTGTCGATCCTCCACCGCGCGGGCGTCCGCGACCAGGAGGAACGCGAGGATTATCTCCGCTTCGCGCCGTGGAAGGCCGAAAAGGACGGCGCGCCCGAAATGGCCGCCGAACGCTTCGCCGAACTCGCCGAAAAGGAACAGTTCATCCTGACGATCTGCGCCAACGGCTATGGCAAATTGTCGTCGGCCTATGAATATCGCCGCACCGGCCGCGGCGGCCAGGGCATCACCAACATCGACAATATCGCCCGCAACGGCCTTGTCGTCGCGAGCTTCCCGGCGGTGCAGGCCGACCAGCTGATGCTCGTCACCGACCAGGCCAAGCTGATCCGCATGGGGCTCGATTCCCTGCGCGTCATCGGTCGCGGCAGCGCGGGCGTGCGGCTGTTCGACGTCGCCAATGACGAACATGTCGTCTCGGCGGCGCTGATCGGCGACAGCGACGACGATGCGGCGGACAATGACGACGCCGCACCCGTTGCCGACGATGCGCCCGAACCGACCACCGACGGAGCCGCCGAATGACCGCTTCTACCGCGTTCAAGGTCCTGACCGCCCAGCAATGGCGCGATTTCGAGCGCGAACGCGTGTTCCGCGGTGCCCCGGTCGATATCGCCGACGGCTATATCCACCTGTCGACCGCCGAACAGCTCGAGGAAACGATCGCGAAATATTTCGCGGGCGAAACCGGCCTGATGATCGCCGAGGTGGACCTGGTCCGGCTCGGCGACGCAGTCCGCTGGGAACCGGCGCGTGGCGGCGCGCTCTTCCCGCATATATATGCCGAACTGCCGATCGAGGCGGTGATCGGGCTCGAAAAGCGCGACTGACCCGTTGCCCTTGATCGAAGGCTGGTCGCCTTTGGTCGCATCTTGCTTCGCGCCGCCAACCTCCCCTACCAACGTCGGGCCGACCATGTCCGCGCTCAGGGGAGATTTCGACGATGCGCCTGCTTTTGACCGCCGCCCTGCTGGCGTCCACCGCTACGCTTCCCGCCTTTGGGCATGATGCCGCGCCCGCGCCGGTGGCGGCGTCGAAGCCGGTGCCCAAGGAAGAATTGCTCAAGCCCCCCGCCGACGCGGTTCATTATGTCGTCGTCTCCGAAGCGGGCAAGCATGGCGACCAGTGGCGCTGGCAGCTGCCCGACGGCCGCACCGCCTATCGCTGGTCGCAGGAGCTTCGCGGCTGGATCACCGAGATGGACCAGGTCGACAGCCTCGCGCCCGACGGCACGATCGCCGCGACGACGATCCGCGGCATCACCCTCGCGGGTGACGCCGCCGAGGAGTTTCGCGTCGCGAACGGCCGCGCGACATGGAAAACCGCGACCGATGGGGGCGAGGCACCGGCGGGCGGCTGGTATATCCCGGCGGGCGGGGTCGGCATCGCCAACGCCCCGCTGATCGACGCGCTCGCCGCGGCGGGCGACGCCGGGCTCGCCTTCCTGCCCAGCGGCCGGGGCCACCTGACCCTCGCGGGCACGCAGGTCATCGAGGGGCCCGACGGCCCGAAGACCGTCCAGCTCGGCTTCGTCAGCGGCATCCTGTCCTCGCCCTACCCCGTGTGGCTCGACGACAAGAAACGCTATTTCGCCAATATCGGCTTCATCTCGGTGGTACCGGCAGGCTATGAAGGCGCGCTCAAACAGCTGCGCGATGCGCAGGATGCCGCCACCGCCGACGCGGTCGCGGGCATCGCCAGGCGCTTCCTCGCGCCCGCCGCAAAAGCCCCGGTCCTCTTCGACAATGTCCAGCTGTTCGACGCCGACAAGGGCGCCTTCCTGCCCGCGCGCGCCGTGCTCGCGCAGGATGGCAAGATCGCCGCGATCGGCGCCGCCGGCTCGCTCAAGGCGCCCGCGGGCGCGCGCGTCATCGACGGGCGCGGCAAGACGCTCGTCCCCGGCATCTGGGACAGCCACCTCCATATCGGCGACGACTGGGACGTGCTGTCGAACATGGCGAACGGCATCACCAGCTTCCGCAGCCCCGGCACCAACATCGACCGCGCGATCGACGCGACCAAGCGCCGCGCCGACGGCACGCTGCTGATGGGCGAACCCTTCATCTCGGTCATCATCGACAAGAAGGATCCGCTCGCGGCGCAGGGTGCCGAGGTGGTGAGCAGCGAGGAGGAAGCGATCGCCGCCGTCCGCCGCGTCAAGGCCGCCGGCCTGTGGGGCGTCAAATTCTACACCTCGATGAACCCCGCGTGGATCGCTCCCGCCGCCGCCGAGGCGCACAGACTCGGCCTCCATGTCCATGGCCATGTCCCCGCCGGCATGCGGCCAAGCGAGGCGGTGACCGCGGGCTATGACGAACTCACCCACCTCAATTTCGTCGTGATGGAAGCGATGCCGCGCGACGTGCTCGACAAGGCGAACACGCGCCAGCGCGTCGAGGGACCGGCGCGGCTCTTCAAGGATATCGACCTCGACGCCCCGCCGATGACGGGCTTCATCGCCGACCTCGCGGCCAGGAAGACCGTCGTCGACCCGACGATCGTCATCTTCGAAGGCATGCTGACGCAGGACGGCGGCACGCCGCAACCCGCTTATGCCCCATATATGGGCATCATCTCGCCCGTCCTGGAACGCTCGGTCTTCACCTCGGCGGGCTATCCGCTGGTCGAGGGCTATACGCGCGACGATTATCGCAAAAGCTATGCAAAGATGGTCGAACTCGTCGGCCGGCTGCACAAGGCGGGCGTGCCGATCGTCGCGGGCACCGACGGCTGGGGCATCGAACTGGTCCGCGAGCTCGAAATCTACCGCCAGGCGGGCTTCACCCCGGCCGAGGCGCTGCAAAGCGCCACGATCCTCCCCGCCCGCGTCGTCGGTGCCGACCGGCGCACGGGCTCGATCGCGGTCGGCAAGGAAGCCGACATGGTGCTCGTCGATGGCGACCCCTCGACCGACCTCGGCGCGCTGCGCCGCGTCGTCACGGTGGTCAGCGACGGCTATGTCATGGACGCCGACGACCTGCGCAAGGCGGCCGGATATAGCGGGCGGCCGAAGTAGGCAGGCATAGCCCCGGCACCCGCTCGACCGTTTTGGGCTGTAGACCGGCCCTCTGAGATCCTCCCCATCGCGAAGCGTTGGGGAGGGGGACCGTCGCCGCAGGCGATGGTGGAGGGGTGGCAGCGCTGCGCATTCCCCCTCGTCTCGCGCTGCCCCCTCCCCATCGCTCCGCGTGGAGAGGATTTGGAACGCCCCCCACCCAAAACCCGCCCGTCCGCCGACGAACCGCCCGCCTTCTCCGACACGCTGCCGAAACCTCGCCGCACCCCCGGCGTTACTCCCTCGAAAAGAAGGAGAAACCATATGCCCCTCGCCCACGACACCCTCGTCCTCGTCGCCGACGGTCGCAAGGCGCTGTTCCTGCGCAACGAAGGCGACAAGCAGCAGATCGACCTGCGCACCGCCGCGCATGAAGAGCGCGAGGATCGCAAGAACAGCGATATCAAGACTGCCCCCTCGGGCCAGTCCTATGCTCCCGCCGGCAGCGGTCTGTCGGGCGGCACGATGGGCGAGGCCGATTTCCACCAGCTCGAGGAGGATCGCTTCGCCAAGGACCTGACCGCCAAGGTCAATGCGATGGCGCTAGCGGGCGAGTTCGACGATCTTGTCGTCGTCGCTCCCGCGCGGACGATGGGCGAACTGCGCCAGCACTGGCACAAGGAAACCCAGCGCCGCATCGCGGGCGAACATGTCAAGGAAATGACCGCGCGCCCGATCGGCGATATTGAAGCGCTGTTGGTCGGCGAGGCCTAGCGCCCCCGCCCTCAGGTCAGCGCCAATCCACCGTCAACGTCGACGATCGCGCCGGTCATGAACGGGTTCAGCGCGCACGCGAGAATTTGAAAGCCGATCTCTTCGGGACTTGCCACCCGCGCGACGGGCTGGGGCGGCGGCGGACTGTCCGAAGGACGGACCGATCGCAATAACGGCGTATCGACCAGTCCGGGTGAGACGCAATTCACCCGGACCGGCGCAAATTCGCTCGCCAGCACTTTGGTCAGCGTCTCGACGGCGACGGTTGCCGTGGCGACGGCCGCACGACCGGCGCGTGGCCGACGCCCGCCCGCGCCCGAGGTCAGGGTCAGCGACCCCCCTTCGACGATCTTCGCGTGCCTCGCGATCAGATAGCTGCCCCAGAATTTCGAATCGAACGTCGCCTTCGCGTCCGCCAGCGGCAGGTCGCGAATTGGCCCCGATCGCAGTTGGGCGGCGGTTATGATCACATGGTCGAATGGCGCTTTGCTCGCGAAGAAGCCTTCGACGGCACCTTCGTCCAGCATATCCAGCGCGGCACCTTCGCCGCCAATGGCCGCGGCCGTCTCGGCCAGTCTGACCGCATCGCGCCCGGCGATCGTGACCGAGGCCCCATGCCCCGCGGCCATCGCGGCGACCGCCTGCCCGATCCCCGAACTGCCGCCGACCACCAGCACCCGCATGCCCGCAAGCGCCTCAAACGTCGGAAAATCCATCATGGCAAAGCCCTCCCAAAGCCTTGCCAAATGCTTAGCATGCTATGCTTTATCTGTCACCCGCTTCGCGCGACAGCGTGCTGACCACGCCCCACGCGATCAGCGCCTGTCCGCCGAAATAGAGCGGCCACACCAGCCACATCGTCACATCCTTGGACAGCGCGCCGCCCTCGCCCGCGAAGATGAACAGGTCGCTCGCAAGGAACAGCATCGCGCCAATCCCCGTGCGATAGCGCGGAAAGCGGCTCGTCCACGCCGCCGCCGCCATCGCGGCGACGAACAGCGAATAGATGGCGGCGTGCCACCAGCCGGGCTGCGGGCTCAGCATACCCCACACGATGACCAGCGTCGCGGGCATCACCAGCCAGCCGAGCAGCCGCTGCGATACCGTCGTCGCCGGCCGCCGGTTCTTGAGGTACAAAGTGATCGCGATCAGGTGCCCGATCCCGAACGCGACCGCGCCCTTCTCGAGCCCGATCGCGTCGAGCAGATAGTCGCCGAGCGCCCCGAAACCGAGCGCGGCGGCGATCAGCCAGCCATTCGCCCCACGCGCATTCGCCGCCGCCCACAGCGCGAGCAACGCAACCCCGCTCGTCTTCCACGCCCAGATCGGCGGCCCCTCGAGCCGCTGGACCACCGCAACCATGAAGCTGATCCCGCCGGCGAGCGCCAGCCACCACAACCACCGCGCCCGATCCCAGCCCTGCGTCGCGCTCATCCCGCTCCCCTTTGCATCTTCGTCCCAAGGCGCCTACTGCGCGGCGCAGCAACGGCAAGTCAATGATCAGGATCAAAGTGGCGCACGACATTCACATCATCGGCGGCGGCCTCGCCGGTTCCGAAGCGGCCTGGCAGCTCGCCGAGGCGGACTATCGCGTGCGCCTGTCCGAAATGCGCGGAGGGGGCGATATGACGCCCGCGCACCAGGGCGACACGCTCGCCGAGATGGTCTGCTCGAACAGCTTCCGCAGCGACGATGGCGACAGCAACGCCGTCGGCCTGCTCCACCGCGAGATGCGGTCGCTCGGCTCGATCATCATGCGCGAAGCCGACGCCACCAAGGTCCCCGCCGGATCGGCGCTCGCGGTCGACCGCGACCTCTTCTCGGGCGGCGTCACCCGCGCACTTGAAGCCCACCCGAACATCAGCATCGTCCGCGAACGCATCGACACGCTGCCGAGCGAAGGCCTCACCATCGTCGCCACCGGCCCGCTCACCGCAGCGGCGCTCGCCGACAGCATCGGCAGCGCGACGGGCAAGGACGCGCTCGCCTTCTTCGACGCGATCGCCCCGATCGTCTACCGCGACAGCGTCGACATGGATATCGCCTGGATGGCGAGCCGCTGGGACAAGGTCGGGCCGATCGGCGACGGCAAGGACTATATCAACTGCCCGATGGACAAGGACCAGTACCACGCCTTCGTCCAGGGACTCGTCGACGGCGACAAGACCGAGTTCAAGCAGTGGGAGACGAACACCCCCTATTTCGAAGGCTGCATGCCGATCGAGGTGATGGCCGAACGCGGCCCCGAAACGCTGCGCTTCGGCCCGATGAAGGGCGTTGGCCTCGACAATCCGCGCACCGGGCGCTGGCCCTATGCGGTCGTCCAGCTCCGCC